>Ga0302140_10000007_pt1 | contig 210653 bp, 164 predicted proteins | sample I_Bog_E1_1_FD_202095 | JGI IMG/M metagenome (GOLD analysis project Ga0302140, IMG submission 202095) | Peat permafrost microbial communities from Stordalen Mire near Abisko, Sweden - I_Bog_E1_1 | ecosystem: Environmental > Terrestrial > Soil > Wetlands > Peat | place: Sweden: Abisko... | reverse complement strand
CCGGCGAAATGGCGAGCGTAATTGCAGAGGTGCGGGGCTTTGCCCTGCTGCAGACACGCAAGGCGCCGATCTTCGAGCTGACGGTAGGACAAGGTCGCCTGTCGATGAAGTGCATGTGGTTTAACGGCACGTACTTGCAAGGCAAATTCCATGCCGGGCAGACGGTGGCTGTGTTCGGCAAGGTTGAGCCTTCGCGGTCGAGTCGCAGCTTCAAAATGATGCAGCCTCAACTTGAAATTCTGCCTGACGCCTCGGACGATGCGGAAACGCAATTGCTCGAAGTGGGTCGAATCACGCCAGTTTATGAGTCTCTTGGCGGTGCGCGGATGGCTTCGCGATGGCAGCGCAAGGTGATTTTCAATTTGCTCGAAGGCATGAAAGGCGCGATGCCGGAGTGTCTGCCGCAGGCCATGCTGGCGCGATTGAAGCTGCCCGATCGTGAGGCATCACTGTGCGCCGTACATTTTCCGCCTGAAGGAACGCCGCTGGCGCAGTTACAGAGTTGCGCGACGCCTGCGCATCGACGGCTGATTTTCGAGGAGCTGTTTTTTCTTGAACTAGGCCTGGAATTGAAACGGAAGCGAATGCGCGAGCGGCCGGGGATCGGCTTTGCAACCACGGACAAGGTACGCGAGGCGATCCGCGAGGTTCTACCGTTTCATCCGACGGCGGCGCAAAAGCGGACGCTGGGTGAGATCGTGAACGACATGCGCCAGCCGAGCCCGATGCGGCGGCTGCTGCAAGGCGACGTGGGCTCGGGCAAAACCATTGTGGCGCTGCAGGCGATGCTGGTGGCAATCGAAAACGGCTACCAGGCGGCATTGATGGCTCCCACTGAGATTTTGGCGACGCAGCATTATTTGGCGGCGCGCAAGCTGCTGGAACGGTCGACGCGCAAATTCCGGATCGTGCTCTTGACCGGCTCGCTCGATGAAGACCGCAAACGGTATAACCGGGGGCTCATCAATCGCGGCGAAGCGCAGCTCGTAATCGGGACGCATGCGCTGATTGAGGAGAAAGTTGAATTCGACAAGCTGGGGTTGATTGTGGTCGACGAGCAACACCGGTTCGGCGTGTTGCAGCGCTTCAAGCTGATGAAAAAGCCGAACCAGGCGGAGCCGGACATGCTGGTGATGACGGCCACGCCGATTCCCCGCACGCTGGCGTTGTCGCTCTATGGAGACCTGGACGTGAGCGTGCTCGACGAGCTGCCGCCGGGACGGACGCCCATTGTGACGCGGCGCATGCCTGACGAGCGCTGCGACGAAGTGTGGGACTTTGTTCGCAAGCAGGTGGGGTTGGGCAGGCAGGCTTACATTGTTTACCCGGTGATCGAGGGCGTCAAAGACGACCAGCCGGAGCTCGATTTTTCGCGCGACGAAGCGAGGGCCGAGGTCGCGGCGCCAGCGAAGAAGACTGCACGTAAGGGCAAGACTTCGGAGCTTTTTCCCAAGGATGTCCAAGAGACCAGTCCGCAAGCGAAATTGGGTTTGAAATCGGCTGTCGATATGCACAAGAAACTGCAGGCCGGTGCCCTGTCCGGCTTGCGCGTGGGGCTGCTGCACGGGCGCCTCGACGCGGACGAGAAGGAAATCATCATGCGGCGGTTCCAGCGCGGCGAGATTGACGTGCTGGTGGCGACGACAGTGGTCGAAGTGGGCGTCGACGTGCCCAACGCCACGGTGATGGTGGTGGAACACGCGGAGCGCTTCGGCCTGGCCCAGTTGCACCAATTGCGCGGGCGCGTCGGACGCGGGGCAGCGAAAAGCTACTGCATCCTGATGACCGGCCAGCGTGTTTCAGAGCAAGGGGAAGAACGGTTGAACGCGATGGTACGCACTCAAGACGGATTCGAGCTGGCGGAGTTGGACCTGGCGATGCGCGGGCCGGGCGAGTTTTTTGGGACACGGCAAGCCGGATTACCCGATTTCCGAGTAGCCAACCTGATGCGCGATCGGGAACTCTTGGAGCTTGCCAAACAGGAGGCTGCGAAGTTTGCCAGTGCGGCGGCTAACGGGGAGTCGGAAGTCACGGAGTCGGAAAGATCGCGCGTGTGGGCCCGGCTTAAAGACGCATGGCAGCGGCGCTATGGACTGGTTGAAGCCGGATAAGTCGCAATTTGGTATGCCGGACCCAGGGTCAGACGGCGTTGGAAGATGGGTTACGGGATGTCATTTCGACGGGAAACGTCTGAATCTCAAGGTCGACGCTGGCAATCTCGGTTCCGCAGTCGTATTGATGATTGCGGGTGCACTGGCAAAGTTCAGTGAACCGCACATGGCCGTTTTGGCTCAATTCGAGTCCGGCGGCAATCAAGACGCTGTAAATGTCTACACAGGCCTGACGCTCAAACTCGAACAGCATATTGACCATGCCGGTATCGCTGGCTCCCCGGCTCAACACCCATCCGCCGCAACCGAGAATCGCTCCCGTAAGAGTGCGAACCAGTTGTGAAGGCTCCTCGACGGAGACTGCCTTCATCTGCATCGCCCATGGTACGGTGAGCTGTTGGCTGAAGTCGGGTTGTGACTGGTTTACGTTCACAGTTCACATATCGGACGAGGGTGGTAGAAGGTGATGGCTGTGCAGGAGTAGCACGTTATCTGCCCTGCTTCGCAACATGCGGGCAAGATGGGCGGCGCAGACGGGTCGGATGGTAACTTGCCTAGGCCCGGAGGGCGTGACTTGGCCGGGATAAGCAACAACAAAATTGATGCAAATGATGTAGTTTCATAATCAAGATGATCGTGGGCTCTGGAATCGATTTGGTTGAGATCAGGCGGGTTGAGCACTCCGTGGACCGTTTCGGGGAGCGCTTTCTCAATCGCGTCTACACGGCGGCGGAGACGGCTTATTGCCTGCGCAAGAAGCGCAAGGCGGCGGAAAGCTTTGCCGCCCGGTTCGCGGCCAAGGAGGCTGGAGCCAAGGCGCTGGGGACTGGCATCAGCTTTGGAGTGAGCTGGTTGGAGATTGAGGTGGTGCGCGAGCCCAGCGGACGGCCGACGCTGCGGTTTCATGGAAGAGCTGCGCAGATTGCCGCACAACTGGGCGTGAAACACGCGGCGCTCTCGATCACCCACACGGGCGAACTGGCTATGGCCAGCGTTGTGCTCGAAGACGGACGGTAAGGAAGCCTTCTTCTGCTATTCTCAAGGCGTCACGGTCGGGAGCGGACGGCAAAAAAGGGAGTATAAGTGCCAAGTCGCAGAGAGATTCAGTGGTCTCAACTGAAAGTCGGCGCATTGGTCCTGGTGGCCGTGGCCGTATTAATTGTTCTTATCTTCCTCATGTCGGGGTCGACCGGCGGCCTGTTTGCACGCAAGCTCACGTTGCGCTCCTATTTTGGAAACGCTTCGGGGCTTAAAAGCGGCGCTCCGGTGACGCTCGAAGGCGTGACCATTGGCAATGTCACAAAGATCAGGATTGTCTCGTCTCGAAATCCCACGCCGGTCGAAGTGACCATGCAGTTGAGCCACGAGTTTGTGAGCTCGCTGCACACGGACTCGACAACGGCTATCGCCCAGGCGGGCGTATTGGGCGACAGTTTCGTCGATATCAGCTCATCTCATGCCAGGGGGCCGTCTCCGGCCAATAATACCGAGTTGAGTGCCACAGGGTCGCCCACCATCCAGGACGTAATCCGAACGAGCCAGGGCTCAATCGAACAAATCGAAACCCTGATGCACAAGCTTGATCAACTGATTGACTCGATCAACTCGGGCAAAGGGTCGGTCGGGCAGCTCATCAATAATCCGTCGCTCTATCAGAAGCTGGAACGGATCTCGACAAATCTCGAGACGATCAGCGGCGGCATAGCCGGTGGCCAGGGAACGCTGGGCAAACTGCTGAAGGATGATTCGCTCTACGAACACGCCGACTCGACCCTCGACCGTTTTGACCGCATCGCGACTGGCCTGGACGAAGGCAAAGGCACCGCAGGAAAGTTCTTGCGCGACGATTCGCTCTATAACCATTTGAACTCCGCGATCGAAAACGCCAATCAACTTATCGGAGACGTAAACGCGGGCAAGGGTGGCATTGGAAAGCTCGCGAAGGATCCCGCTTTTGCCAAGAGGATCGACGACACCGTGACCAACCTCGACGAAATCCTGAAAGGGATCAACGAGGGCAAGGGCACGCTAGGGCAGCTCATGGTCAATCGTTCGCTCTACGACCATACCGATGCGACGATGGACCAGGCGCAGGAACTGGTGAAGGCGTTCCGACAGAACCCCAAGAAATACCTGACCATCAATTTGAAGGTCTTTTAGAGCCCTGGGCGGCGAAGTTCCCCGTCTGAATTGCCAAGTTCCTTTTCTGAAATGTGGACCGGACTCCCGTTCGGTCCAACTTCTTCAACGGCATACGAAACCTCGACCGGGGATCCATCCGGATTCTCGTGAGTGACGGGCGATGAGTAGCGAATCACGTCGGGACAAACCGCGCCGCCGGTCAGCAGCATGCTCATGGCCTGTTCCATGGTCAGGTCGGTCTCGGTAATCATTTCCATGGGCACAAACTGCAGATAGGCTGACGATGGATTGATGGCCTGCGGAACCAGCACCGCGCCCACCGGCCTTCCCGTCGTGGCGTCGGCGATGATGTGGGTCAGAAAGCCGATGGCCTTCTGGCCGGCCAAAGGGAAATCGATGAGCACCACGCGCTGACCGGTCTGATTCTTGTTCATCAGCGTGTCAATTAACTGGCGCACCGAGGTATAGATCTTGTTAATGAGGGGCAGGCGCTCCAGAGACGCTTCGAAAAAACCGAACATCTCGCGGCCCACCAGGTGCGTGGTGGCGCGCCCGACGATGTAGAACAAGGCAACGGTAACCCCAACAGCCAGAATGTATTGGACCCAGGACTGGCTGACAAAAGAATCAGGGAATCCAGCGGCAAAGAGCTTGACTATGGGCAATCCGACATTGGCGAGGACACCGATGATGAAGCTGAAGACGAGCCACGTTACAAAGAGCGGTCCAGCGGTGATCAAACCGGCGATTATGTGACGCTGCGAATCTTTTAAGGTTTTGCGAACGACAGGGTTCAAGCAAGCTCCTTCTTTATTGAGGATACCGGGCGCAACCAGAAAGTCCCAGCGGATGTGCCGACTCACCTAGGTTGATGGTCCTAAGGCCTTCGGATGCGGCTATTTGGCGGTTAGCTATACAAATCGGGCTGTCCTCAAGCCAAATCGCCACCTCAAGTGCACTGAGAGGTTCAACCCCTCCAAACTGCACCACAAGACGGGCAATCCCTTATATAGTGAATGGGAAAGGACATGCATGAACGAGGCGGAATTGTTTAACCGCAACGAGCAGGTTCATACTGAACCTGTCCGAAGCGAGACTGGCCGGAGCGATGTCGAAGCGCGGGTACCGGGTACACCGCTTTCGAGCCCTCGCGCGACCGGCTCGCCGCTGCCGGCGGGAGGCAGGCCCTTGCAGGGTCAAGTCAATGTCCAGCCGACGAAGGCGCCGCCGGGCCGGTCTCTGGCCGTGCAGGGGCAGCAGTCGCACGAAGATGAGCATTCCGCAGGCATCCAGTGGGCGATCAGCGCTCTCAAGCAAGCCGTGCCGTTTGTGCAGCGGCTTCTGCCCTTGATCGACAGCAATATGACCGCTGCCATGAGCGACCTGGTGACGTCGCACGCGCATCCGCAGCAGCCGGCGCCACGCGTCGATCTGGCTCCTATCGAGAATGGGCTCACGGAATTGCAGGTGCAGCAAGGTGAGTTGCGCTCGCAAGTCCAGGAGCAGAACACGTCGCTCAAACGGGTTGAGGATCAGTTGGAAATGGTCCGCGAGGCGACGGATCGCAACACCCTTGAGCAGCAGGAATTGATGGAAGACCTGAAAGCGGTCGGCAATAAAGTAAATATGTTTGCACTATTGGTACTGGCGCTGCTAATTGTGTCATTGTTGCTTAATTTGTTTTTATTCCTCCACATCCAGCGTGTTCTCCCCTAGCGCGGCAGGTATCCGCATGGGGTTGCAAGGGGCATGGCTGCGAATTGAGCCGTGACCTGATGTAGGATTTGACGGTAAGAGAATATTCATAAATAAGCGCAGCGAATGGACTCTCAGGCGCCGCGACGTCGTTAGTCCTGAAAGGATGAGGTTTGGGGCCGTGGCGTAGCGGAGCTTCGCGAACCCACAGCGCGTTTTGGATTGCGCCAGTGTTCGATAACTGGATCAGGGAGATAAATGCCGGACAGGGCCAGCGGAGATCAGACGACCGTGCCCCATCGTCCCGCGCCAGCGGGAGATCGCGGTTTCTCTTTGGTTTGGACCGTCGTGGCATCGCTCGTGGCGCTCGCTGCAGTGGGCGCGGTGGTGGCACGATTGACCGGCGGCCCCAGGTTCGATGGGCTGATGATGATTACCGCGGTTGCCGCAACCGGGGTTCTGGCCCTGCGATTGCCTGGCCGAAAATCGGTCGGCCCTTCTCCTGAAATCGCGCCGACCCAACCTCTAAAACACATCTTCGATTCCGCCGGTCCGATGGTCATTGCTGTCGGCCTGGATGGGCGCCTCTCCTATATCAATCCTGCGGCAGAGAGACTGCTGGGCTATCACGCTGCGGAATTAATCGGGACGTTGAGGACAACGGAGATTCTAGGGCCGGGCGAAGGAACGCGGCTGGTTGCGGAACTCCAGAAGATCAACAACATAGAGCCAAAAATATCCAAGGATCCGCAAGAGCGCCTGATCGCATTCATGGATTGCGTTCAGGCTTTGCCTCCCAGCCAGGTTCCCAGTTTCGAAGCTCGTTTTCGCCGCAAAGATGGCACTTTGATGCCGGTTGCGCTGCATATTTCGGCACTTCGCAATGGCGATGGGGCGCTCGATGGACTGGTCGTGGTCGCCCTCGATCAAAGTGCCACCTTGCGGCAGGAACTAGCGGCGCGCGAATCGCAGGAACGCTACCGCGATCTGTTCGAGAACTCCAATGAAATGATTGCCACGTTGAGCCCGGCGGGCCGGTTTCTCTATGCCAACCCGGCTTGGAAACAATGCTTCGGGCTCGACCAGACCGCGCTGTTGGCGCTCGAATCATTTGAGCAGGTCTTCGGGTCGGATTGCCGTTCTGCTGTCAGTGCGTTGTTTCGCCGCGCTCTCGATGGCGAATTGATAGATCGCGCTCCGCTCCGCAACCATATTCCGGATGGACGAGTCTTGGAACTCGAACTTAGTCTCAGTCAGCGGCAGAAAGCCGGAAATCCGCTGGCCGTTCGCTGCCTGTTGCGCGATGTGACCCAGCAGAAGCAGCGCGAGCACAGGCTTGCTCTGCAACTGGTGGTGAGCCAGATCGTGGGGGAAAACAGTTCTTCCGAGGTAGCCGCGACGCGGATTCTGGAAGCCTTGTGCGTCTCGCAGAGCTGGGATCTGGCGTTGAAATGGGAAGTAAACGAGGAAGAAACCCGGCTGGAATTCAGTTCGGCCTGGGGCACGCCCGGACTTGCCACCGATGAAATGATCAACGAGAGCCTGGGACTGACGCTCGAAAAGGGCGTCGATCTTCCCGGTCGCGTGTGGCAAGGCGGCAAACCGGTTTGGCTGGCCGATCTGTCCGCCGAAGCTGCGAGCCCGCGCATGAGAGCGGCCATTGGCCACAACATGATGTCCGGCTGGGCGGTGCCGGTGCGGGTGGGGAACAAGGTGCTGGCGATTCTGGAGTTTTATTGCCGGCTTCGCTTGCGTCCCGATCAGGAATCGATCGCCGCGATGGAGACGGTCGCCTCATCGCTGGGGCAGATGCTGGCGCGATCGCGCGATCGGGGCCGTGCGGAAGAACTCTCTCGCCAGCAGGAAATCCTTCTGAATTCAGTGGCCGACGGCATCTGCGGCGTCGATCGATATGGAATGGTGAGCTTTGCCAACCCCGCGGCGGGGCAGTTGTTGGGCGCTCCCTCGAACACGCTGACGGGAAGATCGATTCACCTGTTGCTGCACGGTTGCGCGCCCCAGGACAAACAATGTGGAGAGGATTGCCAGTTGCGGCTGGCGGCCGAGCGTCAATTCGCTGCCGCAGGCGAGGACACGATCTATCGCAGCGACGGCACTGCCCTGCCGGCTGAATACTTTTTCACGCCGATTCTCGATCAAGGCAGATTCTCAGGGTCGGTCTTGAGCTTTCGCGACATCAGTCAGCGATATGCGCTTGACCGGCTGAAAGACGAGTTCATTTCAACCGTCAGCCACGAACTTCGTACCCCTCTGACCTCGATTCGCGGTGCTCTGGGGCTGTTGTCGTCAGGAATTTTGGGGCCACTCAACGACAAAGCAGCCAACCTGCTGCGCATCGCGGTGAGCAACTCCGACCGCCTGGTGCGCCTGATCAATGACATCCTCGATCTCGAACGTATCCAGAGCGGCCGCGACCCCATCGCATTTCGGCCCACCCAATTGGCTGATGTGGTTCGCCAGTCGATTGACGGGATGCAGCCTATGGCTGAGGCCGCAGGGGTGAAACTGATCCACGACGCCACGCAGGTCCAAATTGCTGCCGATCCCGACCGGTTGCTGCAGGTGGTCACTAACCTGCTGTCGAACGCGGTTAAGTTTTCGACACCGAGTTCAACCGTGTCAGTGATGATCACGCCGGGCTCTTTGGGCGTCACCCTGTCGGTCATCGACCAGGGCCGTGGCATACCAGCGGACAAGTTGGAGGCGATCTTTGGCCGCTTCCAGCAGGTCGATGCGTCCGACTCTCGCCAAAAAGGTGGAAGCGGCCTGGGATTAGCAATTTGCCGGACGATTGTGCTGCAACATTCGGGACGTATCTGGGCGGAACGGAACCCCGTGCGCGGCTCGACGTTTCGCGTGTTTCTTCCCTATCAGCCGGTTGTTACATCAGGGCCGGCAGCGACCGTAATGTCTGGATTAGGGACGATCTTGCTCGCTGATGCCAATCGGCACGCCCGACCGTTGGTGGCAGAAAAACTGGCGCGGCATGGCTATCGGGTGGTTGAAACCACGTCGGTTGAGCAGACCATCGCGGCAGTACGGGACGGAGTTGAGGCGATTCTGCTCGATACTTCGCTCGACGGGATGAACGGCTGGGAGATTCTTCCGCTGCTGCGTCGGATGGATCCTAAAGGTCGTGTTCCCATTGTTCTGCTGAGCGTGGAAGACCACCAAAAATCTGCCGATTGGGGTCCGAATGCCTTGGGATGGTTGACCAAGCCGATCGAAGAAGATGCCTTGCTGGGAGAATTGGCCAGGGTGTTGTGCGGACCAGGCGAAAGAGCGCGCATACTCGTGGTCGAAGACGATCTGGATCTCGCCCGAGTTATCGGAGAAGTATTCTCGCGGGAGATGATCGACGTAAAACTCGCGCACACCCGTCAGGAAGCATTAGCGCATTGCACGGACTTCATGCCGCATCTGCTGGTTCTCGATATCGGGCTTCCGGATGGCGACGGATTCACGGTAGTGGAGTGGCTGCGTCAGCATCAACACCTGGCCCGGTTACCATTGGTGGTGTATTCAGCACGCGAATTGTCGCCGACCGAGCGGAAACAGCTCATACTCGGTCCAACGCACTTCATCACCAAGGCGCGGGTCCAGCCCCAACAGTTGGAGGCTTTGGTCTTGACGTTGCTGCGCAATTCGCGTCAGATTGAAGAGGATTCCCCCATCGTTTCAGCGGATCAGAATTCGTGATGCCTGGATTCGTCACGCGGCATGCCGGTTATTTGTGCGATGAAACCGTTTGCAGAGCGGAACTTGACGCTGCATGGCGCGGGAAGTCCATGGGAGAACGAAACCTTGTCTCACCGTATCCTGATCATTGACGACGAAGACGACATTCGTGAAGTTGCTGCTTTGAGCCTTGAGACTCTCGCCGGCTGGGATGTAGTGGTAGCAAATTCAGGAGCCCAGGGGTTGGTAAGGGCCGCAGAGTGTAGCCCCGATGCCATTCTCCTGGACGTGATGATGCCGGGGATGGACGGGCCATCGACGTTTCGCGAACTGCGCAAGAACCCGATTACGGCGGGCATACCGGTGTTGCTGCTTACGGCCAAAGTGCAGGCCAACGACCAGCGTCGCTTTGCCGATCTTGGAGTTCAGGCGGTCTTGTTCAAACCGTTTGATCCGATGACACTCTCGGCACAGATTGCAACAGCATTGGGCTGGAGTTGAGGACCGACAATGACCGACGATCTGCAGCCGGCTCTATCTGAAGCCCTAAACACGCTGTGGACTAAGTTTCTGCCCGAGCTTGTCAGCCGTGTGGCCACGTTAGAGTCGGCGAGTGCGTCGCTGGCTGCCGGGGATCTTTCCATCACCCAGCAGGGCGAGGCGAACGTGGCAGCGCATAAATTGGCCGGGGTTCTGGGAACGTTCGGGCTCACCAAAGGGACGGTGCTGGCGCGCGAGGCCGAGATTATGTATTCGAGCGAGGATGGGACAGATCCTGAATTGGCGGAACGGCTTGGCGCGATTGCCGAGGAACTTAAGGCCATCGTTGCCAACAGGAAATAGCTTGCCTCGGTCGAACAATTACACTGATCGGGTGGCGATTCGGCGCGATCACGCGGCTCCCCAACTCGACCTCGGCTTTGAGGAACCGCGGCCTGCGCGGAAGATCTGGCCGGTCCACGAGTTAGTGGGCGAGGTTCGCACCCTGGTGGAACAGAGGCACGGCGACGTCTGGGTTGAGGGCGAGATTTCCAATTTCAGGCCCGCCCCTTCCGGCCACATCTACTTCACTCTAAAGGACGCCGAGGCGCAATTGCCGGCGGTATTGTTCCGTCGACAGGCAATGCTGCTGCGCTTTCGGCCTGAGGATGGATTGCACGTCCTGGTGCGTGGGCGCGTCAGTGTTTACGAAATGCGCGGCCAGTTGCAGTTGGTCGCAGAGACCATGGAACCGGTAGGAGCGGGCTCACTGCAGATGGCGTTCGAGCAACTGCGGGAGCGTCTGAAGGCGGAAGGGCTGTTTGATGCGGACCGCAAGCGGCCGCTACCGGCGTTTCCCCGGACCGTGGGCATCATCACTTCGCCGACCGGAGCAGTGATCCGCGACTTTCTCAACATCGTGGCCCGGCGGCATTCTGGTTTGAATGTCCTGCTCTGTTCGGCGTCCGTGCAGGGCGACCAGGCGGCTGGTGAGGTGGAAGCAGCGCTCGAGTGCCTGAACGCCTCGGGCTTGGTCGATGTGATTGTGTTGGCGCGTGGAGGCGGATCGCTCGAAGACTTGGCGGCCTTTAATAGCGAGCGAGTTGCCCGCGCCATTGCAGCGTCGCGGCTGCCTGTCGTCTCCGCAATCGGCCATGAGACGGACTTTACCATCGCCGACTTTGTCGCCGACTTGAGGGCGCCTACACCGTCGGCGGCGGCCGAGTTGATTACCGAGGCGCAGCATAAAGTCGCCGAACACCTTGCCCGCCTCGATCATCGCCTGGATCGGGCTTCGCGGTTTCAACTGCTGCAGGCTCGCCAACAACTGACACGCCTACCAGCCAGCCGCGTCGAGTCAAAGCTGACAGCCCTATTGCGCCGTCTTGAGCAACGGCTCGACGACCTGACAGCCCGCCTGCAGGACACAGTCGCGCAACAACTTCGCCAACGGCATCGGGAACTCGCGCTGTTGACGGCGGCGGTAACACGACACGATCCGCGCCAGCGTCTGGCTCATGCTCGCGGCAAGCTTGAGGCCTGCCGCACTCACCTGGACCGGACCTTCGAGCGCAAAGTGCATTCCGAAGCAGCCCGGCTCAATGCTTTGGGTGCACGGCTGCAATCGCTGTCTCCGCTGGCGGTTCTGGAGCGGGGCTATGCGCTGGTACTTGATGAGCAAGGCGCGCTGGTCAGGTCGACCACGCAGCTTTCGCAGGGCGACAGAGTAAATACCCGCCTGAGCGATGGCTCCTTTACAAGTCGCGTCGAACAAGCTACTCCCACAAAATAGGAAAGAAACGAGAAAAATGGGCACAGTATCTGTACGCAAACTCTTCGGAACCGACGGCATGCGCGGTATCGCCGGCGAAGCTCCGCTGGACGCAACCACCGTTTATGCGACGGGACTCGCGGTGGGTCACTCACTCAGCAAGACGGCCAACGAACCCAAGGTGATCCTCGGCCGCGACACCCGCGAATCGAGCCCCTGGATCGCCGCCACGCTTGCCGCGGGATTGCGCGAGGCAGGAGCCCAGGTTGAGAGCGCCGGCGTAGTACCGACACCAGCTGTCGCGTTCCTTGCGCATACGCATGGATTCAGCGCCGGCGTCGTCATTTCGGCTTCGCACAATCCCTGGCGCGACAACGGCATCAAGCTGTTTGGCGGCGACGGATTCAAACTTCCCGACGCTGAAGAACTTGCCATCGAAGATGAGATTGTGCACCACGCAGCTTCCGTGACCGCGCCCGATCCGGCCACGCTTCCACCGGTTGAAGACAACGCCGCACTCCGCGCCGACTACATCCAGTTTCTGATCGACTGCGTTCCAGGCCTTAATCTCGACGGCCTTCGCGTCGTAGCCGATTGCGCCAACGGAGCCGCGGCGGCTGTCGCACCGGAGTTGTTCAGCCGGCTGGGCGGAGACGTAACCCTGCTGAACGTCGCGCCCAACGGCCGCAACATTAATGACGGATGCGGCGCTCTGCATCCGCAATGGGTGGCTGGCGAAGTGAAAGCGCGCGGAGCCAACCTCGGGCTCACCTTTGATGGCGACGCCGACCGCTGCATGCTTGCCGACGCCTATGGTCGGGTCATCAACGGTGACGCAATCCTGCTGGTGGCGGCGCGCGACTTGAAACAGCGCAACATGCTGGCCGGAAACCTGGTGGTCGCGACCACTATGTCGAACATGGGCCTGGAAGCGGCATTGAAGCGCTCCGAAATCCGCATGTTGAGAGCCCCGGTAGGCGACCGCTACGTGCTTGAAATGATGCTCAAAAACGCAGCGGCGCTGGGAGGCGAGCAGTCAGGCCACATCCTCTTCCCTCACCTCGCCACGACCGGCGACGGCTTGCTGACTTCGCTCGTAGTTCTCGACTTGATCGCCCGCAGTGGCAAAAGCCTCGATGAACTCGTTGCAGATTTGAAGGTGTTTCCGCAAGTAATCGTCAACGTAAAAGTGCGGGAAAAGAGCCCTTTGGAGTCAATTGCCACCGTGGCAGCCGCCATCCGCGCCGCGGAAGAGGAATTGCACGATTCGGGGCGCGTCGTGATTCGCTATTCCGGAACTGAGGCACTGGCGCGCGTCATGATCGAAGCTGAAAGCGAAGAGCCCATGAGGCGGCACGCAGACGCGATTGCCGGCGCCATTCGCACCGAATTAGGAGTGTGAAGGAGCGATTCCCTGCTGAAAACTTCGAAAAATAAAGCAATCGTACATCGATTGCCAGCATCCAATCGGGCAACACCGGGTCTTGTAAGCCAAATCGCCGGTGACATCAAAGTACAGCCTGAAGGAACCGCTGGAACATTATGGGAAATACAGCAGGAAGACCCCGTCCCGCGTTACTCCCGTTCCCTGCCCGCATCCGAACGCCCCAGATTGTGGCTGGTTCGCCGCCTGGTGCGCAGGATGAGGAGCAGGGTCAGCCCAACCTCGATGGACTCACCGTACCCTTTCACCTCTGGCCTGCAATCGTGCTTACCGGTGCCGGCGCTGGCCTGGCGGGCGGTTTGTTAATGAGGCTGCTCCGCGTCGTGCAGCATGTTTGCTATAGCTACAGCCACGGTGATTTCCTGAGCGGAGTGGAGGGCGTAGCAGCATGGCGGCGTCCCGTCGTTCTCCTCTGCGCCGGTGTTCTGGCAGGGTTCGCTTTGCTTCTAATCCGCCGCATTCGTGACAGCGACGGCCCCGGATTGACCGAAGCAATCTGGCAGCACTTCGGGAAACTGCCGGAGCGATCGATGGCGGCGCGTGCGGTGCTGTCGGTGATTATTGTGGGCATGGGTGCGGCGATCGGTCGCGAAGCGGCGCTCAAACAGGCGGGCGCGCTGGTCGGCGGCAAGCTATCGGACTGGACTCCGTCGTCGTTTAAGTTAACCCCGGAGCAGCGCCGATTATTGGTGGCTTGCGGAGCCGGCGCAGGTATGGCTGCCGCCTATAACGTGCCTTTGGGTGGAGCGCTATTTACATTGGAAGTCCTGCTTGGCAGCCTATCACTGGGAACCGTGATTCCCGCCTTTGTTACATCGTTCCTGGCAACGGCCGTGTCATGGCTGCTGCTACCCAACGCGGCAACTTATCAAGTGCCCTCTTTGCCTGCGACCCAATCGCTGCTGATGTGGTCGCTCGTCTGTGGCCCACTCTTGGGACTAGGTGCGGCGTTGATGGCGCGCGGTATTCACTGGGCTCAGAACCACAAACCCGCAGGCCGTGCCGTGGTGATTGCACCCATCGTGATCTTTCTGGCGATTGGGTTGGCCGCGATCCCGTTTCCACAATTGCTAGGTAATGGAAAGAATGTGGTTCAACTCGCGTTTGATGCGCACGTGACTGGCGGATTACTCATCGCACTGCTGGTGCTGCGCCCGATGGCGACGATGCTGTGTCTGCGCGCCGGCGCGCCCGGCGGACTCTTCACGCCGACCATGACATTTGGAGCATTGTTGGGCGCCGGCTTTGGCGAAGCATGGAATTATCTGACCGCAGCGACTGACAAACGAAGCTGTGCGATTATTGGAGCCGGCGCGGTGTTAGCTGCCGCCACGCAAGCGCCCATTTCGTCCGTGGCTTTCATCCTCGAGCTAACTTATAACGCGAATACGTTAATGGTCCCGCTTTTGATTGCTGTTGCCGGTGCCACGCTAACCTTCCGAGTCATCAAATTAAAGTCGATTTACTAGGCCAACGAAACCGGGTGCCCCATGTCTGGATTTTCAGACATGGGATATCACGATCGCCGCACCGTCGGGGCATTGTTTCCCATTAGCGCAAGCTTACCGGCGAGTGCGATACAACTGAAAGCTCGTCAAAAGCCTTCTTGCTTAGTTCAATGCCGGCAGCTGCTACGTTCTCTTCCAGATGCTCAATCGAAGACGTCCCAGGTATCGGCAGGATCACCTTGGAACGTTTGAGCAGCCAGGCCAAAGCAACTTGAAGCGGAGTCGCCTTCAGTTCCTTTGCAACCGTCTCAATGGCTTCTTCAGCTTTCTTCCCTTGGCCCAGCGGAGCCCACGGCAGGAATGCAATGTTATTCTGCTCGCAATAATCCACGATATAGTCAGACTCACGATCAGCAAAGCTATAGCGGTTCTGCACGGAGACAATGGGCACGATCTTGCGCGCGCGCTCGATGTGCTCGCGCGTCACATTAGACAGGCCGATGTGGCGAATCTTGCCTTGCTGTTGCAACTTGGCGAGGGCTTCGACGGAGGCTTCAAATGACACAGCATTATCGGGCGCGTGCAGCTGATGAACATCGATGCGGTCGACGCGCAAACGCTTGAGACTGCCCTCAAGAGCTTCGGTCAAGTGCTCGGGGCTTGCATTGTGAGTCCACTGACCGGGACCGGGACGTTCCCATCCGCCCTTGGTCGCAATCACCACGCCGGCGGGATAAGGATAGAGCGCTTCGGCGATCAATTCCTCTGATGTGCCGGGACCATACGAGTCGGCTGTATCAATCAAATTGACGCCTAATTCAACAACACGGCGCAAGGTTGCAAGTGCCGCTGACTTATCGACAGGAGGTCCCCAGACCCCCTTGCCCGTGATGCGCATAGCGCCGTAACCGAGCCGATTGACGGTTAGGTCGCCGCCAATGGTAAATGTGCCTGCAGCCGCAGCAGTAATAGCTTGAGTTGTGCTCATGGATTCACTCCTAATTCAAAAGTCGATGAAAGATTCTTTCTCTCGCGTTGATTCAAGAGATTAGCGAACGCGCCAATCTCGTCCACACCTTCGATGATTCCTAATCAAGCAGAGATGCAGGAACGCTGCATTGTTTTTCCGATCGAGACTGTGCTCCAACTCGAAGCTTTTACCATCACAAATCCCGCCAGTTCGGTCCAAATCCCAAGTCGGCTACCAACGGAACATTCAGTTTGACGACGCCCTCCATCTCGGCGCGAACAAGGGCTTCGACTTCATCGGTCTCATCGGTGGGGACTTCGAAGAGCAATTCATCGTGAACCTGCAGCACCATGCGCGATTTCAGTTTGCGCTCGGTGAGCTTGCGATCGAGCGCAATCATGGCCAGTTTGATTAGATCGGCGGCAGTACCTTGCAGTGGCGTGTTGACCGCAGTACGCTCGGCAAATCCGCGCTGGTTGGGATTGCGGCTTTCAATGTCGGGAATCGGCCGGACGCGTCCGAAAAGCGTGCGCACGCTACCTTCGCGGCGCGTCGCTTCAAGGGTCTTCTCGATGAAAACCTGAACGCCCTGGTAGCGCGCAAAGTAGCGATCGATGTATGCGCGCGCTTCGGCCTGTGGAATCCCCAACTGCGCCGCAAGTCCGAAAGGAGAAATGCCATAGACGATGCCGAAGTTGACAGCCTTGGCGCGGGCGCGGGTCTCCTTGTCCATGGTTTCTGTGGGAACTCCGAAAACCTCGCTGGCAGTGAGCGTGTGGATGTCTTCATTGTTCTGATAAGCGCGCATTAAGAGCGGATCGCCGCTGAAGTGCGCCAGCAGGCGAAGTTCAATTTGCGAATAGTCAGCCGAGAGTAATTGTGTGCCCGGTGCCGATGTGAAAGCGGCGCGAATCTCGCGACCGAGTTCCGTCCTGATGGGAATATTCTGCAGGTTTGGATTAACGGACGAGAGACGGCCTGTGGTCGTGGCTGCGGCCTGAAATGTAGTGTGTACGCGGGAGTCAGTGTCGGCCAGCAACGGCAGCGCGTCAATGTAATTTGACTTGAGCTTGGAGAGATGCCTGTATTCGAGCACCAATCGCGGCACGTCATGTTCCTCCGCCAGCTTCTCAAGTACATCTTGCGCAGTTGAAACGGCCTTGCCCTTGCCGCGAACCACCGGGGCCGTCAGACCGAGATGCGTGAACAGAACGACTCCCAGTTGCTTGGGCGAATTGATGTTGAATCTCTGGCCAGCCAACTCAAATATGCGCTCGCCAACGCGTTCCAGTTCGCTAGCAAAGCGCGTTGAAAGTCCAGCGAGAACGCCTTTGTCGATGCGCACGCCAGCCTTCTCCATGCGATAAAGAACAGGCGCGAGCGGCAGGTCAATGTCGTTATAAACCTTGGTCACTTGAGTTGCGTCGACATCGGCGCGGAGGGCCGGAACGAGCGCGTAAATGGTAGCCGCGGCCGAGACTAAAGAAGGCGGCGGCGCATGACCGTGACGCGCGGCAACATCGGCAATCGACTGCGTAGAATGCGTGGGATTGAGCGCGTAAGAAAGCAGCATGGTGTCGTCTATCGGACCGCGCAGCGCAATGCCCAGGCCGTCGAGAACATGATGCGCAAGCTTCGAGTCGTGCGTGCTCTTGGGCACAGCGGCGTCTTCAAACAACGCTCGAAGATCGGCGCTCATGGGAAGACAAAGCGCGATTCCCTCTTCTGCGCAAACGCCCACGCTGGAGCGGGTTTTGCGTTCTGCCTCCTCAACCACATCGAGCAACGACATGGTGAATTGCTGGTTTGGCTCATCCTCGGACTCTTCTGCAACCGGCTCCTTCGCGTCGAGCGCAAATGCAAAACCATGTTGGCGCGCTGCCGAATAAAACGTCGCAATCTGGGCTTCCGTTGGTTCGTCGATGAGCTCAATTGCGACTGCTGGGGTCGCTGGAGCAAGCTCCTTCAACATCGATGTGAACTCAAGTTCCGTGAATAACTCGCGACAACCTTCCACATCGGGAAGCTGCGTTTCCATCGCGGATATATCGAGCTCAAGCGGCACAGCGCAATCAATGGTGACGAGTTCTTTCGACAGCAGCACCGTCTCGCGGTTTTGCTGCAGAGATTCGCGATAACTCTTCCGCTTCACTTCTTCAGCACGATCGAGAACTGCCTCGACGCTGCCAAATTCGAGGATTAGATCGACGCTTCCCTTATCGCCAATTCCCGGCGCTCCGGGAATGTTATCGATCGTGTCGCCGCGCAACGCCATCACATCAACAACCTGCTGCGGAGGCACGCCGAGCACCGACTGCACACCCTCGGGATCAAGAATCAGATTGTCTTTTTGAGGATTGAGCATCTTCACGCGCGGCGTGACAAGTTGCATCATGTCTTTATCGCTGGACACGATAAACACCTCGTGTCCCTGCTCCGCGGCCTGGCGGGCGAGTGTGCCAATCACATCGTCTGCTTCAAATCCCACGGCCTCGATAATCGGAATATGAAACACATCGAGCGATCGCCGAATATAGGGGATCTGGCGACGAAGATCCTCGGGCATGGCCTCGCGCTTGGCCTTGTAGCCCTCGTAGCTGACATCTTCAAAGCACTGCGTTTTGGAATTCCATTTGCGCAGCATGCCAATGTCGCGCGCCCGCTGATCGCGGAACACTTCACCGCTCATATCGAAGACGGCGGCAAAGTAATGCGGCGAGAAGTCCTGGCGCAGCTTCTTGATCATGTTGACGAAAACGTATACGGCCGCGGTGGGCAGGCCGGAGCGCGTGGACATGGGGCGACTGCGCTGCATGGCATGATAGGCGCGAAAGATGAACCCCATGGTATCGAGCAGAAAGATGGGCGGCTTGGCTTGGTCAGACACGCTACAGAGTTTAACAGGGAAGGCAGTTTGCGAGCGCGGAGCTTACTCGAGGAACATGCAATCGCCGTAGCTAAAGAAGCGATAGCGCGCTTCGACCGCATGGCGATAGGCCGCCAATACGCGCTCGCGGCCGGCAAAGGCGCTCACCAGCATGAGTAAACTCGATTGCGGCAGATGAAAGTTAGTAAGCAGAGCACTCGTTAGCTTGAACTCGAATCCGGGCGAGATAAAGATGTCCGTCGTACCGTGGTGCGGCGTAAGAGGCGCGCCTGCTGCCTGTGCCGCGAGATGTTCGAGGGTACGAACGACAGTCGTCCCCACAGCGACGATGCGACGATCTTCGGCTACTGCGCGATTGATGGCATCGGCGGTAGCAGCAGGCAGCGTGTAGCGCTCGCGATGCAGGTGGACCTCATCGAGACGTTCCACGCGCAACGGCGAGAACGTTCCCAGCCCGACGTGAAGCGTCACCTTGGCGGTCTCGACGCCCTTGGCAGTGAGTGCTTCAAGAATCTGCGGCGTGAAATGTAACCCAGCGGTGGGCGCGGCGACCGAACCCGCCTCCTGTGAATAAACGGTCTGATATCTCTCTTTGTCTTCCGCCGCATCGTCACGGCGAATGTACGGCGGCAGCGGCATGTGGCCGATACGTTCTAGAGTGCCAAAAAAATCGTAAACCGCGGCAAAGCGCAACAGACGCGCGCCGAATTCGCCGCGCTCGAGTACTTCCGCTTCGAGTTCTTTAACACCGGACGATGACGAGAAAACGAGATGTTCTCCCACTGCAACTTTCTTGGCGGGCTTGACCAGCGCACGCCAGACGTTTTCTTCGACCGGTTCTGTCAGCAGAACTTCGATGCTTGCGGTCGACTCCTGACGGTCGCGCACCGTTGTACGCCGGGCATAGAGGCGTGCAGGAATCACGCGGCTGTCATTGAGTACAACGAGGTCGCCGGGATTGAGCAGCGACGGAAACTCTGCGAACTTCGCATCGCGCACCGCTCCGCTATTTCGATCCACGACAAGCATGCAGCTCTGGCCGCGCTCTGCGGGAGGCTGCTGCGCGATCAACTCATGAGGCAAGTGAAAATCGAAATCAGATACGCGAAGGACTTCGCTGCTGTTCGAATCTTTGATCACGGCTGCGCCTTCTTGAAATAAGCGTAAGCCTGCAACCGCGCGCGTTCAATAGCCGCATTCAACTCCTCGCGTTTCGTCTCGAATTGTTCCGTCGGCAAATCAGGAGAAACGCGCGTCCATTGCGCCCAGCTTACACAGATCCGCGTGAATGGCTTGGGAATCAGGAACCGATCCCACGATCCCATTACCCAAGCGTGTTCAGGCTCAAGATGAAATGCTCCAATCGGCGCGCCCGTGAGTTGTGCCAACTTGATGGGGCCCATTTTTGTTTGATAAATTGGTCCGCGCGGACCGTCGGCGGTAAAGATAGCAGTCTTGCCACCGTCGATCACGCTCTTCAATCCGAGCAATCCTTCGCGGGCACTTCGCGAACTCGACCCGCGCACCGCATCGAAGCCAAACATGCGCAAAATGCGCGTAATCAGCTCACCATCGAAACTCCGGCTGATGAGAATCACCGCTCTGGATCGGCGAAAGTACAACGTGCAGGGCAGCACGCACTGATGCCAGAAACAGTAAATCTCCGGCCCTGCCTTCTGGCCAAATGTGACGGGAATAACGCCCTCTTCAGCGATCACTTCAAAGCGCCACGTGAGGCCGAATACCCATAGCAGCATCCAGACGAGGCGCGGCACGATCGCAAGCACGATGCGCTGGCCGATGGTGAAGCTAAGTTTAGATCGGGCGGACACTTCTTTGATTCTATCTTGTGGCGACTGCCTAGCTATACCGAAGCCAACGCAGGAGTTCAGGCAATGTGGCGCGTTTGCCGTACATCAAGATGCCCACGCGATAAAGCTTCGAAGAGAACCAGAGCGTGGCCCAGATACTCAACATCATGAGACCAATCGACGCCGCGAATTGCCACAGCGGCGGCGTCTGCGAAGCCATGCGCAGAAACATGATGATGGGCGCGGTGGGCGGAAACAACGAAGCCGCGACAGACCACGGCGAGTTCGAATCGTTGACGATGAGCAGGATCATGGAAAAGCTGAGCCATGTGGGCGCAGCCGCCAGGGGCATATACATTTGCAGTTCCTGCTCGGTCTCACAGGTCGCAGCGAGCCCGGCAAACAGCGAACTATAGAGCAGAAAACCGAGTAAGAAGTAGACCGGAAACAGCACTCCCTCAGCCCACGAGAAACTGATCGACAGATCGCCGCTCATGAGCGCCGCAGCGAATGGAGAAGCAAAAAGCACGATTGCCGTTACCAGCCAAATCGCGATTTGAGTCATGCCCACAGCGCCCACGCCGATAAGCTTGCCGGCCAGCATGTCGGTGGGTTTGGCGGTCGCGAGCATCACTTCAAAGATCCGCGATGTCTTCTCCTGAATAATCGAGCGGGCCACATTCATGCCGTAAATGATGGTCGTCATCGATAGCAGAAAGGCCATCACGTAGCCCTTCCAGAGCGACATCTCCGCGCTGCTCTTGACTAACTGGCCGTCCACCTTCACTTGAAGAGTATTGATCGAAATCCCTTTTACCAACGCATCAGCCTGCTCCTGTTGCATTCCACCGGTCGTCAGGCGTTCATTCACAAGACCATCGTTCAACGCCGTTTTGAGCCGACGCGTCGTAACAAAGTCCCCCGACGATTTTGAGAAGTAAGTGGCTTTGGGCAAAGCTCCTACGGGCGACTCAATCCAAAACAGCCCATCGATGGTTTTGTTTCTCACTTGTTCCAGCAGGCGTCCTCGATCTGCGGCTGTAGCTGGAGCAATCACGTCTACGATCGCCTTCTGATCCTTCTTGCTCACGACGCGATCCTTGATTTCGCTGGCCAAAGCAGGATCAGTGGCCGCGATAGCCAAGTGCTTTCCGGATCCCAATCCAAGACTCGATAAGTAGCTGACAGCGATGACAGCAGCGAATACCGCAGGCAGCCCAATGGTTGTCATCCGAAACGCACGGCCGCGTATTTGTTCGAGGTATTCGCGCTTGGCAATCAGAAAAATATTACGCATCGCTCTTGCCTCCGACGGTCTGGATGAAGATCTCCTCGAGTGACGGCTCGACCAATTCAAACCGATAGATTGTCGCGCCTGCCGCTGCCTCGTGCAAAAGCTTTTGCGCATCTCCATGAGGTTTGAGGCGAATCTCCGCGTGACCGGAGTAGTTATTTGACTCCGCTATTTCATTGCTATTGAGAAACGCCGCGTTGCCTTCAAACTCCACAATGACGCGGTTGCGCTCATAGCGCGACTTGATCTCGCGAACCTTGCCTGCCAGTACCGCGGCTCCGCGGTTGACCAGGCAGATCGAGTCGCAAAGTTTCTCCACCTGATCCATGCGATGGGTCGAAAACAGAATTGCCTTGCCTTGGTCTTTTAGATCAATCAACGTCCGCTCCAGCAACGTCGCATTGACCGGATCGAGGCCGCTGAATGGCTCGTCCATCACAATCAATGATGGATCGTGAAGAAGAGAAGCAATGAATTGGATTTTTTGCTGCATGCCCTTTGAAAGTTCTTCGGTCTTCTTATCGAGCGATTCGGCAATTTGCAAACGCTCCGCCCAGTCAGCCGCACGCTTGCGAGCCTCAGTTGCAGTGAGTCCGTGCAGCTCACCAAAAAACACCAACTGCTCGACGACTTTCATCTTCTTGTAAAGGCCGCGCTCTTCGGGCAGGTAGCCGACGCGCTCGAGACTTTGGCGCTCAAAGGGCTTGCCAAAGATCTTTACTTCGCCTGAGTCAGGCATCGTAATGCCCATCATCATGCGGATCGAGCTTGTTTTACCCGCACCGTTGGGGCCTAGCAGGCCGAACATTTGCCCGGCTTCAATAGACAAGCTGAGATGATCGACGGCGACCTTGTTTTCGTAAACCTTGGTCACTTCCGCGAGCTCTACTACTGGCATGGATTCTCCGGTCGAGCACTATGAGGATTCGAATGCATGATGTGCTGTCTGCCGCAGTTGAGCAGAGCGGGCGACGCACAAGGGTTATCTCTCTTCCATTACGCCAAAACTGAATCGAAGGTTCCACCACCGATTTAGAAGGCCGAAGTGTGGGGCAGTTTGGCACCGCCCCACTTCCCTACCCCAGTCTCATTTCGTCGGGATTCCAGTTGATGACGGCGCCTCGTTCGATGCTGAGATTACTGAGCAGCGCTGCTCCAGCCGCACGATAGCCAAAGACCGCATCCTCGACAACGGGCTGACGCGAACGAACCGAGGCGAAGAAATTCTTGAAGTGGTCATAGCTGTCGCTGTAGCCCTTGGGCGCCATATACTTTTCCGATCCTGCGAGCGACTCAGTTCCGGAATGAGGTGGATATTTCTTGTCATACGCCCCCGTGATTTCCTTTTGCATAGCCTCTGGGAAGGTGCCAACAGTGAGGCCCGGCGCCGTTTCGCGCGGCACTCGAGTGACGGTCACTCCACCTCCACCAATCTCCATCGTGCCTTCGGAACCGGTAAAGATGAGGCCTTCACTCTCTTCACCGCCATCGACAAAATTAACCCGCAGACTGAGGTTGAATCCTTCGCGATAGTCGAAAAGGCCCAACATCACGTCGGGGACATCGCGACCGTCTTTCCAATAGCGAATGGCCCCCGTCGCCATGCCGCGCGTCGGTCCGTGCGAGCCGGTGATGAAGTGAGTTCCGCTGAACAGATGAACGAATAGATCCCCCGCAACACCGGTGCCGTAAGCCTTCCACTTGCGCCATTGAAAAAACTGCTCGGCATTAAACGGAATCTTCGGTGCCGACCCTAGAAACCGCGGCCAGTCACAGGTTTCCGTCGAAGCGTCGGGCGGTACGGTGTAGTTCCACGCACCCATCGAAGAGTTGCGGTCCCATCGTGCTGTCACCATATTTAGTTGACCGATGGCGCCCGCAGCGAGCAATTCCTTCGCCTTGGCATAAATCAGCGAACTCACGCGCTGGCTGCCGATCTGGAGAATTCTCTTGGTCGAGCGCGCAGTCTCAATCATCTCCGGACCATCGGAATAAAGATGAATCATGGGCTTTTCGCAGTAGACATCTTTGCCGGCTTTCATGGCGTCGACCGAGGCTTGCTTGTGCCAGTGATCGGGCGTAGCGATAATGACGGCATCGATATCTTTCCGAGCCAGGATTTCGTTGTAATCGCGAGTGGTGAAGATGTCGTCGCCCCAAAGCTCCTTGCTGCGGGCCAGTCGGCCGTTATAGCAATCCGCCACGGCCACCAGTTTCACGCCCGGAACTTCGACTGCTGTCCTTGTGTCCCACATCCCCTGACCGCCGGCGCCGATCAGAGCAATTTGAATGTGATCGTTTGCGCTTGTGGGCCTGGCCGGCTCCGCTTGCTCCGCGGCGAGAAGATGCATGCCAGGGATCAAAGTTGTAGCTGAAATTGCTCCTGCTGCCCGAAGAAAGCTCCTGCGATTCAACTCCTGCACACGGTCCTCCGCAAAGGTCGATAGACTTGCGCTATCAACGATAGCAGGGCGGGCAGACATGGAGCTTACGGCAATAAACGGTCGAATGAACGGGGCCGGAAATAGATCCAGCCCCTCCGTGCCTGTGAGCTACTTGCTTGGTGCGGGTCTCGGCAGGCTCTGCGCCCGCATGCGAATCGCCTCGCCCGTCAGATCCACTGCAGCGGCATTGGTAGACTCATATACATCCACTCCGACATTAAAGTAAGTGTTGCTGAAGATGGAGTTCCCGGACGCACCATTGCATCCGTCCGCGGATGTCCGATCATCTTGCACCCCAGACGGGGCATCGTTAATCAAATTGCCCGCGACTACGTTTTTGCTCCCGCAAAGATAGATTGCAGGACTGTCGGTCTCAAGTCCGGAGCGCGTGACAACGTTGTTTTCAAAAGTGATGTAACTCCCGTTTGCCCCCAGACCATTAAAGTTGAAGGTCTTCGAAATATTATTCCCGTTCGCTTTCCCATGATTGGTGTTGTAAAAGTAAACACCGCCGTTGGTGTCGCTGATCGTGTTGCCATTGGCCTGGCCGTAATCATCAGCCGCATAAAACAGGATCCCCGTGGCGCTGCTGCTCGTGGGAGTATAGTCAACGCCCGAAATCACATTGCCGTTGACTAACCCCTTAGCGCCATCTACCAATTCAACGCCATTCTGTGCCGTTACGGTGGTGGGTCCGGCCCCGGTAATCTCGTTGTTTTCGGCTACAAGCGTGGTGCCTGCCTCGCGCGCCGCAATCCCGTTCTTGTCGAAGTCGTGCACACTGGTGCCGAATACCGTCAAGCTCGACGTTCCACCACTCCAACTATCGGCGTATATCCCATAACCCTCCTGGCATCCAGTCAAAGTACCGTCAGCATTGAGCCCAATGTATGCCACGGCTGCATTTGTTACGACCCCGGACGCATTGCGAAAGTAGATTCCAGCATTGCCGGAACCACATGTGGTGGTAGCTTTCGAGCCATTTATTGAGAGGTTATTAATGGTCACGCCGATAACCCCTTCAACGAGCACAATAACGTTCTCCGTAGGATCTTCAGCGCCGGGGTTTACATCAGCGATACTTATCCCGGCCGTGGGCATCAACTCGATCAGGCTTGATCCGCTTGTTACCAGGCCGGTCAAAGTGAGGTGGGACTTATTGATCAGCAAAGCTTCTGGATAAGTTCCCGGACAAACCGAAACTGTATCCCAGGAAGACGCAGCCGTGATGGCGGCACTTATTGTCGTGTAGTGTGCGGTTTTACATGGACTGCTGGTGTTGGCTGGATTGTTGTTGACGACAAGCGTCTTGCCGTAAGCAGACACGGCGAGGCTAACAATCGCGAGTGTAATCAGACGATGCTTCATTTGAAGACCCTCCGAGGTAATCTGAGGAACCTGGCGAGCGGGGAATTTAAACCCAGGAGATAATACATCGACAGAGTATTTATAAACATAGATTTTTAGAGGTTCTATTTGGCCATGTTCGGATGTTAGCTGATAAGTATCTCAATCTTAATCACCTACATTTATCTCGTATTACGCAATAACTCATGGATTCTAACTTGAATACCGTAAGTATCGGCATTGAAGTACATCAACTCTCTCCCCAGCAGTTCCCTTTGCGCGTCTTCAGCAGCGGATTGTTTTGCGTTTCTTGCCTAGCTTTCCCGCGGCTTCGGCCTTCTCAATATGCGCGATGGCATCCGGGACTTTGCAGGCGGTCTCACCCATGTCGACTAACACCGTTCCGATACTCCGTGCGGCCTGCATGGCTTGCTGTTTCAAGGGAAGTACATAGGTGCCGACGGCAATGATGAAGCTGTTCATGGTGTAACGAACGCGGTTTTGAACTGATCCGATCTCGTGCACAATTTTCTGCAACAGGCTTTCTATTTCGTCCATGTTGAGATTGCCGTCTGGCCGAATCGTTACTAAACCGGTGTAAGTACACCACCCGGCGGCGGCGATATGTTCTTTCTCCGATGCGATCCAGGAGAGCGCCAACTCGCGCGCATGAGGATGTTCGACCGCCAGCCAGGGAATGGTGAATTCGCAGATCATCTGGAGATCTTCGGCGTCATCGAGATACTGATTGAGTTGGCTCGCCGTCAGTTTCGAGCCGTCAGCGACCATGCCGGCCAAGTACATCGCCTCCATGTTGCCCGTGCCCAGCAGGTCGCATGCAACGGCCTGCTGGCCCCTGATGGTCTTGGCCACAACTTTCAAGTCGGCCACTTTGACCCCGAACACGCGGTCTGGCGCCATGCGGTGGCGAGAATATAGCTTGCGGATATTGGGGCTGCCCTTGCTCTTCAGGTCGGCCATGATGGAAGCAACGTTAGGCATGAATTTACTCCCGGCATGCGAATGGCAGCAGTGTAACAAACCTCATTGTTGTGATCTAGATTCGCGGCAAAGGCTCCAAAGAAGCAGGCTGAACATAAAATTGTGATGAGGCTCACACATCCATAAGCCACCGGAATGCAAAGATTGATTTCGTGAACTTAGATTCCTCAGCTTTTGTTGCAGATGCGGAGCTCGTACGGGCTCTCAAGGAACGGTCAACGCCGGTTAATTGTGATCAGGACCGCGAGCTGTTCCGGCAAGGCGATGCGCCCACCGGGGTTTTTATCCTGTTGGGTGGAACCATCGTGTTATCAATGAGATCCGTCTCGGGCGAATCGCTAATGAACGCGCCCGCTTTGCCGGGATCGTTGCTGGGACTGCCGGGCTTGATCGGGAACGCGGCGTATTCCCTTTCTGCTCAAGCACTTAAGGGAGCCGAGGTGAGCTTCGTCAGCCGTGAAGAGTTTACCCACTTGATGCTGACCGAGCCGGCGCTTTCCGTATTGATTCTGAAGGTGTTAGCGGCAGAAGTGCGCACAGCGAGACTGGCTTTGACCAACGCTTAGAAGGCGTTTTCAAGGCGTATTCAACGTGTTTTTGGGCTCAATGCAGGTCTCTTTTTTGACGTTTTTGAGGCATTTTCGAGTGCAAAACGGCCAGAATTTGGCGGTTTTGCGCGTCTATGGCTTCACGAAATCGGCGAGGGTTGGTCCAATCCGGGTTGCGCACTGGACCGGCGCCAGGTGACCACACCCGGCGATGATGTCGAGTTGGGAATTGGGGATGAGACGATGCATGGTCTCGCCCTGACTGGGCGGCGTGATGTGATCCTCAGAGCCCCAGACAATGAGCACGGGCATTTTCAGTTTTGGAAGCAGCGCGTCGGTGGCATCTTGCCCGGTAAGCATTGCGGTCAAGGCGCGGTGAATCACCCAGGCGTTTTGCTGAGAAACCCGCACGATATCGGCGGCGATGAAGTCAGGAACCTGGGGCGGATTGGGCATCAGCAGCTTGTCCAGTTGTTCGAGTTCGATAGAGGACGCCGGGGTGAAGAGCCGTGTATCCCATGCTGGAGCCTCATAGATGCCGGCACTGTCGAAAAGCATGAGCCGTGCGACGCGCTCAGGATGTTCGGCCGCGACGCGCTGGACGATCCAGCCACCCATCGACCAGCCGCCTAGATCGACTTGCTTCAGTCCCTGCGCGTCCATGAATCCGACTACGGCAGCGGCCTCATCGGAAATCGAATAAGAAAAATCGACCGGCTTTTCGCTGCGCCCATAACCGGGCAGGTCAGGCAGGTAAACCCGGTGACCAGCGCGGACGAGATAGGGCGCAAGGTTGCGCCAATCTTCACAGCGCCCGCCAAGGCCATGAACCAGCACAACCGGCGAACCGTGTTCCGGCCCCATAACGTAGTAGTGCATGCGATAGCCGGCTACCATCACCGAGTCGCTATGCGCGTGGGCGAGGCCCAGTTGGACGTAGAGTAATGCGTTGAAGTAACTCAAAGGCCGCGCCCAAAAGCCTGCGACCACTGCGATTGCCATCGCCAAAAACAAGCATGCGGCGATGGCGAACTTTCGAATTGGACTCAACGTTCTTACTCCCCTTTCGCTTGAAGTGCGTGGGCGCGCTGCCAACCGGCCTCAATTACCCGCGCGGTGATGGGATCGAGCTGGACCGGACGGGAGTCCAAATCGGCGTCTGATATCTCGGCATTGTTGGATTCAATCCATTGTCTGCGTTCGATCCAGCGCGCGGCATCGGCATCGGAGGCGGCCAGCAAATTACCGCCGACAACGCGACAGACATAATCAGCGATCACATAATGGTAGCGGACACGGTCGCCCTCGCGGTGAATGCGATCAATGAGTTCGATCAACTCCAGAGGTTCGACAAGCAGGCCGGTCTCCTCTTCCACTTCGCGAATTACAGCCTCGTGCAGCGACTCTCCCACCTCGATCAGGCCGCCTGGAATCGACCAGATGCCCTTCGAAGGCTCGGTTCCACGCTTGATCAGCAGAACCCTGCCCAGGTCGACCACGACAGCGCCCACACCCACCAGGGGCGTCTGGGGAAACTCTCTCTGCATGACTCTCCGCTCCATTGGTTTCATATCTACGATAGAGCGACTGGGCCACGGCGCGCGACTGACTCGGCTCAGTTTGCGCCGCCCCAACGGGGCTGACCGGCTATTGGCTGCCGTTTTCCCCACGCTGAAGCGCGGGGCTAACTACATCTGCGCCTCCGGCGCGATTGAAACGGAGCGGATCTGGCCAACAAAACGGGTACATACGATCGCGTGACTCGAATCCACCCTTCGATGGACCAGTTGCAACTTTTGCATCGGGCTATCATCAGTCCTATTGGGTGAATAAATGTCCGAAATTACGCTTCAAATCGATGGAATGCACTGCGGGGCCTGTATCAAGCGCGCGAGCCAGGCGCTGGCCTCGACGGACGGGCTAACAGTAAAAGAAGTACGTGTGGGTGCAGCGCGGATCGAAACAACAGGCGATCCTGGATCAGCGGACCGCGCGATAGCGGCGCTGGCGAAAGTCGGCTACCCGGCTCATTTGGAGCAAATCGGCGAGTCTGAATCAGCGACAGCGAGAAAGTAACGTGGCTGAACCGCAAACAGAATCGCTCACCTTACCTGTGCTCGGCATGACTTGCGCATCGTGTCAGCATCATGTGGAAGAAGCCTTGCGCTCGACCGCCGGCGTGGAATCAGCGCGCGTGGATCTAATGGCGCACAAGGCCAGCATCGTGTTTGATCCCGCAGTGGCACGACCCGAAGCAATGGTCGAAGCGATTCGCGAGGCCGGCTATGACGCAGTGCTTCCGCGCGCCGGCGATGCATTGCACGCTCACGACGAGTCGACGCCGGGAACCGCGCGTATGGCGTGGGTTACGCTGGCTGCGGGTGCCTTGGCTATGGTGCTGGCCATGCCGTTGGGCAAGGATATGGGCCGCATTGACCACGCGCTCATGCAAGGCTTGCCATGGCTTTATCAAGCTCCGCCAAATCTGCTGCGATGGACGCTGCTGATTATGACCGCAGTCGTGATGGCGTGGGCTGGCCGCAGCATCTATTTGAGTGCCGCGCGCGGATTGCGCCACGGGTCGACCAACATGAATACGCTGGTGGCGCTGGGTACCGGCGTGGCCTTCGCGTACTCAGCCTTTGCAACCATTGCGCCGGCGCAGGACAGGCAGGTTTACTACGATGCTGTCCTGTTGATTCTGGGATTTCTGCTGCTCGGCAAGTCGCTTGAGGTTCGCGCCAAACGTCGAGCCCTGGCCGCACTTGACTCGCTGAGCAGATTGCGACCGGTCTCTGCACGGCGGATCGTCGATGGCGTTGAAACGCTCGTGCCACTTGAGGAAATTCGCCCAGGGGACAGCGTCGTAGTGTTACCCGGCGAGCGCTTTCCCGTGGACGCCAAGATACTCGAAGGCCGCACCACGGTAGACGAGTCGATGTTGACGGGCGAATCGGAACCGCTGGCACGCGAGCCGGGAGGACGCGTACTGGCGGGCTCGCTTAACTACGATGGAGCCATTGTGTGCCGCGCAGAATCGCTGGGCGAAGCGACGGTGTTGGCGCAAATCACGCACATGGTCGAGCAGGCACAAGGCACGCGGGCGCCGATGGAACGGCTTGCCGATCGCGCCAGCGCCATCTTTGTACCGGTGGTGTTGGGGCTGTCTGCGCTCACGTTTGCCGTGTGGCTCGTCGCGACTCACTCGCTGCAACTGGCGCTGGCATCCACTGTTTCTGTATTGGTAATTGCTTGCCCTTGTGCCATGGGATTGGCCGTGCCCGCCGCACTGACAGTAGCCTTAGGGCGAGGCGCGCAACTTGGAGTCTTATTCAAGGGCGGCGAAGCACTGGAGCGACTCGGCCACCTGGATGCGGTTGTTCTGGATAAAACGGGTACATTGACCGTGGGACGGCCGGTGCTGGAAGCAGTGCATCTGGTCGGGGCCACCTTAGCCGAAGATGACCTGCTGCGTATGGCTGCGACAGCCGAGGAGCGCTCCAATCATCCCCTCGCCCACGCCATTGTCGACGAGGCAAAGGCGCGAGGACTCACATGGCTGCCCTCGCAGGACGTGCAAGTGTTGCCTGGACGTGGATTGAGCGCGAGCGTCGAAGGCCATGATTGCCTGCTGGGAAACGAAGCCTTGTTCAGTGAATACGGCATCGTGCTGCCTAAGGACATTGCTGCGCCGGAGTCGGGCGTCACGCGGTTGTGGATGGCTCTCGATGGAAAACCGGCGGGCTATTTTGACGCGCGCGATGCCCTGCGGCCGGATGCGGCGGCTGCCATCAAGGCATTGCGCGGACCGGGATCAGAGTTGCGCGTAATGATGTTGACCGGCGACTCGGCGATTGCTGCCGGCCCGATCGCGAAACTCGCAGGCATCGACGAAATTGAGGCCGGGCTTGATCCTGCGGGAAAGCTGGCCCGGATTCGATCGCTGCAACAGAGCGGGCTGCGCGTGGCGATGGTGGGCGACGGCATCAATGACGCTGCAGCGCTGGCGCAGGCCGATGCGGGCATCGCCATGGGCTCAGGCGCTGACCTGGCGCAGGAAGCTGGAGACGTGCTGCTGCTGCGCGCCCAGCCAGCGGCGATTCCCGCTGCGCTCGAGTTGTCACGCGCAACTTTGCGCATTATGCGGCAAAATCTGATTTGGGCCGCCGCTTACAATGTTCTTGGAATTCCGCTTGCTGCGGGCGTACTCTATCCCGCTTTTCACCTTTTGCTGAGCCCCTGGATAGCGGCGGCGGCCATGGCGTTCAGTTCAATAAGCGTGCTCGGCAACAGCCTGCGGCTGCGAGGATGGCAGCCCAGCATCAATACCACTGCCGCAGCACGCTAAACTAAGAGCGGAGCCTCCGCGTGCGCATTCTGACCCGCTACATTCTCGGCGAAATTCTCTCTCATGCCCTGATTGGTTGTGCGCTCTTTACTTTCATCCTGTTTATGCCGCACCTGGGGCAGATTTTGGAAACGGTGGTGCGCAATAGTTCCACGTTCACCAACGTACTCGAGATTTTCCTCTTCACGCTGCCGAATCTGTTCCAGGTCACCATTCCCATGTCGGTGCTGGTGGGCACCCTGCTGGGGCTGAGCCGCCTGGCGGCCGACAGCGAAATCGTGGCGATGCGCGCATCGGGCCTGGGCATCGGCTATTTCGTGCGGGTCGCATCGATTGTTGCCGTGGGCGGAGCGGCCCTGGGACTGGTGAACTCGCTGATGATCGCGCCCCGCGCCAATCAAGCCATTCTCGATATGGAACAGGCCCTGGCCACTTCACAGGCTTCGTATCAGATCCAGCGAGGCGTGTTTTACGAGGACTTCAAAAACGCCGTGCTCTATGTGCAAGACGTGCGTGGTGGAACCGGTGCGGCCAACTGGCGCCAGGTATTCATGGCCAATGTTGCGGACCCGTCGGCGCCCATCATCACTACGGCCGCGTCGGCCACGGTCGTCAATGATTCGACTTTAGAGTTGATGATGCGCCTGCATAACGGCGCACAGCACGAAACGGTGGCCGGGCAGCCGCATCAGTACAACGTCTCTACTTTTACTACGACCGATATGCCTCTTAGTCTGAGCCCGCAAAGCGATGTTCACCTGGGACGCATGGATACCGCAATTTTTGCGCTGCCCACAGAAGTTCTGTTCAAACGGGTACGAGAACCGAACAACAAGGGAGCAGACAACAAACGATTCCTGATTGAACTGCATAACCGATTCGCGTATCCGGCCGCCTGCCTGGTGCTGATGCTCGTGGGCGTTCCGCTGGGAGTGATTTCGCGACGCGGCGGCAAGAGCTCGGGATTCGTATTCACGCTGCTCCTGGTGGTGCTCTATTACGTGCTCTCTTACACGGGGATCGCACTGGCGCGGCAGAACAAGCTTCCTGTGTTTGTCGCGGTCTGGTCGGCGAATGCGCTGTTCGCGGTGGCCGGTATCTTCCTGCTTTGGCAGATGGCCAAAGGTGGGCGTATCTTGAATGCGATCGCGAGTTTCTCATTGCGGTCACTTCGCCTGAAGCCGGGCAGCGCGATGGCACAAAACCGCGCGCACCTTGGCAAGTTGCTTGAAAGGATCAGGCCACCAAGGGTTCGCAGCGCGTCTCGCAGCGTGTTTCCGCGCATTCTCGACGCATATGTTATTCGCGAATTTCTCTCGACATTTGTGCTGATCCTCACCGGCTTCGTGATGATGATGCTGGTCTTCACGTTTTTTGAGTTGGTGGGCGACATTATTCGCAATCACATTCCGCTCATTACGGTAGGACAATATCTCGTTAACCTGACGCCGAGCATGCTTTATACAATCGCGCCGTTGGCCGTGCTGATCGCGGTGCTGGTGACGTTTGGCGTGCTCAATCGCAACAGCGAAATCATTGCGATGAAGGCGACGGGAATCAGTCTCTATCGGCTGGTGATTCCGATTGTGGCAATCGCGGCAATTCTCTCCATTTGTCTTTTTCTTTTCGATCAGTTCTATCTGCCGCAGGCCAATCGCCGCCAGGAAGCATTGCGCAGCACGATCAAGGGACGGCCGCCACAGACGTTTCTGCATCCCGAACAGAAATGGATTTTCGGGCAGCCGCATCCGGGCGAACCGGGTCGAATCTTCTATTACCAGTTCTTCGATCGCGATCGTAACGAATTCGCAAACTTGTCAGTATTTGAATTTGATCCCTCGACATTTTCCTTGTCGCGCCGCATCTTCGCAGCGCGCGTGTTTTGGGATATGGACAAGGATGCGTGGACATTTCAGAACGGGTGGTCGCGCGATCTGGATGGCGCAAACACGACTCAATTCAGAGAATTCACCAACACTAACTTTGCTGAAATTCACGAAGAACCGAGCTATTTCACGAAGGAAAGCCTGCAGTCGCAGGAGATGAACTTCGGCCAACTCGACCGCTATATCAAAGATCTGAAACAGAGCGGTTTCGATACCATGCGGCTGCGCGTGGCATTGTGGCATAAATTGGCTTATCCGCTGATCGCGGTGGTGATGGCGGTGTTGGCGATTCCTTTTGCGCTCTCGATGGGCAGGCGCGGTTCGCTGAGCGGGATTGCCGTGGCGATTGGCGTGGCGCTGGCATACTGGGTTATTGATGGGCTGTTCAGCGCCATGGGGTATGTAAATTATCTTCCCGCAGCGATGGCCGCGTGGTCCTCTTTCATCCTCTTCGGGCTGGTGGGCGGATACCTGCTGCTGCGAACGCCGACGTAGGCGCCCTGACGTAGCTGATATGAGGGCCGGGATGCTTTCGGCTCGACTGCCGGTACAATAGAAATATATGCTTCGCGACTTGCGCCCCCTCTTCGCCTACATGCGCCGCTACCGCTGGAGCTACCTGTGGGGCAGCCTCTCGGTGGTTGGAACCAACGCCGTGTGGGTGCTGTTTCCCAGGGTGCTGCAACAGGCCATCGATGAACTGAATCATAATGTCACGCATCGCCGCATCCTGATGTTTGCGGGGATACTGGTAGCGATTGCGCTGGTCAAGGGCGTGTTTCTTTACGCGCAACGCTGGATTCTCATTGGTATTTCGCGCGAAATCGAATTTGATCTACGCAACGATCTGTTTCTTCATCTTGAAAAACAGGATTCTGGATTTTATCAGCGCTATCGCACCGGCGACATTATGGCCCGGCTCACCAACGATCTGAATGCGGTGCGCATGCTGCTCGGACCGGCCATCATGTATAGCGCCAACACGGTCATGTTCACGGTGGGCGCGCTGTTTTTCCTGCTCCACATCAGCCCGTACCTGACATTGGTTGCGCTGGCGCCGGCGCCTGTGGCCAGCATTTTGGTTCAGTACCTGGGACGCAAGATTCACGACCGTTTCGAGCGTATTCAAGCCAGCTTCTCGGAGATTTCGTCGCAGGCCCAGGAAAACTACTCGGGAGCGCGGTTGGTACGTGCCTTTGCCCGCGAACAATCGCAGATCAGCTTGTTTGAAAAGCTCAATCGACGCTATATCGCGCGCGCCCTGCGCCTGGTTCAGCTCATGGGCATGTTGTGGCCTACGCTTGAATTCATTCTTGGCGCATCCATGATTATCACCTTGATGGCGGGCGGCCACCTGGTGCTGCAACATCGCATTTCAGTCGGCCAATTCGTGGCCTTCAACACGTACATGATCTTGCTTATCTGGCCCATCATCGCGGTGGGTTGGGTGGTCAATATCTTCCAGCGCGGCACCGCGTCCGTCAAGCGCATAGATGAGTTGCTGCAGGAACATCCGGCCATTGACGACAGTGCTGCTGACCCTGCAATCGCAACCGATGCCGTTCTGAAGGGCGAGATCGAATTTCGGAATCTCGACTTCAGTTACGGCGAAACGCCTGTGCTGCACGGTATTTCGCTGCATGTCCCGGCCGGCTCGACGCTGGCAGTGGTGGGGCCGACAGGTTCAGGCAAAACGACTCTTGTTAACCTGATTTCGCGCCTCTATGAAGCGCCAACCGGCTCGCTGTTGATCGATGGCCGCGCTATTCGCGATTATCCTTTGGCTGCATTGCGGCATAACATCGGCATGGTGCCGCAAGAAACATTTCTGTTCAGCGAAACCCTGCGCGAAAATCTTCGCTTTGGCGCACCACAGGCGACTGCCGAGGAGTTGAACGAAGCCACTGAAGCAGCCCACGTTCGACAGGAGTTTGAGGAGTTTCCTCAGGGTTTGGAAACCATGGTCGGCGAGCGCGGCGTCACGCTCTCCGGAGGCCAGAAGCAACGCACCGCCATCGCCCGTGCGCTGCTGCGCCGTCCGGCCATTCTCATCCTTGACGATGCTCTCGCGTCAGTCGATACTTACACGGAAGAGCGCATTCTGGGCGGACTGCGCAACTATACCGACCGATCCACGACCATCCTTATTTCGCATCGTGTTTCGACCGTTCGTAATGCCGATCAGATTGCAGTGCTCGACCATGGCAAGATCGTCGAATTAGGCAAGCACGATGAGTTACTCGCACTCGACGGCTACTATGCCAGTCTCTATCAGAAGCAGCAGTTGGAAGAGGAACTGACAGTTGCCGGGTGATGGCAGGTGAAGTGAGTGAAGTGAGTGAAGAGAGTGAAGTGAGTGAAGTGAGTGAAGAGAGTGAAGTGAGTGAAGTGAGTGAAGAGAGTGAAGTGAGTGAAGTGAGTGAAGTGAGTGAAGTGAGTGAAGTGAGTGAAGAAGTGAAGAGAGTGAAGAAGTGAAGTGAGTGAAGAAGTGAAGGCGCTGCGTCGCGCTTTTTCACTTACTTCACTCTTTTCACCGTTTTCACATTCACAATTTCACTTTATTCCTATTCACAACTTCACTTTATTCACATTCACATTCGTCACTTTATTCACATTCACATTCGTCAGCAGACACTCTCAAGCATTCCAACTCGAGTGTCCACCGGCTTCAGCGCCATATTCTTCGCCGTCAAATCTAGATCGGGACGAAGATACGCTTGCCACTTGGAGCGGGGCGGGATTGACATCAGGATCCTTGGCGACCTGGCGCCAGGCGTCACGCACGTTGCGCACGCAATCGATCGCATGATCGAATTTCTGCCGCGAGACTGATTGCGATGCCGTGAGAATCTGCGCAAAAATCGAAGTATAAAACTCGCTCAACGCTTCGGCGGGCTTGCCGCCCACATCCATGCGCAAGCGAGCCTGCAGGTGGATGATGATGTCGAGTGCGCGCTTCACCGCGGCGCGCCGATCGGCTTCGTCACCACGGTCAACGGCGTCAACAGCCGTGTAGAGGAAACGAATGATCCCGTCGTAGAGCGCCACCACCAGATCGACCGCCGAAGCGCCATCAAGCGCATGTTCCTGATAGGTTCCCATGAAGAACTACTCCTTAACCGTTCGCGTTTTGGTTGTAACCGGTAATGGCTGAATAAAGCTCGTTGACGCCGTCTAATTGCGTCGGAATCTGCTGCATGATTTCGTTGGCGCTATTTAATTCCGTCGTAAGACTCTTCTGCTGCGCTGAAATCGTGGCTTCCTCTTTGGAAATATCGGCATTCAAACTGGATTCTGAATTGCTATTCGACGTTTTCGCCAGCGTCAGGACTCCGGTAGGGGAGCTTGTTCCGGAATTGGTAAGCATGCTCGAAAAATTCACACCCCAACTATTCGCGCTTTGAAAGAACCCCGTTACGCCGCTGAAATCCGAGTTTAAAACCGAATCGAGCGAAGCAGCATCGAAGCTGATCGACCCGTCGTTATTGATACTGACACCCAGAGTGGTCAGATCGCTGATATCCGATGAACTCGTATAGCTCAATGTCGACGTGCTGGTATTGGTGGTGTCGAGAAGGCTCGAAGTCACGTTCAAGATCGCGCTGTTTGGCGAACTGAGCGTGAGAATGGTGCCGATCGCAGAGGTGCCAACCGTCGCGGTATTGAGCGAAGCGGTAACGCCTAGATTGGCCGAGTTGATGGCTGTCATCAGGCCCGACAGCGTGTTGTTCGGCGATGCCGGCACATTGATCGACTGTACAGCGCCCGTGCCCACCTGGATCGAAACGGAACCGCCCAGGAAATCACCCGCTAATGCAAGCGCAGATAACGTACCTGTCGCTGAAGTAGTCGTAGTGGCCCCGCTCGAGTAGGTCAAAGGTGTTGCGGAGGTTGCCTTCACGGTAGAGGTAACGGTCAACGCGCCCGTCGCGCCCTCGGTCTGCGAAACCAGGGACAAACTCGACTCGCCGTTTTGGGTGATCACAGAGGCCGTTACACCCATGTTTGAAGCATTGATGGCATCGGCCAGTCCGGCGAGGGTGGGATTCGAAGCCGGAACGTCGAAGCTCTCGGAGAGGCCGCTGGTTCCAACCTGAATCGTAATCGCGGAGCCTGCTCCCGACGCCAGCGTCGTATCCGTCGAGGTCGAGATCGCCGCGAGCGATCCGCTGGGGTTTTGATTATTCAAGCCGCTAAGAAGCTGCTGCTGCAACAGGGATAACGTGGGAGAACCATAGAGAGGTTCGGGATTACCGGAGCTGTCGTTTCCTTCCTGGACATTGACCGCGCTGATCAAGGAGTTGTAATCGCTGACCATCGAGTTGAAGGTGCTTTCGACACCTGCATTATCGTTGGCAATGACGACCTGAATCTGCTCAAGGGTGTTGCCGTCCGTGCCCGTAATCACGGCGCTCGGAGCCAGCAATTGAAACGTGACGCCGGGAATCACATTGGCAATGGTGTTCGACGCGCTACTCGTTTGGATTCCATTGACCGTAAATACCGCATCCGCTCCCGATACCTGGGTGGTATAGCCCAGGGCTGACGCGGTCGGATCCTGAATGTTCGAGGTAACCGTCAGCGTTCCCGCAGACCCCGCCGTCAATGACGTCAGCGCCAGGCTTGCCTGCGTGCCGTCGGTCGAGGTCACGACCGTGGCATTCACGCCGATGTTGGCCGTATTGTTGATCGCGAGAGCCAGAGCCGCAAGGGTGTCGGGGGTTCCCGAAGGGATGGTGACGGTTTGCGCCGTGCCGCTGCCGACCTGAATCGAAATGGAGCCGGTCACCGAATCGGTCGCAGTTATGGGATCGAGCGATCCTATGGAATTCTTGGCGCTGTTGCCGGCGGTACCGACATAACCGAGATTGGCACGGAGCGGATTGCCCGCGACGGGACTGCTGACCGTAATGTCTCCCCCTGCGCCCGATGTTCCCGACACCAGTGTCAGCCTTGAGCCGGATGAATCGGTAAGAACATTGGCCGTTACCCCTACGCCGGACGCATTGATGGCCGCGGCCAGGCCATTGAGCGACGGGTCCGTCATGGTGCTCATATCGAAGGTCTGGGCGGTGCCCGTGCCTACCTGGATCGCGACCTCGCCCGAGAGCTGGGAGGTGGGTTCGGGGACTTCGGCAAAATTCCCGCTGGAGCTTGCCGCCAGATTTGTCACCGTCACCGTATTCGTACCCGCGACTGCTGCCGCCGTGGCCGCCGTCAATGTCAGCACCCCGGTATCGGAACTCGAACCCAGCTTCTGGGCCATGGTTCCCTGGAAATCGGTAAGCGACGACAAATCGTTCGAGAGATTTGAGAACAGAGTCCCTAAGCTCGATATGACCGTGTCCTGGCTCTCGAGCGAGGTCAACTGGCTCTTCCATGGCGTCTCGACGTTCTGGAGATTGGCCACAATCGAAGACACCGTCGAACTTACGTCGAAGCCGGTTCCGCTAGTTGGAGATCCAAAGCTCAACCCCACTGTGCCCATCGTTCCTCCCCCGCAAAAGCTAAGCAGCCAGTGAACCACGCGGCCGCATGGAGAATTGGAAATTACTCACAGCCATCTTATTCACGAGTGCTCACGCAAAAAGGGCGTCCTTGCGGGACGCCCTTTTTGGTTTGCGGCTCGAGTGCCGGTTTATTGCAGCAACTTGGTTACTTCCTGCTGCATGCTGTTGGCCTGCGCCAGGGCGGAGATGCCGGTCTGGCTCAGAATCTGGTACTTGGACATGTTCGAGGCTGCCGCCGCATAGTCGGTAGCCTGGACTGCGTTTTGCGCCGCCGTCACGTTTTCAGACTGGGTGCTGAGCACGGAGCTGACTGCATTGAGCGTGTTGATCTGGGCGCCGACGTAACCGTCCTGGGCGGCCACATCTGTGATGGCGGAGTTGATTGCGGTGAGTGCAGATTTCGCACCGCTCTGGGTAAGCAGGCTGCTGCTGCTCAGCGATTGTCCGGCTGAGTCAGAGTAGCTGATGGTCGCTATTCCGCCAGATCCGTTGCTGTCTGCACTTATTCCAATGTTGGCAGTGCCTCCCTGGGTACTGGTATCGAGGACGTTGCCGGTTACTCCGACCTTGTAATAGTCAGAGGCTGTGGAGGAGCCCGTCAAGCTGCCGACTGCCGTGGAGGTAGTGACGCCCGGTGTGGTCTCAGTGAGCGATGAGGTGCTGACGGCCATCGCCGAGTTGGGCGATGTGAATGTTAGTTGACCGGTGCCGGCCGTGTAAGTGGCCTCGACCCCGTAGGCACCCTTGTTGATGGCCGCAGCCAGTGTGGCAGCGGTATTGTTGGACGAGCCGATGTTGATGGTTTGGGTGCCGATCACGAGGCTGCCGCTGAGCGTGTTTGTGCTCGCAATCGATAGAGAGCCGAGCGTGCTCGAATTTGCCACGCCGGAGGTTGGAGAATCGGTCAGTGTGACAGCCGTGGTTGTGCTGCCCGTGGTGTCAACAATGTTGCCATAGTTGCCGATCGTGGGTGTTCCCGCATCCGTGCTGTCGGCGGTAAACGAGAGCTGGGTGCCGGTCTTGTCGAGCGTGGCAGTGATTCCGAGCGCCGTATCCGTGTTGATGGCCGAGGCCACCTCCGACATGGTTTTGTTGTTGATATCGAGGCTATAGGCAGTGACTCCGTCGGCTTTGACGCCGGTAAATGTTCCGGTCATCGTATCCGCTGCGGTGTTGGCGGTCAGGGTGCCGAGGCTTGTACCGGCGGCAAGCGAGACGTTGCCCGAGTCAGTGACAGCCGTACCGGAGACTGTTGCAGCGAAACCGTCTCCGCTGTTTTGCGTAAACGTCAGATCGGTTCCCGCTTTATTGAGGCTGGCGGTAATGCCGTATGTGCCGCTGTTGATGGTGGCAGCCAGATCGGCCAGGTTGTCGGTGGTTCCCGAGGTGCCGAGGCTGAGTGTATTTGTGGCGTTGGTGTATCCGTTGGTGAAGCTCAGTGTGCCGCCCAGTGTGTCAGACGAGTTGTTGACCGACATCGAATCGAGCATGGTGCCGGAGGCTACATTGACCGCATTGCTCGAAGTGGTGACGATGTTATCGCCAATCTTCGATGCATCGACCACGCCCGCCCCGGTAGCTCCGGAATTCTCGGTAAAGGTGAGAATCTTGCCTGCGGCGACACCGTTCACCATCGATTGGTTGATCGTCGCGGTGATGCCCAAATTGCTCTCCTGGCCAGTATTAAAATCATTGGCCACTTGCTGCAGAGACAATCCGTTGAGGTTAAAGGTCGATTGGGTGAGTTTGCCGTCTTCTCCCTCGGTAACCTTCAAGCTGCCCGTAAGCGTGTCGGTGGTGTTGGTAACCGTCAGCGTGTTGGCCAGCGTTCCACCTGCACCCATGGTTACGCTTGCCGTGGTCGCTGCAGCATCTGCGTTCGGAAGTATCTGGTCTTGAATCTGGCTGGTTCCGGTTCCTGCTGCTGTGGAACCGCTGGCGACAGCCGCCGCCACCGTTCCGTTATCCCCCAGGGTCTGCGTAAGCGTTAGTTCTGTTCCCGCCGCATTGAGGGCAGCGGTGATGCCCAGGTTCTTAAACCTCGCTACCTGGGTAGCGCCGGTATCGGACGTCACGTTGTTAAAGTCATCGGCAATGTTCTGCAGTGTCTGACCGGCGGTAATGGCGACCGCGCCTGTCGTTCCGACTGTTTCGCCGGAAGTTGTATAGAGGTTTCCCGTCACATAATCCGACGAATTGGCGACCGTGATGGTATCCAACATGGTACCGGTAGCCACTGTCTTGTTCGTTGACGAGGCAGGCGTGACGTCCGAGATGTTGTTGCCGCTGACGGCTACGTTTGCCGCGTCCGCGTCAGTGCCAGTCGCCGTGAACTCGATGAGGGTGCCGGCGGCATAGGTTGTGCTCCCGACGGTATCGGACGTCGTGTTGATGGTTGCCGTGATGCCGAGGCTATCGTTGGCTCCATTCGGTGCGTTGAAGGAAGCGGCGATCTCGGCGAGGGTCTGGCCCTGGGTGAAGTCATAGGTGGTCTGGGTTGCATTGGCGTCCACACCCTCGGTAAGGGTGAGCTTGCCGCTGAGTACGTCCCCGATATTGGCCGTGGCGGCGACGCCCAGGGTGCCCACTGTCACAACGTTATTCGTCGTAGTCGTAGGATTGGTGATAGTCAGGTCGCTATTGGAGACGGCGCTGGCGGTGTCGACGATATAGGCGTTGTTGGTAATGCTGGCCGTACCGGTATCGCCCGCGTTCTGCGTGAATGTTAACACTGTGCCGGCGGCTACGGTGCCGCTGCCATACGTATTGGTGACTGCCGAGTTGAGAGTGGCCGTGATACCGTAGCTCCCTGTGTTGATGGTCTGCTCGATCTGGGCCAGCGTCTGGCCTGTTACGTCCAGCGTAGTTGGCGTGCTTCCGCTCGTTAAGCCAGACTTGATCGTGAAGGCGCCGGTCAACGTATCGCTGGCGCTGGTGGCAGTGAGAGATCCCAGCGTGGCGCCATAAGTGAGGGTCGGCGCTTCCGTCAGGTTTCCTCCGGCGACTCCCTCCGTCAGAGAGCCTGCTGTAATTGTTTCATTGACAGCGCCAGCAGTAGTCAGCGTCAGGGCGTTGCCAACAAGAGTGGCTGTGATTCCGGTTCCCGACCAGTCTGTATACGTACCACCTGCAATGGTGTTGTTGCCATTGAAGTTGTCCGCAATCTGGCCCACGGTCAAGCCATTCACATTCTCGCTGAAGGCTGCCGAGGATGCATTGGTGCCGGCAATGGTTCCCTGCATAAGATCGGTGGCATTGCTGGCCGTCAGGGTGGTTGTCGCTGTGCCCCCATGCGTAGCGGCATCGAGCCTGTCTTTGCTGAGGTTCTCGGTAATGGTGCCCAGGGTGATGGTTCCGGCACCGCCCGTACCAAGTGTCAGCGTATTGCCGCTCAACACGGCGGTGGATACGCCATCGGCAGACCAGTCCGTTTGAGTAGCTGTCGAATAAGTCTGGGCGTTAGTGAAGTTGTCGGCGATCTGGCCGAGCGTCAGACCCGTGACGGTCACGGCTCCAGCTCCGGTTGTGATGGTGCCCGTGAACGTGTTGTCGGCATTGCTTGCTGTCAAGACGGTCGTTACCGCCGAGTTGGCGTCTGCTGGAACCGGAACCGCGACGCCGGTGCTGGCGGTTTGGACCGAAGCCGTGTTGACGTTATTGGCCGTGCCGGACTTCTGCGAGAAGGTGATCTCGGTACCGGCTGCGTTCAGAGTTGCGGCTATGCCGAGGTCGTTCAGCGCCGTTCCGCCATTGATGACCTGCGTCGTGTCGGTACCACCCGTGGTCGTCGAGTTGAAGTCATTCGCGATCTGGGCCAGCGTCTGATTCAGATTCGTGCTTACCGCTGCCAGGGCGATGACGCCGCCGTAGGTCGAGGTGCCCGAACTAATAAGCAGGCTTCCACCTATCTGGTCCGTGGAGCTGTTGACGGAGAGCGTTCCCAGCGTGCCCAGCTTGCTGGCAATGCTCGTCGTGTTGGTCTGGGTAGCGAGGTTGTCGACGATCGTTGTAGGCGCAGTCACGGACGTGGCGCTCACCGTGCTGGTAGCAGATGCAGTTGTACCGTGCCCGACTTCGGCCGTGAAGGTGAGGATGGTCCCTGCCGCATGACCGTTGACTGCCGATGAGTTCACGGTCGCGATGATTCCGGTGCCTGCCGTGTGACCGTTGATGGTTGCCGCGAGGTCTGTCAGACTCACTGCCGTTTGCGCGCCCACGTTGACGCTGGCCGGTGTGCCTGCTACGGTTCCTGCAAGTATCAGGTTGCCGGTCGTTGAAACGGTATCGTTGGCGCTCGCCAGCGTGATCGATCCGAGCGTGGTGCTGGCAACGACCCCGATGGGATTGGCGGTCGTGGTGGTGTAGGTCGTATCCATGGCAGCGCCACTGACGGCGCCCGTATCGGTTCCCGCGCTCTGCGTGAACGTCAGATCGGTGCCGGTCTTGTCGAGCGTGGCCGTAATGCCGTAGCCACCGTTATTGATGGTCTTCGCCAGGTTAGCGAGGGTGTCGGTAGAACCTGCCGTACCTAGCGTAATGGTGCTCTGGGTGCCGGTCAAAGCCGAGGTGACGGTCAGGTTGTCAGAAGCGCTCACAGCCAAGGTGTCGCCTGCCGAAGCCACGGAAATCGACCCCAGAGTGCTGCCGACGCCAATCGCGGGAGCTGCCACATCGAGGACACTCGAACTGGTAACGCTCGGGGTGAAAGCCGACGATGCCGCTTTGCTGAATGTGATCGTGGTGCCGTTATTCGACAGCGCCGCCGAGATACCGAGACCCGCATTGGCTCCGCTTCCGGAGAACGATGCGGCCAAGTCGGCCAGGTTGTCGGTCGAGTTGGGAGTTCCCAAAGTGACGGTGTGCGCGGTGCCATCGGTGCCTGAAACAACGTTCAGTGTGCCCGTCAGCGAATCGGTCGCGCCGCCGACCGTCAAGGTTCCCAGGTTCGATCCCTGCATGGTGACGTTGGTCGAGGTCGCTGCAGTGTTTTCCGCAATGTTGGTTCCCGAGACAACGACGTTCGAAGAGGCCGAAGTAAAGGTCAACGCGGTGCCGGCCTGATTGACCGAAGCGGTGACTCCGTACCCGTCGGCATTGATGGTGGATGCCAGGTTGTTCAGATTGTCGGTGGCATTGACCGTGCCGAGAGCGATGTTATGGCTGGCTCCGTCGGAACCGACTACATTGAGCGTGCCGCTCAGGGTGTCGCCCGCGTCGAGCGCCATACCCCCAACGACGCCTACTCCATTGGTCCCTGTGCCAATACCTGTAGCCGATATTTCGATGCCGGTATCGGTTCCGCTGCCGCCCGCTGTTTCTGCTGTTGCGACCGCGGCCGAGCCCGACTGGGCTGCGGTGGCGAATGTTGCGCTCAGACCCAGCCCGGAGTTATTAATGGCGCTGATCAGTCCTTGCCCGGTGTTGGAATAACTGGTGCCGGCGCCCACGCTGATAGCTGCCGTGGCGGCAACCGCGGTTCCACTCGCGCCGGTCGTCATATAGCCAACATTGATAGTGGTGGTGGCGGTCTCTGCGCCAAGGCTGTCGGTCACGGCCGCGTTGTTGCCCGCACTTGAAAGGTTGATGAAGACATTGTTCTGTCCGCTGCTATAGGACATCGCCCCGTTCGAGTCGCCCACATTGCCCGAAGACAAAGATGTGATATTGAGCGAGTCAATCGAAGAGCCTGTTGCGGAAGAATCACCGGTGTAAATATCCGTTGAAGTTCCAAAAACGGATTTGCCGTTGTACGTTGTCGTAGTTCCGATATTGTTAATTTCCGACAGGATCGACTGGTACTCATTGTCAGCCGACTTATCCTGAGCAGAGTTGAGGGTGCCGTTGGAGGCTTCGGTAGCCAGCGTTACGGCCCGGTTAAGCAGGTTCGTCACTTGCGAGAGAGCACCATCGGCAACCGTCAAAAGGCCCACGCCCTCGGTTGCGTTGGTTTGCGATTGGGTCAATGCCATGGAGTTGGCTTGGAGACCATCGACCAGCGAAAGGCCGGCGGCATCGTCCGCGCCCGAGTTGATCTTTGATCCGGAAGACAACTGCTCTAGAGTTTTCGACAAGCTGGCGCTGGTGTTGTTGAGACTATTCTCTGCGTAAATCGCGTTCAGGTTATTTAAGACACCCAGGGACATGGGGTTCTCCTTGTGGGATGCGTTGATTTACGGGACAGCCCCGCGAGTGCTCCCATGTGTGGTTACCCTGGGTAGCTACCATCGTGACGTAGCCGTCGCATCTGGCCCCTTCTTCGGCATCGATGTTGCGGACTTTATCGAAGCCCACTTACTGTCTCAGCACGGACACTCGCGGTCGATTACTTTAATGTTTGATCGATTTGTACTCTACGTCGATAACTCTACCTAGGGAGGCTCGCGCAGATGATTGAACTCACCAAACTAAACGGCAACCCAATGGTGTTGAACAGCGACCTGATCAAGACCGCCGAGTCTTCACCGGACACAATGCTTACGCTGATCAATGGAGAGAAGTTGATTGTGCGCGAAGGGTGCGACGAAATTGTGGAACGCGTAGTCGCTTATCGCGCGCGCTTGCTCGCTGCCGTGGCCCGGCGACTCCCCGCTCTAGCCGATGTGCAGCAGGTAGCTTCGCTCTCCAGTCTCGACCTGACAGAACAGTCTGCTTCCGCAAGTGCTTCGACATCGCGAAGTTCTGAAACATACAGGTAGAGATCAAGCCGAGACCTGTCGGCACGGTTGTCACGGTTGTCAAGGAGCGCTTCATGGACAAAGCAAGCATTGCCGGGGTATTCCTGGCGGTTGCAGGTATTATCGCCGGGTTACTGATTGAAGGCGGCAACCTGGGTCAGATCCTGCAGCCCACAGCAGCCATGATCGTCTTTGGCGGCACCATGGGCGCGGTGCTGTTACAGTTTCCGTTGACCACCGTTGTAGCCGCGTTTCGCAGCCTCGGGCACGTATTCCGCGCGCCTCGCAAGCAAAACGATCAGCTCGTACAGATGCTGATTGCGTTCGCTAACAAGGCTCGCCGTAACGGCGTCGTTTCGCTTGATGCAGATCTTTCCACCATCCAGGATCCCTTCCTCAGGCAGTCGGTAATGCTGGCTGTCGATGGCACCGAGCCCGCCGAATTACGCAAGATCATGCAGCTGAGTCTCGACACTACTACTGAGACAGATGAGCGCCTCCCCGCGGTGTTTGAATCTGCGGGCGGATTCTCGCCCACGATCGGAATTCTTGGGGCAGTCCTTGGACTCATCCAGGTAATGCAGCACCTTGACAACATTCAGGAAGTAGGCCGAGGTATCGCTGTTGCCTTTGTGGCCACTATCTATGGCGTAGGCATTGCCAACCTGTTCTTCTTGCCCTTTGCGGGTAAAATGCGCATCCGTATTCGCGACGAATTCCTGCGCCGCGAGATGATGCTCGAGGCTGTGATTTCGATACTCGAAGGCATTAACCCACGCATGCTTGAGGTTAAGTTGACCGGCATTGTGGATCAAACTCCTCGAGACGTCCGGGGGCGAGCAGCATGAGAGTCAGAGTACCTAGAAGCCGCGTAACGCACGAGCGATGGCTGGTTTCCTATGCCGACTTCATTACCCTTCTCTTCGGGTTCTTCGTAGTGCTCTACGCCTTTTCAAAAGCCGACCAGAAGAAACAGGTTGAAGTCACTGAATCGATCGATACAGCCTTCAAGTCGCTGGGGATTTTTCCGCAATCGTCACGTGACCCATCGAACGGTAAGAATCCCCCAGGCGGAACCGAGCAGCCCGCCATGGCGATGAATATCGTGATGGGTGAAGATGTACTCTCACCGGCGGAAGTAGGGCGAGATCTCGACCATATCCGCAAAGACCTGGAGCAACGGCTTTCCAATCAAGTAGCACAGCACAGCGTATCTATCCACATGGGACGCGACGGGCTCGTGATCACCCTGCGTGAAGCGGGATTTTTCAATTCAGGCTCCGCTGAACCACGCTCTGAAACGCTCGCTACCCTGCACCAGATAGCCGCTTCTCTCGGTCGCACATCCTACGATCTGCGCATTGAGGGACACACCGATAACATTCCGATTCACACTGCCGAATTTGACTCTAACTGGGAGCTTTCCTCTGCGCGTGCCACGCACATCGCACGCATATTTCTTGAACTCCATTCAGTTCCTGCCGATCGCCTGTCTGCGGCCGGATACGCGGAGTTCCACCCTGTAGCAACCAACGCCACGCCCGAAGGTCGCGCACAAAATCGCCGTGTTGATCTCGTCGTTCTTCCTCGATCGCGCATCAACTTCGCCGTCCCCGGATTTCCGACACCGACCGGCGCGTGGCATAAAATCACAGACGAGTAAGTGTGAAGTTGCGCAGGGCACATTGGTGGATGCGACTTATCGACCGACAACTCGGCTCGACCCTTTCTGTCTTGTGCGCTCACTCCACGCCGAGCACTTTGACGATAACTCGCTTCCGTCGCTGCCCATCGAACTCCGCATAAAATATGCGCTGCCACGTACCAAGGTCGAGTTTGCCGCCAGTGACGGGCAGAGTAGTTTCATGATGCAGGAGAAGCGATTTTAAGTGGGCATCGCCGTTATCTTCGCCGGTCTGGTGATGTTTGTAGTCGGGCCGCGCCGGGGCCAGATCTTCAAGCCACTTTCCGATGTCTTCAATGAGTCCACTCTCCAGGTCATTCACATAGATAGCTGCCGTTATGTGCATGGGTGAGACAAAACATAGGCCGTCTTTCACCCCGCTGTGTCGAACAACGTCTTCAATCTGATCGGTAATGTGTACCATCTCGCGACGCTTCCTGGTTTCAAACACTAAATACTCGGTATGGCATTTCATCCAAGCCTCCACTCTGTCCTGATTCTTTGCAGTTCGCGCATCCCCGCCGCTGCAATTATCCTAATTAGTGTCGTGACCGCATCCAAAACGCAAGTTGCTGAATCTCTCTCACTCAATGGCATGAACCTGCTGGCGGCTGGTCTGCCTGCCGAAGCTGCAAAAACATTTCGCGAGGCAATCGCGACCGACCCGGCTTGCTTTGAGGCGCACCATGGGCTCGTGCGCGCATTACGCGATTCCGGCCAACTCGAGCCATCGGTCGCAGCCGCCCTGGCTCTCATCGCCCTCACTCCGAACGACCCTATAGCTCATACTGCCCTATCCATTTCGTTGCAGACCGCGGGGCATGTGCCGGAAGCAGAGGCGGCCTCAGCACGAGCGCGCGTTTTGGAGTGGAAGCTGCAACTCCAGTCGCCGCCTGGCGAGGATAACCTCTCGTGAAAGTCTCGCGTCACCCCACAGGCGCCGAGCGACTGCGCCTGATGCACGAGCTGCTCGCCGCTGCTTACGGGCCGCAATCATGGTGGCCAGCAAAGACGCGCTTCGAGATGATTATCGGGGCGTATCTCACCCAGAACACCGCATGGAAAGCTGTAGAGCACTCACTTGAAAACATGCGCTCGGCTGGGGCGCTGTCAATCGAGGGTCTGCGACTCGTCTCACTCGACGACTTGCAGGCGCTGATTCGTCCCTCGGGATTCGCGACCCGCAAGGCTCCAGCGCTCAAGGCATTTATGAATTTGCTCGATGCTCAATTTGGCGGATCTCTCGACAAAATGGCAGCTACGCCTGCTGCGCAAATGCGCGAACGGCTCCTGTTGCTGCCTGGCGTGGGACCTGAAACTGCCGATGCGATTCTGCTCTACGCGCTAAACCAACCAGTGCCCGTTGCTGACGAATACCTGCGTCGCATTGCCGAGAGGCATCGTCTCGTTGAACCCGCGCCGCAGCGCAATCGCAAGGGCTATGAATCCCTGGTGCAACTTACTCGACAGGCTTTTGCTGCCGATCCAGCCACGATGCAAGCCCAGTTCTTCAATGAAGTCCATGCGCTGGCTGTGGCCGTCGGCAAAGCGCATTGCGGGAAGATTGCACGCTGCGCAGGATGTCCTCTCGAGGCTGACCCTCATTACGCCGAAATCAAATCTGAGAAAACTCTAAGCCGCGCTTGAGGTTTCCCGAATCCGCGGGCCACACGCTCTTAGCGTTGAGTTTTGTAATCGCCGTTCGTTGTCTTGGCCCCCGCCTGGGCCGGTGAAGGAAGTTGCGATCTGTCCCAGCCTCCACCCAGTGCCTGTACCAATTGGACAGCAGAGGCCATCTCAGAAACCTGCAGCGAGTTTAGTGTTACCTGGTTACTCAGCAGAGTATTCTGCGCTGTCAGCACATCCACATACGGGTCCACGCCCGACTGATAACGCTGCATCTCGAGGTCGAGAAATTCCTGCGACGATTTCACGGCTTCCTGCTGGCGCAAAATCTGTTGCGAGTAAACGCGCGTCCCTGCAAGCGCATCTTCAACCTGCTGGAAGGCTGCAAGAACCGTCTGACGATAGGTCGCTACATCGGCGTTATACTGCGCCTGGTACTGGTGAAGCTCGGCGCGATAAAGGCCGCCGTCAAAGATCGTCTGCGATGCCGAAGGGCCAATAGACCAGATGCGACTAGGCCAATCGAAAAGGTGTTTAAACGTCGAACTGCTGAGTCCCCCCTCCGCAGAGATCGTCACATCAGGAAAGAACGCTCCATAGCCGATTCCAATGGTTGCATTGGCTGCGGCCAAGGTTCGTTCCGCCGCGGCAACATCCGGCCTGCGCTCCGCCAACTGCGATGGCAATCCGGTCGGGATCGCGGGGGCTGTATAAATCATCGGCTTCACCGGTATTGAAAAGTCGGTAGCCACCTTGCCCAACAGCATTGCGATCGCGTGCTCATATTGCGCCCGCGATAAGCCCACATTGACTGCCGACGACTGCGCGGACTGCACCGTCGTTCTGGCTTCAACGACCGAGATATAGTCGCCCGTACCCGCGTCATAAGCGCCCTGCGCGGCGTCAAGAGCTTTTTGATCGGCCTCGACAGTCTTGTCGAGAATCTGCTGCAGCATGTCCTGGCCGCGAATCTCAAAGTAATACTGTGCCAGGCTGGCCTGTTCGGTGAGCTTCTCAAGTTCGAGGTCGGCTTCGCTGGCCTGTGCGCTGTACTGTGCCTCGCGCACTTCATTGCGAATCTTGCCAAAGAAATCGGGCGTCCATGACACGTCAAGCGGAAGCGACCACAAGCTGGACGTGCTGCCGCTATTGTTATTGTTGTTGTTATTTGATTTGTTGCCCGTGTTGCTCGATGAACGGGACCGGCTCCATCCTGGCCCGGCGGTAATCGTGGGCCAATACTGCGAACGCGCCTCGGCAATCAATGCGCGCGCCGCCATATAGTTTTCAAAGGATACTTTAATATTCTGGTTGTCGACGTTGAGTTGTTCTTCCAGCGTGTTCAGCTCAGGCTCATTAAAAATCTCCCACCATTTACCGCGGATCATGGCATCTTGAGGACTGGCGACCTTCCATCCGTCGGCATCGTGAAAGTTGACAGTCGACTCCTTGTAGTTGGGAGCCGTGGCCGTCGGAATGGCAGGCGCATGATAGGGCGGCCCGACACGGCAGCCGTTCAAGAACACGAGCGCGGCAAATACGCCTGCTGCAGCCATCGATCCCGTTATGCTGTGGTCAAAGAATTTCATAATCTCTCTCGCGTCAAGACGCAGTTTCTGTTGCCTCTCGCGGCAATGTATCGCGGGTCTTGCCCGTCACGCGGATGCGCAGCCAGTCCATGACAAGGTAGACCACAGGAGTGGTGTAAAGCGTCAGCAATTGGCTGAGCAGCAGTCCGCCCACAATCGTGATGCCCAATGGCCTGCGCAATTCCGAGCCGGTACCGGTGCCGAACGCCAGTGGCAGCGCTCCGAAGATCGCGGCCATGGTCGTCATCAGGATCGGCCGAAAGCGCAGCATGCACGCCTTAAAGATTGCATCACGAGTGTTAAGACCTTCCTCCCGCTCGGCCATGAGCGCGAAGTCGATCATCATAATCGCGTTCTTCTTCACAATACCGATCAACAGAATGATGCCGATAATCGATATGACATTCAGATCGATGCTGAAAAGCATGAGCGCAATCATGGCTCCCACGCTGGCCGAGGGCAGCGTGGAGATGATCGTCAGCGGATGCACCAGGCTCTCATACAAAATGCCGAGCACGATGTAAACCGCAAGCAATGCGGTGATGATCAAGTACTTTTCTGTAGCCAGGGAATCTTGATAGGCTTGCGCAGTTCCGGCAAAGAATCCATGCACGGTGGCGGGCATACCGAGACTCGCTTCCATCTCGGAAATCTCGCGCGTCGCATCGCTCAACGAAACTCCATTGGAGAGATTGAACGAGACGGTAACCGAAGGAAACAGCCCGGTGTGATTCACCTGCAGCGGCGTTGTTCCTATCTTCGGAGTCATTATCGACATGAGCGGCGATACCGTGCGCGGTCCGGCCACCCCTGTTTTTGAGGCCGGTTTGAAATAAATATTGTTCAGCCCTGAAGGGTCCTGCCAATATTGCGGCGCTACTTCCATCACCACGTAGTACTGATTGAGCTGCGTGTAAATCACCGAGACTTCCGACTGCCCAAACGCGCTGTAAAGAGCTTGATCGAGCGACTGCGAAGTCTGACCGAGCCGCGCCGCTGTGGACCGATCAAAGTTCAACAATTCCTGCAGGCCACCGTTCTGCTGATCACTATTCACATCTTGAAGGCCAGGCAGTTTCCTCATGTTACCCATCAAGATCGGACCCCATTTGGCAAGGTCGGGAACGTTCTCAGTTTGAATCGTGTATTGATAGAGGGCATTGCCGCCGCGTCCGCCAATACGCAGGTCCTGCGCCGGCTGCAAAAATGCCGATGCGATCGGCAAGTGGTTCATCTTGGGCCGCAGGCGATTTATTATGTCCATCGCCGAAGACTTGCGCCCGGCCCCGAGCGGCTTGAGCGCGATATAGATGAACCCGCCATTACTCGACCCGTTGCCGCCCGTGTATGCGTTCACGTGCGCTACCGCCGGGTCTGCCTGGATGATGCCCACAAGCTGATGCATCGAAAAATTCATGAAGGGGAACGAAGCATCTTGCGGGCCCTGCACTCCACCAACGATCGCTCCCGTGTCTTGCTGAGGAAAGAAGCCCTTGGGAATTCTGACAATCACCACTAAGTTAAGCGCCACAGTGAGCGCGAGGACGATCAAGGTCAGCGCGGGATTATCGAGAACCCAGGTCAGCGAGATCCGATAGATCGAGATCAAGCCATCGAACAAATTCTCGCTGGTTCGATAGAACCAATTGTGTTTCTCGCCCTCCTGGTGCGCTTTCAGCAAGTGTGCGCACATGGTGGGGGTGGTAGTCAGCGAGATCACCATCGAAACAAGAATGGCTGTCGAAAGAACTACCGCGAACTCGCGGAAGAGCCTTCCAACAATACCTCCCATCATGAGGATGGGAATGAAAACAGCGATGAGCGACATGCTGATGGAGAAGACAGTGAATCCGATCTCCTTCGCACCGAGCATCGCTGCTGCGTAGGGTTCCATCCCCGCCTCAAGATGACGAGTAATGTTTTCCATCACCACAATGGCATCGTCCACCACAAACCCGGTGGAAACGGTGAGCGCCATCAGCGATAGGTTGTCGAGGGTATAGCCGCACAGGTACATCACCGCAAAGGTCCCGATCAACGAAACCGGAACCGCGACGCTGGGAATGAGCGTAGAGCGCGGGCTGCGGAGAAAAATGAATACGACCAGCACCACGAGAATGATCGAGAAAATCAAGGTCCGCTCAACATCGTTTACAGACGCCTTGATAGTGGTTGTGCGGTCAAGAACAATCGTGGTCTTGATACCCTGCGGCATCACCGCCTCAAGAAACGGAAGCTGCGTGGTGATGCGATTATTGGTCTCGATAATATTGGCGCCGGGTTGGCGAAAGATGATGATGAAGATGGCGCGCGTGCCATCCATGTAGCCCGCAGTGCGAATGTTTTGGGTCGAATTGACTACGTCGGCAACGTCTGTGAGTCTAACTGCCGCGCCGTTGTGGTATCCGATGATGAGCGGCTTATATTGGTCGGCGTGCGAGATCTGATCGTTGGTGATGATGTCCTGCGACATCTGCCCATCGGTGAGCTGCCCGCGCGGCTCATGCGCATTTTGCAGGCTTAACATCGACTGCACATTACCGAGCGTTAGACCACAACTTTCGAGCTTCTTGGGGTCCACTTCGACGCGAACGGAGGGAGTAGCACCACCGCCCACAAACACCTGGCCCACGCCCTGGATCTGCGAGAGTTTCTGCTCCAAAATCGTCGATGCCAAGTCATAGATCTTGGTTACGTCGTACTTGTTCGACGTAAGGCCGAGGATCATGATCGGAGCATCGGCCGGGTTGACTTTGCGGTAAGACGGATTCGATGGAAGGTTGGTCGGGAGAAACGTGCGCGCCGCGTTGATGGCGGCCTCAACATCGCGAGCCGCACCATCAATATTGCGGCTGAGGTCGAACTGCAACGTCACATTGGTGCTGCCCAGTGAACTCGACGACGTCATCTCGGTGATGCCGGCGATGTGCGCGAATTGCCGCTCCAGCGGTGTTGCAACGGAAGCCGCCATAATGTCGGCGCTGGCTCCGGGCAAGCTCGCGTTGACACTTATGGTGGGAAAGTCCACCTGCGGCAGCGGTGAAACCGGCAGCACGGTAAAGGCAATGGCTCCCGCAATCGCAACGGCAATCGTCAGCAGCGTGGTGCCGACGGGCCTGTTGATAAATGGAGACGACAGACTCATGCCGGCTCTGCTCCGGGTTCGTTTCGAGGGGCAATGTGCGACGGCCTGCGACCCGTAATGCGCTGGCCGAGATTGTCAAAGAAGATGTAGATGACAGGCGTGGTGTAGAGAGTAAGTACCTGGCTGAGCAGCAGTCCGCCAACCATGGCGATACCGAGTGGTCTGCGCAACTCCGATCCAAGCCCCGTTCCGAAGGCCAGGGGAAGGCCGCCGAGCAGCGCCGCCATCGTGGTCATCATGATAGGACGGAAGCGGATGAGGCAGGCTTCGTAAATTGCGTCTGTCGAGTTCTTGCCATGTTCGCGTTCCGACTCGAGCGCGAAATCGACAATCATAATGCCGTTCTTTTTGACAATACCTATGAGCAGGATGATGCCGATAATGGCCACCACACTCAAATCCTGACCAAAGATCATGAGCGCCAACAATGCTCCCACGCCCGCAGAAGGCAGCGTGGAAAGAATGGTGATGGGATGAATGAAGCTCTCGTACAAAACTCCAAGTACGATGTAGACCGTGACCAATGCCGCCAGAATCAATACCGCTTCATTTGAAAGCGAATTCTTGAACGAAGCCGCCGTGCCTTGAAAGTCGGCCTGAATGGTAGGCGGCAGGTTAAGCCGCTTTTCCAGGCTGTCAATATCAGTGATCGCGGTTCCGAGCGACGCATGAGGCGAAAGATTGAATGAAACCGTTACCGACGGAAACTGGCCTTGATGATTGATCGAGAGCGCTTCGGTGATGGGGGAAATGTGCGTGAATGCACTCAATGGAATTGCATTTGCGCCGACGGAAGTCGTCGAAGTGTTCGGCGTGGTGCCAGACGTTGTGCCCGCGCTCTGCGATGATCCTGAGGTTGTCACGCTTCCTGCCAAGACCGTGGGCGACGCGTTGATCACTGCGGACGATGGCGTGTACTTGACCGCGGTGGTGAGCGCATTCGATCCTGCCGACGCAGATGCAGAAGACGAGAAGGAAGTAGACGCCCCGGCACCGCTGGCACCGGAAGACGCGCTTGCCTGAATGTAGAGCGAGCCCAGGTTGCCGGGATTTTTCTGCCACTCAGGAGCGGTTTCCAAAATCACGTGATATTGGTTGAGCTGGGTATAGAGCGTGTTGATTTCACGCTGCCCATAGGCGTCATAGAGCGTATTGTCGATCGTCGTTGGAGCGATTCCCAGGCGCGATGCGGTTACGCGATCGATCTCCAGCGAGATAGCGCGCGCACCGGTTTGCTGATCTGTAGCCACATCTTCAAGCTCGGGCAGTTTCTTCATTTCCGCCACAAACTTGTTGGTCCATTCGTTCAATTCGTTGATGTCGGGGTCTTCGAGCGTGTATTGATACTGCGTGCGGCTGATGCGATCGTCGACGGTGATGTCCTGCACCGGCTGCATGTAAAGATGAATACCCGCCACCTGGGGCAAGTTCGTCTGCAGTCGGCGGATTACATCGGAGGCACTCAGGTTGCGCTGATTCAGCGGCTTCAGATTGATAGAAATCCGACCGCTGTTCATCGTGGTGTTCAGACCATCAGCACCGATAAATGACGAGAGACTTTCAACCGCGGGGTCTTGAAGAATGATACGGGCAAGTTCCTGCTGCTTGGCCGACATCTCGGTGAAAGAGATGGATTGCGAAGCCTGCGAAATACCCTGGATCACGCCGGTATCCTGCACCGGGAAAAAGCCCTTGGGGATGATGATGTAGAGAACCACGGTCAAAATCAATGTGGCCAATGCCACCAGCAGGGTAAGAGTCTGATAGCGCAATACCACCTTCAACGTGCGGCCATAGAAGGCGATCATGTTGGTGAACATGCGTTCCGACACGCGATAGAAACGTGTCTGCTGCGCTTCAGGATCGTGGCGCAGGATGCGCGCGCACATCATGGGAGTCAACGTCAGCGAGACGACCGCAGAGAGAATGATCGTCACGGCCAGTGTTACTGCAAATTCGCGGAACAAGCGTCCCACTACATCGCCCATGAACAAGAGCGGAATAAGCACGGCGATGAGCGAAACCGTCAGTGAAACGATGGTGAATCCGATTTGTCCCGCGCCGGTAAGAGCCGCCTCCATGGGAGGCATACCCTCTTCGAGATAGCGCGATATGTTCTCGATCATCACGATCGCATCGTCAACCACGAAGCCGGTCGAGATGGTGAGAGCCATCAACGACAGGTTGTCGAGGCTATAGCCCAGCATGAACATCACGGCGAACGTGCCGATGAGCGAAAGCGGCACAGCCACGCTGGGAATAATCGTGGCCGACAGATTGCGCAGGAAGAGGAAAATCACCATCACAACCAGCGCGATGGTCAGCATCAGTTCGAATTCCACATCATTGACCGATGACTGAATGCTGGTCGTCATGTCGGTCAAAGTGACAACCTTGATCGATGCGGGAAGATTGGCCTCAAGCTGCGGAAGTATCTGCTGGATGCGCTTGACGACGGTAATCGTGTTTGCGCCCGGCTGCCGCTGAATGTTGAGAATGACTGCTGGCGTCTGATTCATCCAGGCGGCCAGCCGGTTGTTCTCTACTCCATTCACGACATTGGCCACGTCCTTCACAAACACCGGCGCGCCATTGCTATAGGAGATGACTACATTCTTGTAACCACTGGCCTCGGTGATCTGATCGTTGGCATCGATCTGATAATCCTGCCGCGGCCCATCGAAGTTGCCCTTCGCCGCGTTCACACTGGCTTGCGTCAGCGCGGTGCGAACGTCTTCCAAGTTCAGACCGTAGGACGAAAGCTGGGTCGGGTTCACTTGGATACGAACGGCTGGCTTTTGACCGCCGCTGATGCTCACCAATCCCACGCCCGCCAACTGCGAGATACGTGGCGCCAGGCGCGTGTCAACCAGGTCCTCAACCTGCGAAAGCGGCATGGAATCTGAGTAAACCGCCAACGTCAAGACCGGCGCATCGGCCGGATTGGTCTTGTTATAGACCGGCGGAGTCGGCAGGTCGGCGGGTAGAAACGATTGCGAACCGTTGATCGACGACTGCACCTCTTCCTCGGCAATGTCGAGGCTCAAGGCCAGGTTGAACTGCAGCACGATCACCGACACGCCGCCGGCGCTGGTCGAGGTCATCTGGCTCAGCCCCTGCATCTCGCCGAACTGGCGTTCGAGAGGGGCTGTAACCGTGGTTGCCATCACGTCAGGGCTGGCGCCGGGATAGAACGTCAGCACCTGGATGGTGGGATAGTCGACCTCTGGCAGGGCAGAGACCGGCAATTGCAAAAATGCAACGATACCTACCAGCAGAATGGCTGCCATCAATAACGCGGTCGCAACCGGCCGCAAAATGAATGGGCGAGACGGATTCATGGAGCGGTGCTCCCGGTGGAGTCAGACGTGGACGGAAGCTTGATCTTCGAAATGGTGATTTGCGATCCATTCTGCAGCTTTTCAAAACTGCTGTCGGCCACAACGTCTCCCGGTTGAATTCCCTGCACCGCGGTTTCGCCCTTGTCTGAATTTCCAGACTTCACGTTGCGCATCACGGCCTTGTTGTCCTGGATCAGGTAAACAAAATCCGCATTGCCGTTGTGCTGAATAGCCGAAGACGGAATGAGTATCTGATTCTCGAGGGTAGTCACCAGCAGGCGCGTATTCACAAACTGATTCGGGAATAAGTCGCCGTCCTTATTGTCAAACTCCGCGCGCAGCTTGACCGTTCCAGTCGTGGTGTCGATCTGGTTGTCCATGGAGGTCAGCTTGCCCGAGCCCAGGTGGCCCTGTTGTGCGCGATCGTATGTCTCGACCACGAGTGGCTTCTTTCCATGCATCTGCTTCAGCACGGGAGGCAGGCTATCTTCGGCAAGAGTAAAGACCACGGTGATGGGCTGCAGTTGCGTTACCACCACTAAGGTCGTTGTCGCATTAGCCGTAACCTGATTGCCAGGATCCACCAGCCGCAAACCCACGCGCCCGGTGATGGGCGAGGTGATGTGGCAGTAGCTGAGTTGCACCTGGTCGTATTGCACCGTACCTTCATCGTTCTTCACGGTGCCCTTGTCCTGGGCTACCAGTTTTTCCTGGTCTTCCAGCGTCTGCCGAGGAATCGCATTCTTGGCCCAGGCTTGCTTATAGCGTTCCAGGTCCATCTCCGCTTCGGCCAGAGTGCTTTGATCCCGCTCCAGCGCTCCCTGCGCCTGCATCAACTGCGCCGCGTAAGGCCGCGGATCGATGTCGACCAACGCGTCGCCTTTGTGCACCATTTGTCCTTCGCGGAAGTGGACCGCAGTGATCGGGCCCGAGGCCTGGGCCGTGATCGAATCGGTATAAATAGGCGTAACCGTTCCGATCGCATCCTGGTAGATGCCCATACTTCCGCTGTGTGCGGTAGCGATAGTGACAGGAATGACCCCGCCGCCCATGCGCCGGCCGCCGCCCATCGCGGCCGCCTGGCTCTTCTGCTCGTGCTGGATCACCCAGTAGAACAACAACCCAAAAAGAAGCAGGACAACAACCCAGATCCAGCGATGACGGTGCTTTTTCACCGGCGTGGGAGCATCTCCGGCAGACTGATACGCCGGGGCAGGATGAGGAACAGATGATTCTTGATCCATTTTTTCTCGCGTGGCAGCAATCAAATATTTCGTGGATGAGGTGGAAACACCAGTTCGCAATAAATCGCGAATGGAAGTTTCCGAAGCGCTAAGTTTACCACTTCGGCTCCATCCTTCGTATCACAGCTCGCTGGGAAAATGGCCAGTCTGCGGCGACACTTCTGTTCGTTAAAGTGGGCGCAAAGTGTTAACCCTCAATCACCTATTAACTGACGAACGAGGCCGGACATTAGTTGCACAGGCAAGCGCATCTGCCGTGTTTTACCTGGTCTCATTACCGGATCGATTGGGGCGTCCAGGCTTTCTGAAGCGCCTGCCAGCCGAGACTCTTACTCGACAGGCGTGGAAGGGGTTACTGCCACAACTTTTTGTTCGGCTGCAGCGGCTTCGATCTCGCTGTTGATTTCAGCCCCAGCCAACAGCATCAACCCCGTCATATAAAACCATGTCAGCAGAATAATTACCGCTCCAAGCGAACCATAAGTAACGGAATAGCTATTAAAGAAATGCAAATAAAGTCGCAGCCCCAGCGACGCCAGCAACCAGCCTACGATACCGAGGGTTCCTCCCGGCGTTATCCAATGCCAGCGGCGGCGCCTCAGATCGGGCGCCCAGTAGTACACCACGGCAAACGCCAACGCCAGGAGCGCCGTCGCCAAGATCCAGCCTACGACCCGGGCACAACATGCCACTGCCAGAGCTATGATCTCGTCGTGCAGGCGATGGTGAGCCAATGCCGCCAGGAAATCTCCTCCGAGCATGCAGCTAAGACACAGCGAGAAAATCAATGTAAGCAGGATCGTGAGTCCAATGGCGTAGATTCGGGCGCGGATATACGACCGCGACTCCTGGATTTTATACACCGCGTTCAACGTGTCCTGAATCGCCGATATTCCCACGGAGGCGGACCAAATGGCCGCGATCAATCCAAAAGTGATCTTCCCCGACGTCGCCGCAGCGGTCGTCTCATTGAACGTGTGCAATACGGTTCCGAGTGCAGCCGTAGGCAACACCAAGGCTAGATAGTCAAGCAAATGTGCATAGATCTGGTGCGCAGACCGCGCGGCCAAACCAAGTATCGAGCTCGCGCTCAGCAGGGTCGGAAACAGCGCAAAGAGGAAGTAGAATCCCAGTTCAGCAGAATGACCAAAAATGCGGTCTGCGACGATCGAGCTCCAGATACGCGTCCCGAGTTTACGCGCATTGAACCCTTGCAGATTCCACAACGATCGCAGGGGCCATTGGGAAACAAACTCCCATACCCGCCGTTCCTGACGATTGAGCCTTGGATCGATGATGGAACCCGCATTCACGCCTTGTTTCTCCGCCCTGTAAGGCACTCTCTTAGTCAAAAGAGGCGCGAACAACAATCCACCCACGTGTAGAGGTTGATGCAGACTAACGCACTGAGGTAGCCGGGCCTTTAGAAAATCGTCAATAACCAAGCCTCCGCGCTGATGTCCCGCTTGCAATCAACCAACGCATAACGAAGGGCATCTCACCACTGGTGTACCTAGATAAGCGTTTCTCATTCCTTTGCTCGTCCCGTCACGACTGGTCACTCTCTAAGAGTCGGCGGATGAAGCTCGCTCCTGGCATTTCGTTGATATTCAGGTGTGTACTTTGGTTATCCGGCTTGGGCTTGTGTGCGAATATCTCCGCGCAGAACTTGCATTCCTCTTCGAGTCAAACTCCCAAGACCAGTCCCGCAACTGCCCAGATCCTTTCCTCGTACGAAGGTCAAAACGTCTCCTTCGTGGGTATCGCGGGCCGGCCGGAGTTGAAATCCGAGCAGTTCACTTCGATCTTCGCCCAAAAAGCAGGTCTGCCGTTTTCAAAAGAGAAGGTCGATCAATCGGTCGCAGCCCTCAAGTCGTCCGGCAAGTTTCAAGATGTGCGCGTGCAAGTCGACCCCGAGGCAAACGGCGTCCGTGTCCTGCTCATTATCGAACCCGCTATTTACTTCGGCGTATATCAATTTCCCGGCGCCGATCGGTTCGCCTATTCGCGCCTCATACAGGTTGCAAACTATCCCGTTCAAACACCGTTCAATCAGGCCGAGGTAGACGCGGCTCAACAGAGCTTGCTTACGTTTTTTCGCCAGCAAGGCTACTTTCAAGCTGTAATCGAGTCCCAGGTCAATGTGGACGCGGACCATGCGCTGGCCAACATTGTCTTCAGTGTTGGCCTGGGGCGTCGTTCGAAGTTCGGCGTGATTGACATAGCCGGCGCACCCGAGCAGGATGTCGAATATCTACGCCACAGCCTGCAGACATTCATCTCCCGAGCGCGCGGCGCCGCTATTCGTCCCGGCAAGACTTACTACTTCACGACAATGAACAAAGCCACCCAGTATTTGCAAACAGAACTGCAGAAGAAAGGAATGCTGGGTGCTCAAGTCAAGCTCGCGGGGGCCGAGTACCATGCCGAGACCAATCGTGCCGACATACATTTCGCTGTCACTCCGGGCCCTGAAATCAGCGTGAAGATTGAAGGGGCACATCTTTGGAGTTGGAACAAGAAATCCCTCCTGCCTATGTACCAGGGAGTCGGAGCGGACGATGAAGCCGTGCAGGAGGGACGTCAGGCCTTGGCCTCTTACTTTCAGGCAAAAGGCTACTTCGATGTAAAGGTTGATGCTCACCTGAACACGACGCCAAAGGGCGACCAGGTCCTCTATCAAATTGCGAAAGAGAAAAAGCACAAGGTAACCACCGTCAAACTTACCGGCAACTCACAACTTCCTTCTTCTGAGTTGACGCCCCGCATCGCCGTCGAAAAGAAGCATCTTTTTTCATCGGGAAAGTTCAGCGATCAGATGGTGCGTACCAGCGTCAACAATCTCAAAGCCGTCTACAAGTCTGAGGGCTTCAGCGATGTGGCCGTCGTTCCTACAGTGATCAATCGCGGTGGAGACATCGACGTTTCTTTCGCTGTAACCGAGGGCCCGCGCGACATTGTGAATTCGCTGACAATTGAGGGAACCGACACATTCCCTCAATCGCAGTTCGCTCCCAACGGATTAAAGGTCGCCGCCGGCCAACCCTACTCGCAGGCCCATGTCCAGGCTGACCGCGCTAACATCGTCGCTCGTTATCTCGAAGCGGGATACCTTACTTCGAGTTTTCGCGAGACCGCGGCGTCTGTCTCTAAGAACGACCCGCACCACATCAATGTCGTTTATCACATCTACGAAGGCCCCAAGGTGTTTACCGGCGATGTGCTTACACTCATGCGCGATCATACGCGGCAGCGGCTCATCGATAATGACATCGTCGCTCTCAAGCCGGGCCAGCCGTTGACCGAAACGGAATTGCTGGGGGCCGGCAGCAAACTCTACGACCATACCGGCGTATTCGACTGGGCAGAGGTAGATCCTAAGCGGGAAATCACGACTCAGACCAAAGAAGACGTGCTCGTAAAAGTCCATGAAGCCAAGCGCAATGTTTTCACGTATGGCTTCGGATTCGAAGTGATCAATCGCGGCGGCAGCATCCCCAGTGGCACCGTCGCCCTTCCCAACCTGCCTCCCGTCGGCTTGCCGACTAACTTCAAGACCAGCCAGACTACCTTCTACGGTCCGCGCGGTACGGTGGAGTACACTCGAAATAATTTCCGCGGCAAAGGAGAATCGATCTCGTTAACGGGCTTTGCGGGACGGCTCGATCAGCACTTCGCGGCTTACTATATCAATCCCTATTTCAGATGGTCCCGCTGGAAGTCCACCACATCTTTTTCTTATGAGAAAAACGAAGAAAATCCCATCTTCTCTTCGCAACAGGAGTTGGGTACGTTCCAAATGCAGCGTCCTCTCGACAAAGCTCAAAAGGACACATTGTTTTTGCGATATAGTTTCAGCCAGACCGATCTAACACACGTACTGATTGAGGCACTCGTTCCAACGGCAGACCAACACGTGCGCCTCTCCACGCTGGCAGCCAACGTCACCCGCGACACCCGTGACAATCCCCTCGACGAGCACAAGGGCGTACTCCATTCGATCGAGTTGGACTTCAATACAACGAAACTCGGGTCGAGCGTTAACTTCGCGAAACTAACCGGCCAGGCTGCATACTATAAACAAGGATTTCATAATATCGTCTTCGCGAATAGTGTTCGCATCGGGTTAGCTCAACCTTTCGACAACAGCCGGGTGCCCTTAAGTGAAGCCTATTTTAGCGGCGGCGGCAACTCGCTGCGCGGATTTCCTCTGGATAGCGCCGGGCCCCAACGCACTGTCTCGATCTGCCCTGACGGCTCCAGCAATTGCACCACCCAGGAAAGCATCACTGTACCTCAGGGTGGTAACGAGTTACTACTCATCAACTCCGAAGCGCGCATTCCGCTGCCGATTAAGAAAGGTCTGAGCATTGTGCCCTTCTATGACGGCGGCAATGTTTTTCCCATCGTCGGGTTTCGCGATTTTACCTCTCTTTATTCGAATAACGTTGGCCTTGGCCTTCGCTATGCCACGCCGGTTGGACCTCTCCGCATCGATCTCGGGCAAAACCTGAACCCGGTCACCGGAATCAAGGCCACCAACTATTTCATCAGCATCGGCCAAGCATTCTAGGAGGGCGCCGTGCATGCATCCTTTCCAACACCCGAACCCGAACGCAAGTTTGAAGTAACCGAACCTGCGCCTACTCCTCGTAACAGGCTCCGTCGCATCATGCAATGGACTGGGGCCATCCTGATCGCATTCACTTGGCTCATCACGATTTTGACTGTTGTTGTTTACAACAGCGCCAGCTTCCACCGCTATGTACTCGCCAAAGTTCAGGCCGAGGCAAGCGATAGCCTTGGTGTCAATGTCATCTTGCAGAACTTTGCTCTTCACCTATCCTCGCTGAGCCTCGATCTGTATGGAGTTACGGTAGCTGGCGCGAACCCATATCCCAATCCGCCGCTGCTACAGGTAGAACATGCCGAGGCCTCCGTCCGTATCGTCTCGGTGCTGCGCGGAAAGTGGTACCTCGAAAATATCCACATCGACCATCCCGTCGTTCAGGTCTATGTAGACAAGAATGGCGTGTCCAATATCCCCAAACCCAAGAGCAACAATAATTCCAAGAGCAATACCACCGTCTTCGATCTGGGAATCCGCCACGCTGTTCTCGATCGCGGAGAGGTGATCTACAACGACCAACCCAGCACGCTTGCCGTTGATCTACACGATCTGGATTTTCATGCGGCGTTCGATAGTGCCGCGCAAAAGTACTCGGGCAAGCTCGCCTATACCGGTGGGCAGGTAGTTTATGGTGCATTCAAGCCATTACAGCACGATTTTGAAGCGCAGTTTGACCTTACGCCCACTGCCTTTCAACTTAGCCAGGCACGTGTGACGGCTGGCGCTTCGCAAATCAACCTGGCAGCGACCGTGAATAATTACAACACCACCCCGATCGCGCAGGCGAAGTATGACATCACGATCGACGGCAACCAGATTGCGGAGTTGATGAACAGCCCATCGGTACCGTCCGGCGTGATTCGTGCCACGGGCACTGCGCAATATCAGCAGGTAGCAAACCGCGCGTTGCTCGACACACTGGTCGTGAGCGGAGACCTGAATAGCCGCGAGCTAATCGTAAACTCTCAGTCGATTCGAGCAGCCATTCAAAACCTCGCCGCACACTATACGCTTCAGAACGGCGACGCCACCCTTCGCGATTTCCGCGCCAGTATTCTGGGCGGCGAAGTCACCGCACAAGGCGCGATGAGGTCACTCGCGGGAAATCCCTATTCAAACTTTGTCGCCAACATACATGGCGTCTCGCTTGGTGAATTGAAAAGGACGCTGGGACCCGCGGCAAACACGCCCGGCGTCGCGCTGACCGGGGGTCTCGATGCCACCGCTACGGCTTCCTGGGGAAAGACCCTCGATAATCTCGTTGCCCGCGCTGACGCTACGATCAACGCCAAGGCCGCGGAATCAAAGGCAAACCAGACCGCCAACGCGATCCCGGTCAACAGCGCAATACATGCAATCTATACAGGAAGCAACAAACAACTCGCCGTAAATCAGAGTTACTTGCGAACTCCGCAAACTGCCTTAACCATAAACGGCGTTCTCAGCAACAGGTCGAGTCTTGCGCTTCATCTTCAGGCCAACGATCTTCGTGAACTCGCGGCCATAGCAAATCTATTCAGTACTCCATCGCCTGCCACTGCATCTGGCCAAACTCAACGGCAGCTCAACCTCGCCGGCACAGCATCCTTTCAAGGCAACGTGCAAGGATCGACCACCGCCCCGCATCTGACCGGCCAGCTAATCGCTTCGAATCTTGAAGTCAGCGGAAGCTCCATCAAATCGCTCCGGGCCGGCATCGACCTCAGCCACTCTCAGGCTCGGCTTATAAACGCTGATCTGGTCCCCGTCAACAAAGGCCATATCGCCCTGAACGCAAGTACCGGGCTGACTAAATGGTCGTTCACCAAGACAAGTCCCATTCAAGTCGACTTATCGGCGACGCAGATGAACATCGCTGACTTGATCAAGCTATCAGGACAGCAGATTCCGGTTACAGGCGTACTCGACGCTCATGTATCTCTGCACGGCACCGAACTCAATCCGCTTGGAAGCGGCAATGTCGCGCTAACCAAGGTCTCAGCTTATGACGAGCCTATAACTTCGTTGCAAGTAACCTTCTCGGGAACAGGCGATGAAGCACACGCCGACCTATCGATTCAACTGCCCGCGGGAAACGTGCAGAGTAAGTTGAGCGTGAGACCGAAAGATCGAACCTATACGGCGCAGCTTACTTCCAGCGGCATTCAACTTGATAAGTTGCAGGCGCTGAAAATAAGAAATATCGCCGCAACCGGAACGCTCGCACTGAACGCGAACGGCCAGGGATCGTTCGACAATCCGCAACTCGATGCTACGCTCAATATTCCCGCCCTGCTCATCCAACATCAGACCGTATCCGGCATCAATCTCCACATGAATCTTGCGAATCACATCGCGAATGCTGACCTGTCCTCCTCTGCAGCCAATACCTCTATTCAGGCCAAGGCCAAGGTCAACCTGAGCGGCGATTATCTCGCCGATGCTTCGCTTGATACTCAAAGCATTCCGATACAGCCGCTGTTAGCCGCCTACGCTCCCGAACAAGCCGCATCCATTTCCGGTCAAACGGAAGTGCATGCCACTCTGCATGGGCCACTCAAGAACAAAAACCTGCTTGAAGCTCACCTCACCGTTCCCTATCTTCGGCTTGGATACACCAATAAAATTCAATTAGCGGCTACATCACCGATTCACATCGACTACAAAAACGGCGACATCAATGTCCAGCACAGCGCCATCCGCGGAACCGATACTGACCTAGAGTTTCAGGGGACAATTCCGGCCAATCCTGATGCGGCGATGTCCTTGCTGCTCAAAGGAACGGTTAATCTTCAATTGGCGCAACTCTTCGATCCCGATGTGAGAACCGGTGGGCAGCTCAAGTTCAATATCAACTCCAACGGGAAGGCCCGCGATACCAACCTCGGCGGCGAAATTGACATTGTCGATGCCAGCTATGCCGACAGCGACCTACCTGTTGGATTGCAACACGGCAATGGCGTACTTACTTTGACGACCGATCGCATCAACATCAAGAATTTCCAAGGCACAGTCGGCGGCGGCACTGTAACCGCGCAGGGTGGCGTGGCTTATCGACCGGCCATGCAGTTCGATCTCGGTCTCGCCGCGCAAGGCATTCGCCTCCTATATCCCCAAGGCATGCGCGAAAGCATCGACGCCAACGTAAGACTGGCGGGCACCATGGAGGCCGCCACATTGGGCGGCACAGTTAACCTCGCCGATCTATCCTTCACGCCTGCCTTTGACCTCACAGGTTTCATAGGTCAGTTCTCGGGCGGCGTCGCTGCTCCACCGTCGCAGGGATTCAGCAATAACATCCAACTCAATCTAGCCGTTCACTCTACCAATAACGTGAACCTGGTAAGCAGAACGTTAAGCGTCAACGGAGCGGCCAATCTGCAGGTGCGCGGTACGGCCGCTGATCCGGTAATTCTGGGGCGCGTCGACCTTAATAGCGGCGACATTATTCTCAATGGCGATCGCTTCGTACTTAACGGCGGCACGGTGCAGTTCGTCAATCCGTCGGAGACGCAGCCTGTCGTCAACGTGAGTATCAAAACAACCATTCAGCAATACGACATCGACCTGCGCTTCAACGGCCCCGTCGATCACTTGACCACACAGTACACGTCCGATCCCGCTCTGCCTTCAGCCGACATCATCAACCTGCTTGCCTTTGGACAAACTACTGAGGCCAGCGCCGTCAATAGCGCGGGAACAACGACCACGCAAACCGGCGAGAGCTTGATCGCTTCACAAGTATCGAGTCAGGTGACCAGCCGTCTATCAAAGGTAGCCGGAATCTCGCAGCTCTCCATCAATCCCGTGTTGGCTGGCAACAGCAGTCAAGGCCCGCCTGGAGCTAACATCACCATCCAGCAGCGGGTCACAGGCAACTTGTTTGTGACGTTCTCGACCAACGTGGCTTCAACGCAAAGCCAGGTCATCCAGGGCCAATATCAGGTCTCGCCGCGAGTCGCAGTAAGCGCCACGCGCGATCAAAACGGCGGATTCGCCGTGGATACACTGATCAAGAAGAGTTGGTAAAACGTAACTGAACGGAGCAGAAGAAGCGCTGTTTATCGCGGCATATCGCGATGCAGCGCCTTTACCTGGTAGCCCGCTGCGTGCAGCCTCTTGGACATCTCTTCAGCCATCATCACGCTGCGATGCTGTCCTCCCGTACATCCAAAGGCCACGGTCAGATAGCTCTTCCCTTCCTCAACATAATGTGGAAGCAGGTAAAGCATTAACTCCGTCACCCGCGCCAAAAACTCCTTGGTCTGCGGAAAGCCGCGCACATACGCCGCAACCTTGGGATCGAGTCCGGTCTTCTTGCGAAACTCCGGCACAAAGTGCGGATTGGGAAGAAAGCGCACATCGAACACCATGTCCGCATCCAGCGGCACACCGTTCTTGAAGCCGAAACTGAGGCACGATACCAGCAGTTGCTTAGTCTGGTCTTGATGCCCAAATCGCGCCTGAATATGCGCCCTTAGCTCGTGCACATTGAAGTTTGAAGTGTCGATCAGCGTGTCCGCGACATTGCGAATCGGATCGAGCAACTGCCGTTCTTCCACGATCGAACGCGACACCGTCTCCGAGCGCCGCAGCGGATGCGGCCGCCGCGTTTCAGAGTAGCGCCGCACCAATACCGCGTCTTGCGCATCCAGAAAAACCACGCGCGTCGGCAACTGCGTCTTCACGCCCTTTAATATTTCCGGAAGCCTGTCGAGAGTCTGACCTTCGCGCACATCAACCACGATCACAGCGCTTGTGATCTCTGGCGACTTGCCCACGAGGCGCGCAAAGTCGGGCAGCAGTTCCAGCGGCAGATTGTCCACCGCATGAAATCCTAGGTCCTCAAATGCTTTGAGTGCCGAAGCCTTGCCGGCCCCAGAAATCCCAGTAACAATAACCAGATCTTTGTCCGGCTTCTGGGGTACTTTCGCGTGTTTCACTGTCGCGCGCGACTTGCGAACTCGGCGCGCCGGCGTCGATGGCTCCATGCGCTCATCCTACACTGAACCATGTTGCTCTTGCAGCGATCTTAGCGATCGCTAAGCGCCCAGTATCCTCGTTCGACAACTTCCGTGGCACGTGCAGGCTCCAATGCGTGCGACAAGAAATATCCTTGCACCAGCTCGCAGCCCAGGCCGCGAAACACATTCAACTGCTCGGCAGTCTCGATGCCCTGTGCCAGCACTTGCGCTCCAACCGACTTGCCCACGTGAATCAGAGACTCCACCAACGCCCGCTGCCTACCCGTCGCCATCGCCGATGCGGTCAACGCAAGGTCCATTTTCACCACGTCGATCGGCAACCGCAGTAAGTGATTGAGAGGCGCCAGACTGGAGCCGAAGTTATCGAGCGCCACGCGTGCCCCGCAATCAACAAGCCTCTGCAAGATCGCCAATGCCGCGTCGGGATCGTCATTAAGCGTGCTCTCAGACACCTCAAACATCAGTTGTGACGGGTCAATGCGCGTGTTCGCAAGCGTTTGCCGAAATTGCATGACTAACTCGTCATGGAAGAATTGCCGGTGCGTCAGGTTTACCGTGAGAGTAAGTCCCTGTCCGCCAGGAATCTCTCCCCAGGCCAACAACTGCCTGCAAGCCGAATCCATAGTATCGCGTCCGATTCGGTTCGATAAACCCGTGTCGTCGGCCGCCGCCAGCAGATCGCGCGCGCTGGCGATCGACCCATCCGGTTGACGCCAGCGAAGCAGCCCTTCAAAGCCCTCGAGTTTGCCATTCGCGAGACGATAAATAGGCTGGTACCATAACTCAAATTCGTGTTTGTCCAACATTTTGCGCAGCGCCCGCTCACGCTCCTGCTGCGTGCTCACATGCACTTCCATGTGCCGGTCAAAAATCTCAAAGCGATTGCCGCCATCCTGCTTCGCCCGGTACATTGCGTAATCCGCATCGCGAATCAGCATCTCCGGCGTAAGATGGTTGGCGTTTGCGACGGCTGCCCCAATGCTCGCGACCACATACAGCGGATTGCCGAGTATCTCAAACGGCCTGTCTAATTCATGCACAATGCGCGAGGCCACCATGTCGAGATCGGTGACATTGAGAATGTTTTCGAGCAGCACGGCAAACTCGTCTCCGCCCAACCGCGCTGCCGTGTCCTGCGGACGAAGTGTGGAGGTCAGCCGTTCCCCCACTGCGATTAGAAGCATGTCTCCCGCCGCATGACCCAGTGTGTCGTTGATCTCTTTGAAGCGATCGAGATCGAGAAACAGCACACCGCAGCTCTGGTCGCGACGCCGCTGACGACGGCTAAGAGCGACACTGAGCCGGTCGTTAAACAGCACGCGATTGGGCAATCCGGTCAGCGCATCGTGCAAGGCGTCATGCTGCAGCCGCGCTTCCACCAGCTTGCGGCCTCCGATATCGCGATAGGTCAGCACATAGCCAGCCTTGTCGCCGCTCACCAGCAGCGGTGCGGCTTGCACCGCTACATCCACAAACTCGCCGCTCTTGTTCACGCACACCGTTTCAAACATCGCACGACCCTGCTGATCCACAAGGTCCCGCACCATTGCGTTCTCGTGTTGACGCGTCTCGGGCACAATGAAATCGCGCAGGTTCTGCCCGCTCACTTCCTCAGCGGCATAGCCAAACATGCGCGTGAATGCGGGATTGGTATACAGCACGTTGGCCCCATGCAAAATCGCCACGGCCTCGGGAACGCTCGCCAGCACGTCCTCCATCAGGCGCGACTTGGGAGCCCGCTCGCCACCGTCCGCCTGTGCCACGATGATGCCCTCGCGCAGGTCTGTGTTGAGAATGCTGTAAATCCCCTCGACCGACACGAGCTTGCCGTCATTCGTTTCTATAGTCGCGTGAAAGGGGCTCCCGTGCATGCCACCCGTCAACGATGTCTGCGGCTCGGCAGTGCCGGGAAACAGTCCCCACAAAACTTCCTCGACCGGCTTTTCAATCCACGCACCGTTGCGGGAACCCAACAAATGCCGTGCCTCAGCGTTGGCAAACACAATCTTGCCGCCGCGTTCCAGAAAAACCAGCACAGGGAGCGCATCAAGAATCTGCTGTTGATGTGCGGAACCCGAATTTTCTGGCAGGTTCAATCTTATCTCGCTCCAGGCAACGACTGGGTTGGCCATGCGTGTCAGGATCCCCTCTGGTAACGGCAGATCTGCCGCGTCTTCGCCGGGATAGATAAAGCTCTTTAACTCGGCCAACACGCCCACAGAAAATAACACTGTGGCCAAGCACGAGGAGCAACGGATGGCCTAGCTATCCGCGGCGAATGCCGGGGCCATTGACTGCATCCTATGCGCCCCAGACACCCGCAACCATCCCCTAAACTAGGTAGCGAAATGCACGACAGTCATCCCACTTGGGTAATGAAGACAAACTCATATTTTTCTGTCTAATCACAATTACGCCACGGTCGCCGCACGCGATGTGCGGCGACCGGATGGCGCTCTATTAGTTAATTGATACTGAGTCTGGTTAAGGAACTTCAACCAGTTCCATCTGCCCATCTCTGCGGCGATGAAGCACGAAAAGATCTCCGGCCACGTTGCGGAACACTAATAAATCCCGATCGCGGAACTCAGCCTCTTTCACGGCTTCTTCTATCGTCATCGGCTTCAAGGCAATGGCATCACCGCTCGAAACGATGTGGGGTTCAACGACAGCCTTGCGCGCAGGGAACGAGTGCACGGCGATTGCCGTTCTCGCCTTGGGAGCGGCGCGTCCAACCTTGGCGCCATCGTCGGCCCCTTCAGGTCCCGCGGCCCGTAGCTTAGGCCGCGCTACCGGAAGCGCTGTCAGCACTTTTTCTTCTTTGGGTAGCCGCTTGCGTGCCAGGTTGCGGTCACGATAACGCAATGCCTGGTTCTCTGCATGCGCCAGCGCTTCCTTGAGTGCACTCTCCTGGTTATCAGACTTGCCGGCTGCCACGATGGTTTGCAATCGCGCCTTCACCGTCAATTCCGCAATCTGCAAATGCCGTTGCGCGCGAAACGTTATTGCTGCGCTGGTGGTTTTGCCCATGATACGGGCAATTCGGTTCATGCCTTCCTCGGCTTGGGTCCGTAGCGCCTTGGAAATCTTTACTTGTCTGGCGGTCAACTCCACTTCCATGGTTAGCCTCCGCTCTTGCTTTTCTCCGGTCGCGTTTTTTGCCCTTGAGAAGCTTGGATTCTATAGCATTAGACCCGCACCGGTCAGTTACCGGTGACCGCCGATCACAAACCTACTGTGGATTATTCCGATTCGCGGAACGATACCGTCGATCCAGCCCAAAGTGAAAGAAAATCACTTCGCAATTTCCAGCCTCAGACCCTACTCGCTGCCTTGACCGAATACTTAGCGACACTCGGGTCTTTCCCTGACCCCTGACCGCTGAACCCTGTCTTACCCATCCCTCCGCCGCCGCTGATGCGTCGAAGGTATATTCATATCTTCTCTATATTTGGCCACCGTGCGCCGCGTTAATTGAATCCCCTGGGCCTGCAACATCGCTGCCAGTTGATCGTCTGTGAGCGGATGGCGAACGTCTTCGTCTTCGATCAGCTTTTTAACTTTGCGCTTCAACACCAGCAGCGGCGTATCCGCTCCCTCCGGCCCGTTCGAGCCCTCTGAGAAAAAGAACCGCAACTCGATCACGCCCTGCGGAGTGTGTGCATATTTGTTGGCGACCGCCCGACTCACCGTGGACGGATGAACCCCGATTTCCTCTGCCACTTCCTTGATCATCATCGGGCGCAGCGCCTCGATTCCCTCGTCAAGAAAGTCCTGCTGGCGGCGCACGATCACTTCGCATGTTCGCAAAATCGTGCTCTTCCGCTGCGCAATATTACGCATCAGTTGCATCGCCGAGCGGAACCGCTCTTTGACGTAATCCTTAACTTCGCGCTCCGTGTTTTCCGCCACCAGCATCTGTCGATAGCGTCGGCTCAGGCGCAGACTGGGCAGGTCTTCCTCGTTCATGCTGACCACCCACTCGCCTCCGCGCTTCACAAACACCACATCGGGCTCGATCAGCCGCGTCTGCTCGCGGTTATAGAGACGCCCCGGCCGCGGATCGAGTGTGCGAATGAATTCAATCCCGGAATGAGCCTCTTCGGCAGTCACCTGCGCTGCCCGTGCCAGGTCCTTCACATCGCGCTTCTGCAACAGTTGCAGATGCCGATCGACAATGATCGCGCCCACTTCCATGGCCCGGCGTCGTTCCGCCAGCCGCGCCTCGGCCTCAACGCGAAACGCGCCGTGTGGATCTTCCTCCGGCTCGTCGACCTGCTGGCGCGCATACACCTGGTCAAACTCGTGTTGCTGCGCCGCAATCTGGATCAGCAGGCATTCCCTCAAATCCTTGGCGCCCACCCCTGCAGGATCAAGCGTCTGCACCAGTTCAATGGCTCGCCGCACCAGGTGCGCCGCCGCCGAGATCGGTGGTCCTGTCTCGGCAGCACCATTCGGTTCAGGGTGTTCCGGCTCTGCGACCGTCACGAACGCGCTGAAAGCCGCGACCAGTTCTTCCTCGTCCGCGGCGAGATACCCATTTTCATCCAGATTGCCAACCACGTATTCGGCGGCGTTCAGCAGTTCGGGCTCCAGTGTCAGAGCTCCCAGTTGCCACGCCAGGTGATCGGAAAGTGTCGTGGGTTGGGAGAGAAAGTTCTCAAACGAGGGCTTTTCGTTATCCTCATACTCCGGTTGAGTGCGGAAGCCCGGATCCAGATACTCCTGGAAGTAGGATCCGAAGTCGATCTCACTGAACGAATCCTTGGGCGGAGCCGCTGCCTCTTCCGGCCCCCGCTCCACCACTCCCCGCTCCAGCATCTGTTCCCGGCCCGCGACTTGATCCAGCATCGGAACCGTCTCGTCAATCTCCTCCAGGACGGGGTTTTCAACCATCTCGGCATCGATCATTTCCTTCAATTCAAGCTTGTTGAGCGCCAAAACGCTCACCATCTGCATCAGGCCCGGCGTAAGGACCTGGCGTTGCGACACCTTCAAGTTCAGTTTGGGCTGCAGCAGCGCCATTGAAAGAGACCCGATTCCCCGTTTGGACTTACAGCAAGTGTAATTGGAGAAAATCAACGTCCATAGGGAAAATGATGGCTGCGTACCCTGTCATCTGCGTATGGGCTTGTGCCAATACGGTACATGTCCTTGTTACGACAGGATGCAGTGCCCTTCCCCAGGGAGGGTTGATGTGCAAATAAATTCTGCGAATTCTACGAAGCGTTGTCAAAATCCCCGCTTCTTTCTTTGCATAAATAACCGTCATGTAATCAATTCACCCTAGGGAAAACCCTTCGCCAAGATAGACGCGCCGAACCTCTACGTCGTTTCCAAGCTCATGTGGAGTCCCTGTGCGGAAGATTCGCCCCTCCGCAATAATGTAAGCCCGATCCGTCACGCTGAGCGTTTCGCGCACATTGTGATCGGTAATAAGAATGCCAATTCCGCTGGCTTTAAGATCGAAGATAATTTTCTGTAATTCTAGCACCGCAATCGGGTCGATGCCACTGAAAGGCTCATCGAGCAATATAAACTTCGGATTGATGCACAGCGAGCGCGCAATCTCCACACGCCGCCGCTCGCCACCCGACAGCGCATATCCCTTCGTGGTACGGATGTGCCCCAGGTTCAATTGATGGATCAGCCGCTCGGCCTGCGTCCTGCGTTCCCGGTTGCCCAGCGGTTGCGCTTCCAGCACGGCAAGGATGTTTTCTTCCACCGTCAGCTTGCGAAACACCGATGGCTCCTGCGGCAGATAGCTGATGCCATAATTCCGCGCGCGCAGATACATCGGCACCCGCGTAATATCCGTGTCGTCGATCATCACCCGCCCCGATTCGGGCACGATCAGACCGACAATCATGTAAAAGCTGGTCGTTTTGCCGGCGCCGTTCGGCCCCAGCAACCCCACCACTTCGCCGCGGGAAATCTTCAGGTTGACTCCGCGCACAACCTGCCGTCCCTTATAGCTCTTGCCGATTCCTTCGGCGATCAATGTTTCCATCTACTTGCGATCTCGCCTCGTTGCGGACCCTGCCGCTTTTCTACCTGGGCGTTCTGGTTTCCGTGCTGGTCTTGCGTCCCCCGCCTTCGATACTGACGCTATCATCGCGACTATTGAAAATCAAAGATTCCCCCGTCACCATGCCCCGCGCCGGATCGGTCATCCGCGGTGGCGTGGCCGCCGTTCCCGTCAATACATAGTTGTCCGTCTCGCTCGAATAGGTCAGCCGCTCTCCACTTCCCTTTCGGCCCTCGGAGTTGACCGTCACATGGCCCGTGGCCGTCAAGCGATCCACTTGCGCCGCTCCGCCATCATTGCCGGCATGATTGCCCGGCGGCAGCAACAGCAGTTCCACGTCATTTGAAATGGTCGTAGCCGTGCTGGTCTCGGCCACCACGCTCCCACTCGCTCCGCCATGCATCACGGCCTTGCGCTCGGCATCGGAGTACTTCAAATCGCCTCCGCGCACCTTGACCACTGACGGCGTCCGATTGCCGCTGCTCTTCGCCGAGTCCTCTGTCGCGGCGCTCGTTTTCGCCGCCGCACCCGGCATCCCAATCCCACCGGCGCTCAGCAGAACCACCCTCACCGGCTCCGCAGCGTTCCCACTGCGCGCCACCAGCGTTCGTTTCGTCCTGTCCAGCACAATCACCGGAGCCGCCACTGAATTCGCCTGTTGCCACAACCGCGCCTGCCCCGTAAACGTCGCCTCGCCCGTTGCCTGGTGCAATTGCGCCTCGGCCGATACCACGTGCGCCGGTCCCTGCCCACCCAATGCAATGCTGCTCGTCCCGCCGGCTCCGCCCTGTTTCGAGTCTGGCTTCGAACCCTGCCCGGCCTTCTGCATTTCCAGCCACGTCGCCTTCACATTCCCATGCGCAAACGCGTCGCCCGAGCCTTCCGAAACATCGATCTTATCGGCCGTCAATTGCAATCCGCCGTCTTCCACTCGCGGATTCACCGTCAGGTGCAGCCATTCACCCGCGCCCTCATACGTCGCGCGTCCCGCCGTTGCCCGCATTTCCGGCTCGGGCTGGGCTCCGGCTTTCGTCGCCGGATCCTGAATCAGCACCACGTTCCCATCCACGATCGCGGACTCAATCTCTGCCGCAGATCCAGATTTGCTCGACCCCGTTTTACCCGGTCCAGGCTTGCCCGGCGCTTTCGCACCCGCCTGATCCGCCGGAACAAAATGCACATCGATCCGGTCGCCGCTGGTCTGCTGCCGCGTCCCCGTAGCCGTCGTCTGCTGCAGGCTGGCATGACCCACCCCCGTCATCGCCGTTAGCGCCTGCTTGTCTCCAAAATCCCCCGTAACTTCATCCGCCACCATGCGCGATGGGACCGCCGCTCCCGACCCACGCTGACTCTGGCCGTTGATCGTCACGCCGCCAGTCCCATGCATCCGGGCCACTTCCAACTGCCCATGCCCTTGCTCGCGAAAATCAATATCTGCCACCGGCGAGCGCCAGTCTCGACTCACTTTCAAAGCACCGGCCGTCCCCTCCGTCACCGTCTCGCTCTCCATCGCCACACCGCGTTCCAGATGCGCATGCTGCAACACCCCTTGAGTCGTAAACGCCAAATCTGCCGTCGGAGCACTGCCCTTCATCTGTTGCCCGTTCTTGGCTGAATCCATCGTCACCCCGCCTTGCATGTGCCCATGTGTCGGCTGATTGTGCTCGTTAAACTCGAGTTCCCCCACTGGCGCTCTCAAGTGCGCGCCCGTAGCCGTCGTCACTCCAAATCCATCTTGCGCATTCAGGCTGACCGCCGATCCATCCTCGCGAAACAGGATCGCCGCCTTGCCCGCCGTCGCCTGTCCTCCGCGATAACTCGCCGCCGCTCCCTGCAGGTGGCACAGCATATCCCCGTGCTCAAACTCCGCATGGTGCGCATGAACCTGCACCGTTTCCGGTCCGCGCTGCAAGTTAAGATTCACCTTCTGATCCAGCACCAGCAGACTCTTTTCCGAGTCGTAGGTCGCGCCCATCGAGTCGCCACTGCCCTGCGCCAACGCAAAATCCACGTGCTGCTCGGTCGTGGCAACGCCGGTTTTGCGATCGAACGTCAATCCACTCGTCTTCACGTGAATCTCGCCCGAAGCCACATTTTGGGCAGCAACTGCCAACGGTGTTCCTTTCGCCTTGTCACCCATTGCCTGGTTCGGGGTCGCGTTCGGCGCTATCGCCGGTGCCTCACTCGGCCGCATCAGCGTAATTTCGACCGGACCCTTCGCCACTGCGGTCTGAGTCTTCTGGTCGTATTCAAACTCCTTGCCCTCAATACGATCCACGCTCTTCCCGTCCGTGCCATAAAAGTCGATGGCTACTTCATGGAGCCGTTCCAAATGGCTTTCCTTCAACTCCTCCACTTTTGAGGCGTGAAGCTTGAACAGGACATGCCCACCTTTGGCCTGCGTATAGGTCACTCCGCTGGCTTCCTGCTGTATGTCTGCTCCCAGCGGCTTCAACAGTTCCTTGAAGTTGAGGCGGTTCTTCCACCGGGCAAGACTCAAAAAAATCCCCAGCGTCGCCACCAGCAGCACCCCGGCCACCAGGACCATGGTCCGCATCCGCTCGATCGTAAGGCGCAATCTAATTCCCCTGGCCGAGGCGTGCCGCCAGCCGCTGGGCCAGGCTCTCTCCCAGCTCGCTCCACAACAACCGTGCCGTCGCTCCTGAACCCTTTTCGACCGCATTGGTCAGGTCCACAAGCTGCCGCACGTTTTCGGCTATGTGCTTGGCTCCAATCGAGATCAAGTCCGCCTCTTCTTCAAGAAACGGCGTATCGTTGCCGAAATCGATTCGTACGTGCCCGTCCTGCTCGTAGGCTCCCTCGTCAAACAGCGGACCAAATCCTGTCACCCGCACCAGTCGCGGAGCCCTTGCCCATCGCGGGTCTAATCCCGGCAGAGTTTCAAGTTCCCACAGGTTCCAACCGATTTGGAATTCATAAGCATAGTCGTCGTGCAGTAGTTCCAAAGCCTGCTCAACAGCCACGTGGGGCTCAACCCCTCGTTTGGTGCCTTCTCCGGTTCGCCCATAGACGTGCTGCACGATCGGCGACTCGCTCCAACTCACCGGCCATACCGTCGCCGCATAGACCATCGACTCGCCTCCATGTTTCGCAAACGTGCTCAAAACAGAGGTCAGCTTCTCCGGCAGCGCAGCCAGACGCAGGTTCGGATACCAAAGGCTCAAGTAAAGTGCATCGGACATATCTCTTAGATTGTAGACGCGCGCCAACACGACTTGATTCAATGGTCGGAGATGATCGACAATCGAGCGCAGCTCAATGTCCGTATTTATTGATTCGGCACTTGAATTCCGTCGGGTGCCCCATCCATTTCCGCGTTTTTTGCGGAAATGGGTGGGAAAGCAATGTCGCTGCCTGCTCACCGGACGAACAGGGGCTGCTATCCCGTCACGATCTCGCTGAAATCGGCAATGCCCGAAAACTCGTGGAGCACCCCATCAATCAGCCCAAGATGAGCTCCGCGGACTGTCGGGTCCGGATCGAGCACCATAACTTTATCGAAGAATGCATCGACAACCGGCCGCAAGCTTGCAATCAAAACCAAGGCCTCGCCGTAGGAGCGGGCATCGCGTAGTTTCGCCACCTCGGGCGCCAGTTTGCCCGCTGTTTCTGAAAGAATCTCTGCCTCGAACGCCAGCTTTACGTCCGAAGCCAAACCGATATCGTATTTCTTTTCTTCAGCTTGGCGCAGAATGTTCTTGATACGCTTGAACGCTGCGGAAATTGCCGCAAAGTCCTCAGTCCCGCGTACAGCGGTGATCGCCTCCGCGCGCGCAATCGCATCGCGCACGTCATCTCCACCTGCCGCCAAGACGGCCGTCACCACGTCATAAGCAAATCCGCGCACATCCTTGAGGTAGAAGTGCAACCGCTCGCGGAGAAACGCCGCTACTTGGTCGCGGTGCGCGTCCTGCGGTCCGGCGGTCTTGATTACGTCATCTAGAGTAAGCGGCAACTCCGATTCGGCCAGAATTTTTACGATGCCGTTGGCCGCCCGCCGCAGCGCAAACGGATCCTTCGAACCGGTCGGCGCATTGCCAATCCCGAACATGGCCGTGATGGTTTGAATGCGATCCGCCAGTCCCAGCAACTGTCCCTCAATCGACAGTGGAATATCGTCCTCGACGGCCGCAGGAGTGTATTGGTCGTAAATCGCCAAGGCCACCCGCTCGCCCAATCCCTGAGCCCGCGCATAGAGTCCGCCGATAACTCCTTGCAGCTCAGTGAATTCCTTCACCAACTCAGCGGTCAAATCGGTCTTGGCCAGTTCCACAGCTTTGAACAGCCCAGCCTCGTCGAACGCGACGCCTGCCTGCTTCACCCTTTGCGCCAACTCGCTCGCAACGCGCAGATTTTCCTGCGTTTTCCAGTGATAACTGCCCAATTCCTTCTGAAAAGTAACGGATTTCAGGCTTTCGACGCGGTCTACGAGAGGGATTTTCTGATCGAAATCCCAGAAAAAACGCGCGTCTTTGAACCGGGCCCGCAGCACCCGCACGTTCCCATGGCGAATGATCTCCCGGCCCTCTTCATCGACTTCTGTGTTCAGAACCGCTAAAAAATGCGGCGCCAGCTTGCCGTCGGCTCCTTCTACGGCAAAGTATTTCTGGTGGTCGCGCATCACCGTGACCAGCACTTCTTCAGGCAGCGCCAGGTACTCGGTCTCGAAGCTTCCCAAGATCACGGAGGGCCATTCCGTCAGGTGAACGACGGTCTCAACCAGCGGCTCGTCTTCCCGCCAGCGCGCCCCTGCGACTGTCCGCGTCTCTGCATCCAAAGCCTTGCGAATCAGTTGCCTGCGCGCTGCAACATCAACTACTACCTTGGCCCCCTTGAGGGCGTCGGCATAGTCCTTTGCGGACGCCAAAACCACGGGCGCGTCGCCGTGCAAAACGCGATGTCCCCGGCTCGCATTGCCTGCGGCGATCCCTGCAATCTCTAGCGGAACCACCGTCGAATCAAGCAGAGCGACGACCCAGCGCATGGGGCGAACGAATCGTTCCGGCTTTCCCGCCCGCCAGTACATATTCTTGGCCCAATAGATGCCCGCAACCTCTTTAGGCAGATCACTTGCGAGCAATTCTGAGGCATCGCGTCCCGACCGTTTGACCGTCGCTCCGACATATTCGCCCTTGGCGTTAGTCACTTTTTCGAGAGCGGAAACGGCCACGCCGGCCTTCTTGGCAAAGGCCTCAGCGGCAGGTGTCGGCACGCCCTCTTTGAAGGCCACTTTCCAGGAGGGGCCAGTCAGTTTTTCTTCGGTGTCGGCCTGGCGAGCTTCCACTCCCTCCACCAGGACGGCTAGGCGGCGAGGCGTCGAGTAGGACGTAACTCTTGTGTTTTCCTGAGTTAAACGTTCGCGGGTGAGCAGGTCGTTGACCCGCTTGGCCAACTCGGCTTCCGCTCCCGGAATCATGCGGGCCGGTATTTCTTCCAGCCCAATTTCCAACAAAAAATCTGCCATAACGTACTCGGTTCCCAAAACTTGAGTTGTCTGTTATCAGGGCCGCTTGTCAGGCTGCAACCTGTTGTAACGCATAGGCCTTAGCCACACCGACCGCCAACGCGCGGATGCGCCCGATCACACCTACTCGCTCGGTCACGCTGATGGCTCCGCGTGCATCGAGCAAATTGAACAAATGAGAGCACTTAAGGGCCAGTTCGTAGGTCGCGAGCAGGGGAAATCGTCGTTTTTCTGTCGCCGCGGCCGTTTCGCTGGCCAATAATGCGCCCGCCTGATCGAGGAGTGCCTTGGCCTCGGCCTCGTATAAGTTGAAGTGTTCCCACAACTTAGGCACGTCGGCAAATTCAAAGTTGTAAACCGAGAACTGTAACTCCTCAGCCAGCCGGACATCGCCGTAGGTCACTGTTTTGCCTGTTTCTGGATCGCGAGCCCAGACGATATCATAAATGGAATCAACATCTTGCAGGAAAGCCGCGATGCGTTCGAGCCCGTACGTCAGCTCGGCGCAGATCGGGTCGAGGTCAAGGCCCCCACACTGTTGAAAATAAGTGAATTGGGTGATTTCGAGGCCATCGAGCATGACCTGCCATCCGACACCCCAAGCACCGCCCGCAGGCCACTCCCAATTGTCTTCTTCAAACTTCAAGTCATGCTTGAGCAGGTCGATGCCAATCGCCTCTAGTGATTGAAGATAAAGCTCCTGCACGTTGACCGGCGGAGGCTTCAAAATCAGCTGAAACTGGGTGTGCTTGAAGAGGCGGTTGGGGTTCTCGCCGTAGCGGCCATCGGCGGGACGCCGCGACGGCTGGGCATAGCCGACCCTGAACGGCTTGGGGCCGAGGACGCGGAGGAAGGTTTCAGGGGACATAGTGCCGGCGCCGACCTCAACGTCATAGGGCTGCTGGAGGACGCAACCGCGTTCAGCCCAAAAGGCTTGCAAGCGAAAGAGCAATTCCTGAAAGGTAAGCGGAATGGGCTTGGGGCCGGATGAAACGGGAGATGATTGCACGTGGAACTCACTCTCAAACGGAACTGAAGTTCTGAGGTCGATTTTACCAGTCGCCCGAAGAGCGTTGAAAACAGGGTCCAAAAACCATCGATTTCGATGCGATTTGAGATAAAAACAGCGAAAAACGACGCATTTTCGAGCTGTTTTTCGCTGGCTTTTTCAGCCGCCTAGACGTCCCAGCGCCTCCGCGGAACGAAGCTTGCGTTCCAAATGGCGTTCAAGAGCTTGCCAGGTGAAGCGGCGCAAATCTTGCCCCCGACGGCGGGGCCAGGGCTCGGTAGCAAAAGTTGAGGCGGGCGAACGAAGCATTCTCTGGGCGAGCTGCCAGGAGTCGGGCGACAGGGCGCTGGCGGCTCCATTGCGATGGACGACGCAGAACAGCCCGTCGGCGTGGGTGTTGAAACTCACTTCGCCGGCGACCAGGGACTCTCCGCAGGCGGTGCAGTGGGCGACATCGGGCAGCAGGCCCATCAGCCGGGTCATCCATAAACTGAAATAAGTCAACGGCATCCAGGGCTGGTCGACGGTGGTCTGGTCGAGCACGGAGACCAGGAGGCGAAAGGTGGTCTCCTGCGGGTCGTGGTCGGGGAGGGCTTCGTCGAGCAGTTCGGCAAAAAAGCTGAGGACGGTCATGCGGACCTGATCGACCGGGGCGGAGAGGGGCGAGCGGACGATTTCGAGCTGGTCGAGGCGGGCGAGTTCCTGGCGCGGGCGCTCGGCGAACCAGGCGCGGGTGAGGGTCATGGGCTCCAAAGCTCCGCCGAAGCGCTTGCGGCTCTTGAGCGCCGACTTGGCGACGCCTCGCACTTTGCCGTAGTCACGGGTGAAGAAGCTGACGATGAGGTCCGCCTCATGCACCGGCCAAGTGCGCAGGACCACGGCTTCTGAGGTGAACACGGGCATCGATTCCCATCATCGCAGATGATTGCGGACGGGGCAGCCGAATTGGGGAATTCCTTACTTGGAAGTAAGGTAAAATTAATTTTGAAAGGAATTCCAGAATGCCTAGCGCCACGGTGACATCCAAGGGACAGATCACGATACCTATTGAGGTGAGGAAGGCTCTGGGACTGGACGCTGGAGTCGAGGTGGATTTTTATGAGATTGAGGAAGGGCGGTTTGGCTTGACGCCGCGAACGGCCTCCATCCGGGATCTGAAAGGCTGTATTCCGAAACTCGATCATGTTCCTACGATTGAAGAGATGAATCAAGACGTTCTCGATGCAGTCGCCGAGAACTACCGAGAAAGCCTGAATCGGTCCGCCGATAGAGACTCGGAAGTTGAAGCGGCGTGACCGGTCTGGACACGAACATTCTGGTTCGATACTTCGCGGAGGAAGACGATGCGCAGAGTGGCGCGGCCACCAATGTGATCCATAGTCTATCTCCAACCCAACAGGGATGGGTCGGGCTAACAGTTCTTCTCGAACTTCATTGGGTACTGACGCGGACCTATCGAATGAAGCATCAAGCGATCATTTATGTGATCGACACGCTACTGGCGAGCCGGGATATCGTGGTCGAGCAGCGCGATACCGTGCGTCAGGCACTCCTTCAGTTTCGCAACCATAATGTTGACTTTCCGGATTGCCTGATCGCGGCGTCGGCCAAAGCGGCGGGATGTGAGCGGACGTTGACTTTTGATCGAAATGCGGCGCGGGATGCGGGGATGGAATTGCTGGGGTAAGGGACCTGTTAGAAAACAATCAAGGAGGAAGGAAAGACCCAACTTTGGACGGTAAGCCTTTGCGGTCTCCCACCCATCGAGCCAAAAGCGCTCGATGGATGGGGCACCCGGCCTTCTTCCTTATCGAGAGGCACCCGGATTCATCGAACCGCTGGTCGGCAACGACGGTAGGGGACTAAGCAGAAACGCGCATCCGAAGGGACGGATGCGCGCCTGGTAGGTATGGGATTGAGGGCTGGATTAGCGGCCGAAGTGCGTGGCGTTCTTCTCGGTAAAGTGCGCCCACTTCTCCGGCAGATCGTCTGCGGCGAAGATGGCTGACACGGGGCAAGCGGGGACGCAAGCGCCGCAGTCGATGCACTCGACGGGATCGATGAAGAGCTGGTCGGCTTCGGCGTAGTCGCCCTCGTCCTTTTTGGGGTGGATGCAATCGACAGGACAGGCGTCCACACAGGCGGTGTCCTTGGTGCCGATACAGGGTTCTGCAATGACGTATGCCATCTTTGATTCTCTCCCGGGAGTCGAACTCTCGACGCTGATAGTAGCATACAGAGCCGGGGTGGGAAACAGGGGTCAGGTGTCGTACGGCAGGGGTCAGGGATCAGTGGTCAGGGATCAGGGGTCAGAAGGCCGGCGACCGGCGGATTACACTATGCGTTATGAATCGGCTGGTTTGGGTTGCGGGAGTTTGGTTTTTGGCGCTCGGTTGTGCGCGGGCGCAATGGGATATTGAGACTTCAAACACGACCGCCAGCTTGCGCGGAATCGATTCGGTGGGCGGCGGCGTGGCGTGGGCTTCGGGAACCAATGGCACGGTGCTGCGGACTGAAGACGGCGGTTTTGAGTGGCAGACATGCGCTGTGCCGCCGGGAGCTGAGCACTTGGATTTTCGCGGGGTTCAGGCGTTCGATGCGAATACCGCGATTGTGATGTCTTCAGGCAAAGGGGATCTGTCGAGGCTCTATAAAACGACGGATGGATGCGCTTCTTGGAAGCTGGTGTTTACCAATCCGGATGCGGAAGGGTTTTGGGACGCGCTCAAGTCTGACGGGAAAGATTTGATCTTGCTGGGCGATCCGGTTGGCGGCTCGTTTGTGATCGAGCGATCTGCGGACGGTGGCGGGACGTGGAAGCGCGAGCATCTTCCACCGAGTGTGAAGGATGAGGGCGCTTTTGCGGCGAGTAATACGTCGCTCGCGATTTTGTCGGATGGAGTGGCGTCGTTTGGCACTGGCGGACCGGAGGGGGCACGGGTGTTTAGCCAATGTCGATCGTGCAAGAACGTCTCGCCCGAAGGTTGGTCTGCCCAGCCACTGGGAATGTTTGGCAAGGGAGCGGCAGCAGGGATTTTCTCGATTGGCGCGGAGACGACGCACTTAGTAGCGATTGGCGGCGACTATATGAAGCCGGATCAGGCGGGCGGGGCGGCATTTTCTGAGGACCATGTGACGTGGAAAGCGGCGCAGACTCTGCCGCATGGTTATCGGTCGGCGGTGGCGTACGAGGCTGCGAGCAAGAGCTGGATCGCGGTGGGGCCGAACGGGACGGATGTTTCGACCGATGGCGGACGGAACTGGAAGGCGCTACGGCCGAGTGCGGCGCGGCACGAGGCGACCGATGCGGACCGGGATTGGAACGCGCTTTCGTTGCCGTTTGTGGTCGGGCCGCGGGGGCGGATCGGGAAGCTGAACGCGGAAGCGCTGAAGCATTGATCTCCTAAATCAAGACTGCAAGTTAAACAAAGAAAAACAACACCGTGAAAATGGTCCGGGCCTGGAAGCCTCTGCTCCCTCCGACAGACTCCCACCCATCGGACAAAGAGCGTCCGATGGATGGGGCACAGTTTCATACCCCGTGGGTCGGCAACGTGAGCTGGATACTAGACTGGAACTATGAGTGATGGACGGGAAGAACGGGAAGAACGCGAGAGGCGCCGGGAGCAGGAAGAACGAGAGGATCGCGAGGACCGGGTCAATCGCGACCGCAACGATCAGTGGGAGCCGGAGCGGCAGGAATCCTGAATTTGGCGCATAGCTTTCCCACCCATTTCCGCAAAAAGCGCGGAAATGGATGGGGCACCCTGATGGTTTTTAGTTGTCGGAATTTAGAGCCGGATCAATGAGCGGTTGTGGCGCGGGCGGCGCGGCGGGCGGCGAATTCCTGGGGAGTGGGAATGGGGCTCAGTTCCCTGCCGGCGAACATGGTTTCAAACAAATCGACCAGTTCGTCGTGGATGAGGCCGTTGGAGGCGAGGATTTCGCGGCTGTCGAGCTTGAAGTGATTGCCGGCGAAATCGGTCACGCGGCCTCCGGCTTCTTCCACAAGCAGAATGCCGGCCGCGGTGTCCCAGGGGTTGAGATTGAACTCCCAAAAGCCCTCGAAACGGCCAGCGGCAACGTAAGCCAGGTCGAGCGCAGCCGAGCCCATGCGGCGAACGCCGTGGGAGCGCAGGGTGAATTCGTTGTAGAAGTGGATGTTGGGATTTTCGTGGCGCTTGCGGCTGGGGAAACCGGTGGAGACGAGGGATTCGGCTAATTCTGGAGTGCGTGAGGCGTGCATTTGCTTGCCGTTGAGCCAGGCTCCCTTACCGCGCTCGGCGCAATAGACTTCGTCGCGCATGGGATCGTAGATCACGCCGGCAACCAGGGTGCCGTCTTGGTTGGCGGACAGGCTTGAAGGGTGCTGCTCGAGGCCCATGGAGACGCAAAACTGAGGCACGCCGTGGGCGAAGTTGGTGGTGCCGTCGAGGGGGTCGACGTACCAGCGGAACTCCTGCTCCATCTGCGTGCGGGTTCCCTCTTCACCGAACATGCCGTGATCGGGAAACACTTCAGCGAGGCGGGTGCGGATGAGTTTTTCGACAGTGCGGTCGGCGATGGTGACGAGATCGACGTCGCCTTTGTATTCAGTGACGACGCCTTGGAGAAGGAACTCGCGGAGACGGGCTCCGGCTTCGCGGGCGACGGCTTCAGCCTTGGGAATCCAGACGAACGAGGGGGCGGCGGAAGTTACGCTCGATGTGCTCAAAGACCGCTCCCACGAGGTGCGGAGACAGCGTTGACGAGCGAGCCCACGCCCGGTTTGCGTTTGCCGGATTCAGTGATGGTGCGGATCTGATGCTTGTAGATGAACAAGTTAGGATGACCTTCGCGGGTAAGACGCAGCATGCCGTCGTCGAAATATTCAATCCATCCGCGCACCGTCTCTCCATCGCGCAGTTTGACGAGCACTTGCACCTGGCGATCGCTGAGAGAGCGGAGATAGAGGGCTTCCTGCCCGGTCTCTCCAGGCGGAGGCGTCTTGGAGCGGCGACGGGAAGGCAATGGCGGAGTCATATACCCAGTTTAGATGCACGGAAACGGGGACGCGTTAGAAGTCTGTTAACCCTGGTGGCGATTACTTGGGCGGACTGTCGGCGTAATAGCCGGTGCGATAGCGAATATTGAAGGCCTCGGCGGCGGCGCGGGGAATGGTGATCTGGACGCGATGGAAGGTGCGGCCGGGCTCCTGCTTGTGGGGATAGTAGCCGAGGAGATATTGGGTGCGGAGGTCGTCGCTGACTTTGGAAAAGGCTTTGTCGAGTCCTCCAGCGCTGACATAGAAGCTCTTGCCGCCCGTTTGCTCGGCGAGGGTGATGAGGGCGTGTTCGCCACCGAGGTCGCGGCCGGCGCTTTCCTCGATGGGCACATCGATGATGGTGTAAATCATGACTTCAGAGCGAAGGGCCTGCTCGAGGGCTTCGGCATAGGTGGTGCTTTTGACAGTGTCATCGCCATCGGAGACGAGGATCAGCACCTTGCGGCCCTGTTTTTTGGCGAGATTTTGGGAGCCGAGATAGATGGCTTCATAGATGGCCGTGCCGCCGCCGCCGCGAAGACGGTCAAGTCCGCGGTCGATCTGGTTAACTTTATTGGTGAAAGGCGACAACTCGGTAACCCAGGTGGCAAACGCCAACAGACTCATCTGGTCTTGAGGGCGAAGGATGGCGTGGGAGAAGCGGCGGGCTGCGTCGGCCTCCTCGGTCATGTCTTTGCGCACGCTTTCGCTGGTATCGATTGCGAGGGTGAGGTTGAGGGGCAGTTCGGATTGGCGCTCGAAGATGGCGATGTCTTGGGGGCGACCGTCTTCGTTGACTTTGAAGTCGTCGCGGGTGAGGCCGCCGACGATGGCTCCGGTGGAGTCGGTGACGTTGACGAACATGTTGACCAGGCGGACGTCCATCTTGAAGGTGACATCGCCTTGGGCGTGGAGGGTGATGGGGAAAAGGGTGAGGAGGGCCGCAAGCAGGAGGTGCGGCATTGCTTTCCCACCCATTTCCGCAAAGAACGCGGAAATGGATGGGGCACCCTGCGCAGTGGGGAGGACACGCCGCTTAGTTTTCACTCGCCGCCTCCGGGGTGGACACCGCAAGATTGTCGGGAAAGGGCTCGCCATCGGCCCAGACGACGCCGTCAACGAAGGTTTCCTTCTTCCAGATGGGGACGGTTTTTTTGAGGGTGTCGATGAGCCAGCGGCTGGCTTCGAAGGCCTGGGCACGGTGGGCCGAAGCGACGACGATGAGGACGCTGGTTTCGCCGATTTGGAGCTTGCCGAGACGATGGACCAGGGTGACGTGGCGAACGGCAAAGCGGGAGATGGCTTCGCGAGCGAGGGCGTCGATCTGCTTGGCGGCCATTTCCTCGTAAGCCTCGTAATCGAGGTGGAGGGTCTGGCGGCCGCGGGAATGATTGCGGACGATGCCGTCGAAGACGACGACTGCACCGTCTGTGACTTGCTTGGCGGCGGCGACGAGCGATGCGGAGTCGATGGGCGAGCGGGTGAGGGCGGTCGTAACCGGTGGCCCAGTTTGGGGGTCGTCCGAAACGTTCGCTGGACGCGCAGTCCCGCCGGAGACGGGAGGAAGAAGGCCGACTTCGTCGCCGTCGTGGAGGATGTGGCTAGGCTGGGCGTATTCGGCGTTGACGCTGACGGCGATACCGCGCAGGAGGGCGGGCGAGGAGACGGATTTGGCTACTTGGTCGAGCAAGTTGGCCACGGTTGCGCCTTCCGGCAACTCCAGGGTTGTGACCCCGAACCAGTCTTTCAGCACTCCAAATGGAAGGATCGCGACCTGCATGGTTAAGAGAAGTTTACCGCCTACAAGACGTTAGACGCTGGCAGGATGCAGATGGGGCGTAGACGGTGAGGAAATACGCGTGATCGGCGAAGGCCAGTCTCGGATACTCACTCCGCGCGCAAGGCCTGCATGGGATCGACTTTGGAGGCGCGGGTGGCGAATTCGCGCTTGCGGCCGGTGGCGCGAACCAGGAGAAGATTGGCGACATTGGCGCAGGCGATCAGCAGCATTTAAATGGACTTCCGAGACAGGGGATTACGTTGTCTTCAAAGCGCGGGTCATGGCGAGGGCTACGCGCGTCCACTCTTCTTTTTCGACTTGAAGCTGGGCTTTGCCCGTGCGGGTCAACTTGTAGAATTTGGCGCGGCGATTGTTTTCGGATTCTCCCCAGAAGGATGTCAGCCAACCGGCTTCCTCCATGCGATGAAGAGCGGGAAACAAGGAGCCGGGCTTGACGATAAATGTGCCGCGGGTGATTTGCTCGATGCGGCGCGATACGCCCAGGCCGTGTAGTTCGCCGGGACCGAGGGCTTTGAGAATGAGGAGGTCGAGCGTGCCTTGCAGGAGGTTGGCTGGTTTGGAACTCATTGGTTTTTCCTATTGAATGACGATACGAGTATCAAGTCCCTTCCTACAGGGCGTCAATAGGAGAGTGCGCAGGCGCCAGGGGATTCTGGTTGCGCAGAGTGCATTCGATTGTTCATCCAGCGAGGAAATAGAGATATCGCATTCCCACCCTTTTCTGCAAAGAGCGCGCGGCAATCGCATTGTTTATGAGTGCGTGCTTTCGGTCTATACCAATTCCGAAACTGCTATAGCCTTAGTCCTCGCGCAACAGAATCAAAGGATCGACGGAGAGAGCACGCCGAGCAGGAATCCACGTGGCCACGAGGCCGAGCAGCACCATGGCCAATACGACACCTGCCAATACGATTGGATCGCGGGGCGTTGCCTGGTAGACCACGAACGCCAGAACGCGGCTGGCCAGTATCCCCAGCAGCAGTCCCGCCGCCGATCCAATTGCCAGCAGCTTCACGGCGCGTCCCAACGCCGCCTGCAATACTTCCTTGCGCTGCGCCCCGAGGGCTACGCGGATTCCTAATTCTTTAAGCCGCTTGCTTACCGAGTAGGCCGCCATGCCGAAGATGCCCGTAATCGACAGCAGCGCACCCAATGCGCCTAGCACTCCAAGCGAAAGGCTGGCCATGCGCGCGGGAAACATGCTGAAGTCGAGTTCGCGGGTCCACATCAACATGTCGAGAGGCATGCCCGCATCGATCGCACGCAACGCCGCTCGCACCGATTTCGTCAGCTGCCCGGGATCGCGCGCCGAACGTACCAGCATCCATTGCTCGCCCAGCGGGTCCTGTTGCGTTACGGGAACAAAGAACGCCGGCTGTTGCGCCTCTGCCACGCTCAGGTACTTCCCGTCCTGAACCATGCCGACAACCTCGATTCGCGTTCCATCCGCCTCCCTGAAATACTTGCCAACAGCGCTCGCAGGCGATCCGAGAATTGAGACGGCAAACTGGCGATTGACCAACGCGACTGACGGCGCGGCCTTGTCGTCGTTCCAGGTGAAGCCGCGGCCGTCGAGCAGAGCCGTTCCCGCCGCGCGCAGGTAGTCGGGAGAAATGGCGTACTTGAAGCTGTTGGCGGCCGCGTTGGATGGGCGCATGTCCCTGGATTCGTCGCGAAACACATTGGCCTTCCAACTTCCGCCGCGTCCCAGGGGAGGAAAGCTGACCAGCCCCACGTGCTCCACGCCGGGAACGGCCTGGAGCGCGTCGATCATGCGCCGCTGGGTTGGGGGAATACTCGCAGGGCTGTAGCCCGTGATCTTGAGGTCGGTCTCGACCAGCAGGACTTGATTGGGGTCGAAGCCGAAGTTGCCGTGCAGGGAACGCGCCAGGCCGCGAATCGCGACCAGGGACGCGGTAACCAGCACGCCGCAAATGGCAATCTGCGTCACCAGCAATATGTCTCGCGCGGTGATGCTGCGGCCCATCCTGGCGCCCGATCCTGCCTTCACGATCTCGTAGGGATTGGCGCGGAGCACCTGGCGCACCGGAACGATGCCGAACAGAAGGCCGCTGACTACTGCCAGCAGGAGCGCCACAAGATAAACATTGGCGTCCGGCTGCACGGGCACATGGATGGGAACTCCGGAGAAAGGTTGCCAGGTATCGAGCCGACGCAACACTGCGATGCTGGCCGCGAGCCCGGCTGCTCCACCGGCGAGAGAGATGAGCAGAGCCTCGGTCAGCAATTGCCGCAGGATGCGCGTGCGGCTTGAGCCGAGCGCCAGGCGAAGAGCGACCTCTCGCGAGCGATCGCTAGCGCGGGCCGCAAACAGGCTGCCCAGGTTGGCGCAAGCCGCCAGCAGAATCAGGCCGGCAAGCAGCATCAGCGCGGCCACAAAGGCTCGCACAGGCCGGCCCAAAACTTCGGGCAGGCTGGGGCGTCCCAAGTCAAACTGCTCTTGACCGTCCGTATTGGGATACGTCTTGGCGAGCGCCGTTCCCACGGTGTTGAGATCGGCCACGGCCTGCGCTTTGGCCACTCCGGGCCTCAGATGTCCCAGCAACTGGATGACTCCGCGGCGCTCCCGATCGTTCAGGTTGCCTTCGTCCAAATACATCTGGTCGTGGTTGACCATAGGAAGATAAAAATTGGGAGCGAAGAAGATGAAAGTGCCGCGGAAATCGGGCGGTGTTACGCCCAGGATTGTAAAGGGATGCCGGTTGACCCTGACCACGCGGCCCACCACTCCGCGATCGTCATGAAAGTGGCTGTGCCAATACGGATAGGTGAGCACAATGTAGGGCGCGCTGTTCATGCCCCGCTCGTCGGATGGATGAAAGAGACGACCGAGGAAGGGGTGAACTCCAAGTACATCGAAGTAGTTGCCGGTCGCTTCAAAGCCCCAGATGCGCGATGGGTCTTTGCCCGTGTCGAGCGCGACCTGAGAAAGCGCCAGGGCCGCGATATCGCTGAAGGTGTGGTTGCGGGCGCGCAGGTCAAGATATTCCGGATAGGATGCCCACATGTCGTTGGTCGGATTGATGGCGTAGAGGCTTTGGGCGTCGGGCACATTGACGGGACGCAGGATCAGCGCGTTGAGCACACCGAATACAACGGCGTTGGCGCCGATGGCCAGCATGAGCGTGAAGACGGCGGCAACGGTGAATCCGGGCGACTTGCGCAACTGCCGTAAAGCAAAGCGCACGTCGGCCAGGATCGACTCAAGCGTGGGCCACTGCCAAACCTCGCGGCTGCGCTCCGCAACCAGCGACGGATTGCCAAAGGCGATGCGCGCCCGGCGCGTGGCCTGCTGCGGACTGAGGCCTTCGCTCATGAGCTGTTCCATGCGCTCCTCAATATGCAGCCGCATTTCTTCAGAGAGGTCGCTGTCGAGTTTGCCGCGGCGGAAGATGCTTGGTATCCAGACCATTGGAACCTTCTCTCTTAGCTGGCAGGGGACTTGCCCGGATTGAGGACTAGCGCTATGCCCTCAAACATACGTTCGAAACTGGAAATCTGTTGCTCTAAATGGCGAAGGCCTGAGGCTGTGATCTGGTATGTCCTGACACGGCGATTGGTGGATGAGACGCCCCACTCGGCCTTCACCAGTTTCGCTTTCAGCAGCCTCTGAAGTGCCGGATAGAGCGAGCCCTCTTCAACTTGGAGCAGGTTGTTGGATCGCTGCTGGATATGTTGCACGAGCGCGTATCCATGCGCAGGCTGGCGGCGAAGCGACTCGAGAATCATCATTTCGAGTGCGCCGGGAAATAAATCGCGAGAAGTAGATTCGGTCATAGCGAGGCTTGTTTTGTACAGGCATAGAGTAGACAGGTATGTGGTGAATGTCAAGACCAAATTTGGCCAGCCAGTGTCTGGCGCGGGGTATTCTGAAATTCGCATCCCGAGTCATTGACGCAAGGCTCGCGTCTCAACATCGACACACAAGGTTTCAGTGCAGACGCTCTGTTTGGAGGTACGGTTTGATTAGTGGCAGATGGTTGGCTCTTGTGATGGTATTGTCTGTGGCTTCGCTGGCCAAGGCAGAAAGTTTTCATGATCCGGTTCAGGATCTGGGGGCGGAGTTCTGGCAGTGGCGGGCGCAGGAGCAGCCCTTTACGACGGATGATATTCCGCGCATAGAGCGGCCCGCCGGGTATGCCGTTGACTGGTCTGCGAAGACAATCAGGAAACGAGAGAACGAGCTGGCCGTGTACGAAGAACGTTGGCGACGGACGGGTCCAGGCGCAGGCGCATCGATCCAGCAGCAGGTGGACTACAGGCTGTTGGGGTCGGCGCTCGCGCGTGTCAGGTGGGAGTTAACGATCGAACAGACGTGGCGCCGAGATCCGCAGTTCTACTTCGACCAGACGGTAGGGTCGGTGGTCGCATTGCTGCTGCAACCGCCGCCGTTTACTGGGGCGCGACAGCACGAGATCGTGCTTCGGATGAGACAGATCCCGTCCACGATTCACGACGCAGAGGAGAACCTCGACGACATTCGTGCTCCGTTCGCGGAGTTGGCCATCGCATCATTGGATGACATCGGAGACCGTACGCGACGTTCAGAGAGCGCACTCAGCAGCGAACTTATTGAAGCAAACCGCAAGGACTTGCTTGCGGCCACTCCTGCGGCGATCGCAGCCTTGGAGGACTACCGAACCTGGTTAAAGTCCAAGCTGCCGACAGCCGCAAAAGAGACGGCGATTGGCCGGGAAAACTACATTTACTTCCTGCGGAATGTAGCGTTGATGCCGTATACGCCGGAAGAACTGTTGGCGATGAGCAGGCAGGAATGGAGCCGATCGGTCGACTTCGAAGCGTATCAGGAAGAGCGCTTGAAGGGGATGGCCCCAGCGCCGATATTCAAGAGTGCGGACGAGCAGATTGCTACCGAGAAGGCACAGGAAGAAAAGATTCGTCAGTTTCTTGGGGCGAATAGGATTCTCACTGTACCCGCGTGGATGAAGCACTATCGCGACCTGTTGCTGCCTGCGTATCTCGAGCCCTTCGACGGCGTCGCGGAGACGGATGACCTGACCGGCCCGTCCAGGCTGGACGAGGATGGGACGAGCTACATCCGCAGGCCAAGCGCGGGGCTGGGATTCTTTTATCGGTCGACAGCGGAGGACCCGCGTTCGATCATCGTGCATGAAGGCGTGCCGGGGCACTACTTTCAACTGTGCCTGGGGTGGCATAACCCTGATCCGCTGCGACGCCACTACTACGACTCCGGCGCGAACGAAGGGATTGGTTTCTATGCCGAAGAGATGATGCTGCAGGCAGGCCTGTTTGATGATAATGCGCACACGCGCAAGACGATCTACAGCTTCATGCGACTGCGTGCGCTGCGCGTGGAAGTGGATGTGAAGCTGGCGCTGGGACAGTTCACGCTGACACAGGCCGCTGACTACCTGGAACGGACGGTGCCCATGGATCATCGCACGGCGCTTTCTGAGGCTTCGATGTTTGCCAGCACGCCGGGTCAAGCCATCTCCTACCAGATTGGCAAGCTGCAGATCAATGAGCTACTCGCAGATGCGCGGCGAAGTCAGGGCGACGCATTCACCCTGCTGCGCTTCAACGATTTCGTCTGGAACAATGGCAATGTCCCGATTTCTTTACAGCGATGGGAGTTGCTGCACGATCCGTCCGAGGTGCCGTTAGAGATGCATGAACCTGCGAAGACTATGGGGAAACCGTGATGATCATTGGGCGCCGACTGGCTGTGGCAGCTTGCATTGTTTGTTTAGTCTGCAGTTGCGCACTGCTTTTGAAGGCACAGAATGCTCCGACAAAGCCTTTAACTATCGAACGGCTTTATACGCTTCCGTGGGTGATCGGGACCAAGCCGGAACAGCCGCAATGGTCTGCGGACAGCCGGCGTCTAGCCTTCCTATGGAATGACGAAGGCACCAGCTTCCTTGACGTATGGGTAGCGGATGTGGCGACGGGTAAGCCGGAGCGCGTCACGTCTATGCCGCGGCCGGTGATGCCCTTTGCCACATCGGGGAACATCGAGCTGTTGAAGCAGGTGGAACGAGCCGAGACCGATCATGGCATTTCATCGGTGGTGTGGACTCCCGACGGCAGGCACATGTTGTTCCTCTTGCATGGACAACTCTTCGAGGTAGAGCCCGGCAAGCAGCCTCACCGTATTGCCGAGACATTGCAGGATGTAGCGGCGGTCGTCCCTGCTGCGGCGAACGCGAAGAATGAGGGCAACGTTGCGGTGATGACGGAAGGAGGCGACCTGTGGGTGATTCGCTTCGCTGGGGCTACAGCGGCCCTGCAGCGCGTCTATACAGCGCCGACAAAGGACGTGGGCGCAGAGGAGGTTCACTGGTCGAACGATGGCACACGAATCGCCCTGATTGAGAGTGATCGTAGCCGCATGCCGGTGCGTGGAATTCCAAACTATCTCTCTGACGAGACCACACTCGTGCAGGTGAAGAGGCCATTTCCAGGAGAGCCCTCGGAGTTGCGCAGGCTGGGCGTTGTGTCCGCCTTGGGCGGGGACATAAAGTGGACTGCGCTCGATGGCGAGCCGATGGACCTGATCTTTGGCGTGAGTTGGTCGCCCGATGATCGAAGCCTGCTCGTCGATCGAAGCGATCTGTACATCAAGGACCGGCGGCTGCTGACGGTCGATAGCAACACGGGTCAATGCACGGTGCTGCTGCGGGAGCGCGATGCGAAGAATGTCACCGCCGAATGGTGGAGTGACTGGGCTCCTGACGGAAAAGGAGTCTACTTCACCTCTGACCGCGATAACGATTATCACGTGTACTATAAGGCGCTCGGCGATTCAATCCCAACGCCGGTTACATCGGGTGGATGGGCGGTATTCTCATCTACGATCTCGGCGTCTGCACGAGCACTGTTTGTCGTGACCAACCAGGGGCGCGTGGAGGAAAGACAGATGTATCGGGTTCCGTTGAGCGGAGGCGCGGCGCAGCAACTCACGTTCAGTCACGGAACCCACACGCCGATTGCTTCTCCTGACGGCAAGACCTTGGCAGATGTTTTTTCCAGCGACAGCACGCCGCCTGATTTGTACCTGGTGGACACGGCCGTAGCAGGCAAAGCTTCGGAGCGACGAATCACTTACTCACCGCTACCGGAGTTCGCTGAGTACCGCTGGGCAGTCGCGCAGTACGTGGACTTTCCCAACGTACACGACGGAACTAACCTGCATGCGCGTTTGACGCTGCCACCCAACTTCGACAGAACGAAGAAATATCCTGCGATCTTAGGTTCGGTGTATAGCAACTCGGTGCATAACCAGTGGGGAGGGCGGATCTTCCATCCAACGTGGGGACTCGACCAATACCTGGCACAGCAGGGGTACGTGATCATGAACATCGACATCAGCGGCAGCTCCGGCTATGGCAAGAACTTCCGCCAACGGATCGCCCAGGATTACGGCGGTGTCGACGTGGAAGACCTGTACAGCGGTGTGAAGTACCTCGTCGGACAGGGCTATGTGGATGAGCAACGCGTCGGCATCTGGGGCTCCAGTTACGGCGGCTTGCTGACTGCTACATCGCTCTTCGTCCATCCCGACGTCTACAAGGCGGGGATTGCGGGTGCTCCGGCGACGAGTCTGTTCCACGCGCTGACCGGGGAAATGCGCACCATGATGGCTCCCCAGGACCATAGGACGCAGTATGCCAAGTCTTCCGCATTTCTCAAGTCAGAGGGACTGAAAGATCATCTCATGATCATCCACGGGATGAAGGATCAAGTGGTCCTGTTCAAGGATTCGGTGACCTTGGAGCAGCGGCTCATCCTCGAAGGCAGGGACGTTACTCTCACTGTGCTACCGAACGCGCCGCACGGCTGGGACACCGAGGGACTGGCCCAGACACGATACGCGTATCGGAAGCTGGCTGACTATTTCAAGGCCTACCTGGGCGAAGGACCGGCAAAGCTATAAACAGCATCGCCTCGGAAAAGATTCGATCGAGATTCATGAGAGCCCGTCGACAGATTAAGGGCTGATTGAGGGTGGACTGTCGGTCAGCTAGATCTGTCTCGCGCATAACGATTTCTTATGCTAGAGTTTCTACTCAACAGGAGGGGAACGATGGCAAGTAATGGGCTTCCTCAACCCAGCGGAAATGGGAGTCAGGGCGCATTTCCAGTGCCGCCGCCTGCTGCGGAGAGAGCAAGAGAGTTGATTGAAACGGCGAACCGCACCCCATTGGAGGCATTGAGAACTGGATTCGTATCGGCAGTTCTGAATCCTGGAAGGAACTGGAGGGCGGGCGGCGCGGAAATTGCCGCGGGCACCGGACAGGCAGGACCGGAAGAGCAGAATCGTGCCATAGGGGACCGAACGGTTGTCGGAAGGCAGATCAGAGCCGCCACGACAGCCGCCACCGACCGCGAAGCGCAGACACGGGCTCAGGACGAATATTCGCAGCTACCGGAGCCGGTTAGATCGGGGCTGGGTAATGTGGCCGCAGAGGGAGCCGGAAGGTTAGCCGGAGGGATGGCAGTATCAGCGGCCGCTGCCTGGACAATCGGTGCGGCGGCCGGAGCAGCACTGGCAATGCATCCGAGGACAGCGGCCCATGCACCGCACGTCCGCCGATTTACGCAGATTTGGGCTGGGAGCTTTCTGTCTGGAGTTTCGTTTGTCGGAACGGCGGCACTCGCAATTCGAGCACAAAACCAGATATTCAATGCTGTTCCTGGCTCGCGGGAAGCGTTCAACCGGTCCGTCGATCGAGTGCTTGAGGGGCAAGGCGGACAGAGATCAGACGGAAGCCCGCCGTCTTCTGAGACGCCGCATCAAACCAGAGACCGGCATTAGACAAAAGTCCGCAAGGTGGGGGCATCGAGCACCTCACTGACGTGCAGCCTGTATTGTGTGCTGGAGAATCTTGAGTGTTGCCCAGGGTTTTGGATTTGAAACGACGAAGGCCGGCGGGTTAGCCGGCCTTCGTTGTTGTGTGAGGCGAGGATCAGGCAGCGGCGGCCGTTTCGGGCTGGTCGGCGGGTTTGGGAATAGCCACCGGCTTTTGCGCCTTGAGGGAGGGCAGGGCGACGGCGAGCACGTCTTCAATGTGCCGCGCGTAGTGGATGTCGACACCTTCCATCAATTCCGGTGTGAGGTCTTCTTCCACGTCCTGACGGTTGTCGTAGGGCAGGATGATGGTCTGAATCCCTGCCCGGCGCGCAGCCAGGAGCTTTTCCTTGATGCCGCCAACGGGCAGCACGTTTCCGCTGAGAGTGATCTCGCCGGTCATCGCGGTTAGCGGCTTAACAGGCGTATCGGTCAGCAGAGAGGCCAAAACCGTGGCCATGGTGACGCCGGCGGAAGGACCGTCCTTGGGAATCGCGCCTGCGGGAACGTGAATGTGAAGGTCGATTTCCTTGGTGAAGTCCTCAGAAAGGCCCACGGAAGCGGCGTTTGACCTGACCCAGGTAAGCGCAGCCTGCATGGATTCCTGCATGACTTCGCCGATCTGGCCGGTCATGGTGAATCCGCCTTTACCCTTCATCTTGTTGGCCTCGATGAAGAGGATGTCGCCTCCAGCGGGCGTCCAGGCAAGGCCGACGGCCACACCGGGGCGCTTGACGCGCTCGGCTACTTCAGTCTCGACGCGAACCTGGATACCACCCAGAAATTCCTTCAGAGTATCGCGGGTGACGACGAGCTTTTCCTTGCTGCCTTCGACGACGCGGCGCGCCTCTTTGCGGCAGACGGTGCCGATGACTTGCTCAAGTTTGCGCACGCCGGCTTCGCGAGTGTAGTGACGAACCGTCGAACGTACGGCATCCTCAGGAAACTCGATCTGCTCAGGCGTGATGCCGTTTTCCTTGATCTGGCGCGGAATCAGGTAGCGATTGGCGATGTGCACCTTCTCCTCTTCGCTATAGCCTTGAAGCGGAATGAGTTCCATGCGGTCGAGCAGCGGCGGGGGAACAGTGTCGAGCATGTTGGCGGTGCAGATAAAGAGCACCTTGGACAAGTCGAACTGTACATCGAGATAGTTGTCGCGGAAGGTGTTGTTTTGCTCCGGGTCAAGGGTCTCGAGCAGCGCGGAGGCCGGATCGCCACGGAAGTCGCGGCCGAGCTTGTCGATTTCGTCGAGCATGATGACCGGGTCGTTGGTTTCGGCGCGGCGAATGCTCTGGATAATCTGACCGGGCAGGGCTCCGATGTAAGTACGGCGGTGACCGCGAATCTCGGCTTCGTCGTGCATGCCGCCGAGGGAGATGCGCTGGAATTTGCGTCCCAGGGCACGGGCGATCGACCGGCCGAGGCTGGTTTTGCCGACGCCGGGAGGTCCGACGAAGCAGAGGATCGGCCCCTTCATATCGGGCTTCAATTCGAGCACGCTGAGGTAGTCGAGGATGCGATCCTTGACCTTTTTGAGCTCGTAGTGATCCTCATCGAGGATTTCCTTGGCCTTGTTGATGTCGATTTTGGAGCCGGAACTCTTGGACCAGGGCAGCACGGCCAGCCACTCGATGTAATTCCGGGTGAGCGAGTAGTCGGCAGCCATGGGGGACATGCGGGAGAGGCGCGCAAGCTCCTTGAGAGCTTCCTTTTTGACGTCCTCGGGCATGCCGGCGTCGTCGATTTTCTGACGCAGATCATCGATCTCGCGCTGACCTTCGTCCTGCTCGCCGAGTTCCTTTTGGATGGCCTTCATCTGCTCGCGGAGGTAGTAGTCGCGCTGCGATTGCTGCACCTGATCCTGGACTTCGTTCTGGATCTTGGCGCGCAGTTGCTGCACCTCTATCTCTTTGGCGAGATGGGTGTTAAGCAGCTCGAGTCGGGCGCTGACGGAGGCGGTTTCAAGCAACTTCTGCTTGTCTTCGGTGGTGAGGAAGGGGAGCGATGAGGCGACAAAGTCAACCAGGCGGCCGGGTTCATCGATATTGGCGGCAATGGTGCGGAGCTCGTCCGAAAGGGTGGGTGACTCGGTCACAATCTGCTGGAACTGGCCGATAACGATGCGAACCATGGCCTCAACGTTCGAAGAGGCCTGGAGTTCGTCGGCATCGAGGGTTTCGACCTCGGCCACCATGAAGGGCTCGGTCTGGACGTAGCGCAGAAGCCTTACGCGCTCAACGCCTTCCGTGAAGACGAAGCGGCTCTGGTTGGGCATGCGCACGACCTTGTGAACGGTCGCGAGGGTGCCGACGCCATGCATATCGTTGGGAGTTGGGGCGTCGAGTCGGGGATCCTGCTGAGCGGTGACGACGATGGATCGCTCTTCACCGAGCGACTCGATCAACTGGATGGAGCTTTCGCGGCCGACCGTCAGGGGCAGAACCGCATGAGGGAAGAGTACGGTGTCGCGCACCGGTAGAACCGGAATCCGCCGCACGGTGGAAACGCTTTTGAGTGATGTGTTTTGGGGCTGTGGCGGAACTGGTTGCTGATTTGCCATTGAGTGTCCTCTTGTCAACCTTTTCTACATTAGACAGCGCAGCCTGTGCAAAGTTTCAAAAAGTCGGTCGAGCGTGCGCGTCGTCGGTTAGCCGTTCCCTTAATTGGTGCCAAAGCGAATTCTTCACCGCGGTTATGTCAGCACGATTGATGCCAGAACCCGGTGGAATGCAAGCCGGTTGAGATGGGAAGTACGTTAAGCGCTGGCGGGCTGTTCCCGGAGGGGAGCGCAACTCCCGCAAACATTCAAACTAAACCCTGTGAAAACAGTTACATGTGCAAATCCGGCGGAAATCCAAGCTGTCGCGGGTTTCAGCTTGCGGTCGAATCCACTCATCTCAAAAACTTATCGGCCACGACTCATAAGAGATGAGCGTGGCCGATGACCCAACAGTTATTAAGAAACGCTGATAAAACGCTCTTCGCATGCGACGCTTTCGCAGGAGGCAACGTTCGAGAAAGCTGGACGGACGTCAGAACGTCTTCTAACGCTTCTCGGCGGCGCTGTCTTCTTCCTGAATGGCGGATTCGATTTGCTTCCAGAGGTGATCCGGCGGATCGACGACGGGAAACATTTGGCGGGCGGCCTCGGCGATGGTTTCAAGATCGGCGAGCAGGGCCCGGCAAAGATCGCAGTTTTGGACGTGAGGATGCTCGGAGGCATCGGCACCGGTACTGATCAATTCCGGCATCTGGGCCTGGAACTCTTCGCAAGTCATATTTTTCAAATCGTCAGTCATCGACGCCCCTCCCTGCGGGGAAATGTACGCATGGCGTCGCGGAGCTTCAGCCGTGCCTTGTGCAGTTGCGATTTGCTGTTTCCGATTGAACAATCGAGCATGGCCGCAATCTCATTATGCTCGTATCCCTCGATATCGTGCAGGACAAAGATCAAACGATAACCGGCGGGCAGGTCGGAGATGGCACGTTCGAGGGCGAGGCGATCGATGGAGCCGGCGAGGGAAAGGTCGGGAGCTCCGAAACTGCGGCCGGGACCTTCCTCGGGAGTGGGCTCCATGGCCTCGTCGAGCGAGATGAGCGATAGCCCCTTTTTACGCAGGTGCATGAGCACGACGTTGATGGCCAGGCGGTGCAACCAGGTAGAAAAAGCGGAGTCGCCGCGAAATGTGGCAATTTTGCGATGGAGTTGAAGGAAGGCTTCCTGCGTCAAATCCTCAGCCTCTGCGACGTTGCCCACCATGCGCAGGCAGAGGGAGTAAATGCGTCGTTTATGGAGGGAGTAGAGTTGCGCGAAAGCATGATGGTCGCCGTTCTGGGCTCGCAAAAGGGTATCAGCGTCGCTGCCGGGCACCGGGGGCGGAGGTGGTGTGGCAGGAGCCGATTCGACCGCAGCTGCGGCCGGTTGGGAGGCCGGCTGGGAAGAAGCGTCGGGGGGTTCAATTGAAAACCTGGAAGGGGTCATTCGTATCCTTGGAGTACCGGCCTCGAGGCCGGGAGAAGCTGCGCCGCTCATCATTCCTCGTTAGTATAGGGGGCAGCGGTTGAAGTGGCGGAAACCGGTTGGTATGACCGTGATGGCCTCGCTGTTTAGTTGATTAGATGCAGTTTGCACCCATGGCGTTCGGCATGGATAAGGTCGGGAGACGATTTTGAAGGCGATGCCTCCGGGAAAGAACGTCGGTCGGCGCGCGCTGGGCGTCCAGTTGCGCTTCGTGGCGGCGTTATCCCTGTTTTTTGCAATCAGCGGGCAGAATGGCTGGAGCCAGATTGCCGGGGCCATCAAAAATGAAAGGCCGACTGCTGTTGGCGAAGTTGATTCCTCCTCGCATCATACATCGGTCGACATTTCGGATGCTGTGGAAGCCGGAGCCGATTCTCTGGCGAAGTGGCAGGGATTGCCGGTGCGCCGGATCTCATTTGAGGGCGTGGCGGAGAAGCGGCTGAGTCCCCTTCCCGACCATCTGCCCCAGGCCGTGGGAACGCCGCTCGAGGCTGAGAAGGTAGCGACGAGTCTGCGCGAGCTATTTGCGACAGGGGTCTTCGACACCGTTCAGGTGGAAGGCCAGCGTGAGGGCGATGGGGTGGCGCTGATTTTCCGGGGCACGCCGCGCATGTTTATCGGCACAGTCGAGGTAGAGGGGGCGAAAGGCGCGACCGTCAACACACAGTTGGAGCGGGCCAGCAGACTGTCGGCGGGAACGCGATTCACGCAGACCAAGGTTGCCCAGGCGATGGAGCAGATGAAGCTGGCGCTTGAGGGCAACGGCTTTAACGAGTCGACGATTACCTACACGCTCAAGCAGCAAACCGAGCAGCAACTGATCGACCTGGACTTTCATGTGATTTCAGGAACGCAGGCGCGCATTGGCACGGTTGAGGTTACGGGAGAATCGGGAATGAGCATGGAGGATTTTCGCCATCATGCACATCTGCGATCAGGCGCCCTGGTCGACCGTGAGACGGTGAATCGTGCGCTGAGCGGAGTGCTCAAGGTTTATCGCAGCCAGCGACGTCTGGAGGCTGAGCTGAAGCTTGAATCGCAGACGTATAAGAACCGGAAAATGAACTATCGCTTTGTCGCCAACCGGGGTCCGGTGGTGAAGGTGCTGGTCGAAGGGGCGAGCGTGAGCGGGGAGCGCATCAAGCGGCTGGTTCCCGTGTTTGAAGAAGGAACGGTGGATGACGACCTGCTGAACGAGGGCAACCGGCGGTTGCGCAACTACTTCCAAAGCGTGGGATATTTCGACGTCAAGGTAGATCACACCCAGCGTTCGCCGAGCGCGAGTGAAGTAACGATTGTTTACAACGTCGACCCTGGTCTGCGGCGGCGTGTGGAGCGGGTGTCGGTGGACGGGAACCACTATTTCGATGCGGCGACGCTGGAGGAACTGCTGAGCGTGCATGCGGCCAACAAGGTTGACCGGCATGGGACGTTCAGTGCGGCGGCGGTGGCGGCGGACGTGGATGCGCTGGTGGCTGTTTACCAGAACAACGGCTTTTCGAAGGCAAAGGTTACGCCGGAGACCGGCTCGACGGAAGCGCTCGAAACGGTGGTCGAGACCAAGGGCGCGGCGCTGCGAAACGAGACTCCATTGACGCTGATTTACCACATAACGGAGGGTCCGCAGCAGCGGGTCGGCGCGGTAAACCTGGTCGGAGACAGCAAGGCTGACGTGAGCAAGCTGACGGCGCTGATGAATACAGTGGCGGGCCAGTTGCTCTCGCCTCGAAACCTGGCCGGCGATCGCGATGCGCTGGTGACCGACTACATGAGCCGGGGATACGGGCAGGCGCGGGTGGAAGTGACGCAAGAGAATCAAGAAGCCGACCCGAGCAAGGTCGACGTAACGTTTCACATCACGACGGGGCCGCAGATTTTTGTGCGCGACGTGCAGGTGACCGGCCTTCATTACACGCGCCCCGACACGATAGCACGGGCGATCACGCTGCATCCGGGCGATCCACTGGACGAGTCGGCGCTGCTCGAGACGCAGCGGAATCTCTATGAATTTGCGCTGTTTAACGAGGTCGAGGCGGCGATCGAGAATCCCAACGGAGGGGAGACTTACAAGACCATTCTGCTGCAGGCGGTGGAGGCGCGACGCTGGGCTCTAACCTACGGCGCGGGGTTTGAAACGCAGACCGGGACGCCGCAAAACAACTGCCGCGGGTATCTGGCGAGCGGTGTCCCATGCACGCCGGGCGGCAAGACCGGCGTCAGTCCCCGTGTGCTGCTGGCGATTACGCGCAACAATCTATTTGGACGGGAACAGTCCGCTTCGATTCAGGGAACGTATGGCCTGCTGGAACAGAAGGTCGACCTCATATTTCAGAATCCGCATTTTCACGGCAACCGCAACTTTGGCCTGACGTTTAATGGCGGGTATGCCAACAGCCAGGACGTGACCACGTATGAGGCTTCGAGACTGGATGCGGGCATGCGCTGGACGCAGCACTTCAACACGCCGGGATCGCGACTTTCGCGTGCCAACACGCTGATTTACGAATTCGATTTCAGGCGTGTGAAGGTGGCCGAGGACAGCTTGCAGGTTTATCCCAGCGAAATCACGACTCTGGCTACGGCGGTGCGGGTGGGAGGGCCGGGATTTACGTGGATTCGCGATACGCGGGACTCTCCGATTGACGCCCATCGAGGTACGTATCTGAGTTTGCAGGAGTTCTTGTCGGATGCACACACGGGCGCGGAGGCCGAATTCAATCGGCTGGATCTGACGAGTTCGAGCTTTTACGGCTTTGACAAGAATCGTTTTGTACTGGCGAGGAACACGCGCTACGGACAGGAACGGGCATTTGGCGAGGGGGGGAATGAGCTGATTCCCTTGCCGGAGCGGCTCTATGCGGGCGGAGCGACTTCGCTGCGGGGATTTTCGATCAACGCGGCGGGACCACGCGATCCAGAAACGGGTTACCCCATCGGCGGTGCGGGAGCGTTGACCAACAGCACCGAATTGCGCCTGCCGCCACCGACGCTTCCCTACTTTGGCAACACCCTGAGCCTGGTGCTGTTTCACGACATGGGGAACGTTTTTACCAACGCTGAGGATGCGTGGGTGAGCGCCCTTAGAATTCACCAACCGGACCGGGATTCGTGCAAGGTGCTGACTTATCCTTCGTCGACTAATCCTTCGCCGGCTCCCAATGGACCTACACAGGGTCCGAACACTTCGACGGGGCAGCAGGGGATTTGCAGCTTCAATTATTTCTCTCATGCACCCGGTGTGGGGGTGCGCTACCATACGCCGGTCGGACCGATCCGGCTGGATTTCAGCTATAACCTGAATCCGCCGATCTTTCCGGTCAATGTCGATTATTCGTTAAGTGCGCCGTTCACCAATCAGCATGTGGGCGAGGCTGGCCACTTCAACTTTTTCTTTAGTCTCGGACAGACGTTTTGATGCCGGTCAATCGCACAACCCGGATTCATTTAGCGATAGGCTACGGCCTGGCATTTCTTGTCCGTTTGATGAGAAGCGATGGTGGGCGTTTGTGGTCTCCCACCCATCGAGCAAAAAACGCTCGATGGATGGGGCACCCAGATTTATGCCTCTCGGTATTGCGGGGATTGGCGCTTTCTGTGTGCGTGACGGGAATTGGCAGCCATGCGCAGCCGTCACCGGAGGGGGCACAGACGCTAGACCGGGTGGTGGCGACGGTGAATAACCACGCCATCCTGGCGAGCGATGTGGCCGATGAATTGCGGCTGTCGGTTCTCGATCCCGACAACAACGGGACCGCGCTGACGCCGCGACGGGCGTTGCAGCAGCTTATCAGCAGAGGCCTGATTCAACAGCAGATACGCGAGGAGGATGCGGAGGCTTCGAATCCCCAGGAGGCCGAGGTGCAGGCGCGGGTTGGGGAATTGCGAAGGGAGTTTCCGGCCTGCGTGCGCGAGAACTGCGCCAGTGAGGCGGGATGGAACAGTTTTCTGCTGAAGAACGGCCTGACCCGGGACCGGCTGGAGGCCTATATGCGGTTGCGGCTGGAGATTTTGCGCTTTATTGAGACGCGATTTCGCCAGGGAATTCGCATTTCGCAGCAGGAGATCGAGGCTTACTACCGCAATACACTGCTTCCTCAGTACAAGCCGGGCAGCAAGATTCCGCCGCTCGAGGCTGTTTCGGCGCGAATCGAAGAGATATTGTTGCAACAACAGGTAAATGCGCTCTTTAGCGCATGGCTTGAGAACCTGAGAAAACAGGGAGATGTGGAGATACTGGACCCGGCTCTGGAAGCACCCGTCACAGATGGCGGTGGGGCCACGCCATGAGCGAGATCGAGATCAACGAAGCTGAGGCGACCAAGCCGGCGACATTTCGCAAGCGTCATCCGCTGTGGAGTGTGGCGGGGCTGGCGGTTGCTATGGCGGCGATCCTCGGAGTTCTTTACTTGTGGTTCGACTCAGCGGACTTTAGGGAACTGGTGCGCAAGCGCTTGGTTGCGCAGATCGAGACAGCGACGGGGGGACGGGTAGAGGTGCGCTCGTTCCGCTGGAGTGTGCTGAACCTCGAAGCCGAGGCCAGCGGCGTGGTGATTCACGGACTTGAGGAAGCCAACGAGGTCCCTTACGCACAAATTGAAGATCTGCGGGTGCGGGTGAGCGTGCTGGGATTCCTGAGCCCGAAGATTCGGCTGCGTGAATTGAGCGTAATTCGGCCACAAGTGCACCTAATTTTTTACCCCGATGGCACGACTAACCAGCCGCAACCGCAGAAGCCGCAGAAACCGCGCAAATCGGCGATGGATACGATGTTTAGCCTGCAGGCGGGCAGCGTGTCGGTGCAACAGGCGATCTTTGACCTGGATAATCGAGCGGCAAATCTGGACTTTCAGAACCGATATCAGCCGCTGGACTTGCGCGCCAGCGATGTATCGCTCCAGATGCGCTATGTGGCGGCGACGGGCGGGGCGCCGGAGAGCTATCGCATTGAGGCAGGGGCGAGGGATCTGGATTTGGTGAGGAACAGCGGGGCTGGCAAGGCGCCACTGCCGGTGCATGCATACTTTCAAGCCACGATAGATCTCACGCGCAATGCGGCAATTTTGCGCTCGATGCGGCTGACGGGACACGCCAAGGGCACGCCGGACCGGACGCTTGAGATTACTGGAACGCTGCTTGATTTTGGGCATCCGCGATGGAACGCGAAGATTGCGGGGGAGTTAGATCTTCGCCTGCTCGATCCGGTGCTGGGCTATCCGTTTGCTCCGGAGGGCATTGCGCGCCTCGACCTGGGGGCGGCGGGGGAAGCAGGCGAGTTTCGCATCGATGGGCCCTTGCACGCGACGGGGGCAGCGTATATAGATCCCTCGGTGAATGCGAGAAATATCACGCTCGATGCAAAGGTGCACGCCGATCCAATGCAGCTTCGCATCACGGACGTGGCAGTACGATTCCGGCAGGGCGGCGAGCTTGACGGGGAAGTTTTGCTCGATCACTGGCTGCCGCCGATGCCGGGCCAGGCGCAGATGCAGTCGTCGAAACCTTTGCCGCCGACGGTGGCTGCTCCGGGGTTGCGCAAGAAGCTTTGGAGCCAGCTTCATCGCAAGGCCGTGGCGCCAATTGCCCCACCGACATCCGTGCCGCCGCACTCGATTTTGGTAAAAGCACCGGTCGTTGATCTTCCGGTGAATGGCAAGGTGACTGCCAAGTTCAAGGGCGTCACCGTCGATACCGTGCTCGATATTGTGGGCCAGGCCCCTTTTCAAAGGCTGGGAATCGATGGACGTCTGGACGGGCTGGCGACGGCAACCTGGGTCAAGGGCGACAACAATACAGTCGCAGTGACGGCGGGGCTGAACGTAAGCCCATCGGGGCGGCCGCTGGCTGGTGAGGTAGCCGCTAACGGTTCAATTGAAGGCACTTATACGCAGCGAGACGGCGCTGTTGATTTGCGCAAGTTTGAACTGAATTTGCCCGCCAGCCAGATTGAGGCGCACGGACATCTGGGCGCATTTCCTGTTACCAGTCCCAATGACCTTGCGGTGGATCTGCGCACGCGCAACCTGGCGGAATTCGACACAGTTTTGCGGAATTTGGGGCTGGCACGGAGCGGGCGATCGGGCGCTGCGGCGCTGCCAGTCTCATTGGCCGGACAGGGTGAGTTTCACGGGACGTGGATGGGATCGCTGGCGTCGCCAAAGCTATCGGGAACCGCAAAAGCTACGCAAATTGCGATTGAAATGCCTCCGAATCAGGGAGATAAGACGGGAAATCCGCAGAATGTTCGATGGGATTCGATCCAGGCCGACGGAAGCTACGCGGCGGATCGGATCGCAGTGGTCAAAAGCCAACTGGTGCGGGGCGCGGCGCGAATCAACATAGAGGGGTCGCTAGTTGCGCCGGGCGCGCAGGTGGGGAGAGCGGCACCTGGGTTCGATTCTGATTCGCAGTTGAATATGCGCGTGCAGGCGGCGAAGATTACGGTCGATGACTTGCAGCCATTCACGAGACAGAAGCTGCCGGTAACGGGAGCGCTCGATGCGCAGCTTGAGACCAACGGTCCGCTGCGCGCGCTGGGCGGCTCGGGTTGGGTCGAGGTCCGCGACGGAACGGTTTATGGCGAGCCGGTGACGCGGATGCGCGCAGAAGGGTCTCTGGCGAACCAGGCGATCAAGCTGACATCGATCACAGCCACGAGCGGAGCAGGCACACTGACTGGAACGGGCAGTTACGACCTTCGATCGAAGAGTTTCCAGGCAGAGGCCCGGAGCACAGGGATCGACGTGGGCCAGATCCAGCAGATGCGGCAGTTGGGTACGACCGTTTCGGGCAAGCTGAACTTTGGGATCACGGGTTCAGGAACGCTGGACGATCCGCGGCTGGAGGCTCACGCCACCCTGGCCGGTCTGACGGTGGGCGGCGAATCGCTGGGCGCGCTCGATCTGAAAGCGCACACGGTCGATCATGCCGTGCTTTACGACGTGAGTACGCGCCTGGCTACGGCGCAACTTAATATGCACGGACAGACGGAGTTGCGCGGACAGTACCAGACCCAGGCCGACCTCAGTTTTTCGCAATTCAACATTGATGCCGTGCTCAAGCTGGCCCACGTGGAAGGGTTGAGCGGTCAATCGGCCCTGGCTGGAGCAGTCAGTGTGCAGGGACCGCTGGCGCACCCTCAAGACATGCGCGGAGAGGCAAATCTGCGGGAGCTGGCGGTGACCGTGTCCGGAGTTCACCTGCAGAGTCCGGGCGGCATTCATGCCTCGCTCAGCAATGGGCGGGTGACGCTTGATCCGGTGCATGTGACGGGCGAGGATACGGACATGCACGCGCAGGGCAGCCTGACGCTCAAGGGCAATCGGCAGCTTGATTTTGCGGCATCTGGCTCAGTGAACTTGAAGCTGGCCGAGACACTGGATCGGGACCTGATGGCAGGTGGCACGACGACCTTTCAAGTGGAAGCGCATGGGCCGCTGGCCAACCCCGGGCTGCGGGGGAAGATTGATTTTCAAAATGGGTCACTGGCGCTCGAAGACCTGCCGAACGGACTGAGCCAGATTCACGGGACGCTCGAGTTTAATCAAAACCGGCTGGAAGTGAAGTCGCTGACGGCGATGACGGGCGGCGGACTGCTGTCGGTAGGGGGCTATCTCGCGTATCAAAACGGCATCTATGCCGACCTTTCGGTCAATGGCAAGGGTATTCGCATTCGCTATCCGGAGGGCGTGAGTTCGCTGGCCGACGCAAACCTGAGACTGCAGGGCACGCAGAATAGCTTGCAGCTCTCGGGCGGCGTGATGTTGACGCGGTTCTCGGTCAGCCAGGACCTGGACATTGCCGCTTTGGCAGCTCAGGCTACGACGGTGCAGCCGGTGGCGGCACCCGACGCGCCGTCGAATCACATTCGGCTCGATGTCCGGATTCAGTCGTCGCCGCAGTTGAACTTTCAGAATGCCTACGCGAAGCTGGCCGGCGACGTCGATTTGCGCTTGCGGGGCACGGTGGCTTCGCCGTCGCTACTGGGGCGGATATCGGTAACCGAAGGCAACGCCATGATCGCGGGCACGCGCTATGAGTTGCAGCGAGGCGAGATTACCTTCACTAACCCGGTCCGCATCCAGCCCACGATCGATCTGAACGCCACGGCGCGGGTGGAGGACTACGACATAACACTGGGACTGCACGGGACGCCTGAGAAAATGGGCGTCAGTTACCGCAGCGATCCGCCGCTGCCTGAGTCAGACGTAGTGGCGCTACTGGCGGTGGGAAGGACGCAGAGCGAACAGGGTCTTTACACGCAGCAACAGCAACAGTCGGCGGGCTTGAGTCCCTCGACCGATGTGTTGCTGGGCGGTGCGCTCAATGCCACGGTGAGCAGCCGGGTGCAGAGGTTATTCGGGGCCGGTTCGGTGAAGGTCGATCCCAGTTACCTGGGCGCGCTGGGCAACTCGACGACTCGCATCACAGTCGAGGAGCAGTTAGGGAAAAATGTGACCCTGATGTATGCGACCAATGTCGATACCACCGCGCAGCAGTTGTTGCAGGCTGAAATTGCGATCAATCGCCATGTGTCAGTGTTGGTGGCGCGCGACGAATCGGGAGTGTTTTCAATGGTGCTGAAAGCCACGCGGCGCTACCGATAAGTCTGAACGTTTCACGCGCTACCACCAAAGTTGCAGGGGCACGTGGCGCTGCGGTGCATCTATCTAGTTACGAACACACCGCAGAGGAAGTTACCAGGGAGCGAGCCAATGGCCCGACTCATGGCGTAACAGCAAATCTGTGCGGGGTGCAGTCAGAAAAACTCGAATGTTTCTTGCATGCCTTGCTTTAGTTGCCGGTTACCAACGGTTTCACCCCTCGATCTTCGCGAATCCTACTTGCAGGTTGATAGTGATATGACAACTCATCGCGAAGTGAAAGTCCGAGTGCTGGTGGTGGATGACGAAGAGGTGATCGCCGATACTCTGGCCATCATTCTTACCCTCAACGGATTCGAGACCAGTGCGGCTTATAGCGGGGAAGAGGCGGTCGAGGCTGCGATCGCATTCCAGCCGCAAGTGGTCATCAGCGACATTATGATGGGCAAGATGAACGGACTCGAAGCGGCAATACGCATTCGCGCCGGAGCACCGAATTGCGAGTTTCTGCTGATCTCAGGCCACCCCAGCACGACGGAGCTGATCAAGCGCGCGGGCGCGGGCGGCAACCACTTCACGGTGATTGCCAAGCCCATTCACCCGCAGGCTATTCTCGATCGGCTGGCGGCATTGCACGGCAGACGCGCGTCAAAATCGCTAGCCCTTGAGGATGTGGATCAGTTGCGAGGGATGGATGGGTTTTGCGAGCAGTTCAAAGGGACTGCCATCTCTGAACGCATGATCGAGCAGGTTGGGAGTCGCCGCGTTGCCTGAGATGAGAACGATTCTGGTTCCGGGGCAATGATGCTCAGTCGCTTTTGCCAATTGAATTCCGTTGGTGTCGGGCATCATCACATCGGAGAGCAGAATGTCGGGACATTCCTGCTGAATATAGATCATTGCGGAGGTTCCGCCATAGTGGGCAATGGCGTCGAAGCCGCTGTGGTTGAGAATCATTGCAACACTGTCGGCGATGATCTTTTCGTCATCGACAACGAGCACACGAGGCTTGTTGGCCTTGCCCGGCTTGGGTTTGCCGATCGCCGTTGAGATTGCATCGAGACCTCTACCTGGTACGGAACTGGAGAAAACGTAACCCGGTTTTCCGGGAACATAGACGTGAATCCAAGTGGACATCATGCTGCCACCTCTGACCTTTCGTCGTTCGCCGCGCAGGCTCCAGGCAAGAAGAGACTCATGATGGTGCCGGCCCTTTCGCCTTGCCTGCTGCGGAAATTCGTTGCGCCGCCTTGTTGTTCGATCAAACACTTGGTTACCCACAGGCCGATCCCTGTGCCACTGTGCGGCTTGGTGGTAAAGATCCTCTTGCAACACTCGGCCTCCAGGCTGGCACTTATGCCGGCTCTAGGGAGTTAAGTCTCGTTAAAAAGCCCTCCATTTACGATGCGAAGGATGGGTCAACTGTTGCCGATGGGGCGCGGCCAAACCAGGCTTAAAGCCGCTCTGTGTCATGAAACTGACAGCTCTTATAGGATTTTTTAACGAAGTGACACAACTCCAAAACCTCTCCGCGCAATCTGTGTCTATAGATGTGACGAAGCGCCTGGAACCAAAGGTCGACCGGCGCAAAGTAGTCGAAGTGAGATACGAACGAAAGTGCACGAGGAGGAAATAAATATGTTCAGGACGATGCGTTATTCAAGGGCAACAGTGCTTGCGGCCACGCTGGCGGTGAGCCTCTTGAGTATTCCCCAGGTCGGACTGGCTAATGGTTGGAGCCTTGGCGCGCAGGCGCAGAGCGGTGATGCGGCAGCCAACGAAGCCATGTCAAAACTAAACAAGAAGCAGTTTAAGGACGTGAAGGTAACGGTAGAAAACGGCGTAGCTACTTTGACGGGAACGGTAGCCGTTTACGAAGACAAAGTGGATGCAGATAAGCGCATACATAAGGTAAAGGGAGTAAGCGCGGTTCGCAATGATATCGAAGTTGCGGGGCCGGCTGTTTCTGACGAAGAGTTGAAGGCCAAGCTGGGCGAAAAACTCGCGTATGACCGCGTGGGCTACGGCAATGCGTTCAATTCAATTACATTGGGCGTGCAGAACGGCGTGGTGACGCTGGGCGGCCATGCGCGGACTTATATCGATCGCGATTCCGCCCTGGCGCTGGTAAGCACTTATCCGGGCGTGAAGGACGTGAATAACGAAATTGAAGTTGACCCGGCCTCACCGATGGATGACCAGACACGTTTAGCGGTAGCGCGAGCAGTCTATGGCTTTCCTACGTTGAGCAAGTATGCGATGGATCCGGCGAAGCCGATCCGCATTTCAGTGCAGAACGGCCACGTAGAACTTTATGGCGTGGTTGACAACCAGACCGACAAGGATACGGCCTATCTTCGCGCCAATGCCGTACCGAACGTGTTCAGTGTGCAGAACAACCTGCAGGTTGCCAATCAAACAACTGAATCGAAGAAGTAGGTTCGGTCGGACAGCAGAGGCAATCAACGCGTGCAGGAAAATGTCTCCGGAGAACGAGGTCGTTCTCCGGAGCTTTTTTGTGCCTGTTTTTGGGAAGCCTTTGCAAGGAGAGACTTACAACTTGGCTGGCTACATTGATAGTTTCTAATTACTTGTCTAGTCCCGCCTTCTTAATGTGCGCTGAGAACTGGCCGATAAAGTTAGCAGAAACAAAGAGTGAGGCTAAATTGAGTGACGGGGACAGGGCAATGAAAGTACAACTAGACGAACAATGCGTGATCAATGCCAACGCCCAGTTTTGGGAACAGATGTTGGCCATGACGGTAGAACCTGTCGGTGTTCCCGATCAATTCTGTGTCAGTCCGGGGCACCTCCATGCGAGCGTGGGTTTGACGGGAGTATGGACGGGGCGCATCGAAGTGCGCATGGCGGAGCAGCTCGCTTATGCAGCGACCGCAGCGATGATGATGCAGTCGGTCGAGTCCGTGCAAGAGGCGGACGCGCTGGACGCAACGAAAGAAATCGCCAACATGATTGCGGGCGTAATCAAGTCGTCATTGCCGCGGCCGTGCAACATGACGGTTCCTGAGTCAGTTGTAGAGCCGGAGGGGTTCTGTAGCCTTGCGCGGACCGAGGACTCCCTGGTGGTGGCCTTCCATCACGACACCGGAGACCTCTTGGTGCGGGTGTGGGAGCAGGAATATCTGCAATAGGCGAGCGAAACCTTCATTGGCTCACAGATCCTCACGACCCAATGAACGCTCGATTCTCAAGTAAACTGGTGCATGGGACCTAACCATGCCGACACTTTGGACCAAGACGCGCACCACGTTGGAAATGATCAAGTGGGAACACTCGATTTTCGCGCTGCCGTTTGCACTGACTGCCACGATACTTGCGGCTCACGGCCTGCCCGCGCTGCGCACGATTGCTTTGATCCTGATCGCGATGATCGCGGCTCGCTCCTGCGCCATGGCGTTCAATCGCTGGGCTGATGCCGAGTTGGACGCAGCCAATCCCCGCACCAGCAACCGTGCGATTCCCGCCGGCTTGCTTTCTCGTAATTTCGTACTTGGATTTACGCTGCTGACGGCCATCGTATTTGTGCTGGCCGCGGCGGCGCTCAATCGGCTCACTCTTTATTTGTCGCCTGTCGTGCTGGTAGTGCTTCTTGGCTATAGCTACATGAAGCGGATCACGCGCTGGTCGCACCTGGTGCTCGGCCTGGCGCTGGGACTGGCCCCAAGCGCGGCATGGATTGCGGTCCGCGGATCGCTCGATCCCCGCATACTTGTGCTCACGGCGGCGGTCATGCTGTGGGTGGGTGGATTTGACGTTCTCTACGCTTGCCAGGACTTCGAACACGATCGCGAAGTCGGCCTCTATAGCTTGCCCCAGGCGATCGGCATTCCGGGCGCATTTTGGGCGGCCCGCGCAATGCATGTGGCGATGCTGGGATTGATGGTGTGGTTCGGCTTGCTGTTTCATTTCCAGATCGCCGGCTGGCTCGGCATTGGCGCAGTAGGATTGCTGCTGGCTTATGAGCATTCCCTGGTTTCGCCAGGCGACCTGCGCCGGCTCAATGCTGCGTTTTTCACGATGAACGGCGTGATTGCGATGGTCTTTCTCGCCTTTGTGGCCACCGATCTGTGGCTGCGTGGAGGAGCGCAATGAAGGCCGGAACAATCAGGGACGAGGAGCACCTGAACCTGTGGTATGGTGCGAGGAAGTACACTTCCGTTGAGTCGGCTTCGAATTCAAATGCGGAAGGACAGGGCGCGGCAATGAAAATCGGCATCCAGGGAGAGCCTGGCTCCTTTAGTCACGAGGCAGCGATGCGCCTGGTGAACGACGCGAAAATCGTTCCCTTGTCGCTTTCGGCTGATGTCTTCAACGCACTGACCAACGGCAGTGTCGATGCTGCGGTCATTCCGATCGAAAACAGTTTGGCGGGCTCAGTGTTGGAACACTTTGACCTGCTGCTGGCACACGATGTGCAGGTGGAGCGAGAGGCGCTATTGCGCATTCGGCATAACCTGATTGCCATTTCGGGAACGGGCATGGGCGACATCGACCGCGTGTTTTCCCATCCGGTGGCATTGGCGCAGTGCCGGCGTTTTCTGGCCGCTCATCCCAAGATGGAGGCTTTTGCCTTTTACGACACGGCGGGCAGCGTGAAGCAGCTCGTGGAGCTACGAGACCGTCATGCGGCAGCGATAGCCAGCGAATCGGCGGCTCACTATTATGGCGCGATTATTGTGCAGGCCGATATTGAAGACAATCCTGAGAACTTTACGCGGTTTTTTCTGGTTCGACGAGCCAACGATGCAGCGGCCAATGCGCCGGCAAACAAGATCAGTCTCGCTTTTTCAGTAGAAAACAGGCCCGGATCGCTGGTCGAGGCTTTGGCGGAGCTCAAGAAGATTGGGACTAATCTGACTAAGATCGAGTCACGTCCGGTGCAAGGCAAGCCGTGGGAATATGTTTTTTATGTGGATTGCCAAATCGGGTCGCGCGAGGAAGGCGTCAGGGCCATGGAGGCGTTGAAGCCGCATTGCGCCATGGTGAAATCGCTGGGATGCTACCAGGAAGCGCCGCCGCAGAGTGCCGCTTCGGCCCAATAGCAGCGCCTGCCCGGATAAACCAACGAGGGATGGGTTAGCACCCATCCCTCGTTCTCGTTCGCTTGAATACATATCCGCTTTAGAAGTGGTAGGCCACGCCGACGGTCGGCACGTAGATGTTGTACCACTTGTTGGTGGTGAGATTTTCGGTGGACGTGCTGCTGCCCAGGCCGAAATTGGGAACCTTTGTGACCAGGCCGCGATACTCCGCGCGGATGTCGAAGCTGGGGCTGATCTCATAAGCAACGCCGGCGCCGTACATGCCCGCGATGGCGGTCTGCTGCTTGGCATCGAGAGTGGTGGTTCCCGAGTTGCGGATGGGAAGGAAAATAAGAGCCGCAGGACCTGCTTCAACAAACGGATTGAACTTGCGGTAAGTGAAACTTCGCACGTAAGCCGCCGAAATTTCCTGGGTACGCGTCAGAATTTTGTAGTTGTTGGTGTTGCCGACGACGTAACGCATGGTGTTCTGATAGGTAACGCCGTAGTTGGCTTCAAGAGCGCTGGAGGGCGTAAGCATGAAACGGTAGCTCAGCAAGGCTCCTAACGCGTAGTTGGAGTGGACCTGAACGTCGGTTGATGAGGCAATAAACGGCTCAATGAGGCCAATACCACTAAGGCTGACATCCTGGCGGCTTTCTTGGGCGCGGCCTACGGCCATACTGCCGGCCAGCAGGAATATAACGAGTACGATCTTCTTCATTCGGTCCTGAACCTCACGACTGCACAACCATGCTGGCTGGCAACGAGCTTGTCGATTCCGGCGCTCCGGTTCGTGCCGGGCCCCGCTCTCAGCATTGTAACTGGCCGGGCTGGACTCGACCGAAGACGTTGCTTCAGAATGATCTGGGTTTTAGACGCATAGAAACGCAAAGGGTGTCTTATTGGGACACAGGTCAGGGTGCGAAACAGGATGCTGAGGCCCGTCTCTTTGCAAAGTTGATGCGTCCTCAGCCTGCCTTTTCAACGTGGTAATAGAATGGCGGGCCCTTTTGCTGGGCCAGAGAGCGCACCGTATGCAAGAAAGCTGTGGCGGCATAGGAGAGCGCTCCATGGCGACGATGAACGAGGCGCAGCACCCGCTTCATTTCGAGCTCAGCGACGGAAACCGCAGCAAGTTCGCCGGTCTCAAGTTCGCGGGCCACGGTGATGTGGGGAACCAGCGCTACGCCATTGCCCATGGCCACGAATCGCTTGATCGCCTCGATGGTGGGCAGCTCGATACCCATGTTGAGTGGGGTCCGATAACGCTGGAAGGTCTCAATCACCTTGCGCCGCAGCGGCGAAGCGACGTTGTGGGCGATGAAGTTCTGTTCGCCCAGGTCGTTTATGGACAGGCGGCCGGCGCCGGCAAGAGGGTGGTTAGGGCTGACAATTAATGTCAGGGAATCGCCATAAACGGCAATGGTGCGCAGGTTGGCCGGATCGGGGCGGAATGAGATCACGCCCACCTCAAACGTGCGGAGGCTGAGCTCATCGGGAATGCGCGAGGCCAGCATGCGATGCACGGTGACGCTGATGTGGGGAAATTCTTGCCGGTAGGCGTCGATGGCGGGCAACAGGTACATGCAGGTGTATTCATTGGCGGCCAGTTGCAGGCGGCCGCGTTCGAGGGTCTTTAGCTCGCCCAGGGCGCTGGTGGCCTCGCGGCGCAGGGCCATGAGGCGAAGGGCATAGTCGCGCAACAGGGCTCCGGCAGCGGTGAGGGAGCCATCGCGGGCGGCGCGGTCAAAGAGGATCTCGCCTACCGACTCCTCGAGTTTGCGAATGACCTGGCTGACGGCCGGCTGGGTTCGATGGAGGCGAAGGGCGGCGCGGGAAAAGCTTCGCTCTTCGGCGACGGCCAAAAAAGTTTCGAGTTGGGAGAGTTCCAAGGTGCCTCCGGCACAGGGATCGAGAAGCAGGGGTCAGGGATCAGGGATCAGAAACCGGCTTCCCGTCATTAGCTGGCCATCGGCAAGGCCCAGCTCCCCGTTCCAGCGATTCACATCTGAAACAAATGCCAACTTCGCACGGAGCATCTGATCCCTGATCCCTGACCCCTGATCCCTGTCGTTATAACTTATTCTAATCGCACACCCAAAAAGAATAACTTTGCCTTATATGCGGCGGATCGGCGAAACTGGTAAAGTTTGTGAAGAGATCTCCCCTGGCAGGCGCTTTCATGACTTCGAATCACTCTCCGAATCACGTCTCATTTTTCGACACTACTTTGCGCGATGGCGAGCAGTCTCCGGGCTGCAGTATGACAACCCAGGAAAAGCTGACCATGGCGCACGCGCTTGAAGACCTGGGCGTGGACATCATCGAGGCTGGTTTTGCAATGGCTTCTGAGGGCGATTTCGCGGCCATTTCGACCATCACGCAGGCCATTCGCAAACCGCGCATCGCCTCGCTGGCGCGCGCCAAGATTGAAGACATTGAAATGGCCGCACGCTCGGTGCAATTTGCCGACCGGGCGCGCATCCATGTATTTCTGGCATCGAGCGATTTGCACCTCGAATACAAGCTGAAGATCAGCCGGCAGGAAGCGCTTAATCTGACTGGCGAATCGGTTCGCCTGGCTCGCTCGTTTGTCGACGACGTGGAGTTTTCGCCGGAAGACGCAACACGCTCGGACCGCGAGTTCCTCATTGAAATGGTGCGGATCGCGATTGAGGCTGGGGCGACAACGATCAATATGCCCGATACGGTGGGTTACTCGACACCCGAGGAATACGGGCAGATGTTCCGCGAAGTGCGCGAGCGGATTCCGGCGGTCGATGCCGAGGGCATTATTCTTTCATCGCATTGCCACGACGATTTAGGGCTCGCGGTCGCCAACTCGCTCGCGGCTATCTCGGCGGGGGCGCGGCAAGTGGAGTGTACCATCAACGGCATCGGTGAACGCGCCGGCAATGCAGCGCTTGAAGAGATTGCAGCGGCACTTTATGTGCGGGCCGACCGCTATGGCGTGACCACCGATATCAAGCTCGACAAGCTTTATCCCACCAGCGAAGTGCTGGGCCAGATCATCACCTTCAAGCCCTCACCGAACAAGGCTATTGTCGGGACCAACGCATTTGCGCACGAGTCCGGCATTCACCAGCATGGCATGTTGGCTAACCCACTCTGTTACGAAATCATGACGCCCGCGCTGGTGGGTGTCGCCAAGACGCACCTTGTTCTCGGCAAGCACTCGGGCCGCGCGGCACTGCGTCATCGCCTGGAGCAATTGGGATTCACACTCACGCGCGAAGAGTTGCAGCAGACTTACTACCGCTTTGTTGCCTTGGCGGATCGCAAGAAAAATATCTACGATCAGGACCTGGTTGGCTTGCTGCCCGATCAGATTCGCGAACGGCGCAGCGAGCCGGTTTCAGAACTCGACTAACTTACAAACGAACCTCGACAACAGATACTTGGGAAACGGAATGAAGCTGAAGATTCTAGTAGTCGCCGGCGACGGCATCGGTCCTGAAGTTACGGATGAAGCGGTCGCGGTATTGAAGGAAACCGCCGCATTGGGCGGTCACGAGATTACTTTTTCTGAGCGTCGCATTGGGGGCGTGGCGATTATCAACGATGGCACTCCGCTGCCTGCCGATACGCTGAGTGAGGCTCTTGCAAGCGACGCGGTGCTGTTGGGCGCGGTGGGCGGTAACGAGTTCAATTCCCTGCCCCCGGACAAGCGCCCCGAGGCTGGCCTGCTGCAATTGCGCGCGGCTCTTGGTGGTTTCGCTAATTTGCGGCCGGCCTTCGCGTTTAAAGAGCTGGCCGTGAATAGTCCGCTGCGACCGGAGATTGTCGAGGGCGCGGATATCTTGTTTGTGCGCGAACTGCTCGGCGGCCTTTATTTCGGTAAGCCGCGCGAGTGGAATCGTGAGACCGGCGAAGCGTGGAACACCATGCGCTATACCAGAGACGAAGTGGCGCGTGTAGCGCGAATCGCGTTCAAGCTCGCGCAGCAACGCCGCAAGAAACTTACCAGCGTCGACAAGGCCAATGTGCTTGAGGTTTCGCAGCTTTGGCGTGCAACCGTGAACGAAGTGGCTGCGGAATTTCCTGATGTGGCCGTCGAACACCAGTATGTCGATGCCATGTCGATGCACCTGATGAACCAGCCGCGCAACTACGATGTGGTGCTCACGGAAAATCTTTTCGGCGACATTCTGAGTGACGAATCGGCAGTGATTACGGGCTCTCTAGGCATGTTGCCTTCGGCGACCATCGGCGGCAAAGTCAATTTGTATGAGCCGGTGCACGGTTCGGCGCCCGACATCGCAGGCAAGGGACTGGCCAATCCGTTGGGCGCTATCTTGACGGGAGCGCTGATTCTGCGCCACTCCGGCGGACTCGGAGCGGAGTCCTCTGCGATTGAGATCGCAGTGCGTAAGGTGCTTGAAAAGGGCTTCCGCACACCCGACTTGGCACGCGGCAATGCCCAGGGATTCACGGTGCTGCAGACCAAAGAGATGGGCGCGATGGTGCGCGAGACGGTGAAGAGCCTGCTGGTGAACGCGTAAAACGCAAGGCCTTCGACTTGGCTCGGGATGACAATTCATTTCGTAAGGCAACTAGAAACCAGGATTAACCCATGAGTTCAGAACCAAAGACGTTATTCGAAAAGGTCTGGGAGCAACACGTAGTCGTCGAGCCCGAGGGTGAGCCGACGGTGCTCTACATCGATCTGCAGTTGCTGCATGAGGTCACTTCTCCGCAGGCATTTGAGGGCCTTCGTCTCGCTGGCCGCAAGGTGCGCCGCACAGACCGTTGCATTGCGACGGTCGATCACAACGTGCCCACAACGATAGCAGGGCGGCTCAACATTGTGGATCAAATTGCGGCCACACAGATCGCGACGCTCCGCAAAAACTGCGCTGACTTTGGCGTCGAGTTATTCGACGTTGACAGCCGCGAACAAGGCATCGTTCACGTCATAGGGCCCGAACTGGGCATCACCAAGCCGGGCATGACGATCGTCTGCGGAGACTCGCACACATCGACGCACGGCGCGTTCGGCGCATTGGCGTTCGGCATCGGCACCAGCGAAGTCGAGCACGTGCTGGCCACGCAGACACTGCCGCAATCGAAGCCGAAAACGTTTCGTATTTCTGTCGAAGGCGAACTGCCCACAGGCGTGACCGCGAAGGATATTATTCTCGCCATCATCGGCAAGATCGGCACCGATGGCGCGACCGGATGCGTGGTTGAATACGCTGGTTCGGCGATTCGCGCGCTTTCGATGGAAGGCCGCATGACTGTCTGCAACATGAGCATCGAGGCGGGTGCGCGCGCGGGTATGATCGCTCCCGATGAAAAGACGTTTGCTTATCTCGAAGGCCGCAGGTTCAGTCCCAAGGGTGAAGCGTGGAAGGCAGCGGTTGCCGAGTGGAGCAAGTTGCCAACTGACGCGGGCGCGAAGTTCGATCGTGAGTTGGTAATCGACGCTGCAACGCTGGTGCCGTATGTAAGTTGGGGCACGAGTCCGGGCATGGTTGCGCCTATTACATCTCGAGTGCCCGATCCCGCCGCCACGGCCAATGAGCAGGAGCGCAAGGGACTGGAGCGGGCGCTTGAGTACATGGGCCTGAAGGCTGGAACGCCGCTTGAAGATGTGGAGATTGACCGCGTCTTTATTGGCTCCTGCACGAACTCGCGCATTGAGGATCTGCGCGCCGCCGCACGCATCGCAGCCGGATACAAAGTCTCGACACACGTAAGCGCGATGGTGGTCCCAGGGTCGCAAGCGGTCAAAGCACAGGCCGAAAAAGAAGGCCTCGACCGCGTGTTTTTGGACGCAGGATTTGATTGGCGCGAGCCTGGCTGCTCCATGTGCCTGGGCATGAATCCAGACATACTCTCGCCCGGTGAACGCTGCGCATCAACCAGTAATCGCAACTTTGAAGGACGGCAGGGGCGCGGTGGTCGAACTCACCTGGTCTCGCCGGAGATGGCCGCAGCAGCCGCGATTGCAGGCCACTTTGTCGACATTCGTAACTGGGCCGTTCGGGAAGAGGTGAAGGCATAATGGAACCCTTTCGCACACTTACCGCGCTGGTTGCGCCGCTCGATCGCACCAATGTCGACACCGATCAGATCATTCCCAAGCAGTTTTTGAAGCGCATTGAGCGCACGGGCTACGGCGAGTTTCTTTTCTTCGATTGGCGGCGCACGTCGTCAGGCGATCCTAACCCGGAATTCGAGTTGAACAACCCCGCTTACAAAGGTGCGAAGATTTTAGTCGCGGGCAAAAACTTCGGCTGTGGCTCGAGCCGCGAACATGCGGCGTGGGCGCTGGGCGATTATGGATTTCGCTGCGTCATCGCACCGACATTTGCCGACATTTTCTTCTCGAACGCCGGCAAAAACGGCATCCTGCTGGTGAAGCTAAGTGAAGACCACGTTTCGGAATTGCTCAAGCGCGCAAAGACGATTCCGGGATATGAACTCACGGTGTCGCTTGAAGAGCAAACGGTCACCGATAGCCGCGGTTTTGAAGCAAAGTTTGAGATCGATCCTTTCCGCCGCTTCTGTCTGATCGAAGGCCTCGATGATATCGGGCTTACTCTGCGGCATGAGGCGGAACTCGATGCCTTTGAAGCCAAGCATGATGAAGCGAATTGGTTGAAAGCAAAAGACAGCTTTTAGCCATCAGCCGTCCGCTTTCAGCAAGTTGTGGACGAGCGAAGTTAGAAACAGAGCGCTAAGTACAGAGCGAAGCGCCCAACAACAACCGCAGGACGGAACAGCTAGAAGCTAGAAACCAAGAGCTAGCGTCTGGCGAACAAAGAGAGCCAATGACAGTTGAAGGCAAGCGCCAAAGTATTCCCATGACCGAGGGCCCCAGTCGCGCCGCATCGCGGTCTTATCTGCGTGGTGTCGGCTATAGCAAAGAAGATCTGCACAAGCCGATCATCGGCATCGCCAACACGTGGACCGAGATTGGCACCTGCAACGTGCATTTGCGCGAAATTGCCGAGGCTTTGAAGGAAGGCATTCGCGAGGCCGGCGGCACTCCCATGGAGTTCAATACCGTCACGATTTCAGACGGCATCACGATGGGCACGCAGGGCATGAAGGCTTCGCTGGTAAGTCGCGAAGTGATTGCCGACTCGATCGAGTTAGTGGCGCGCGGTAACCTCTTCGATGGCCTTGTGGGCATTGGCGGTTGCGACAAGAATATGCCGGGCATCATCATGGCACTCTGTCGTCTCGATATACCGGGCATGATGCTTTATGGCGGATCGATTGCGCCCGGCAAGCTAAATGGCGTCGACATCACGATTCAGAATGTGTTTGAGGGCATTGGTTCGCATGCAGCGGGTCGCATCAACGACGCCGAGCTCGAAGCACTCGAAGCCAGCGCTTGTCCGGGTGCCGGTGCTTGCGGCGGCCAGTTCACGGCCAACACCATAGCCATGAGTGCAGAGATCCTGGGCATCTCGCCGATTTATCTTTCCGGCGTTCCCGCGACAGACAAAGACAAGTTCTCAGCAACGCGCGAGGCGGGGCGCATGCTGATGGATGCGGTGCGCGCCAATCGACGCCCCTCCGAAATCATCACCCGCAAATCGCTCGAGAACACCATCGCCAGCGTAGCTGCAAGTGGCGGCTCGACCAATGCGGTTCTTCATTTGCTGGCGATCGCGAGAGAGATGGGTATCGAATTATCAATCGATGATTTCGATGTGATCTCGAAGCGCACTCCGTTTATCTGCGACCTGGTGCCGGCCGGCAAGTATATGGCTTCACATTTTCAAGCTGCAGGCGGCTCGCGTCTGTTGGCGAAGCGCCTGATCGACGCCGGTCATGCCGACGGTTCGACTCTCATGATCAGCGGCAAAACGCTGGCTGAGGAAGCCGCGCTCGCCGTCGAGACTCCCGACCAAGTCGTCATTGGTCATTTCGAAACGCCGATCAAGCCCAATGGCGGATTGGTGATTCTCAAAGGGAATCTCGCGCCTGAGGGTTGCGTGATGAAGATCGCTGCGGCGGGACGCTATGAGCATCGTGGACCGGCGCGCGTCTTCGATTGCGAAGAAGATGCGTTCGCCGCCGTGCAGACAGGCCACATCAAGGCCGGCGATGTGTTGGTGATTCGCTACGAAGGCCCCAAAGGCGGCCCGGGCATGCGCGAGATGCTGCAAGTAACTGCGGCTATTTCATCGAATGCTGAACTCAGCGCGCATGTAGCTTTGTTGACCGATGGCCGCTTCTCAGGAGCGACGCGTGGATTCACGGCGGGCCATGTGGCACCGGAAGCGTTTGTCGGCGGTCCGATCGCAGCGGTACGCGAGGGCGACATCATTCACTTCGATATTCCTAATCGCAAGCTCACGCTTGAAGTAAGCGAAGAAGAAATCGCCGCTCGCCTCAAGGGTTTCACGGCACCGGCGTTGCGCTGGCCTAAAGGCGTCTTCCGCAAATATGTCGATCGCGTCACGTCGGCATCCGAGGGAGCGACAACGTAAGAGCAGCTTTCAGCTTTCAGCCATCAGCTTTCAGCTAAGAGCCCGGAGCCTAAAAACAGCTCTCAGCCATCAGCTTTCAGCTAAGAGCCCGGAGCCTAAAAACAGCTCTCAGCCATCAGCTTTCAGCTAAGAGCCCGGAGCCTGTTGAACGAGTTCTTAGTCATCAGGACACAGACTGAAAGCTGAGGGCTGTGAGCTGAATGCTGAGAGCTGAAAGCTGCTAAAAGGAGTCCATCATGGGAAGCAACGTTCATACGCAATCATCGAATGCCCATCTCACCACCCCCACGCCGCTCACCGGTGCGGAGATCATCTGGGCCACGCTGGTGGGCGAGGGCGTCGACACCGTCTTCGGCTATCCGGGCGGCGCGATTCTTCCAGCCTACGATGCGCTGCGCAAATTTCCGATTCGCCACATTCTGGTGCGCCATGAGCAGGGCGCTTCGCACATGGCCGACGGCTATGCGCGGGCATCGGGCAAGGTGGGCGTGGCGATTGCCACCAGCGGTCCGGGAGCGACGAACCTAGTCACGGGGCTGGCAACGGCGATGCTCGACTCGATTCCAATGGTCTGCATCACGGGCAATGTGTCGAGCAAGATTCTGGGCACCGACGCGTTTCAGGAAGTCGACATCACGGGCATCACGCTGCCGGTGACCAAGCACAACTTCCTCATCAATCGGACTGAGGATATAGCAGCGGCGATTCGCTATGCATTCCAGATTGCGAAGTCCGGTCGGCCCGGTCCGGTGCTGGTCGACATTACCAAGGACGCGCAGCAGGCTACGGCGCTGTTCGACTTTGCGGCAGCCAAGCCGCGACCGTATCGTCCGCACCCCATGCTTAAAGTGGAAGAGTCGGGGATCGCGCAGGCGGTCGAACTGATTCGCAATGCCAAGCGGCCGGTCATCCTCGCAGGCCATGGAGTGATCGAATCGGGCGCGATGGAACAGGTGCGCACGTTAGCCGAACGCGCGCAGATTCCAGTGGCTCTGACACTGCTCGGATTAGGCGGCTTCCCTGCTTCTCATCCATTAAATCTGGGCATGATGGGCATGCACGGCGAGGCCTGGGTGAACGACGCGATACAGCAATCGGACCTGCTAATCGCGTGCGGCATGCGCTTTGACGATCGCGTTACCGGCACGACGTCGACCTATGCGACGAAGGCCAAGAAGATCCATATCGAAGTCGACCCTGCGGAGATCAACAAAAATATCAAGGTCGATGTGGCGCTAGTGGGAGACCTGGCTGAAGTGCTCGAGCAGTTGCTGCCGCTCATCTCCGGCCGCGACGGTGCGAAGTGGCTGAAGACGATTCAAACCAGCAAGGGTGAGAGTGCGGTTCACGACATCAAGAATCTGCCGGACACGGGCCACCTTTATGCCGCACACGTCATTCACGACCTGTGGCGCATCACCGGCGGCAATGCGATTGTGGTGACCGATGTGGGTCAGCATCAGATGTGGGAGGCGCAGTACTTCCATCATGAGCATCCCCGTTCGCTGATTACTTCGGGCGGTTTGGGAACAATGGGTTTCGCACTGCCAGCAGCCATCGGAGCCAAGGTCGCATGTCCCGATAAGGAAGTGTGGGTGATCGCGGGTGACGGTGGTTTCCAGATGACTTCGCCAGAACTCTCGACCATTGCGCAGGAAGGCGTCAAGATCAACATCGCCATCATCAACAATGGTTTTCTCGGCATGGTGCGGCAGTGGCAGGAGTTTTTCTATGACAAGAATTACGAATGCACTCCGCTGGTCAGCCCCGACTTTGTGAAACTGGCCGATGCGCATGGCATTGCGGGGCGCGCTGTCCGCAATCGTGCTGAGGTTGATTCGGCCGTTGCTGAGGCGAGGTCTGCTACCGGTGCGTTCCTTTTAAACTTCATGGTCGAGAAGGAAGACTCGGTGTATCCGATGATTCCCGCGGGCTCCGCATTGCATGAAATGATTCGCCGGCCGGGCAAGAATCCGCTGATAGAGCGGCCGGACGACGTGTAGAGAAAGTGAAACGAGTGAAGAAAGTGAAAAAAAACGAACAGTCCGTATCGGCAGCCAAGTGAGCACATCTTCACTCTTTTCACTTTCTTCACTTGTTCACTCGTTTTACTTCTTCACTGTTCACTGTTCACTGAAAGGCCATTATGCTGCACACATTTGTTGCATACGTTGAAGACAGGCCGGGCGTGCTGACGCGTGTGGCTTCGCTGTTTCGCCGCTTGAACATCAACATCATTTCGCTCACGGTGGGGCGCAGCGAGCGCGAAGGCCTCTCCCGCATGACGGTGGTCTGCGACGCTTCGAGCGAGGCCGGTCATCGCATCCGCGCCAGCCTGTATAAACTTGAGAATGTTGTCGATGTAGACGACATTGCGGGAGCTCCCACAGTTACGCGGGAGTTGGCGCTGATCAAGGTGGCGGCTACACGGCACACGCGCTCGGCGATCTTCGAATTGGTCGAGGTGTTCCGCGCGCGTATCGTCGATCTGACGGCCGAGTCGCTGATGATCGAAATGACCGGCGTTGAAAGCAAGATTGAAGGGCTTATTCAAGTGCTCAACGAGAGCGAGAGCCGCATACTCGAGATTTGCCGCAGCGGGAAAATGACGATGCGCCGCGGCCATCACACCAGTGGCGTGTTGCGCGCACTGGGCACCAACGAAACCGATACGGACGAAGCGGACCAGCCCGAGCCACTAATTGAACACGGCGCACCTGTCGAGCCCGAATAACTCAAGTCCACACGATCAGACTCGTCGAAACTTCAAACTACGCACCCCAAAGGAAGAATCGGATACCCAATGGCAAAGACTTACTACGATCACGATGCAGACCTTTCTCTCATCCAGGCCAAGAAGGTGGCCATCATCGGCTATGGCTCGCAAGGCCATGCCCACTCTCTCAACCTCAAGGACTCCGGCGTTGAAGTGAAAGTGGGCCTTGCCGCCGGCTCCAAATCGATTGCCAAGGCGCAGAAGGCCGGCCTCGAAGTAGGCACCGTCGCCGAAGTCACCAAGTGGGCCGACGTGGTGATGATTTTGACTCCCGACCAGTCGCAGGCGAAGCTCTATACGGACGAGATAGCCCCGAACCTGAGCGCTGGAAATCTGCTGATGTTCGCGCATGGATTCAATATTCACTTCAAGACGATTTTGCCGGCGGCGGACATCGACGTAGGCTTGGCCGCGCCCAAGGCTCCAGGGCATCGCGTGCGCGAAGTCTTCACCGAAGGCGGCGGCGTCCCCGGGCTGATCGCGGTTCATCAGGACCCGACGGGCACAGCGCACGCGCTCACGCTCAGCTATCTCAAGGGCATCGGCTGCACCCGCGCCGGAGTGCTCGAAACCACGTTCAAGGAAGAGACCGAGACCGATCTCTTTGGCGAACAGGCGGTACTCTGCGGCGGCGTCAGCTCGCTGATCAAGGCTGGGTATGAAACGCTGGTTGAGGCGGGCTATCAACCGGAGAGCGCCTATTTTGAAGTGCTGCACGAGCTCAAGCTGATTGTCGACCTCATCTATCGCGGCGGGTTGGCCTACATGCGCTACTCCATTTCAGACACTGCGGAGTGGGGCGATTATGTTTCCGGGCCGCGCGTGATCAATGATGAAAGCCGCAAAGCGATGAAGGCCATTCTCACCGAAATTCAGAATGGCGAATTTGCCAAGCGCTTTCTGGCTGACCAGAATTCCGGCCGCAAGGAATTTTTGGCATTCCGCGAAGCCGAGGCCAAGCATCCGGTCGAGATTGTCGGCAAGACGCTGCGCGCTTCCATGCCGTTCCTCGATCCGGTCACCGTTGAGGAAGTGTCGAAGACGCGGTAGCGAAAAACAAGCGTTCAGCTATTAGCTTTCAGCCTTCAGACGAAAACAGAACGACGAAAGCGCCGGTTTGCCGGCGCTTTCCCTATTGGGTGAGTCTGAAGTTCTGTATGGGTTGCAAGGGATAACGGAGAGGTTCACGCTGGATTCATGCTAAAACGTTTGCTTTGGTTCTGGCTTAAGCGAAATCAATCCCTCGAGATACCCTGTATCAAGAAGGGCAAATGCCAATGAATCGCTGGAATATCCCAGACTGGCTAGAGCAGGAGACCATCCAGCGCGATACAGCGTGCGTATATTGCGGCGTGGTCTTCGGGCAGCGGGAACCTGGATTTGGGAGCCGCCCGAGTTGGGAACACGTCGTTAACGATGCTCGAATAATTACTCGCGAAAATATCGCGCTTTGCTGCCGCTCGTGCAATTCCAGCAAGGGAGGAAAGTCGATTATAGTTTGGCTGGACTCTCCTTATTGCAAGAAGAGAGGGATAAGCAGAGATACAGTAGCCGCGGTAATTCAAGACGTGTTGGAAGCCTCACAGTGACTTACCGCCGGCGCTTTCGCTATTCTTGGCGGGGACTTTCCAACTTCGTACTATGATTTATGTAGCGAGGTTGGGAATGAAGGCAGAAATCACGGAAATTGTCCGCAAGCACCGGACAGCCTTGCGCGCTTCCAGACTAAATCCCGTTCAAGATTCTTTCCATGACAGCCCTTCTGCGAGCTTCCGCCTGCAGTGCGAGCGAGAATGCCTGTTTGTGGCCTCCCACCCCGGCGATCCGCTGGAATCGGACACTCTCAATCGGATCGGTGAAATTGCCGATCCGGACGGATGGGTTTGAACCCTCAGCCAGCCTCATGATCCAGTCTGAGCCAATCAGCAGCTCATTTCTTATCCAGCCGAAACGCTGCCCCCTGAAAATCACCGCGGAAGCTTTCATCCATCTCCAGTCCGTGGTTCATCCACCACGCCCCACTGGCCGCAGAGGGCGTTCCCGGCCGCGCCTTGCCCTCAATCGAGTTCAAGGCATAGACCGCTGCCGGATCGAGCCCCTGGAGCTTCAGAATCGGAAATCCCCGCCCCTCCTGCGTCGAATGAATGAAGGCAAACACCACCGACTGCGATTTGTCCGCCTTCACCGTCTGCGTGGCCGAAAATTCGCTGCCATTACGCGGTGAAATCAGGCGGTAAAGCTGTCCTTGCACGATCGTCGGCTGCACCTGGTGGTAAGCAGCGATCAGGCGCTTGGCCAGTGCAGCTTCGTCGGGCGTCCACCTGGCGATGTTGGCGCCGATACCGAGCGACCCCTGCATGGAGCTGAGCATCCGGTATTCGAGCGACGTGGTGCGGCGGTTAAGCCAATGCGGTGAGTCGGTTACCCAGGCCATCATGACCTGCGGCGTATAGGCGTAGGTGAAGCCGTCTTGCTGCGTGAGCCGGTCAAAGGGGTCTGTATTGTCCGATGGCCAGACCTCGTCCGTGTAGCGCAGAATCCCCAGATCGACCCGGCCGCCGCCGCCCGAGCAGTCCTCAATCTCAACCTTGGGATGACGGCGCCGCAGTTCGGCCAGGATTCCGTAAAGATTGCGTGTGAAGTCGACGTAGACCTTCTTCTGCTCGGCGGCCGGCAACTGATCCCAGCCCGGCTCGCTCCAGTTGCGGTTATAGTCCCATTTCAAAAACGCGATGTCATTCTCATTCAAAAGCTTATCGAGAAAACCAAGCACATAGTCGCGCACGTCGGCCCGGGCCAGGTTGAGCACCAGTTGATTGCGTTGCTCGGTGCGCGGGCGGCCGGGGAAGTTCAAAGCCCATTCGGGGTGTGCGCGATAAAGATCGGAGTCCGGATTCACCATTTCCGGCTCGACCCAGAGCCCAAAATCCATGCCAAGCTGGTGCACCCGATCGATAAGCGGCTTGAGGCCGTGAGGAAATTTCTCCGGATTCACATACCAGTCGCCGAGGCCCGCATGGTCGTCCTTGCGCTGGCCAAACCAGCCGTCGTCCATCACAAAGCGGTCGATGCCCAGGGCTGCAGCCTTCTCGGCCAGCTCAATCTGTCCGGCCTCGGTCACTTTGAACTCAGTCGCCTCCCACGAGTTGTAAACGACGGGACGCGGCTTGGGGGTGGGCGCACCGGAACGGGGCAGAACCTCAGTCAGTTCAAAGGCATGCAGCAACCGCGAAGCTTGGCCCAGTCCGTGAGCGGCGTATCCGCCATAGAAAACCGGCGTCTCCAGCGATTGTCCCGGAGCCAGCACATACCCGAAGTCGAAGGGATTGAAACCACCTGTCACCCGCACGGCGTCGAGTTGATCCTGCTCGACGGTAATGCGCCAGGAACCGCTCCACGCCAAAGCACCAAACCAGACCTCCCCTTGCTCCTCGTTCGGCTCGCCGGCTTGAATGGCGAACCAGGGATTGGCTTGGTGCCCCGTCGATCCTCGGCGGCTTTCGATTACCCGCTCGCCCGGCCGTACAGCCTCCTGGGTCAATGTCCACTCGCCCGCCCATCTGCCAGTGAGGTAGTTGAGGGTATAGTGCGACGCCGGCAGCGCCCATGCTGCGGCCGCCACCTGTTCCACAGTAACGGGGCCGGTTTCGCGATTTTCGATGGTAGCCGAGCGAGCGAGAATGCCGGTTTCAGGATCGATGCGGTAGTGCAATGTCACAAAGATTTGGCGCTGAATATCCTTGAGCACCACGTCGAATCCGTGCTCGGCCGGCTTGTGGCTTTCATAATGCAGCACCAAATCGCGATTACCGTCAGCGAAGCTCACCTTGAGGGCCGGCTCGACAAACAGCCCCGCACCCCAACCCGCATATTCCTGCGGAGTCGTGCTGTAAGACGAGTCGAATGAGGCCCATTCGCGCATAGCCACCGCCTGGGGGAACTTGTCGGTCGCACCCAGTCGACCGCCCCAATAGACCTGTTGCAGCTCGCCACGCGAATTAACTCCGAAGACATAGGAAACCTTGCCCCCATCCAACCTAAAGATTTTGGTCGCGGGGTCGAAATTTGCAATAGCGGTTTGGGCTGAGGTGGACATCGACGCGGCGAACAGGAGGGCAAAGAATGAAAATGTTTTCAGCATAGCGCGATCTTTCTACAGTCTCCGGAAACCCGCTCATCATAGCACCTGTCTTTGGCGCTGTGAAAAAGAACCAAACTGGGCAGATCTGGTCCGTTCTGTCTCCGCTAACAGCCGGATTAACACCCTGTGAAACACCTCAACCTGAACATGGTCTATCCTGAATCTGTGCTCCGGAGGTCCCCTGGATGCTTTCCCCCGCCGCAACTCCCCCCGCGATCGCCACGCCCGTTGAGGTGATAGCTGCTGCTCTTGAACGCATTACCCCGCTGCACGGCTTATCACTCGAAGACCGACTATGGCTGGCTACGCATGGCCAGGAAGTCGTTGGGCAAGCCGGCGACATTCTGTTCGAAGAAGACACCCCTGCAGACCGGATGCTTCTTATCCTCCAGGGCGAGATCCATGTGCATCGCAAACGCGGCGGCCCGATGGAGCTGTTCATCGGTCGTGCAGGCCAAATGACGGGGCTTCTGCCCTTTTCGCGCATGAAGGTTTCTGGCGGCCAGGGGGTCGCGGTCACACCCGTTTGGGTGTTGGTGGTCAATAAGTCCCTGTTCCCGGCAATGCTCGAGGCAATTCCCTCCATGGCCCAGCGCGTGGTTTCCACGCTCCTCGATCGGGTTCGCGAAGTGACCCGCATCGAGCAACAGGCTGAGAAACTTACGGCCCTGGGCAAGCTGGCCGGCAACCTGGCCCATGAGCTCAACAATCCGGCCTCCGCCGCTCAGCGGGCGGCTTCAAACTTGGTCACAGAGTTGCGCGCCAATCGCGAGAATCGCTTCAAACTGGTGAATCTTTGTCTCAGCGAACAGCAGATTCACGACGTTCAAGCCTGGGAAGACCGGGTTTACCAGCGCAAACAGCCATCTGACGCTCCCAACGCCGCGAACCTGATCTCCAGCGAAGAGGCGCTTCGCGATTGGCTCACCGCTTTGCCCTGCGACACGGCCTGGGACGTCGCTCCGCAATTGGCCGAGCAGACCATTACCGTCACCGACCTTACCGAGTTGCGCACCATCATCGGGGCGGACGAAACCTGCATCACGCTGCAGTATTTTGCACGCTATCTGCGCTCCACCCGCTCGATGGAGACGCTGCTTAACTCGACGGCTCGCATCTTCGACCTGATCAGCGCCATCAAGGCTTACTCCTACATGGACCGGGCCGCAATTTTGGAAGTGGATGTGCCGGCGGGTTTGGACGCCACAGTTCGCATGCTGCAGTCGCGCATGAAGCATGTGACCGTGGAGCGCGATTATCAACCCGATCTTCCTTGCATCAGCGCCTATGGAAGCGAGTTGAACCTGGTGTGGACCGCATTGATTGAAAACGCTTTGGAAGCGATGGCGGCCAAGGGCGGCGAGGGGCGTCTCAAGCTGACTTGCCGCCTCGAAGCCGACATGATGCTGGTGGAGATCTGGGATACAGGCCCGGGAATTCCGCCCGAATTACAGGACCGCATCTTCGAGCCTTTTTTCACGACAAAAGCTCCGGGGCAAGGCCTCGGCCTCGGTCTCGACAACGCCATGCGTATTGTCCGTAAGCATCGCGGGCATTTGGGGGTTAAGTCCGAACCTGGCTCGACTTGCTTCCGCGTTCGCCTGCCGCTCGACCAGTTCCAGGCGTATTGATTCACGATTGCGTCGAAGGAGGACTCGGTCACTCACTCGACCAAGGATTCCACCCTCATGAAAACGTCGTTAAGCCCCTTGCTTTCAGTGCGCAACGGCAAAGACGCAATGGCGTTCTATAAGTCCGCGTTCGGTGCGGAGCAGCTATTTCTGTTGGAGAGTCCGGACGGCGCGGTGGTGGCTCAACTTGCTGTCGGCGATTCTAATTTCTGGCTGGCTGACGAATCTCCTGTGCACCATAACTTCAGTCCTGAAACGCTGGGCGGCAGTACCGTACGCCTGGTGATGGTTGTCTACGACCCCGACGCGGCATTTGAGAAGGCGCTTAAGGCCGGAGCGGTCGAAGTTTGGCCGGTCGCCGACCAATCGTACGGTTGGCGTCTCGGCCGCCTGGTCGATCCCTTTGGGCATCACTGGGAGATTGGCAAGCCACTGGGCAGCGGTTCGTAAAGCACGTACCAACACACAGACTTTAGAACGAAACTTCGGCCTGCTCAGTTACGCGCAGCACCGACTGGTCGCCGGTCCGGTGTTTCCAGGCCGCACGAATCGCATCGATCTTGTCGCGATTTGCTGGGGTGTCGGGATAGTCGATAATCAGCACCTTTGACCGCAGGCGCTCGGGGACTTTCTGTTCCTTCCCCTGCCATTGACCGTAGACATCGGACACGCTCAACCCGTCTGGAAAGCGCGGAGTCACCTCACGGTCGAGGAATTCGCGCCATGTCGCTTCACTGATTCCCTGCTCCGGATGATCTGCCGGACCGAGACCGAAATAGAGCCTGGTGTCGGCCCACCCCTGGGTCTGCCCCGGATGAGCAGGATCGCCCGTGAGAGTGGGAGCGGTCGAGGCGGGCGACGACGCGAGGGGCCCGTGCGCAGCACATCCCGTCAACGCGATGATGAGGCATGGGAGCCACAGAAACTTACGAACCCGCATTCCCTCTCCAGCCAAGATTGGCTTTACTTCTCTATTTCCACACCGCGCCAAAAGGCAACAAAGCCCTTGATTTTGCGCGCCGCAGGTTTGGGATCGGGGTAGTACCAGGCCGCATCGGGATTATCCTGGCCGTCGATCAACAGGCTAAAGTAGCGGGCCTGTCCCTTCCAGGGGCAAGTCGAGGTCGTACTGCTGGGACGAAAGTACTCGCGCTTGAGGCTCGTTTCAGGAAAGTAGAGGTTACCCTCCACTGTCTCTGTCACATCGCTTTCAGCTATTACTTTTCCATTCCAAAGTGCTCGTGCCATGGGCTATTCCGGTGAATGCTGCATATTGGCCGGCCGCTTCGCAGCGCGGACGGCAAGCAATGGATACGACAGTAGCAGAGATTGCCGTCGAGAGGCGAATCTCGCTGTTGGTTTGGGAGACTGTAGAGCCTACTTCGCCTCGGCAATCGAATCGATGTGTACACTCTTTTTGCCGGAGTTGGCTGTCGCCTTGATGGTCACTTTATCGCCGTAAAAATCCTTGACCGCATCAGGATTGTCGATAGTCCATACGTCCTTTTTGCTCTCATCAACAAACACGGGAGCCGCGCCGCCATCGATACACTTCTTAACGCAGGCTGCGCCCGTTCCACTGTGCTTGGCGGCACACATGGAGTCTGAAATCCAACCGTTGATGCTAGTGGAGTCAGCGGCATGGGCCACGACGCTAGCAAAAGATAAACCGACAACCAGCAGAGCGAATGAGCGCTTCACATCGACCTCCGAGGGGTAGGAACTTTGGTTCGCCTACCATCATGCACCCGGCCAAAGCGATTCGGCAAGGCGGGATTCCACGATATCCGCACAAATGCTTTGCGGTTTCCTACTTCACCGTAAGATTCTGCCGTCTGCTGCGCATGGCTTCGACATTTTTCACGGCAATTTCGTACCGTGCCGCTGCAGCGGTGTTTCGCTTCACCAGGTCTGACGTCTTGACCAGGAATCCAGGATTCCGCTGGCGTACATCCTCCACGATGGGCGCGAACTTGGCCAACAGGAAGAAGCCCTCAGCATTGCAATCGACAAATAACTCCGCCGAAAGCGCGCCGTGTAGCACCATGGCCGCCGCCATCTCCCAATAGCTAAGTACCTGGCGCACAAAGGCGTTGTGAGGATCTGTTGGGCTCATCGAAACTGCGAAATAATCCTCCGCAGTTTCGGGCCAAAATTCACCCGTCATCCACGCGCGCGCCTGACGCATCAGTGGCTCGCGCCGCAACTCATAAAGCCTGAGAATAATCTCGGCATCGGCAGGAGTGGCCATCATTCGTTCAATCTGCATTCGTTCCCGTTCCATGATTCACCGTCGTCCTATCGTACCGGATCGTGCCGGGGCGCGAATCAGCAGATGGGTTTGTCGATCTTGATACGCACCTCGTTTAAGCGCGAGGCCCTGTTCGGACGAAGTCAAACTCCTGACCAGCAAGAGCGACAATGCCCTTCGCACTCGCTTATCCCTAAGCCCGGTTACGCCGGTTGCAATTCGGGTTTGACGCCTTTCTCGACGACTGGACCATGCGTCTCAACGGTGGGCGGTGGCGGTGCATCGCCGATCCGCTTCGAGTAAGTGCAGACTACCGCGGCATCGGGCGCAGGTTCAGCGGCATTTTTGCCGCGTTTCTTAGGCACTGCTTCTTCTTCAGCGGCTTTTTTCTTATTGGGGCACTCGAGGAAAATGCCGGAGCGCAGCGTCTTCTCGACCAGGTACGGGCTGCCGCATTCCGGACACTTCGTCGGCACAGGCTTGTTGTTCGACGTGAAGTCGCACTTGGGATAATTGGTGCAGCCCCAGAAAATGTTGCCGCGCTTGGCCTTGCGTTCCGCCAGATCGCCGGTGCCGCACTTGGGACACTTCATCCCTTCGATAAGGTTCTGCTTCACATACTTGCACTTGGGATAGCCGGAGCAGGAAACGAACTCCCCGTACGATCCTTGGCGCAACACCAGGGGCTTGCCGCATTGCGGACAATCCTCGCCGGTAGGCTGCGGGGTCGACTGCTTTTGCTGCTGCTTTTGGCTCAGCTTGCGAATCGTCTTGCACGGCGGATCTTCGTTGTATCCGGGACACGACATGAACGGCCCAAAAAGACCCCGTTTCAGCACCATCACCCGTCCGCAGTTATCGCAATACTCCTCTTGCTCGCTCGCCTCCTGCACCTCGGGCGTATTCAGGTCCGGCTTGCCGGCCGTGTTTTCCTTTGTGAAGTCGCAACTCACCTGCTCGACAAAGATCTTCTTCCCTTTCGCCGCCGGCTCATCCGCCGCCACTTCAATCGCAGCAACCAGTTCCTTGGTGTTCGCTACCTCCTTCGAGTACACGTTTGTGTCCTCAATGTTTGCGCGCACCGTCATCGGGAAATCCAGCGACGTCGTGATCTTCTTGGTTACCGCCTTTGGATCCTTCTTCCAAGGCCCCATCGCAACTGTCACAGGTGGTTTCTTGCTGAAATTTGAACAGGAGTAGAAGCTGCCGAACTTGCCCCATTTCAGAACCAGGGGATTTCCGCACTTTTCGCAGATCTCGTTCGTCGGCTGTTCCATCCGCTTGATGCTTTCCATGTTCTCGCCGGCAATCTTGAGCTCGTCCTCAAAGTGGTCGTAAAACCCGCTCATCAGGTCCGTCCACTTCTCCTTCCCCTCTTCAATGTCGTCGAGTTCTTCCTCCAGCTTGGCTGTATAAGCGATATCGAATATGTATGGAAAATTCTTCACCAGCAAGTCGCAAACCACCATGCCAATTTCAGTCGGGTAGAACCTTCCACTGATCTTGGCTACATACTCGCGATCCTGAATTGTGTTGATAATTGACGCATAAGTAGACGGTCGGCCAACACCGCGTTCCTCCAGCACCTTGACCAGCGAGGCTTCGTTGTAACGCGGAGGCGGCTGAGTAAATTTCTGAACGGCAAGCACTGCCGACGGCCTCAATTCAAGAGGGATTTCCGGCTCCACAAATGTCGGAATTGGCTCATAATCCTCTCGGGACCCTATGCTTTCGTTTCTTGCTTCGATCTTCGCAACTTCCACGTTGTACTTCTTCCGAGACTGATCCAGCTTCGCGTTTCTTGCCTCCACCGCGAGCTTCTTCAATTGGTCCGCTGTGGCCAACGGCAACCGCGCGCCCTTTGGAATTTCAGGCAGGCGGTCCTCATCTTCTTCGTCGGCAGAATAGACACGCATGAAACCATCGAACCTAAGAACCGATCCTGTGGTGCGGAAGTTATACGTTCTGTCGCTGACCGCATCGATTTCAATGGTGGTTACGTCGTATAACGCAGGGCTCATTTGCGAAGCGATAAACCTCTGCCACACGAGCCTGTATAGCTTTAACTGTTCCGGCAGGAGGTAACGCGCGATCGACTCCGGCGTCCGCGAAGGATCCGTAGGTCGAATCGCCTCATGTGCGTCCTGCGCCGCCTTTTTGCCCTTGTAGTCGTTCGGCGATTTGGGCAGATACTCAGGCCCCAGAGCGCCAATCCACTGGCGGGCAGCGGCGACTGCTTCCGGCGCAACACGCGGCGAATCAGTACGCATATAGGTGATCAGGCCCGTAGTTCCTTCGGCGCCCAGATCGATGCCTTCATAAAGCCGCTGTGCCACGCCCATAGTGCGACGCACGTTGAAGCTCAAGCGCCCAGCCGCCTGCTGTTGCAGAGTGCTTGTAGTAAAGGGCGCCAGAGGATATTTCTTTCGCTCTTTCTTTTCGAATGACCGCACCGTCCAAGTCGCCTTTTCTGCAGCTGCGACGATTTTTAGGGCCGTCTCCTCGTTTGGAAGCGCGTTCGCAAGAAACTGATCCTTGCCGTCTTTATCCTGGCCATTCGCTACCCGCGCCGGCTCCCCATCGATGCCGATAAATCGCGCAGTCAGCAGCGTCGGTTCACCGTGTGAGTCTCCCGTCACCTTGAATTGCAAAAGCGCGTCGATCGGCCAATGCTCGACGGGCGTGAATGCGCCGATCTCGCGTTCGCGCTCCACAATCAGACGCACAGCCACGGTTTGCACGCGTCCCGCAGACAGGCCGCGACGGACCTTATCCCAAAGCAACGGCGAGATTTGATAACCCACTAAGCGATCGAGCACGCGCCGCGTCTGCTGCGCATCGACCAGGTTCTGATCCACATCACGCGCATGCTTGAACGCTTCCTGCACCGCCTTCTTCGTGATCTCATTGAAGGTCACGCGGCGAATCTTCTTCCGTTCCTTGTCGCTGGTTCCCAATTGAATCGCAAGATGCGCCGCAATGGCTTCGCCTTCACGGTCAGGATCAGGCGCCAGGAAGATTTCGTCTGCCTTGGCTGCGGCTTTTTTGAGCTGCACAACGACCTTCTCCTTGCCCGGAGACACGATCAGCGTCGGCTCAAATGTGCGGTGCTCAAGTTCAACCCCAATGTCGTTCTTGGGCAGGTCCATGATGTGCCCGACGGAGGCGAGGACCTCGAAACCCTTGCCAAGATATTTTTCAATCGTCTTCGCCTTGGCGGGCGACTCGACGATTACCAGTGATCTGCTCATTGCCATCCTTATTACTAACCCCGCTTCGGCCAGTTGGACGCGAAGTGGAACAATCTGTTGCTGAATCCCGTGCAAAACGCCCGTCCCACCGGGGCAGGCATACTTCCGTTTTTAAACATGGGCCGCAAGTTTTGTACGCTATCACGGAAGACGGCATCGTTTCTAGCCCTAATCCGTCTTTTTCGCTATGACCGTGTTCCCACACTGTACGCGTAAAAGCTCTCTGCGGTGCGAAAATTCGCACAAACCGACAATCATTTTGAGCGACTGGGAAGAGAAAAGTCACAGCGTTCGCACGTAATTCTTTCCCGGCAATTGCCTGATGCGGCCCGCCATTTCGAGCTCAAATAGAGCCGTAAACACTTCCGATGACGTCAGTTGTGTTTCAACCAGCTCGATGATTTCGTCGATCTGCAACGACTCGTCGGCGCGCATGACCTCCAGTACCATCGCCTCTTCGGGCCTTAGCACGGGGTCCGGCAAAAGAGATGCCGCGCCAGCGGAAATAGATGCAATATCGCCTCTGTCCTCCAACTCCAGGCGGATCTGTGAAGGCAAATCCTCCCACACGTCCTCCCAACTTGCAACTAGCTTGGCACCTTGTTTGATCAGCGTGTTCGGCGTCCAGGAATTCTTATTGGTCACGTTACCGGGAACCGCGTAAAGATCCCGATTCTGATCGGCCGCGCAGCGCGCGGTTACTCTAGTGCCGGAATTTTCGGCCGCTTCGACCACCAGCACCGCCACGCTGATCCCGCTCAGTATCCGATTGCGGCGCGGAAAATTCTGCGGCGCCGGAAAAGTCCCCATCGGCAATTCACTCACGATGGCTCCGCCGCCCGCGAGTATGTCCTCGGCCAGTTTCTTGTTCTCCTTGGGATAAACGACGTCGATGCCCGTGCCCCAAACGGCAATTGTAGGCGTTCGCGCAGCTAGTGCTCCCTTATGCGCGCAGGAGTCGATGCCGCGCGCCATGCCGCTCACAATTAGCAACCGCCGCGCGGCCAAATCGCGCGACAACATCTCCGCCACACCCGAGCCATACGGCGAAGGATGTCGCGTGCCCACAACGGCGATCGACGGTCGCGCCAACAGGCTCACATCGCCACGCACCCAAAGCACCGGCGGAGGATCGTAAATCTCTTTAAGCCGTTCAGGATAGGCCGCGCAGCCGTAGCTTACCACGGTGGCCGATTGCGCCACCACGAGTGCCCATTCTTCTTGAGCTGCGCGACGCGCCTTGCCCTCAAAAATGAACTGCGCCGACGAGGCAGGAAACCGTAGTGCTTCAAGAGCTGTGAGAGGCAAATCGAGAATATGGCTGGCGGTCTGGCCGGCCGCTTCCACATTCTTCATCGCATCCAAAATTCGCTTCGGTCCCAAGCCCGGCGTAAGCGCCAGGGCCAGCCACGCTAGCCGATTCTGCTCGACCGCGCAAGCTGCGGGATTCAATTGATCCAGAGGTAGCGTCGTCACTATATAAACACTTCTCTCAGACGCCCGGACAAGGCGAATGACTGAGGAGAAAAACTGTAGTCCATCTCGATAGTAGTTATTGCGCTGAACGTACCCCTATTCCGCGTACAAGTCAAGCGGCCCTCGGAGGAAAACTTCCCGAAGCTGCGCTTGATAGTCTAATGAAACGTGAGTTCGATCCCCGATTCCCGTCTGCGCATCGCCGCTATCAGGTTCCTCAACCCCGCACCGTTAATGTGGGATTTTGAACACCCTCCCCTCGAAAGCGAATTGACCACCCGCTACCGCATCGACTTTATGCTGCCAGCGGAGTGCGCCGACCGCCTCGCAGCCGGTACAGCTGATCTGGGTCTGGTGCCGATTGCCGCGCTGGCCGTAACGTCGGGACTGCGCATTATGCCGGGCTGCACCATCGCTTCAAAAGGACGTGTGCGGTCGTTGCTGCTAGTACGCCGCGCCAACCAGCCCTTTTCAGAAATAGGCACGGTCGCGGCCGACACCGCCAGCCGCACGACCATCGCTTACACGCGCATTCTTTTCAATAAGTGGTCGAATGCGAATGTGCGATTCATACCCATGGCTGCCGATCTCGATGCCATGCTCGATCGCGCGGACGCCGCCATCGTCATCGGCGATCCTGCGCTCATGGCTCTCGAGGAACGCGCCAACCGCTTCGAACGCACCGGCGAAGAGTTGATCTATCACGACTTGGCCCACGAGTGGCGCTTGCTTACCGGGCTTCCATTTATTTCTGCGGTCTGGTGCGCGTCCCCGGTCGCTCAGCACAGCAGCGCTTGGGACGACAGAGTCGCCGAAGACCTGATTCGCTCGCGCGATCACGGCTTGCAGAACATCGAAACACTGGCGGCCGAGTGGTCGCGCCGTCTGCCCATCTCTGAGCAGACCATTCGCACGTATCTCTCTGCCAACATTCACTATGCGCTCGATGATGAATGCATCGAAGGCATGCGCGGGTTCTTCCGCATGGCTGCGGAGACCGGCGTTTTGCCCGAGTACGAATTCTCCATCAGAGGGGCAGCGAGCCAGCGAGGTTAGCTGGCTCAGTCCTTTAGATTTCCCAGCGCAACAATGCCGCGCCTACGGTGAATCCCGCGCCCACCGCCGCGATCAAAACCAGGTCGCCCTTTTTCAATTTGCCTTGCTCGATGGCGGTTTCCATGGCCAGCGGAATCGTGCCTGCCGACGTGTTTCCGTACTTTTCGATATTAATGATCACCCGTTCCGGATCCATGCCTAGCCGGTCCGCGGTCGAGGTGATAATACGCTTGTTGGCTTGGTGGGGGATGAAACAGCCCAAGTCCGCACCCGTAATTCCGTTGCGTTCAAGGAGTTTAGCCGTCGCTTCGGCCATCTTGCGCACGGCAAATTTGTAGACCGCCTGACCATCCTGATGAATGAAGTGCATCTTTTTGTCGATGGTCTCGTGCGTGGCCGGATTGAGACTGCCACCCGCAGGCAAATTGAGCGCAACCCCTCCAGAACCATCAATTTCGTGCACAAAATCGATCATGCCGATCTCGCCTTCTTCAGCCGGCTCAAGCAACACTGCTCCGCCGCCGTCGCCAAACAGCACGCAGGTCGAGCGATCGGTATAGTCGGTCATGCGCGTGTTGGCATCCGCGCCACACACCAGCACCATCTTGTGCGCTCCGCTTTCGACCATCTTCACGCCCGCCTGCAGCGCGAAAACAAATCCCGAGCAGCCTGCGGATACATCGAATCCCCAAGCGCCCTTGGCGCCGAGCTTGTCCTGCACCAGGCAAGCGGTCGAGGGAAACATCATGTCGGGCGTGACCGTGCCCACGATGATCACTTCAAGGTCGGTGGGCTTGATGCCGCGCGCCGCCAGGCATTTCTTGGCAGCCTCGACGCACATGTCACTGGTGCCCTGGCCCTTGGCCAACACGTGCCGTTCGCGAATACCAGTGCGATCCATAATCCATTGATCGTTGGTATCCACCATTTTTTCAAGGTCTTTATTGGTGAGGATTTGAGGGGGAGCGTAGGTGCCGAGCGCGGTAATTTTGGCGCGCCGGCCGACCACGGGACGAACGGTCAGGGCCACTGCTTTTCTCCTTGCGCAGGCGGAGCCAGCCGGTCCTGATCCCTGACCCCTGATCTCTGATCCCTGGCACAAAAGTACCGGGTGACCTACTGCGCACGCATTAGCCCGTTACCGTTGCTTCCTTCCGGACCTGGCGGGATTGGCGGGATTACGTCGCGTAGGACCCGGCACTGATCGATTTTACCATCTTTGGCGGACACGGTTGGCACGCCTCGCAGTGTCCAGGATGTGTTACTGGTTTCTACAACTTCTCTGGAATTCACAAAAGCCATGAAAGCGACGCCTGCTGTGTAAAGCAGGGGATTCCCACCACGTTTGGAAGTTGCATAAATTGTTGGCTTGACACATTTGCGGGTAATTTTCACTATTCTGATAGACTTTTCCTTAGCGAATATTGAATACTGAGGGCGCTCAAGGCTGTCGAATCAAACGGTTCCAGCCATTTGAGCAGGCGTAGGGAAACTTTTTGCGCGCAGAGCCATCTAACAGATGAACGCTTTCAGCCGATTTAGGAGCTGAGGAGACAATGGGAAACAAAGTAAAGTCTGATTTTCTATTCGCGCAGCCATCTTTCGCGTCAGGTGCTGCTCGTGTATTCGATCTCTTTGGTCAGTTCGACGAATACAACAGAAGCGATACGCCCGACGAAGCAGATGCTAAGGCTATCGCTTCGGATTGGATTGTTGTTGGACAGGATTTAGCTGACGCGATTGAGCAGAGTGAGCCTGAAATCCAGGCTGCTTAATACGCTGTGACTAAGCGCCGCAATACTTCTCCCCCAACTCCGCCAAATACCGCGATCGCAACGCTCACACAATCGGTTTCATTCTCTGGTCCTCTGCCGCCTCCAGGGCTTTTGGCTAAATACAATGAAGTCATACCGAACGGCGCTGAACGCATAATGGCGATGGCGGAACGTCAGAGTGCCCACCGAGAGTCCCTCGAAGCTAAGGTGGTAGAAGGCAATGTCGCGAGCCAAGCGCGTGGATCACACTACGCTTTCATCATATGTCTCATTACCATTGTCGGCGGATTTGTGCTGATTGCCATGGGTAAGAGCATCTATGGGGTTTCTGCGGTTATCGGGAGTCTGGCTACTCTTGCAGGAGTATTTGTACTTGCAAAAAGAGACCAGAGAAAAGAGCGTCTAGAAAAATCGATCACACTTGAAAAGCGCAGACGCGCCTAAGACAGCAAAGCATTCTTAGGGCCGACCCGTGCACCCGAACTAAAAGTCGTTCATACGAAGAGCTCACCGCTTCCAAACCACGAGTGCGCGCGCAAAACGAGGCAAACCGGCGTTCAAGATAGAATAGAACCGTGAGCAAATCTTCCCTACCCACGGCACCCACCGTGGGCTTTATTTCGTTAGGCTGTCCTAAAAACCTCGTCGACTCCGAGGTAATGATGGGCCTGCTCGATCGCGCCGGTGCGCGGCTGACCACCCGTCCCGAAGATGCCGAAATTCTGGTCGTAAACACCTGTAGTTTCATCGACACCGCCAAGCAGGAATCCGTCGACACGATCCTCGAAATGGCGCGCCACAAAACCTCCGGCCGCGCCACTCGACTCATCGTTACCGGCTGCCTGGTCGAGCGTTATCGCGACGAAATCCGCAAAAGCATTCCTGAAGTAGACGCCGTGGTCGGTACCGGCGAGCTCGAATCGATTCTCGAAGCGGCCGGCATCGCCCCCCCGCCCCTTGCCGCGCCTTCGCCCTTCAACATCCTCACCGGCAACGCCGAGGCCCGCTCCGGTCAGGAATCGCTCGCCGGCACGCACAAAGCCGACTCGACCGTCTTCCGGCCAGAAGGAGACCTGCGCGAGCAGCAAGGCCGCTTTAGCCGCGACGACTGGCAGGGCGCGACGCACCTGCTCCCAACCTACCTTTACGACGAGAACACGCCGCGTTTGCTGGCCACTGGCCGCACGTCGGCTTACATCAAAATCGCCGAGGGCTGCGATCATCCGTGCACCTTCTGCGTGATCCCCAACTTGCGCGGAAAATTCCGCTCCCGCCGCTTTGAATCGGTCGTCACCGAGGCTCGCCAACTGGTCGCACGCGGCGTCCAGGAGATCACTCTGATCGGCCAGGATACGACCTGTTACGGCGAAGATCTCGGCATCAAAGACGGCTTGGCCACGTTGCTCGACTCCCTCGCCCAAATCGAAGGCCTGCGCTGGCTACGCTTCCTCTACGCCTATCCCAACCGCATCACAAATCGACTTCTGGAAACCATCGCCAAGCACGATAACATCTGCAAATACCTTGATGTACCGCTGCAACACGCTTCCCCCTCCGTGCTCAAGACCATGAAGCGCGGCGCCGGCGCCGACATCTTCCTCAAGACGATCGAAAAGGTACGCGCCACGGTTCCCGGCATCGTTCTGCGCACGTCCTTTATCGCCGGTTTTCCTGGCGAGTCTGTCGAAGATGTGACCATTCTTGAAGATTTCATCAAGGCGGCGAAGTTCGATTGGCTGGGCGTCTTCAGTTATTCCGACGAAGAGGGTTCTGGCGCCTTCGCCTTCGAATCCAAGGTGCCCAAGCGCACCATCGAAGCCCGCAAGCGCCGCCTGATGAAAACCCAGCAATTGATTTCAAAGCGCGCCAAGCAGCAGTGGATCGGCCGCCAACTGGTCGTGCTGGCCGAGGGCGAAAGCGAAGAGACGCCCCTGCTGTGGGAGGCCCGCACCGAATTCCACGCGCCTGAAATCGACGGCAAGGTCTACATCAACGACTTCGGCGACCTGGAGTCGCTCGAGGCCGGTCGTTTTTATCGCGCCGAAATCACCGAAGCCCACGATTACGATCTCGTTGCCCGCGTCGTGTCCGGACCGCTATAAACTTGACTCGCGGTATTATATAATCATGGCCACCATCCATATCCCGGAAGCCGATGCCGCCCGCGACTTCACCTCGCTCATGGCCCACGTCAACGCCGGTTCTGAGGTAGTCATTGAACGGGACGCGCAGCCCGTCGCCATCGTTCGCCCGCCGGTCAAGCTCCCGGGCCGACTGCTCTCCGAAGTCATCGCGTTGATGGAGGCCCGCGGTTCAACAGCTACCGTTGATGAAGATTTTGCCCGCGACGTGGAGGCTGCCATAGCCGCGCATCCCGAGCCGTTGGACCCTCCCGCGTGGGACTGATCCTCGATTCGAGCATCATTGTCGCCGCCGAGCGGCGCAAAGACGCTCCCAATCAGCCGCTTCGCAATATCTCCGCTTTGGCCGGAGACCAGAATGTCGCCATTTCCACCGTTGGCTTGACGGAGTTTGTCCACGCGATTTATCGCGCGCCCACCGTGTCCATTCGCGTTCGCCGCGAGGCCTTTATTGAAGATCTTCTCGCTTTCATCGAAGTAATGCCCTACACGAGATCGACCGCATTCCTCGCCGGCAGAATCGACGGAGAGCAACGGGCGATTGGTGTAACCATCCCCTCCATGGACTTGCTCATTGGAGCGACTGCACTTGAGTTTGGATATTCTGTCGTCACGGCTAATGTCCGTCACTTCAATTTGATCCCCGGTCTCGCAGTAATCGCCCTCTGATTCGCGGCAGCCGCCACGATCTTTTGGTGCGAGAATTAAAGCAGGCGTCACGCCAAGACAATCATTCCATGCCACCAAAGAAAAAATCCGCCTCTGTATTACGCTGCCCCACCTGCGGCATGCTGGTTCGCCCCAAGGATGAGGACTTTCCCTTCTGCAGCGATCGATGCCGCAAAATCGACCTCGGCAAATGGGCCAGCGGTGTTTACAAAATCAGCTCGCCGATCCTCGATCCTGAGGTCCTCGATGACCTGGGCGGGCTCAGCGAAAGCCGCAATCGCGACAGTTCCGATGAGTGACCAGACGGCAACGCCCGCGGAGCAGCCTGCTGCCCACAAGACCTTCTGGGCCTGGACCGTCGCCACCTTCTTCGGCGCCGGCCTAGGCAAGCCCGGTCCCGGCACCTGGGGCTCGGTAGCCGCTGTCCTGTTATGGGCCGCCTGCGCATGGGCGTTTCACCCCGCGAAGCTCACTCTATTTCTCGTCTTGCTCGCCGGCATCGCGGTGTCGATTGCCTTGGGCGTGCCCGCCGCCACCATCGCCGCCCGTGAGAGCGGTCGCCACGATCCGGGCTTCGTCGTGGTCGATGAAGTCGCCGGCCAATGGATCGCGTTATTGGGCTCCCCGGCCGACTGGCGTCATGCACTGATTGCCCTCATCCTCTTTCGGCTCTTTGACATCACCAAACCTTTCCCGGTGCGACAGCTTGAAAGCCTGCCCGAAGGCTGGGGAATCGTCTTCGACGACGTAGCCGCGGGGTTGTATGCTTGGGGTGTCGCGTCGTTACTGCGCATCTGGATATAGCCCGCGACAGAGTTTCGAGACTTTCAGGTTTCGAAACAAGGTCCTGACCATGGCTCGCACTCGCTCCCAATCCGCCGCAGAAATCGTGCCCGAGCCGCGCATTGACGATGTCACGCCCGCAGCCGCGCTCCCCCTGGGCGACGTCGAGCTGATCGGAGCGCACCTCGGCCCACTCTCTTTTGGATCGCCTGCCGTTCTGGTCGCGGGCCAACCAGCGCATGTGCTGATGAGCCGTCCCGGCCGCCTCGCTTTTCGCGTCCCTGAAGACGCAATGACAGGTCTGATCGAAGTCCGCACCCCGACCGGTGTAAGCAACTCAGTGCCTCTGCGCGTGGCCCACGAACTTAGTGCCGGCCTGCATCCCGTGACCAGCCCCGCCATCAGCCGCTCCGGCATGATTTACGCCACCATCTCCGGCCCCCGTGGCAAGCAGACTCCCGTTTCCGTAGTGCGCGTCAGCCCCGACGGCCGCGGCACTCCCTTTGTCACCGGAATTCTCAACGCCACCGGCCTCGCTTTCAATCCCGAGGGCGATCTGTTCGTCACTTCTCGCGCCGAGGGCAATGTCTATCGCGTCGATGCGGCCGGCGAGTCGACCGTCTACGCCGAAGGCATGGGCGTGGCCACCGGCGCCGTCTTTGACGCCCAAGGCAATCTTTTTGTCGGCGATCGCAGCGGAACCATCTTCAAAATCAACAGCGAGCGCAAAATCTTTGTCCACGCCACGCTTGAGCCCAGCATCTCTGCCTATCATCTGACCATCAACACCGAGGGCACGCTCTTCGTTACCGGACCCACGCTGTCATCAAACGACGCCATCTGGGCGATTGAGCCCAACGGGGACACGCGCGTCTGGTATCGGGGCCTGGGCCGTCCGCAGGGGCTGGCATTCGGCAGCGACGGCAACCTCTACCTGGCTGCCGCACTCCACGGACGTCGCGGCATCGTCCGCGTTACTCCACAGGGCGAAGCCGCGATTGTGCTCTCTGGTACCAATCTGGTCGGCATCGCATTTTCGCCCCTCGGCAACACCGTTCTCGCCACCAGTCAGGCCGTCTACGATGTCGACCTGGGCGTCGAAGCAGCATCCTCCGATCGTGCCGCGAAGGCCGAAGCTGCATCTAAGCCAAAGGACATAAATCAGGACCAACGAGCAGAGAAATGAAATCCGAGATTATCGCCGTCGGCTCTGAAATGCTGACCCCCTACCGGCAAGACACCAATTCTCTTTATTTGACTGAAAAGCTCAACGAGATTGGTGTCACCGTCGCATTCAAAACCATCGTCGGCGATCGCCGCAGAGACCTCGTCAGCTCCATTCGCACCGCCCTCGGCCGCGTCGACATTCTGATCGTGATGGGCGGCCTTGGACCCACCGAAGACGACCTGACCCGCGAAGCCATGGCCGAAGCCCTCGGCATCACTCTGCGCCGCGACGCCTCTCAGGTAGCCGCCCTGCACGCCCGTGCCGCTACCTGGCGCATCACCATGCCTGACAACAACCTCAAGCAGGCCGACGTGCTCGAGAATGCGGTAGTAATGCCCAACGCCAACGGCAGCGCCCCCGCCCAGTGGATCGACACCCTCTATTCCGGCTATCGCAAGCTCATCATGCTCGTTCCAGGGCCTCCCGGCGAGTGCAAGCCGCTCTTTGACGCCGAGTGCATGCCGCGACTCCGTGAAGCTTTGCCAATCAGCTTTATCGCCAAGCGCACCCTCAAAGCGGCCATGATTCCCGAATCGCAGGCCGACAAGCTGCTGGCCCCCATTTACACGACTTATGAAGACGTCGAGACCACTATCCTGGCCCACGGCGGCGACATCCAGCTCACTTTGCTTTGCTCCAAGCCCACGCTCGAAGAGGCCCAGCATCGCGTTGACGAGCTCGCCAGCCGCATGGAGGAAGCTCTCGACGACTGGCTCTACTCCTCCCAGGGCGAAACCCTGGAACAGATCGTTCTCTACTACCTCGGCCTGCGCCAAGCCACGCTGGCCACCGCCGAAAGCTGCACCGGCGGCCTGATCGCCCAGCGCATTACCGCCATTCCCGGCAGTTCGCGCTCGTTTATCGGCGGCGCTATTGTCTACTCCAACGAGATGAAGACCCTGTTTGCCGATGTGCCCGCGGAGCTGATCGAGCAGCATGGCGCCGTGTCGGAGGAAGTAGCCGCAGCCCTCGCCCTCGGCATTCGCAAACGCACTGGCGCCACCATCGGTCTCGGCGTTACCGGCATCGCCGGCCCCAGTGGCGGCACTGAATCCAAGCCTGTAGGCCTGGTCTACATCGCCGTAACCGACGGCAACCGCACCGACTGCATGTCGCGCACTTTCCGCGGCTCCCGTACCCGCGTCCGCGAATGGGCTTCTCACCAGGCCCTCGACCTCGTTCGCCGCCGCCTCATGTAAACCAAAGCTTGGTAAGTTGTGACGCCCGGTGCAGACGACTCTTGCATTTGTGCGCTACGATAAGCCGTTCCTTATTTGGGAAACCGGCATTGAATTCGCCGGCATGCTCCGCCGATTCGATTGCCGGTCAAGGAGATCGTCATGGCTCACTTTCGTCATGTTCTTACCCAATCCGCCAACGGGGTAATGACCATTACCCTCAACCGTCCGGATAAACGCAATGCCTTGTGTCCCCTCTTGATTGAAGAGATTACCCAGGCTCTCAACGAAGCCGAGATAGCCGATTGCGGCGTGGTCATTCTCACCGGAGCGGGCCCGGCATTCTGCGCCGGTCTCGACATTGAGCATTTAGCGGCTGAGACTGAGCACACTCCGGAATGTAGCCGGCGAGACGCTGAGGACATGGCCAGGGTACTGCGTACGCTTTACGATTTCCCCAAACCCGTCATCGCCGCGGTCAACGGACCCGCCATCGCCGGCGGCATGAGCCTGGCCACCATTCCCGACTTCACCCTCGCCGTGCCCGAAGCCAAATTCGGCTATACCGAGGTAAAGGTGGGCTTCGTTCCCGCCATCGCCGCCTCGTTCCTGCTGCGCCAGGTGGGCGAGTTGCGTACCCGCGAACTGCTGCTGTCGGGCAAGCTGCTCAAAGCCCAAGAAGCCATGCACCTCGGCCTGGTCACCCAAATCATTCCCGCGGAGGAGTTGATGCAATCGGCCAATGCGCTGGCCCAATGCCTGCTCCTCAATAGCCCTCAGGCCATGCAGGCGGTAAAGCGCTTGCTCGCCAAGCACTCCCAACGCCGCCTCGACGAGGAGCTTGAAGACGCGATTGAAGTCAACGCCCAGCAGCGCTCGGCCGAGGACTTCAAAGAGGGCGTACAAGCCTTCCGCGAGCACCGTCGCGCCGACTGGCCCAGCATGCACGTAAAGGTGTAGTTAATTGGCGGAAATCGGCGCGCTTACCACCGCAAACCGGCCGGCAACAAACTTGCGTTCCTGTGCCGACCAGCGCCAGTAGCGGCGCTCGATCTTGCGCAGTTTGTCGTTCATGGACGAACTGCGCGTCTCCTCCAGCGACAGGTCGGGAAAGCGCACAAAAGTGCCTGTCTGGTCGAGTTCATCTTCCGTCCCCAGTGTGACTTGCATCAGAAAGTCCTCAGTCGCCAGAGTCTGCACCAGTTTCCCGCCCACCACCGAGAACACCTGCGTCTGGTCGGCCACATAGCCCGATCCATGGCCCTCATTCACATGGTGAAGAACCACATCGTCCGTATCCCGCCGCCGCAACGACATGATTTCAAACGAGCTCGGCCCATGCCAGCAGTTCAACTCCTGGTGATCTACGACGTGCCACGGAGTTTTGACCGGATCTTCGTCCGATCCTTGCAGCAGATAGAGATAGCACGAAACGCCGACGCCGCTGGGCACAAAAGCGATTCCGTAGCGCGCCGTTCCTATTGTCCGAATCGCGTGAAGCGCGATCTTTTCGCCCGGCATCCACTCTTCGATGGCGTATTTCGCGATCGCCGGCTCGACTCCCAGCCTCTCCAGCAGATCGGCTCTCTGTCCGCCATCTGCCAGTCCCAGCATGTCTTCCATGTCGTCAAGCTTGCCCAGCGGAATCGACCCATCAACGCCAACCCTCATATATTGCGCCGCGGCAAGATGGCCCACACCCACTAAGACGAAGACACACGCCATCACCCAGATTTTTCTGGTCATTCGAATCATGCTTTGCGTCACCCTGTTAGCTCCCCGGATGCGTCGCCCGCAATTCGGCCACAATCTCTTTGGCCGCCTCGCGCGCCCTCTCTTCCTGGTCCGGAGGAAAGCTGATTGCACCCACCCGCGCATGGCCGCCGCCACCATAGCGCTCGCACACCTGCGCCAGGTTCACCATGGTCTTGGGATCGACCTTGGTCCAAGGATTCGAGCCCACCGCAACCTTCGTCCGGAAGCTCGATTTCGACAGCCCGATCGAGTATGTCGCGTTGGGGTGCAAGTAATAAGGAATGAACTTGTTGAACCCCTCCAGCGGATGGTCTGTAATGTCGAAGAAGATAGTCCCGTCGCGCTCTTCGCTGCGGCTGCGAATCAGGTCCAATGCCTCCTTGTGACGCTCCAGCAGCGGAGGCACCAAGTCGGCCACAAACGGCTGCGCCAGCACCTCGGCGAGCGGCAGCTCAGTCAAAAGCGGAATCAGCTTGGGAATAAACTCCGGATCCTGCGTGGACTCGATCACCAGTGTCAGCTTCATCGCCGGCGCTGCCATCTCTACAGCCGACTCAGGACTCTCGTAGAGCGCGCCGTCTACAATGTTGGCCCAATGAATCAGCTCCGCCACCGGCTCGGTGTCAAAGCCAAATCGCGTCGAAGCAATGTGAGCCAGAAAGCTGGTGCAGGACGTATAGTCCGGATCGAAAAACTTGCGTCCTGCACAATCCGGATCCTTTTGGCAGGCCAGGAAGCTGGCATGGTCCGCGGGCGTCAAAAATGCAGACTGGTGGTGATCGAACCACCACGTAATCTTCGGCGAAGGTGAATATTTGAAGTCCACAATGGCGTTTTCATCGCCCGTAAACGCTGCCTCGTCAAACAGCGCGCCGGCGCGATGCACCAGTCCGTGATATTCGTAATTGGCGCCAGTCGCGATCCGCTCGCGATGGAAACGTGTAAACAGCGAGGCCGAACAGGCTCCGTCGAAACATTTGTCATGATAGAAGACGCGAACCTGCAAAGCCTTCAGCCCTCCTGAGTAGGAAAAATTGTTTTCCCAGAACTGTTAAGCATCAAGGGCATTGCCGTTTGTGTCAAGGTCCCGTGACACGTTGCCCCACGATGGGCCGTTATTCGCACGTCCACGAAACCTTTGTCTTACGCTGTAATACGGCGTATTATGTTGTATTATGAGTTCCCCGCGCACCATCAGTTTTCGTATTCCCGCCGACAAGATAACCGAACTCGATACCCTCGCCAAGGCTATGGACCGCGACCGCAGCTACCTGTTGAATGAGGCAGTTGAGAACTATTTGAATGAGCAGCGCCGCATTGTGGCCCTAATCGAGACAGGCTTGGAAGCCTCGCAGCAGGGGAATCTAATCGACGATGACGATGTCGCCGTCATGGTCGACTCTTGGGCTCAGAAAAGCTCAACTCAAAAGGCAAAGACGACGGCGTGAAAATCCGGTGGACGACACCTGCCGTGGAACAATTGGAGAGAATCTTCGACTTCATTGCTGCCGATAGCCCGACCGCCGCTGACCGCACCATCCGGCGCATTCGTGAATCCATTCGCCGCACGGCGCAAATGCCGTTCTCGGGTCGAGTGGGGCGAGTCTCCGGCACCCGAGAAATCCCCGTTCCGCGAACTCCCTACCTCGTTGCCTACAGAGTCGTGGATAACTCGATTCACGTCCTTGCAGTGTTTCATGGCGCGGAAAGTTGGCCGAGTTCCCTTTAAGGGGCTACTCCTCCGTAAAAACTTCCTTAGCTGACAGACATGTCCGATTCTGGACATTCTTCCTTCCCATCGGACAATATCGCTCACCCCAAGAGTCCGCGCTCCACGGCAAGCCATTTCATAATCAACGACGTACGCCCTATCACTATTTGGCGCGCCAAATGCTTACATACAGGTTCATTCGAGCGCAAAATTTGCGAAGTCAGGTACGGAGAACCCCATGCGGACATTGATTCAGGATCTGCGCTACGCCGTGCGGCAGCTTTGGAAATCGCCCGGGTTTACCCTTGCGGCGATTATTACTCTGACCGTCGGCATCGGAGCCAACGCCGCCATCTTCAGCAACATGGACGCTGTGGTCCTGCACCCGCTGGCCGTGCCCCAACTGGATCGCGTGGTCACCATTGCCGAGAAAAGCTCCGGCGAAACCGCTGGCTACCTTGAGGTTGCCCTGGCCAACTACGAGGATTGGAAGCGCCAGAGCCGTTCCTTTGAAGATCTGGCCGTCCTCACCAGCAGCGACATGAGCCTCACCGGGGCCGGCGACGCCTCCCATGTGCGTGCTGCCAGCAACTCTGCCAATTTTTTCGAGATTTTGCGCGTTCAGCCCCTGCTGGGCCGTGTCTTTCAACCGAATGAAAACCAGCCCGGCACGAACTCCGTGGCCGTGCTCAACTACGGCTTTTGGCAGATGAAATTTGCAGGCGACCCCGCGGTGGTGGGCCGCAAAATCGAGCTCGATCAGCGCATTTACACCATCATCGGCGTCCTTCCCAAAACCGTGCAGTATCCTGCCGAGGTCGATGTCTTCCTGCCTCTCGCTCCCACTCCGCAACAGCTTGCCAACCGCATCGACCACAACTACCTGGTCATCGGCCGGCTGCGGAACGGCGTAACGGTTGCCCAGGCTCAGGACGAGATGGGCCGGATCGCCAGCGGCCTGGCCAAAGCCTATCCTGCCACCAACCTTGAGCGCTCGGCCAAGGTCGAACCGCTGCTTGACGGCATCAACGGCCCTTACACTCCGCTCTACTACCGCCTGGTCCTCGGCGCCACGCTTTTTGTGCTGCTGGTCGTCTGCGCCAACGTCGCGAATCTCCAGTTTGCCCGCGGCATTGCCCGCCGGCCTGAGATTGCCATGCGCACCGCCGTGGGAGCCAGCCGTTATCGCATCCTTCGCCAGCTACTGACCGAGAACATTCTCCTCGGCCTCCTCGGTGCCATCGGAGGCCTGGGCTTTGCTTGGTTATTCCTCCATGTCATGGACGCCTTTATGCCGCCGAGGGTCGCACGCTTCATCGCGGGATGGTCCAATGTCTCGCTCAATGGCCGCGCCCTCGCCTTTTCTTTCCTTCTCGCCATCGGCGCCGGCATCGTCGCCGGACTCTTGCCGGCGCTCGAGGCCCTGCGCGTCAACGTGGTCGAGCAATTGAAATCCGCATCTCGCGCAAGCATCGGTTCTGCGCCTACCCGGCGCCTGCGCAATGTCTTTGCCGTTTCCCAGATTGCCCTCGCGGTCGCGCTTGTCATCGGAGGCACCCTCATCTCCAAAGGCATGAACCATCTGCTGCATTTGGCCGACGTCTACCAGCCGGACAAGATACTCACCTTCAGCGTTACCTTGCCCGCCAACCGCTACGACACCCCACAGAAGCAGGCCGCGTGGTATCGCGATAGTCTTCAGGCGCTCCGCGCACTCCCCGGCGTCTCCCGCGCCGAAGTCACAAATGCCCTGCCCTACAGCGACTCCGAGTGGGTGCAGGACTGCGACATCGAGAACCGCCCCACCGTTCCCGGCAAGTTTCAGACTGCGGCGCGCCTGCCCATCAGCGATGGATACTTTGCGGCTTTCGGCATTCCCATCCTTTCCGGCCGTGGTTTCAGCAGGAGCGACTCGCTCGGGACGCAGCCCGTCGCTGTCGTGAGCCGCCGCTTCGTCGCCCGCTATTTCCCCAATGAAAACCCGCTCGGTCATCGCATCCGCATCGGCGCCCACGACACTCAGACTCCCTGGCTGACCATCGTCGGCGTGGCCGAAGAAGCAAACTACTCTCTCTGGGAAGAAACAGTGCAGCCTGCCATCTACATGAGCGCCGCTCAGATACCCGCTTCCGGCGCAACCTATGCCATCGCCACCATCGGCGATCCCCTCGCCCTCGCTGCCCCCGCGCGCAAGGCCCTGGCAGCGCTCGATCCAACCCTCCCCCTCGACACCGTTGAAACTTACCACGAGCTCCTGCACGATTCGCTCATTGGCCTCATGTATGCAGCCACCATGCTGGTTATCGATGCCATCATTGCGCTCCTGCTCGCTGCCATCGGCATCTTCGGCGTCATGGCTAACCTGGTCGGCGAACGAACCCGCGAGATCGGCCTGCGACTGGCCATGGGCGCGCGCCGCGAAGATGTCCTGGGCATGATTCTGAGTCGCGCTTCGTGGCTCACCGGAACCGGCCTTTTCGTCGGTTTGCTGATGGCCTTTGGACTGGCTCGGTTAGTCGCCAACTTACTGCGCGGCGTGCGGCCCGACGATCCCGTCGTATTCGTCGGAATCGCATGCGTAATCGCCCTCATTGCCATGGCTGCGAGCTGGATTCCCGCCCGGCGCGCCTCCCGAATCGACCCCATGGCGGCGCTCAGAAACGAGTAAGCGCGCTCCGTGCCAACCTGTTTGCAATACGGCAGATAGTCACGCGCTGCCGTATTGCATTCAACCGCCGCCTGCCGGTTTCGGTACGATCGTAATCCCAGCTCAGACGATTGTGGGTTCCCTAATCCGTCTCAAACGGACTAAAAAGAAACCACTGTCCTGTTTAAAGGCCTTCCCGACGACGCTCTCCACCTGTGCGATCGGCTCCACGCCCCGTGGAACCAACATCGATACTCAGCAAGGTACGCAACGTTTCCTGCCAAGTTGATGTCCATCTAGATTGGGGAACGAACAAAAATCAAACGCCGCAGAAGCGTATTGCGTCTTTGAATCACAACCCAGAAGTTGGAGTATCTTAGATGTCGTTACTGAGCAACCCCCTCGGCAAGGATCCGATCGACTTGACCACGCAGTTTTATATCCGCGCGTCGTCTTCGCTCGCCGACGAAAGCACCCTCGTGCTTCTCGATGGCGACACCTTGGCGGTGTTCGATCGCAGCGGCGACATCCAGCCTCTTGCCGCCGGCCCACAGGGCATCTTTCATCAAGAGACGCGCCACGTGTCCCGCCTGGAAATGCGACTTTCCGGCGAACAGCCTCTGCTGCTCAGCTCCGCCCTTCGCGAAGATAACGTCCTGTTTGCGGTCGACCTGACCAATCCTGACATGCGATTGGCTTCGGGCTTGTCCCTGCCCCGCGGAACGCTCCACATCTTTCGTACCAAACTCCTCAAAGACGGGGCCTGTTACGACAAAATCGCGGTACATAATTACGGCGATAAAGCCGTCGATCTCGAAATTTCCTTCGAATTTGAGGCCGATTTCGCTGACATCTTCGAAGTACGCGGCGAAAAGCGTGCGCGGCGTGGCGAAACCTTTGCCCAAAAGATCGACCGGAACGCCATAACCCTCGTATATAGAGGACTTGACGCCGTCCAGCGCAACACTCGAATTCAATGTTCGCTCTCCGCCTGCAACACTCTCGAAGGCGGAATCGTGGTGCCGATCCACCTCCAACCTCAGGGTGAAACTGACTTCATGCTGACCATTGCATGCCAACGTGGAGACCCGTCCGTCGCGATCGCCGGTTACGACGAATCTCTGCAGCGTCTCACCCAGCAAAGAACCGGTGGGCCACTCGCCGAGATCGACATTCAAACTTCAAGCGAGCAGTTTAATCAATGGGTCCGACGCTCGCAGTCCGACCTGGCCATGCTGGCAACTCCCACCGAATCCGGTCTTTATCCCTACGCTGGAGTCCCGTGGTATAGCACCGTCTTTGGCCGCGACGGCATCATCACCGCCCTCGAACTGCTCTGGATCCTGCCCTCCCTTGCCCGCAGCGTCCTCATGCATCTCGCCGCAACCCAGGCCATAAGTCTCGATACGGGTCGTGACGCCGAGCCCGGCAAAATCCTTCACGAAATGCGCAAAGGAGAAATGTCGCAGCTTCGTGAGGTCCCGTTTGGCCGTTACTACGGATCGGTCGACGCCACGCCCCTGTTCGTCGTGCTCGCCGCAGCCTATTTCGAGCGCACCGCGGACATCGATTTTTTACGCCAGATCTGGCCCAATATCCTCGCCGCCCTCGAGTGGATCGATCGCTACGGCGACCGTGACGGCGACGGCTTTGTCGAATACACGCGTCAAAATAAGTACGGCATCGCCCAGCAGGGTTGGAAAGATTCAAGCGACTCCGTCTTCTATACCGATGGCAAACTCGCCTCAGGGCCCATCGCCCTCTGCGAAGTCCAGTCCTATGTCTATGCAGCCAAACGAGGAATCGCCCACGTCGCCAGCGCCCTCGGCGATCCTCACCTGGCCGACCAGCTCAACTCCCAGGCCGCTGAACTCAAGTGGAACTTCGGCACAGCCTTCTGGTCCGACCAGCTTTCGACCTTCGTCATTGCCCTCGACGGCGATAAGCGGCAGTGCCAGATCCGCAGCTCCAACGCCGGCCATTGCCTGTTCTCCGACATTGCTACCGAAGCCCAGCATCGCTCGGTCAGCGCATCTTTGCTATCTTCGGCTTTCTTCTCCGGTTGGGGCATTCGCACCCTCGTCACCGGCGAGAAGCGCTATAACCCCATGTCCTATCACAACGGTTCCGTCTGGCCGCACGACAACGCACTTATCGCCTATGGCGCCCTGCGCAGTTCAGACAAGAAGCTCGCCCTGCGCGTGCTGTCCGGCCTCTTGGATCTTTCCCAGGAAGTAAATCTGCATCGTCTGCCGGAGCTCATCTGCGGTTTTTCTCGCCGGCCCGGCAAGGGTCCTACCCTTTACCCCGTCGCCTGCTCGCCCCAGGCATGGTCTGCCGGAGCTGTCTTCATGATCTTGCAGGCATGTCTAGGCTTGGAGATTCGCGCCCGCGAGTCGCGCATCTATCTCCACTACTCCGCGCTTCCAAAATCCCTGCAACATGTGCAGATTCGCAATCTTCGCGTCGGTAACGCGCGTGTCGATCTCGCCTTCGAACGCTACTCCGAAACCGTCGGCGCAAACATCCTGGAACGCACCGGCGACGTCGAAATCGTCTCCCTGCGATAGACTTCAGAACTTTGCCCTGTGCTCTGGCGTACAGCAATTTTGTAGAATCAGGTCATAGACTTTCTTTGTTCGCCAGAGGAGACACTGCATGGAGCCGGAGTTCCCGACCCCTGCGCCGGGGGTGCGACAAGACGATGCGAACCCGGCCTTGTCGCCGTCCCCCACTGTCTCCCTGGAAACGGCCGCCTCCGACACTCAGCCAGACACGCCGCACCCTGACAATCTGACCTGGCTCTTTCTCGGCCCCAACGGCCTTCGCGCCGGAACTTCCGTTGCCCTATTCGCCATTCTTCTCTACACTTTGGCCGCGTTCTTCGGCACCATTCTGTCCTTCGTCGTCGAGGGCCTTCTTAACCGCACTCTTACCAGCGGTACCGCGACGGGAATGGTTCTCGGCGAAGCCCCATGGGTGGCGGCGCTCGCGACATCGGCCGCCATCATGGCCCTCCTTGACCATCGCCGCTTGCTCGATTACAACCTGGCTGGCCGGCACCGATTTTCCCATTTCATCAGCGGACTCGCCGCCGGATTTCTGGCGCTTTCCTCGCTCGTCGGCGTTATGGCCTGGGGCGGGTGGCTTCATTTCGGCCAAGTCTCGCTCCACGGCCAGGCCGTCGGCAAGTACGCCGTGCTCTGGGCGGTCGGTTTTCTCTTCGTGGGCCTCACCGAGGAAGGCACATTTCGCTGCTACCTCCAGTTCACGCTCACGCGCGGCATCAACTTCTGGTGGGCCCTCGCCACGATCGCGGCGGTCTGCCTCGACCTCCTGATCCGGTCAAAAGGCCACGGCGTCTGGGGCATCTACGCCTTCGCACTGCTGGGCCTCTTCCCCTGCCTCTGGCTTCACTTGAAAAACACCCCGCGAAGCGGCTTCTGGCACGCTGCCTGGCTCGGTTCGACTCTGTTTGGTTTTGTTCATACCTTCAACGACGGCGAAAACTGGATCGGCATCTTCGCCGCCGCTGCCATCGGGTTCGTCTTCTGCGTCAGCGTGCGCGTAACCGGTGCAGCCTGGTGGGCCATAGGCTGCCACTCCGCATGGGATTGGGCCGAGACTTACTTCTACGGCACGCCCGACAGCGGCTACGTCTCCAAGGGCCACTTTCTCGCTACCAGCGTCACCGGCAGCACCCTTTGGAGCGGCGGCACGGACGGTCCCGAAGGCAGCCTTCTCGTCTTGCCCATCATCCTCCTGCTACTCGCGGCCGTGTTGGCATTTTATGGCCGCCAGCGTCGCGCCCACGACCTTTCTGCCATCTTGAAAAGCACCAGTCTCAGCCCCTCCGTCGGCCACGCAAAATAGCCGCGCCCGATCACCGGAGAGAATCGTCTTGATTGCCATGAATCTCACTTTGCACATGTCCTGCGCGGTCACAGCGGTATCCTGTTGACTAAACCATGTCCAAGTTCGACGCTCTAGATCGATCCACTCGTTCGACATCCACACGCCGCGCCCGCGCTCGCAAGCGCCGCTGGCCGCGCACTCTCTTCCTCACCGTTGTGACTCTCGTCGTCGCAATTATCTTTGTCGCCGCAGGATGGGTGCTCTGGCTGCGATCCGCTGCCCACGCGGCACTGCCCGTGCTCGATGGAGACGTGCAAATCGGCGGTTTATCGGCGCCCGTCACCGTTCGCCGCGATGCCCACGGCATGCCCCACATCGATGCCGCCACGCAGGAAGACCTCTTCGTCGCCCAGGGCTACGTCACCGCCTCCGATCGCCTGTGGCAAATGGACATGTACCGCCGCAACGCCAAAGGCGAACTATCCGAGGTGCTCGGCCCCTCGCTCGTCAAGCACGATAAAGCCCAGCGCGTGCTCGGTTTTGGAGCGGCCGCACAGCGCATCTACTCCAATCTCCCCGCCGCTGACCGCTCCCGCGTCGATGCCTATGCCCGTGGCGTTAATCTCTACATGCAGCAGCATCAGAGTTCCCTTCCCGCGGAATTCAAGCTGCTCCTCTATCGCCCCCAGCCTTGGACCGGCGTCGATTCCATCGCCATCGGCACCATGATGATCGACATGCTCGATACCCACTGGGACGCCAAGCTCTCGCGCGAACACATCGCAGCCACACTCCACAATCCACAGTTGGAATCGGAGCTTTACCCGGTCGGATCATGGCGTGACCACGCCCCCGACGGCGAGCTGATCGACCTCTCCCAGCCCCACCCCGAACCCACGCCCGTCCCCGACGACGAAGACAACGAAAGCACCCAGTCGAAGCTCCGCTCCATTCCGTTGCCTGCAGCCGATGAAGACATTCCCGCCCTGCGCGCCACCCTCGGCCTGCCTGCCTGCGACGGATGCTCACCCGGCTCTAATAACTGGATCGTCTCCGGCAAGCACACTGCCAGCGGCAAGCCCTTGCTCTCGAACGACATGCACCTCTCGCTCACCGAGCCCAACATCTGGTTCATGGCCGATCTGCGCGCCCCTGGCTATCATGTCGCCGGCGTCACCCTACCCGGCATGCCCTACGTGATCGCCGGTCACAACGAGCATGTAGCCTGGGGATTTACAGCCCTCTTCGGCGACGTGCAAGACCTTTACATCGAGAAACTTGACGGCAACGGCAACTACCAGGCCCCCGACGGCTCCTGGAAGCCTCTTTCCGTCACCCATGAGACCATCCACGTCCGTGCAGGCAAAGACGTCCCTCTCGACGTCCAATCGACCGTCCACGGTCCGCTGCTCAACCCTATTCTGACCAACGAAACCCGCGCCGTCTCGCTCAAGTGGACCCTTTACGACCCGTCGCTCAATTCCCTGCCCCTTTACGCCATGAACACTGCGCAAAACTGGTCTGATTTCTCCGCCGCCCTGCGCGTGTGGGACTGGCCGACCCAGAATCTGGTCTACTCCGACGATCAGGGCCACATCGCCTACCACGCCATCGGTATGGTTCCTCTTCGTCCCTCCGGTCTCGCCGGTACGCCGATTCAGGACGCGCAGCACGAGTGGCAAGGTTACATCCCCTTCGACGCCATGCCCAGTGCCCTCGATCCGCCCTCCGGTTTTGTGGCCACCGCCAATTCCCGCGTCACCACCGAAAAATCTCCCTATCCCCTCTCGCTTGAATGGGTTGATCCCTATCGCACCCAGCGCATCTACAAAATGCTGCAAGGCCGCGACCAGCTCACCCCCAAGGACATGCTGGCCGTCCAGACCGACATCTACAGCGAAGTCGATCAGGAGCTCGGCCAGCGTTTTGCCTATGCCATCGACCATGCCGCCGGCACCGACGACCGCCTCCGCAAGGCCGCCGACCTGATGCGCAGCTGGGACGGCCGCCTGACCACCGACTCCGCCGCCGCGTCCATCGTGACCAAGGCCCGTCACGCCCTCTGGCTCATCATCCTCCAACCCAAGCTCGGCAAAGAAGCCGAAGACTATCACTGGTCTGAGTCTGATTTTGCTGAAGAAGAAATCATCATGCACGGCACTTCCAACTGGCTCCCTCCCGGCTACGCTGACTGGGATTCGGTTCTGACCGACGCCGTGCGCAAAGGCATGGCTGAAGGTCACGCCCCCAGCGACGTAAGCCAATGGGCCTACGGCAGTTGGCACGTCGTCGATATCGAACATCCCCTGGCCAAAATGCTGCCCTGGCTCACCCGCGGAGCCGGCACCGGCCCGCAACCCCTCAGTGGCGACACCACCACCGTCAAGCAGGTCGGCCGCGACTTTGGCCCTTCCCAACGCCTCACCATGGACTGGAGCAACATCGACGGCTCGACTGAAAACATCGTCCTCGGCGAAAGCGGCGACCCCTACAGCCCCTACTACCGCGACCAATGGAATGACTACTACCGCGGAACGACTTTCGCACTGCCCTTCACCCCCGCAGCGGTGGCCTCGCAAACCACCCACACCCTCCGACTGCTGCCATGAAGGCGCCGATTAGCCGCAATCGTCAGTCCATCATCGGCGCCATTTTCATCCTGCTCACGGCCACGCTTGCCGTCGCCCCGCAACTGATCCGCGGCACCTCTTGCGGACACGATTTCGACTTCCATCTGGTCTCATGGCTCGACGCGCTCGATAGCTGGCGCCACGGCGTCTTCTATCCCCATTGGACCCCCAGTCCCAACTACGGCGCCGGCGAACCGCGCTTCATCTTCTATCCGCCCCTTACCTGGATGCTGGGCGCGGTTCTTGGCGCTATCCTTCCTTGGTCCGCAGTCCCCATTACGCTGACGTTTCTGCTGCTTGCCGCCACGGGATTCGCCACCCGCGCCCTCGCTCGCTACGCGCTCAGCGACTCAGCCGCGACTCTCGCCGGCTGCATCACCATCTTCTCCGGCTACACACTCTACACGGCTTACGAGCGTTCCGCCTTTGCCGAGCTCTCCGGGGGCTTCTGGATTCCCCTCGCCCTGTTGCTGGTCCTCCACGAACGCCCCTCTGCTCAACCCCAATTTCTCTGGCGTCGCACTTTCGATGGCTCCGCAGGACCTCTCGCTCTCGTCGTCGCCGGTTCCTGGCTCTCGAACGCGCCCCTGGGCGTCATGACCTGCTACCTGCTTGCTGGCTTCGCGCTCGCCGTAGCCCTGCTCACCCGATCCTGGGCGCCCTTCATCCGCGCCGTCGTCGCATCGGCTCTCGGCATAGGCCTTACCGCGGTTTATCTCGTCCCCGCCGCCGTCGAACAACGCTGGGTAGACATTCGCCAGGCAACCGACGATCCCGGCCTCCTCATTCAAAACAGTTGGCTTTTCGCCCACCACGCCGATCCGCAGCTTAAACTCCACGATGTCGAATTATTCAAGGTTTCCATCATCGCTGTCCTCATGATCGGCCTCGCTATCGCTGCCGTCCTGATCGCTTGGCTTCGCGGCACGCTGCCAGGAAAACGCCGCTTCTGGCTGCCCCTGGCGTTAATCCCATTAGCAGTCCTTTTCCTCCAGTTTCCAGCCTCGTTTCCTGTCTGGAACGCCCTTCCCAAGCTTCATTTCCTACAATTCCCCTGGCGTTGGCTGGTCGTTCTTGAGGCCCCCCTGGGCATTCTGCTCGCAGCCGCCATCTGGCCGGCGAGTCGCCCTCGCAAAGCCGCCATCGTCGCCACCTGTACCATCGCTTTTATCGCCGCCACGATTCTCGCCGGCCGCTTTTACTTCGAATCCTGTTATCCCGAAGACGCCATCCCCTCCATGCTCGCCTCGTTCTCAAACGGCGATGGCTTTGAAGGCACGGACGAATACGAACCTCCTGGCGCCGACGATTCGATCGTCCCGCTCCGTCTGCCGGGAGCCTGCCTGGTCACCGATCCCACAGCTATCCTCGGTGCTGGCGACCCCGACTCAACCCCCGAATGGTCCCCGGACCAGCACACTTGCCAGGCCGTCTTCCCACTCATCAAGCCAGCCGCCGACCACTTGCGCGTCCAGGCCGCAACCTCGCACCCCGGCTACCTGATCCTCCGCCTGCGCAGCTATCCCGCCTGGCAGGTTCGCGTGAACGGCCAGCCCCTCTCTCTCATCCGACGCGACGACGGCCTCATGGCGGTACCTGTTCCCAGCGGCCCAGTCGACGTCACCATCGACTGGACCACTCCCACCGACGTCCTCATCGGCCGCGTCATCAGCTTTCTGGCACTCATCCTTCTCGCTTGCCTCAGTTTTATTGAGCGCAGGGCCGCGCAGCCTCGGTTATCATGAGAGCAATGCCTGCGGATGTGAAATCGATAATTCAAGAAGGCGCGGAACTCACCGATCGCGCTCTCGAGACCCTGATTCCTCAAGTTGAAATCGTTCCCGCTTCGATCCACGGAGCCATGCGCCACTCCACCTTTGCCGGTGGCAAGCGCCTGCGACCGGTTCTTGCCATGCAGGCTGCCGTCACCATCGCCGGCGAACTGCCCAAAGGCATCGAGCGACTGGGCGCGGCTCTCGAAATGCTCCATACCTATTCGCTTATTCACGACGATCTGCCCGCTCTCGACAACGACGACCTACGCCGCGGCAAAGCTACCTGCCACGTGGCGTTTGGCGAAGCCATCGCCATCCTCGCCGGAGACGCCCTCCAGACCCGTGCCTATGAAGTGCTGGCCGGGCTCGACTGCCCTCCCCAGGCGACCGTCAAAATCATCGGCCTCATCGCCAACGCCACCGGCACCGTCGACGGCATGATCGGCGGCCAAGTCCTTGATCTTGAAAGCGAACACCTCAAGCCCACGCCGCAATTGGTCGAAGCCATTCATCGCGCCAAGACCGGTGCTCTCATTCGCGTCAGCATCGTGACTGGCGGCGTGTATGCAGGAGCCAATACCGGCGACATAGCCTGCCTTGATACCTTCGGGCGCAAAGCCGGGCTGGCTTTCCAAATCATGGACGATGTCCTCGATGTCACCGTCGATTCAGCGCATCTGGGCAAGACCGCAGGCAAAGATCTCGCTACCGAAAAGGCCACCTGGCCCGCCGTCTACGGCATCGAACAAAGCCTGCGCGACGCCGCCGATCTCATTGACGAAGCCTTCGCCGCTCTAGCACCTTATGGCAGCCGGGCCGACGGTCTCAAGTCACTCGCAAGATACTTCGTCGATCGAAAAAACTAGGATGTTTTCGCCAGAATTCCGGCCCCGCGACCATGCTCACCGAAGCCGACATCTTTACCGCCCTGCGCGACTGCTTCGACCCCGAAGTAAAGCTCAATCTGGTCGATCTGGGCCTGATCTACGCCGTTGAAACCGGTCCCGATCCCGATTCCTCCCCGGCTTGGCCGCGCCAGTGGGTCAAAGTGACCATGTCGCTGACCACCCCGCAATGCCCGGCCAGCGGACTCATCTTCGAGCAGGTTAACAACCGGCTCGCCGGCATCCCCGACATCTCAAAAGTCGACGTGAGGCTGGTTTGGGAGCCGAAGTGGACGCCGCACCGCATCAGCGACGCTGGCCGGCGGCAATTGGGTATCTAATCCAGCCTCTCCCTAATGCCCCAAAATCGCATGCAGCTTCTCCCGCTTGGCCGACAGATCGTCGATGGTCGTCTGCGCCTGGTCCAGCAACCGTTGCGCATCGTCCAGGTAGCGCGGCAGCGCGCCCCACCAATCGCGCACCGCTTCCTGCTCTTCCAGCAGCGCCAGGGCCGCTCCGGCAGCCACCACCACCAGTCCCGCCTTACGTTTGCCGGTCAACAACAGCAGCGAACCCACCAGCAGCGTTCCACCGACCGTCGGCCGAACCCATTCCATCTCAGCTCTTTGCGACTCGACGTGACCCTGTGGATAATCGAACCTTTGAGGAAGCGGTGCAGCGCCCATTGTGATCTCCTTGGTAAATCAAACAGCTTAGACACAGATGCCAAATACGTTGCGCCGGTGGCCCACACCCGTTAGCGATCGGTTATTCCCTCCGCTCCGACGGCCAGCTCCACCTCAGTCCAGGTCGAAGTCCCGCAATGGCCTGCCGTCCGGAGCATCTTTTGCCTTCCTCAGCGCCTCGGCGAACTTCTTCTCCAGCAAATCAGCCTTGTTCTTTTCCGCATCCACGCTTTGCCGGAAGATCGACTCCTTGCGCTCGTCCTGCTCGCGCATCGCCTTGGCCGCTGTCTCCAGATCCTCAAACATGCGCTTGCGCGGAGCTGGAGTGTGGCTCACCACCAGCCCCGTCGACGCATCGATCTTCAGCATCGCCCCGCAATCGGGGCACGCTACCTCAAATATTTTTTCCTTCGACTTTGACATTTCATTGAGCATTCTATGCGCACCAGCCACGAGTTGCACAACTTCCCGTCGTTTCCATCATGTACGTCTATGTACACGTCAGAACGTACATAAGCGTACAATCTTGTCTATGGAAGTGCCGATCACTCAATTTCGCCAGAAAATCTTTTCCTTCATCGAACAAGCCCTCGAAGGCAAAGACGTCCGGATCACCTACAAGGGTCGGCGCGTGCGCATTGTGCCCGAAGGCAAGCCGGTAGACAAACTCAGCCGCATCACGCCCCTCGACCTCATCCCCGAAGGTGTCGACCTGAACGATGAGTCGTGGGTAGGCGACATCATGCGCGAGTGGGAGCAAAATTGGGACCGCGAACTCGCTTCCATAGCGAATCCCGCCCCCACCCGAGTCACCCCTAAGAAAACAATCCGCCGTCGATCGGGCACGAAAGCATGATTGCCTATCTCGACACCAATGCAGTCATTCGGCTGTCGATCGGCGGCAAGCCACGTCTCAGCCGCGAGACATCCCGCCTCATTGAGGAGGGCGAACTGAGAATTTCACCCATGGTTCTGCTGGAACTCGAGTTGCTCAACGAAATCCGCCGGATCAAGTATCTGGCCAGCGATCTGCAAAGCAAAATCGAACATGAACTCGGCGTCCATGTCTGCGATCTCCCCTTCGCCCCCATTGCTTCCGCTGCCCTCTACGAGAAATGGACCCGCGACCCCTTCGACCGCATCATCGTAGCCCACGCTAAAATAAACGGCCTCGCGCCCCTCATCTCCTCAGACGAGAAGATAGCAGCCCACTACCCGCGCACTATCTGGTAGCTCCTCGACAACCCCTGCAGTCCCGTCACCAGGACACAGCGATTACTTGAGAGGCTGCACGTACATTCCACCGGCATTCGTTATGGCATAGGGCGAGCCAGATGCTTCCGCCACGCTGCTGGTTGTGACCGTATAAACCCACAGCTTTTCGGTCCCCTTTGAATCGGTTCCCAGCGCATACATGTGATTGTCGTTGTCCCAGAGAATCGTACCGATATTGTTACCGGCCAGCAGTGTCTTGTATTTTGTTACCGGACTACCACCATTGAAGTGGAAAAGCAGCACGCCGGCCGGCCCTCCGGCAGCCAGCAGCTTGCCCGAGGGCGCAATACTCAGCGCGGAACAGGCCAGGCAATCGCCCTCGTAATCGTTGTCCACCGGCAGAGTGGCCATGTTCTTATAGGTGCTGGTCGTCTTTAGATTCCCGTTGGCATCGGCCGCGTAGGTCGCGATGACCCTCGGCCCGTAGATGGCGCCCCCGCCGTCGGTATCGTTGTCGATGGCATAGAGCGTCATCGCCACGTGATTGGTAGGGTCTGTAGCCATCGCAATGGGACAGTAATACCCTGGCGTCGATCCCCCCTCCGGGCTGTAAGTATCGTTCGGCGCCGCCGGTATAGCGACTCCCGACGTCGTCGTAGCCAGCTTCCCACTGCTTGAACGCCGGAATACACCGACATAGGGATACGGACCATTGCCGAATGCGGCGTTGCAACTCGGCGTGTAAATAAATTGATTATTCCCCAGGATATTGATGCTGGCGCCACCCAACAGAACATCTCCCGTAGTACCCAGAAAACTCAATACCCCATCGCTTTCCTTGATCTTGAATGACTGGTAGGTCGTTCGGCAGGGGAAATCCGCCGGGATCGCTGCGTTGTACAGATCCGCCCCGGAATGGTCTATCGCCAAACCCTGCCCATTCCAGTAGGTCAATGCGCAATCGGGCGTTGGGTTGTAGTTTTCGGTGTTGAGGGTTGCCGTCTCTTTCAACGCGCCGTTCGCAGCGATCGAGAGCGAAGCGATGACCACGCTGCTCGGCTGAAAGCCAAAAAGATAATGCCCATTCCCTCCCGCAAGCGACACGTCGATGTGGAACGGGGAGCCAGAAATCGCTGTCAACTTCCCATCGGCAGCAACGTCGAAGCCCACGATACCGCTGCCGCTGTTGACGTAGACATGAGCCACAGGTTTGGCGGCCGTTTCCGCCGAAGTTTGAGCAGTTTGGGCATAGGCGTTCTGAGCCAATGCACTTCCGAACGTTGCCAAAGCAAACAGACACACGAAGACTCGAATCAAATGCGACATGGGAACCATCCTTGAGGAATAAGGGTGTGAAGCCGGGTCAGCCATTGACGGCCACTGAATACTAAGCCGAAAGGTAAGCGACTCGCAAGCAATACGAAATAGACGCAGAATGACGAGCAGTCGTAGAGTCGGTGAGTGTCCGGAGTATGGCATTTCTCCGATCCGCGAAACAGTTGTATATAGGAACTTTCGATATCGCCAATGAACCGAAACTCAGCGCAATGCAATGTGACGCAGATAGCGATTCCAGTACATCAGGAGGCCGGTGACGGCGAGAGCCGCAAGTCCGACACCCAGCAAGCACCAAAGGATTTTGAAGGGAAGTCCCCACAACGTGCCAAAATGCAGGGGATGCATGGACCAGATAAACCAATCGCCCAGGGAATGATTCTGCCCGTAGTGCCAGACGGTGAGGGGGCGCGCGGTGCGGGTATCGATGGTCACAATGTCGCGATGGGAAAAATCACCCGGCGCCCGCAGATCCATTTCAGCGTAGACGACAGGCGTGGTGAGAGAGGGATCACTGAGCTCAAAGAGGCGCCCTTGCGGCGATGCCTCATGCGCTGAAAGTATTATGGATTCGAGCGATGCATGCGTGCCAGTCGTTGGCGCCAGCGGAGGCAGATCTGGGGCGTTCATGCCGCGAAGAGGCGACACCAGGTTGACGGCAGCGACCACCTGTCGATACCAGCCGAAGTAGATGCCGGAGATGCCCCACCAACTAACGATGAGAAGAGTCCAGAAGCCGACGGCGCTGTGTGCGTCGTAATTGATGCGGCGCCAGTTGGGAGCGAAGCTCAACCCCAGTCCACGGCGCCACCGTTTGATCCCCTGCCACCAGAGACCGATGCCGGTAATGGTCAGCATGACCAGAAGAATAGCCCCGACGCCATTGACCTGGTACCCGTAAGCGTTGCCAAGCAGCAGGTTGACATGCAGATCGTGAATCCACTCCACCCAGGTGCGCGACTGAAAATAAATCGCGGCGGTGACCGGATCAGCCACCGCATTCATCTCGTGCTGATCGGTCCCTTTGGCGCGCAGCCGATACGCGGGAACAGCGGGTGAAGGCGTGGTGATATCGATGACGCTGCAAGATGGGCAAGCGAGCCGAAACGCGCCCATCACTGCTGGAATCGATGCCGTGTGCGCCGAGTCATAGAGATGCAGCGTCGCCGGAAGCGTCGTGGCCGTGAACTCGTCTTCGAAGACAAGGATCGAACCCGTGACCGCAATGACGATCACGTAAACCGTGAGGAATAGGCCCACCCAGAGATGGATCTGAAAGAGCGCGCGACGAAGAAAAAGCTTGCGCGGGTTATGGACGAGGTTGTTGAGGAATGAACCTCGCCTCGTCCGTGAAGAATCGACTTCGTGTGCGGGGTTCATTTTGCGGTGTGCGTGTCATACCAGTTGAGGATGCGGGTGAGGGAGTCGATCTGGTGTTCGCGCTCGGCAAAGATGTGTGGCTCTCGCGGATAGGTAATCATGACGGCATCTTTCCCCAGGAAGTGAAGCCCATGATAAAACTCCTGCCCTTGCGAGAGCGGCACGCGCGGGTCAGCCTCACCGTGAAGTACCAGGACCGGCGTGTGGCAATCGGCAACGTAGCGAACCGGAGAGTGTTTGTCGTACAGATCAAAATTGCCCGCCAGCGGGCCAAAATAGCCGCTGCTAAAGCTCGGAGAAATGTCCGTCGTGGTGGCCATGCTGTAGAGATCGGTGACGCCCGCGCCCACCATGCCGGCCTTGAAACGGTCCGTATGCGTGACTGCCCACGATGTCATGAAACCGCCGAAACTCCAGCCGCCGATGACCATGCGATCGGGGTCGGTGATTCCCTGCGCAATGAGAAAATCAACGCCGGCCATGACATCGGCGAAGTCTCCGCCACCCCAGTCCTGGAAGTTAGATTCAGTAAATGCCGGCCCTTGTCCGTCAGAGCCGCGCGGATCGGGCAGCAGCACCACGTAGCCATGCGAAGCGAGCATTGTGGCGTAGTTATACCAGTTGCCATTGAAGCCGACGGTCCATGCTTCTTCGGGCCCACCATGGACATGGACGACCGTTTTATAGTGAGTGCCGGCGTGATAATCCGGAGGTAGAACGACCACACCGTAGACGGTCCTATGATCGTTGGGATTGGTCCAGGAAATCTCGCGCTGCGTGCCGAGGCTCCAATTGCCCACCTGAGGATTCGTCTCCGTAACCGCCTGCGAGTGGCCGCCCGCGTAGACATAAACTTCCGCAGGCGCGGCCGGTGAGTCCTCCAGGAAAGTCACACTCTGCCCGTCGCGGCTGGCATGAAATTCGTCAGTGTTATTAGAGATGCCGTGGAGCGCCGTAACGGCGAAGGACACCGGATCGATTTCCAACTCTGCCGTGTGCGCTGCGACGAATTCAGAGACGAGCAAGCGATCACCTGCCCAAATCATCTGAGAAACAGTACCGGGGAGTTTGTCTTCGAGACGTATCTCTTTATCGCCGGCAAGATCCCTGACGATGTGAATATCCGTGACGCCGCGCGGAGTGAAACGGGAGAAGGCGATACGGCTTCCATCAGGGGAAAAAACAGGCGTCGCGTAGCCGGAGTGCTCTTCGAGAGTACGCGTGATTGCGCCGGTCGATGTGTCGAAGAGAATTACTTTCGACACACGCCAATAGTCGTCGAGACGCGGGGTTGGAGAGACACGCGACACGATCGTCTTGCCGTCAGGCGACCAGTCGATGGTGTCGATGTTGAGATCTTGAGTCGTGAGCAGGCGGGCCTGGTGCGTCGCGAGTTCGTAGATCCAAAGGCGGTCGAAGTGGTACTCGGCATCGATGTGGGTTTCGTCGTTCTTGGCGGTCTTGCGGTCGTGCGCTTCCTTGCCATCCGTATCGGTGCGAATGAACGCGAGGTACTTGCCGTCGAGCGACCACTTGAAGGCACGAATGCCTCCGGGAAGATTAGTCAGAGGTTGAGCCTCGCCGCCATTCAGGGCGATAAGCCAAAGCTGCGCACCGGGGTCGTCGGGCTTGGCGGCCTTGGGATCGGGAGTCGCTGGAACGTCGGGACGTTTGGTGCCCGACGCGAGCGAAAAGGTATAAGGCGAACCCTCTGGCAACGCGAGAGGATTTGGCCGGTCGGAGAGGAACGCCAAGTGAGTCCCATCGGGAGCCCATTCCGGGGAGTGCTCGGCAGCGCCGCTGTAGGCAAAGGGATGCGCGGGCATAGAGTGATCGGCATTCACGATCCAGATGTGAGCATTGCGGTGGCTGCCGGCTGCTACCGGCGTATCGACGGTGTAGACGACAAGCTTGCCGTCCGGAGAAATCCGCGGAGCCTCGATGTGCTTGAGGTTGGCGATATCACTGGGCTGAACGGTCGACTTCTGCGCGGACGCAGCCAGCGGAACCATGGCGAGTATAAGTCCGACAGCGAAGGAACTGGATGGATGCAAGCGAATCATTTCGAGGGCTCCGTGAGGTGCAACTGCCAGTCGAGAAATTCGATCTCGTTGGCGGTCTGTTCGATTTCAGCATCGGCGGAAAGTACGCCTGAGTGACCGGATTTTGAGTCGTAGAGAACCAGCACCGGTTTCTCCGAACTCGTTGCATTTTGCAGTATCGCTGTCATTTTACGAGCGTGAGACGGGTCAACGCGAGTGTCGCCATCTCCGGTGATGAAGAGCACGGCAGGATAACGAGTGCCCTTCACGACATGGTGGTAGGGCGAGTAGGCGTAGAGAGTCTTGAACTGCGCAGGATCGTCAACGGAGCCGTATTCGCTGGTCCACCATCGAGCAATGGAAAATCGCTCATAACGGATCATGTCGATCAGAGGATAGCGGCCGATTACGGCTCCAAAGAGCTCAGGGTGTTGCGTGAGAGAAGCAGTCACGAGAAGGCCACCGTTGCTTAGTCCTTGAATGGCGAGCCGCTCAGGGCGCGTGTAGTGATGCGCGATCAGCCAGCGGGCAGCGTTGGCGAAGTCGTCAAATGAATTTTGCTTTTGATCGAGTTCCCCGGCGCGGTGCCATGCTTCGCCAAACTCATTTCCTCCACGGAGATTGGCAACTGCATAGACTCCTCCGCGCTCCATCCATACAGCCTCTTCAGCTGAAAAGCTGGGAAGCTGCGCCCAGTTGAAGCCACCGTAACCGTACAGCAAGACGGGCAGATTGCCGTCCGGTTTGACGTCGCGGCGATGCGCGAGAAACATCGGAACCTGCACGCCACCTGTCGACGAATACCAGACTTGTTCGACGACCACATCGCGAAGCGCTGCGGGCACTTCAGGTGCGGAGACAGGCTGAGGCGCGAGGCTCCCCGTGGACCATGAGTAGAAGCTGTTGGGAGTTTGAAACGAGGAGTAGGAGAAGCTTAGTTGCGATGAAACGGGATCGGCATCCATGGTCGCGACGGAGCCTAGACCGGGCAGAGAAATAGGAGCCTGCGGCTTGCCATCCATGCTGAAGACAAGGAGTTCGGAGTGCGCGTTGCGCATGGCGTTAACGATCAGCCGATCACGGGTAATCGCAATGGATTCGAAGGTCGCATCTTTCTGCTCGGGGACGATAATCTTCCAGTGGGCCTGGCCCGGATCGTTCAGAGGGGCTGCAAAAATCTGGCCGCGACCTGCGTTCCAGTTGGTTTCAATGTAGAGCGTGTCGCCGGAGATCGTGCCAACGAAGTTGGCGTTGATACCTGCGACAACGGTCTTGAAGGACGCCACTTCGGGTCCGCGAAGGTCTTTCACAAAGAGGTCGGTAGCTCCCGAAGCTCCGTGAAGGATCGTTGCCAAAAGATAATTGCCATCCGGCGAGAGGCTAACTGCGAGCAGTTGCGACGGACCGAGATCTTCCCCAAAAATTACTGCATCTTGCGTGACCGGATGACCAAAGACGTGACGACAGATGCGCGGCCCAACCTCGGTAAATTTGACATAGTAGACGGCCGAGCGGTCGGGCGCAATGGGGAGCGACCAATACAGATAGCGCGCTTCCGGAAGCGTATCTGCAGCGAGGTCCGCTTGGGTTGCGAGATCGCGGAAATGGATGCTGAGCTGGTCGCGGCCGCCTTGGCGAAGACCGTAAGCCAGCAGGTTGCCATCGGCGGAGACGTTGAGTAGTTCAGCCGTAGTCGAATGATCTGTGCTGATGGAGTTGGGATCGAGAATGAGCTTGTCAGCGCCTCCAATATCTTCGCGAACATAGAGCCCTGCGGCTTGCTGACCAGCAAGTTTTTTCTCGATGAAGAAGCGGTTGCCGCGATGCAGCACGCGATGCGGTTCTTCGAGGTTGACCAAATCGCTAGTAGCCATGCGCAGTGCCGCCATACCTGGACGCGAAGAGAGCAGCGTCTGGGTGTACTGCTGTTGCGCGCTAATCCAGGCGCGGGTCTCGGGACTGGCCGATTCTTCCAGCCATTGATATGGATCCTGAACAGTGACGCCGTGAAGCACGCTGTTCGTGTCTGAAGCAACGCTGGGAGGCGGCGGTGCAACGATCGGTTTCTGCGCTGCAGCAACTGAAGAAGCAAGAAACATCGCGGCACTTATGAGAGAAAGCGTCACCTCACTGATGCGATCGAGCTTGAACATGAATGAAAACTCCGGAAATAGTAAGGAAAGAAATGTGGAGCGGAACCAAAGGTTCCGCTCCACAGGTTGACCGGTTTTTTAGAAGCGCAGTTTTGCCGCGAACTGCAGCGAACGCGGCGCGCCGATCTGATAGAGGCTGCTGAATCCGCCATCGGCGCCACCGCCGCCAAGGCTTGAAGCCAGTGTTTGCGATGAGATCCCGAAGTAGGAGCTAGTAAGAAGATTACGCCCGTCGTTGACGCCTACGTCGCCGAACAGTGGATGGTTGAGCACGTTAAACGCCTCGGCGCGGAACAGCAGGCTGACTCCTTCGCGGATGGGAAATTCGCGACGGAGCGCAATATCTTCCTGGAAGACTCCGAAGCCACGAACTGTGTTGCGCTGCAGATTGCCCTGGCTGAAGGTGCTGGCCGGTGTAGAGAATGCTGCGGGGTTGATTTGTTTGCCGCCTGGTGCTGCTGGATTGCTGATCCAGAACGGTTGGTTGGGGACGACATTCGGACGCTGGTTAATGGCCGTGTTGTTCCAGATGAGGCCATAGGAATAGACACCGGTGGTGATATTGATTGGCGAGGCGGTGTTGGAGCGGAAGAGACTGTCGACAGCCCATCCATTCGAGATGTAATGAAGAACCGAGCTTCCTTCTTTGGTGCCCGGTACTTCGTAGGAAATCGCATTTGAAAACGTATTGCGCACATCAAAGTCGCTATCGCCATAATCTAGGCTCGGCGAGTAGATCGTGTGGTAAGGAATGGGGAGAGCTACGCCGGAGCCATTGTCCATCGCGTGGGCCCAGGTGTAATTCGCCAGTATTTGCAAGCGCTTCCACGGATTCTGCTTGAACTCGAATTGCAATGCGTTGTAATTCGAATGGTCGTTGTTAGTCGTTACGTCAAGGTATTGGAAGTTGGCATTGCCACCCATGTCCGGCGTGAGCATTTCGTTGCGAAGAAGATCTTTGCCAAGGTTGGCTGCATAGGTGATGCGCATGCTGCGGCCCGTACCAAGGTCCTGCTGCAACGAGACGTTCCACATGTAGACGCGGGGATCGCGCAGGCTCGGGTCGAATGCAAACACGTAGGAGTAAGGCGGATCGGTTGTAAAGGGAATGGGTGCGGCCGCAGCCTGCGTGAGCGGATATTCGCCCGCAGCACCATAGATATAGTTCGATCGGGAGTAGGGGAAACCGAGCGTCCCCTGCGCGCCCTGTGAATCGCCGAGCCCGTAGAAGATGCCGCCCCCGCCGCGCAGTACCGTCTCAAAACCGGCGGTCTGATGCACCTCGTACGACACACCCAGGCGCGGAGCAAAGTTATGTTTGCTGGCACTCCATAGAGCCGTTCCCTTGGGGGCAATCGCTACGTTCGCCGGATCATTGAGATTGGTTGCAGTGTAGAACGGGTGTCCAGAGTTCTCGCTCGGTGGAGGATCGTAGTCCCAGCGGATGCCGTAGTTCAATGTCAGGCGCGGTTTCACTTGCCATGCATCCTGGGCAAAGAATGAGAGATCGTTGAAGACGGGTTTGAGTTCGGTGGTATCGGTTGAATCGACGCCGGCATAGTCGGGAATCTGCGTGGTGACTAACTGCTCGACCGAGTCGAAATCATAGCTGATATCCCAGGGGCGATATCCATTGGTCGGTGTCAGATGGCGAATGTCTGCACCAAATTTGAAATTATGCGCGCCCTTGGTCCAGCTTAATGTGTCGACATAATTCAGTTGACGCTGATGGTTCGTTGCGTCGTTCCCAACGTAGTAACTCGTTGTGCTGTCGTTGAAATAAAGTCCGAAGACCGAGGAACTGAGGTTATAAGTGGGATTGGATTGGAACAGGTACGCGCTGGTTGGAACTGTGGCGCCACCGAAGGCGGTAGGCACGACCGTGGTCGAGCCTTTTGCGTGGCTGATGTTGAAACGGAAGTCGTTGACTATCGAACTCGTCGGGATATAAGTCGCGCCTGCGGTGATCGTATCTACATTTGCGATGGTGGAGCTATAGGTCGACGTCGCGTAATAGTCAAAGGCTCCATATTGCGAGCCGCTGGATGGAGCGTAATCGCCGCGCACAAAAAAATTGAGCTTGGCATTTGGGCTATAGTCAAGCCGCACACTGGTTGCGTTGAGAGTAGATGGATTGGAGAAGGCCGCAAAGAACTGCCCGGTATAAACGCCGTCCGTCGAATCCTGTCCAGCGGAAGGCAGCGGGTAGGCAGCGAGCAGCGGCGCCACAGCAGCGCTCGCCTGGTTGTGTGCGAACGTAGTCGGCACGATGTTGATTTTGGATTCAGGCACGCGTAGACGAAGTCCTTCATACGAACCGAAGAAGAACAACTTATCGCGCAGGATCGGTCCGCCGATGACTCCGCCAAAGTCGTTCTGCTTTTCAGCTAGCCGGGGCAGGCCCTCATTGTTGTTGAACCAGGTGTTGGCATCGAAGATATCGTTGCGCACGTATTCAAATGCGGTGCCGTGAAATTTGTTCGTTCCGCTGCGTGTGACAATCGAGAGCTGCGCTCCTGGGGATCGTCCGTATTCGGCGTCGAAGGAGTTCGACTGAATCTTGTACTCCTGCATGTCGTCGACAGAAACCAGGTTGTTGTATCCACCGTTATTGCTCGTGGCCGGAGAAGCACCCGCACCTGCGGAACCAAGGTAGACGTTGCTGCCTTGCGTGATGCCCACGTTGGCGCTGACACCGTCAATCGAAAAGTAATTCGCGTCGGTGCGTTGGCCGTCGATGCTGAACTGTCCAGACGCGGTGTAATACGTCTTGGCAGTTACGTTCCCTGGAGTAAGCGCGATAAGTGCCTGGAAGCTGCGTCCATTGAGAGGCATGTTCTCGATGAATTCGCGGTCGACCGTGGTAGCGACAGCAGCGGTCGTGTCGAGTTGAGTGGTCTCCGCATTGACGACGACCGTGTCGCTGGCCGCACCGAGACTGAGGGTAACATTCTGCGCAATTTTGTCCTGGGTGTGCAGTTCCATGTCAGACACCAGGCTCTCTTTGAATCCCGCGGCCGTGACGACAATCTTGTAGTGGCTGGGGCGAAGACTGGAGAACGTGTATTCGCCATTGCCGCCGGTTTGCGTCGTGCGCGTAGTATTCGTACCCAGTTCAACGATGGTGACAGTAGCGTGCGCAACGATAGCGCCACTGGGGTCCGTCACAACTCCAGTAATGGTGCCGCTTTCATTTTGAGCGAAAACTGGTGACATGAAAAGCACAACGAGAAGCGCAGAAAAGAGAAGTCGAAGAAACCTGTGTCGAATCATGAATACCTCCAAAGAATGACTGAAATGAAGTGAATTGGCCCGGAAAATCAGGAATATTCGCGAAGAAAATAAATCGTTCAATGACGTTCAGGCGCCGCGCATTTCGTTGTGCTTGCGGATTAATCCAGCGAGAGCCTGATCCTGCAGCGAATGTTTTTGTTCAAGCACCTCGGCAACGGCCAACGCATCGCGAAGAGGCTCGTCTTGGCCTAGTTTGAACTTGGCTTCGATCTTCGAAACATGGATACGGAAACCTCGAATGGCCGAGAAGCGGCGGGTAATCTCACTCCGAGGAATTTCATTCGTGCTCCACCCCGCTTGATAGCGGGACTCCATGCGTTGCGTGAGGTCTTCGAGAGAGTGGTCGAGAGCAGGTTCTTCCTGCAACTCAATCCTGCCGGAACAATGCACCGACGTGTAGTAGTAAGTCGAAGGCATATCCCGGTTGGGATACCAACTCGCGGTCACGTAGCTCCATGGCCCTTCAAAAACAGCGAGCACAGCAGCACCGGGTTGTGAAAGAGTGCGCACATGCTCATTGCCGCGAGCGATGTGCCCGACCAGCACGAGAGAATCGGGATCGACAATAGGCACCGTGCGATCGATCATCAGGGGCAGATTCGTTGCTAGAGGAACATTCTCACCGTTACTTAAAAGAAGTGCCCATGGATGCTGCTCGATGATGTCGAGGGCATCCTGAGGTGAAGTGGGCTGCCAGCAGGGACGCACAAACACGTTGAGTTTCTCCTGAATACGGTGGTCGTAAATAAACGAATGCGAACCCGCATGAACCGCAGGATGTAGTACATTGATCCGCTAAGACAGCGGAAAAATGAAACTTCAGAAATACAGCTACTGCTTGACGATTTCTCCGCCAACTACTGTCAGAACGACCTTCACGTTTTCGATCTCGAACGGTGCAATATGGAAGATGTCCTCAGAGAGCACCGCAAAGTCCGCAAGCTTTCCTGGAGCGATGGAGCCCTTGATATCATCCTGGCTTTCGGCATAGGCTGACCCCACTGTGTAAGCGTGAACAGCCTGGTTAACCGAGATCTTCTGTTCGGGTATCCAGCCATCAGGATTCTTGCCGTCGAGAGTGCGCCGCGTCGTGGCCGCATAGATGCCAACCAGCGGATTGATCGGCGCGACAAACCAATCGGAGCCGAATGCCAGCGTTGCTCCCGCATCGAGCAGCGAGCGGAAGGCGTACGTGGTCGTTGCGCGCTCGTGTCCAATGCGCTTCTCGGCCCAGCGGCCGTCATCGATGGCATGATAGGGCTGCACAGAAGCGATCACATGCAGGCTTGCGAAGCGCGCGATGTCTTCTGGCCTGAGGTGCTGTGCGTGCTCGATGCGGAGACGACGGTCGGCAGGGCCATCCTCTTTTTCAAGGCGCTCGTAGAGATCGAGCACAGTCTTGTTGGCTCGATCGCCGATCGCGTGCACAGTCACGTGAAGACCGGCTCGATCGGCTCCCTGCAGATTGGCAAAAAACTGATCGCTGTTAGCGAGGTCCGCCGAGGCAAGACCAGAGTTGCCGGGAGCGTCATCGAAAGGCTGAAAGAACCATGCGGTTCCTGATCCCAGCGAACCATCGGCAAATGCTTTCAACGAGCCGATGACGAGAGTGTCGTTGCCAAAGTTCGTCATGATGCCGAGATCGGCGAGACGACGGTAGTGATCGAGAGGAAAGCGGGCCGAAATGCGCAACTTCAGTCTGCCTTGTGCGAGCAGTCGCTGATAACCCGCCAGGATACGGGCCTGCATGTCCGCGGCCTTGACACCGATGAAGCCCATGTCCTGCACGCTCGTCACGCCGCTGTCGAATGCATAATCCTGTGCAGCGAGAATCGCAGCATCAATCTGCGCCTCAGAAGGTGGAGGAATCACACGCTCCACGAGATCTTTAGCAGCATCTTTGAAGATGCCGGTAGGATTGCCGTCCTTGTCTCGCACGATGACGCCGCCGGCAACGTCGGGCGTCGCCTTGGTAATGCCTGCCAGCCTCATGGCCACTGCGTTGGCGAGCATCATGTGCCCGTCAGAGCGCTGCACCCAGACGGGATGATCAGGCGTTACGGCATCGATCCATTCGTGAGTGGGAAGTTCGACAGGCGTCCACTTCTCTTCGTCCCATTCCCCCTCGACGATCCATTCGCCGGTGGGTCGCGTCTTGGCAAAAGCCGCAATGCGCTGTGCGAACTGCTGGCGGCTCGTGACGTCGCGCAGTTGCACACTGGCGAGTCCTTGCCCTCCCATGAACATGTGCACATGCGCATCGTTGAAGCCGGGAACCACGCGGCGGCCGTGAAGGTCTACGACTTGGGTGCGAGGTCCGGCAAGCTTCTCGATTTCAGCGTCCGTGCCGACTGCGAGAATATGCTTTCCGGCGACCGCGAATGCTTCCGCTTCCGGCTGCTGCGGATTTTCCGTCCACACTTTTCCATGAAGCACCACAAGGTCGACCTGCGCAGTCAAAGGCAGGACCGTTGCACCGAGAAGAAGAATAGGAAGCAGCTTCAGCACAGGGTGTCCATTCAGTGAGAATTTGGAAAGGAGCGTAAACCGGGGCCGAACACCTACGCCACGGGCGGCAGAAGCGCAAACAATTGCTGTGACCACCCGGGGTGTCTTTAACGTAGTATGAATTCTGGATTGCGTAAAGGTCCAGAATTGGGTGGCTTTATGGTGCCAGTCGAAACAATGGAGTTAGCGCAATGATCGAGCCTGCACGCAGAATCAATCTGGATCGAAACGATCCACAGTCGATCCAGACGCAACTGACAAGACAGTTGAAGCGAATGATCCAGGCGGGGAATCTGTCGGCCGGGGAGCGTCTGCCGTCAACGCGTGAGTTGGCCGGCGACCTTGGCATTTCACGCAACACCGTAGTTGCAGCCTACGAAATGCTGATGGGCGAAGGATATCTGGAATCAGAACTGCGCAGCGGTTTCCGCGTGAACCAGGCGGCCAGAGCCTTTAGTGCACGATCGCAGACTCCGATCGCAGGCGCCGATGCGGAACGATCGCAGCAACTTCCTCGGTTGCCGGTTCCCTTCCGTCCCACGCAGCCCGACGTAAATCTCTTTCCGCTGCAGATATGGAATCGCCATCGTAACCGGATTCTCAGGAAGGAAACTTCGTTACTTCACTACCAATCGCGGTTCCCTGTCGGGTTAGATTCGCTGCGATGCAGTGTGGCGGACTATCTTCGCGATAGCCGCGGAGTACGCTGCCAATGGCATGAGGTTGCGATTACCAGCGGCTCTCAACAGGCTTTGTACCTGCTCGCTCAATTGCTGTTGAAGACCGGGTCGCGCGTGCTGATGGAAGACCCCGGATATCCCGGCGCGAGAAACGCGTGGAGTCAAGCGGGCGCCGTCATCGTCCCAGCAAAAGTCGATAGCGACGGAATCCAACTGTCGCGCAAGCCCCACCCCAAAATATCGCTGATCTATGTCACGCCCTCGCACCAGTTTCCCATGGGCGCATGCATGTCGCTGGCCCGAAGACTGGCGTTGTTAGAGACTGCATACAGTAGCGGCGCATGGATTGTGGAAGATGATTACGACGCCGAGTTTCGCTACTCGAGCCCACCGCTGCCAAGTCTGCAGAGTCTCGACGAACAACGGAGAGTGATTTACATTGGCTCGTTCAGCAAGACCCTTTTCCCTGGGCTGAGAATTGGGTATGTAGTACTGCCGCCTGAATTGGTCGACAGCTTTGCTGCGTTGAAGTCTCTCGTCGACGATTTTAGCCCGCTAATCGACCAGGCAACTCTCGCCACGTTTATCGATAGCGGCGCGTTCTACTCGCATCTTCGTCGTTGTCGCAAGCACTATGCCGAGAGACAGAACTTTTTTCTGGAACAGGTGAAGCGATTCGGATTGCCATTGCATTTTCCGGTCCTGGGTCGCGGCATGAACCTCGCCGGATTGCTTCCAAAAGGAACGAACGATGCGGCCCTCAGCATGCGGCTCCAGAAAGTCGGGCTCGATGTCCCTCCTCTGACGCGCTATGCGATTCAGGCGGCGCCACCCGGACTGTTGTTTGGTTTGGCGGCCTTCAACAATCAAGAGATTCGAAAGGGAGTTGAGCGGATGGTCAGTGTCTTCAGTAAGGAATGATCAGATCGCCTCGTGCCGCAAATTGATAAAGATGCGAGGCAGGCCGCCCCGACGGAAGTTTCCTCCGCGAACTTCTCCGCGTTGACAGCGATCTGCTCCAATAACAGAACCTGCGACGAGCGCCATCCGACGCTAATGAGGAGCGAGCAAGCGGCCGCCAATCTTCGGCAACGCCACCGTAGAGAACAGATTCATCGATCCAAGAATCCCACGTAAAAAGGCCCTCCTCATTCGAGCAGGGCCTTCGTCCTTCAAAATCAATTTGCGTCAGCTTCAGTGCTTCTCCGCCGCCGTCGCCAGCTTGGCCTCGGCTTCAGAAATCACCCGCAGCGCATCGTCGTACTTCTCTTCACTGTCCCCGGCTTCATCCCACATCTTGTGGCCGCGATCCAGTTGTTCCTTGGCTCGGTTGGTGTCGATCTCTCCCGGCTTCAGCGCGTCACTAGCCAGGATCGTCACCCGGTCCGGCAGCACCTCGACAAATCCCCAGCTCACGTTATAAATCTGGTCGCCCTCGGGCCCACCATGCAGCGTCACGTCCCCCGCACCCAACTCCGCCAGCAGCGGCGCGTGGCCGTACAGCACTTCCATGTACCCCGACTTCGAAGGCAGTTCCACCGCCGTCGCCCCGTGATCAAACAAGGTGCGCTCAGGAGTGACCAGCCGTACTCGAAGTTCGTTGCTCTCGTCTGCCATAAATGCCCTTTAGGGATCAGGTGTCAGGGATCAGGAATCAGTCTGTTCAAGTCCTGCCGAACGCGCTTTTCCTGAACCCTGATCCCTGATCCCTGACCCCTGTCTTTTACACCGTTGCCTTCAACCGCTCCGCATCCGCGAGCACTTCCTCGATCGCGCCCTTCATATAGAAGGCCTGCTCGGGAATGTCGTCGTACTTGCCTGCGATGATCTCCTTGAAGCTGCGCACCGTGTCGGCCACCTTCACATACGCGCCCGGAATGCCCGTAAACGTCTCGGCCACGTGGAACGGCTGCGACAGGAACCGCTGCACCTTGCGGGCGCGGGCCACAGTCAACTTGTCTTCGTCTGAAAGCTCGTCGATACCCAGAATCGCGATGATATCCTGCAAGTCCTTGTAGCGCTGCAAGATCCTCTTCACGCCCTGCGCCACATCGTAGTGCTCATCGCCCACAATGCGCGCCGACAAAATGCGCGACGTTGAAGCCAGAGGATCGACGGCGGGATAAATGCCCAACTCCGACAGCGGACGGCTCAACACCGTGGTCGCGTCCAGGTGAGCAAACGTCGTTGCCGGCGCCGGATCGGTCAAATCGTCGGCGGGCACATACACAGCCTGCACTGAAGTGACGGAACCCTTGCTGGTCGACGTAATCCGCTCCTGCAATTCGCCCATTTCCGTAGCCAGGTTCGGCTGGTAACCAACGGCTGATGGCATGCGCCCCAACAGTGTCGAAACCTCAGACCCGGCCTGCGTAAACCGGAAGATGTTGTCGATAAAGAGCAGCGTGTCCGACCCTTCGACGTCGCGGAAGTACTCGGCGACCGTCAGTCCGGTCAGAGCCACGCGCAGACGCGCACCTGGCGGCTCGGTCATCTGGCCGTACACCAGCGCGCATTTTGAATTGGCGAAGTCTCCCGGCTTGATCACGCCCGACTCCGTCATTTCCAGCCAAAGATCGTTGCCCTCGCGGGTACGTTCGCCCACCCCGGCAAACACCGAATAGCCGCCGTGATTCTTGGCCACGTTGTTGATCAATTCCATGATGACGACCGTCTTGCCCACACCGGCGCCGCCAAAAAGGCCGATCTTGCCGCCCTTCAAAAACGGCTGGATCAGATCGATAACCTTGATGCCGGTCTCGAACATCTCCTCGTGCGTGGTCTGCTCATCAAACAGCGGAGCAGGACGATGAATCGGCATCCGCGTCTTCTCGCCGATCGGGCCGAGATTATCGACTGGTTCGCCGATTACGTTGATCACGCGTCCCAGCGTCTCCTTGCCCACCGGAACCCGGATCGGGCCGCCAAGGTCGATGACCTTCATGCCCCGAACCATGCCGTCCGTAGCTTCCATCGCCACGGTGCGAACGCGACCTTCGCCCAAGTGCTGCTGGACCTCAAGGATGACCGATATAGGCGTTGGTACAGTGAACCCGTCGCTGACAACGCGCAGCGCCTGATAGATTGCCGGCATCGTCGCTTCTTCAAACTGCACGTCTACCGCCGGACCGGAGACCTGGATTACCTTGCCGATGTTCTCTGCCATTTGTGCCTTCCGAAAACCTTAGACAGCGGCCGCACCGCTGACGATTTCAATGATTTCCTTGGTGATTGCCGCCTGGCGCACACGATTCATCTCCAGCGTGTAGCTGTCGATCATGTCCGAGGCGTTGTTTGAAGCCGAATCCATGGCTGTCATGCGTGCTGCATGTTCCGCCGCTACCGACTCCGTCATCGCGTGATACAGCATGGCTGCAATGTACTGCGGCAACAAGCCGTTAAACAGTTCCTCCGGCGGTTGCTCGTAAATGTAGTCGACGTTCGCGGTGCCGAATTTCTTCGCTTCCTCGTCCGCCTCTTTGGTATCGACCGGCTCCAGCGCAATGCCCGCGCTGATCGCGGCTTCCGCAGCCCGCTCCCGCTCCTCGGTCGACAGCTCGGCAGCGCCCGAAATCTGCTGTTCACCGATCTTCGTCAGCGGCAACAAACGCTCCACCACCACTCGCTGCTGAATCACCGACTTGAATTCGTTGTAGACGGTGTAGACAGCGTCAATCTCCTCATGCACATAGCGGGAGATGATGTCCTCTGCCAGAGCGAATACCCGCTTGCTCTCGAGCTTGTCCAGCATCCCCGGATGATCGCCCGTCACTTCGACGGCCGCCTTGCGCTCCCGCACCTGCAGCTTGCCGCCATCGTCGGTCGACTGCTCGGAGTAGATCGCCGCAGGATAACGCCGCCGCATCTGGTCGCGGCCCTTGCGGCCAACGGCTTCAATGTCGATCTCTCTCTGCTGATTCCCGTTGATAAACTGAAACGCCGTCTTCAAAATGTTCGAGTTGAACGCGCCCGCAAAACCCTTGTCGCCGCTGACAACCACCAGCAGCACGCGCTTCTCTTCCCGGGTCGCGAAGAGCGCATGGCGCAGATTCCCCGTCTCGGGGTCGATGATCTCAATGCGCCGGGTCAGCGACTCCAGCACGCTGGTGATCATTCTGGCGTAAGGACGGGCCGCCATCGCCCGTTCCTGCGCACGGCGCAGCTTGGCCGCCGAGACCATCTTCATGGCCTTGGTGATCTGCCGCATGTTCTTCACGCTGCGAATGCGCCGCCGTAGATCGAGGACGTTTGCCATAAGCCTTCCAGTATTCAGGGATCAGGGGTCAGTGGTCAGGGATCAGAACAACCTTTCAAATCCCCAACTCTTGGTCCTAGTCCTTAATTCCTTCCAAAACTCCGAAAATCATCTTCCCAACTTGGTGTGACAAGGCTTCGGTTTCATTGAGCAAGCCTGCGTCACCCATTCCCAATTCGCGTGCAATCTCCAACTGCGTTTGCAACTCGAAATTCGACCCTCGAGCTACCCCAAGAAACTGTCGATATTCTCCCGTACTCATCCGGCCATGGCCTTCGGCAATATTGCTCGGGACTGACACCGCAGCCCGTCTCATCTGACTTGTCAGCCCGTACGTCTCTTCGCGAGGGAACGCACGAGTTAACTTATAGACCGAAACTGCGGTTTGAATCGCTCGTTGCCAAACTACGAGATCCCGAAACGATTGCACCATGATACTGATCCTGACTCAAGGGCACTGATCCTTGATCCCTGTCTTTAGGGGCCTTTTTACTGACCCCTGATCCCTGACCCCTGATCCCTATCTTTTACGCCGTTACCGGCTCCGCTTGCTGCTGCTGAGCCTTGAAGTTTTCCTTGTATTCCTTGAGCGCCGCATGCAGCCGGTTGCGCAAGTCGTCATCGAATGACTTCTTCTTCGTCAAATCATCGACCAACGCCGTCTGCGCGTTCTCAAAGTACTTGTAAACGCCATCCTCAAATGCGCGAATGTCACTGACTTTCACGTCATCGAGATACCCTTGCGTACCCGCAAACAGAATGATCGCCTGCTGCTGCCAGGTAAGCGGATGGAACTGCGGCTGCTTCAGCAATTCCGTCAGGCGCTGCCCTCGGTTGAGCTGCTTCTGCGTTAGAGGATCGAGATCCGATCCAAACTGCGCAAAGGCCGCCAGTTCGCGATACTGCGCTAAGTCCAGCTTGAGCGTTGAACCCACCTGCTTGACCGCCTTGATGGCCGCCGAGAATCCTACACGTGAAACCGACAGTCCCACGTTCACGGCCGGACGCACGCCCGAGTTGAACAAGTCCGTTTCCAAGAAGATCTGACCGTCGGTGATCGAAATGACGTTGGTCGGAATGTAAGCTGATACGTCACCCGCCTGCGTCTCGATAACCGGCAGCGCCGTCAACGAACCGCCGCCCTTTTCCTTGCTCATCTTCGACGACCGCTCCAACAAACGCGAGTGAAGATAGAACACGTCGCCCGGATACGCTTCGCGGCCCGGCGGACGCCGCAGCAGCAGCGAAATTTCGCGGTAAGCCATCGCGTGCTTCGACAAATCGTCATACATCACCAGCGCGTGCCGGCCTGAATCGCGGAAGAACTCGCCAATCGCAGTCGCAGCATAAGGCGCCAGGTACAACATGGGTGCCGGTTCCGACGCCGACGCGGCCACGATAATCGTGTGACCCATCGCGCCAGCCTCAGTCAGCGTCTGCACTACCTGCGCAATCGAAGACCGCTTCTGCCCGATCGCGCAATAAATGCAGATCAAGTCGTTCTTGGCGTTATTGATAATCGTGTCGAGCAGCACCGCGGTCTTGCCCGTCTGACGGTCGCCGATGATCAGCTCGCGCTGTCCGCGGCCAATCGGAATCATGGCGTCGACAGCCTTCAAACCCGTGGCCATCGGCTCGCGCACCGGCTGGCGATCGATGATGCCAGGCGCCAGGCGCTCCACCGGCAACGTTTCAGTCGTAGCAATCGGTCCCTTGTCGTCGATCGGCTGGCCCAGCGCGTCTACCACCCGGCCAATCATCGCGTCGCCCACCGGCACACTCAAAATCTTGCCCGTGCGTTTGACCTCCTGGCCTTCGCTGAGTAGGGTGTAGTCGCCCAAAACCACGGCGCCCACCTGGTCCTCTTCGAGGCTCAGTGCCAGTCCGGCGATGCCGTGCTCAAAGGCGAGCAGTTCGCCGGCCATGACCTTATCCAGCCCGTGGATGCGGGCAATACCGTCACCAAGCGTGGTGATGGTGCCAACTTCGTCCACCTGCACCTTCGAGTCGTAGTTCGCGATCTGCTCGCGAAGAAGTTGCGTAATCTCGTCTGCCTTGATCTGAGCCATCTGCGTTCCTCAGGGATCAGAGATCAGGGGTCAGGGATCAGTCTTCCGCTTTACCGCCGCGAAATCGCGATCTCCGCCCGCTTGTATCTCTTCCCAAATTGCAATCCTAACTTCGTTAATTGCTTCCTGAACATTCCTAAGTGCCAGACGATCGTCTTTCTGATCCCTGACCCCTGATCTCTGATCCCTGCCGGCCTCAGCCGGCCAACGCTTCTCTCAACCGCTCCAACCGTCCGCGCACCGATCCGTCATACACCGTCGAACCAATCCGCACCACCGTGCCACCCAAAATCGAAGCGTCCAGCTTGAAGCTAGCCTGAATCTGCGAGCCTGCCAGTTTGCCGACTCCCTCGACCAGCACGCCCCGCTCCTGCTCGCTCAACTCGCGCGCCGTCACAATCTCCGCCTGGCGAATTCCCTGCCGTTCCTGCAACTCCGCGCGATAGGCGGCAGCTACTTCCTTCACATGCGCAATGCGGTCATTGTTGATCAACACCGCAATTAGGTTCCGCAATTCCTTTTGCATTTCCAGCTTCGCGTTCAACTTGTCGAGAATCGCGATCTTCTGCGTCGCCGCCACTGCCGGATTCTCAAACAGTTCGCGCAGTTCAGCGCTCTCGTCCCAAGCCGCTAGAAAATCGCTCAGTTGGCCGTCAATCGTCGTCGTGTCAAGCTTCGCAGATGCAACAACATCGGCAAACGCTTTTGCGTAATGGGAGACAAAGGCTGCCATCTAGTTCAGTCCCCCTTTTGCGCTTCCGGTCCCGGTCACATCGCGCACAAATTCCGCAATCAGGGCCTGATCAGTCTCGGGAGTCAGCACCAACTGCTTGGTCGCCTGCTCGATCGCCAGGTCCGCCGCGAAGTTGCGCAGCCCCCGCTTGGCAGTTGCCGCAGCCACACCAATCTCCTGCTCCGCCGCCGCCACAATCCGCGCGCTTTCCTCTTCGATCGTGGCCTTGATCCGCACTTCGTCCTGCTTGCTTTCTTCCTCGACTTGCGCCCTGATCTTGGCAATCTCATCGTCGAGCCGCGAAAGTTGCGCTTCCACCGCGCTCAGCCGGCTGTTCGCATCCTGCGTCGTCTGCCGCGCCGACTCAAGGCTCTCGCTCAGTGTTTCATTGCGCTTGCGCAGATGCTTAGGCAAAAACTTGAACAGCGGTATGGCAATCGCCAGGAAGATTACCGCGAAGTTGATGAATTCAAACAGCCGCGCCGTCGTCTCTACCGGCATATGCAGAGCTTTGGCAATCGTCTTGACCAAGGGCGTATGGCGAAAGAGATTCTCGCCCTCTTCTTTTTCCTTCTTCTCCTGCCCCGGCTGGGCATCGAGGCCGGAAGCAGCGTTTCCAGGACTCGCCTGTCCTGTCGCCGCCGGTTGAGCCGCGGCGGGCGCCTGCGCCTTAGTCGTGAGAGGCACCATCCCCGCCCCAGCCACCAGGGCGGCCAAAAGCACAAACCTTAGCTTGAATACGGATAAACCTGCGTGCTGACTTCTCAACGCGTACCCCCGGCGGCCAGCGGCAGAACCGCGCGGACGACTCGACTTGCCAGATCTCCGGCTGAAGCCTCAATGGCTTGCCGCGCATTCGCGGCCTCCGCATCCAACTCGGCCTTAGCCTCGTTGACCTTTATTCCCGCCGACTTACGGGCGGCATCGAGCACCACATCCCGCTCCCCGGTCCACTGCTTGTTGCGCTGTTCCCGCAGCTTGTAGATCTCGGCCCGCGCCTGGCGAAGCTTGGTCGCATACTCCGCAGCCCGCTCCTCCGCACGTGCGATCGCCTTGTGAGCGTCTTCCACAGCCCCTTCGGTCCGGGCACGCCGTTCTTTCAGGGTCTTGGTAAGCGGTCCTTGGATCAAAAACTGGTATGCCAAAACCAGCACTGTGAATAGCAAAACCGTGGGCACGGCGCCAAGCAAAAGTTTCCCGACTTGTTGAATGATTTCGTCCATGCTGGTCCGGTTTCGTTCAGGCGGTTAGTTTCAATTTCTTATTCGCTTATCTGGGTGGAACACTTTTTTGTATCAGGCGACACCATCTAAGTCAAAGCTTACGGGCACGTTTGGACGGCCATCTGTGACTGCTGTCACGATTAGGACTTTCGATTGAAAATACTGCTTGCTTTTCCAGATAACAAGCCTAAACTAAACATTACCACCTAGACCCGGTTCAGGGTCCAGCGGGCGGCCGGTTTCAGGATGTCCTTCCACACCTGAATCCGGAAGCCCGCTTCTTAATTTCAGCCCCAAAACTTCCTCCGAAACCACCATCGATATCTCGCCGATTCCACGTCAGAATCCGGCAGGTTTTTCGCTGTTTTCCAAATGGTTGCTTTCGGAAACGTCCCGTTTAGGGAAGCCGTAAACGACTTTGCGGCCCATTTTGAATAACTTACGGCAAGGCGTGACCAACGTAATGTCGCAAAAAACTAAAGACCGGTTACTATGTAAATCAAGAACCCTGAGTCAATCGGAGCCTGAGTACTTCCCGGTGCAATCCGGTAAGTCGTCCACCTTCGCGGACAGCCTACCTTGGAATGCCCCCTGAGATAACGGTGAACCCGCGTGCTCAGAACCCTGAAGTGTAGATGACCTATAAACATAGGCTTTTATTCTTATGAAAACTCTTTATTGCGCTATCTTCTCCCTATCCGTGCTTTTACTCACAGCTTGTGGAGGAGTTAAGATCACTCCCTCGGTCGCGAGCGGTACATCCACAACCACATCCACCCCATCGTCCCCTACAACACCGACGACACCGTCCACGCCGTCGTCACCCTCAACCCCAACCACTCCTTCAACTCCCTCGTCACCATCGACGCCATCAGACCCATCGACGCCATCTACCCCGACATCGCCTTCTTCTCCAACATCTCCATCCACGCCCGTCGCCACCCCGATTCCAGCTGCCGGAACAACCCTGTCCAACATCCAGGCCAGCCAGGGATGGAATGACTATGGCCAACTCGCGCCAGTCTATAGTGATTGCCCCGCTCCCTGCCCCGGCATCACCTGGTCCATGACGCAAGGCATCGCTTCCCCGTCAACCACGGGAAAAGCGGCCCAGTTCGATATCGGCGGCACCACTCCCTACTCCGACGTCCTGTGGACGAACCCACTCATGGGACAGTTCTCTACCCAGGGTCTTCCTGACACAAATCACACCCTGCTCCCAACCCTTCATCACTTCACTTACGATGCCGACTTCTATGTAACCGACGCCGCGGTCACCCAGGTGCTCGAATTCGATATCAATATGTACCTGAATGGCATAGGCATGATCTGGGGTCACCAGTGCAACAACCTGGGCGACAACCAATGGGATATCTGGGACAACTTAAACAAACACTGGGTCGCCACCGGCGCCGCCTGCAAATTCCTCGACAACGCCTGGAACCACGTAACCATTAAAGTCCAGCGTCAGTCCGATAACTCTTTGCTCTATCAGTCCATAACTCTCAACGGCGAAACCACCGAGCTCGACATAACCTATCAGCCCTACTCCGTCGGCAGTTCCTGGTACGGAGTTACCGTCAATTATCAGATGGACGGCGATCACAAGCAATCGCCTAATACAACTTATTTAGATAATTTCAGTTTGACTTATTGGTAGATTTCGTCTCGGGGGAGGCCGGTCTCAACAACGTCGCGTCTGCACGCTGAGTCAACCTTGGACCCAACCACTGAACGGGTTCGATCGACTCAGAAAGCTGGCAGAGATAGCTTGTGAGACCGGTTCGAGACCCATCCTTGGCGCCATAACAAGCGCCAAGGATGGGGTGTTTCAGGCTTGCTTACTGTCTATAGTCCTACTTCTGGGCGTCCGCAATAAACCCGGCCAGATCATCCTTCAGTTTGTGTAACGCGTCCACGTTCAAATAGATCATGTGACCCGACGGGTAATACCCGAACTTCACATTTCCGCGCAATTCCTGCGGAAGATCCATGTGTGACAAGTCGTATTCGGTCGCAAAAAACGGCGTCGCCAGGTCGAAATACCCGTTCGCCGAAAACACCTTCAGGTGCGGATTCTTGCGGATCGCGCTGCCCAAATCGGCAGCCACATAAGGCTGAGACTGCTCGCCTCCCGGCCCCGGCCCGCCGCTCGTCGGACGATGCTTCCAATCCCACTGCCCGATATTGCCGGCGCTGGGACGGTACGCATCCGTGCTCTCGTACTTCAACTCGCCTTCCAGGTAGTCATGCACCGCAGCCACAAACGCCCCGCTGATGCCCGTATCCGACGCGTCATAGCTGGGATTCTCCCCAGCCGCGTCCACATCCACGCCCTCGAACCGCATGTCATAGCGCCCCAGCGTCTTACGGTCGTCCCTCAACACTTCCTTGCGGAACCGCGTCGGCGAGATCCGCAGGTTCGTCTCCTTCACATAGTCCACACTCAGCCCGGTAATTCGGCTCACCTCTTTAGCCACCGAATCCAACTCCACGGCCGACAAATTATGCCCCGCAAACAGTGCGTGGGCATACGGCCCGGCGGCAAACTCCCGCGCACTCTCCACCCACGCGCTCAGGTCCGCCGGCTTATTCGGTATCTTGTTGAAATACCAAGCCGCCGCCGCATAGCTCGGCAAATTCGCCACATACAGCATGTCGTACCCGCCGGCCCGGACGTTATAGTTCAAAATCGACGAAATCAGCACCACGCCATTCAGTTGCACGCCGTCATTGCCCAGCATGTCCGCCAGCGCCGCCGACCGCGTCGTCCCGTATGATTCGCCAATCAGAAACTTCGGCGAATTCCACCTTTGATTCACGCTCAAATACCGAATAATGAACCGATCGAAGGCGTGCAGATCTTGGTCGACTCCCGCAAAGTCCTTGGGAGTAGCCTTACCCACCGCCCGCGAATACCCCGTCAACGGCGCGTCGATAAACACTAAGTCCGTCTTGTCCAGCAACGAGTACTCGTTCGGAACCAGCTTGAACGGCGGACCCGCCGTCGCGTTCGGGCTATCGGTCGCAATCCGTACCGGCGAGAACGATCCCATGTGCAGCCACAAAGTCGCCGATCCCGGCCCGCCGTTATACAAAAAGCTCACCGGCCGCGCCTTGGCCTCTGCCCCATCCAGCGTGTAAGACACGTAAAAGATACTCCCGTAAGGCTTATCTTCTTCGTCGCGAATAACCAGCGTGCCCGCCGTGGCCGTGTATTTCAATGTCTTACCGCCCAACGTCAGCTCGTGATGCGTCACCGAGGGCTTTTCCGGCGGCACCGGGATACTGTCCTTGTCACCATCCTTATGCTGGTCTGGACCCGCGGTGGCAGGCGTCGCAGATCGCGTTTCCTGCGCCCAACCGGCAACGGAACCAACGAGAATTAAACTTCCAACAATCAATACGCAGGGAGCAAACCTATAGGCCATTTTCATGAGCAAGAAAATCCTCCAGGAAATTGAAGTGGGATCGAAACAGAGTATTGAATCGTACGACAGGGTTAAACAGATGTTTCTAAGGACGTTTACACCCTTTAATAAGATTCAGCCTCCTTGTTTACTCCCTCCGCGCGCCTTTTGTGCGCCTCATCACAGCCGACTTTCACAATAAACGTCATCCTTCTGGCATTGTTCTCTCGTGCACCTTCGGGAAAGAATTTCAACCCCGATTGAAGGCGGTAGACACATGAGCAAACAGTGTCTGAAGTGCAACACGGAGATCGCTTCTCCGTGGAGTTTTTGTCCCAAATGCGGCGTCGCCGTTCCACTCGATCCCGCGCCGCAATCAACCCCAGTCGAGATCGAACCAGCTCCCGCATTCGGCGCCTTTAGCGGGCTCTATCTCGGCATCATTGCCGTCCCTCTACTGATCGTCACCGGCGGCTTGCTCTGCCTCACCGGCTTGGGCGCTTTCCTCGGCGTACCGATGATCGTCCTTGGCGTTCTCGCCCCCTTGTTAGGCCCCATGATCGGCCTCGGCGCCCTCAAGGGAAAATGTCCCTGGTGCGGCACTTTCGTCAACAGCATTGCCGACGGTAAAGACTTCGAGTGTATCGAGTGCAGCCGCCGCATCGCCGTTCAGCACCACAAGTTCGTCAAGACTGCTTAACGCGGTCACTCCGCCTTCCGCACGCCGTGGCGCACCCCCTCTGGCGCCACAGCGCTTCCAGTTCGTGTGGTCCGGAATACCGCTTAAGTCCCCCCGCTCCTACCTCTTGTGCAACCCCATAAAATTCATTCGAATCAAAGCCTTTGCGACGAAAGTTGCGCGCCATCCGCGCGCCTTCCGAGACATCTGGACGACGATTTGGATGAGATAGTCGAGAACGGAAAACAGCCCGATATCCCCCAATTCCAGCGCTCCCCGGAATCCGATCCTCAGCGAATTCCCACCGGCATCTCCGGCCTCGACGACATCCGCACCGGCGGCCTGCCCCAAGGCCATCTCTATCTCGTTGAAGGCGATCCGAGCACCGGCCTCTGCCTCTGGGTCACCTCTGAAATCATGAAGAAGAATCGCTGGACCATCCGCGTACGCAGCAGCCGAAGTCCCCACCACTCCGGCACCGTCTTCTCCGTCGTCATGCCACAAATCGCATAATCCTCTCGGAACTTAACCGCAAATTCACATACATCGAACGGAATTCCAGCGCCGGCAGCTTCTGCACAATCAGCCACTCAAATCGCTAGAGGGAAATGTATTCCCAATAGTTCTCCGTATGGAACGCAATTCTTTGCATGTTTCCCCACTGCGAAGCGAGCCTCGGAGCCGAAATCGAAGCGTGAAATGCGGCTTCGACAAGCCCTGTGCGGCTTGATACGTGTCACAGTCAATTAATCAAACTCCGAGGACTTGGCCTCAAAGTTGCCTATTCAAAGACCATACGACTTCTTTATCTACTGGACACCACACAAATTGGGCAAGGCTCAATTTCGGTGATGTTGAAATTTGCCCTATACAGCAACGAAGTTTCAGGAATTTGAAAGAGGATTCGGAATGATTGTTTTCGAGAGAGCTTCTGCCAGAATTGTGACTGTCCTCGCGGCGGCCGTGGTCCTAACGTTCGCAGTGCCGAGCGCTTGGGCCGACACACTTCAGATCACCGAAAGCGGCACCTTCGCCTCCGGAACTCCCACCACGGCTGAGAGCAAAGCCGGCGAAAAATTCAGTTTCTCCTTCGACGTCTCATCAACTCCCACTGTCACCACCCCCGATGTAGGAACGTCCTTTCAGACCACCTTTACCAATTTCACCTATACGCTCGACGGGAAGACTCTGGCAGTCACTCCCCTCTCACTCAGTTTTTTCAATTCATCAGTCGGTGGTTTGTTCGACCTCGACTTTGTCGGAGGCGATTTCCAGCTCGAGGGCGACCAGGTCTACAAGGGCACAGAAGACAGTCCCAATATCAAAACCGGAACATACGACCTGGCAAGCGGTTCTGATTTTTCGGATGGCGGCGAATACACTCCACTCAGCGGCAAGGTCGATATCAAAAAAGTCAGCAATCCCACTGTGACTCCAGAACCGTCCAGCCTTCTGCTCCTGGGCACTGGCCTGGCAGGTTTGAGCGGAATGATCAGACGCAAATTCCGCGCTTCCAAGTCCGCTTAGTACCGATCTGCAGACACGCATTGCATACCAGGCAGGGGCCTTCGGGCCCCTTGCAAATGACCAGGTCGGCATGGCCAGTTAGGCTCGGATCAAACAGTTCCTCAATAACTGCAACTAAAGTGTTAGGCACTTAAATCACCAAGTGGAAAATGTATTCCCAGAGTAGACAGCAATTGTCCACTTCGATTCCCCATCCAAAGCGAACCTGAAGCACAAACGAAATCGCAAAAGACGATTTCTGCAGCCATTATGCGGCCTTTTTGCCCTTCCCCTTCAAATATCAAGGCTTCGAGGACTTTGGCATTCAATCTGCTTATACAAGACCATACGAGCCCTGCACCTATCGGCACCACACGAGCTGGGCAAAGCTCAAGTTTTTCGATGATGTCGACATCTGGAACACAGTAGAAAAATTTTGAAAATCTGAAAAGAGGATTCGAATGAATAATTTTGAGAAAGCTTCTGCCAATTTTGTGGCTGCCATCGCAGCCGTCGTGGTTCTCACCTTCGCCGTGCCCAGCGCTTCGGCCGATACACTTCAGGTAACCGAGAGCGGCACCTTCGCCTCCAACACTCCTACCACGACCGAGAGCAAAGCTAACGAGAATTTCAGCTTCTCCTTCGACGTCTCATCAACGCCCACAGTCATCTCCCATGGGCAATACGACTTTGTCACCAGCTTTAGCAATTTCACCTATACGCTCAACGGCAAGACGGTCGCGGTCACTCCCACCTCGCTCACTTGGAACGCCGCGCAGGACGGTGGATTGTTTGACATCGACTTTAACGGAGTTGAATTCGAGCTCTCGGGCAGCCAGCTCTACACGGGCTCGGTCACCAAACCCACAATTGATACCGGAACATACAACCTGGCATCCGGCTCATTATTTGTGGATGGTTGCGACCCCGTTAAACTCAGTGGCAATGTCGTTATCACCGACCCCAGCAAGACCTCCGCGACTCCGGAACCGTCCAGCCTGTTTCTTCTGGGCACTGGATTAGCAGGTTTGGGCGGAATGCTCAAACGCAAATACCGCGCCGCAACATCCGCCTAAACCAGAGGCCCGTGGCGAAAGCTGGTGCCCCATCCATTTCCGCGCACTTTGCGGAAATGGGTGGGAAAACAATCGAGCGACGTACTCACGAACCATAAGTTCCCTTCCAAAACCGCATCCGTACAGATCGACAGACCGCAGCGTTATGCGTGCCATAACCTTGCTGAACCAGCAACGATCCCGCAATCACGACCCAGAAAATTCCCACCCGAAAAGCGGTGCCCTTCCGCTCGCGCTGTCATGTTGAGCAAAGCGAAACATCCGCAGTTGCTCTTCGTAGCTTCCGAGTTGGCCGTCACTCGACCGCGATATTGCGGAGAACGAGTTTTCTCAGGAATAAGAGCGGAAGAACCTCGAAGATCATGACGTTAAACCAGAGAAGCTTCCACTCGTCGATTCGTAACAGAATCGTAATGAATGTGGCGGCATGTATTCCAAGGAGTAGAGCAGTGAGAAGCCAGAACCGCCTCTCACGCAAGAACCTGCGACTAGTGCTGATGAAGAATCCAAAAATGAAGATCGTGAACAGAAACAGTCCGCCCCAACGAATGTAATCACCTGCGATGATTCCAATCGCTGCCGAAACCACAAACGCGCCGGGGACGCCAATCACATAAGGCCATGTGAGGTGGTCTGGATCGAAGCCCCAAGGATTCCCTCTCTTCTTTGGCATGTTGAGCAGTAGTATAGAGCCTTTTCTGGGCGAGTTGTGGACAACTCGGAAACTACCACGCAGTCATCCCAATCCCCTCGCTGCATCTCTGCCCGTCTCGCCTCGCCACCTCCTCACCGCTCCGGCGCCGCCCCATCCGCCTCCACAATCCGCGAACGCACATGCGTCTTCTCAAAGTCCACATTGTGCGCGTCAATCGAAATCTCCCTCGTCAAAAAAAACAAAATCCGCATCTTGAACTCCGTCCCGAAGCTCGTCGGAAACCACACCCCATCCGGTTGCGGCGCATACACCACGCTAAATCCCAATCCCGGCACATTCGTCCCTAGCAGCGTCCGCACCGCAAACGGAATCTTCCGCGCCATCGCCGTCGACACTAACACCGGTTGAAACGAAGCTGTGTCAATATACGCATCGCCCTTCCAACCAAAATCGTTTTTGTCCTTGGGATGAAACTCAATATGAAACACATCGTGCCCGTTCATCCGCTCCCTGCCCACAAGCCGAAACCAATAGTCGGTCTGATTCTTTGTAGTCAGCGGAAACAGCCGCGCATCCAACCCATCCTTCGACTTGTCATGAATCAAACCCGACCGCATGTTTTCGACCATGTCACGGTCCATCGTCCCATCGTTTATCTCGACCGAAAGCGACTCGTCGTCCTTCTTTTCATCCCCTTTCTCATCAGCCTTCGACTTATCCTTCGGCTCCGGCAACGTCGTATACGTGACGTATTTCCCCTTCACCAGCATCCGCCCATCCAGCTTCAGCAGTTGCGCTTCGTAGCCCTTCGCCGACGGCGTTATCCGCGAGTCCGTCGTCTCCTCGCAGCGAACCGCCTTCCCCTTCCGCGACGCCACCCGCGCATGCTGCACATAAACGTAATGGCTCCGCTCCGCCTCCGCCTTGTCCTGGTTCGCGGCCACGCGACTCATAATCTCACCGGCACTCAACGCCGTCTCAGCCTGTTGCGCCAACCCGCACGCACCTCCGGCCCATAGCGCACAAACCACAAGCCACTTCTCTCTCATTCCCCTAATAACGCATCAGGCACAAATAAGTTCCGCTCGCCAAAATAAATAGAGCCCCTGCGTTTCACTTCTTCAGAAAAAGTGAGACGACAGAGGCCCTACTTCCCAGACCAATTGTTGCGAACTACTTCGGAACCACGATCAGTCCGCTCTGCCCATAACTATTCGCGATCTTATAGGGCGATCCAGACACTTCGCTGATGCTCGTGCTCGTCGCGTTGAACACATGCAAATTGCCCGATTCATAACTCAGCGCATATAAGTGGTTGTTGTTGTCCCACGCCACCTGATCAATGTCTTCCGTTGGCAACAGAACACCGCTGTAATTCGTGATCGGCGACGCTCCATTGAAGTGAAACAACTGCAACCCCGCCCCCGCCACTGCCAACAACTTGCCTGAAGTCGACATACTCAGCACGCTCACCTGCTGCACTGTCGGAGTCGGCATGTTCTGCCATGTGTTGGCCGACGTAATGCTTCCGCTTGAGCTAATGGTGTAACTCGCTAACTGGTACGGACCGTCCTGTTGTTGGCCTTCTGGAAAGTTGGTGGGATAGAGTAGGACCGCCAGGTGACTGGAAGGGTCGGCCTGCGCCAATTGCGGAAAATACGTCCAGGGTCCGTTAGGAAGATTCGGATTGGTCGTCGGATCGGTTTCCTTGAAGTTGCTAATCACACCAAGATCGCCATTCGAACCGATCTTGAGAGTCGAAAAGTCGGTAGTGGAATAACCGGCAAATTCGTTGAACACACCGTATGCGAACTTGTCAGTGCTGCTGACCGTCGGCGTGCTGCTAGGCGTGGCGTCGTGGCCTCCATAACCCGAGTACTCCATCGACCCCAGAAATCCAAAATCTCCATGCGAGTTGATGTCATAAGACTGCCATCCCACGCAGACCACAGATCCCGAGTCAAATATCCCCGATAGCTGTACATAGAAATAACGCCCCGTGTGATCCAGAAATGTGGCGAGACCAGACGTGTTGCCGCACTGAGAGCCGCCATAACTCTGCGTGTTGATCTCTGATGCCTGCTTGCCCACCGCGCCATTCGACCCAATCGTGTAAGTGTGAAGATAGTCGGTTCCCACGCTGATCAAGTACTTTCCATTCACACCCGCCATTTGTCCGCTATCTGCAAACGGCGAGCCCTTCACTAAAGTAAGCTTGCCCGCCGACGTCGCGTCATATACATCCACGCCCTGGTGCGTCTGCACGTAGACATACGCGATCGGGCTCGAACTCGAAGATGAGGAGGTTGAATCTGCATCTGGGGAATTAGTCTGTGCAAACGTCGGTAACGCGAACACCGAGGCAACACAGACCGCAAGTTTCCATGCATGGGTCATAGTCTGCTTCTCCTTAGTCGGGTTGTCAGATCTTGCTTGGGGAATTGAGAATGGGGGAGACTCTGAAGCAGACCGAGTATATGCCGCGATCAATCTCGCGGGCAAATCCCTGCCTGCCCACCCACTCAGATGTCGCCGCGTCAGTTTAAGCCGCCCTACTCCGACACTCCCGCCGCCGCTTTCTTTGTCAACAATCCCTGCGCCCGCAGCCAGTTCTCCAGCAGGTTCGGCCACTGATCGAGCGCCGCATCGCCACGCCCCAGCCCCGACCCATGCGGCCCGCTGGCGAAGATATGCGCCTCCGCCGGCACTCCAGCCTTAACCAACGCCTCATAGAAGCGCAAACCCTGTTCCACCGGGACCGTCTTGTCATCGAACGTGTGATACCAAAACGTCGGCGGCGTATCTTTCGTGACAAACAAATCCGGAGAGTAAGCCGCACGCAGCGCCTCGCAACGGTCCATCACGTTAAACAGCTTGCAATAACTCAGGTGCGACGTGTCGCTTGAGATCGCCCCAATCCACGGATATCCGAGAACCAAATAATTCGGCCGGCTCGATACTCTCTCGATCGGATCCTCCGCGTCAGCCGTGCCCGTCACAAACTGCGTCGCGGCCAGCGCCGCCAGATGTCCGCCTGCCGAAAATCCAATCAACACAATCCGCTCCGGATCAATCTGGTAGTCCCGCGCCCGCGCCCGCACCGTCTCGACCGCTCGCCGCGCATCGAGCAGCGGCACCGGCAGCAGGTAGCCATTCGAGCTCAGCCTGTACTGCAACACAAACGCCCGAAATCCCCGCGCCGTAAACCAGTCCGCCACCTGGCGCCCCTCCAGGTTCGCCGCCAGGTTCACATAAGCCCCACCCGGCAGCACCACCACCGCCGACCCATTCTCCTGCCCCGGCTGCGGCGTAAATATCGTCAGCGTTGGCATGTCTTCGCAGGTCTTCCCATGTGCCTCCGGAGCTTCGCCCGGCCAAAGCTTGACCGTTTGAATTCCCAAGAAAGCGTCCGTCACCCCCGCCACCGTGCACGGCTGTTTTTCTGCCTGCGCCGTTCCCAAAGCCAGCACTACCGCCAAACCCAAAACACCCAGACGTCCCAAGTTTTCCTCCCGCCATCTTCGCGCCGATTATACGGCCTTCCGCTTCCCTTCAATTCCGCATCAAAACCCATCAAAATCCACCTTTTTTCGCCTCAAATCTCTCCAAAACACGCGAACTTTTCGCACTTTTCAACCGGTTTTCCAGCGTTTTTCGAATACAAAGTCGCACCCCCACGCAACCATTCCCATCTTTCCGTTCACCTCCTAAAGCCCGTCCCAATCCGGAACTGATCCCTGATCCCTGACCCCTGATCCCTGTCGTAATCCTGATCCCTGATCCCTGTTCTCCGTCTCGGTGTTAGCATCGAACATGACAGATGCAAAATGAAAAACTGAAAATTATCCCCCTCGGCGGCCTCGGCGAGTTCGGCATGAACTGCATGGTGCTGCGCTGGGAAGACGACATTATCGTGATCGATGCAGGGCTGATGTTCCCTGAGTCAGAGCTGCTCGGCGTCGATATCGTCGTGCCAGACATAACCTATCTCATTGAAAACAAACAACATGTCCGCGCCATCATTCTCACCCACGGCCATGAAGATCACATCGGCGGGCTACCCTGGATCCTCAGCGAAATCAAGGTTCCCGTCTATGCCACCGAATTCACCCTCGCTTACGTCGAAGGAAAGCTCGAAGAGCATCATCTGCTCGACGAGACCACTCTGATCGAAATCACGCCTCGGCAAAAATTCTCGATCGGCCCCTTCACCATTGAGCCCATTCGCGTTACCCACTCTTTGGTCGACTGCGTTGCCCTCGCCGTTGAGACTCCCGTCGGCGTCGTCATCCACACCGGCGACTTCAAAATCGACCTGTCCCCGCTCGACGACCAGTTCTTCGATCTCCAGACATTTGCCGAATACGGCAAGCGCGGTGTCCTGGCCCTCCTGCAGGATTCCACCAACGTCGAGCGCCCCGGCTACACCCCCAGCGAACGCGCCGTACGTCCGCGCCTCGACGAAATCTTCGCCCGCGCCAAAAAGAAGCTCTTCTTCAGCTGCTTTTCGTCATCGATCTACCGCATTCGCATCGCCATGGAACTGGCCCGCGAACACAAGCGCAAGGTGGCCATCATCGGCCGCTCCATGGTCGAAAGCACTGAAATTGCACAGGATCTGGGCTACATCGACGTCCCCAACGGCCTCATCATCAACCCCGGCCAGATGCGCGACTACCCCGTCGATCAGCTCCTCGTTCTGATCAGCGGCACTCAAGGCGAGCCCATGAGCGCCCTCAGCCGCGCTGCTGTCGATAGCCATCGCCACGCCCACATCGATGCCGGCGACACCGTTGTCCTCAGCTCCCGCATCATCCCCGGCAACGAAAAAGGCATCTTCCGCGTCATCGACCATCTCTATCGACGCGATGCCAACGTCATTTACGACGATGGATCAAATGGCCTTATCCACGTCAGCGGTCACGGCAGCCAGGAAGAAATGCGCCTGCTCATCAATCTCGTGCGCCCTAAGTTCTTCATTCCGGTGCACGGAGACTTCCGCTACCTCAAGCGTCACGCCGGCCTCGCCATGGAAACAGGCGCCGTCGAGCACGCCATGGTCATTGAAGACGGCGACGTTCTCGAGCTCAGCAAAGACGATGCCCGCAAAGTCGACAAAGTTACCGCCGGCCGCGTCCTCATTGACTCCGGCTCCTCCATTGATGTTGTTGAAGACCTTGTGATTAAGGATCGCCGCATTCTCTCGGAAGACGGCATCGTCCTGGCTGTTATGGCGCTCAACAAACGCACCGGCAAGGTCGAGCAGCATCCTGAGGTCATCATGCGCGGCTTTGGCGGAGCAGACATCACCGATCAGGCTCGCGAAACCGTCCTCAAAACTCTCGATGGCCTCAGCGGCGAGCAAAAGACCGACTACGGCATGGTCAAAGAGAAAGTTCGCGTCGATCTCAAGCGGCTTATTCAGAAAACCACCGGCCGCCGTCCCCTCATCATGCCCGTCATCATGGAAATTTAATTCCTGGGTGTCTCTGAGCTCGTAGCTTGGAGACACCGCAAAGACCTGTAATATCAACTCATGAGCCGCATTGCCGCCGCGTTTACCCTTGCCGCAAGCCTTCTCGTTCCAGCGCTTTCTGCGCAATCTTCAGAGAACCTGACCGCGTCCGTCCCCGCCTGTCTGCCCTCCTCGACTCTTGAGCAGTTGACCAAGGCCCTCGACGACGCTGTCAGCGGTCCCGCCGACAAAGATCGCGCCTGCCTCCGTGAAGTCGTCCTCCCCGACGCCCGTCTGATTCCTCTCTTCCGCACTCCCGACGGCGTCTACTCCCCGCACACATTGACCGTCGACGGCTGGATCGATGCCGTGCGCAAGCGCGGAAACACCGTATTTTATGAGCGCCAAGTCAAAGTTAAAACAGAGACTTACGGACACATGGCCCACCTCTGGAGCACCTACGAGATTCGCCCCACTCCCGACGCCAAAGCCACCGTTCGCGGCATCAACAGCATTCAGGCCGTGTTTGACGGCCAGCGCTGGCGTGTCGCCCAAATCCTCTGGGAGGCCGAGACGCCGTCCGAGACAATACCGGAGAAATACCTGCCATGACGCCTGCAACTGAAACCACTCCGACCGCAACCCTCATTTCCATCGAATCCATCGTCGCCGCCGCTGCTCGCATCGCCGGAGTAGCCGTCAAAACGCCCCTGGTCCGCGCGCCCTTCCCCGGAGTGTCGGGTCAGGTCTGGCTCAAAGCCGAAAGCCTGCAGCCCATCGGCAGTTTCAAACTGCGCGGCGCGGCCAATAAGATTCTTCAACTTACGCCCGATGAGATCGCCCGCGGCGTCATCACCTATTCGAGCGGCAATCACGCCCAGGGTGTAGCCTACGCAGCCCGCGAAGTCGGCGCGAAAGCCGTCATCGTCATGCCCTCAAACGCACCCGCGATCAAGCGCGCCGCCACCTTGGCGCTTGGCGCCGAAGTCGTTGATGTCGGCGTCGCCTCCAGCGAGCGCCTGGAAATGGCCGAAAAACTGGTCCGCGAATACGGCTATGTCGTTGTGCCGCCGTATGATGACGAACAAATCATCGCCGGCCAGGCCACCTGCGGCCTCGAGATCGTCGAGTCCCTGCCCGATGTCGATCTGGTGCTCGTCCCCGTTTCCGGCGGAGGCCTGCTCAGCGGCATCGCCACCGCCGTCAAGTTGCTCAATCCAAACGCTAAAGTCTTCGGCGTCGAACCTGAGCTAGCCGCCGATACCGCCGAAAGCTATCGCACCGGCAATATCGTCACCTGGGGCGCCGAGCTCACCAGCCGCACCATCGCCGACGGTCTCCGCACTCAAAGCGTCGGGGTTCGCAACTTCGCCCACATTCAGGCCTATGTCGATGGCATTATTACCGTTACCGAGGCTGAAATTCGTGCCGCCATGCGCGCCATCGTGGCCACCGCCCGCCTCGTTCCCGAGCCCAGCGGAGCCGTCGCCGCCGCTGCCCTGCTCTTTCATGCGGACCAATTGCCGTCCTACCGCAAGGCTGTCGCCATTGTCAGTGGAGGCAACGTCGATCCGGCCCTGCTGGCCCAAGTGCTCACCGAAACTAACATTTAGCGTCGTTTCTCCAGGTGTTTTCGCATGAAATGCTTGACTTATGGCCTGAAAACCATCGTTTCCGTCGAGGTTTTGCTCTGCCTTTCTTTGCCCGTTTTCGCCGACAAAAAGAAAGATCAGTTGGAAAAGCCGATGGCCGGCCCGCGCGCGGCAGCTCTCCGCGTCACCTGGCTTTACATCGCGCCCGACACCACTTCGCAAAAAGTCGATAAAGTGCAGGTGGGCCGTGAGATGGTGGTTGCCGAGAAGAGCGGCCCCTGGATCCGCGTCTACGCCAACACCGATATTCAGGAGGCCAGCGGAAAAGACGCCCCCACCTTCGGTCGTGACGAAACTCCTCCGCCCATCTCCGGCTGGATGCAGGCCAAAGGCGTCGTCATCGAGACCACGCCCAGCGGCGACCAGGTCCTGATGGGCGAAGCCGCCGAGCAGGAATTCCTGGCCAACGATCCGCGCGGTCCCGCTCACGCCGCCCAAAGCGCGCGCCTGCTCTATCGCCGCCTAGTCGAAATGTTTCCCAACTCCCCGCTCGTCCCTGAGGCCGCCTGGCGCGCCGCCGATATTCTCTGGCAAATTCAAAAAGCCGACGCCTCTTCGCGTCCCTCCGCCAAGGAGAAAGAAGCCTACATGCGCGACCAGATGGACGAAGAGGAGATGAAGAAGGTCATCAAGAACTATCCCCACACCCGCCAAGCCGACATGGCCGCCTTTGAACTCATTGATAACAAACTCTGTGGCGACTGGCAGGGTCAGCCCAAGTGCCCTGAAAAAGAATCGGAATACTACGAAAAATTCGCGTCAGAATATCCCGACGGTCCCCGCACCGCCCAGGCGCTCTATCAGGCCGCCTATCGCCAAGGCGTGCTGGTCGATATGTTTGGCGCCGACGGCAGCGACAAAAAAGCCGACGCCGCCAAGGCCCATGCGCGCGAATTAGCAACCCGTCTCAAAGACAAATTCCCGCAATCCGACTATGCCGTCCGCGCCGCCGCACTGATTTACAAACTAGACGAGGGCATTCCCATTTACGGCATCGACCGCGAATAACGGCACTGGCCGTGAATAGATGTGTTCCGCAGCACAGCACTCATCAAGTCTCGCGAGAGAATGGCTATATCATCGATACAGACCTTGCGGCTTTTTAGCACCTCAGATTCGGCATCAGACCGATCCAGTCATCATCCGGAGGCTTTTTGAACGTCTATATTCAGTCCGTTATCTTGGGCATTGTTGAAGGATTGACCGAATTCCTGCCGGTCAGCTCGACCGCGCATTTGCGCATCACTGAGGCGATCATGAGGATTCCGCTTGATGACGCCTACTGGAAGATGTACACCATCGTCATTCAGGCGGGCGCGATCCTGGCCTTGCTGCTGCTTTATCTCGGACGCATTCTTGAATTCATTCGCACTTTTCCCCATGGCGAGCGCCGCGACCGCAACTTCCTCACGCACCCTATCTCGCTGACGTTCCTCGCCTTTGTCTGCACGTCGATTCCCGCTCTACTCTTGAAAAAGTGGAGCGACAAAAACCTCGGCAGCCTCACCGTCATCGCTATTGCCCTTATCGCAGGCGGCATCGTCATGTGGGCCATCGACACATGGGCCTCGCGCTTTGAACCCAACACCATTCACGTTGAAGAGATTGGCCTTCTCCAGGCCATCTGGGTCGGCATCTGTCAATCGCTCTCCGCCATATTCCCCGGAACGTCGCGTTCCATGTCTACGATTGCCGCCGGACAGATGGTCGGCATGGATCGCCCCACCGCCCTCGAATTCAGTTTTCTACTCTCTATCCCCACCATGCTCGCCGCCACCGCCTACGACCTGCTCAAAGAGATTCATCCCAGCAAAGCAGCGCTAGCAGCCGGAGAGGCAGCCGCCCACGTGACCATGACCGGCGACCGCTGGATCGTTCTCGCCATTGGCTTTGTCGTATCCTTCATCGTCGCTTTTGGCGTGGTCGAGTGGTTCCTGATGTGGGTGCGCAAACACGGGTTTACCGTGTTCGCAATCTACCGCATTCTCGCCGGCGGAGTCCTGCTGCTCTGGGGATCCAAACTGATCGGCAGCTAAGCTCTGTCGAGCCGGCAACTAAAATACTGCCAGGGTGCCCCATCCATTACTGCGCATTTTGCGATAATGGGTGGGAAGCAATGTGTCCCGAAAAGTACGGGGGTGGATAGCAAGGTTCCCCTACTTTGTTTTGCCTGAAATTCGCCTATTTTCCCGCAGATAATAGAAAATGCTCTGGGATTCTCCGTCCGGCCCTCGAAGCTCGACCGTATCGGGATTGCGGCGGGTATTTGGAGCGGAGGCGTCCCCATGATCAAGCCCATCCAGATCGCCCTTTCGCCCACGCGAAACCGCCCTCTCAATATGTTTTTGGGCCTCGTGCTGGCGCTTTTGTCGCTGCTTTTGTTCCTTTCGCTCGCCAGCTATCATTCCTCCGACCCCTCGCTCAATACCTCCATTGATCCCGGCAGTACACTGGTCGGCAACTGGATCGGCCCTTTTGGTGCGTTCTTAAGCGACCTTCTTCTTCAGTCTCTCGGCCTCACATCCTTCCTGCTCCCCCTCTGGATGGGCGCCCTGGCCTGGGGCTGGATGCGTTCTCGTCCCGGCGGAGCCGTGTGGCTTCGAATCGTTGGCACGATCATGGCAATCGTCTTTGTGCCGGCCTTGTTCGGGCTGCTTCCCTGGCACTGGCGTTGGCTGCATATCCTTCCGCTGGAAGGAGTTCTGGGCCGCTTGATGGCGGGCATGCTGGTTGCCTACCTCAACATCCAGGGTGCCTGGGTGGTCGCACTTGTACTCGCTGGAGCCGGCATCTACTTTGCTTCGGCGGTCAGCCTCTGGGCTCTCAAAGAAATGCTCGGAGACCGCTTCATCCACGTGCAAGCCCTCTACGACCGCTGGCGCAACTGGCGTGAAGAGCGCGCCGAACGCCGGTGGGAGCAAAACGAAATGCGGACCGAACAGGCTAATCCCGGTCCCCAGCAAAGCATTTATTCCGGTTCCATGCCCGATGGAGACGCCGAACAGCAGGTTGGATTGCCAGGTCGGCTGGCGGCGTTTTTGTGGCGGCGCAATCGCACCCCGGACATCGATCCAGTCGATGAAATTCCAGCTTTCCAACGCACCGGCGCGTCGACGGCTGCCGCCGAACCCGTTCCTATTACCGCGGCGCCGACAACTCGGCGAGACAGCATCTGGGACCGCGCTCCGGACGGTGCCATCCCCGTCGCCAAACCTCAACAGGTTCCGGTTGCCGCAATCCCGATTACCCAGGCGCCTCAGCCCGCCGCGGCGCACCCCGTGCCTTTACAGCCACGAGCCGATACGGTATCCGCACCACGCCCCGAGCTACGCCCTGACCCCCGCCAGGAAGTGCGCCCTGTCGCCACCCCACTCGAAGCCCCACCCGCACCAGCCCCGGTTCCTCGTCCGCAGCCTGCGGCAGAAATCGCCATTCACGAGCGCGCCGATGCCGAGATTCGCGCCACCACAGTAGCGCCCAAGCACGTGAGCGGATTCAAGTTGCCGCCCAGCACGCTGCTCAATCCGGGAGGCGGCCCGCAGACCGTCCGCGAAGATGTACTCCGCGACGAAGCCAAAGTTCTCGTCGAAAAATGCGGCGAATTCGATGTGCGCGGCCAAGTGGTCCAGATCAACCCCGGCCCCATGGTTACGACCTACGAATTCAAGCCTGAAGCGGGTGTTAAGTACAGTCGCGTGACCGGTTTGGCCGACGATCTTTGCCTCGCGATGCGCGCTGAGAGCATCCTGATCGAGCGCATGGCAGGCAAAAGCACGGTGGGCATCCAGGTGCCCAATCACGAGCGCGAAACCATTCACCTTCGCGATGTGATCGAGTCGGAAACCTTCGCCAAGTCGAAAGCGCGCCTGACGCTGGCGATGGGCAAAGACATCAACGGGCGCATCGTCACAGCCGATCTGGCTTCGATGCCCCACGTGCTGATCGCCGGTTCCACCGGCTCAGGTAAGTCGGTCGCCATCAATGCCATGATCATGAGCCTGCTGTTCCGCACCACGCCGTCGCAGGTGAGGCTGATCCTGGTCGACCCCAAGCGTGTGGAACTCGGCATGTACGAAGGCGTGCCGCACCTGTTCACGCCCATCATCACCGAGCCCAAGCTGGCGGCCAACGCCCTGCGCAACGCGGTGCGCGAAATGGAGCGCCGCCTGAAACTGCTGGCCAGCCGCAGCGTGCGCAACATCGACCAGTACAACAAACTATTCGACGGGGCCATGCCGTCGCTCTTTGATGACGGCCAGGAAGAGGAGCCACTCCCCTATATCGTCATCATTATCGACGAGTTAGCCGACCTGATGATGCTCGACCGCGCCAATGTTGAGGAGTCAATCACCCGTCTGGCGCAAATGGCGCGCGCCGTGGGCATTCATCTCGTTCTGGCCACGCAGCGGCCCAGCGTTGACGTCATCACCGGCCTCATCAAGGCCAACGTGCCCACCCGCATCAGCTTCCGCCTGGCCACCAAGGTAGACTCGCGCACGATTCTCGATACCAACGGTGCGGAAGCACTTTTAGGTCGTGGCGACATGCTGTTTCTGCCGCCCGGAACCAGCCGTTTGGTGCGCCTGCACGCGCCTTATGTGAGCGAAAAGGAAACCGCTGCCGTCGTTGCGTTCTGGAAAGACCAAGGCCAGGCGGAGTACGTCGAAGGCTTCCTCGAGTCGCCCAAGGACGAGCGAGTCAGCGTCGAGGGCTCCAACAGCGATCCGGACGAGAACGACCCTTTGTTCGACGACGCGGTGCGGCTGGTCTTCGAGTTTGGCAAAGCATCAACGTCGCTGCTGCAACGGCGCCTGCGTATCGGTTACGGCCGCGCCGCGCATCTCATTGATCTCATGGAGCGCGATGGGTTGGTTGGCCCTGCCGACGGCTCGCGTCCGCGCGAATTGCTTAAGGCTCCGGGGTGGCTGCACGAGGTGAGCACCACCGAATAATCTGTGAACGCATGGGGCAGGTCCCGCGTCCAACCCAGCAAGGAGAGGTCGGCGATGAAGCGATGCTTACCGCAGAGCCAGAGTTTCTCTGCCCTTGCTAAGGGCCTCCAAGGTCGCTTTTCCTCGGCGACACGGCCACTCATCGGGCAGAACCAAGTCGGTGCCGTTCTAGCTCTCTGGCTCACCTGTTGTGCCGCTCTGGCCGCGCAACAAGCCCCCATTCCGACCATCGACGCTCTCGGCGGGCACCCTTATTCGATCACCAAAACCTGGATCATCGGCGGCTCTGGCAACTGGGATACGCTCACCATGGACCCCACCGCAGGACAGCTTTTCATCGCCCACGGGCCCTCCGTGCAAGTCGTCGATGTGAGCACTGGCGCCGTTGTGGGAACGGTGCTCGGCTTTCACGAAGCGCACGCCATTGTGCTCGACGATGCCGGCGAGTTCGGCTATGCCAGCGACGGGCCGGCCGACTTGGTGCGCGTCTTCGATCGACGCAGCTTTAAGGTAGTCGCCAACATCCCCACCGGTCCGCGTCCGCGTGCGTTAGCCCTCGATCCCCAGACAGGCCTGCTTCTGGCTATCTGCTCGGGCGGCAGCATTCCGGGCAGTTCCAACACTCCCGAGCCGACCAATCTTCGGAACACGAATCCGAACCACCGGCCTGCGACTCGCGGCAATTCTGCTCCGCCGCCTGACTCCAGTTCCGTGATTACGGTGATCGATCCGCAAACCCGGCAAGCACTCCAAAACCTGACCATCCGCGGCATCCTTGGCTTGGCGCAGCCCGACCAACGTGGCCATGTGTATGTGGCCGTTCAAGATCGCAACCAGGTTGCGCGCATCGATGTGCAGGCGATCAGTACGCAGATCCGCAATGCCGCTCCGCAATCTGGCAGCGATGGCGCCGAGTTTCGACCCGCACTGCTCCCGCTTCCCTCGGAGTGCCGCGATCCGCGCAGTGTTGCCGTGGACGGCCTGCACCAGCGGCTTTTCGTCGCCTGCAACAACATGAAAATGGCGGTCGTGAACGGCGCAACCGGCGAATCGGTCACTTCCTTGACGATCGGCCCCGGCGCTCAAGCCATCGCCTACGATGCGGGCCGCGGGCTCATCTTTACTGCCAATGGCGGCGGATACGGCAGCGTCACGGTCATTCGCCAGGACGTGACCGACAGCTATTCCGTGGTGCAAAATCTGCCCACCCTTCAGGAAGCGCGCACTCTCGCCATCAACCCCTCAACTGGAGAAATTTACCTGGTGACCGCGCTTTATGGAGTCAATCTCGACCATCCGCCCGTTAATGGATTGGGAACATTGAAGATGAATCAGGTCGACAGCAGCTTCCAGGTTCTGGTAATTGGTAACTAGGGGCGCGTTCACGCCATTCAGCAGGGTGACGACGCCAAGGCAGTTTTCCGGGTTCATTGTTTCCGAGTCTAAGGAGCAAAGATTGGCGCAAATGGAAGTCTGCCAGCGACGATCGACGACAATTTCGCGAGAATCGGCCTCAACCTCTCAGCAAGCGGTCTTTGCATTCCGGGTAGTGCGATCCACCCCAGTAGTATGAACAGGCCTTAGAATGCCAACCAACGTATTCGTAGTTGAACATCAGCGTGAACCCAAAAGCAAGGGATGGCCCATGCTCGGCCTAGGCACCAAACACGATCTGCCTACGATTCTCATTATCGACGACGACATGGTCAGTCGCGAGGTAATGGCGACGGTACTGACCATGTCGGGGTTCATGGTCCATACCGCGTCCGACGCCATGGATGCGCTTGCCATTCTCGACGCCGGGTCGTGGGCAGCCGAGGTGATCCTGATGGATTCGCAGATGCCGGGTCTCAATGGAACCGCCTTGGTTGAGCAACTTCGCGCCCGTACCAAGGCAACTATCTACGCCATCAGCGGCAGCAAGATTTCCGATCAACTCATAGCGGCCGTCGATGGGTTTTTGATGAAGCCCTTCAATGTCAGTGCCCTGCAGGCGTTGCTTGAGAAACGAGCGATGCCCGCCACCGCGCCCGAGTTGACGGCCGACATGCCCGTGGTCAACCCCGAGGTGCTGGAGCAATTGCGCGAGATGATGTCAGAGGCCTCGGTGCGCGAAATCTATGCCGCCATTGTGTCGGATCTGGATAAGCGCATGGCCACACTCAAAACCGCCATCGCCAATAAGGACGTGCGCGAGGTTCGGCGCATCGGCCATTCCATCAAGGGCGGATGCGGCATGGCCGGCGCCCTTGAAGCTGCTCATCTGGGCTCGCTGCTTGAGTCCGAGAGTAATCAGTTAGATAACAGTGAAGCGATCCTGAAGGAATTGCATACCGCCGCACGAAACCTTCAGCGTATGCTTGAGGCTGAATTTCCGGCTAGCCGATAACTGCACTGAAACGCCGGAAGATGCGGAGTTCGACGCATATATGAGGCAGACAGATACTATCGGTAGTACCGTGCCGCGTTTGGAGGAAGACCGCTCCGTGGAGAGACCAATCCGCATCGTTCTGGCTGATGACCATCCCGTAGTCCGCATCGGCGTGCGCAATATGCTCACCGAGACCGTGGGCTTCGAAGTGGTAGGCGAGGCTGCCGATGGCGATGAAGCAATTACGCAGACGTTAGATCTGGAACCCGATATTCTGCTGCTCGATGTGCAAATGCCTCGCCTGCCTGGGCTTGAAGCCATGCGCGCCATCATGAACGGCACGCCTACCGTCAAGATTCTGCTTCTCACTTCAACCATCACAACGCAGCAGATCATCGAAGCGTTGCAAATCGGCGCCCGCGGCATTGTGCTTAAAGATGCCTTGGCCGGCCATCTTCAGACTGCCATCAAAACCGTCTCTAACGGCGATTATTGGATTGGCGGCAAACGAGTTGTCAATCTTGTCTCAGCTCTTCGAGACCTTATGCAGCAGGCTGCCGTGCCCCAACGCAAGACTTATGGACTGACACCGCGCGAGCTCGAAGTTGTGGGCTCCATCGTCGAAGGCTGCAGCAACCGCGACATCGCCAAGCAGTTTGGCCTGAGCGAGGAAACCGTCAAGCGCCACCTGTCGAATATCTTCGATAAGACCGGCGTCTCCACGCGACTTGAACTGGCCCTGTTCGCGATCGCGCATCAGCTTGTGACGCCGCAGCAGTAATCAGGGGTCAGGGCCGGCAGGTGGCCCCCTCATCAATCTCAATCGTCGTTCCTACTAAAAGGACTGTGCCCCATTCATCCCGGCTTTATCGCGATGAGTGGGTTTTCGCGCCGCCACGCCTTAGGGAACAGGGCCACGTGGAGCGGACCGATTACCTTACTTCGGCGAGGGTCAGAAACTGTTTCACCAGCCGATCCAGCGTCCCATCCGTCTCGTCACACAGCCCCGTATGCACCGGCGACGGCTGGATGATGGTGCTGCGTGGCGCGACCAGCCAATGAAATCGTTCACGCTGTGAAAGCTTGGCAATCGGCCCGGCCGTCTCGTCGCCCGCACAAATGCGCGGCACCGCTTCAAGATGCTGTTTGATCAAGTCGGCATCGAATTCCGGCCACAGCGCCCTCAACCTCGCCTCATCAAGATGAATGCGTGCATCGAGATACCGCTTCTCCAGGCAGAACATAACCACACCCGCGTTGATGAACTCTTGCCGCTCGACCCGCGGCACAACGCGCAGAAGTGCGTAATCAAATGCGGCGGGCGTAGGCACTGATCGCCTCCTGTTCAAAGATCGATGCAGCCGCGAGTCGCCGATGAAAGAAATCGAGATACCCCGCGCGCCGTTCGGCAGCGGTCAGGTCGCCCGGAATCGCCTCAAGCCAAGCTGTCGGCACTTGCTTGACGATTTTCGTCAACACATCAAGCGTGAGCCTGCTGTAAGCCAGCGCCGCGGCCTTTTCGATCTCCGACGCCCACGGCAGCAGCACGTGCTGATCGATCTGCGCGAACGGCGACTGAATCCTCTTCTCCATGTTGTTCCAGTCGTGATGAAAAAAGAGCGCCGCCCCATGGTCGATCGGATAGAGCTTGCGATGCCACACCAGCAGGTTGGCATTGCGTGGCGTGCGATCGACATTCTGCGTAAAAGCGTCAAACCACACCATCAGCGACGCCTCATCCGCCGGTGCCGTATCGCGCGCCGCGGGATCGAACATGGTCGAACCTGGCAAATAATCGAGCGCAAGGTTGAGCCCAGGGCTGGCCTTGAGCAGTTGCCTGATCTCGTAGTCCGGCTCATTGCGGCCCAGCGCTGGATCGACCTCGACAAACACGATCTCCGGGACGCGCAGCCCCAACACCCGGCCAATTTCGCCCGCGATCAACTCGGCGATCAGCGCCAGCACGCCCTGGCCTGCACCGCGAAACTTGACCACATAAAGTCCCAGGTCATCTGCCTCGACAATTGCTGGCAGCGATCCGCCCTCTCGCAGAGGTAGCACGTAACGCGTCGCTTGCACGGTTCTGAGCATCGAACATCCAGTTTAACCAGTCGCGCCGAAGGCTTGATAATTCCTTCAGAGCGAACAATTACTTTTGTTCAGAATCTCTTAGCTAGGAGTCATTCCAATGAAGATCGGATTTCTAGGATTAGGCAATATGGGCGAGCCCATGGCAAAGCGACTGCTGGCCGCGGGGCACGAAGTCACGGTCTGGAACCGCACTCAAACGCGAGCAGAAGCTCTCACTGCATCCGGCGCCAAGGTTGCAGCGAGTCCTGCTGAAGCAGCGCGCGATAAAGATGCGGTCATGACGATGCTGTTTGACGATGCGGCCAATGAGCAGGTCCTTCTCGCAGCGGACGGAGTTCTGAACTCCCTCGCACCCGGAGCTCTGCACATATCGCTCAGCACCATCAGCGTCGCGCTGTCAGAGCGGCTGACTGCGGAGCATGCTCGCCGCGGTCAGGTCTTCGTAGCCGCGCCGGTCTTCGGCCGACCCAACATCGCCCAGGACGGCAAGCTGTGGATCGTCGTTGCCGGAGCCGACGATGCAATCACAAAAGCTCGCCCGTTTCTCGAGCCCCTGTCGCGCGGCATCTCCGTCGTCGGCAAAGAGCCGCGCATGGCCCACGCGCTGAAGCTGGGCGGCAACTTCCTCATCAGCGCCATGATCCATTCTCTGAGCGAATCGTTCGTCTATGCCGACGCTCAAGGCATCGAGCCTGCCGTGTTTTTCGAAACGGTCAACAGCGCCCTGTTTCAATCGCCGTTCTACGCCGCCTACGCCAAGGTGATGCTCAATCCGCCTGAACACGTTGGCGCTACCATCGAATTGGGCGCAAAAGATCTGCGGTTGCTCAGAGAAGCCGCCGCCGCTCGGAATGTCCGCCTGAGCCTGGCCGACGATTTGGCGAAGATATTTGCCGACGGCATCGCCAACGGCCTCGGCACTGAAGATTGGGCCGTGGGCCAATATCGTTTGGCACAGCAGCGCGGACCAGTCGCCAAAGAGGTCGCTGGTTGAGCTTGTTTCACAAGGGGTTAATCGCCCTTCACTCCGATTGAGTAGGATAGTGCCATGAGCTTGAAAGGCAAGATTGTCTTCATCACGGGAGCCAGCGCCGGCATTGGCGCCGCCACAGCACTCGCGTTCGCAGCAGAGGGCGCGCGCTTGTTGCTCGCCGCACGTCGTGCCGGCAAGCTAGCCGAAGTGGCCTCCGAAGCATTAGCGCGCGGAGCCGCAGCCGTCCACTCCATCGATCTCGACGTGCGCGACCGCCGCGCCGTCCAGGATGCCATCGATTCCCTGCCCCAGGAATGGGCAGAGATCGACATCCTGGTTAACAACGCCGGCCTAAGCCGCGGACTCGACAAGCTTTACATGGGCCGCATTGAAGACTGGGACGAAATGATCGACACCAACATCAAAGGCCTGCTCTATATAACGCGCGCCGTCGTTCCGGGCATGGTAGTGCGCGGCCGAGGCCACGTCATCAACCTCGGCTCAACTGCCGGCGAGCTCACCTATCCCAACGGCGCCGTCTACTGCGCCACTAAAGCTGCGGAACACTCCATCAAC
>Ga0302140_10000006_pt1 | contig 229851 bp, 224 predicted proteins | sample I_Bog_E1_1_FD_202095 | JGI IMG/M metagenome (GOLD analysis project Ga0302140, IMG submission 202095) | Peat permafrost microbial communities from Stordalen Mire near Abisko, Sweden - I_Bog_E1_1 | ecosystem: Environmental > Terrestrial > Soil > Wetlands > Peat | place: Sweden: Abisko... | reverse complement strand
TTATGCTACTAATAGTGCACTCACTACTACGTTATCTGCTTATGCTACTAATAGTGCACTCACTACTACGTTATCTGATTATGCTACTAATAGTGCACTCACTACTACGTTATCTGCTTATGTTACCAATAGTGCACTCACTACTACGTTATCTGCTTATGCTACTAATAGTGCACTCACTACTACGTTATCTGCTTATGCTACTAATAGTGCACTCACTACTACGTTATCTGATTATGCTACTAATAGTGCACTCACTACTACGTTATCTGCTTATGTTACCAATAGTGCACTCACTACTACGTTATCTGCTTATGCTACTAATAGTGCACTCACTACTACGTTATCTGCTTATGTTACTAATAGTGCACTATCTACTACGTTGTCTAGTTATGTTACCAGTAGTGCACTATCTACTACGTTGTCATCTGCATTAAATAATTATTCAACATCTTCTCAGATGAATACTGCTATTTCAAGTGCTATTGCTACAAATAATGCTAATAATTCTGGCGGTGGTTGGGGTGCAGCTCTGACTTTCTAATAATTTTGTATAATAAAAATCTCACAAAGAGGACACAGAAAAATCATGACTACTCTTACTAATGTTCCGGCTTTCCCCCAGCAGCAGCGGTCTTTGATCGCGACAGCCTCAATTGCCAATACGATTTATGCGGGTAATCCGCTGTCGATTCAAGCTCTTTCGTTCAATGGTACAACAGCCATTGCTACCACCGAATATGCTCATGGCCTGACAACTGGTCAGATCCTGACCATCAGTGGTTCTCCGATTGCTGCTTACAATGCAGTATCTGTTTCGATCACTGTGATCTCGACGACTCAGTTCACATACACCATGGCGTCAACGCCTGCATCGGCGGTCTACCCGACCAATGGTTTGTTCAACGGCAACGTTGCCACATATACCATTACGATGCCGGCCATCACTGCCATTTCATTCTCGTCGACGACCGCTACGGCCACAACGGCTACTGCTCACGGTTTGGCTATCGGCGACATTGTCGGCATTTCCGGTGCTTCGCAGAATCCCTACAATGGCATTTTTGCTGTTGCTACAGTTCCGTCGGCAACGACATTCACATACACCATGACTGTCACCCCGACAGTGGCTGCTACAACAGCGACCTTGGCGCTGTGTAATGATGTTGTCAACTGGCCTGGCCTGATCACTCTGGGTTCTGCTGGTGTCAATGGTTCCATCCTGACAGGCCTGTGGGTTTCTGGCGCTACTACAGTGGCGGCTACTGATGCTATGTTGTATTTGCAGAAAGGCGGCATTGGCCCGATCGTCCCGATCGATTCCGTCACACTGACTGCGAATACTATCTCGACATCTGCACAGAATGTCAAGACCGTGTTCCAGTATAGCGATGCGGCACCTCTCCGTCTCGGTATCAGCGATGTCCTGTATGTGGCAATCGGCGTCGCCAATGCGTCCGGCATCACATTCTACGGCCAAATCATCGACTTCTAAAAAGTACGTTTATCTGACGGATAAGGACGGACTAAAATGGCAGGACAGCATATTATTCCTCCCGTTGGACCGTTAGCATTCGGACAGGTATTGAAGAACCCAGCCGTTGGTGTAACCACGGCTGGGAACTTTATACTTCGCCCTGAACGGTCTTGCATTTTTAATTATTATGATTTATCGAATAAAGCAAATGAAACAAATGGTTGGGTTACTCAGCCATTATCAGCTCCTCAACAAATTAGATTTTATAGAAAAACTGGATCTCTTCTTATTAATGCTTGGGGTGCGGGTGGTGGTTTTTATGGTGGTGGTGGAGCTGCTGCTAGTATTGTTATTTCTCCGAATGTTGGTGATATACTAGATGTTTATGTTGGTGGTGGCGGTGGCCCATGGATTGGTTGGGGTGGTGGTGGTGGTGGTGGAACTTTCGTTTATTTAAATGGTATACTTGTATTAGCGGCCGGTGGTGGTGGTGGTGGTGCAGGAAATAGTGGAGGTACTTCTTTAGTTACTAATGGTAAGCCTGGTAATAATGCTAATGCCGGATTAACTGATTCTGGTAATAGTGGTACTCCTGGTACCAATGGTCTATGTGCTTCTTCTACTAATGGTGTTGGTGGTGCAGGTATTTATGGTCCTTTATATGCTAACAACCAAGGTACGTCAACACCTGGTCTTAATCCAGGTGGTTATGCATTTAATGGCAATGCTAATGCCAGAGGTGGTTGGGGTGGCGGTGGTAATGGTTATAACAATGGTGGTGGTGGTGGTGGTGGTTACTCTGGCGGATGTGGCGACAATGTTAATAGTAATGCTGGTGGTGGTGGTGGAAGTTATGTTATTGCTGCAAACTGGTCCGATATGATTAGTGTTATTACAGCTGGTACAATGTATGCCGGATCTACAACATCTCCTGGTGGTATGACACTTGTCGGTTGGGATGGAAATGCTGGTTATGGCGATCGTTGTTTACGAAATGCTACTGGCGATGGTGGTAACAATGGCATGGTATACATGCAGTGGGCAGCATAAGGATATAAAAAGATGCCTATTTCGATGCCTGCTGTAGCATTACAGCCTCCAACATTTGGTCAATTGTATAATCGATACAATATAATCCCTGATGCTCAGAAAAATCCAACTCCGTATGGATATGGTATTCTATATACTCCTTCTAACAAATCGTGTACATTTGGGTTTAGTGGAAAACCAGGTCGTAATGAAACTATTTATGCTAAGAATGCTGGTAAAACATATTATCCTTATTCAGTTAATGTTGTTGCTCCAGCGACATATGCGAATGGTAGTACGTTATCTGCTGCATTTCAGAGCACCCATCAGATGCTCATATTTAATAAATCTCATAATGTTACGGTTAATGTGTGGGGTGCCGGCGCTAACGTTGGCGGCGGTTCTGGTGCTGCTGCTAGTATTGTAGTATCAGTTAATCCTGGCGATATTATGCGTATTTATGTTGGCGGTACTGGTACTTGGAGTTCATCAGGAAATGGTACTAATTCTACTTCATATGTTCGTGCAGGTGGTGGTGGAGGTTCATTTGTTACACTAAATAATGTCCTTATTATTGCAGCCGGTGGTGGTGGCGGTGGTTTATGGGCCATGGGTTCGTATATCTTTGCCACAGGCGGAACAGCAACAACTTCTGGTCAGCCGGATTCCAGTGGTACTAATTTAGGTGGTAGTGGTGGGAATGGTGGTAGTGGTGGCGGTGCAGGTATACTGACTAAAGGCGGTTCGTCCTTTATCAACCCAGGTTCACAATCTTCACCGAATGGTAGTTATGGAATTTACTCTTCGTATGGTGGCGGTAGTCCACCGGCATGGAATGATAGCAATGCATCATACTCTTCATCGGGTGGTGGTGGTGGTTATTCTGGCGGAGGTAGTGGGTCAGCCTGGGGCAATGCCGGTGGTGGTGGTGGTTCGTTTGTTCTTACAACATCGTCATTTGGAAATAATAATACTATCGTTACTGCTGGTACTTTGTATTCTGGAAATACTGGAAATATTACAAGCACTCCTCCAGGTGGTACTTCTTTAGCTGGATACGATGGCGTTTCTGGTTGTGGAGATAATATTGTTGGTAATAATACAGTTTATAATCCTATTATACCCAATTCTACAAATGGCCTTGTTTATATAAGTTGGACTTGATATAAAGATTATTAATACTTCAAAATAAAATAACACATTTATTTTATGTTTATAAATCTTCAGAATTGGAGAAAATAGAAAATGTCATCTGTCTCGACAAATCCAATCTTTCCACAAACACCAAAAACTGATTGTTGTGTATTAATGAATGCTAATAATGTTTATTATGGAGATACAGAATGGTCTTCTATTGAAGAACTGATTCAAGCTGGTAGTAATGGTAGTATAATTACAAGTATTTCTGCTATTTCAAATGGTACTATTGATAATAGTGTTATTGTACAATTGTTTATTCAACCTAGTGGGACTGGGCCTGTCTATCAATTGGATAGTGCATTGTTATCTACAGTTGGAAGTAATGGCGGAAATCCGATCAGCTTTTTCCGGTATAGTGATGATCGTCCACTCCGACTTGGTAGTAACGATATGCTTTATGCTGGTATTTCAATTGCCGCACCTCCTACGGTAACGCTCACGGCACAGTGTTGGGATTATTGATTTTAAAAGGGATAGACTGGGCGTAAGCCCAGTCTATCCCTCATTTATTAAAAAACATTTTATAAGTATCTCTATTTAAGGAAATTTAGAAAATGCAAATTTTTCCAAAGATACCAGGAGTATATTCTGGTAGATCAGAGACGCCACTTAGTATTCAACAGCTTCGTTCTGTTATTTGTTATAATACATTAGGAACGAGCGATTTTATTATTGGTGACTTTGATCCATCTATTACTGAATTACCAGAAAATGGTTTCTTAAGATTAATTACAAGAGCACTATTTGCTAATACGACAACAACACCAGAATTTACACCAAATATTTCTTGTATAAATCCATTTACAATTGTTAAATTAAATAATATAAATTTAATTCCAGGTGAAATTTCTGGAGAAAATCATTTCTTAGATTTATTATGGGATTATAAGAATAAAGTATGGATCTTATTAAATCCAGCCTTTGTGACTAATAGTTATTTGACTGAAAATTATGTAACTAATATTACACTCGCTACTATACTCGATGACTATGTTACATCAATTTCATTAACAAATACATTAAATAACTTTGTTACAAATACTACATTAACGAACACCTTATCTAGTTATTCAACAACTAGTAACATGAATACTGCAATAAATACAGCTTTGCAGAACTATGCTACTAACAGTGCACTATCTACTACATTGTCATCTGCATTAGCTAACTATGTTACCAGTAGTGCACTATCTAATACGTTGTCTAGTTATGCTACTAACAGTGCACTATCTACTACATTGTCATCTGCATTAGCTAACTATGTTACCAGTAGTGCACTATCTAATACGTTGTCTAGTTATGCTACTAACAGTGCACTATCTACTACATTGTCATCTGCATTAGCTAACTATGTTACCAGTAGTGCACTATCTAATACGTTGTCTAGTTATGCTACTAACAGTGCACTATCTACTACATTGTCATCTGCATTAGCTAACTATGTTACCAGTAGTGCACTATCTAATACGTTATCCGCTTATGTAACTAATAGTGCATTAACGACTGCATTAGAGAACATTAATCTTTCTAACTATGTTACAACAACAGCGTTGAATACTGCTTTATCAAATATTGATCTTTCACAGTATGCTACAAAAGCATTTACAACAAATAGTTATATTAATAAAACCGGCGGTGTTATGACTGGTCCGCTGGTTAATTATTTTACTGAAGTTAATAATGGACTGCATCAAAACTCAGCTATAAATTTAAATCAAAATAGTAGTTATGTAAAATGGAGTTCTATGTATGGTAACAATACAAATGGTGATAATTTATTTGGTATAAATAATGCCGGATCATTTGTCTGGATGACATATTTAAATAATACATGGGTTCAGAATCTTACTCTAGATTCTAGTGGTAATTTAACAGCATTAAGTAATATTACTGGATATTCTGATATTAAATTAAAGAAGGATATAAAATATATCGATAATGCATTATCTAAAGTTATGAGTGTAAATGGATATACATATACTCGTATAGATACAGACGAAAAACAAACAGGTGTTATAGCACAAGAGATATTAACTATATTACCAGAAGCAGTTAAAGATAATGACGGTACTCTTAGTGTTGCTTATGGAAATCTTGTTGGATTATTGATTGAAGCTATTAAAGAGCTTAAGAAAGAACTAGATGATCATGTTCTTAAAGATACTGATGATTTAAAATAAAATACTATATTTATTTTATGTCTATAACCCTCCAGAACGGAGATCGAAAGTGTCTGAAAAAGATCAACAACCGACTGTTGCAGACCCTGCATCAATTCTGAACATGCTCATGCAGCGCAACATGGACCATGTCAATGGTATTCTTGGGAAGCGTATTGCTGAACTTTCAGTTGAAAATGCTCAGCTCTTGGCTTCCAACGATATGCTGAATCAGCAGATCAAGTCTCTGACAGACATGATCAATAAGATGCGAGAAGAAGCATCTTCAAAACCTGAATCTACGTAATATCATGAATATTAAAGATCCTTTCTTATCTTTTATTGCTACTGTAAAATCTATTTTTAATATTAATGATAAGTTCGAACAATATGAACTGATGATAAATAATAAACTTAATGAACATAATGAAATGGTTGGACGTATTACTAATTTTATAAATAAAGATTGGGCCGTTACTATTGATAAAATTAAAAGGACCGAAGAACAAATCAAAAGTCTAGTTGAATGTTTAGAAGTAGTTAAAGAAAATCATACTGAAATTATTAAATCTATTGAAACTATTGAAAAGAACAAACCCAATAAGACAGATTTTGATGAAGCTGTTAAAACAATCAGTTATGGTATTGAAACTCGGTTAGAAGAAGTTGTTCAAATCCAAGGAAGTAAATTAGCCGAACAAACTGCTATTATTGATGAAATGTCAAAGGTTGTTGATAGTTTTAATAAAGGCGTTTCTGATATTTCAATTGCTTTTAATGAACTTACTAAATCCATAGCAATTGATAATGAGATCATAACTCAACGATTTGTTGATATTGCTGATCAGATTAAGAAACTTGAGAAAGTAGATATTAAAACTGAATCACCTGCCCCTGTAGCCAACCATACACGGGGTCGACAGCGAACTAAGAAAACAACGTAATATCCCATCTTTTCGATACAAGACGAGGAGCATATGCTCCTCGTCTTGTATATTTTAATTTTTTACTATGATATGAATATATACTTCAAAGGAGTAAAATAGTGTTAGAATCGATCATAACTCAAAGATTATTAGATGTTGCATTTCCAGAACATGAAGATGATACAAATGATTTAGTTCCAAGTTTTATTGAAACGTGTGAAAAGTTTGAAATTAATACACCAGTTAGATTGTGTATGTTTCTAGGGCAGATTGCAGTCGAATCTGGCGATATGAATGAGTTAGAAGAGAATCTAAATTATAGAGCCGCTACATTAACAAAATTATGGCCTAAACGATTTCCTGCATCAATTGCCAAATCATATGAACATAAAGCATCTGCTATTGCCAATAGAGCTTATGCTAGTAGAATGGGAAATGGTCCAGAATCATCTGGCGATGGTTTTAAATATAGAGGAAGATGTCCTATTCAATGTACTGGTAAAGATAATTATGAACAATTAACCAAAGATTTTGGTAAAGACATAGGTGTCGATTTTGTTGAAGATCCTGATTTGTTAGGTGATCCTAAATATGGTATTTTGGCTACTGGTAGCTGGTGGGAAAAACACAAATTAAATGAAGTTGCCGATACTTGTAATATTGGAAAAGTAACTCAAATTATTAATGGTGGACAAATCGGTATCGACGAGCGCACTAAACGAACTATGGAATTATTTAAATATTTTAATATTGATCCTGATTCAATGGGAGATGAATAAATGATTACAAATATTGATATTGATAACCCAGACAATCCATTACATATGCTGGAGATAGTATCTCCGCATATTTATGATGCTTTACATTGTTCTTTTAGAAATACTGCATTAGCTTATGTTAAGAAAGGATTAAATTTAGAAGGCGACGCTTCATTGGATAATGTCTATGAAGCATTAGATGTTTTAGATACTAATGAATTAAAAGGGCTAAGAGAACAGGATAAAGAATTCGAAACAGATCTAAAAGCCACTGGTGCCAATATTAAGAAATTGGTAAAACAAAGAAATGCTTATTTAAAGAAAAAAGAGAAAGAAGATCGTAAGAAAGAAGATGAAGAAATCAAACGTACGAATCATCTTGAACGATTAAAGCATGATAGTAGAGGTGTCTCTCCTAAGAATATGATAAGATTGGGATTTAGTATCGTTATAGGTTATTTTGCTGTTGTTATTACTATTATGGTTTTTGATACTAACATGTCTGTTGCTATGTCGCACGTATTATCAGTAACACTAGGATCTATCGGATCACTAGCTGGTGTTGTAGTTACTTATTTCTTTGGTGGTTCTGCGAGTGGCGATCATGCAATGAAACAATTCTCTAGTAATACATCTACTGAAGCCGATAGTGCTGATGCATTGGCTAAACTTATGAGTGCTCAATCGAATAATCTAATGAATGTGGTGAACTCAAATGCCCAATCAAATTCAACATCGACCATTGCGGCGGCGTCAGCGACAACGGCGAATATTGGCCAAGCTGCCGTTTCCAGTCAGACTAATAATCAAAGCGATCAAGATAAAACTTCTATTTTTGATATTGCTTTGGAAGATATAGAAAACTATGTTGAAGAAGAATTATCTGAATTATTACCAAATGGTATTAAACGAAGACTGGCAAAAGAACCTGATGAAAATAATAGAAATGCACATGATGAATAATATATAAAGTATGAAGGGATGGGCATATGCCCATCCCTTCATATTCATTATTTAAACTTTAATTTTAATAGAATTAATAATCATCTGAGACATATAGAAAGTAGAACTATCGGCGGTAATATTAAGACCAATACCAGAATTAGCAGATACCATATTAACTGAAAATCCTTCAATAGTATTTGTAGAACTATTCATATAAACGGCAGATCCGTTGGTTACTGAAGAATTGCCAGACATTGGAATCGAAACAATTGTGGGAATATTGTTATTTACAGCGATCATATTAATTTCAATCTCTTTAATATCAGCAATATTTAAAGAAGGATCTATATTTGTCAAAGGAACAGAATAAGAAGTTCCTAAAGGAATAGCAGAGGCAGCAATCGATGTTGTAGAAATAACATAACCAGCTTTATTGGGGAGTGTGTGTTTAATAGACTCAGATGACGAATTTGATGATGACCACAATGTTGAATTATCAGGAAGCAAGAAATTATCATCATTGGCAGAAAGACTAGAGACAGAAGTAGGAGGTAGAATCCAACAAGATTCACTACCACTTAAATCCTGAATAGCAAGAGTTTCTATTAATGAAGTAGATTTAAAGCCAATCTGTAAATAGATACCACTTTCTTCTTCATTATCATAAACAATTCTAAACTGAGGAACATTGGAAATAGGTGATTTAGAAATATCATTATTCATGTTTGTAGCAATAGATTCAATAACCATAGGATTTGTTGAAGAAAGATTAACATTAACAAATATATCTGTAGAAACAGCAGCATTCAACATCTGTAAACGATAATGAAGTCTATCAGAAATAACAATATCAGAAGCACCAGTAGCCTTATACAAACTACCGATATTAAACCAATGAAAATTTGTATCAATTAAAGCAAGCTTATAAACCCGACTCATACCGGATGTAAAATCACCATATGTCGGGACACCGTTCGTTAAAAGACACCGCATTCTTGTCTCCAGATCTCTTAGACGTGTTGTGAGGTCATTCATGATAGGAGTCGTAGGAAGATTAAATGTTGTTAAGAAAGACATACTTCCTAAAAATGCTTCCATATTCTCAGCAACTTTATAAATAGCAGAAACATCACTTTGAGTAACACGACCACCAAAGGCTTGATATTCAATAGTAACAGGACCGGCATATGGTTCTGTTATAACTAAGAAATCAAACACACCACCAATATTAGAAGACAACTTAGTTTTTGTTAAATTACAATCACCTAATGTAAATCCATTCCCTATGGTTAATGATTTATTCGTATCTACTAACTTAACAATAAGATCATTTTGATAGAATGAACCCTGTAATGGTTTTATCTTATTTAATCCATTAAATGTATTAATAGTTTGTGTTTCGCCAATGATATAATTCTCACTCGATAATCCAGTAAGATCTATCTCCAATAACTTTGGAGTTAAAGAAGAAACACTAAAAGAATTATTAACAGGAGAAATAAGATTTTGAATATTAGCAATTTGTTGTGCTAATTCAACAATTAGTTCTGGACTAAAATCAACTGTTCCAACTTGACTAATACTACTTTTTAATGTATCTGGATATAGTGCTTGATAGTCAATAGAGATAGTATAATTATTTGTAAAAGAAGCATTGATCTTAATACTTTTTACAAGAGTAGCATCAAATTCACTACTAGCAAAAGTGGCTTCCGAAATGGCAGTATAATCAATATCATCTGCTTCAATAATCCAATCCATTGACTGGTTCATCGAAACATTAATGGTTCCTATTCTAGTAACAGATAATGAACTTAAGTAAACAGGTCTGTAAAATTCTATTCTTTGATTTGCAGTAAAAATAACATAGTTCTTATTTGTTACTTTATAATCAGGATTTTGACCTGTAAGGTCTGGGCCATAAATCGATGCCATATGACTTTATCCCTTTATGATGTTGATGAAGTAGTTGTTAAATCAACTATAATTTTTTGTAATTCAGTGATAAGTGTTTTTTGAGATTGTATAGTTTTATTTTGGTCAACAATTTGTTGGTATAATGGATTATAAGCTATAGCATTTGCTTTACGTTCTTCTTTAAGTGTATCATATTGGTTCTGAGTAAGATACTGTGTATCCAAGGATACCATAACAGCAGGATTTTCAGTACCTGTTATTTTTGTAACAATTCCATTAATCTCATTTAAAATCCAAGATGGAATATCTGAATCTTTATAAGTACCAACTTGAATAACAATAGCGATATCGTCATATGCAGATACTGTAGGATCTGGGACAGTATCCATAAGAGTCGATGGTATATAATAAGTCGTAGAACTATCAGTTACACTCATAAGACCCATAATAATGTCATCTTGGTAATTAGCCCAATCATTTTCATAGTCATTTGATGTTAGACCAGCAGGAATATAACAACTATTAACTAAATCAATACTATTTGAAACAGCATCGTCGAATGTCATAACTTCTACTAACTGATAAATACCAGTTAATGCAGAAAATCTAGACTGGAATGTATAATAACAAACTGAATTAAGAGCTGGTGTTTGCATATTTTTAAGATCCAGCAGAATATGAAGAATTCACCATAACATAAAATTCTATATTAAGAACACTAAAGCTGATGAAATCAACATTGTTAACAGTCTGCATCTGATATGGTCCATTACTTTGATTATTAATAATCAATGAAAGAATAGTACTTAATGTTTTGGAAAATTTCTGAGTATATGTATTCATTAATGCAAAATTTGTATCAGTTGTTGCATAAGACTGATATGTAGGATGTTGTTCAACAAGACTCATATAGTTGCTATCATTAGCACTATCTGGAATACCAACAACATAAATATCATCATACGAAGACTGTAATAACTGCATATTTGATTCAATAAACGTAGAAGTTAAACCAGGAAGGTTTTCAATAAGATATGAAGTAATATTTTGTAAAGGAATAATACCTTGATAAATAGTCGAAGTAGATGATTTATATGTGTTGTTGTATAAAGGAATAAGATAGAAAGTTTCATCAACGAAAAGTTCTGGACATCTTGTTTCCCAAACAGTCAAGCTACCAATACCAGATGCCACAATGTAGTTTTTAATAGCTGCTCTCTGAGAAGAAAAAAGAGGGGTTTTACCTTTATATATTAATGTAAATAATACACTTGTACTATTATTAGCATCGTCATAAAAAGTAGCTTTATAACCCACGACACCGGATTGTGTATATGGTTGTGTAGAAGATCCATTTAAACTATTGATATCATTAATAGCAGTTTGATAAGACGTTGTAAAAATATTTCCAGTTGTTGTGATAAGATCAGCATTATAGAGGGTTGTTAAATCTAATTGTGGAATGATAATATCAATAGTAAATATAGGATACGTATTCTGGAAGAAAATATCATCCAAGTAAATAGTAAATTGATTTTCATTTTCAAATGAATCGATAAATGAGAATGTTACTGATTTAGGAAGAGCAACTACTTGCCCATTACTTGTTGTAACCGAAGACGAATATTCTGTACTATATGTAATAGAATTTCCAACATAGCCAACATTAGAAGACATGTAGCTCTCAATATAATTAGATTCTAAATTATTAGCATATAAGAAACAAGCAGCATCTATGACATTAAAGAAATTTGAGAAATCAGTAGCGGTCCATGTTCCAATAGTTGTAATGAAATCAGAAGATTGTGCAGAATCAAGAATAAGGTGTAGTTTTGTTGTATATATCTCTGAATTTAGTTGTACATTTCTTGATGTTCTGGTATCATTTAAATAATAAGCAGTATTGAAATATGTTAAGCTTTTCTGAGAAATCTGACAAGCACCACCAACACCATAGTTTCCTTCTTTTGATATTAAGAAGGTGTTATCGACTAGAAACATATAAATCATTTTGTATGCTCCCATAAGAGTAATATGGTTAAACTATAATATCGTTTCTTCATACTTATTAAATATTATACTTTAGAACCATAATTTGAAATTACTCTCTATAAGACAGGGGTTCACAATGAAATGCTTTAAAGGTATTTTGAACGATAAACAAATTGAAGAATTATGTAATAAAGATAATGAAAAACCTATGATTGTTCCATTTTGTGAAAAGATGGTATCTTCTTCTATTGTTTCTTATGGTGTTGGATCATTTGGATATGACATTCGATTAGCTCCTATTTTTCATGTTTTCAAGAAACCTTCTCTCTTAGATAATATCTTAACTTATCTAGATTTTAAGAAGAAAGTTATTATCGATCCTAAGACTATTTCTAATGAAGATAAAATGAAGTTGTGTTATGAAATTGAAGCAGATGAAGTTATTATCCCTCCTCACGGTTTTGTTCTCGGCCATACGGTTGAAAAGTTTGATATGCCTAGAAATATTTTAGGAATTGCTGTTGGTAAAAGCACATTGGCTAGATGCGGTGTTCAAGTTCTTGTTACTCCTTTAGAGCCAGGATGGCGTGGTGATCTTGTCATTGAGATTTTTAATAGTACTCATTTTCCTGTTCGTATTAAAGCCAATGAAGGAATATGTCAGCTGATATTCTTAGGTGGTAATATACCAAATACGACATATGACGATAGAAATGGTAAATATCAAGATCAAGTAGGCATTACGCACGCTAAGATAAAAGAGGACTAATTTAAGTAAAAAATTATCTTATAGCACTGGCTATTTAACAGAGGGATTTATTGATATGTTTAATAGATCTAAAATACTAACAAATTCTCAGAGATTAAATAATCTTATTAATTATGATAATATCCTTCCTAGAGAAAAACTTGTTGCTGCTACAGAATTCTTTGGAATTTTTAAATCAGATCCTAATGCACATATTGAAAAATACATAAAACATTTTAATGCACTTAAGACCGATATCATGTCTTCTAGAGACTATATGAAAGATGTTATTAGTAATCGTGAAAATGAATGTAAAGATCTTAAGCTAATGGTTTCTGGTAAGAAAATAAATGTTTCTAAATTTAAAGAATTAAAACCCGAGAAATACTGTTTTTCATATAAAGTATTTACACAATTTGAAGAAGACCTTCCGCATATCGATAATTTTATTAAAGTTGTTGTTGCTGCTAAAACGGCTACAGATGATAATACAATGAATGATTTCTTTAATATCATTAATACTAATATTAGACGTTGCGAATCATTAAGTATCGTCAATGATAAATATAAAGAGCCTGTTGTTGTCATATCAGATTGGGCATGTCGTCAGTTAGATAAAGATAGAACGTATGAAGAGCTCGGATATCCTCGTAACTTTGTTGATATTGCTATACGTAGATTTACTGAAGATGAAAAATTTATTAGAGATCTTTTTAATATTTATGAATCTCTCAGTCATAGATCCGAGAATCTTATTGATAAAATTAAACAGAATAAACCAAATGTCACAACCTGTTGTATTATATGTTGGCAATTGTTCTTCATTGTAAAAATATTAAATACTACGATTGGTGCATTCTCTACAATTCATACTTTTTCTTTAATGGCCGCTAAAAAGATTGCTCATTCATATGAATAGAAAATAGTAGATGAGGAGTGGCATATGCCACTCCTCATCTAACTCCCAATCAGTTATTAAGTATATATTACTAAAATGTTATATCTATATTTTAAAAGAGGAAACAAGAAGAAATGTCGCATATGAAAAAACTTATTATTCTTGTATTTATGTTCGTTGGATGTTGTATCAGTATTAAATATATTTATGATCGACGCGACTATGATGAATATAATAATATTAATCACGAATCTACTAAAGTAGAAAAAGAATATTATTTAAATCAATGGAATAATTGTTTAAATCTTATAAACAAAAATAAAATCATGCATTGTGCTATTCCTGTCTTAACAGAACTCCAACGACACGATTTAGAAAATCCTGTGTTTGCATACTACTTTGGTATGACATATGAGTTATCAGATGAATCTGAATATGCTTATATGTATTATAAAGCTGCTGTTAAACAAGACCCAACTTTATCATTTGTTAAAGATAATGATGATTTTGAAAATAAATTTAATAAATTGGCTATTGAACATAATGATAAACAAGTAAGTGATTACATTACTTCATTTAAATTACAGAAAGAGAAAGATACTACACTTAAATCAAAACGAGATACTGATGAACAATCTATTCTATCAGCTTATGTAGTTTCTATGTCATTAATTTGTATTGTAATTGTATTATTTATTGTAATTTAATACTTCGATTTTTAAATAAATATATATTATACATTTGCTAGGTAGATGAGTATGTAATAAAAGCTACCAAGGAGAGAGTTTAACCTTTCTGGTTTTTCCAGTTGTGTTAAACTTCCCTTGTCAAACTTCTTCTTGTTGGTAATAAAAATCCATCTGCCTTGGATCACTGGGGAGTGATCTGCATAGGGCGTTGCCGAAGGAAATGGGACGATGATCAAGAGAGAGTCGGGGCTCTTATTATCTCGTATTTTAATTTCTAAACAAAGAAAAAATTATTTTCTTAAAACAATAATTTCACGAAGAAGGGGGAATCCCCCTTCTTTTCTTCTCAAAAACAAAAAATAATTTATATTAAAAATAATATGACTAATGCTTTTTGGCTTGATAGGGGCCTTGTTAAATGAATAACCGAACTAGAGTCTTTTTAAAGAATAAAAATAATGAAATCTTATTTATTATAAGAAAACCATCGCGAGAAAGACAACAGTTTAAAATCTTATTTCCTGGTGGTGGTAAGAAGTTTAATGAAGATGAAGCAGATTGTGGAATTAGAGAAATAAAAGAAGAATTAAAATTGAAACTTAAAAAGAATAAATTAAAATATTTATTTCATATTTATGATGAGAAATATGATTTTACCTTTTATGAATACGAAGATATACTTTTAAATGAAGAAGTCATTAATAATGAACCTGAGAATTTTTCAGAAGTCGTATGGTTAAAATTAGAGAATGTTAATAAATATATTTCTGATAATAACTTAGAAAGATCTACTAAATTTGATAATGCTTTAATGTTGTATTCTATGCTAGATGAAAATAAGGAATTAAAAAGATAGAATAAGAGGAAGTCTACAAATGCCTAAACGGAATATAAGTAATATGAAAGTATTTCAAAAGATGTTATTTAGTAAATATCTCACCGTTGATGAAAATGATGTTATTCGTAATACACAAACTGGAAATATTGTTGGTAAAAGTAGTTCTAAGGTATATCCATTAGTTCAGATTAAATATGAAGGAACTACATATAACATTGGGTGTCATTACATTATCTGGATGCATCATAATAACTTAAAGCTTCCTAATAGTGATTACATCATGTCTTTTGCAGATAAGAATCCTTCTAATTATAAATATGATAATATTGTTTATATTCCACGTGTCGATTTTATGAAAAAGATTAAAGGACGACAGAATAAAATAAATGATAATAGATCTATGACTACAGAACAAGTTATCAGATGCAGAACAAACTATGCTAATGGTACACAATCTTTAAATGAAATAAAAAATGAATTACAAAAAGAGGGTGTTTGTATTTCAAGACCTTCTGTAATCTCTATGTTACATAATAAAACATATAAAGATATCCCCGCTGTTGAAAAAACTGTCACATTAACTGCTGGTGATAGAATTAAATCAAAACCAAAAGTTATTAGACCTAAAGTGGTAAAGGTAAAAGTTATTAAAGAAAAGATGCCAAGAATTAAGAAGGTAGTTGAAAAACAAAATACAAATACTCTTCGTAGTTTCATATGTTATCATCTTAAACATATTAAACAACAGTCAGATGAATTTATCTGTTCTCTCTTTAATGACCTAACGCCAGAAACTATTGAAACAAATATCAATAACTATGATTTTAAATTGTATTATAAGAATAGAATACATTGTATTGAAAAGTTTAAAGATAAACCAAAACTTCTTAAGAAACTTATGCTTATTTAAATAATATTAATGAACTAAGGATCATATATTCACATTCTACCTGGGGGGTAGTTCAAACATGGGTAAGCGTAATCGTACTCAGTCGGATGATAACAATAGATCCAAGAAGAAAAAGAAAGTCATTGTTGGTTATGACGAAGTTATTACCCTAGCTAAGAAAAACGTAACAGATCCTACTCATGGTAAATTTCTTACTGAACTGCTAAATAGAATAAAATTAAATAATAATAAATGTCTTTCATTTAAAGGATCTCACAATGAAACAATAAATGATATCTTTGATGAAAATAGAAATATTCAGAATATAAATATCGATTTTGCTAATAAAACATTCGCTAATATAATTGATTGTGTTAATACAAATTTCCTTCTTTTGCGAATAATTGGTAATACCCTGAATGAAATGGGTCATGATCTTAGTTTCTCTTTTTGATACATTCTGACTATCCATAGGGCTCTTGGAGCCCTATGGATAGCTGTCTCACAACTCTAAACAAAGGAGATGTTCTCTTATGAATGATGCAGCTAAAAATAATTTCGATATCATTAAAAAAATGGATAAGTTTAAACTTCCTATTCATGTAATTTATAATTGTGATATATCTAATACCAAAAAGTTTGTTGGCGTCAGTACAACGGGACTTCTAAGTTCTATGGGTGGCGCTTTACATATTTGCAATATTCTCGGAAGAGATAATGTCAATGTCGGATGTTGGTTGACTCCTATAAAATTCAAGTGTAGTATTGAAGAACTTGAGATTGTTAAACAACTGCTTGAAGAAACTTTACAAATACCAGAACCACTATTCGATAGAGACAAATCATCTCTTGTTGTATTTTCAGTTAAAGACAATATCAACGATGTAAACATTTATATATAACTCTAACAAATAAGGGATGCAATCATGGAATCGCTCTTAGTATGTATACTCATTTATACTTGGATCGGATTAACAATTTGTATTGTCCAGAAAAAACAGTGGAAGGGAGCTTTGCACACTCCTACACTATTTGATTATTTATTATGGTTCCTTGGATGGTATATGATTTTACCCATAGAAATCTATACCAAATATAAAAATTATGAAATCATACATTACAGTAAAAAAGGCTAGAAATTAATTGAGAGATGGAGGGTCAAATGACCCTCCATCTTATCTCTATTTTTTTAATAATATTAACATACGTACAGTAGTACTTGTATGTTTATCTTATAATATCTCATATTAATAGTATCCAACACCAAAGAGATATATCCTTATTAAAATCACATTAAATATATTTTTGCTATTTTATTTAAATATATATTATTCATTTGATTATACTCTTTTGGGGATAACGATATGAAAGTATGGAGCATCTTACCAGAATCAGTATATTTGAAACTTATGGAAAATGATATTCTTATTTGCGATCGTTTAGAATATACAGATATTGAATTTAGACGAGCTTATCACTGGATGCGTAATCAAATGAATAAAAGATTAGAAACAGCATATCGTGACAGATTTCCTTTATGGGTGTGGATACACCATGGTACGAAATCAGGAAAACCCGATCTACGAGAAAGTCATCTTGGTATTAAAGGGTCTATTAATTATTGTGTTGAATTCGATATACCGGAAAAAGATATACTACAGTCAGATTTTTCATTATGGCACTGTGTACTTGGTGACTGGTATCTTGCTTCATCTGAAGAAGAAAGTACTGAGTATGATACACAACTTAAACTATATGGCAATACTCCAGAATTAGAGCATAAGAAGATACAATCATGGGAATGCATTTTCGATATAGGTATCACGAATGACTGGATTGGTACTGGTACGACTCAAGGATGTGTATGGGAATTTAAGAAATCTGAAATTAAAAACTCTCAAAGATTTATAGCTAGATAGGAGGACTGTTAAAATGACATCAGATAGACCAATATATCTTTCTGAATCTGATAATATTACTTTGGATGATGTTACATTATTTAGTATTATTAATCTTATGGAAATATTTGGAGTGCCTCAAAATACTATTGAACAGTGGATAAGCAAATCTGAGAAATATAAATTTCCTAAAGCTATTATGGTTGGCGATAGCCCTAGATGGTTTAAAGAAGATATTTCAACTTGGATACGCTGTGGAAAATAAAGAATTTTTAAACACCTCTCTGAAAGGAAACAAGCTATGGATGAATCTAGAATAGCTTCGCGCATTGCATTAGAACATATATTCATAATGACAATGACAAGTAAGCACTATAAGTATTGTTCTAATGATCTTTCAAATATTATCATTAAACTTATTATTGAATATTTATCAAATTTTGATAAGAATGCCAAAGAAGTTAACATCGATCTTGCCACAATTCTTCACAGACTTGGTGTTGATAAAGATCGTCCAGATGCTGAAGATGTTACTGATATTCTTATAGCATTGATGGAGTATATTCAGAATAGATGGAATAATATTGTTATCAGTTATGACAAAACCAACTTGTCTACTATTCGTATATCTTGTTAATAGAGAGGGAAGGGGAAATCCCCTTCCCTCTCTTTTTAAATGTATTTCATATTATTTCAAATATATATTACTATATTGAGTTTATAGCTCAGTCGGTAGAGCGCGAGTATTTATATTCGATGTCGTTGGTTCGAGTCCAACTAAACTTTTTATTTATTTTTTACCGAAATAGATATTTATCATCTCTTGTTCAGAAGCTTTCATAAGTCTAGCCATAGTACCCATTTTGAATGGGCTTGTAACGATACGTTTATTAACACCACGAGCAGAGAATAGCATATCTAAATGAACACCAGATTCAGTCTTACATTGTTCTTCCATGATTGATGCAGTTGTTGACTTCAACTGATTACCAACAACCAATTTAGATCCACATTCATGATTTAGTTTTTCAACAATAGTAAATGATAATAAAACAGTATCAACATCAAATTCAGTTCCAAGATATTTAGTACCGATAGGAACTAATCCTGGTTCTGGATAATCTATATTTTTTCTAGTACCTTTAGTAACATCATGTAATTTAACATGTTTACGTTCTATCTTCTTAACAATATTAGCCAATGTAGGAGTCATATCTTCTATAGGACAACTATACATAACATCGATATTTCTAATAATTCCATGATATTTAGCTTTTGGTGATTTCTTATTTAATTCTTGTAAAACATCGTCACTATTATCACCACCTAAGAAATCTAAATCACTATCTTCAATAATACATAATCTATCTGTAATTTCAACAGTATCTCCAATACCCAACATTTCATGAACAATTGTTTTATTATTTATTCTAATAGTACGAACATGAGCGGGTTCAATTTGCATAGTCTGAGAGAAATCTTTTGAAATAAGATTAGAATCTTCCCAGGTTTGATCGTGTTCTAATAAAGCAACTGTAGCAGTAACACCATGTTTCCAACCAACTTGTTTACTATAAGGATCTGCTTCAAAGAATCCACTATTATAAGCAATAACATCACCTTCTTTAACCTTATCACCTTTATTAAAATTCAATTTAATATTTTGACTAATGAATGAACCAGAAACACTTGTATACTTTGTTTCAAAACTAAAAATATCTATATCATTATTTTTACTATAGTTAAAGACATCTAATCTAATATACAGATTTGATTTACTAGATCTATAGTCTTCAGTAGTTTTATTATTATAGAAATCAGGTAGATTATTCGATAAGCTTTTAATAGGTCCAATAGCACTTACTCTAAAGAGATAATCATCAATACGATAGATATCATTTAATTTTAGATCTGTATTTTTATCTTGATAAATAAAAAGAGGTTCTTCCATCTTAATTGTTTCTTTCATATAGTTTTTAAAATTAACCTTTGTGGTATAGTCTTTAGAAATAATATTTAAATCAAGTACTTTAAAAACAGGTTCATTGTAAGTTACTTTAATGAGTTTTAATTGTTCATCAATATCGGTAACAACACCATCTCTTTTGGCTATACAAGCAAATGTCTCATTTGTTCTGTGAGCAATAGTATTTTCAAAACCAGTTCTGACTCTATAAATTTCAGCATTTTCACAAGGGAGTTGATGAACCAACTGAATGTTAATAAAATTTGCGCGTTTGGCCGATATCTTCAATAGGAGTCGTTACTTCCTACCCGTCTCTTTTGGAAGGAGACAGCTCTATGTTTCCATAGATGTCGAGACTATATCTTCATCCTGCTCATACGAGGGAGGATGTCTCTCATTTCCATCTCACTTAAGATGTACAGATTGAAAAGATCTTAGTCGTTGAACGTTCTCCATGGCACATCATCCGATGTTCTGTAGGAGCTTCGCTGCTAATGAGGATCTTTGATCCTACGGTTGCCCATTTCCTATCCCAGTATGACTCTGGGGTCATCCGTCTCGTTTTCAGACCATCACGATTGTCGTTACCAACTGCGTTGTGGTGAGACAGCTTTAGGGGTTTCCAGCAATTAGAGAGAATTCTATCTCAAGATTTCACTTGAGTAGGACAGCTGTTCTGAATGATCTTACACGGATAGTATCCGTTTCATTCAGTTTTCTATCTTCGTTGATTGCACACGGCATCAGCATAGATGTCAATGATAATACCTGAGTTGCTTTAATCTTTTTAAGATCAACACTATCAAGATCGTAAGTTCCACGAATATCATTAATAACAGGATCTACTGATAAATAAGATTTAATAGCAACCTTACCAGAATCAGGAGTACATTCAGATAATACACCAACGCCGTCTTCTGGATATGTTCTATCATCGACCATAAATGATTGAGCAGTTCTACCACCCTGCCCGGCATAAGTAACCGTTAACTTATCTTGAATTTCATGAATAGGATTAATTTCATCAAATAACTGAACAGACTGATCATTAAGAATTTCATAAAAAACAGCATCTGGATTAATAGAGAATGATTTTTTATTAACTCGTTGATTTCTATAAGTAGCATAACTACGAGCCATATGGTTATAAAGAACAGTTACCAATCTCTCATATCCACGAGTTCTTAGATTTCTCATAGAAGATGTCTGAATAGCATAATCGTAAGATAACATTTCAGTTGCTTTAACCAATAAATTAAAGAAGTCTGTAGGCATATTCATCTTCTTTAAAGTATCTCTTGTAATAGTATCAATAAAGAAATCAAAGTTATCAGTAATACCTTTTAGATAGTTAACCTTTTCTCCATTATCTAACAACATAACGTAATAGGCATCTTTCTCATTTAAGTCTTTTAATTCAAAGTTAGAAGTATTGTATTTTAAGAGTCCTGAAACAATTAAAGACTTTTCAATAGGATATCGATCAAACACTAAATATCCATCACTAAAGGGAACAATAATAGATGATAACTTATCTTTAGGAATATCTCTCTTTTCAGTATAAAAAGTATAGTCTATTTTAAGTTGTTTAAGAACTTGTGTAAGTCCATACTGAAAGCCCATAATAAAAATAATAGGAAAGTTCTTATCTAGGATCTTTAATTCAGTCCACTCATGTACTACTTTAGGTAATGGCATTTTTCCTTTAAATTCTGATACTAATATGTCAAGTATACAAGAGGAGTTTACTTCTGTATTTGTCTTCAAATCTATTTCATGAATAACATTATCAAAACCAAAGAATAATAAATTCTTATTTTTCATGCCGCAACAAACACCATACTTTTTCTCTAATGGAATGACTTTGTCTTTCTCTAGAATCTTTTTAACAAAATCAAATCTTTCTGTAAGATCAAAGAATAACTGATAATTTGTTGTGATGAGTTGACTAAACTTATCAGCAACACATGTATATTCATACGGAAGTTTAGTAGGTGATTTCAATGCACCATAAACAATAGTTAGTCCTATTTTACTCTTATAAATATTGGCAATATAATTCTGAATAAATATTCTAAAACTATGAACCTTATGTTTATTTCTTTCAACAATAGTTTTGTTATAGTTAGAAGCTAGTGAAACTCTATTAGGAGCCACTTTACATATAGGAACATTAACTTCTTGTTTAATCATTCTCGACTTAATACCATTTGCTAACATAATACCATCATCACTTACTATTGGAAGTTTAAAGACAACTTTGTGTTTCTTACCTTCCATATCTTCATATGTAAACTTAAATCTCTTTACTCTATTGATTCTAGAGATTTCTTCACTCTCTTCGATATCAGTTAAGAACAACCCAACACTATGAAAATGTAATGCAACATTAGCAATATCTTTATATAAATTTTCATTTATGTAATGTTCATCTAATTTAATAGCAGATGAAGATAACATAGATTCATCAAGTACATGATCCTTTAAGAAATTTAATTTATTTTTACTTATAGCAACATCTGGAGTTGCATCAATATGTTCAGATAATGATTTATTATTTAGTTTAACACCTTTATAAATCTGAGCAACTCTTTTTAATCTCTTTTGCTGAGCTTCAGAAAGATTAGGATAATTATTAATATAATCAACTGCTTGATTGTCGATGATAGAAGAAGGAATATTATCACTTAATTCTTGAACTTCAATATCTTTACCTTGTACTTTAATAGCATTACGAATAATAACAAGATAGTGATTATACTTAATAGTTTTTTCTTTGTCTTTTGAAACAGGTATAAGCCAGGTATACCAGCGTTCTAGCGCATGTAAGTTTAAATATCTAATTCCAGTTTCTGATGTTAGGACATCATCTTCGCTATTCAGAATAATCTTCTTTATAGTCTTTTCACCAAAGAAAATTTCAAACCGATTTGCTTTAATAAAAGTATCTTTAGAAAGTGAATTATTTGATCTCTTCTCTTTTAATAAATGTTCTATAAACTTAATAAATTTTTCACTTTCATCACTGGAATGAATATCAAGATCGTTTGTAGTATCGATAAGGTTATGCATAACCATAGCACCACTAGAGCATATTACTAGCTTCTCTAAACTATCTTTATTAAATATTTTCATCTTCTTAATAATATCTACTCTTGTCATAGGTTTATTTGTTAATAAATCTAATTCATCATCGTCTTCAATATCAATTATTTGTTGTTCGTCTTGATTTTCTTCTTTTAATGTTTCTAATTCAGTCAAGTTATCAATATCTATCAATTTAATAAGTTTGTTAGTATTTGCTTTTAAACTACTAACATTTTGATCTTTAGGAATATCATTTTTATCTTCATCTGTTATTTCTGTATGTTCTGTAATATCATTATCTTCAGTATCGTCATCTTCTCTACCTTGAGTTTCAACAATCTTATCGTAGCCATGTTCGTCTAAGTTATCAGTATCTATATTCATATGTCCGGCTAATTGTAGATTTGTAATATGTTTCATAACACTTAGCATCATTGATGTATCTTTAACTTTATCAAACATATGTCTCATATCACCAAGATTATAAATAATGGCTTTATCACCAGCTGTTAAAATAATATTTGTTCTGTCTAATTCTGGTACTGTCAATTCATTAAATAAAGAAGTAGCATTAACAAATTCATCTTTTTCTTTTACTCTAGAAACAAAGTTAAATAAGTGGATTAAGAAGTAATAGGTAAAGTCTTTACAATTCTTGAATTTAAGATTTTGATAATTAATTTCTTTCATAGTTGTTGTAAATGAAGATCTCTTATAAATGATAGAAGAAATCGGAATATGAATATAGTGAAGTTTGTGATCAATCTTAACAGTTGTATCTAAGATAGTTTTTAAAATAGCTTCAAATGTTCTATATCCTTGTAGTTTTCCACCAATAGGTTGTGCTGTTGTAATAGCATTATAATTAACAATAGGAAGAACATTACTTTTATTGAGCATAGATGCTAACATACTTGATCTTTTAACATTATGATGTTTCTTAAAGAAGTTTTGAATCTCTGATGTAAAAGATTGAGGTCTATACTTTAAGTTATCATCAATAAAGAATCTAGACTCTTTTTCTGGTAAAGCTAACTGATTCCATAAATAAAGAGTAAATTTCTCATTTTTAATAAATGTATCATTTAGATCTGGAGATATGGTTAAGTGTTTATTCTGTAAAAATTGGTCAACGACATGATAAACTGAATTATTAGGAAGTTGTAAGTTTTCAACTCTAACTAATAAGTTAGGAATATTAGATCTTTTCCATGTTGTATATTTAGTTTTAAACTGTTGAAAAACAAATTTTTCAAGAGCAGCTTCTTCATTGAAAGTTACAATACCACCATCCTCTGTTTGAAATGTATATGGCTCCATTACAACATCCTATTTTGTAGTTCTAAATTATGGTAAATTTTATTAAATCAAAATTTCTTTAATATAAGTTAAAAATCTTTAAAGATTATATATTTTATGGTTTACTTTAGGCCTTTTCTACTGAAAGGATCTAGATATGGATACTTTTGATATTCTATTTATAATTAGTTTTATTATATGTTTTATAATCTTTTTATCTTTTGTCTTTAAACTACCAAAAGAAAAATCATTGTCAACAAAATATACTCAAATTAAAAATGTTAAATACTTTTTCTGATCATAACTACAGTAGGGCATATGCCCTACTGTAGTTTAAATCTATTGAAATATATATTACTATATTGACTTAAGGATGCATTAAGTATCCATTCTCTTTTGCTGAGGTTTACCATGACTTATTTTCCTCTTGTTGTTGCTAGATTCTTTACGATCACTCTTGACAAGGATGTTCTCGAACATACCAAGACTTACGAACATGAAAAAGAGACATACGAGTTCATCGTGAAGTGGACTGGCCTGACTCCGACCTGGAAAGTCGTCGCGCAGTTTAACTGCTTGATCAGAAATCTTGGAGGTTGGGCTCCCCTGACTTTCCTGTCGCTGATCGGCTTATCAGTCGAATATGGGTTTAACTCCAAGCTGTTCCTGGCGGCCCCCGTGGCGCTTAGTTTCGATCTGGTGGTGCTTCTTACCAGCATTATCCAGAAACTGAGCAATCCCATTTTTGGGCTTCTTTATAAGGAGGAACATATCTGAAAGGGATATGAACATGGACGAAAGCAATCTTGTTCCAAAACTGAGGTTCGAGTTCAATCTACTGATCCTGATGAGAGATAAAGATATACATGAAAATCAGGAACGGATGATCGGACTTCAGAACATTCTCATGAAATCTACTGCTTTTCCGAATAGCAGTGATGGCATCGTCTTCAAGGAGAACATCATTTCGGAAAACGAGCGCGAGTTCATTCTTGATATCATCGTCAAGAACACGCAGTTCAAGCTATATAGAAAGATGGGACTAGTTTCTGTTGTGTTTATATAAGTGGAAACTATGGGGGAGAGCATCATGCTCTCCCCCTTAATATCTTTTCTTTTTTATTTGAGATATATATTACTTATTTGAAAGTTTTAACCCTATCTAATGTATGATTAGGAGAGAGAAATGAAGGCCGATAAAGCAAATCTCGAAGGTGTTGTTTATCTCGCCTTCGCTATGTTCGGAATGATAGTAATCATGGTGCTCGCATATACTCCGGCACAATGATCATTAACTCTAGGGTGAGTTCATATGAACTCACCCTAGTATGTGGAGAATAATCACGTGGCAAAAATATTTCTTTGTAAGAAACATGGATGTGGGCACGAACTAACCAGTATTAAAGATAACGAAGTCTGTGACTGGTGTGGCTCGCCCATGGAGAAAATTGCTGCAATATTCGGCGTGTGAATAAGAGAGGGAGTGGCATATGCCACTCCCTCTCTCACCTTTTATTTTTTCTATAAATCAAGATGTTCTGATAGAGTACAATATCCAATACTTTCATTAGTAACATTTCTTCTAATATTAACAAGTTCGCAACAATTATTATTTATAACAGTTTGTCCATCATACATAATAATTTCATCATTACAATATTTTTTAATATTTGTAATAATCACCATAGCATTAGGGACGTGATTTTTAAAAATAGGATCATTGATCTGACACATTGTAACGTCACCAATTTTCAAAGACTTTGAAAAAGTTTGTATTTGTGACATTTCAAATGACATCCTATTTTAGACTGGGAGTTTAAATTTATCTACAGAAAGGCCAAAAATGTTTTTTCTACTTTCTGGCAAAGTATCAGAACATATATAAAGAGGTACATAACCAGTTTGTGATTCAAATGCAACAGCAAATAAAGGAATAAGATTTGTATAAGACATTTCGCAGGATGAAGCAAATAACTCATCTTGAATAAAGAAACAACTTCCTCTACATGTAGATAACACAGGACAATCTTTACAATTCTCTCGTCTAGACCAATGTGTACCAGTATTTAATTTTACTTCATCGAGTTTTGTAATATCACCGATTTTATGAGATTCACCATTCTGAGCTATGGTATTAGCAGATGTATTTTGACATGTCAATATATCCCCATTCATATTAACAACGAGAACATTTTCTGCATCTAAACCACAACCTTGTGGATCATTAACATGACTTTCAACATTAAAATGGGAAGTCATAACATTTTTTTGATTTGGTAATCTATCAAATAAACCAGGATTTTGTTTAAACTCTAACCAGTTATATAGACGTAAACTTTGCATTTCTTCATGAGTGAAATTAATCGAATCTTTACTATCATCAGAATAAGCAACAACATATCCCATTTCCGAGAAATTGATGATATCTCTCTTAGGAAATTTATTCATAAAGAATTCAATAATTTTTGATCTAGAGTAATTTTGTTTATTAAGAACAGATCCGAAACAGAATCTACCTTTGAATTTTTCCAAAATATAGTCGATAACTTCATAGTTAGTATCTAATGGATCATCACCACGGACGTGTTGTCCAGGGCCATCGTGAGACATAGACATGGTAAATCCATTATCAAATAGAAAGTCAGCAATTTCTTTTGTAAGAAGACTACCATTAGTAATAATACCAAAATTAGTTTTTGGCATAAGCGGTCTTAGTTTTTCAATAAGAGGTTTTAATTTTTTCCAATAAACTAATGGTTCTCCGCCCCAAAACTGTAATTTCCTAATACCACTTAAATCTACATTATCTATTAATTTATTAACAAATTCATCAACATCGTACTTATCTTTTGTTTCAGAGTGCGCTAAGAATTTCTGAGAACAATAACTACAATTGAAATTACAAGAAATGCCGAGCTGAATTTTCATGAAATAAGGAGTTCTTGATTTCTTACACGGAGTTTCTTTAGATACACTAAACGGAACTATAACTTCTGTAGATTCAATTTCCTTAGCTGAAATTCTATTCGTAAGACTATCAAAATAAAAATACTTTTGTTCTTCAGTTTCCCAATCTTCACAAAGAATTTTATAAATCATTGTACTTTTCTCCTCATCAGTCACCGGAACCGGCACCATTAGACAAGTCTACGATCGAACAATTACAGTTACAATTGTATTGACAATTACAATTACAATTACAATCGGCTTGTATACCAGTTGTATGACTATAAGCACACTGGTTTGTACCCATTGGAGTACAAGCACAATTACATTGTACCATATCCTCATTATAAATCCAATTTAAACCATCATAACAAGCATCGTAAGTAATAACAATTCCGCATTGAGAACCATCAAGTTTATAATAATTAGGACTACTAAAATTACACACAGATTCTTGCACACACTGTCCAGTAGAAGCACAATTTGTTGTAGTAGAAGTCGCTGTTCTTGTAATACTATTTTGAGAAGAAACAGGAGTAAAATAATTATATCCTCTTAAAGATTGTAACCCGTTTGCCATTCCATAAGGAGTATTTGCTTTAATAGTTGCCATACTCAATGTAGCATTAGAAGCGTTACCCATTAATACATCTATATCAGAAAAATTAATAGCACCAGATGTAGGAATATTTGTCATTGTTGATTACTCGTCAAATAAAGTAACAGATCATTTATGTCTGTACTGCCAGTTTCTATTCTTAATTTAATAAGATCTATGATTTCTCCTGTTGTATCAGATTTAATTTGTGTAGCAAGTTCTGTGGCATAAGTCGTTAACGTATCATTAAAAAATCCATAAATATCTTGTTCTGTTAATATAGTAGTTTCTATAGTACTTTTACCTGTTGTATCAGCAGCAACTAATTTAGTTTTATAGGCAGTAATAGCTGTTGTTATCTGATCATTTGTAAAACTGGACGCAATGGGCATTCCTTTTCTCTCCTATATTAGAAAGGTCTTGAGACAGCTAATGCAAAATAATCAATACCATTTGTCTGTGCACCAATTAATAGTTGTTTCTGACTATTAATAACGGAAGCAATACTATTTAAATAATTTAAGTTTTCTATATTTGCTGTATCTGACATCATTATGTTTCCAGAAGTCATATCGCCATCATAATCAGCATCAAGACCGGGTGCTCTTAATGCCGCAATAGTACAAGAATTATTAATAGGATTATCTAGGACAGGATATTGATTATATATCTTTCTTAAATTACCAGAAATAGCTGATCTCAGTTTTATGATACGACCAGGTGTCGTTGAAACCAAATGTATTTTACTGGGATAACAGGATTCATTCTGAATAACAGGATATCTAGTATTAAACATTGTCTTTTCGATACCGTTATGAATAGCACTGAATGTTGACAAATAGAAAAGTTCTAACCAGGTTAAAGGTCTAATATATTCTTTTTTGATCTGTCTATTAAAAACATTTTTAAAGTCATTCATACCACGGAATAATGTAATTTCATCTCCTGTATCATATACCATAAACAGATAATATTCTTTATTATTTTTATCTCTAATACTAACAGGACGTTTAGCAAAGTGAGGATTTTTAAATTTAGAAATAAGATCGCCAATAGCTTCATTTGTATTAAACTTAGCAAGTTCCTGATCAGTTACTTCCGTATATTCTAGATTTAATGTCGATTTATTTGTTAATAGAATTTTATTATTACCTCTTTGTCCAAATATAAAATCAAAGAATGCTACTCTAACCCAATGAACAACAGCCGGTTGTAAACCTTTAGCTGCTTGTAATACACCAATCTTCGTTTCATCTGGTTTTATAACTTGTAAATCATTTGGTGTCATACATTGATATGAAGCACCCGTAATAACATTACGAGTTCCCCATGTAATCTTACGTTGTGCCCAAACACCATTAATAAATCCTTTTTTACCATCAACGATATTGTAAATATATTCATAAATTTCAACCATCTTCTTTTGTAAATTTAATCTTACTGTATCGAACACAGCAGATTGCGCATTTTCCAATGAAGATAATGCTAATCCTAAGGATAAAGCGGATGAATAAATCTTATTAATATCATCTTGAGAAATACGCTGTTGATCTTCTTCGATATCTCGTAAACCGGCAGGAAGTACTAATAAATATTTTGTAAATAAATTACCTTCTTTCTTATATTTTTCAATATCTTTAATGCGATCTTCTCTAGCTCTAGATTCAGTTAATTTAAATTCTATTTTAGGAAGATACTTCATAAAGAAAGAGTAACCAGTACCGGCATCTATTGTTGTTTCAGGAGTTGGACACTTTTTAAAATCATTGATAGTATTATCAAAGATTGCATATTCTGTACCATTAATAATATTCTCATAAAGAGATCCTAATTTTATAATATTTTTATAAATGAGAGGTTGTAAAATATAAGTATGCATATCTATATACCCAAAACTAACTAATCTTTTTGTATCACCGATCATTCCAAAAATCTGTTCTGAGAAAAAACCTTCTGAGTGAAATGATGTACTCGACGGTTCATAAATGGCATGCGACGTTATTGGTAAACAACCATTTTCTTTAATATATTGCTCTGGATTAATAAGCCAAATATTTAATGCATTTTCGACTATCATATTTTTCCTTTCATTATATATATTAGGATTCATAATATCGTGTAATAAGTTAAATATTATTTATATTAAAAAATCATCTTATGATTAATTCATACTGGGTAGAAGGACCTATCCGATGGACCAGACAGTTAGGTATTCCGATGAATTGCGAGATAAGATTTTTAATAAATCATTTACTGATGAAGATATTGAAAAAATAAAAGCTATTAAACAAGATAAAGATGCATTAGATAAATTTTCAGAGAAGATGATTACTGGCGGATTGATTACTCCAGATAATATCTATATCGATTTACAATATTTTAAAGATTTAAAATTAGGATCATTGATGTCTCTTTTGTATAAAGAGTCAAAGATAAACGACGTTTCTGAAAAGTTTAATAAAATTAAATTAAACATGCAAAAATATACTGAAAGAAAAACGGACGATCTTTCTAAGTATTTTGATATTGGATATACTAATGATGATATTGATAATCACCTAAACGATCCTCAGTATTCTGATGAAATATTTATGTTATCTCCAGCTACAGCATTTATTCATGTATTATCATGTCAGACTCAAGTTAATGTTAATCATTCTGCTGTTATAGGAAAAAGAGATGTTATTACATTTACTGTTAATACTTATCCACTTAACTTGGGCAATACACCAAAACGTCTTCTTGGAGATTTTATCAATAGTGTCTATTATTGTAATTGTAATGTAATTTATAAATCCCCTTCTGATATAGCTAAGACAATAAAAGATTATGATGAATTATACTTATTCAATCTTGATAAACTAAGTCAGATTGATTTATTTCAAAAACAATTTTCAGAATTAACTTTCTTAGGAAAACGTATTTTTGCTCCTGCATTATTTAAAGATGAACATTCTTATAAAATTGAAGAAAGTCAAGTAAATGGATGGTTGAATTTAGGATGTGATTTTACATATGTTAGATCTGAACAGTTTTCTCCTGGTGTAGAAAAGGACAATAAGAAATGACAGACAGTATTTTTAATGGATTAGGATTATCAGATTTAAAATCTATAGACAATTCATCTCCTCCTAGTATTCAGAAAGAACAAATTAAAGATATAAATACTCCAGTCAAATCTCCTACAACAAATATCATTGATGGATTAGATTTAGAAAGCGATAAATTAGATAACGTTATGAGTAAGATCAATAATACTTTTAAAACAAAGAATAGAGTGAAAGAATTAAGTATAGATTTGCATTCTATAGATTCTAATGCTTCTTTACAAAATACATCAGATTTACATTCATATATTCTAGATCGTAAAAAGATCGCTACTAATTTAAATACAGCATTTAAAGGTTCTGTTAGTAAAGCTGTTTCTGGAGATAATGAAAAAACTAAAAATACTGGAGCTACTGTTAAAGGTGAGTTTGATCTTGCTATTAATACAATCATAAATGAAAAGATTTTACTAAATGGATTTACAACATTAAACAGAATTAATATAAATCAATTACAAGTCTTGAAGAACATAAATAAATTTAATACATCTATCTTTACAAACTATCTCTCACAGAGCTTATCATTACAATACAAACAGACCGCATTGACCAAAGATTTATTAAATGTTACAAGAGCAGTTGGGGCTATCATTGAAGGTAAGTTAGATGCCATCAAAATAAATACTTCATTGTCTATACCTAAAAAAGAATCGATGATTGATCATATCAAAGGAAGTATCAAGAAATCTTTTTATGATAAAATAGGAAGGACTGTTATAGATACTGGATATGACCTTGGAAAAAAGCATCTATTTGATCCTACACTAACAGCAGTTAAAGATATTAGTTCTGGTAGAAAATCTGTAAAACAAGTTAAAGATGAATTATCTGCACATATGAAAAAACAATATGATCATTATTCTAAAAAAACTATAGATCTTAAAAGACACAGCTTTGATGTAGCTAGAAGAAATGGTGGAAAAAGAACAGAGAACGTCCTTGATTTCTTAGATGATTCTGGTTCATATGTTAAAAATAAATCGATGGCAGCATACTCATTCACTTTAGATAAATTACATGAATTTAATGAAAGTGATTTTAAGAAAGATATCATAAATAAATATGATACGACATCTAGACGTATTGGTGTAAATGCTAGAAATTATAAACGCAAATTTGACCATCTTCATCTTAAAGATCATATTGAAGAATTCATGTCAGATATGACTCCAGATATGATTAAGAGATTGGCGAATGATAAGAAATTAAGAGATAGATATTTTAGAGCTAAAAAGAAACATATTCAAGATTTTATTAATAAGAATAAAACTGATTTAGGTGCTCATTATAGAGAAGTTGAAAAATCTTTAAAAGACAAAGTTACATGTTTTGAACAGTATGTAGATTCAAATGAATTTGTACATAAAAATCAAGTTAGATATAAAGCTTTAAAGCGCAAGATAAAAAGAACTGATTTCAAGAAAGAAATTACAAATAGTAAAAAATCAATTGGAAATAGATTAACAAATATTAAAAATAGTATTTTTGATGATAATGATATTCATGATGATATTACTGAAGATTATGTTAATTCTTCACATTCTAATAAATCTCATATCGCCAATGACGATATTGAAATTCTTAAGTTATATATTAATGAAATTAATAACTACAATAGAACAGGATCTGGTAAGATTCCGAGTGATGTTAAGAAACTAGCTAATGAATTAGGACTCATAAAGAAACAGTCTGTTAAGAATAAGGTTAGAAATCTTTCAAGTAGATATATTCCAAAAGCAGCTTCTAAATCAGAGTTTACAAGAATTACTAAAAATGTTAGATCTACAACTACGAATAGTTATAACACAGCAAAAGATAAAGTACGAGATACATACAACTCTATTACTGAAGATGGTGTTTTAAATAAGATTAGTAAATTAAAATCTGGAATAGGAAATAAGATTCCATTATCTGAAGAAACACGAGATAAGATTTTAAGTTATCTTCCTGAAATTAATGCGCTTGCTGCTGGTAAGAAAATAGCCGGTGTTCCATTAGATGTTTTAGAGATTTGTGGAGAAGCTGGTATTCTCCCAAGCAAAATTGTTTCGGTCGCTAGATTGGCTGATAAAGCAGTTGATAAAGGATACTTGCATCATAGTGCTAAAGGTGTCACAAAGAGAGTTCTCAAAGGACAACTTGCTTATGGTACTGGTGGTTTGGGTGGTAGTTCTGAAGGAAATGGAATATATGGTGGTGGAGTCAATATAGATTTAAATCCGCTTAAAGAATCTATTGATAGTTTTCACCAATCATTTAGAACATTCAGTGCCGCATCGTTAAAAGTTTTTAAATCTATGCAGACTGGTAGTGGTGCCACAGGGAATGGTTCTGGTAGCATAAATACTGTTCAAGAAAAAACTCGTATGCAAAAAATTATGGGTAAACTTAAATTCTGGAAAAAAGATAATACACCCAATAATAAACCTGAAGAGATTGGAGATATTCATAAATTATTTAAAGCTGCTACTACGGTTGTTGGCGGGTCTGCTTCTGTCTATGGAAAATATTTAAAGTTTATGGGACATATTCCTGCCTTTGGTACAAAGGTATTGTTTGGAAAACATGAAAATGATCCATTTGTTGATGTTTATAGGAAAGATCAGAGAGATGCAGGACATCCTCTTGTTACCAAAAAACAATTAGAAAAAGGATGCTATTTTAAAGATGGTAATCCTGTTAGAAATGTCTCTTATATTAAAGAACCTATTTTTGATAAGAAAGGTAATATGCTTGTTAGTGAAGAAGATATTAAAGCTGGATTAGTGGATATTAGAGGAAAGAATATAGCGAATCGTAAATTTACAATATCTCGATTTGGTAAAATGGCGGATATTACTGGTATGCTAGGAAGTAAAGCATTAGGTATTACTGGATCTTTAGCTAAAGTTTATGGTCATACTTTACTTGGTTTAGGAAAGGCTGGTTTTGGTGCTGCTAAATTCTTAGGTGGAAAAGCTGTTGATTTATTAAACGGAGATGCTGTCAAGACATTAACAAAAGGCGGTGTTGGTTTAGCTGGTGTTCTTGGTAAGATGTATGGTGGTATGTTTGGTATGGGTTTAAAAGGATTGGGTGGTGCCGGTAAATTTGGAACTGGGTTATTGGGAAATATGTTAGGATTTAATAAAGGTGGTGGAAATAAGAAGGATCTTGAAGAAATAGTTGGTAGAAGACTAGATACTATTATTGGTATTCTACATGGTAGTCATATACCAGTTCCTCCAAATTCTGGAAGAAATAGATTTAATAGAGTTGTTGGTGGAATGCATAATGTTGCTAATTTAAATAAAACAGTTAGAAATAAACTCAATGCAGTTATGAGAACAACTAGTCAATTAAGACCTAGAGCAGAATCACATATAGAACAGAATGCTGATAGACATCCAGCTCTTATGAATATTGTTAGTGCTAATAGTCTTAATCACTATGCTAATATGCAACATACTCCCGCTAATAATGTTGATCATGATAATAATGATGAGCATCACGATAGTACAGCAGAGACACTTATCGAATTGGCTATTGGAAATTATTTAAAAGATAAAGCTATAAAAGGTGGTAAATATGTATTTGGTAAAACTGCTACTGGTGCAAAGTTTATTGGAAAAGGAGTTGGTAAAGGCGTAAGCCTTGCTGCAAAAGGAGTTGGTGCTTCTGCTAAAGTTGCCGGTAAAGGAGCTATGATTGTTGGTAAAGGTGCTGCAAAAGGAACATCTGCTGTGGTAAAAGGTGTTATTAATGTATTAGGAAAAACTAAGTATGGTAGGATGGTATCAGCTGCTGCATTAACGGCAGGTGCTGGCTATGCTGCTTATAAAGGTATGAATAGAGCTGATACGAGAGCCAAAGAAGATCAGCGTAGTCTTTATGGATCTGCTGGCGGTGCAGCACGAAATGCTGTTGCTACAGATGCTGCGGTTTATGGTGCTGCTGCTGTTGGTAGTAAACTTATTTCTAAAGCTGCTGGCAAACTCGGTATTGACATTGGTGCAAAATTAGCTGCTAGAGCTGGTGCTAAGCTTATTCCTGGTGTTGGTCTTGTACTAGGGACGGCTTCTGCTGTCATGCGGGCACGGCGAGGCGATTATCTTGGTTCTGTATTAGAATTTGCAAGCGGTCTTGTTTCAACTGTTCCTTTCGTTGGTACTGCTATATCGGTTGGTATTGATGGTTATTTAGCATATAGAGATTATAATAATTCTTATAAAGTTGCTGATCATTCACAGAAGTTTATTACAAAAGATCGTGTTACTGCATATGGCTTTGATGTGAGATATAAAGAGGATGTTTTACAACTAGAACACGATGTTCATGTTGCTATGTCTGAAAAAGGAGCTAAAGTAACTAAAAGTAGATTAAGTTCTTTTGCTAAACTGTTTGGACTACCTGATCTATCGAAAGATCCTATTGCATATAAATATTTCTTACTGTGGTATAATAATAGATTTGTTAATATCTTTTCAAGATACTGTGCTATTCTAAAATCATTTGGTTTACAGTATTCAGTACAAGACGAAGTAGATAAAAACACTATGAATAAAGTTATACCTGAGTTTCAAAAACAAACTGCTAATATTGTTAATCAACATAAATCACTTGTATTATCTAAATCTGCGTTTGATAAATATAAAGCCGACTATGAAAAAAGTGAAAAAGATAAACAACAAAAAGATAAAGATAAATTACATCCTAAAACTGTACCAAATACTACAACAGATAATAAAGATAATAGTAATTTAAAAGTATTAACGGCTCTAGAAGTTAGTAAACTTAAAACAACACAAGTAAATAAGATATCACCAGAACATTTTCCTGATAAAAATAGTAATAGTAATAGTAATAGTAATAAGTCTACTAAAAAAGTCGTAGCTAGTCATGTCATGACACCAGCCGAAGTTATTGCAAATAGATCAAATAAACTTCATGAAGATTCTCCAAGAGGATTCGATAGAGCAACTAAAACTGTTAAAGAAAATAATCCTAGAGATATTGCTAAGTTTAATAAGAAAGTTGTTGAAACTTCTGTTGATCAATCTAGTACGGTTTCTAAATATGTAAAAGCTAAAGATGATGAATATGGTCCTCATATGCCTTCTGGTCCTGCAAATGACAATTCAAAAACTGTTGTTGGTAATGATAATACTGCATTAATAAGTAAAGCCAAAACAGCAGTTGCTGCTCCTTCTACTCCGTCAAGTCCGGACAGTCTTGGTTCATTAAGTGCTAAATTTGAATCTTCTGCAAAAGGGTCTTCTGCTGTTGGTTATGATAAAGTTGGTGGAACGTCATATGGTAAGTATCAGATAGCGTCTGCGGTTGGTACATTTAGTGCGTTTATTAAGTTCTTAAAATCTCAACCTGGTAATGGTCCTATTGTTGCACAGCGATTAGAATCTGCTGGTCGTGCTAATACTGGATCTAAATCCGGTACTGTTCCTGACGAATGGAAAAAAATTGTTAGTGAAGGATTAATGAGTGATTATGAGCATGCATTCATTAAGAAAACTATATATGATAAAGCTCTTGATAAAATAAAAGGAAAAGCTAGAGAATACGTCGATAAATTTAAAGCAGTACAACAAGTATTGTGGTCAACTGCTGTTGGTAGTGGTGCCGGTGGCGCAGCAAATATATTTAATTCTGTTGGTGAAAAAGCACAAAATGTTTCAGAATTTATTAAAGCTGTTTATGAAAAACGTAGTACTAAATATGGTAGTTCTACTGCTGGTGTACAAGCAAGTATGGTAAATAGATTTAAGGATGAATCTAAACTAGCACTTGGTATGATTGGTGGAGAGGGTGATAGTACTATGCAAGTTGCTAGTGCATCGACTCCTTCTGCTCCTACGACAGATACAAAACAGGCACCCGCTAGTTCTGGTGGTACACAACCGGTACAGACGGCATCTGCTTCTAGCGATTCTTCTGGTATCGCAGGGTCTGGTCCTAGCGTTGGCGAAACACAAGCTAGTCAGTCTATTGCAAAACAATCAATGCCGAGTTCAAGTGGTGGTAATTCATTAGCTATGAATGCTTTTAATGGTATGGATAATACGGTATCAACATCAAATACTGTTGCACAGAGAAGAGGTGCAGTTGCTTCAACTGCTGCTAGAAACAGTACGATGTCTGCTAATTCTACTGCCAGAGATATTACAACAACTGCTAATACTGTTGCTGATACTGCAAAAAGTATTGCTTCATTGACAAACGTTATGAAAACTGCATTTGGCGTTAAACAAGATGGTACAAGCATAATGCATGATATGCATAAAACATTAGCTACTAATACTAAACAACCTCCGATGGTCAATATGCCCATTTCTACACATCAGGATAATCGTACTCAGGTTAGTCATAATGAAGAAAGTGGTAATAAAGATGCTTATGATGGTTTTGGTATAAACATTCAAAAACAGATGGTGGGGTAATTCATGACAAGCATAGCCGATAATAATGAAACACTTGTTAGAAATGCATTTATTGTATCATTTTCAGAAACTGGTGATTTTAATAACTACATAGAAGTTCTTGGTTATGAACTTCAGTCTGATTTAGGAACTGATGGTAGTGGTACGGTTGATAATCCATCAACACCTACTGCTGTACAGTCTATGTTAGATTCTCCAAGTGCTGATGGTGCTATTCCTGTATATTTTACAAAGAGAAAATGTAGAGATACTTCTATTGGTGGAAATGATGCTATTAACTGTTTACCACAATTTTGTAATAACGATGATATTCCATATGATTTAACATCGAGTAATGCAACTGGTGGTTATTTAGATGGAAATAATTCTAGTGGTATAGGTCAAATGGGCAGAGTTTATAGTCAGATGTATGATGATACAAAACGGATTGCATATTTTACATTTGGTGTTCCTAAATTTAATAACGTTGCTGATTTCTATTCAAAAGCAGTTAGTGATAAATTACTTAATTTAATGAATAACGGCGAGTCTAGTGTTACTATTGGTAATCTTGTTGGTACAGTTATTGGTACAATTATTAAACTTCCTGCTCTTCCGCTTATCTGGATTTATAATGCTGTCCAAGGCGCTACAAAAACACCTATTACAAAGTACTATGATTTTAAATCAACTATGCCTCTGTATTACAGATGTGTCAATTCGTTTCTTATTTCATTAGCAATTAATATGGGTTTGTGTAATGATGGATATTTTACACAAGGAAATGCTAAATTAAATTTAGATCAAAATGGTTCACAAACAGAACCGACAAGTACAGCACAAGAAGCTATTGCAGACTCTGTTGCAAGTAGTCTTTCTCCAGGTTCTGCTACTGATATGCCAGATCTATTTAGAGATTATGGATTTGATATTTTTCAGATCATGTTAAGAAAACATAAGTATGAAGATGTTAATTTTAATATTGGTAGCATGTCTACAGATCAAGCGTTGCAGAACTTAATGAGTGGTTCGGTTACAACCGAAGATACTAGCGGAACTATCACAGATGATACAAGTACTAGTACTACTTCTATTATTGAAGAATTTACAGACGATTTTATTACACAATTCGGATCACAGGTTGTTGGTACTCTTTATGATGCCGCATTATTTGTTGGGTTTAGAGTAGAAAAAGGCACTGATACATCTGAATCATTTGGTAATCAAACTGGTAAATCAGCTATGGAAGAAAGTGTTAACAGTAGAATAAGTCAAAATAGAGGAAATATTTTTAATACCATGGCTGGAAAATTATCTGGTACCGCTTTAGATGGTTTTGTTAAAGCTGGTATTGATGTTGCTAAAGGTGTTGTAGAAGGCGCTGGTCTTCAGGGTATTGAAAATGTTGTAGCCGGAACTGCTTATATAGACTTTCCTGAAGTTTGGATGAATAGTGATTTTAGCAGAAGTTATAGTTTAAATCTGTCATTAAGATCTCCTTATGGAGATCCTTACTCACTGATGCAGAATCTTTATATTCCATATGCTATGTTGTTTTGTGCTGCTGTTCCTAGGTCGGCTGGTCAGGCTGCATATACATCACCTTTCTTATGTCGTGTTTATTGTCGTGGTATGTTTTCTATTCCATTGGGTATTATATCTTCTATGCATGTAAAACGCGGTGCTGATCAATATGGATGGACATATGGTGGATTACCAACATGTCTTGATATTAGTATGGATTTAAAAGATCTATCTCCCGCTCTGTATGTTGCTATTGGTGGTGATGCAGATGGTATCCCTGATATCTTTGGTGCTAACTCATCATTCCAAGAATATATGGCTACGTTATCTGGTATTGGTTTGAAAGAACGCATGTCTTTCTTTATTAATATTAGAAAGAAAGCTGAATATATACTAAAGTTACAATCTGCTACTAAGTTATCTCCTTTCTATTGGGGTATGGTCGCTGGTGATTCATTACCAGGAAGATTGATATCTCGTTTTATTCCATCTCGACTTAATACAAACTAAGTTTAAATGACATAGAGGGACCACGAGGTCCCTCTATGTTGTTAATCATGTTTTAAAATTATAGTATAGATTTGGCCCATTTTAAGGGATATCCATCATGGATTTCAAAGAGGCAACAGATTCAGTTTTGTCATATCTATTAGACGTTTGTTTTAGTAAATTATCAAGTCTTCCTACTTTGGGAAAAGAAGATATTAAAAAGATCATCGATACTCTAATTATTGAAAAGAAAGCTACTATTGCTGTAAATACAGATCTTGGTATTTGTGTTACTAGACTTGTTGATTTCGGCAATTGGGATGATTATTGCTATGGTATCGTTGATACGGTTGCTAAAGATATTGCTAAATATATTAGTACTAATTTACATTTCATCAGAAATGATGCTGTTGATATTGCTACTCATATTTCCAATAAAATTGAAAGCAATTTACCAAATGTTGAAGACCCGATTATATATGAAAAGAATATTATTGATTGGGGTCGCTTAAATGATGAAAATTTGATGTCTAATGTTTCATTGATTTTAAATAATAGATTCAATATGGAATCTATTGCCTCCACTGTCGGTTCTTCTGTAATTGCTATTAATAGAATTAAAAATTCTAAGATCAAAACAATCCATACTGATTATATTACTAAAGTTCTTAAATCGACAGAGTGTAATGAATTTACCAGTATTCTTACTGATAATATTTCTTTTGCTAGATTTGTCATTGACTTAGCAGATAAGTTAGCACACGCCTTTTATAGAACTAATCTAAAATCAATTATTGAAAAAATTGATTACTATGAAGATAAAATTATTCATCTTGGTGCCGACAATGAATTTGGGGAATCTGCTCCCGCTCTCGATGAAAATATTGAAGTCTTAAAAGTTGTTATTATGTTAACTCGTTATGTTCTCAATTACTATCGTAATATCAATAAAGATGTTTTATTCTTTGATAAGACCACGATCAATTCTGATGCTTTACATGATGTTGACCACGATGCTGTTGATTTATATTCTATCTTTATCAATAGTAGTAAGTATAATGGACGAGATGTTCGTTTTGGTGTCACGAAAGATTATGTTAATTCTTCTAAAGAGAATCTTAAAGATATTGTTGAAGCTACACAGAATGAGCGCAATAATAATTTTAAAATCATCTATGAGAATAAACAACGTGAATTGTTAATTTATGAGATGAATATGTATTATAAAGACTTGATTGAAAAAGATCCTAGAGCTAATATTCTTATTGATAAATTGAATGATTCTATTGGTTTATCGATCAGTCTTTTGAATACAAATTCTCTGGTTGATATTTTGGTCAAATTTGTTATTGAAATGGAAGATAATAAACTTATGAAATTGTTATATACTGCCATTAATTATTATATCAACAAATTAGTTGATGTTAAAGAAATCTCTTCTGAAGACATCGCAACAACTTTATATTTGGGAACTGGTGATACTATCTTGACTGTTATCGAATAATCTATTTATGACTTGATCACGGGAAGGGCGTAGGCCCTTCCCGTGATAAGTACATCTCAATTTGATAATTTAAATGTAATATTAATATTAGGCTCTAACGACAATGTATTTGCAATAGGATCACAAACAAGTTGTAATGGGATAACTGGAATCATATTTGTATTCTGATTAAACAAAGTTTGTAGTGAAGTATCGCCGTTGATACCATTAACATCAGCAGATGTAATCTGATCGGGGAATGCATTTTCAATTAATGATTCAATATATGTCATTGATATAGTTTCTTCTGTAAGAACAACATTTATAATATCGATAACTTTATTCTTAATAACATTCTGACTGGATTCACTATCTATAACAGACATTGTCACATAGAGAGTCATATCAAATATCAAGCCAATATCAACAGTTGTTGTTTTACCATTTCCAATATATAAAGTAATATTTCCAATTGAGTTATTAGGAACAAAGTACAACTCTGTTCTTTCTAACAAACTATTTTGCATAGTTGTAATAGTAGTAAGGTACGAATTGACAACAGAAGATAAATTCGATACAAAGGATATATCTGTTGTATTATCACTATAAAACAGTCTAATATCAAATAACATTGAAGTGATGTAATATACTAATGTTCTATCGGCCATAACAATAGGATTGCCAAACTCATCTAATACTAAATCATTGATATTGTGTTCAATTATTTTATTTCCTGTAGCATCTAGAACAAAGTCTCCACTATTATGAATAATTGTTAATTCAGGAACTCCATTATTAATTGTATATGTAGGAACCCCAGTACTATCAGTTGCATATACATCATTCTGATAGGTATGATAAACAGTACTGATATATTTTTTATATGTTTGTGAACTATAAGAAGCATCTGTAATATTAAAGATTGTATTTGATAAATTAGTACCAAAAATAATATCAATAGATTGTTTACTAATACCAATATATTTAGTATAAGGACTTATTAATGATCCAGTAATCGTAGAGTCAATAGCTGCTCCAGTGATAACACCAGGAGCTACTAAAAAATAAACTTCAAATGTAGTTTCTAAATCTATATAACAATCTGTAGTATCTGTTTGTGTTTGATACAATGTTGTTTCAAAAGTATCGTCATTTTTAATAAGGTATGTTGTTGGAATAGACACTTCATAAACATACATGGAAGAACCATTTGTAGCAGTCTGTATTCCGCCATATGTTGCATAAGCATACATGCTACTACTATCAGAAGCAACTGTTTTTAAAAGAACAACAACATTAGATTGATCAATAGCTGTCATATCTGATGTAGGAATACACCCTAATGTAATATTAAAACCACCAGTACCATTATCTAAATGATTAACGATCACATCGACAATAGAGATCTGTGCACTCACATTTGAATTTTCAGCAATGAAATTGATATTATTACATTTAGGAGAAGTAAGATCATAAGAAACTGAAACGGGATAATCTTCTGATAAATATGTTACAATATGGAAAGGACATTTTAAAATAGTTTCGTTGTTTAATAATGTTGCCAGGTCAGTTTTTGATAATTTATCTAAACCAGAAACATATGTATCTGTTAGTGGGGTTGCGACCATACTTATTTTAGAATATGTATAATACATTGTTGGTAGTATAGTTATTGTATTACTATTAAAGTTAAGAATAGATTTAATGTCTGAAGTATTTGTTGTATCTATTTGAATATTACCATTAACTAAAGGAACATATGAATTGGCACCACCAGAAATAGTAGCACTACCATTAAGAATACGAGATGTGATATTATCAACATATCGTGTTAATGTAAATCCATTCTTAGCAAAGAATGTTTCTAATTCTTCTTCTGTCACAGGGACTGAATCATCCAGAGCATCTGCATTAATAGCTGCTTTTAACTGATCAAATGTTAATGCACTAGAACCTCCTGTAATAACAGTATCTAATGGAGTTAAACTCAATGTTGATAAATTCTTTAAAATAGAAGAATATGAAGTCACATCATAGAAATCTAAGTTAAGATCGATATTACCAGTAGAAGACTCTACTGATGTAATAACATAGTCTAATGATCCTTGTGTTGTATATGTTTCAATTAATATCTTGTTTCCCATAAGTCCACTAGAAAAATAAACTGATGGAATAGTTACAACATAAGACGATATGTCTGAATAAATATCAAGCTTAGCTGTAGGAACAGTAACATCATAAACATCTTTTGTTAATGTATATTCAATTTCTTCCCATGCATTATTTGTTCCAGTATTTGTATAAATCCTAGCAGCATAAAACTGATCAGTATAAGGAATAGACATATTAAAACCTTCAGTATCCGTAATCGTTTTTTGACTGACGGATACATCAAATTGAAAAACAGGGATGTCTATACTAATTAGACTTAATAATGAAAATGAATATGGTCCAATTGTTGTCAAAACATTAGATGATAATGTATAAAGAGGATTTATAACTGAAGTATCCCAATAAATATTAAATGTGTTTGTAACACTATTGATATCTATATTGATAGGATAATAAATACCAAATGTTAAATTTCCAATTGTAAAAATAGTTCCTCTCGGTATAACAACTCTATTGTACTGAGAATTATATTTAATAGCATTACTAATGAGGTAATTTGCATCTAGAGTAACACGTACTGTTGTATTAGCAGGTCCTGCTGTAATTTTTACGAAATCGAAGTTACTAACATGATAGAGCAGTTCTTTCATAGTTGTAGCTCTTTGAGCATAATAAACATTATTAGCACTTTTGAATAGATTAACTGATTGTGAACACATAGAAGACCCAGCTTCTAATAAATTACAAAAAGCATTATTAGGATCAGCGATATCATATATTCCATTTTGTCTATTGGAAATTTCATCTAGAATTTTATAAACCATAGTTCCCGGATTTGCTAATATTTCACTTCCTAATGTAATATCATCAAACATCGATCTTGTCTCCTTTAGACACCCATAGTCTCTTTCATAGCTTCAACAGATTTTGATGGTAACGTTGAATTTACTGTAATGTCTTCAAACATTGATTCTATTTTACTTTTATATGGGTTGTCTAATGATTTATCTGTTAAGAACACCATTTCATTCATACCCACTTTCTTACTATTAAATAAACCATAAGTATCAACATATGGAAATCCGATATAGTTATAATTTGAAGAGACTGGAACTTTTGTATAACTTTGTATATCAGAAATAGTTTTATCTCCGCTGAACTTCATAGTAACTCTATTAAAATCTTGAAATATCATAGGATTCATATATTCTATTTTATTACAGAAGAAGTTTACGCTTAAATTAATATTCTCATGTAAGAATGCTTGTTTTTCACTATGATTAAATGACTGACCAATAGGGTGTGATTTGAACATACATCCAGTTGCTTTAGCCCATTTTGTAATATACTGTCTTGAAGGATCTAAAATAAATCTATAAATAGAACATGTATAATTCATTCTTCTTAAGAAGATATCGTCCTGATAAGCAACAGTTAAACCAGTTGGTAATAGTTCAACATAATGCAACCAGTAATATAACAAAGCACTGATAAAACTACCTTGAATATCTCTGAATGTTAAATTTAAATCATATGTTCTATTCAACATATCTGAACCACGAACAAATGTAAAATCTTCACAGAAGAATCCTTCTGCAATTGTTTCAGTATCGAGTGTAGGATCTGGCCAACCAGTCTGACTCATTAATGTATTAGATAATGGGATAAGAAAAGGAGAATTATTATCAATAAATGGACACTGGTCCGCTAATGGTTTAAATACTCCAGAATCTGCTAAATATGTATCCAGCATCATTCTGACTGCAAAATTAATACTTGTAGTATCAATGGTATCTAACATAGCCATTACGTTATCTCGTCTTAAAGAAGGCATAGATAAATTAAGTCTAGGTCTTGTTATAAAAGTAAGACCTGGTGTATCAGTAACAGGCAACATAACATTTCTATTAAATCGATCATACGATGCCAAAATGTTTTCATATTGATACTCAGAACTGCCGAAACCCGAATACATAAAAGATTGTTTTGTAAGAAGATCCATTATTTCTTGGTGTTCGCCATCATAAAGACTTATATTTCCAGTACTAGCTTTTTGTATTTCATAGTCGCCCATATGGAATTCGCCTCCATAAAGTGTACAAATCATAGTATATTTTAAAAAGATATTTTATAGATTGTGGAATTATAAGGATTTCCAAAATGGCTATTCCTGCCGTGCTTACTGCCGTCTCTGGCGTTTCGTCTATGCTTAATGCTGTAAAGTCATTAGGTGTTAAAACTCCAGAAGGTGAGGTTACTGTTGGTGATGTTATTAATGCCACTAAAGATATTAAAGATAGTGCTAATGTAAGTCTTTTTTCATTTGCTAAAAAGAGCATGATCATAAGCCGTATTTACATCGACGAAACTGTTGCTTCTGAACCTATCATGACAGATGTCGTTAAAACAACACACAACTTATTTGCTGCTCTTGTCCTTAATGCTCTCCAGATGAACAATTATGTTACCGGTGGTAAGACTATTGAAAGCATGATTAAGGTTGTCGCTACTGAATCTCTGACAAAAGAACATGTTTCTTCTATTGCCGCTTTCGAAGCTATGAATACAACATATAAAACAAAAATTAAATTAAACAGAAATGTCTTTAGTTTAGAAGATTTAAAGGAAGATGAATTTAAATATAAGCAGCAAAAAGATGCTGTTGATTACATCATCGACCATAGTAAAGATGCTTATAAAAGAAATAAAGATGAACAAGATCGTACTCATCAGGACAATCGTGATAAGACACAAGATGAGAAAGATCGTTTGGCTCAGAAGAGCAGACAACAAGATACAATGCTTAAAATTATGGATCTTGAAAATAAGAATAAGCAGACTCCTTATGGTACAAAAGGCCAGGTTGTCTCATTAGCTGGTGACAATCATATTCCTGCTGGTAAAGTTATTGAAGTTACTCTACAGAACCCTGATAATCATCACGCCAATGTCACTATTAATTTATTAGTTCAGATGTCTCCCTACATCATGCCGATCCGTGTTGCTATTGAAGCTATTAAACTGAATGTTGTTCATACATTTATGCAGCGCTACTTACAGTGGAAGACTGGTGAGATTTCTTTCTGGGGCGATCTTGTGTTTAATATGGATGTTATTCGTGATCGTAATAAAGCTATGCGTCAGGATAGCACTGGTATTCTATCTGAGATGGCTAAACAGCAGACTAAAAATCGTGGTAAAGCATATGCTAATATTGCTTATAAGCAAGCAGACCGTTCTCGCAATTTAGCAAATGCTGTCATGGTATTTAGCGGCGATGCTGCTAAATTGGCTCAGGCAGAATCTGGTTTTACATTTGAAAATAAAGAAATGCGCGATGACTTCTTTGCTAAGTCTTTTACCATGATGATTATCATTGTTGATACGATGTACAATACTGTCACTATGTATTACAATGGTTTAGATACTGTTTCTACATTTACATTTGATCAAATGAAAACATCTGCTAAGGGTGGTGGGAACTTAGATATTGTCTCTGTTCTTAATGCTTTAAACCAGGGCAAGGCTCCTAAGTTCTAAGAAAGGTTCTTTCCATGAAATTTATGTTAGGTGGGTTCTTCTCCCGCATCTTCAAGTCTAAGAAGAATTCTATTCGTAAGTCTGATTTATTAGATATTATTGATATCAATCTTGAAAATGTTGACGATATGATCGATATCACTTCTAAGAGTATTGATGTCTTAAAATCTTTAACGGTTATTATTAGAAATAAGAAACAGAACCATAACATTTCTGATTTTTATAATCATTATAGTAATTTCTTGAAGTTGACAAATACTACAGTTGCTGGTTTAGAATCTAAAGCTATGTTGAGTTCTTTTATTACTCTATTTAAGATCATGGAAAACGATTTGACAATTATTAGAAATGAATTTAATACTGTTTTTAGTGCGGGAACAGACCCTACTGAGATTACTATTGAACAGATGAAGATGTCTCATGCTTCTTGTATCGGTTATATTCAGTTCATTCCTAAAGTTATCAACTTTTATACTTACATGTTTGATTACATGATGGCAGATGCTACAAATACAGTCGATACTGTTCCTCGGTATCGTATTGAAGAAATTATTGCAAATACGAATGCTGTTGCTTCATTCTTTGATATTCTATTCAATCGTAGATCTGGTCAGACTATTTTAACTGAAATTGAAATGATGCGTAAGAATAATAATGACTTCTTTATTCAGACGGATAAAGTCGTTATTGATGATACTGTTAATTTCAATGATTATAGCATTGCTATTAAAGGGTTATTGAATACTGGATTTGCTGTATTCTCTCCTATTTTGTTTGTTATGGATTCTATTGAAAGTGTCAAGCGTCGTATTAATGAAGAACGTAAATATAGAAAAGATTGGTTATTGGCTAAGATTTCATTATATCGCCAGATGATGCAGAAGTTGGATACTGAATCTGCCGATTATAGAAAACTCGAAGAATTGGTTAATAAATTGAATGACGAAGTTACAAAATGCGATAAGGCTATCCATGATTTCGAGGTAGGCCATGGCTAATTCAAGACTCGATAGACAGGCTGATATTAAGAAATTCAAGTTACTGAGTAGTGATTCTGATATTGCTTATTTTATGATTATGGTTCTTAAGTATACCAATCTACTAAGACGGTTTAATGATAAAAATTATGTATTTGAAAAAGGTATTCATTATCTACATGAATTCAAACAGTTCTCATTGACACCAATGCCAACTGAATTAGATTATGATGAGCAGTTTGGTGTCTATGGTAATAAAACTAAAAATATTCAGAATACGGTTTTACAGAAATTTATTTCATCTTCCATTAATACAAATATTATGACAATGTATGCTGGTCTATTTAAATGTATTGATAGAATGACAACTGGTAGATCATTATCAGTAAATATTGATACATTAGATCCCATTTCTTTAGAATATGTTAAATCTATATTGAAGCTAACTAATTTCAATAATACGAAAACTATAAGTGGCGATAACAATATTCTTTATAATTTGGAAACAACACTTTATAGTACAATGATTGGCTCTTTAAATGGTGTTGCAAAATCCATTTCTTATATCAGCCCTTTTATTGACAAGATAAGAACTATCACAACATCTGAAGTATTAGAGTTTAAAGATCATGTAAGTATTTTAAGAATTTTTATCTATATCATTTGCAGAATGACAAATACAAGTATAAATGAAATTGAATGTAATTTTAAACATGTTCATCATAGAAGATTAGATTTTAAAATATCTAATAGCACACTATTGTGTGCTCCTATTTCTCTTCCTGTTATCAAATCTATTCCAGAAGAAAATTATCAAATTTCGAATGATGGTAGTGAATACCTTATTGCTATGGAAGATTATTTCTCTAGATTAGCAGGCTTGTATACACGATTCAATGAAGACAATGTTTCAGTCATTAATAAGAAGTTAAAATCTCCGTTATATACTACGAATGCTATTTGGGGCTAGTATTTTTCACAGACACAAGAACGAGTCAAAAATCATGGCAAATACAAAAAAGCGTATTTCACTATCGAATGTCATTTCGATTGTGTCTCAGTTCAAGGATGCGATCAATGGTGTTCGTAGTGGCCTTGAGAATATGCAGCATATTAGCTGCGAATTGAAAGAATCTCGTCATATCGCTAATGTTCTCAGACACGGTGGTATGAACAAATCTATTATCTCTATTATTAATCCTGGTAATATTCACACTGGTTCTATTAAATCTATGCCTGCTCAAGAATCCCTTGATGATGTTGATGTCGATCCTACAGATCGCCGTGTTGAAAGTTTAACTTCTGAAATAGATGATATTAATGATTCCAATAATACTCGTATAAAGGATTGGTTGGGTAATGTCAGAGATAACCTTGGTGAAGTCTTCTCGAAACTCGAAGACAATGTTGCTCTGCTTGATGCGCAATTGGATAAAACTTCTGCTCGCCTTTCCACGAATAGTGTTGAAAATACTGAAGTCAATAATACTGCTCTTGTTGCGATCAATTCTTCGGCCTTGTTAGAAAAATTAAATGTACTTAAAAATCTGATTAAAGATATCGATATTAAACACATTGATCCTCTGGATAATGATAGTATTAATGCTGTTGCTGAACATCTGAAATCTTTTGTTGAAGCTCTCAATCCTATTACTGGTGCTCAATATGATCAGTCTTCAAATACAATTATTCATTTAAAAGATAATATCAAAGAAAATTATATTGAATCGAAGGGTACTGTCAATAATCTCGGTTACAGTTACCAGAATGTTCTGGAAATCATTACCGCTGCTGATGAACTCTGTGATGAACTTGAAGTGCTCATCGGTCGCGCTGAAGGCATTTTGACCAATGTCTCTGACATGGTCAACTATGCTCATGGTGTCGACAATGATGTTCCGCCTCAGGTTGAAAATGCTATTGGTAATGAGGATGATATCGAGACACCGTCAAACGTGTCACAAATCGACATCATTCATGATAATATAGCTCATCACGTATCGCTGTTTATCGAAACTATTGATGCTGCGTTATCGTGCATTTCTTGTGTTCTGCATGTTGCAGATCCGTTTACAAAGAAAGAGGACATCATGCCTGATATAGATGAAAACTTGGACATCGTCACCGACGCCGAAGACATTCTGGATGCCGATCCTGCCAATCTGGTGGTCGAAGACGAGGAAGTCGAAGTTCCCGCCGACCTCGAATTCGGTGCTGTCGAAGATGCTGAGCTGGCTGGCGAAGGCAATGGCGCCGAGAACACCTTCGAAGATCCTATCGATCTGCCGGAAAAGACCGAGGACAAGCTGGAAGGTGAAGGGTTCGAGGACCCCGAGAACGACGGCCAGCATCATGAGATCAACAACGACGATCCCGAAAATGCCGGCAATGGCGAACGCCATGAAGAAGACTCGGCCGGCGCCGAAGTCGATCCTGAAAACCTGTAATTTTTCAGGCTGATCATATACCAGGTGGAGCATTGCTCCACCTGGTATAGATTTTCTTATTATTTTAGACCACTTTATAGATCATTTCTTTTTTATACGAAAGGACAAAAATGTTAACATATGGCTTTGAACGCATTTCTTTTCAAAATAATAGTAAATTAGCTAAACGTATTTTTACTTGTGTTAATGATACAATGATTAAGTTAGAGGATAAATATAATGAAGTTAAAACATTTACGATAGGAACTGTACATCCATATACTGAAATAACTGATAAGTTTAAGAAAGAGTTAGAGACTATTGTTTTTGAAGAAACCGGAGTAAACAATCAAGTTTTTGTAGATCCTTCTTTAACTTATTTTAATGGGGCTATGTTAACACTATTTGATCCTATCATTGAAAAAGATGATTTAAATTCTCATATTTATATTACTGATGCTATGCAAGGAACACATAACGATATAGAACATAATAAATCTAATTATAATTCATATAAACAAACATTAGAAATAATTTCAAATAATTTAGATCTAAATACTTCAAGATTAAAGTCTAATGTTTCAAAGATAAGATCAAAGTTATTTTTATATTTATCAGTATTAATGAGTAAGTGCTTATATCCTGTTCATATTACACCAGAAGAAGTGACTGCAATGATCTTACATGAAATTGGTCACACTATGACATATATTGAATTATGTACAGCTATGTATCATAGATGTGATATTATTTCAAATTCTGTAAAACTATTACAATTAGAAAAAGATGATGAAATTTTAAATAAATACGGAACTGATCTTATTGAAATCATTAAGAATAATAAAGACCTAACAACTATAGAAAAAGAAAACTTAATTAAATTGATAACTGACGATAATAAGAATAAAGCATATAATTTAGGAATAGCAACCATCATTACTGCTATATCCGATAAGAAACTTATTTCAGATAAAAACTTTCAGAATGCTAAAGTAAGTGATATCGTATTAACTAAATTAAACTTTGCTTATATAGAAAGAATAGCTGACGAATTTTGTGTTAGGCATGGATATGGTCATCATCTCATCTCTGGGCTTGAAAAATCTAGAAAATATCAGTTAGGAGATTTCGATACTAAGTATGTACCGTATGTAAGAACTGTCTCTACTTTAACATTATTAATGAAATATTTCTTTGGTCCTATTACAAACGGATTCATAAGTGGATACGATGATGATATCTTAAGATGCGAAGAAGTTTATTTTAATACATTAGTTCGATTTAAAGATAGTAATTTACCAAAGGATGTTTCACTAGATTTTATTAATTCTATTAAATCATTGAAGAATACTATCAATGAGATTAAGGAAAGAGATATTCATAAGTTTAGAAATTTGATATTCAGTACTATCCTACGTATATCAAATTCTGGATCATTATCAGATATGTTAGCATCTGCAAATATGATTAGAGATTATGAGATTTTACAGAAGATGACAAACAATCTTATTCGTAATCCTTTTTACTATCAATCAGAACGACTAAAACATTTTTAATACAGTAGTCTGAGAAGGCCTCTCGGCCTTCTCAGACTAGGATATCTATATAAATTGTAATTCGTTTTATTTCAGATATATATTACTATTTTGCATAGATAGATATAGAAGTCTCGTTTGTGCTAGATACGGCAAGGTATCTATAAGTAACTTGAGGAGAGCCATCATGTCACTTAATCCCGAAGATGAACAGTTCGGCGATGATGGCGAGCAAGGAACTCCTAAGTTCGCCCTTCCTCCGAGAGAGCTTAAAGCTGTCCCGTTGGAGGCGACACCCGAACGAGTTGCGGAGCTTAATCGTCGAGGAACGGTTGTTGCCAATATCCTCAACGAACTTGTTCGGCAGGATGAGCTCGCAGGCTTTACGCCGGAACAAATCAAGATCCGACATAAAGCTCAGTACTACCAAGCTTTAGCATTACAGACGCTCAATCCGAACGCCTGCATCACAATTATCGATCCTTTGGAGAATCTCGAAATGCCCAAGAACAACGAAACCCTCGTCGACATCGCCAATTCCCAGGCCGTCAACCTCGAAACCATCGAAGTGAAGCCCGAGATCATTCGACTCGAATCAGGCGAACTTGTGCAGGTCCTGCGTCTGTCGAACGGCCAGATCATTCCGCTCAATCAGCGTGGCGGCATCAACCAGACCACCGGCAATCCCCAGATCATTTCCGTTCCGGCGGAAAAGGAAGAAGAAGAAGGTTATTCCTGGAAGAAGATCGCGCTCGGCGTGGTCGGCCTCGCCATCGTCGGCGGCGCCCTCTATTACGGCTACAAACAAATCAGCGGCAATTCCGAAGCTGTCGGCGATGTGGCCATGGCTCTGGCTGAAGTCTGATCGGCATGGATGGGGGAGAGTAACATCTCCCCCTCCGTCCATACAATTTTATTTTTCTTTATGTGGAGAAAAACTATGGATGACCTCATTGAATGTTATTTGATAATCGATAGCATTCAATTTTATTATACTTCAAAACATGATGGAGTTTGTGTTATTCAGGTTGATAATTACTTTAAAGGAAATAGCTACAAGCCAGTAAAGAAAGTTTATGGAATTGGTAAACCCATTAATAGATTAGAAACTAAAATTTCTAATTTAGAAATGCCAATAAAGAATGGGTACTTATTTGAAAAAGTAGATAGTATCATATATTTTGTTGCTATTGAAGAACGAACAGATATTAAAATAATTTGGGATACCAGAAATACAATTTCATTAGTTGATTTTATCGAGAAGCGAGTACATGCTATTGATGCTATTGACAAGACTTTAAAAAGTAGAATTATTTGGAAACTGGAGAATGATCATGGGTACTGGCGAAACGCTGTAAATTGATGAAGGACGAGGCTATGCCTCGTCCTTCATTGATATTTTTTAAGAAGATGTGTTTGTCACAGTACATTTATATCCAGCATTGCTTAAAATAGTAATGATACTATCTTGTCCATTATTAGGAATATCATAAACATCTATAGTGTAAATGGTCGTATCTTGAATAATACTAAAACTACCATTCTGAATCCATTCATTGGCAAATACAACCAATGTACCATCATCGAGTCTAATTAAGAAATATGTTAATGTCTGATAAGCTGGGATAGCACTATTATTTTTTTGTGCATCTGTATTATACTGAACAATATCACGATACTGTTGAGCAATGTCATACTCAACAATACCACGGATAGTACCAGAATAGCTGACACTATCTTTGTTATTAACTGATGTAAAAACTACTTTATCTCCACGAATACTATCTGTAACATATTGAGTCATTGTAGATGTCATTTATTTAATCTCCGTATTAACCGTATCTGGTATGATGATCTTGGAGGAATTAATGATCTTGGGAAGAACTTCCTTAAATCGTTTGATCATCTCAGAATACGTTTCAATTGGCTGTACCAATACAATATACTCAAGGTCTTCAACAGTAGGAGGAGTATCACTATAAGAAAATATAAGTGTTTTTAAAATAGTAGATTCGGAAAGATAATAAGTTTCTTTGTTATTATGAAGTCTATAGCTGAAAATTTCTTCATCAAAATTAACATCTATGAGATCTTTTCTATCAATATCTGTATGGATAATTTCGAGAAGTTCTCTAAAGATGTGTGCGTATTGAGTAAATTTAGTACTGTATACACAGTTTAAATACATATTAGAAACACCATCAAGAATAAATCCAGATTCAATACTAGAGAGAACAGCACCAAATGAATCTTTAATGATCTGAAAATCTGTTAAGCACTCATAACGAGCACCAGATATCGTAATAATTTTTGGTTTAACACAAACTAGCTTTCTATAGAAATTAATATATTCCCTTGCTAAGATATCATCATTGCCAGAATTAACTTGTTTATTACCAGAAGTGAGTTCTTCAATACGAGCTTTGAGTTCATCGACAAGTTCTGTATAGGGTCTAAACTTATTTCTGTTGAGATAAAATGGATGGAATCTATTGTTTGTCTTTTTATAAATATTATTGATTGTAATAAACTTGTCTTTATAATGAAACGAAGCATTCCGAATAATTGAATTCTCTAAAGGTTTATCATTCATATAGTTTTCAGCAACAGAATATTTACCAGAACAAGCAAGAATAGCTTTGAATAATAAAGCACCCTTTCCGGCCATAACATTACCCATAGCTGTAATAGGAATGATTTTGTTCTTATGTTTACGATTATAATTACGAGTAATATCATAAACTTGAGAATCAAAGTTGGGGCACATAAGAAGTAATGTATTTTTAAGTTCTTCTTCATTTGTAATTCTTGTCAAATATTCCATAACCAGTGTATAATCCATAGAACCTGGAATAAGAGCGTCTTCAATAACAAGAATATCGCATTTCTTATATATGCACTGAGTATCTAGTTTATAGTTCATATAGTCTTGGTTAAGTGTACCGTTAAACATAAAATCATAATTTTGTTCTTCAACTGTAAATCTCTCAGAGGTTTCAAATGGAATCTGATTAACTGTGAACATACCATTAAATTCTTCAGGTAGGGATTCGACAACATCACAGATAGCTCTAGCAATCTGATGATCGAACTTAGAAGAAATCATAGCTTGGTTATATGCAACAAAACGAATAGCTTCTTCTTTAGTAATATTAAAATGTTTAACAAGTGAAAATTCAGAATTGTCTATGGTAATGGCACCATCTTCAATACACGATTCGATAAAATCAATAAAGGCATTTAATTCATTAATGATTTCTTTGGATGATTTAATATCATTAGAAATAATATTTAGAAATTTAAAATTCTCACGTTTAATTCTAAAGAAATGTTCAATGATACTTAGGAAAATATACATAGTCGATGTAGTACCATCTTTAGCTTTATCATCAATTCTATTTCCAATATACTTCAACAGATCAGAGATGTGATGCTGAACTCCATTAGCATATTCAATAGAACTAATAATCGTAATACCATCATTCGTAAATAAATTATTATATTTTTCTCGATAGTTATTTCCATTAAATAAAACAATCATAGCATCAGATGCATCGGGGCCACAATGTTCTGACAAAAGATCTTTCATTTTAACACATGTATCAATAACAAAATCAACAAACTTCTTACCACTGATAATATTTAAACTATTCTTATCTCTATTCAGATTTGTTTTTTCTGACATACTTAATACCTTCCTTGTCTAATTTTTGTTTTCTTTGTTCTTCTTCATATTCTTTAATACGACGTTCATTATCTTCTATGATTATTTTTTCTAATACAGTAAATCTATGATACGTTAATTTCATAGTTTCTTTTAAGTTTAATCCAAACTTAGTATGCCATTCTGTATTGAATAAAATATTAGCTACCTTCTTATAAAGTTTATTAAACTCCCAATGCTTAGATCTATTATGAAAACCAACATCTGACATATATGGTAATAGTGAATCAATATGAAGAGTTTCTTCATTAATAGCTTGTAATAGCGAAGTTCTTACAATACCGTAAATACCTCTTAAATTTAATTCTCGAATAAGATTCTCTTTTTTATTAATACTTGCTTCTACTTCTTCTTGTGTAACATCATCAATCGAGTCTGCGACTGAATAAAAAAAGTGGTTTCGGGGTCCACCGTATAAAACCCTTCAGAATAGGTTTCAGGAGTATGACCACAATGAGGGCAAGATTTAACCGGATAGCAAATATGAGAAATCTCAGACTTACCAATAAACTTTTCAACATCTTGAGGAAGATTACATCCAGGATTACGCTTAAACAGAATAGATAAACCTTCATTAATAACAGATTCTTCAGTACTTTCTTTATTCACCTTACCATTCTTAACAATACGGATTTTACTAATATAGGGAACGTATGATTTAAATAAGGAATACTTCAAAGCAATATCAATTGAATCTCTACGCTCTTTATCATTATTACCATGTTCTTGTGCAATGATTTCAGAAACAAAACGACGGCCATATTCAAGATATTGTTTAATAGACGGAATACTGAATTCAAATTCAAACTGAACATTATCAGAAACAGTATAACGACCAGTGTCTTTGAACCCTAAGAGTTCTTGATACTTGGTATACATATCAGGAGTAACAGTTTTCATGCTCTTAAGATTAAAGATATTATCAACCTTCATTTTACTAAAATCATTACGACGAAGTTTAATGATATTAATCAGTTCAGTGACAGAATTATTGCATGACGTACAAACATAAGTATAATTATAACCTTCGGGATGCATAAGCGCCGCAAGTGTCAACATAATAACAGGATAATCAGTAATCTTAATATTTGAAATAAGAGTGTCTTCGAGACGCCAATTACTCAGATTAGTCCCAACTGTAGAATCTAAGAACAGACGAGTACCTTCTTCTTTAATAAAGAAATCATTAAACAAATAGAAAACAACACCAAGTTCACGACCATAAACATTAATAGATTCATAGGCATTATTAAAATATGCATTTAATTTATCCATATCAGGATGTGCCAATTCAATATTAAAACCACTATTCATAAGAGGAATACGCATACAGTCACTAACTTCGAACCTGACTTCATTAAGACCGTCAATAGAATCAATAATACGAATATCATTATGATCAGTAGGTTTAACAGTATAGCGATTACCAAGAATACCTTTACCCTTATCATCGATATATGTAGGAGCAAACATACTCTTATTTTCAATATCTTTAATAGCTAATTGTCGGCGAATAGCTTCTGTTTCAAAAGGAGTATTATTCTGAGTACCACGTACTGTATTAATAAATGCCTGAGCGACAGGATCGGTATCGATCTTATCTTCGGGAATATCACTGAAATAAGCATTCATTGCCTTAATAACATCTTCACTTTTCTGACCAATAAAATACCCTGTATTCTCAGCCATTAATTCAAAATTAGCTTTATCGACAATATCGTTTTCAGTTTCCACTGAACCATCTTCGGCGATTTCGTCGTAGAAAGGCTCAGCTTCAACATCGTCGATATCATCAGAAACAACAATAACTTTATTTTCTAAAGGAGTTTTATCAGAAGAATTATTAGTTTCATTATTTGATTCGAGTTCAGTAGTTAAAGATTCTTCATTACCACTAACGCTATTAACCACACCACCACTTCCACCATCCATGGTAAATGTTGGAGTTATTTTTAAAATATCTTTATCTAACAGATTATCAGTTTTGTTAGGATCGTCGGACATTTTACACAGTCCCTTTCTTTTTTGGGATGACGAATGATAGACACCTTACATCATACATTTCTACATAATTTTCTTCTCTTACATATGCACCATATCGAATACCAGATTCGTCTTTAACTTTATAATAAACTATATATATTTCAGTAGTGTCATTTAGTGGTTTTAAGATATTATTACCAGCTACAAAAAGAAATGATAGCTGATTATATTCATTATTAAGATTGAGAATACTAAGCTCTTCTGGCTCTTGTTTATGAACAAAACTATTAGTATTTTTTGGTATTGTTATTTTTACTTTAGGATTTAATGTGTTATCGAAGAATTCATTAATACTTTTTTCATATTCAGTTATAATGCTTGATATAATAAAGAATTCGTCACATATACCACAGATACGTTTCTTAACATCATCTTTGTTAATATAAATGTTATTATCAATATGTTCAATAACAACGCCATCAAAATTCCACTTTAATTTATTCATAAAAGCTGTAAATTCATTAATATAAAAGACATAACATTTATTCTTTTTAAAATCGAATAATTTAAGGAATTCTGTGAAAATTGCTTTTTCTTCTTCATTTAATAAATTAACAACACCTATAGAAAATCGAATATCACCAAATTCAAACCTAGACGGTTTTGCATTAGATAAAAGAATATGATCATCCTTAACAAGATTAATATACATATATTGTAATTTTCTATTAAAAGGTCTTTGTAGATACTCTTGAAAAATATCTTGAAGTTTATATTTTTTTCGTTCTTTAGGTTTTTTCGTCATTTTTTGTAAGATTGAGTTCAGAAATTGTTTCTCTTAATTTAGCATCTACTGCATTAATACCATCATTAAGTTTAATAAGACTATCGGCAGATGTATGACTAGGTTCGGTAATCAGATTTTTCATACCATCAGAAGCAAGAGATAAAATAGTTAATGTGTCAGAGGTGGAATCAGTAACACCGAGCTTTGAAATACCATCGATAGTGTTATCGATAGTCTTCAGACGATCGGACTGATGATTGAGCTCTTTTGTGATATTTGGGCAAGTATCGACCATAGTGTCCTCTAATTTTCAAGATGTTATTCCTCATTGGGTTCTTACGGAATCATTACCTTGGAGATTTCAGTCTTATAATGTAATATGAAAATTTATTAATATACTAATAATTAACGAATTTATCTTATAAGAATTCTAGAATATATGCATAGGAGTTTGTGTTCATGCTAGAATATTTTAAACAACACGAATACAAAAAAAAGCGTACTACACTAGCAATTTCATATGTTCAAAATATTGTTTCGTATATTAAAACCATGAACCCTAATATGTCAGAAGACCTTATTAAAACATTTGTAACAAATTATATTAAAGAAAATATGCAAAGACCTACTATAGAAATTATTGATCATCCTTCATACGGAAATGCAGAATTAAAAACAGTTGATCTATACGACCATGTTAGAAAACATCAATATAAGCTTATTACTCCTTGTGGTACTATTTATCAGACTCCAGACATTAAAGAAAGTTTTCTAAAAGTAAAGATCAATAAGAATCTAGCCAAACGTAAAAAACTAAAAAACGAAATGTTAAGAGCAGGTGAAATTGGTGATGAGATTACAGCATCGAAAGCTAATTATGGACAATCACAAGTAAAGATTAATACAAATGCTATCCCAGGAGCTCATGGTTCTGAATTTAATTGTCTATCTGATGTTGCTAACTATAATGGTGTGACCTCTACTGCCAGACATGGTGTCATGTGTGGTTATGCACATACTGAGAAATTTATTAGTGGTAATTTCTATTTTCCTGATATAGAACACATTATTAATTATTGCATCTGTCTTAAAAGAATATTTAACAGAGAACAAGTAGAAAATGTTGTCAATAAATTTAATTTATATATTCCTACTGTTAAAGATATAGTTGATCATTTCTTACAAAGTACCCAATTCTATATCAGAAAAGAATTTATTGAAAGTGATATTTATGATCTTATCTCTAAGTTCGATAATATGGAAAGATGTTTTATCTTCTATGCATCGTGTTTAAAGAATATAGTTATGTTTAATACAGAATTCTTTTTACCTTATTTAGACAAGTTCTTCGATAGGGATAATTTGATTATAGATAATGATGTTAATATTAAAAAGATTAATGACTTCAAAGGAGATCTTAAAAATGTTATTACTTCATTAAATTCTGATCTTATTGACAATTTACCATTAGAAGATGCTATCAAGGATAATCACCCTAATGTAAGAAATCTTATTACTATTGGTGATAGAATGCTTAACCATACAGATGAAATTCAAGATATTATTTCTACATTTATAACAATTGATATGGATGTTGCTGATGCTATGGGTCATCCAAATATGATCAGGCGATGTGTCATTGCATCAGATACTGATAGTGTTATCTTTACAGTACAAGATTGGGTAAAGTGGTATACCGGACATTATTTACAATTTAGTAAGAAAGCATTTAATATTAATGCATTTGTGGTCTTTATGTTAAGTATGTCTATTGAACATTTATTTGCAAGGTTGAGTACAAGTTTTGGTATCGTCGGAAAAGATGCTGAAAGAATTATTATGAAGAATGAATTTCTATATCCTATTATGCTCAATACCCCGTTACCAAAACATTATATCGGATTGATTACAATTCAGGAAGGTAAGATTCTTGCTAAAATTAAACTTGATATTAAAGGTCTTACTTTAAGATCTAGTGCACATTGTTTAGAAACAAGAACCTCTACAAATAAATTTATTGATTATGTATTAGATGGTGCAACTAAAACTGGTAGTTTGAGTGCCGAAGAAACATTTATGTTTGTTTATGAACACGAACAGACTGTTTATAAATCATTATTAAATGGTGATAAGACATTCCTAACAGTTACTCCTATTAATGAAAAAGAACAATATACAGATCCATTAGTTTCAAAATACTTTTATTATTTATTTTGGTCTGAAGTATTTGCAGAAGAATATGGTGAGTTCTTATTACCTTCTAAAGGACACGTTGTTCATTTATTAAATAAAGGAAAGTCTATTAAATCGGAAGCTTATTTAAATTATCTTAAAGAAAAGAATGAGAAGTTATACATCAAGCTTGTCAACTTCTTTGATAAATATCCAAACAAAAATATTAGTTTTATTATTTTTCCATCATCTATTAAAAAGATTCCAGAAATATTTATACCATTAATTAATTATAGACGAATTGTATTTGATAATTCTACTCCTCATTATTTAATTATTAGAAGTTTAGGTATTCCTTTTGGCGATAGTAAAGTTGGTACCATCATTAGTGATATTTATGGACAGGATCTTATTGCCGGTACGGTATCTGGAAAAAAGACTGAAGATGATAGCATGTTAGAAGATGAAGATATTACCAAATTATTAGAAGATGTTGAAGCAGAAGATAATGTTAATGATACAGAGAGTGGTGGTACTGAAGATGATGACGAAGAGTAGGGCTTTTAGCCCTACTCTCTTATTTCAATAATAGAAAAAAATATACTATGACATCCTCAAACATAAGAGGTATACCTTCTATGATTCAGACTGAGACATATGAAAACTTTATATCTAGATTATGTACAGTTTCAAAAAATGTAAGAGATGCTATTGAAAGTCAGTCTTATTTATTATCCCACGATCCAGATAGTGTTACCGATGATGATATTTTGTATTATGCATTAGATATTATTCTAGATGATTTTAATCAATTAGGTATTGAATTCAATTGTAATAGAAATGATATGTTTTCTAACGCTTTACATATTGAATTATTTATTACATTAGCTGAAATTACAAATGCTACCACTTTATATTTATCTATGAAAGATATGGATTTTAAAACAATTATACGATCCATTCTTACAGATGGTGGCCCCGAAACATCAACAGTTGGCGATCTATTACATTTTGTTGGTGTCGTAAATGAAAAGACAAGAGAGACTTTATATAGTTGTTATGAATACCTTATTGATAAAGTATCATCATCTCAGATCTTTGATATGTATTTAGATGGTTTGTTAAAGATAGATGATAGTTCGATTGAATTTGAAATCGATAATGAATATGTTACTAGATTTATGAGAAGGACATATTCTGTCTCTAGACTTTATAATAGTTTGATTTCTGCTTTTAATATTCAATTTAGAAATAAATTCGACATTGATATTCTCTATGTACTGGTCGAGATGCATATTAATTTTATAACATCAAAAGATAATGTTAATCAGTTTGCTTGGCTTGATGCGGTTACTATAGATAAAGTCGGTGGTAATACTATTCTTATCAACGCCCTTATTACCAAATATCAATATACGTTGAATACACTATCTCCTTTATGTATTGGGTATTATAAGGATAAACCTACATTTAATAAACAAACTATATGTCTCATTATTCTATTATCTTCTATTGTAAATACAATCTATGAATTTTCACATATAAATAAAGAAACTTCTAAAGATGTATATATTAAAAATATTTTAGACAACTATAAAGAAAGAATTACAGAAGCTACTGAAAATAACATATTTACAAATGTATTAGAAATGTTGGATATGAAATATGTAAATCAGATCATGGATATTGTTAGATTATTTGACTTTAGTACATTCTTTAGTGCACAGGAAAACATTAAATGATTAATACAGCCAAACATAATTTTATTTTAAACTATGTCAGAAACTTTCTTATATTAGATTTTCTTATTGATGTGTTTACGGAAAGTCAAAAGACTAAAGCAATAGTTATAGAAAATGTTGGTTCTGATGGTAGTGTTAAAGTACAAGTAGAGGGAGACGATACATATCTGTATAAAGGAAAATTATTAAATGTATTAGGTCAACTTTATTATATATTTTCATTTACAGAAAATAATGATTTTGAATCATTAATCGACAATAATGAAACTGATATAACATACGATCCTTATTACAATATGGGTATTTATAAGAATAAGAACATTAATAATATTATTTGCTATCCATTAAACATGACAGCGTCCGGTTTATTTTTTGGTTATGGTGATCATATTCTTATTACAAAAAATGATATTGTAAATGTACCAGATGGAGAACAAATAGAAACATCTATTGGTAGATTGCTTCTTAATTATGTATGGTTAGCAGATCCATTTGGTGATATTATTCCTTACATGAATAACACTATTCGCCCTAAAAAAGATATCGATCCCCTTATTGTTACATTACTGATTGAAGGTAAAATTAAAGTTGATCAGGCGTATGCTTACTCAAGAAATCTTTATTATTTACAAAGAACCGAATTAGCAGTTCCTGCTTTTACTAAAAAATCTATTTGTATTAATCCTGCTATTATCAAGAGACGAGACGAACTCTTAATAGAATATGCCGAAGAGATTAAAAATGGTAATGCTATTGTTATGAATAAAATAGAAGAAGAACTTGTTAGAATGGACAAAGAAGATATTAGTACTGACGTAAGTGCTGTCTTTTATGATCATGATAGTAAGTCATACGAAAATCACAGAAAAAATATGTTTATTACTGTTGGTGCTGTTAATAAGTTTGGTGATGAATCTAACTATAACTTTATTGATAATAATATCGATGAAGGTTGGGACTTTAAGAATTTTGCTACTATCTGTAATGAAATTAGACGCGGTTCTTTTGGCCGAGCAAAAGAAACAGCTAAGGGTGGTGAAGAATCTAAATTTCTTATTCGTATTTTTCAGAATACAAGAATTATTGAAGATACCTGTGATTCTACTAGACACTTGACTCTTGAATTAACTAAGGATAATATTAAAGATTATTATTATAGAAATGTATTATCTCAAGATAATAAAACATACGAAACCATATATCCTGAAAATGTATCAAAGTTTGTTAATAGAACTATTAAGATGAGATCTCCCCAGACATGCTCTACTAAAAATGGTTATTGTTATTCTTGCTGTGGTGAAGACTTTAGACAGATGAATCAAGAAATTATGACTATGAATGCTATTACTGTCGGTACTGAATTCCTTAATCTATCAATGAAGGCTATGCATCAAGCATCGCTTGGATTATTTGAAGTAACATCTGTTAATAAATACCTATATTAGAAAAATAATCTTATAGTAACACGAAACCAACAAAGAGAAAGATCAGAAATATGTCTAAATTTGCTACATATGACAAAAACTCCAACTCGTCATCTGCTGCTGCTGGTTTGACTACAACACAGGTCAGCACACTGACAACGACTCAACTCGATTCTTTATCGACATCGCAGATAAATAATCTGACTACCACACAAGTTGTTGCTTTGGAATCTACACAGATTTCTGAGCTTATTTCAACAGATATTCAGTTATTAACTTCTACTGATATAAGCACTTTAACAACAACTCAGATTGATACTCTTGATACTACGCAGATCAATACATTGACTACAACACAGGTTGGTGAATTAATAACAACCAACATTCAGCAGTTACAGACTTCTCAAATTGCTGCCATTGTTGATAATCAGGTTACTGCTATCATTGATGAAGTTCTTGACAATACCAGTACTATTAATACTATTGTTACTGATCCCAATGATACATCAGTTGCTATTATCAATCATTATCTTGAACTCTATGTTCCTATTGCTAAAGACGCTTTTGATCCTACTGGCTCCAAAATGAGAAATGCTGTTACTAATTTATTGTATGCTATGAACGAAGCTCTTCGTGTCAATAATGATATTGTTTATAATGCTATTTTCAATTTCGTCAATGAACACAAAGATGGTATTATGGCACATGGTAGTTCAATGCGTGGTGTTCAGGGTCTTGGACGAACTGATATCGATCGTATTACTATTTTCTATGGTTTAATACATCGCATTGCTACTGATGGTAAGAATACTCCTAAGTTTAACGAACAGAATATTAAAAACATTCTTAAGACGGATTATTTTATTCGGTGGGCTAAGAAGAAAATTAATAAGTAATCATAAGGTCTACACGGTAGGGCATAAGCCCTACCGTGTAGATATTAAAATTATGACATATCTTTTGAATCAGTTCTTTTTTCAAAATCTTTAATAGTACTTGCCATTTCTGCATTGTTATTTTTTAATTGATCCATAGATGCTGTTAACTCAGAGTCTTTACTAGCATTATCAACACCGACACCATCGTGTAATGTAAAGTTTCCAAGTTGCATTTTATTGAGGACCTCCACAACAGCTGCACTGGCACTAGAAGTTGATTCTGAATCCTTCTGTTTAATTTTGGTACCAACTTTATCTTTAATAGCTTTTTCTTGAGATTCAACAACACCGACATATGTATTAACGAGAGAAATTTGAGCAGTTAATAACTCCGAATTTCCATTAGGATTAATTTCTATTTTATCCATAGCTTTGTCTAAAATTTCTAATGCTTTACTTTTCTTTTTTTCACCACTATCATAAATTATATCTAACTTAATAAGGTCTTCATCTACTGATCTAGACTTAATTTCTTCGGTCATGTACTATCCCCAGTGTAAATTGTTTAAAGTTAAAATTATACTTAATAGTATAAACTATCAAGGGTGGAACTATATAATATTTTTATATGGATTTTATCTATATATTATTAAAGAGAAGCACAAGGAAGATTAAGAGCATGAGCGACAACAAACCGGTACGTTCATATACTGCTAAAAATATTATTACAGCTGGCGGACTTCTCCCTGTTAGGTTAACACCGACTCAGTTTATTACACATCTTAATACAAAAGGACAATTGCATCTTATTGGTGAACTAACATCTAATGCATTCGATGAGCATTTCTTGAAGTTTATCGATCATGGCGAACGCCCGCCTCTTACTATTGTTCTTATTAAAGATATTAAGAATGAAACATATCAGATGATTATTAAAGACAATGGTCGTGGTATTCCTATCGAATCTTTGTTTGATAGTATTTGTGTTCTTCATACGTCTGGCAAATTCGATATCGAAGGTAATGCTACAACATATGCTTCTACTGGTGGTCAGTTCGGTATTGGTGCTAAAGCTGCTACTGGCGCTAGTAAAGATTTTAAAGGTATTACCATGACAGAAGATGGATATGCTTCTGTCTATGCACATCAAGGTAATCCTGATCAAATCATTATAGATAAATCTGTAAAGCCAAAAGAAAGTGGTTATTGTACTATCTTTGAATTTGATAAATTAATTTTAAGTGAAATTAATACTTTTAGTTCTACTGGTTATTTAGAACTGTTATTTAAGTTGAGAGCACTGGGATACTTTAAAACAAATAACATTATCTTTAAGAGTATTATTAATTCCGTCCCTAATAATTTCTGGAAAAAAGGTCCTGTCGAATCTATGGCATATATTGATTCTATTATTAATAAAGCCACTACTGAATATTCATCACTCGATGACACAGATACCATTAGTTATTTAAGATCATATTTAAATATTAATCGTCCTTTTGTTTGGGAACTAAAGTTAGATGCTAAGGATGGCGATTCTTATATGTTTAATATTGAAATGTATTATACTAAAATGAATGATAAAAGTAAGTTCTTATCATTTGTAAATAATATTCAAATCGATGATAATGAAAGCACACACAATTCTACTATAGAAAAAGTATTAAAGAAAATTATGGGACCGATGATACTGGATGAAGCTATTAAGAAATTCTTTATGTCTAATATGTATACCATACCACTTTATTATGCTATCAATATGTTTGTTAAGTATGCTAAACTTGCCGGTAGTACTAAGCATGGTTACTATGATGATAACTTTGAAAAAGTATATACCAAAGTACTTCATGAACTATTTCAACAAAATATAGAAAAGGTTAATACATTATTCTCACTTATTAAAGACGATGTTGAACGCCTGTACAATATTAGTATTCTTGGTAAAACAGAACGTCCTAGAACATCTGCTCGATTTTATGAGAATCTAAATTTTCCTAATAAGTTTGTGAACTGTATGGAACCAGGTCATCCTGATTCTGAATTAATTTTGGTTGAGGGCGATTCTGCTAAAAATGTCGAAGGTCGTAATAGTAAATACCAAGCTATTTATGCATTACGTGGCGTTCCTATGAATGCTTTAAAATTAATGCGAAATCAACCTGGCGATCCTAGTGCTTTTAGAAGTCCTGAGATTCTTAAGAAACTAAAAGCAAATGATATCTTTTATGACATTATGACTATTTTAAATATTGATCTTCATAACTTCGATGTTACAAAACTTAATTTTCGTAAAATTATTATTGCAACAGATGCTGATGAACATGGCTACCATATCGCTTCTTTGTTAATTGGTAACCTATATGCAATGTGTCCTAAACTCATTGAGACTGGTATGGTTCATGTGGCTATGCCTCCTCTTTATGGTTTGAAATATAAAGGTGATAAGTCTACTAAAGATAAAATTATTTATTTGCGAGACAGTGATGCTGTTACAGAATGGATGGCTAATGTTATTTATAGAGAAGCTCTTTCAATTTCATATGATTTCAAGGGAAAACGATATACATTTACTGATGTTGATTATATTGGATCTATTAAGAAGATTATGGATATTGGAAACATGATGCAGAATATTTCTAATGAACTCAATATTGATCTACAGATCCTTGAAATGTTAACGCATGTTACAAAATATTTAGAATATGGTTGTGTCGATGTGAATAAAATTAAAGAAATATTATCAATCGATAATACGATGGAATCTATCAATATTCATTATCATGAAAAGACACATAATCTTATTTTTGAAATTGGTAGAGAAGATATCTCTATTCCTCTTTATAATGTCAGAGAACGTTTATATGAATCTATTCTTCCTGTTTTGAATGAAATTGGTTGGAAAGAAGGTTTACAGTTTTATGTGACGACAAATCACAATCCTAATTATATCGATTATCCTGTTTCTATTATGCAACTTTATACTATTCTTAAATCATTTGATAAATATGTTGAATTAGAGAGATATAAAGGTCTTGGTAGTATGAATCCTTCTGACCTTGGTCGTATCTATAGTAATCCGAACAGTCGTCGTATTTTCCAAATAACATCTGTTGGAAGTATAAATGATATTTACAATATGTTAGGAGGTCAGAGTGATACACGTAAGGACATTTTTAACAAGCCTGAAGCTCAGTACTGATAATAATTGTAATATTAATGAACAGGAATGTACAGAAATAATAGATAATGACATTACTGGTATTCTTAATAAACTGAATAATGGAAATTATTTAAACATGGAAGCCAATGATAAAGAGATGTTGGATTGTATTCAACATCTCTTTAAAGATGATAAGTTCTTTAAAAAATATGATCTTAAATATGAAGAATCACATTTAGAAAATTATGAATTTAATAAGAGTTTAAGATACAATTTACGATTAGAGAAACTTATAACTGAATTATATGTTGGAGAAACGCAACGAACTTCTTTAAGCCATATTGTTAGAGCTCTAGAGAAAAATAATAGTACTCGTACATCATTAATTAATATGATCTATGTTCTACGAGAAGCTAGTACTGTACTTCATCAATATCCCGATATTGTTAATATTCCTAAGATAAGCGAAATCACTAGATTAGATAATGAGAATATTTTAATACGGAATAATTTTAGAAAAAGTAGACCAACTGGAAAGATTAATGAAATCATTCATATTAAAAGATCTGATAGGCAATCAACTATTAAAGAAATATTAAATTGTTTGATTTTATTGTTCTATACATCTTCTAGATTTACTATTGAAGATTTTAGTTTAAATGTGAAAATACGAGCACTTATACTAGAATACATTTCTGTTATAAGAGCAAACAATTATAATAATGTCAATATACATGCACATCGATATATCGTAAGATTGTTAAATCTCATTAATGTTGAATATAAAGATAATGTAGAACAAGATAAAATGAGTTATGAAGATTTTGAAAAATATATATTTAATACTATTTTAATATCTACAAATATTATATATAAAACATTCTTAGTTTTCATATTTGGACAGTTTTATTTACATACGGATGAAGAAACATTTAGAAAAGATTGGTGTTTGTTAGATCAGTCACTAGTTGATTATAGTACTAGATATATATTACTTAAGTGAAACAAGTTTACTTCTTAAGTAAACAAACTTAAACTGACAGCAGATTCCGAAGGACCACACCGGATGCGCCTTTTTATCCTGAAAAGAGAAGTGGTTGGTACTAGCCATTATCTCGGTCGCATAGTGCGACTACTCTTCTACTGCCTCCGTGTTTCTAATGAAGATTATGTCAAGTCTTATTTTAATTATGGTGAATCTCTTGGTTGGCAGAATGATGCTATTATTCAACAGAAGAACAATCATGGAAAATGTCTAAAAAACCCGAATGGTCAAATTACCTTTCCGAAGGCTATTTTCACTATTGTTAGCATTTTAAATCTTCGTATCAAGGACATTACATTTACTCTTGAGAAATCGGATGGTACTGAATTTGTTGTTTCTTATAATGACAAAATAGAGGATCTGGAAAAGAGACTCAATGCGCCTCCGGCTCCTGAAGATCCCGCAGAAGAACAAAATCCAACCTATGGCAATAATCGACTTTTATAAGACATAATGACATATATGGAAGAGCACCTATAGGTGCTCTTCCATTATGTTTTTACTACTTTTGAGTATTATATAATCCAACATACATTAGGGAAAAGTAGATCGAATGGAAGACATTTCCGCATCTGATACTATTCTCGATTTTACTAAAAAGTTTGGAACTGGATTAATTGATAAAACATTTCCTAATAAATTTGATGGACTCAAAGACGGCCAGCGTCGTATCTTTTGGTCGTTGAGAAATGATATGAATGATATTATTCCGAGTAGTCAATTAATTGCAAGTACTATTAAATATCATCCACACGGTGATGCTACTATTTATGAAACTGCTGTTAGACTAGCACAGAATTTTAATTGTAATCCTCCACTTATTGCATTTGAATCTTCCGTGGGTACTTATTCAAATCCTATACCTGCCAAAGGTCGATATACAAAATCAAGAATACCCGATTATACAAAAGATCTTTTTTACAAATCAATTGATATTAATACTTTACCGAAAAGATTATCCGATACCCATAGTGGTTATGAAGTTGAGTATTATATTCCTACTATTCCTTTGGCTTTGTATTTTGGAAGTGACTCTATTGGATTTGGTTATAATAGCGAAATCATGTCTAGGAACTTAGGTGATATTTGTGATATCGTTATTGCATATGCAAACCATAGAAAGAATAGTCCTATATCACCATTTGATTATACTAAGATTGTAGAATTGTTCTTACCGGATACTCCTATTGACAATATACTTATTAATAGAGAAGAACTTATTGAAAAATACAAACATGGTATGTTTAATGCACAATCTATTATTAGTGGTACTGTAAAACTGTGCAGTAATAAAATCATTATTTATACCCTTCCATATGGAACTCCTTATGGTTCTATTATGGAAACTATGTTAGCATTAATGAAAGTTAAAAATGGTTGGTATGATCGTAATATTGAAAGAATCACAGATAATTCATCAGAAAGAAATATTGGTAATCTTGTCATTGAGTTAAAGCCAAATAGAAATGTATTTGAAGCATGGTCAATGATCTCTAAGAAAATATCATTTACAGGATCATTAAATCCAAATAATCATTTCTCTGAATATGGTTCTATTTTGAAAATAAGCCCCATTGCATTATTACGATATTGGTATGAAGCACGGTGTAACATTCTTATTTCTTCTAAGAAATATAAAATCTCTAAATTAACGACAGAATTGCGACAGCTTAATGCATTATTACTTATTTGTGACCATACCGATGAAGTTATCAAAATCATTAAAAATAACAATACCATAGAAGCTATTAAACTCTTTAGAAGTAAATTTCAGTTAACGACGTATCAGGCTTATTATATCCATAAAGCTCCTCTTAATACATTAGGAAAAGATTCAAAAGAAGAACTTCTTAATGCATTAAGAATCACAGAAAACAATATCGAAAAGATACTAACATCATTTAAAAATATTGATAATGAAATAGCTGAAGAAGCGCAATATATGAAAGATAAATATACTGTAAAAAGAAAATGTATTAGTCATAAATTTATTGGATATGTGAAAGTTGATGGTGGAAATATTCAGTTTGAGAATACAAAAGAAATTTATGATATTCTAAATGACTTTCCTAAATCTCGTATTGAAATTTATACGTATAACGGATCTCATATGTTTCATGTCAATGCTCAAGAAAAGATAAATGAAAATATAACAATTAAATATACTGATGGTGATCATTATTCATTACCGACAAATTCTATTTACACTATAAATATTGCAGATGGTGCAGCATGTTGTGTTAAGGGATTTCAGCCAGGATTCAGAAGTAGTGGATATTTTTACACTTCTCATACTGCAAAGATGATCTGTAAAGATGGTACTATCTTAACTGGAAAGATCGATGATCATATTTCTTTAAAGAAGACTATTTGTAGAGGTGCAAATACTGATATCATATATGTTTATCCAGAAAATAAGAATGATCATTTTATTATTTCGATGAATGATGATCTAGAATTAACAAATACTGTTACTATTCAAAGGATCAGACCTACAACTACTAAAATACAGATGAGAATGAAAGGTAAAAATTATATTACTCATTCTAACATAAGTAAAGATGTTTTCTTTAATTTGTTCTCTCAGTGTATCAATAGAACCTCTGCACGAATCATTGTGTTCAAAGATCTCAACAAACTCATGGAAGATAAAGATGTTTTTAGGATAGATATAAACACTATGAAGAAATATAATAAACTTATCGAAGTTATCTAGATGACATGTGAAGGAGACAGTCACATATATGTGACTGTCTCCTTCACGAACACGAAAGGGAAAAACAATTGACAACGATCGGAGTATTCGTTTCTAGAGATGGTAATACTATTGCAGTTGATAAAAAAATATCAGTAGGAAGCTATACTACATTTGAACTATCTAAATATACTGAAATATATGATCAAAAGATGAACAAGTTAGTTCTTATCTGTATTGGTACTATGGTTGTATCTGAAATAATTATTAATGAAATAAAAGAAATCATAAATAATAATGAAATACTTATTGAAGATATAAATATTTTAAAGTTAAATATTCTAAATGATATTTTGAAATCAATAAATAAAATAATAAATGATATAGATAGTATAACTTATTCAGATAATGGATTGGTATTATTAGTATCTAGGGATTCTGTACTTTTAATATGTAAAAATAAAGATAAAAAAGCATTTGTTATAGAACCATCGAGTTCGTTATTTCAAAATAACTATATTGCAACATTTGGTTCAGGTTGTACATTATTAAAAATGGCATCAGACTTTCTCGATGAGTATGACACGGTTAAAAAAGGAAGTAAAGAATATTTTACTAAAGCTTTTGTAAAAGTAGCTATATATGATAAAGCAACCTCTTCTAATATTGATTATATTACATTCTGACACGACTCGGTGAGTGGATAATTCCACTCACCGCAGTTATATTTTTTATCAAAAAACTATTTTATGATTTACGCATAATTAAGAGGGCATAATGACAAATAGAAAAGCAGCACAAGACTGGTTTTTTAATTTATTGAAAAGTGTCGATGATACTGATGTGAATGTTAAATTTTATGAAAAGAAGTTTGGTAACATGGATGATAAAATGTTTGATAAATATATGAAAGATTTACAAGACGGAAAAACAAAACTATATTTCTATACCCCACCTAAAGTCGTTAATATAAATACTGCCAAAGTTATTGCTGCCGCCGAAAAAATAGGTCTCAAATTATTTGAAAGATTGTTATTGTGGGATCATGTCACTAAAAGATATATCCTTACTCCTCAAGAATATCTTGTTGTTGATTTACCAGTTAGACCACAGAAACAATATCTCGATGATAAGATCTCATTACCGGAAGGTGATACTAAAATATCAACAACATCTGGACAGGTTATGAAGCCTGATAAAGGATCTTCTATCGCAATCGTTGAATTACAAACTATATTGTCAAAAGGTTTAAAGAGTTCTGCATACGAATTGATGAGAGTTCGTGGTGGTGATATCTATGCTTATGCTAATCTTAAAAGTCAATTAGAAGAAACTGGTAGTGCTACATTGGATTCTATTCCTGATGATTCTAGAGCTAGAAGTAATGAAATTCTAAAAGCATACTTTACTGGTATGCACCTTGGGACCAATCTATAATGGCTAGTACATCAGCTGATCTGAGTGTTATAAGTAATGCTTTGGCTGCTACTGCAAAAGCAGAAAGTGCTGTTGCTCAACTAACAGGATCTACAGCATTAAGTGCTTCTGCATCCGATTTAATGTCTATTGCTAAAACAACAAAAGCTATTGCAAATACGACGAATACAGTATTGGCTACCCTGAAGACGACAACGAGCGATCCTTTATCTGGCGGTTATACACAATCAAAAGCTTATTCTGGTTCATTTGTTACTAAGAAAACTTCATCAAATACTGGACTAGTTGATTTTGCTATTGGGGCTGCTGCTGTAGCCCAAATAACATCGAGATTGACAAGTTCTCAAATAGGTAGTGTTTCTAGTATATCATCTTCTATGTCAAGTATGCTTTCTACTCAATCTGGATATTTGAGTTCATTGGCCTCAACTATTACTACAGATGCTAAACTTGCTACTTCTTTAGCTAACATAGCTAGTGGAGTTGCATCACAATTAAAGATGTTTAAACAATCTGGATTAGTAGCTCTTGGTGCTACCGCTGCCGTATTAGGGACTGGATATATTGCGAGTTCATTATCTTTATCTACAGCATCTATATCGTCTAGTAGTTTTACTTCATTTTTAAAACAGGCAACGGCAGTATTTTCTTCCGTTGCTAATGCAACTGTTGCTATAGAAAAATGCTATCAAACATTAACATCATCTTGTACAGATAGTTCTGGTAAATGCATAAGCGGTGTACCAAGAACAGCATCTTCATCAACATACTCTTCGTTAACAACTATAACTCAAAAAGTATCAGTCTCTGCTAGTACGGCAACTATACCAACAACAACCGATTATAGTACGACACAAAATACCTTTAATACTACATTAACATTAAATATAGAAAATGGATTTACAACATTGGTAGAACCTATGTTAACTGATAGTTCGTTTAATAGTACATCTATTAACGTCGTAAAATCATTATTGATGTCGGTATGTAAAAGAGGCGATGTCTATATGGCATATATTCTTATAAATGCAATAGGTGGTAAAAATGTCACTAATCCGGTTGCCATGATAAATTATATTCTTAAAAATGAACATATTACATCATCTGAAGATCCTACATCAAGCTCAACTTCTACAGATAGTAATATTAATACATATACAGCAGATGAATATACTACATATATAAATGAAATAATGACATTAACAAACGTATCACAATCACAATTATATAATTCAAAATCAAATTCTAGTTTATATAACTATAAAACGGTTGAAGCATCATCATCTTCGACAGTAACGAATTCTTTATTGACATCAGAGGTTGTTAAATTGGTATCTGCTGCAAGTTCAACAAACTCGTCTTCTAATGCAATAACAGCATGAGACAGTATATCTTACTAGAGTGATGGCATATGCCATCACTCTAGTAGTATACATTATACATAAAGTGTATTTCGATATGGTTTAGATATATATTACTATTTTGAGAAGACAATATATTTATTGTTGTCTTGTATGTAATTCGGAGGCTATCATGTCTGACTTGACTATCTCCAGAACGGTCGGTTGGGTTGCGACCATTACGCTCATTTGCATTGGAGCCCATACCATCTGGTCTCGGTATTCCGAACTTGTCGAAAAAGAGAATCGACTCAAAAGCCTCGACGAAGATGTCGTCGAACAGATGTTCAAAAATCGCACGTAAGTGGGGGGAGCAATCTCCCCACCTACTTTTATTTTTTGTTTTATCCATCGATTGTATAAATATATATTATTAAAATGACAAGGGAAGTTTTTCTTTTCGGATAGGGGCTGTCTATAATGGGGTCTGATAGAGATTCTATTATTGAAGATATGAATGTTATTGAACTATTATCTGCACATGGATATTTTGATGAGAATAGTCCTGAAGTAATACGCGAAACTAGAAATGGATATTTTTCTCTTGACAGTTATACGAACGGTCATACAAGAGGAATTTGTAAGGAGCAATATATTACAAATAATACTAATGAACCACTATATGTTATTGATCATAATAATAACAAGTATGAGATCCTTCCATCGAAATCTTCTGGTGTAGATTATCGTGGATCACTAGATGGTAGATTATCTATATTCTTTTGTCAAAAAGATTCTGATGAATCAAATAGAGAGACTAATAATAAGTTCGATTTTGAACAGATAGCTATTGAGAAACTACGAATTAAACCATACTACTGCAATAGATTAAATCTATTATTTACAACTGGTGATTTTGTAGAACATGTCAAACATCCTTTTTCAAAAGATGCATATCAAGATACAATAAAAAGACACCATGCAATGATATTATCAAATATTGTAGATGAAAGTTCTATCAGGATATTTGCATATGATCCAAAGTGTCGTATAAAGAATTTATATATTGAAATGGGATCTAATATTGTAACTGTTCCAGTTTTGCATACGCAAAGTGGAACCGATGCATATGTTGTTATTCAATATCTACAAGAAAATAAAACATATGACACACATACATGTTCATTAGAAAAAGCATTTGAAAAAGCAGATTCTCTTATTTCAATTAATGGATTGACATTCAGTGTTTGTAAGAGTATATTATCTCATCACTTAGAATTTAAACGTAAAAGAATGACTCCTAACATAGATGAAAAAGTCATCAATGATGGAGATTTTATTCAGACAAAATACATCGATAGATATGTTAATAAAATTATTGATGAAAAAGATACAGAAATAAATATTCTAAGGAAAGAACTAGAAGATGCAAAAATAAATTATAAGAAATTAACTGATGGTTCTTATATAGAAAAGAAATCAGAGGTTGTATTATCTCAAATTGAAATAGAGAAAATGAAAGTAACAGAATCTATTGCTAAACACGGTAGTCAACTACATACTGATAGATTAAGTTTTGGTAAAGATATTGTCGGGTTTATAGGATCTTTATTCAAAGCAATCGCAGTAATCATTCCTGCGGTTTATGGTATTTATAAATTCTTTAAAACATAATATTAATAACCAAACGATCACAATAGGGGACGTGAGTTATGGTTGATACGAATGTACTAAGAAGTATTCACGAAAATACCCCTAAGTATAATAGACATACTCTTATTGATTATATGAAAAATGAATTAGATCGCGCTCCTGAGTTTGTTGGTGCTATTTTAAATGAAGGCGTTAAAATGTTTAATGGTGTTATTACATATGTCGGTCATAGAGTTCTTCCCCCTGAAGATAGAGCTAATTTTGAATTAGCTGTTTATAAAGGATGTTCTGTTCATACATCAGAACTCATTTTAACTGAATATATTTTCGAATATGATGGTAAGAAATTTCAGTCCCACTTCTATCTTCCTTATCTTAGAAATAATGTTATCACGATTATGGATACTATGCATGTTGTTCAAAAACCTATTACAGAACAAGTGTTTAGTAAAACCGCTACTGGTGTTACTGTAAAGACTATTCGTCAACCTATTCCATTTCATCGAAACAGCACCTTTGATGTACGATCAATATGTGGTCGTTATGCTTCAGTCGACTATATCACAACACTGAAGATACATCAAAATCCTACAAGAAGTAAAGAAAAGAAAAAAACTTATGCGACTTGTTTACACTATCTTTTATGTAAATATGGTATCGTTGAAACATTGAATAGATTTGGTCTTACTTCTGAAGATATTAGTATTGTCGAAAGAGTCAATAATGATGAAGATATATATTACTATTTTGAAGCAAAGCAGCATATTAAGAAAATTCCTATGAATTTATATTTAAAGGTTAAACAACATGTTCTCTTATCTAATAAAACAAATCTAAAGATCGTTGCTAATCTTTTATATATTTTAACCCCATTTACTAAATACAAAGTTGAAGATATTTATGATCCTGAAAAAACTGCATTTAGAATCATGTTAGGTAAGATTATTCATGGTGATACTATTACCGAAGCGTCTAGTAAAAATAGGATTGATAATCATATTCGTAGTGTTGATAATGCATTAGATCTTATTACTATGTATCGATTGAATGCATATGGCTATAATGTTAAAGATATCTATGATTTTCTACAAGCAGTATTTTCAAATATAGATACAATTATTTTAGAATCTAGTTATACTGATCTTTTCAAGATGAGAATCAATATCGTTGAAACAATATTAGTAGATACTATTTGTAAGAGTGTTTTTGGTCGTTGGTATTATGAAGAAACAAATCCTAGTCGGTTGAATGAACAAGAAGTTAAACGTATTTTAAAGTTCGATCCTATGCTTATTCGTAATCTTAGTTCGAATCGTATTGTTCAAAAGAGTCCTCAGATTTATGGCGACAACCAGCTTATTCCCTGTTTATGTCAAAAGACGAGACAATCGAGTATTTCACAATCTGGTAAAGTTTTGAAATCTGCTGATCATAGATTTAACCCATCTGCTGCCGCTGTTGAAACAATTTATGTATTTAATAAAAGTAATCCTGGTGCTGGTGGTATCATAAATCCATACTTAGAAATAGATAATAATGGTACTATCATTAAACCTGCATATTCTGCTGAACTTGACAGTATGAAGAAATTTATTCCTAATAACTAAAATAACAATCAGTCAAAACAAGGGGACATTCTGATGGTTAGTTTCGGTAATGGCGGTGGCTTTGGTCAAAATAATAATAATAATAATAATAACAATATGAATAATGTGATCAATGCTTCTATTAATCTTTGTCAAGATATATTAGAAAATAAAATGAATTATGAAAATAACGAAGAACGTATTGTTGCTAAAACTATCTATAATAGCATTTCTGCCAATACTATTGAGCGTACTAAGATCGGTAATGTATTTAAGAATTTTATTATCAATTGTGCTAATAATAATACTAGCGGTGTAACCAAGGATGATGTTATCAATTGGTGTAAGAAATTCATCACTGATAACTGGACTGCAATCGGCCGTGCTGTTATGGAAAAATCCAATAGTAATAATAGTTTTGGTGGTGGTGGTAATTCCTTTGGTAATAGCGGCGGTAGTAGTTGGGGCGGAGGAAGCAATAACAGCTCTTCTTCCAATTTCGGCGAACGCGCTTCGATGAACGATCTCATCGACGGTGTTCATTCTAGTGGCTCAAAAGATACTAATAATTCTTTTAATAGCATATTCAATGACGATGACAAAGCTATTAAGAAACAGATTATTATCGAGAATGTTAATAAGGGCGACTTTTACTCGCAGAGGGTTGTTATGACTCAAACGGAACCGAAGATCGATATATTCTCTGGTTGTAATTTCTTCAAAGTAGAACAATATTCCAAAAACAATGATATGTTTAATGATGGTAAGACCGTACATACTTTTGTTGTTGATTATGTTCGTTCTGAGATGAGCGATCTTCAGATCTACAATGATATTCGCAAACATATCAATCCTGAAGTTGTTGATGAGCATTATGCCGTTATTGTTCGTTATAATCAGTTGATGCATCTTGGTATCGGTACGAATAGGTTCAAGACTGTTCGTGGTGTTATTCGTGATACTATTGACAATAAAGATAATTCTGTTATTGAGGTCCTTAGTGTTATTGAAAATCTTATTCACAAAGAACATCGTATTTTTGAACGATTGATCATTGATCATGTTAACTTCTTACTGAAGAATAATCTTATTTCTTATCGTAAGAATACTTCTATTGTCCTGAAGACTATTGATGATATTAAAGAATATTTGGAAAATCCTCCTAAGGTTCTTGCTGATAACATTAGAAGCTTCCCCACAGCATTTAAGAATATTGTTAACCGTGCTATTCAATATGTATTTATCGAAAGCTGTGTTGTTGATATCGATGATAATAATTTCGGTGATGTTATCAAATCTCAGGCTGTTAAGTTTGTTGATGAACATGGTCGCACCGAATATGATTATGGTACGTATATCAACGATCCTGATCGTATCAAATCGATTATGAATTCTATGGTTGAAAACGATACTGTTCTTCGTTTACCGAAAACTATTATTTATACCAATATCATTACCGAAGATGCTCTTACTGAAATTGGAAATGATGTTCGTGTTTATGTTCAAGAGTGGAATAATCCTAAGATGAATTTTGTTAGATATACTTGCGACCTCACCATCAATGATGGTGGTCTTGATAATGTTATTTATTTTGTCAGCCCTCAGGATAGTGACAAGGTTGGTAAAGCCAATATCGGGACTACTTATAAAACTAGTAGCGAAGACAATATCTATATCGTTCTTTATTAATTTGCGATATGTCACATAACAGGATGGCCAAGGCCATCCTGTTATGGACTTTATATTTTTTTAAACCAATAAGACTCTACCTGAAACAAGATTAAATGATTTAATAATATTTTTTGTTGAAGATGACATATCATCACCACACCAAGTAATTGTATTATTTAACTGAGTATACATTGACTCTGTATAAGTAAGAGAAGCATTACCGTATGTAGTTACACTAACACTCTGGTCAACACCGGAGAATAAACCAAGCTCTGAAACAGACGCAGCATAAGCCAAATCACCATAAATAGCAGTAATATATTCCAATAACTCATTATCATTAATCGTCAATGTCATAGTCGTCTGTGCATTAACTTCTGTTGTTGTAGAAGCATTACCAGATGAAGTAGGAACAGTTCTCGTAGGTGTAAGATTACTATAATCAATAACATAAGGATTCTGAAGACCAGTGGTAGCATCTGTTTCAACAAGAGAAATACCCCCAGACATAGTTGCTGTCTTTAACCAGTATGCATAGTAATTAGAAGAACCAACTTGAACTAAAGATCTAATTCTATAATTAGACATTTCCGCAGCGGTAAGATCAGACTCAGTAGGAACAAATCTAAAAGGAATTGGAATAGAAAGACCCATATCTGATGGAAGAGGCTGATACGGTCTACGAATATTTGTAGAATCTGCATTATAACATCCATTAATACCAACACCAAAATACTGAAGACCAGGAATAGTAGCAGGAATAGCAGCAGGGAAAATATTATAAAGGTTATTTAATGTTGTACCAGTATCATAATCGAGTCCTGATCCCGTAGTACAGGCCAATTCTCGTTTAGCACCAAGAACAGTTGTAACACTATAACGAACAGCATTGGGAGTCGTTGATGTCATTTTCTAAAATGTTCCTTCTTTGTCAATGAAAACAATACGCATCCCCATTGATACATATTGTGTTGTTTCTGTTGTTTGAGTACTTTCCAAAACATTTACTGTACAAATAGTATTTAAAGAAGAGTTTGTAGAATGTTCTTCGGTTAGTTTCATTGTTGATATGTTTTTTAATGTTATAGAATCCTCATAAGATGGAAACTCTATGATATTAACGTTACATTCACTTAAAGAATCACTATCTTTATGAATTTCTTCAGTTTGTATAATATCATAAATATTGTTATTTAATTCATAGGATGCTGTAGATTTTGTAGATTCGTCTGTATTTACAATAGACATAAATAGCCAATCTATTTCTTCATCATTATTATCTAAGAACTGAACATTATAGCTACAGAATTTGATAAATATATTTTTTAATGCAGCATATAAATCTGTATCATAAATCAAAGGATTTGCGTTAGATCCTAAGAGTGAAGATTCGGATATTGGTAATGCTGCTGATAGTAAGGAATTTATAAATCTGGCATACGAATCTTGTAGTGTAGTTGTGTTTAATTCTATCGAATTAATGATATCATCTAAATTAGCGATAGATGCTAGATATGAACTATAATTCTCATATGTCGTAAGATCGAGTGACAAAATCTCATTAACCAAAACATTAGAATATATATATTTCTGTATTTTATCTGTAACATAATCACTATTATTTCTAGAAGTTCTAATATCATCTAACATTGTAGAAAATATAGTATTCATTGAATTTGCAAATGTTGCCGGATCTTGTGTTGTTGTATACTTTATATTTTCACAATTAGAAACATCATAAAAGTTTTTAATGATATATGTTATTCCATTTAAATCATACGTAGTTGGTAATGTACCAATATCTGATGTATATGCTGTATCGCATGAATAATATTTTGGAATATCTATTGGTGTTAATCCTATTAATCTAGACATACAGTAATGTATAAGAAGAATGATATCGTTTTGATTACATTCTATTGTTATTCCAGTCGTTGTTTCTGTAATAGCAACGCTAGCAAATTTATATATACCGTTTGAGATAGCATATATTAAAGTATCCATTGTAAATCTAGCAACCAAATATTGATACTTAGTATCCTGATTAACTTTTTCTAAAATAAGAAGTTTTGTAGGATATTCATTTACTGTAGTCAATGCTAATTCTTTTGTTATCTTGGTGTTATTATCTGAACTATCATCTATTTCAGTTTTTGCAGTATACAAAATATCTGTCATCTCAGTAATAGTCTTTGGTTCAATTTGTGTTATATTTGCAGAAAAATTAGTTGGAATAATAGTAGATGTAACCATAGGTGTCCACAATAAGCTATCGGATACTTGTTGATTGATATTAAAACCAACACAACCTATATTCAAAGCAGCCAATAAGTTATCAATAAGTAGAATAAGATTAGATTGTTTTCCTGCATTTCTATTTAAATAATCCATATTTAAATATAAGAATAGTTCCTGTTTTCTCGATAACAAATTACTATAATCAGGAATATTATTCGATAATAATTCTGACCAAATATGATAACTATGAGCTCTTTCAGTATTTAAATTCTGATATCGCACTGCGTGTATTCTTGTAAACAAATTCTGCCACAATAAACCCCAAAAAGAAATGTCATAATACGGTTCATATCTAAAGAATTTAAAATACCATTTATTAACTGCATAATCTATCAGAGATTTCAAACTAATTATAATACTATCTAATTCTGTTGTTTCTAAAAAGTTTAATGCATCATAATTTAAAATAGTAAAATCTGGAGCAGTTATTGCAGTAGAGATATCTACAGGATAAACGATACCTTGAATAACATCTAATTGTTCTGGATATGTTTCGCATAAATTTATAAAATATGTTGTTCCTGGTATATATCTTTCTTTTGTTACTGGATGATTTTTAAGGTTGTTTACTGTAAAATCTATAGTTTCTTGTGTGTCTAGAGAAATTATTTCCATAATAGTATCAGTAGAATGATATTGACCGGATAAATTTAAATAATATTTCCAGGTAGATTCATCTGCACTTATGGTAGAAGATAACTCTATTTCTGAATTCTGTAAAGTTGCAATTGGAGTAAATTTAATGACTAGACTCTTTAAGAAATTTATAACTTGTTCATCATATTCCTGAAGCGTTATCATTTATGGTTCTTCTCCTTTTTACATAGAGAGATCATATCATAAGTAGTCATTTTTACAAAAGGAAATATTCTGATGACACTTAAAGACAGACTTATGAGTACTCTTAGTATTTTTATAAAAGATAAACAATATACTGAACCATCTCTAGATATTAATTTTAACCCTTCTACAAGTATTTCTAATGATCAGAGAAAAGAATTATTAAATAAGATTCAAAGATCCTCTCTGGACAATAGAGGAATAGATCCTACATCATTCTTAAGTAATTATCTAAAACCTATTGCTTCTGAGACAGCAAACTTATCAGTTGACAACTTAGAGATTATTAGACTTGTTCCAGAAATTGGTAGAGCAATAAATGTTATTATTCCTCATATTTATGCACCCAATGATTTACAAGATAATACAATCCCTATCGTCGTTAATCATGCTAGTCTTTCCGAACCACAGAAGAAAGCTATTGGAAAGACATTAGAAAAGTATTTTAATGAAACATTAGAATTACCAACTAAAGCAAAACATTGGACAAAACAAAGTCTTTATATTGCTGGGTCTTCTCCCATTTGTATCATACCACTGAATGAAATTGATACTCTCATAAACGATAGTAACAATATCGTTCCTGGTACAGAATCATATAATGAACACTTTAAAAAATTAAATAATAGTATTTTTAAAGATGCCAATATGTTTTATGAAAACAGGACTGAAGAATCTGTAGCTACAGAAACATTAGCTATGGAAAATCTTTATACTGGAATTTCATCTTTAGAATATGGTTATGATGAAAATATAAATAAAAAAATACAATTTTCTCAGAATAAAAACAAAGAATTTGCCACATTTGCTATGGAAGCATTAGGAGAAAATGCATTCGGATTAACTGATAATATTGATATTCTAAAAATGCCAGAAGCCACAACGAAAGCTGGTAATAATAAAGTTAAACAACATGTTGCATTGCGATATAAAACAACAGCTACTACATTCTTGGGGAATGGTGAAAAGGGTAAAAAGAATAAAGGTCATCCTGTTTATATAGAACTTCCTCCAGAAAGTGTTGTTCCTATTTATGTTCCAGGTTCACCTAAAAACCACATTGGATATCTTGTTCTTTTGGGAGATTATGGTTCTCCTATTAACCTAACTGAATCTGTTAAAGATGTTACTTATTCAACATCTAAACGAGTTAATTATGATACACTCTATAAAACATTCGGTTATAATGGAATTAAAGATCCTACCCAACAGTATTTAATGATGCAGACTCTATATGGACAACTTATTAATGCTCATGTTTCTGGAAAGTTAGAAAAGGTTGGATATAAAGATGTAGAATTTGGAAATATAGAAAATATTTACAAACACATGTTTACTAGATTCTTAGCATCAAGAAGATCAAACATATTATTTGTACCGAAAGAATTTATGATTTATCATCATTATGATCTAAATGCAGATGGTACTGGTAGATCTAAATTAGAAGATATTAAATTTATATTGTCTTTAAAAATGACTATTATGATTGCCTCTGCACATTCTGCTATTCGCTCTGCTATTGACAAACGAACAGTTGAGGTTACATTAAATAATAAGATTACGAATGTTGAAGGACATCTTAAGAAGTTAGAAAAAGCGTTTGTTCAGAAAAACATGGTTAAATTTTCAACAGATCCGTCTCAGGCTGTTAGAACTATATCGGAAAAATCATTATCTTTTAAGGCTAAAGGTATTCCTGGTCTGGGTGATTATGAAGTTACAAGTGAAGCTACACCCGATAATAGTAGTTCTGAATTTAGAGATATTTTAGAGTATTTTGATAATATTATTCAATATCACTTTGATGTTCCCCCATCTGCTTATAATTCAATGAACGAAAACGAATTCTCTAGATCGATTGTTATGTCGAATATTTATTTTAGTAGAATTATTCAAGCTTTACAACAACTTACAATAAAACATTTAAATAATTTTATCAGAACATATATTAGTTTTTCACAACCTCTTATTGAAGAAATTAATAAAATTATTAATATCAAAGTAGATGGCGAAGATAAACTATCAGATGGTTCTGGCGTAGAAGATGAAAATAAAACTGAAAGTACCAAAGAAAGACTTGAAGAGATTATTAATAGTATTAGTGTTCATCTACAGGTTCCGAATGTTGGTCCTAACAAAACACAATTTGACGATCTTGATACATTCTCTGAGTCTCTTGATAAAGTACTTGATAAACTTTATAGTGTTCCTAAAGAACTTGAAGACGATCCTCTTACATTTGTTAAGTTTGTTGTTAAAGAAAAGATACTTAGAAAATATCTATCAGAACAAAATGTCATGGACTCTGATGAATTCCCAACAATCGGTGAGATCGATAAAGTTGCACTTGACGAAACTATTCATGAATGTATTAATCTTATTAATGCAATTAAAACATCAAAGCGTTTATATAAACAGAAAGCTAATAATAATAATCAAGATGATGATAATTCTGGTTTCGAAGATAGTGATAAATACTAAGTATAAAACTGATAGGAATGGGCAAGTGCCCATTCCTATCATATCCGACAATTGTCTTAACCCATAGCGTAATAATTAGCTTCAGCATCTTCCTGCTGAGCCTGAATACCCATATCAGCAAGTTCATCAGGAATATCGCTAGCAACCGGAGTAGCAAGATTGTAATTAACACGATGCAAACCAAGACGATCGGCGATGATCTGACCAGCAACTTTTGTATTATAATTATGTTGAATAAGACCAGTATAAGCAATAGATCTTTCAGGAACTTCACCATGAGAAATAGTACGTTTCCAACCAAAATTACTTGTTTCGGTCGGGAACATACAAGTGGAATAATAGGCATCAATAATGTTCTGAGGCTGCATTGTAGGATCAAACTGAATCCATAACACATCCATAGTAAATGTAGACAACAACATAGGATCGATAGCAGTATCGCCACCATTAATAGCAGACAACAGAGAGAACTGAGTATCAGGATCTCTAATCATCTTAATCCAATTATAGTGGAAATTCCAAACAACATTACCAACAATTTCATTCCATGTAAACTGTGGCGTAATCGCTGAGCGCTTAGACACGGTAGGAACATGGAGTGTCTGACCATCGTGGCCAGCAGTAACATCAGTTGTTTCTAATGTAACATTAAAATCAATACCAGAAACTTCTTTAGGATGTTGTTCGATAAGCGCCTTAAGAATATCAACCATACCATCAAATTGATAAAACATAGTAGGTGCCCGTGTGACAATGCCATATGTCGGGAGGAACACCTGCGGTGTCGCAGAATCGATATTGACGAGATTAACGCCAAGACCATTCTGCGCACCAGCAGCAATGTTCACAACCTGATCAGCATCCGTCACAGCAGCAACGCCACCAAGATTGCTCAGTAAAGAGCTGGAGAGCGAGGCCAGTGACATTATAGATTATCCCTTTCTTAAGAGGCAACATTCACTGAGAGAGTAGTATTCCAAACACGATTGCTACGATACCCAGAGAGGGCAACTGTGACGCTAGAAGAGTTTCCGTTCGCCAAGTCAACTGTAGTCTGAGTAACCGTTGTAGCACTCGTGATAATGTTATTAAGAGCAGAGCTGATTTCATTATCAATGGACTTTTGTATCTGTTTAAATAACGTTTTTGGCCTAGCATTACTTCCCGTAAAACTAGTCCATTTGTCACGAACAATATGTTTAACATAAACAACGTAGTCAACAATACATTCGTCAGAGAGGAGTGAAGAATCTGTTGTATAAACAGTACGGAGATCAGAGTAAAAAATGACAGAGGGGGTAGCATAGCAAATAATATTAGCGCCACAATCCCAAATCTCCTGAAGAACATCAGGGCTTTCCGGGATGTAATTGAATGTAGGCCGTTTGAAGACGGTGACTTCGCTTGCGGGGCGAGGTTTAGGCTCAGCCTTAATGGACGTCGTTCCATCGTAAATGCACCTTTTAATCAATCGGTCAAACGTGGCCGGAACATAGTTAGACCACGAGGCCGTTGTTCCGTCGTTGTTCAACTTAGCGCACTGACCATAGATAGAACCACGGCACGCCGGAGTTCCCATGATCGAAGATTCAGGATGAAGCAGAATGCGCTGACGCAGAGATGCCATCAGTGCAACATCCGCAGCAGCTGTATTTGGCTTAAGACTCACGTCCTGAGTAGCCATTGTCAACTGCACATCATCGCGAACATTCATAACACCATCGATAATAGATAATTTATTAGCTAAAGCAAAACCAGAATCATAGAAATGAGTAATCGGATAACGATAAACATCCTGAATAGCCGGATATGTAGTACCTTCGAGATAAGCAACAACTAATTCTTCAAACATGTTAACGGATGTATCGCCATCAGATCCACCCAATAAATAAAGTGTAACATCTTCATTAATGACTTCGGCCGAATCAGAAGTAATGGTAAAGTGATAATAAGAATTATTGTTAGAATCCATACCAGTCATGATATTAATCAAATCAGCAGAAGATGTGATTTCAGGAGAAACGTTGAGAATATCAGATGTGATCTTTTTAATATTGTCATTATAAGTACAAACATTGTAAGGGAAAGGATTCGCAAAGTTCGTTGTAAGTTCATCACTGATATCAAGATATTGTGTTGTATTGGGATTATAAGCATTATCAATAAAAGCAAAAGTCTGACTAGGACTACCATACATGTCATAAACAGGAGCAGAAATAGCAGTAGTCGGAGAAACATAAGAAGGAGCAAAGACATAGGTCATTGCGCCATTAACAGTTGACAACGAAGCAATGTTACCAGACAGAATAGAATTCGCCTGAGTCTTATCATAAGAAGAATCGTAATATAAGCTAAAACCATAATTGTTCATCAGAGATCCAACATCGGCCGCTTCGACGGCCATGATCGGATATGTAGTATATGTAACACCACCATTCGATATTGTGTTCGGAGTTAATTCATCAAACTCTTCAGAATCTGTAAGTGCACGAGCAGTCCAATCTAATTCATAACCATCAGCAGTAACCGAAGCACCATTGAGTGTCTGGGGAATAGGGTTACTATTTTCATCATAAACTAAAGCACCAGTTGCTGTACGCTGATACTGGACGATTTGCGCCGGAGTCACCGTGCAGAAGATACCAAGAGTGGATTTTGTAGCGGCCGGATCAACCAGTCGAACAAAACAAATCTGCTGGTACTTGATAGCCTGATTAACAAACAGCGTCTGGTGATTGAAGAACTTCGAGGTGGTATTCAAGAAGCTCGAACCATAACTAGTCTGAATATCTGTCGTATCGCCGATCAGGGGAAAGTTAGGAACGCCCTTTTCAGTGAACGAGAACATAATAGGCAGATGTCGAGGCAGGACCGTGAAGGTCTGTCCAGATGCCGCAGAATTATCCTGAACCTGGATATTCAGAGCATTAGGATATGTATATGTCGACATTGAAAACTCCCATTAGAAAGGTTTTTTAGAATAAAACCATCGTATAAGGATAATTCTTTTAAAAGGAACAAAAAAATGAAAAACCGTGAATCTATCTTTGACGTATTTAGTGTTAAACAAACAGTTAATAATCCACAGTTAACCGAACTTATTAATTTCTTAATGGATAATAGAGATGTTAGACTTGACCACGATATTACTAAACAGATTACATCTCGTGATCCCTTGATTAAACCAGGAATCAGTCATATTTTCCGTAGAGCTGTTATGAGTGGTAAAGACAATATTTTTTCTTTCTGTAATATTCCTATGAATACAAATGCTCCAGAGATTGTCACTTATGACTATGTCAGTTTTGACTTTGCTCAGCTTGCTGGTAAGCATGCCAATTTATACAAAGACACTACCTTCATTCCTGGATTTAAAGATACTGTTTTTTATAATGTTTCATCTGTTATTAAGACAAATAATGAACCTAGTGACATCAATCAATTTCAAGCAAAATGTGTGTTATCTATGTTATCAAGAAGTTACTATAATAGTGGTGTTTTACCTTGGTTAACACCTACAATCATTAGGTTTTTATGCCGAAGCTATAATATGTCCATTGGTACTGCCATAAGCAGTTCCTATGGACTTACCTATGCCGAAATGCAAATTATCAAGACAATTTTGTCATTTTATTTCTTAAAATGTGTTGCTTCTGTTCATGAAGCAGAGGTTCTAATTAAGACCTCAAAACTCGATTTAGGTCCTACAAATGAGATCCAGGATGTTGTTAATAAAATAAAAGAATTACTCGGCGATAAATACGAAAATATATCATTTGATGACATGTGTTATTGTATTCAAAATTGTGGTATTGGTAGATTGTCTGGCGTTAATAGAAAATGGATGGTTCAGAGATTGAAAAGTCTTGGTCCTGATATGTTTACAACAAGTATTGCTTTGGAATACCCTCCCTACTTCTGCTATTTATTGTTATTGGCCGAGGCTGGTAAAAAGATCGGTATGTTTAATATATTAATGAAGACCGATCTCAAAAGAGAAGTTAATGAATTTATTGACAACATTATTAAATCCCCTTCATTTATTTCTACAATCTAAGAATGGAGTATTTGTATGACAGTTTCTAGTTCTACATTAGTCTCCTATCTTAATCTTAATTTTTTAGAAAAAGTATGGAATAGTCCTAGATTTTATTGTTTTGAAAATATAAGATTAAATCCGTTTGTTGTCGGCACCTCTAATATACTAATGAACTTAATTTCTGATACATATGAAACTATTGCATTACCGAATAACGAAATCCAGTATAGCGTTTTTACAACAGATTACTTTAGTATTCAGACGTTATTATTATTGGATACTGATGCTTGGTATCAGGCTAGTTCTTTAATAGATGAATATTCAGAACTAATTACTGTCTATACTGAAAATGGGTTTATGGTACCTAAGAGTTCTATTTATTTAAGATATTCATCAACGACTGAGAAGCTTTATATTGCTATCGATAAGTTGGCATTATATAAAGTTGATGGAGTAAATTATAAATCTTGTTACCTTGATGTATTGCGGTTTGCTCCTAGCATGACAAAATCTAATAAGGTATTACTAAATTATTATTCTGACATTATAATAAAATCTACTTTCACAAATCAGTTAGCGACCATAACAACTTTATTAACAAATTTAAACAATAATTATTATGATCAAACTACATTCATTATTAATGGTGAAATAATCGACTCTAAGTCTAATTATTCTATTTCAATTGGTGATTATATTGAAATCATCACTGACTTCTCTATTGATAAAACGGTGACTATAGATATTTCTTCAAATGCCACAAACTATATAGATACCATCAATAAAGGTAATTATACACTATTACATATTCCTAAAGAAAATAATCCAAATAATGCTATTTATACATTTAATGATATGTCGATATATATAAAGAATAATGTATCTTCTAAGTCTATATATTTTAATAGATCTACTACAGGTGCTATAAATCAAATAACTCACAATGATATCTCGATTAATAATCTAGAATTATCTGCTGCACAAGATACGCTCAATACTACCAATATAAGTGTTATTCTTAAATTAAGAAGTCACCAAAATAAATATATTATTCAAGATATTAATTATATAAATTATTTATACGAGCTTCCAGATGATGAAATAGTACAATTCTTATTAGCTAAAAATAGTGATACCTCATTGTCATTCTGGTCGTTGTTAAATTTACAACAATCTTTACAAACAAGTTTATTCTTTAATGTTACAAATGATACATCATTGTCGACATTAGCTAAATATACAAATGGTTTAGGATATGACTGTATCGCAAACGTTTTAAGTGGTTATGACGATACAACTATTTTAAATCAGAGTAGTACAGTAACCATCCCTGTTAAAAAGCCTATTATCCTTAGTGATTCTTCTACAAAAAATATTTTTTATATGAATGGTAAGAAGGTTATGGATACTTTATATAAATATTCTGATAATGGACTAAGTATCGGTTATACAACACTCAGTAAAGATTTATATATTCCCCCTAAGTCTAATTGTAGAAATCAATTATTTCAACACAACGATAGTACACATGAGCTCTTTTCTCCTAAAATTGGGGTTACCCAAGTTACTGTTAATATGACAGATTTTAAAATATACTTAATGAATGATATTGATCCCATACAAGGATTTAATAGAACATATACAAAATCTTTTACAGAAGTTACTCCAGATAATCATTCATTAGTAACAACAATAGGAACAGATAGTTCTATTCTAGCATTTGGATATCTTTATTATAATAAAACATTTATAATTGTTAATAATACTTACACTTATAGTACATCTATAAATTTAGATACTGATATGAGTGAAGGGAATGTATTATATCACGATCTGGATATCCTGTATTCAGACGATGTAACGACTTTACCCTTATTGAATTCTAGTAACATAGAAGCACATCTAAATGGATATTATTTAATACCCGATATTGATTACAATGTTATTACTTATATAGATACAAATGGATATTTTTGTGGTAGACAATTTATTTTAACAAACAATATATTCTTACAAGAATCATCTAATATTTTAGAAATTATGAACCATACAGCAAGAATAGATTATCAGACTATTGATTATGTTTTAAACGGCCAATTAAATCAGAATGGTGAAATAGATTTTGAATTGGTTAATAGTTCAAAAGTATATATCAATGGATTGTTACAGAATTACAATTCTGATATATTTAGTATGACATTAGATGTCCCTAATGGTTCGCCATATATTATCAGAAATATTATTCCTAAACAGACAGATGTTTATTTAAGTACATATAATCAGAATTCAGATAACCCAAATAAACAGGCTATTCAAAAATACTTCACAAAAGAATTTACAGTTGCACAAGATCCTATATTTGTAAATAAAATGCATATCGTTTTTAGTCCTTATTTTACATATCTTATTCAACAGATTAATAATGGATCGCTAGTTTTAACAAACGATCCTGATAATACCAAATTTATAAATCAGGTTAGTCAATATGACTATATAAAAAATATGGATCAGACTTTAAGTGATTCTACAATTATCAATTTCAATTTTGTTTATTGGAATATTACATATTCAGATACTGTCATTAATGATTCAACACAATATGCACTATTTAAGAAACTTGTTACGCTAATAAGAGGATAGAAAGGCATGACAGTCATCACAGTCCTAAAAGAGGATGCATCTAACGTAGCAAGTGGTTATGTTAGAGTTTATCCATTAAGTAAAATATATAATCCTAATTTAAATCAAACATCTGGATCTTATATTGTTCCGCAGGTAGACTCATTGGTTATCGATGTTGACAATGGTGGATTGTTGTACTATGTAGAAAGTGTTAATGAAATCACAAATGTTTCTACATTGGTTCCTGCTAAAATCATTACTGATTCAATAGAAACCGAATTAGATCAGATCTCGGTTATTTCTTATGGAAATGATTTATTTTATCTTTATTATGATCCTTTGAACACCCCAACAGATATTGATATCGATAGTAAATTACATATTGTCGGTCCTGTCGGAATGAAATACCAGATTATAGAAAATGTTGGAACTGCTACAGAAAAAGTTATAAGTCAGTATTACGATATTGATGGAAATTATGTTGGTAATGTTGTTCCTATGGTTCCTTGTTTTGAAGACGGAACTAAAGGTGTTCATTATTTAAAGAGTTGTTATACGACACAGCCTATTGTTGATGGAACTTCTTATCAGATTAATGTATTTAATTCTGCTGGTAAATTAATTGGTGAAGTTAAGAATGTTATTTCTAAGAAATCATACATTTTAAATAATGGTTTTAATTCTCTTCCTGTTATAAACAACTTAAGTATTGTTGGAAATCAAATGAGAAACGATAATGAAATTTATATTTATCAGAATCAGAATATAGACAGTTTGAATATTAGAGGTATATTAACATTTGAAGATGGAAGAACACAAGAAGTTCTCCCAGATACATCTAAATGTGTTTTATATGGATTTACTAATTTCGTATCTTCTTATCCTGGTTATAAACAACCATTATTGTTAAAATATATGCTTGATAGTGATGAACCTATTTCAAGAGAACTTATGTTAACAAATGATATATTTATTACTGGAGAAACTAATCTTATTGTTATTCCAAATAATGTGTCTTATGGTATTAAATTACTGGTTGTTCCTCAATGGTCGGCAAATTTAAATCAATATACATTAAAGTTCTTCTTATACTCAACAGAACGAAATTCATCTGTCGATGTCACTCAGTATGTTACAACGACAAGTCTTGATACATCCACAGGACTTACTAATTTTAGTGGAAATTATTATACAGGGTATCAAACATTACAAGCATCTATCGATTTAAATAATTTTGATAATACAACATTTGGAGTTGGTTCTATTTATTTACAGACAATCGTTATTAAGTTACAACCGTTCAATGCATATAACAGATACATATTTGGAGATAGTATTACTGGAACAATTTATGGTATCGATAATACTCTTGTTCATAGACCTGTTCTATATAACGATATCATAAAGAATGTTTATTTTATTCCGTCTAGTTTATTCTCAACAGTTGATAATTTCTTACAAGCATTTTATTATAATACATTACCTGTTTATGATAGTTCAAATACATCTTCACCTCCTGTTCCTACACACTTCTGCATAAGAGATATTGTTACTGGTAATATGCTAACAAATGACATTATCCCGATTGCAAACTATCAACAAGCATTCAACTTTGTTAATAATACTTCATATTTAAATAATAATGTGTTGATTGAATTTATTCAGCAGATCAATACAACAACAAATAATACTCTTTATGGTGCCCCCATTGATGTTTATTCAAACACATATATTCCAACATTATCTTAAGTTATGTCATTAACTGTATAAGGTGCCACGTGGCACCTTATACAGATAGACAAATCGAAAGGAAAAAACTTCTATGTCGGTATATCAGTATTATCACACATATGTTGTTGAAGACGGACAAATAACAGATACAAACGACGAAACACCATTACTTTCTTCTTTCTTACAGAAAAGAGTTTACATCATAGTTTCTAAGTATAATGTCAATACGTTAATCATGTTAAACATAAAGGATTATATATCAAAAGAATCTAATATTAATCTAAATCTATCTATAGCTGAATTCTGCGATAATCTTAATGATCTATTGGTTTTAAAATATACATCAAATGATATCCCATTAAAGAATATTACAACTGGAGCATTTGATAACAGACTTAATATATATGATGCTAATAGTTTAAAAGATGTAGACATTTCTTATACTTCTATTAGTGATCCTTCAAATAAAAATAACAAATATAGTTTCTTTCAATCTAATGATTTAGTATTGACATCTGATTCTAATAGAGATTTTACAAATTGTCTTATTACAGTTAATGGTGTATTTCATAGTACTGAATATTACAATAATAACTTCTTTGTTAAAAATGGTTTTTCTAATATTAAAAATACAAAACAAAAGAATGTCTGTTTAATAGACACAACTAATTTGGGTGGTCATTCTACAATTCCTATTACATTAGAAGATATAGAAATTCCTTCTGGTTCTTCAATTCCTTCTAGCATAACTTTGAATTTTAAAAATGCTAATTTCTTAAATAAAACTATTATTCCCGTTATCTATGGATATCCACTTTTAAATAAAGACTTTTTTAAAGTCTTAGACAATACAAGAATTAAAATATATATTAATAGGATCGATTATATTTACCAATTCTTAAAATCACCCAATACTTTATTTTCAAAATACAATTCTTATTTAATCGATAGGCATAGAGAATTCTACATCGATACACCAGAACCAGATATTATTGATTCTATTGTGGATCTCATGACAGTTGAATATACTAAATTTATGACTTATAATGAGCCTCATACTGGTATTGTTGATTTTGGTAAAAGAGAAGATACTCCAGAAATGGTAAATTCTCTAGATGTATTCTTTTCTGATTTTTATCCTAAGATGGTTTCTGAAGATAGAGACGTTAATCTTATTGAATTTGAAAATTCACAATATTACAACCAATTAAAAAATCTATTTAATATTATTAAAAAATCACATTTACAATCTAAAGATTTTATCTTACAATTATTAACCATGTTTAATTCATTTATTATAACTATTAATAATCCAGATATATTCATTAAAAATTATAAATGTTATTCATTAAATAATAAAGGATATATGTATACTTGTAAATCTAAAGATACACCTCGTGGATTATTGGTTTATAATAAGTCATTTGTATTACCATATAACATCTGTACAGATGGTACTCTCAATCATCATATTTTAAATATAGATTTCTACGACCACACAAATCTGTTATATGATAAAAATCCATTTACAGATTATTTCCCTAATCCTTTCTATGATCAGAATAATGCCACAAATTACCCTGTAGAGATTGTAGAGTTCTATTCTAAAGCTATCTAATTTAATTATATGCGCATAGTAGTACATACAACGTTTTAAAAGAAATCTGCGCACTTATATCTTGTGAAACTAAAATATGTATTTTGTTAAATGATAGAGTGGGCGATAGCCCACTCTATCATCATTTTCTTATATTGATTAACTTTATTGACTTGTTCTTATGACTTTAGTTTTTTCAAGTTCAAATGAAACACACAAGATAGATCTGAGGATTAAACGAAGAGTTTTTAAGAAAAACTCTTCGACCGAAGATTAATTTATTTATATAAAAAATATTTTATTTATTCATAGTAGTCGTCGTTTATTTACTTTTATTTTCATTAAATCTTTTTATATAAAATTATTAAAATGTGAAAAAATAAAAGTTTTGACATTATATAGGTTGAAGCCGACGACGACTACTATTCCTTAAGGATTTCTGGATACTAGGATATTTTCGGGAGAAAATAGACTAGGAGAAAGAAAGACTTATGGAAGAGAGGAGGAGGAGGCATCAACACACTACAAGATGGTCAGAGAATGTAAAAAATTATAATCATTAAAAACCCTTTAAAGTAAGAGTATTTTATAAAACCATTAAAATTATATCATTCATCCTCGGAAGAGGGTGGATGGTTTATATTTTTTATTAAAGTCATGATCTTATAGATTTGTTTTTACCAAAAAAGGAATTGATATGAAGAAAACACCTTATCTTAAGTCTTATGAAAAAACAAAAGATTTAGATCAATTTTTAGAGTATGATGTTGATTTAAAAGAATGTAGATTTATTGGTGATAGCATGACTATCTTTATTCCTATGAGATATGAAGCATATGGATTTTTAGAAGTTTCAGATACTTGTAAGTATTTAGGATTAGTTGATATAATCGTTAATGATAAGTATCAAACTGGATTTAATATTCTAGCCGAAATAGAAAGTGAATTTACAGATCAATCTAAGATCATGGTGGGTAATACCCAGTATCTTGTTTTAGAATTATCTCACGGTGATAGATTCATGTGTAATACAAAGCTTGTTAAGAACAAAAATATAGCATTCGCAGTTTGGGTAGAATCTATTACAAGAGGTAAGTTAATTTACAATATGGATTATTTTGCATTAACTCATTTATTAGATTTGAGTGGTCCTAATTGTGCAGCCGATCTTAAGATCAATCACAGTATTATAGAAATCATTTACAGTCATCTGAGTAGAGATATCAATGATATCAATGTTCAATATAGACATACTGATATGACAAACGATTTTCAGTTAATTCCATTAAGAAGTGTTGCCGATGCTACTACAAATACCGCCTCTAAGATTACTGGATCTTATTTAGGAGATGCTTTAAATAATGCTATCATTAATCCATCCCAGGAAAAATATCCATTAGAGACTATTTTACGAAGTTAAGCTAGATGTCAGGAACCCTTACGGGTTCCTGACATCTTAAATTACTATTTAGATTTTTGTTTTATTTTATAAGTTCTTCAATGAGGAAATATGTATGTCAAAATAATTCGATGACTACATGTTGAGTATTTTTGATTATAAAGATTTTATTAAAGATAAAAGAAAAAGATATTAGAATACATGATATTATTCATGTTGTTAGAAACGGAGATGTTATTCCAGGTATTTCATACTCTTTAGAATTATTATCTCTTTTTGTTTTATCAAAATAAGAAATACCTTCAAAATGTCCATGTTGTCAATCAACTCTTATTAAAGTAAAAACTTCTCTTATCTGTAACAATGAAGATTGTGAAGATAAAATTCTATTTAAACTTTATCATTTTGTATCTAAAGCAGGACTTAATATAAAAGGATTAGGATTAGAAAATATTAAATTAATTATGAAAAGATACAAAGTGAAAACTTATTATGAATTATTATCTTGCGAAACCTCTATCATACAAAACTATTTAAAAGATCATAAAATCACAATAAATGCATTCATTTTAGGATTAGGGTTTACAAAGACTCAACTAAAAAATACTTTTAGTAATTATAAAACTTTTGAAGAATTATCAAAATGTAAACAATTAGAGCAGCATCATGATGTACTAACTTTTATAAAAGAGGTTCAAAAATGAAGTTTACAGCTATATGTGTTTTTGTGTATTTTGTTTTCTTATTTTTGTTATTATAAAGATAATATTTTTCATTTTAAATAAATTAAACACAAACAAGGAAAATCTACATGGAAAGCACTAGAGTGTTCTGTGGTTTTCCCGGCGTTGGAAAATCTACACTAGTTAACAATAATCATTTAATATCTCAAAAAGTATTAGATTCTGATAGTAGCAAATTTGATAAACAATATTTTCCAGATAATTATATTTCTCATATCAAAGAAACAATCGAAAATAATAAATATATTTTAGCATCTACACATAAAACTGTTAGAGATGCTTTAGCCATAAATAAAATACGGTATTTTATTTTTATGCCAGAGTATGGATTGAAAGATGAATATATTGAGCGATATATAAAGAGAGGTAGCCCAGAATCATTTGTAAAGCTGATGGATGATAATTGGGATTCTTTTTGGGCTAGCTGTCAGTCAGATACCGAATGCATCAGTATAGTTTATATGAAACGTGGAGAAGTTTTATCTAAATATATGGAGTTGTTTGGTGTCATTACTTAATTATGATCTAAACAGACAAAACAAAAAGGATAAAAGATGAAAAAGAATATGCAAGGTATAACTATATGGAGATTAAATAATTTAATTGAACATTCTAAAGAAAATTTCGTTAATGTTGATAAAGGATGGATTCCTTGCAGACCACTCGGTTGTTTTGGTTTTAGATATAAATTAAAAGCTATTTTAATGGTTCTTAGAGGCGAAGCTGATGTTGTTATATGGCCAAAGATATGTTAATGATCTTTATGGAGTATGTCAATGAGAGAAGATCTACTACGAAGTGATCCACAAGGTATTATAATAAAAACTATACAAGAATGTAGTGAAGTTATTTTAGCACTTACAAAACTACAAACATTTGGAAATGTTGCTACAGATCCAAAAACAAATATTACATATGACAATATAAAAGATGTATTAGACGAAGTTAAAGATATGGAACATGCAGTTTCTAAATTAAGAAAAATATTAGATTACAAAACGAACTGTAAACTTGAAACAGGAGAAACGACGTGAGACAATATAAACAACTTTTACATCATATTAAAGTGAATGGTAGACCTTTTATGGATCGTACTGGTACCGGATGCCTTGGTGTCTTTGGTAGTATGGTCCAATTTAATGTCGAAGATTCTATTCCTATTTTGACTGCGAAGTATGTTAATATAAAAAATATTATCCATGAACTATTATGGTTCTTATCTGGTGATACCAATATTAAATATCTTGTTGAAAATAATGTTCATATTTGGACAGACTGGCCGTTAAAGAAATATAATAATGATTCCGGCTGTGCTATTTTAAATAGAAAAGAGTTTGAAGATGCTATTATGACAGTTGCTGGATTTTCTGAAAAATGGGGTGATATTGGCCCTTGTTATGGAAAACAGTGGCGTAACTGGAAAGGTAAAATAAATAGTGCTACTCCTATTTTTACCAACAGATCAAAAGACAATTTACATGGTATAATTGATATTGAATATGAATATCACGATCAAATTAAAAATATTATTGATGCAATTAATAATAATCCTACTGATCGTGGTATTATTTTAAGTGGCTGGAATGTTGCCGATCTCAATGGAATGGCACTTCGTCCATGTCACACGATGTATCAGTTTAAAGCATATCCGGATACAAAACAGTTATCTATGATTCAATATTGTCGTTCTCAAGATTTATTCTTAGGGACTCCTTACAATTGGGTTTCTGGTACTCTCTTATTAAAAATGATTGCTCAAGTTACTGGTTATACTCCATATGAATTTATTTGGGATGGTGGTGATGTACATCTTTATAATAACCATATGGAACAGGTTGAAAAATATTTAGATCTTCCTACATTTAAATTACCTAATATTGCTATTGATCAATCTGTTATAAATATAGATTATTTTAAGTTTGAACATTTTGATATTGAAAAGTTTGAACAAAATTATAAACACGGTCCTTTTATTCCTGCCCCTGTTGCTGTTTGATTCTATCAGTAGATGGAGTGCCATTGGCACTCCATCTACTATTTAGATATATATTACACGTTTGTAACGATTTAATTTTGGCGCTTTGAAAAGTGTACTTCCTTTTTAAATAGATATATATTACTTAAATGAATAAGTTCACTTCTTGAGTGAGCTTTGTTGACTTAAAGGTACGTTGTTACCTATAATCTTGGGAGACTGTATCATGGAAAAACTCATCGCGCGTGCTAAAGAAATCGGTGTGTGGCAAATCACTATCGATATTATCATAAACAACCATATCTACAATGAAGATGAAAAGATCGCTGAGCTTACCAGAGTCATCGATATGTATGGTGTCCTCAGTAAGTCTGATGGTCAAATTGGCTCCGAGAATATGACTTGTCACTGAGTGTATATATAATTCAGATCTTACAAGATAGACAGGACCGTACGGTCCTGTCTATCTGTATCTATCATATTTTTTATTTTTTCAAAAAGTGTAGTTGAAGATTATACAAATATATATTGTTATATTGAAGAAGAGATATAAAAATATCTCATAACCCTTTCTTATGGTGAATATCATGACCATCATGACCGACGCCCATGCCGCTAAGCAGTACAATGCTACCTTCATCAATTCGGTTATTGCCGCCAAGGCCAAGACCGACTCCTCCAAGCAGCTCGTCCGCTTCTTCTTTGACTATCTGGTTGCTGCTGTGAAAAGCAAGACCAACGATAAGTCGTACATCGAACTCCCGATCAGTATGCTGGTTGCTGATTTCAGCACGGTTTACAATGCCGATATGAAATCTGTGTTTTCGACAGTGTTCGAATCCATCCGTTTGCTGAAGATCAAGAACATCCGCACCATGGACCAGAACATTCAAATCGTCTTTTAAGAAGGAGGGAATCTATTCCCTCCTTCTTATTTTTTGTTTTTAACCTTAAAATACTATAGACTGTAGCTTTCTTTATTTTTTAGAAAGGATCGAAGGTATTATGGCTACATTAGAAGATGTCTCTCGTCTGGTATTTACAGTTGAAACTCTTTATACCCAGGATAATAAATCTTTAGGCGTTCTTCGTCCTGATGAAAATGGTTATTATGATACGCCTTTGGCAGCTTTGGGGATTCCCTCTCGTAACAATACTTATTACTATGTTAAGAATTTCTTAGACTCTATGACAAATAAAGATTCTCCTATAAACATCATGTTGACTGGTGGTAATTTGTATGGCGAATGGGGACATCCCATGCGTACGGATTATCCTGATGACGATACATTCTTACAGAGACTTCGTATTATTGATGAAAAGAAATATTCTCATCATATTAAATCTGTTTATACTGGAGATACTTTAGAGAATGGTGGTAAGTTAGTTAGAGGATTAGTGAAACCTTATGGTCCTTATGGCCATTGTGTTGAGCAGAACTTTGCTGAACGATTCATGAATACTTCATTTAGTTTAAGAGCTATCGTTGATCAACAGATTAAAAACAATTTGGCTATGAGAACTATTAAATCTCTTTATACATTCGATGCTGTTGGTGTTGGTGGTTATGCTGAAGCTTCTAAGCGTTTCAGTGGTGCCACAGAGTCACTTGAACGAATGGATATTAAGTTATCATTAGATACCATTACAACAACTGAGTTTGGTCTTGAGTGTTTTACACAATCAGAAATTAATGATTTAATGAAATCTAAGAAGGTTATTGTTGGTAAGACTACTGTTAATCTTATTAAAGTTAATGACAGTTATAGATCAGAAGATAAAGCTAGGTCTATCTTTACTGAAGCTATGAAATTGACAAGACGTTAAAGTTGACATAGTGAGGATGGCGTCTGCCATCCTCACTATGTATTTAAATCTCATTTTAAGTATATATTACATTATTGTACACGAACGATTTTGTTCATACGGAGAAACACCATGGCTGTTCTTAAACTGAGTGAAGTCTTGACTACAGATCAGATTCGTCAGAAATATCGTTATATTGCTATTTTGTTTTCACAAGATCCTAAGAAATACATTTTCAAAAAACAAGCACTTTGTGATGATTTGAGATATAGTAATCTTAAAGAATTAGCCGATGAAGAAGAAATTCTCCATAATAGGTTTATGATGGACATTTCAGTTGGTCGTAATTACTTGGAATATGAAACTATTCAAAAATTATCGACTGAAACATTTCCTATCATACATGAAAAGATTGAACGTCTTGCTAGTCAGGATGATATTGATATGGTTGTTATTAACACAACCACCGTTGAAAACAGTGAAGAACTTTTTGAGAAAAACGCCCATATCGTTATTTCATCTGAAGAAGAACATGTTGCAGCATTGGCGCGCATTGATATTCTTATGAATGCTGAGGAGGGAACTCTTGAAGCTGATGAGTTAGCGACGCTTGCTTCAGCAGTCCAACTATATGAAAAATATAAGTTTCCATTAGGTTAATAACTGATTTGAAATATATGTAGGGGGTGACATCATCACCCCCTTAAGATCTATTTATAATTATTGTTTTATTTTTTTAATAAAATAGTATTTTTTAATATTTTATAAGAAACCTATTTTTATTAGGAGTATTTATATGACGGTTCTTTATAAAGAAGATTGGGTAAGGAAAAACGCATTTGTTCATTCTAATACACAAAATAAGTCATTTATTAGAGCAAGTTTATTATTAGAAAGTATGGGAATTAAGAATTGTCTATTTCCATTAACTATCTATGATAAAGACTTAATGAATATAGATCCTCATAAATTAAATGATAATTCAGTAGAATTAAGAATGAGAATAGCTATTGAGTGTAAACGAAATGTTTGGTATTATGTAAGAGAAGTTGTTAGAGTTGGTGCACAAGGTTCAGATCCTATTCCATTTAATGCAGATCGTGGTAATATAGCCATGATTTGGGTATTTGAAAATAATTTCCATTACATGAGTATCCAGCCCAGACAGACTGGAAAAGAACAACCATTAACAGCTAATGTTAAGACTCCAAATGGTTGGATAAAAATGGGTGATATTAAAGTTAGCGACGATGTCATTGCCCACGATGGAACAACTGTAAAAGTAAAAGGTGTTTATCCGCAAGGAATTAAACCTGTTTACAAAATAACTTTTGAAGATGGAAGATCTACAGAATGCGGTGAAGAACATCTTTGGAAGATCTATAATAAATATGAATTATCACAGAATCCTACAACAGAGGTCGTTTCATTAGATAGAATAAAAGATCTTATTAATGATTATCCTAATATAAAATCTTTATTAAGTATACCCCTTATTACATCAGAAATAAAAGACGATGTTAATCTTCCAGTAGATCCATATATGTTTGGTAATTTATGTAGAGGTGAAAATATTCCAGAAGATTATTTAAATGCATCAACTTCTCAGAGGTTATCACTTCTTAGAGGTATTATGACGAATTTATTTATATCAAATAAAATAGGAGATATTTCATATTCTGTAGAAAGTTTAAAAGCTGTAAATAATATAAAATATTTAGTCCGTAGTTTAGGCGGAATATGTAGAAGTGTTGAAAGAGATGATTCTTATGATCTTTATATCAAGTTGAATAACCAACAGAATAAATTAAGTTTAGGTATTTCTAATATAGAATTTGTAGGATATAAAGAAACACAATGTATTGAAATTGATCATCCTGATCACTTATATGTAACTGATGATTTTGTCGTTACTCATAATACAACATGCGCTGTTGTGTTAACTTCATATGTTATTTATATTAGAGGTAAGAATTTTAACTTTGGATTATATACTAAAGACAGTGATCTTGTTCATGCAAATGTGCAGCGTTTAAAAATGGTTAAAGATAATCTTCCTAAATATCTTATTCATAAGTCTACTAGGGATGCTGATAATAAAGAAGGATTGTCTTATAATGTATTAAATAATAACTATATTACGTTTATTGGATCTAAAGATAAACAGGCCGCCGATAACCTTGGTCGCGGTATGACCGGACCGGCATATCATTTCGATGAGCCAGCTTATACCAATAATATCAATATTACATATCCGGTTATGATGTCTTCTACAAATGCTGCTGTCGAATCTGCTCGTAAAAATGGTATGCCGCATTCAAATATATTGACAACAACAGCCGGTCGTACTGATACTGATCGTGGTAAATATGCATTTGAATTATTAACAGGATCATTATCATTCAGTGAAAGATTCTACGACTTAAAGAATAGAAAAGAATTGGAAACTATTGTTAAAAATAATTCTGGTAATAATATCATCTCTGGTGTATTCTCGCATCTTATGCTTGGATTTAGTAATGAATGGTTAAATGAAAAGATCCGTAACTCTAATTCAACACAAGACGAAATTAATAAAGATTATTATAACATCTGGAGTACTGGTTCAGAACTCAGTATCTTGAAACAAGAAATATTGAAAAAGATCAATGAAAGTATTAGAGAACCAGATCATGTCGAATTTATTCATGGTTATGTCATTAGTTGGTATATAAGTGAAGAAGAAAGAACGTCAGATCACTTTAAGAATAAACAATTTGTTTTGGGTATGGATAGTTCAGAAAATATTGGTAGAGATTTTACAGCATTGGTCATGGTCGATATATCAACACTAGAAGTTGTAGCAACATTTAAATGTAATGAATCCAGTACAACTAAAATTGCTATTTTTATTAGCGACTTCTTAGTCAAATATAAAAACGTCTTATTTATTCCTGAAAGAAAAAGTACTGGTGGTTCTATTACTGATCAGGTTCTTGAAATCTTTGAGAAATATAGGATCAATCCATTTAAACGTATTTATAATAAAGTGGTACAGGAGAGACAGGCTAATGAATATAAAGATGTTAAAATAGACGATATTGATCTTTTATTAAAATATCCTGCTATTAGAAGGTTCTTAGGATTCACAACTCAAGAAAAGACTCGTGAATTCTTATATAAGAATGTTCTTAATAAAGCAGCAGAACTCAATGCAGATAAAATCATTGATAAAACATTAGCAAGTGAACTAAGTTGTTTGGCTATTGTTAATGGTAGAATAGATCACCAGAATGGTAAACACGACGATATGGTTATTGCATATTTATTGTGCTGTTTTGTTATATTCTTTGGTAAGAATTTAGATTATTATGGAATTGACATTTCTGCACTGACTGATAATTACGATGTTAATGGTAATAAGATCGATAAAAGATATAGAGATAAACAGATTGCTTTCAGAAAAGAGATTTTAAAATTAGAAGATTTAATGGCAAATACAGCAAGTCTCGTACTAAAAGAATATTATAGAAAACAGATAGAAAATCTCAGAACTATTATTGATGAGGATCTTGTATTAGAACCTATTAGTGTTGCTGTTGTTAATAGTGTCGTTGAATCTTATGGTAAGCTTTATTCAGCAAATGAAATCAAGTCTAATGATAATTCTCCCGTTATGTCAGAAACACAAATGTTAAATCTTGTAAAATTACTTCCATTATAAATTCATCTTAAAGATAGGGGAGATATCTCCCCTATCTAAGCCATCATATAGCTTTTCATATTGGCGACTGGGGGTCGTATATGGCCATAATGACTGCATGTTATTTTGCATATCTGTTATTAGGCTTCAGACTTTCTTTTATCCGTTTCATGGGAATCGATTATACAAATATTGATATTGATAAAATAGGTGTCATTCGTATCGGAGTGACATTTACAATCCTTGCACTACTATTCCCACTGTATGCTATTTTAAATAAATCTGATCTTGAAAAGATCCTATCTGCATAGGAGGAATATGGTACTATGGATCATATTTATCAAGAATTCAATAAATTAAACGTCGTTATAGATTCTAAGAAAATAGATGCAGTGAACGATATGTTAGTTTGTTTCGAAGTAAGAGGACAACATCCTCTCGTTTTTAATTCTCAGTATTTAGGTATTCATAAATGCGCATTTCTAGAAAATGACAGTAATGCACTATTTGAAATATTTGGTGTTACGGCAGATCAGATTATAAATCATTTACAATCTATTCCAGCTATTAGAGAAATATCTGGTAAAGTAACATCAGATCCATTCAATATGTTTTGTATCTGGTTACTTCATCTATCTTTTATTTTTATTCCAGATCAAAAAGCTAGACATGCTTTTATGCTTAACATTTCAAAATATCTCCATTATAGATTCTTTACATCTATTGTTAATTATAATTTTGGTCTAGGTGTTGATGAGAAAACAATGGTTGCTACTGTCAATAACTTGTCTAAGAAATACGATATTGTTGTTTATGGTACATGGAAGAAAGTGATCGAAGAAAGATGTAAGGATCTTATTTCTGATCAGAGTATTCATATTCATTATTTGAAAGATGGAAAACCTGATAATAAAATTATTTATGTTTTGACTGATATCAATACAAGAATTAGAGCTAGACTTTACAATGTTATTGGTGAGTTTTATATGAATAGAGATAGAGGAACTGCTATTTCAAATAGATCCTCTACTACAGAATATGAAGGTGAAAAAGTATTAGTCCATACATCTTCTATTCAAGATGCTATGATCAGTAATTTAACTATGGAAGTTATTAACGAAAGAACCTTTGTTCATAAAGAAACAGTAAAATATATCATTAGATCTTTTCCAAGTGTATCCGAAAGCATGTTAACAGACGCTTTAGTTAAAATAGCCATGATAGCAGATGCTCAGAGTCATTCTAAAGAACAGAATTTAATAAAAATACAAGACGGGAAACCTTTGTATATTGGTATCAAAGTTCTTATTACAAATCTAATCAAGAATTCATATGCATATTGTAAAAGAAATAAAATAGATATTTCTAACAGAAAAGAAATATTTGTTAAATGTCTTAATATCTATTCGGCATCTAGAATCTCAGATGACGATATTGCAGCAGTTAAAGATAGCATTGTTCATCTTGTGGAAATTATGGGTGAAACTAAAAGAGAGGCTACTAAATCTTCTCTCAGATTGGCTATTATCATGTATATTCTTGTTAGAAGTTTTAGATTTATTAAATAATATACAAGAGGATGGCCCGATGGCCATCCTCTTGTAAGTGTCTATTTAGATACTCATAAGCATAATACGTTCGATCGTATCGGGGTCTAAGAAAGCTCCGCCTCTAAATTCATCTATTAAATCTTTATATCTATCAAATTCTTGTTTATAATCTTCAATGATATCTTTAAACTTTCCTAATTCTTGACCGCCGCTTAATTCAGCTTCATTTATTTTTAAAATAAGTTTTGTATAAATATAACATTTCGTCATGCATAAACCAAGATCTGCTAAAGGAGCAACTGCATCATGGTGTAAATTTGTAAATTCTTTATCATATTCTAATCTACACGTCATAACCCAATCAACACTAAAGTTAGTCATAGGTGTCAGTTTAATAACATTACCTGTTTGTAAGACAGGAGTTGGTGTAATAACTTCATTGGCAAGTGTTCTGCTGTCAATGGCGGCTTGTGCAAGATTATAAAGATTATTTCCTCTATCATTAAAATCGGTAGGATCTGACATTCTACTATAAGCAAAAGGATATGATAGGTCAGTAACAGCCGTAATATTCCTATGTTCTCTAACAGCAGGAGGGATTCTATAAACAGCGGACATATTAGAAGTTATAACACCAGAAATTCCAGGAACGGGACTTGTTGGTTCCATAATACATTGACTTAGATAAATACGTTTTGTAGCACCAGCATAAATATTACAATCAGGAAGAACATATGCTTCAATAACAGTATCCATAATTCTTTGATCTAGTGTAACTTTCCATTTATTTGGCTCAAAAGCCACATCAAGAATTCCTTCAGGAATATGTAAATATATTTTTCTAAGTATTTGTTCAAAACCATTTATCATAAACAGTACTCCTTTTAGATGAAAAAATTAATTCATAAAATGTTAAGATATATATTATTAAAATAGCTTATGGATAATTCCTCGGAGAATTTGTATGTATAATCATAAACTCGATGTCTATGACATAAGTAAAGATTATAGCGTCTTAAAAGTTAATATAAAATTTGATGTTTATAAATTTGTAATTAAATCTGTAAAGATGAATGCTATGGTTATAGAAAATATTATTGATGAGATTGCTTTTTCTGATAGAGAACCTATTAAAATTAAAACCATTTATGGTACTTATAATCTTAATATCGATACTATTTATAAATGTGAAATTTCAGATATTAATGGGGATGTTAAAACAAAGGTAAGAGAAGACGAACCATGCTTATTAAATATTTATATTATTGGTGATCCTGTCAAACCCGATATTAATAAGAAAGAACATGTTAGTTGTGGTAAAACTATAAAAGAAATTATTGATGCGGTAAATCATAAATTAACTGATAGGCGTGAAGGATAATCAATCGTGGATTTCTCTGAATATAGTACTTTAAAAAAAACCATGTTACGACACGAACGGGTACATTATTATCTTAAAAAGAGAATGGATAGAAAATTAAGTAAGCTTAAAGAACTAACCGGTCCTACAAATTTAAATGAACTTATTAATTATTTCAGAACTAGATTAAGTTTAGCAAGTACTGTGTTGATTGCAGGTTATACAGTCAATATTAGTCAACAAACAGTTATATTTAGTATCGTTAGCGATGATAAAAAACTAGAAAAAATGTTGTATGATGAGATTGTTAATATAACTGGCTTTAATTATAATTTTGAAATTGTTGATTTTGGTTTATATAAGCTCTCAATTAGAACAAGGGTGTAGAAATGTATCTAAATTGTAAAGTAAGAGATGATAAAATTATTATTTCTAAAAATGATATTGAACAATATCATACTAATATCATCAGAGCTAAAGATATCGGTCCTTGTTACATAATTGTGAATGATGATGAACAATATAGTAGCATCATCAATAATATTAGAATATTTATCTGCGATGGTGAATTTATTCATATGAAAGATAATGACGTTGAAGACATCACTGTTGATAATTTTAAAGATGGTACAAATATAGTAATTAATTGGAAAAATAATAAGAATGCATTAAAACAATATAATAGTTTTATTATGAAATTAGCTGCATTATAAAAAGTCGTAGTATATTTATTTAAATATTTAGAGGAGAACGACGATGTATGGATCTATCTTTGAGCAAGCGACTAATTCCTGTAGACTTGCTTTATCTGCGGCTAAAACAGAATACCTCTCATTGAAGGATAAAAATATTCCTACTAAAAATAAAATTATTGTTAATAAATATATCTCTGTTTATAAAGAAAATATGAATATTAAAACTATTGGTTAAATAGTGTGATATTGTTAATTAAAATCATAAGGATGTGGCAAAATGCCACATCCTTATATTCCTTAATAATTGTATACTTTTTAATATACGCATTTCAAATTTTTTTGATTATATATTATTAATGCGATGACTTAAATAAGGAGCGGATCATGAAATATGCTACAAAAGAATCGATGACATATGGATTATGTCTATTTTATATTTTCAATGCTATAGCAGCACCAGTAATGTTTGTCGACGTGTTTGCTAAGGGAGGAAAGCAATTATTCAGTATAACTGAGTTTTGTGGAGCTGTATTAGCATTATCGGCAACAATAATACTAAAGAAGTATAAAAATAAAATAATAAATATATTTCCTATACTCTCTATTTTGGTTGGTATGGGAAATATAATTGTCATACTCGCGACATTACCAATGATATACAAAATATGGATAGATACAACTATAACCGTATTCTTCCTAGGGTTTACAACAAGCGTACAGGAGGTTATTGTTGCTAGAAAATTTAAAAGTGTTATGGAGAAGTATATCGTTGAAAAGACAGTTATGAATAACTGCTCTAAATTGTTAGCACTGTCTGGGGGTATATTAGTAACAACATGTATTTCTCTGACATTGTATCAGGTGTTGTGGATAGAGGCCCTGGCTGATATATCTTGGACATCTTTGGCCATATGGTCTTGGATACAACTAAGAAGAATTGAGAGTGGGGCTTTACGCCACACTCCTTTTATTTTTTAACAATATCTTAAACATATATTACTTATATAGGTACATCTCGAATTAGTGGAGAAAATAAAAATGTCTATGTTAAAGAGTTTTCTAGAAAGCATTAAAATCATAGAAACAGACGATGACTATTATAAATATATTATTCGTATTGATGAACTTAGAATTTGTAGTAATAGAACTGCATTAGAATCACATCAGTTAAAGATATTAGAATTGATGGTTAACCAATATAGGGCGAATAGTTATTATAAATCAGATATTAATCCCAAATCAAGAAGTGTTGTTCAAGATTGGGTTAAAGAAAATATGACTCTTCGTCAACAAGCTACTTTGTTATCAGCACTTCGTGGTTGTGATGGTGTATCAAAACACGATCCTGCAAAGAAGTTGACAAGAGCACTTCGTAAAGTTATGCTTAATCCTGCCGATCCTGATTTTATGAATGACCCCAATAATACATTCATGAAGGGATCTATATCTATCGAAATCATTAATGAATTTTTAGGTGATATTGATCATTATCCCACACATTGGTTAATTCATTTTACTCATGCTGCTATGCTTGTGGGATTCTTTCATCCAGACAACGAGGTTGGTATTATCTGGTTATCTCTTTATCATGCTATTGTTACTAATTTACATATGCATCCTGAAACTAAAGATGAAGTTAATATAAGACTTCGTGATGGCCGTAGAACTGTTGATGAAGAAATTGGAGCACGCGCTCGCATATGAGTTAAGTTGATATATAAGGAGGATAAATCCTCCTTATATATCTAATATTTTTTATAAAATCTGTAACCAAATTAATTTTGAATATATATTACTTATAGGAAGCATGTCAAATACGGAGTGATTATCATGGCTGTATATGTCGATATTAACGGGCTTAAACTTGCACCTATTTATTGTGGTGATGGTCCTATTGTCCGCACTGTTGACAATGTTACCATATATGCCACAGAAGAAGACGATGTCGCTATTTTGGCAGATGGCAACGAATTGAAAAGAATCATTCTTCTCTGTACCAACATCAGAACAATTGAGCCAGGTATTGTTCACACAATGCGTTGGGGTGGTGAAGATGCTAGATTTATCTTTAACAATTTAATCATGTAGGAGTGATGACATGAACATGCGTGAAGCTTCTAAAGAAGAGAAATTGGAGATTCTCGGTTCTATGGCTGAGTTCTCCTGGTGCTGGGATGAACACTTCCTCGTTAGGATCGAGAATAAATTGTTTTTGTGGTCTGATCCCGATCACTGCGGAAACAATCGGTTTCTCGAACTCAATATTCCATTTACGCAGGCTGTTGCCAAATATAGCGGTGCTACTGTTCGAGATAAAGGGTGTCAGATAGTTCGTGACTATTGTGGCGATAACATCACTATTCAACTACGAAATTAGGAGTAGTAACCGTGTCTCTGTTTGTATTTGCTAAAAATTTGTTCAGATATATAACGATGATTCTATCAAAATCATCGTTATATATTGTAAATATTAGTAAAAAGAGTAAAACAAAAATAATTACTAATAATAATGATTCATCTGTTACAATTAAAGAAATTATAACAACATATGAACATAGTAATGTTCTTAATTATATCGGAATAGACGGTTATATACGTTCACTAGTTTATACTGGAATATGTTCTAATTCTCCTATTGTTAAACGAATTACTTATAATATTAAAAACGATGTAGAAAAAGAATGCGCTAATAAACTACTACAGTATTTGAAGTGTTATTATAAATGTTCTGAAGAAATAGATCTAATTAATCAGATCGGTATAATTATAATTGATTGGTAATATCACATGCATGAAAACATAAAAAACTACGAACGGAGAAGGAAACTATGTCTACAGACTATTACCCGAAACAACCAATACCAATAGATACTTTTGTAAAATTGGCTATAGTAAATGGAGTTAATATTAATTATTGTTTGGAATATCAGAAAGATGAAATAACATATTTTCATGCTATAAAAACTGTTAATAATAATCCAGGACTCATTGTTGTCGAGATTGATCATAAAGCTGGTGTTATCGAAGGATTTGGCAGATATGGATGTAATCATACAGACTGGCTAGAGAAATTTCTATGAAAACATTACAATATTAAATTAAATGAATTAATAGGTTAAATTCAATTCAGTATATACAGAAAGAAAAGGAGAATACTACATGGCATATGATACAATTGATAATTTGATGCTTAATGGTACTTATGTGCTGGGAGTTTTTGGTAATAGATATGGTGGTGGTTATATTGCTGCTATGTGTTGGCATATGGATTTGTTGTTAGTAATTGAAGATGATTATACTGGCGGTGATGATCGAGGGTGTTCCGTAAGTGAATTCTTCTCTACAAATGATGTATACCCCGCAGCATGGGGAGAAACACCATCGGCGGCATTAGCGGAATTAGAAACTAAATTAAAGAATATTGTTAGTTCATCGAATTATGATTATGATAAATGGAATACATTAGTTATAGGTACAGTAACAGAATATCACAATGCTCGCCAATTGGCACAATACTTAGAATTTCCAAATACACTACAAGTAGCTATAGATGAATGGAAGAAACAATTACTGTAAGTTATTTAAACTATATAATAAAAAATTTTAAATGGTAATAAAAAAGAGTTAAGTATAGTGGCAGAGAGTAATATCTCTGTACGATAGTTAACTTTTTATTTTATCAGGAGAAATTATCATGCTTGAAGAAGCAACTATCCGTCAGAAAATTGGTGAAGATATCACCAACGTTACAAATGGTAATTTCGATGGACCACTCTGGGTCTGGAGAGATAAAAACGAAACAACAGGTGTCTTGGGGTTAATCTCTAAATTGAACCACCATATTCCCGAAGGGCTTGAGTATGCATGGTTTCACAATAGTGTTGAGAGATTTATTCAGGACCTTCTCTCAGCAAGTGATTGTAGTAATGAGTCATATGAGACGATTACCAGGTTTATCAACTCTGTTATTAAGGTCGGTACTGGTGGAGCCGAGTATACGATTTTCTACCATACCCCATTCGATCGTATAACTGGTGCAGATTCATATCGCCCAGCTATTTTTACTGTAACCCCGGGTGTTTCCAATATCATATTGCATCACAACGTTCCGACATATGACTGCCGGGCACGTGATGAATACATTAAAAATGGTTATGGAGATCGTGAGTTCTTCCGAACATATCGTCTCAGTGAGAAGCAGTTGAGTGATGGCAAATTCTGGTTTTTAAATGGAGAAGTCTTCGACTCTTCTGGAGAACCTGAGTTATTCACTCTTAAGATCGTCACGAATAATGAGGCCGATGTGACATCTGTCACGTTTCCCATTGATGATTATGTGACTGGAGAAATGAATGACGGGCATCTCATTATAACGCTCATCAATCCCGATAGAGTCAAGAACATTGATATCAATACCGACGACTTCTCATTTGCTGAACTCGGAGATGCTATTTTCAAACGTAAACGAGAGCTTGTCATCAACACCGGATACAAATATCCTGATCAAGCGGAGGTTATAGATGTCTGAGAAAAAACCGATCCGTACTACAGAAGAGCTACTCGAAGCATGGAAACATCTTCGTAATGCAACTCCGAGAGAGCTTGCGGTTGTCGATCCTTACTTTCTTCCAGAAGTAATGTATCGCCTCAAGGAGATAAATGATGAACTTACAGATCCACATCTGTGGCCAACATGAAAGATACTGATGCGAGACGAGATCTCGTCTCGCATCAGCTACAAAAAAACACAATACTGGGGTAGGAGCATGATCATGATTTCGCCTATATATCCACTAAGTCTAGTCTCTGTTATTTTGATTTTTATTATTGTCTATAGAATTCTAATAGAATTGAAAGCGATTAGTGCCATTAATATGGGATTTTATCAAGGATTGCCGAGCACACATTTACGCCAAGTAGAGCATGCTTGTATTGTTATCAGAACACCAATCTTTGAGAATGAACTCAAGTCCGTAGTTAGATGTATAAAGAACGATCTGTGGATACAGGCTATCTATCAAAATAAGAAATCAGATTATCCCAATATAGCAAGGTTTGCTAAATATCACAACATTGAACTAGAATAAAGGAGTTTAAGCTTATGACTCTTGACGAAGAAGAACTTGAGCTAAGTAAACAGCTCGATAATATTTACATTGCTATTGTGAATGAATATCATTTAAGATCTCAGTATATAGTTAAACGATTATTTGAAATTAAGCAACAGAAGATTTTATTACAACCGCTATCTATATCGTTTGATGAAGTACAACCCTGTTATAATAAACAAGAATTTCTGGATCGGATGGCACAGCTTCCAAAATTAGATGACTCCGAGAGTCTCTCTGCTATCTTTAAAGAAGAAGGAACATCATCATGAAACAACTCACTATCTCGACGACATTCGATGATGCACAGCATGAACTCGCACTAAAGGATGTGCTGGATAAGTCAATGCGGTGTGTAATCAATAAGCAGATGAAAGTGTTATTTGCAGACCCACATCTTGATGTTTCTGATTGCCGGTGGTTTAAAGGACCCCCCGATCTATCTGCTGACACTAAGCTTATTCAAGGTGGTTAATATTACCAAAGACGGCATAATGTGCTATGACGGTATCCCTGACGATAATATCCTCGTCAAATCTCGCTTGGCGGCCGATGCCGAGATCCTTAAGGATCTCTTGAAAGAAAAAACATGATCAAATATATACAAGATAAGTCCACTCTTTGAATTGTGTAATCAAACACAGTTCATTGGAGTATGACTAGGTGACTAAAGAACAAGAACTGAAGTTTTGGGATGCTTTGGGCGATGGCTCTGGCTGGCCTAAAATGACGGACGACCCAGAAGTCAACTTTGTGGTAGACTGGTTCGTGGCCGACAAAGACGATTGGGATTTCTCCTATACCACATGGGACGAACTCCCTGAGGAGGACAAAATCGTCTACCGTTACGAAGCAGAGCATATGAAGTAAAACTACATAGAGGATGTGCCGATGCACATCCTCTATTTTTTTATTTGTAGTCAATTATATTTCAAATATATATTATTATTATGTAATGTTATAACAGAAGGTAAGGTGTACTAAAATGTCTAACGTTGACAATGATCTTGTCGCGCCACTCAATGCCAAATATATTGAACTTTATAAGGAGCTTGATAGCATACTTAAAGAGATCTCCGATGCTCAACTACGAATAACCAATCTCGATAGTGAGCGATTGGAACTTGTAGAACGAATCGCACATATTCGTAATACAGCGACCATGTTTAACATAACTTTGACAGAGGTGCTGGTAGAACAGGATATCCCACCAACCGATACGCCAATCGATATCAGTCGGTGTGAGCATGATCTCGATATTGATAAGACTGGCTTTAATTGGTATAATAAAGTAGCTAATGAGGCAGTTTATCTCAAAAATGGTACTAAACTTACGTTTCTATATAAAGCTAAATCGTATTATGCAACAATAATTGATGGTATGCCTGTGACAGATATTGGTGGAATTAAATACTCATCTGTACCATTGTGGTACAAATCGGTAACTTCTGCTATCGGGAGTTCGATAGATAAAATATCCGTTAGACTCCCAGGCGATCCGGAATGGATATGTGCTCGACGTCTGTTTCGACCTATATCCTAGAAAGGTTAATGCCAGTGGAGTAGTCTATATAGACTACTCCATTATTTTTTATTTGTGATTAAGCATATTTCAGATATATATTACTTAAGTGAAACAAGTTTACTTCTTAAGTGAACTTTACTGGAATTACAACATACATCCTTGGAGTAACATCATGGAAACAGATACAAATACCACCATTTACACGACTATTATTTCTGGGGGTATCACTCCGTTGGTTAATTGGCCGATTTCTGGATTCGATAATGCTCGACGTATCAATTTCGATCACGATCGTTATGAATTCGAAGTAGTGACAACCAATCCGAAAGATAAAGATCGGCGTATTTTTAAACCATCTGGTATAGATTGGGAATTCGCTGAAGAATACGTTGGTAAAATCGATGAATCTCCGCATGATACGTATGTGTCATTGTGGATGAGGCCCCGCCGTGAACTGAAAGACCTTAAGTTCGATAATGATTATCGTCACTATATCTACCACCACGGAGTGGAGAATGTGCGATTTATCATTCCAGTTAAGCGACTTCAACAGATTCTGATGATCGCATTTACGACAAGCGATCAGCCTGAGACTGCTGCGGTTTGCAAAATCGTTGAGGGTTTCAATCGGACTGTTCTCGACAACTACAAGTATCAACTTCAGCCCATTGCACATGAGAATGCATCAGAAACGTTCTATGTTAGCGATCTTGTATCGCTGATGCGGGAACTTCCTGATCAGTTCATGATGGTCGACCATTTCAAGGCTGGCGATAAGGTCGTGATTTCTGAAACCAGACACGCCGTTCATGAAGTATTCAAGGTCGTTGATATCACGGATCTTACTGGGCGTAAGCACCATCAGGATGTATTTTTGAAAGAGATCCCTGATTGTGTGTTTTCTGGCGATAGTCTGATAAGAGCTTATAAATAATGAGATCTGGGAGGGTGTAATTACACCCTCCAATTTTTCAATAAAACAGAATATACGATCATATCAAACATCCTGGAGGTAATCATGTTTACACAATCTGACTTCAAGCACTGGTTTCCTATCGAACAGACCCGTCATTACATCGCCGACATTATTCCCGATGGGGCGAAGGTTTTGGAAATTGGCGCCTGCCATATTCCATTTCCGAAAGCTACGACATATGTCGATTATGTCTATGATCCCAAGATCGACAATGTCGTTTGTGATGTTACCAAAGAACGACTTCCTTTTGAAGACAAGTCATTCGACTTCGTCTATTGTCGGCACGTCATTGAAGACCTGTGGAATCCCTTCCTGGTTCTCAGTGAAATGCAGCGGGTGGCCAAAGCCGGTTACATTGAAACCCCATCTATCGCACAAGAACTTGCTCGGGGTGTCGGCGCCGGCTCATTTAACTTCCGAGGCCATTGTCATCACCATTGGTTCGTTTATAACGACAGTGGTGTGCTGAAGTTTATCAGCAAGCTTCCTTGGATCGAACACGTCGAGTTCGACGAAGAACAAATCGAACATATGCTTAAGACATACCCCATATACTGGAATACATACTTTCAGTGGACGGACAAGTTTGACTTTGAGCATGTCCAGGGTCAATATCCGATGTTGCAGAATGACATCATTTCTGGCTTACATGTCGGATACCAGAATGCAAATGCTTTTACAGAGACAATCATCGATCACTATAAAGAATAATAAAAATATGTGATTGATAAAGAATACGTTATATTGTTGAAACTATTTGATCTCTTACTATAGATCACTGGAGTGAGTTTTGTATTCACTCCAGAATTATGTAGTAACTGAAAACTATGGGAAGAATCCTCAATAACCGTGAAGCACTCGGTTATATCTACAACAAGGAATCTGGAGAGTTTTACTCCCTAGATGACAAAGCTACAGTCAATGAACTCTATGACACCTATAATTGGTGTTAAATGAACTTAGGAGATCGAGATGTCACTAGATAGAAAAATTACCCGCAATGCTGATGGTTCTGTTTCATCTCTGAGTGATAAATTGGACGAGGCTATCGATTATGGTCTCAGTCGGCTCATGGATGTCACGTATCATAATGCATATAGTGATAGTGGGGAGCTATTATCATTAAAGTCGTTCGGTGCAATATGGCCGCTTGGGTGGATTCCAAATGATCTTGCTGATGATATCCTGATATTTGGTCCTGACAGCGAACAGATGAATCCGAGTGTACTCTGGCCGATAGATATATCATTGGCTATTCCACAAGACGATGGTACTATCCAACTGATGCATGTACAAACTATATCCCCAAGAGAACTGCGGGGAAAGGTTTCTAATTTTGCACAGCACATCGTAAAGGTCTCCACTGCATTCATCCTGAGGAATGGGACTTATACTACAGAAGTTAACTACTTTGGTTATCTCAATAAGAAATGGAGTGCGCTTAAACCAATAATACGCATGGTTACATACAATCAGAATGGAGGTCTCACAGCTGGTAAGAACTATGCTAATTTTAATATCAATGTAAATGTGACGATGGCTATGTCTGTTGCATTAACTAGGCGGTATATGTGGGAAGTTACCTTTCAAATAAAAGATAGCCCAACTCTCTTATTTCTAACAAACCCATCAGGTATTAGAGAACTCTTTCAGAATCGTGATGTTCCTGTTGGAGAAAATAGAAAAAAGGCTCTTCGTAACTGGGTTCGTGCACATACACGAGAACTAAAGAATTCTCAGAACGAAGAAGATATCGTCTTCGTACGTCGACATTTCAGAGGTAAAACATCTTTTGATTGGCAGGGGTACTCCTGCACTATAACACCTAGTGAATATGATCTTGAAAAGTACTTCTCTAGTAAAGAAACTAAACAATAGTCATAAACTATGTGCAAGGAGATGTGGTATATACCACATCTCCTTGGATCGCTTATTATTTTTTTAACAATATCTTACGCATATATTATTTGTATGTAGTTCAATGTCATAACTATAACTTAAAAGGATATGGGTCATGCTAGAAGTATCTCAGAGAAAAGTAACCGATACCATATCGGTATTGATCAATCTTCCCAATGACGATTCACCAAAACATAATTTTATTTTAGATATTTTCTTTGAACCGTATTTAAAAGATATAGGTCCACATCGATATATTGTATTATCACAACACAATGATAATATTCGCGTACAATTAAACATGGTTAATACAATTTCAATAGATAGTAATAGTGTTTTTCTTATATATGAATTCTACAAGTATTATGTAAGAATAACTAATCATTCCGATAATAATGATATTAAACTTATACACGATAAGTTACTTAATTTATGGATAGGTGGACATATGGTATCGTTAAAATAGTAGTGATCAAATTATATATTTATTAAATGTATGTTTAGATATGAAATATCCAGAATGACAAAACACGATAGTAGATGAGAGTACTCTCATCTACTATCAGTATTTTATTTAAAAATAAACGATAATGAAATTTATTCAAATATATATTATTTATTTGACATATCTAGCATAAAAAAAGGACATCGCTATGCTTGACTACACACCAGACAAAGTCATATTTCGTCATTATGACACTATTGATCATGACGTATATGATCGGAAGTTCATAACTGGGACTATCCATAATGGTTCCAAAGCAAACCTCAAACGTTGGGCAATGCTCAATGGTTTGTTGAACATCATGGAAGATGAAGACGGACTTCAGGGAGGGAGGTCTCTCCACGTATCATATGGATCGACAAAGCCGGGATGTAACAAACGCATTGCACAAATGCAATATCATCCATGGCTCATTGTCCCTCCAGAAGAATTAAGTGTGTTCATTATGCCAGTCAGAGGAAATCTATTCCGACACAGAGTAGGATTTATCATAGATTCTGAGTGGCTGAAGAATCGCATCCGCTCAATCAAGAAGTCTTATGGTCTTCTCGATGAGAATATATACAATCCTCACATCACTGTGAGCGTTGGTACGAAAATACCGGCCAAGTTGTCGAAGCCAAACTTCGCCATCGTGATTATTGGTGAACAAACGTTGCCATATGTAACCAAACACGTACAAGAAGAAATATCGAATAGAACATCGGCATATGCATAATAAAAGAAGTCTGGTGGACAAATGTCCACCAGACTCTTTATTTTTTTCATAAAGTTATAAAATATATATTACTAATAAGGAATAGAATATAGATAGATAAATAAATAGGAGTATCGCATGTCTTCTATACTTGGTAAGGATATTACTTATATTACTGTTACTAAAAATTATACAAATAATTATGTTATTTGTGAAAATGGTAATACCATCATTGATGTTGATACAGAATTTTTATCATGGTGTGATAACAAAGTATTAGAAGAATTTATTATCCGGAGAACTGAAATTTTTAATCGAAAAGATATTTTTACTAAATATGGATATATACTACCCGATATAAATAACATTGCTTGTTATAAAGTTGAGATGGTAGTAGAATCAACTTCATTAAAATATTTTATTAAAACTGGCGAGATTGATAAAATGCGAGTGATACGTTTTGATATTAAAAATATGCCTAATGTAATTGATATTTCTGATATTAATAAATTTATTTTACAAAAATATAAAATTACTACCGATGATGTCGAGAATATTTATTGTATATATAATACGAAAACTTATCCGTATAAAACTATGATGGTTAAAAAAGAAATAGCAGATGAAATAAATAAACTTAAAAAGTTTAAAAGATTTGAATGTGGAATAGTAGCACATCCTTATAGTAGAGAAGAGGTCATTCCTTTGTTTATTAATGAAGATTATAAAAATAATGAAGAGTATATTTCATTATCTAAATATATTGAAGATTTTAAGAAAACTAATAAGAAATACAGATTTTATACATGGGTATATTCTTGGTGTGTTTCTTGTTCTAAGTTTTTAAAACTGTTAAACCCTAAGAATCTTTTTAGAAAATAGATTATTATGCTTGAATTAATAGTAGATTACTTAAAATCAAATATAGTTGCTAGTGGTCTTATTGTAGGTTCAGTGTCCGGTTTTCTACTATATATAATAAAAGGTATTCCAAAAGCTACATTTGATACTTTTTTAAAATATTTTTCTGTATCATTGACTGTAAGAAATGATGATCCTATATTTAGTGATATAGCAAATTATGTAACAAAACTAAGAAATAATGTAAAACATTTTCATTATTCTAATGATAAATATGAATTTAATGAAATAATTTATTCTGTAGATAGTAATAGAATTGTTACTATAAATAGAATTACTGAAAATAATCAAATAAGTTGGGGTAGTGGTAAGAATAAGGTAGAGACGATTATCATAAAGTGGTATCTCACAAGAAATACAAAGCTAATAACAAAGTTTGTAGAACAGTTAAAATTATCTAATGAAGATAGTAAAATGATAGATGTTTATAGTAGAAGTAATGATTATTTCGAAATCATTAAAAAGAATAAGAGAAGTATAAATTCTATTTATCTTAATGGTGATATATTAGATAATCTTTTGAGTGATATAAAATTATTTATATCTAGTGAACAAAAAGAATGGTATGTAAAGAGAGGTATTCCATATCACAGAGGATACTTGTTTTGGGGTCCTCCTGGAACTGGAAAATCATCTTCTATATTAGCTATCGCTTCTCATTTTAACTTACCTATATTTTATTGTAATTTTAGTAACATACGTAGTGTTTCTGCATATAACAATAAAATGAAAATTGTAGTTTTAGAAGATGTTGATACTTTGAATATTGGCAATAAGCGCGATAGTACAGACGATGTTGACAAACGCATATGCGATGATAAATCCAATGTTCCTCCTGAGCATAAAGATAACAATAATGTTACACTTGTCTCTTTTCTGTCTTTAAGTGATGTGTTAAATGTTTTAGATGGTATCATTGCTCCAGAAAATTGTATTGTGATTATGACATCTAATCATCCTGAAGTTCTTGATAGTGCACTTATTAGACCTGGTCGTTGTGATGAAGCTATTAAGTTTGATTTATTAGATCAAAATACCGCAGATAGAATGAAGAAAGATTTTGATATGGATGACCTTGATGTGATAACTCCTATTTCGGCAGCTGCTTTACAAAATGAACTTCTTAAAGCAAGAAAAGTTCTATAATAAATGGCATGCAGAGGAGAATAACTCATGATACCTACAAAATTTTATAAAAAATATTACGATTAATAATATAGAAATATAGAAGGACATGATAAACAAGCAGTTAAAATGACATTATACTGTTTTACTTGTACTAAAATTCTTTATTCTTATTCTGTTCAGTGTGCACTTGTTAGAAACAAAATGTATAATACAGAAGATTTACATTGGGTAGATTCTATTATTGGTATATCTAAATGCCTTAGTATAAAAAGAATAGCTAGGTTTAATGAAAAATATAGAGTAAGTAGATTTCTAAGAAAGTATGTTAATAATAGACTCAGGATGATACAACGACACGAATAATCACTTTCCCAAAAGGACTACCATGTCAACGAAAGATGAAAAGTTACATGTACTAACGTGCTGTTTTAACCCAGAGAATTATAAAGTTCGATATAAGTTGGATCATGACTTTACTGAATATCTTAAAGATTTCCCTAATGTTATTCATTATAAAATCGAACTGGCATTTGGCGATCAGGAGTTTGTAACAACATCTATTGATAATCCTAACCATATGCAATTACGTACAAATACTATTCTCTGGTATAAAGAAAACTTGTTAGAAATTCTACGTAAATCAAAATTACCTAAGGATTGTAAGTTTGCATGGATGGATGCTGATATTACTTTTAGTAATGTCAATATCATTAATGATACATTATCAGCACTTAATGAAAATAGCATTGTTCATATGTTTGATAAGAAGATTAATCTCGGTCCTGATGAAGAAGAACTTAATAGTAGTACTGGTAGTATTGCTAAGTATATTAACACTAGTAATTTCGGCGGCGCGTCTGGCTTAGCATGGGCAGCAAATAATGAATTTATTAATGCAATTGGTGGACTTATCGATTGGTGTATTATTGGTTCTGCCGACTGGTGTATGTCAGCAGCTATGCTAGATTGTTTATCTGAATTGGAGTATGATAAATATAATGAATACACCAAACCACTACTTGATGCATGGCATGCTAAATTACAGGAAAATGATATTGGTGTAGGATATGTGCATGGTATATGTTATCATCATTTTCATGGTCATAAGAAGGACCGTGGGTATGATTGGCGACATAATATTCTTATGAAACATGAGTTTGACCCTAGTAATGATTTACTTTATTTAGATAATGGACTATTGGATATTAGTGTAAAGAAAATGGAATTACGTAATGAATTGCGCGAATACTTCCATAGTCGCCAAGAAGATAACGATGTCGAAAATATACTACATGTAGTAACTACGGTATTCAATCCATCTGGTTATAATAGTCGATATTTTCTATATAATCAGTTTAAACGATATATGGCTAAATTTAAGAATGTTGTTCTTTATACAGTTGAATTAACTATTGGTGATCAGCATCATGTTGTAACAGATAACTATAATCCGCGTCATTTACAACTACATACTAACAATGTGTTATGGTATAAAGAAAATCTTATTAATGAAGGTATTAAGAAACTAATTCCTGCTTCAGCTAAAAATATCGCATACTTTGATGCAGATATGGCGTATTATGATGATAATTGGCCTATGTACATTGTTGATAAACTGAAAGAGTGTGATGTTGTACAATGCTGGTCGTCTTTGGATTTCTTAGATGAAAATTATAATGTATATAAAACACGTAATAGTTTTATGTCAGATTATATGTCTGGTCTGCGTCCATCTTTGGATAATCCATTGGGTCCTCCTGGTCTAGCATGGGCAATGACACGCGAAGCTTATGACAAGATTGGGAGAATTTATGATAAAAATATTGTTGGTGCTAATGATAGGGATTTCTGCCATATTCTTGTTAATGAACATTACCGAATGCCAGAAACATTGAATGGATATGATGAACTTATGAGATATAACAATATTGTACGTGCTGCTAATCTATCATACGGATATGTCGACTTGGTCGCAATGCATTATTTTCACGGACATACAAAAGACCGTGGATATGGTGTACGAGATTCCATCTTAAATGACATTGATATATCACAAGATCTTAGTTATGATGAGAATGGGCTTCTTCAGATAGTTAACAATAAAGACCATATCTACTTAAAACTAAAGAAATACTTCGATTCTCGTAATGAAGATGTAGGACATGTGGTAAAAGACGCTGCTGCTGAATAAACTCATAGAGAATCAGAAGTTATCGCACGAAGTGTAAGAGACTGGTGCGTGCGCACCAGTCTCTTATTACATTTTATTTAAACATAAGATCATATAAATATGAATAATAGACTCTATTATAAAATTATTCTAAGATAGAAGTGTTCGATTGCACGTGCCTGGAAAACACGCGTCTCAGCAGTGATGTGGCAATTGGCCTACAACAAGCACATCATCTAACGTACCAGGCAATCGAGTAGGTGCTCACCATAATGTTGAGATTTTGAGCACTCAACTTTTTGAAGAATTAAACCAGAAGGATCAAAAAATGCAGATCAAAGAAGCAATACATAATCTATTTTTCAATGTGTTGAAATTAAAAGAGAATGATACTTTATGGTTAGAATTTGATAATCCTTCTGTTGGTAGTCTTATGGTTAATACTATTAAAAATTTTAAACAGAACACAAATTTTAAAGTAAATTATGTTGATGTACAAGCTGATATTCTTAGATTATCTATATCTAAAAGTAATATTGAAGAAAGAGAATTTGTCGATGAGATGATGCGTAAGATGAAATTGTGTAATAAATATATAAGATTTGTTGACGATGGTGCTATTAGTCATTTTTGTTCTTTATATGAACAGTTCGGTATTAAAGAACTTGTTGGTAAAAGAAGAATGTTAATGTCTGAAGTTACTCGATATAGAGTTAATAATCTCAAGTGGGTAGTCTCTGTAATTCCCTCTATACCATTAGCAAATTTTTATAAATGTGATTTTGATGAATTTTCAAAGATGATTATTGATGGTATTAATTTGAATTATGCAGAACTTGAAAAGTATGCAACTCCACTTATAGATATCTTAAATCAAAAAGGTAAAACTGTTCGTATATATAGCGATGCTCGATTTACTGATCTTACATTCAAGCTATCTGGAGCTGGCACTGAACTTTGTGCTGGTAAGATCAATATCCCAGACGGTGAAGTATTTACATCTCCTGAATTAAATAGTGTCAATGGTACAATTATGTTTGGCCCTAGTTACTATAATGGAGAATTCTTTAAATATATTTATTGTGAATTTAAAGATGGTGTTTGTTATAAATCTCTTGCAGAAAGTGAAGAGCGTACAAATGCTTTAAATAAGATTCTAGATGTTGATCCTGGAGCAAGAAAAGTTGGTGAATTTGCACTTGGGTTAAATACTAAAATCACTAAGTCGACAGGATTTGTTTTGACTGATGAAAAAGTATTTGGATCTATACATCTTGCTTTAGGTAAAGCTTATGAAACTATGTCGGATAATGGGAATAGATTGGCCAATCATTGGGACCTTGTTCACAATCAACAATTAAGATATGGTGGCGGTGCCCTTTATATCGATGGTGTTCTTATAAGAAAAGATGGATTATTTGTTCCAGAAGAACTTACACCTCTAAATACTTTATAATGAATGGCTATTGTAGAGGTACCAACTAAAGATTTAATGGAACTTAGATTACATACACAAGTTATGATACATCCTGGCAATGCACTTGGTATTAAGAGTGGCGGAATAGCAGATGCTTTTGAAAAAGAATATCCTAATTCTTTTGATATGTATAAAACAGGTGGATTTGTAGAAGGTACTTTTAGAGTAGGAACCGTTCTTGAAACTATAGAGAAAAATCATGTTATTCTTCATCTCATTACGAAAAATCATTATGGCGATGTTATGTCATATGACGATCTTAGAGTGTGTCTTAATAACTTAAAAGACTATTTGTTAGATAATTCATTTATAGATAGATCAAAATATGTTTGTTGTATTCCTATTCTCGGGTGTTATAATAATCAATTAGATACAGATACTGTTGTTAAAATGTATTATGATATTTTAGATGATATACCAAATATAATTCAATTATGTAGACAACCAGAAAGTTATAATAGATTTCCTCAATATCTTGGTCTTTGTGGTCATATACGATTTAATAATAAGAAACTATTAAAAGTTGAATTATCTACTTTTATAAATAATGTATTTCCTACAGCACTTAAAGCCATAGTGATAACAGATACGAATAATGATTTTAATAGAACAGTCGAAGACGTTGTTGATGAACTTAATATAAAACTTATTAAAGTACCAACAGATTTTAAACAATTTAAAAAGAATGGTTTTTATATTAGAAATTCTATTATGTTTAATATTTGTACAGCATTCTTATCTATTAATAAAAACAAATTCTATTCGTCTTTATCTTACTTTTTAGAAGAGAAGGTTGTTAAGTATAATAGAAACTGTGATGATCTCAGAGTTATTAAAAAATATAATGAACCAGATCTTTTTGTTCCAGATAGAAAAGTCTTTATTAATTCAAACATATATTACTAATCTGAACAAACAAAAGGAAAGATTGTATGGATTTCGGAGAAGATTCTAATTTCGATTTTAAATTATCTTCGGATGTAGCAAAAGGTGTTGTTATAAATAACAATAATTCCATTGGTCAATCCCATACTTTTGAATTAACATCATCTAAAGACAGTAAAGAACTTATATTACGACCCATTAAAGATTTTACAACTCCTAAACGTATCTATGGTAGAGATCTTATTGTAAAGAGAGATCGTGTTTTAAATAAATATAAGTCTACAACGACGACTCTTGGTGTATTGGCGGTTGGTGAAAAAGGAAGTGGTAAGTCACTTCTCCTCCAGATGATTAGTATTCTGGCGTGGGAAAGATACCAACTCAATACAGTTGTTATTGCAGACGATAGTTTAACGTATAATAAGGCTGGTGAATTATTGCTTGATTATATTTCTAAGTTACCCCCATGTGTTATCATTATCGACGAATTTGAAAAGATATTTAACATTTATGATCAGAAACGACTTCTTACACTCATGTCTGGTTTGTATGCTACTCGAAAGATTTTCTTATTATCTGCTAATGATAAAAATCGTATTGATCAACATATGCTCAATAGGCCTGAAAGAATTCGATATTATTATCAGTTTAGTGGTGTTGGTGAAGATTACATTCGTGAATTTTGCGAAGAACGACTTAATGATAATATCTCTGATAGAATTAATAAGAATGAAGAAATTAATGATATTGTTTCTATTGCAAAAACATTTAGTGCATTTAATCACGACATGTTGCAGGCGCTTGTTGAAGAGATTAATGAGTTTAAAGAACCTGCATATACAGCAGTTAAGTATCTGAATATTAATCCTGAAAATGCTAATAAAATGAAATGGTCTATTGGTATATTCGATAAAGACAATAAACCATTCCAAGCTGTTAATCCTAATGTTCATACAAAACATCCTCTTGATATTGAAAATTTAATGGTTAGTTATTCTGATGGTAATAGTCCTTGGAATAGTATTGTTTTGACATCTGCTGATTATGTTGATGCTCAGAATGAAAATACTATTTATGTATACAAACAAGGTGATGTGACTGTTAAGTTTATTAAAGTTGAAGATAAAATTGTTGATTATTTAACCGGGACAATTCAAACAGGAGAAAAGAAATGATAGCTTTAAAATCGACAGTTGGAAATGTTTATATATTAGAAAGTATTGGTATTATTAAACAGCTTAGTACTTTTAAAAATGGTAATGAAATACGTATTCAGGTCGTATTAGATAATAAGCATATTCCTATTAATGATAATCCGTGTACTATTGATATTGATTGTGAAGATAGTAATGAAGTGAGATCTACTCTTGATATATTATTTGCTCATGCTGATAATAGTAACGATATTACGGATATTATCTATAAGTGTTCAGGAGATTTACAAGTTACTACTAATAACGTGGTTACTGGCGGAACTGGCCTCACTGGATGTGATATCGGTAGTGGTAGTAGTACTACATTTATCGATATGGGTAATTCTGGTATTAAAGAAAGCGATAGCGAAGGACCTACGTTTCTCAAAGGACTGGATAATTATCACTTTAATTTCTCTATCGTATTAGATGAAAATATTATTAGTAGTATTACAACAACTCCTAATTTTAGACAAGAATTTATAAATGGCGATGATGATATTATTTGGAACATGTCTGCGGATAACGATAAAGTTAATATGAGTATTTCTGGGACAGAATTTGAAATACAACTCAGTTCTATCAATATAGGTGTACATAAACTCATTAGAACTATTAGAAATGAATTGATAAAGATGTTTACTGAGTTTAATAATGCTGAAGTAATTATTTTATCAAATGATAGTGGAAATAATCGTATTATTGATCTTTCACCATATTCTACTAAAGCATGCTTAGTACTGAAGTAATTATTTTATCAAATAAAGAAGATATTGAAAAAGTCATAGAAGATGTCAAACCACTTATTATAGAAAGTATAAATAGTATTAAATCAAGAGAATATGGTGAAATGTTTGTTTTGAGTGAAGACAGAATTATAACTATAATTAAAATGAATACATTGGTTATCCTAAAGAACAAGGACAATAATGATATTATCGGTTATGCTTCTATTATTAAACTTGAAGCATTCAAAGATGCTATTTTTATTAATGATATTTTTGTTAGATATGAATATAGAGGACGACGTTATGGTCACTTATTAATGGATGAAATAATTGATGAATTCAGAGATAGTTGTTCAAATATTATCCTTAATTCTGATATTGATAATTATATCGCAAACAGATTCTATAAAAAGTTAGGATTTGAAATAACAAATTATACACAACGTTTAAAACTTTTGCCATGAATATGGGTACTACCTGGGTAATTCCAGGTAGTACCATTTTTAATTCAATATCATTTTAAGTATATATTACTTTATTGGTCAAATCTTGACTAATTTTGTTTCTCCTTTTGAAAGGACATCACATGTCTCTGAACGATTCTAAAGTTGCCCCCGGTATTCCGTCTTTTATTGTTTCTACCCAGCGGCGGGCACCTGAAGTCCAGACGATCATTGCTGCCAAAAATGCTCCTACGATTTCGTTTTATTTCTGTGGTGGTACTGGCATCAATACTTACAATCGTGTTTCGATGTTGCTTCCCGAATCTGCCCATATTCAGATCTTCGATACTGCCGATAAATCGAATCGCATCGACACCAATATCGATGTTACGATTCTGACGCCGGCCGCCGTCGGTTCTGGCGGCGATCGCAATGAAAACAGCCGTACTATCGCCGCTGCCTTGTCTGAAGTCGACCACGTGAATGAAGACATTGCATTTGTCGTTTTCGGCAAGTCTGGCGGTTCTGGCTCTGTGATCGGTCCGTTGTGGGCCAAAGAACTGCATCGTCGCGATCAGAGCATTCGTATTATCGGCATTGCCATCGCCGACCACGAATCCTCGCAGCAGCATTCCGACAACATGAAGGGTGCCACTAAGTCGCTGATTAGCATCTGCGAAAAGAATGGCATTTCTATTCCGCTCATCATCTACGACAACAAGTATGGGCGGAATATCGTCGACAAGGAAGTCACCAATCTGTTCAAGATGTTTCTTCAGATTTTCACGACGCAAATCAACGAGATCGATCCGTCTGATTTCCTGAATTTCATCGCGCACAAGTCGACGACGCCCGGCATCAAGTGCCTGAATGTGCGATGCACCAATTCAAACGAGATCGTCAGCTCTGCGATCCAGGAAGATTCTGATGTCTATGAATCCATTCTGACTATCATCGGTTCTACCGATGCAGAGTCCGAGTTCAAGCAGGTGTCGGCGACCAGGTCGTTCAGTGGCATCTTCGAATCTCCTGATTTCCCGTCTATTCGTCTGGCCATTTCCGAATTTTCTTCAAAGTTCGAAGAGCTGGCCAAGGAGACCGAAGATCATCTGAATTCGCTTAAGCAGGCCAAAGCCGCTCAGAACAAAGCTTCGGTCTGGAAAGTTTCCGGCGACGAAGATGACCTGATCTCATAAGTATCAGTGTCTTCGCTTAGGGGGAGGTTTAATCAGACCCTCCCCCTTGTGTGTTGGTTATTATTAGTATTATTTTACCATAATGGGACTATCTTATGAAAGATATTAGAATTCCTTAATAAGGAACTTTAGTGTCTTATATCCATATCTTTATTATCAAAACCAAAACTCAACGAGGTGATTAGCTCTTTGCCAGAGAGCTTACAGAGTAAGGAAGGAATGTACGGATGAAGAATTTTTGGATCAAGCATCCTAATCCTATTGGTCTTGTTATAGGTATTATTATTGGTATTGTTATTAATGTCTTTTTCTATTCCGACATTTTATTTATTAAACTTATTAATGCCCAAATTGTTGATCCTTCTTTTAGAATTGTAAAAGAAACACATCCAATCGAACCATTTAGTTATAATGATAAATTCAAGACAAAAAGTAACTTGACTTTCTTAACAGTTGGTGGTATAAATGAGAATATTCTTAATGATCGAGAATATACTTTGGCCGATGTACCAGCTAGTCAGAGAAAAGATATTAAAGCTTTAGCAAATACCGTTTATTACGAAGCTCGTGGTGAAGAACGAACTGGTAGAATTGCTATTCAATATGTTGTGAAAAATAGAGCTGCTCAACTTAATAAATCCTATTATGATATTATTCATCAATCAGCGGTTATCAAGAAAAATAATGGAAAAAGTGTACGTATTTTTCAATTTTCATATCTCGGCAACAAACACACAGGAGGGATCAAAGAACCAGAAGTGATGAAACAGATTATCTCTGATATCATACATGTTGAAAAAAATCCTACAGGTATATTTAAAAATCCAATCGGAAAAGCAACGATGTACAACGATACAATTCCACAATCGTGGAAAGGACATGTTGTCGTTGTAGCAACACTAGGCGCTCACAAGTTTTGTTATCCTAAAAGAGAAGCTTGATTATGAACATAGCGATGAGATCAGCCGTAATGGCTGATCTCATCATATTCTTATTTTTTCATTGTTAATACAAAAATATATTACTTAATTGTATAGTTAGTAACCCATCACACAAAGAGGATACGATGGATAAGACCAACATTCAGATCACCGTTGCTGGAGGGTCTATTACCAATGTCAATGCGGATAATCCTGCGCTGATCGGCGAAGTCGTTATCACCGATGTTTCGAAGGAGCTTCCCGTTCATTGTATCTTCGAGAACGACGTCGAGAAAACCGATGTCGCTGCACTGATCACCAGTCTCAGTGCAGCTTCTGATGAAGAAGTCATTGCCGAAGCTGCTCCGCAGACTGAAGTGATTTCTGCCGAAGTCGATGTCGAAGAAGAAGAGGAAGTCGCCGAGTAATACGGATTCGATATACAGGAGAAAGGATGTCCTTTCTCCTGTATATTTATCTTATTTTTTATAATTTTAGATACTCTCATTACTGTTGTGACTGTTCATATTTTAAATAACTGAAGTATAAATACATCAATGACACTAGCTTATATTTACTTGTTTTTCAATGAAATTTGATATCATCGGATATCTATATTCTTGTATTTATGAATAAACTATATTTTGAAATTTAAATATTTCTGAGTCGGATTATACTATGAATTTTTACTTGTTTTTTAAAGGAACGGTCAGGAAAATGACTTCAAAAACTATCTTTACAGACCCGCTTTCAGTCGATGTGTGGAATCGCACATATCGATATGGTGACGAACCAACTGTGGATGATACTTTCAATAGAGCTGCTATTCATTGTGCTAATATAGAAAAGAATCAACAATTAAGAACAAAGTGGACTAAGAAATTTAATTCTATTATGACTAATTTTGGCTTTGTTCCAGGTGGTCGTATCTTAGCAAATATTGGAACTAAATTTACAGGTACATCCTTACATAACTGCTTTATTAGCCCTCTTATAAAATTCGATGTTGATTCTATTGAAGGTATTTATACGACACTTATGCATCAAGCAATGACTCTTAAATCAGAAGGTGGTTGGGGATTTAATTTTGGCGTTTTTGGCCCTCGCGGTCGTCATATTCGTGGTTCTGGCGCCGAATCTCCTGGTATTGTTTCTTGGATGGAATTATTTGATAAATCTTCAGATGTTCTCACTCGTGGTTCTGGAAATGATTATAAAAATTCAGATGTTAAGAAGAAGATCCGTAAGGGCGCTCAGATGGCTATTTGTCCTGATTGGCATCCTGATGTTATTGAATTTATTGTTGCTAAACAGACTCCTAATTATCTAACTAAGTTCAATATGTCGGTTGCACTATCGAATGAATTTATGGAACGATATACTACTATAGAAATTAAGAAAGAAGTTATCAATAGTTATAACGATCTAATCAAATCTGTTCCTCAAGATGAAGTTCATGACGAAGTTGTTTCCTTATATATCGATAGAATTGAACAGTTAGAACGTGATATTAATACATCAAATATTTGGTTATTGGAATATCCTGATACAAAATTTGATAAGTATAAAACTGAATGGGATGGTAATCTTAACAAGTGGAAAGCTGCTGGATATCCTGTTATAGTCTATAATGAAACTACAGTTATTGAACTTTTTGATATCATTACAGAAAATACATATAAGCGTAATGAGCCTGGTATCCTATTCTTAGACCGTGCTCAACAGTTAAATACATTCTGGTATGGTGATAATATCTTTGCTTCCAACCCTTGCGGTGAACAGTTGATGTCTGATGGTAATGTTTGTAATGTGGGAAATACCAATGTTGCTGCTTTTTGTGAATTCGATGGTACTAAGTTTGTATTTAATAGAGATAAATTCATCGAGGCTGTTAAGACAAGTGTTAGATATCTTGATAACATTATTGATGTTGCTAAATATCCTCTCCCTGAATATGAAAAGAATTCCAAAGAAAAGCGCCGTATTGGAACTGGTCTGTTCGGTATTGGTTCTGCTTTATATCTATTAAAACTTAAATATGGTTCTAAAGAAGCTATTGCTTTTTGTAATAGTTTCTGTAGTGATTATGCAGTTGCTGCTTATGAAGCATCTATTGATCTTGCTGTAGAAAAAGGTATGTTCCCTCTTTGTAATCCGTTGGAACATGCAAGTGGTATTTTTATAAATAGACTTAATCTCAGTAAAGAATATATGGAAAAATTACTTAAGCGTGGTATTCGCAATAGTGCAGTTCTTTCATTCCAGCCTACTGGAAATGGATCTTCTTTTGCTAATGTTGTAAGTAGTGGTATGGAACCAGTTTTCAGTAAAGAGTATGATCGTTGGGTTATTATGGATGTTATTCCTGAAGATATTAAAGATGTTACTCCAAACTTCTTTAAGAATGAATTCTTTGAAACTTCTATGTTTAAATTTGAAAAACGTGGCGATGACGATGTGTTGGTCGGTACTTCTAAAAACGGTAATAGTTATATGATTGATAAAAATCGTGGATTGACTATGAAGTATGCTTGTAAAGATTTTGCTATTCGCTTATTGGACGACTATGGTATTCGTGATCAATACGAAGATGTTTTAGTTACTGCTGAGGATCTTACAGTTCAAGAACATATTGATATGCTTTCTGTATTTGCATATTGGGTTGATAGTTCTATCTCTAAGACTATTAACGTTCCTAATGATTATCCTTATTCTGATTTTAAGAAAGTTTATCTTGAAGCATTTAAAGGTGGTAATATCAAAGGATTGACAACATATCGTTCTGGTACTATGATGGCTGTTCTTGAGACTTCTAGTAATAAAGAAATTATTGTTGAAGATGAAATCGTTGAAGAAATGAAACTAGCCGATACGCTCCCTGCCGCTCGACATGTTGTAAATTCTGAAGGTAAGAAGTGGTATATTCATATTACTCTTGATGAAGATAATAATCGCCCAGTAGAAATATTCGTCGATACAAATGCCCGTGAGAAAAATATTAAGCATTCAACAACTACTGTTATTAGTCAATTATTAGCATTTGCACAAGAAAAAGGTGTTCATGCCTCTCAGATAGAATCTATTCAACAGAAGATAGATAATACTACAGCTTACGTACATAAATTATGTAAAGTTCTTTCACTTATTCTTAGACATGGTATTCATATTAAAAATCTTGTTAAAGAGCTTGATAAAATCGATTGTGATCTAGGGTCGACCATTTTCCATATTAGAAAAATCCTTAGTTCTTATATTAAGGATGGTGAAAAAGTTGATGGTGAGTCGTGTCAGAATTGCGGCTCTACTATGATTGTTTATGAAGATGGTTGTAAAACATGTAAGAACTGTGGTTCGAGTAAGTGCGGCTGATCTGATGATCGGTATAGGATGGGCAATTGCCCATCCTATACCATATAAAAAATTTATAGATATATATTACATGTTTGAAACATCTAAAAAATATCTTAAAAACAATAACTACTATTGAGACAATACCATCATGGAGGATTAAAATAATGGAAGATCTAGATATCGTAAATGAAGCTACACTCAGGATAAAAATATCTATATTTAAAGCTAATATTGTAATATTAGAAAATAGTAATATACCTGATGATGTATATTGTTTTCTAACGGATGATGAACATCCTGTCAACCAAACATCTTATTTGAAATATATAATTAGACAAATAGTTGATATAGCTGATATGATTCTTATAACACACGACGGGAAAGTTAATTATGAACTCTTACGTGAGTTAAGAAAAGATAATATTAAAATAGGACCTGGAGAGAAAGATAGTTTTGGTTGGTTAACTGGAGTTATTTATACCAAAAAAGGAAAAATAGTATACGGTTAATGATTAAACAATAGATGAGGGTATGGAGCATGTGCTCCATACCCTCATATCTTTTTTATAAAAGTGCATTTCCGTTTTAAATAGATATATATTACTTTATTGACTTAAAGGTATTAATTTACCTATATCCTTTCTAGGAGATCGGATCATGTTGAAGATTATCATGAGCGTGATGGTCGCCATTACGTTAAGTGCTTGCGCTGCTCAGCAAGAGTCGCCCAAGACTGTCAAGCAGGAAAAGTCTGAGGAAGTCATTCAGGCTATGCCTGATTGGGTTAAGAACCCTCCGACGGGTGAAGGTTATGTGTTCGGTATCGGAAGTGGCGTCTCTGCTATTTCCAGCTATGCTCGGGAACGAGCTATTCACGATGCCATCTTGGATCTTGCTCGTCAGCAGGATTCTGAGATGACCTCGAAACAGCGTGAGTATATTTCCGAAACCGGAGACGAAACACACCGCAAAGCAAACTCGACATCCGATCGTGCATCGACAATGACCATCAAGCGGATGGTCGGAGCTTTCTCAGTCATTAAGACTGAGTTCTATTCGATGCCGAATGGAAACTTCAAGGTATATGCTCTTGTCAAGTGCGAACTTGGCAACGGCGATACCGTCGATACCAACAAAGCTGCTACTGATACAGTGACTGAACAGAAGGCCAAGGAGGCACATCAAAATGAAGATCCTGACGCGTCGAAACAACCGGAAAATGATCCGCCTGCTGCGCAGCCTCAAGTATCTAGTGACGATAGTCCCGATACTGGTCATCTTGTTCCTCATAAAAATAAGTACCAGGTCATCTCTGGTCCTGTGAACAACGAACCGCCACCTCCTGTGGCAGATCCACTTCCTCCCGTGAAGCGATTGGCCCTTTAGATCTGATCAGATGGTCAGAGAAGGAGTAAATCATGCGTGTATTACTATCTCTGATCCTTATGATCGCCTGTGGTTCTGCAATGGCCGAGACACAGTATACCACCGAGAATGGTACTTATACTCTCGGTGACAATGACACCAAAGCGCAGGCCCAAAAAGCCTGCATCGAAAATGCCAAACAGTCGGCTATAGAAAAGGCCGGTGTATTCGTGAATTCGAATTTTCAAGATCGGAAACACGAAGGAGAAGAAGGATACAAAGAATCATCTTCTGTGTCTCTGAGCTCTATTTCTGCTGGTATTGTTTTGGCAGAAGTTCAAAGCCAGTCTATGATGATCGAACCATCGGGTCATCAGGTTACGAACTGTGTAGTTCGTGTCGGAATTGATCCCGAAGAGATCAAAAAAGCATCTACTACTGCTTCTGTTAATACAGATCAGTTGAAGAAGCTGAATGAAGAAGTTGCTGCTCTGAAGATGCAAATCGCAGAGCAGCAAAAGAAACAAGCTGACAATCAGGTACCTTCCAATGTTTCTCAGAACACTCAGACTACGGCCGTTAGTGTTCCTCGGATCGTTGACGAGGATAAGGTTGTTTACACATATAGTCCCGCACCGCCTCAGGTTGTGTATGCGCCCCCTCCAGGATATGTGGAACGACAGACTTATACCTTACAGCCCCCTCCTCCCGTTCGTCATCAGGAGAGAGTCTTCTATATTCATCCTCAGACGGTACCGTATGGCTATTATCAGACGGTACCGTATGGCTATTACCAGCGGAGTGTTTCTTATGGTGGATGGGGTGGAGCTAGGAGGTTTCATTAAGGGTAGGGACTGTGGTGCATGTGCACTACAGTCCCTCTCTTTTATTTTTTTCTATTAAATTTGAAATATTTAATATTTAAAGAGATGATATAGAAATACTGAAAGGTGATTTCTAATGTCAATTATCATTTCTGACTATGATATTGTTTTAGGATGTCATATTAATCAACCTGTTATTTATTTTACACCCATACAAATAAAAACAATGAGAGAAAGAATATTTAAATTAGATCAGACTGATTTTTCTAAGTTGTTAGGAATGAGTAGAACTTCTATTTGCCAATGGGAAAACGATAGACGATATTGTTGTTATAATACTTTAATATTATTAAATATGATTTATAGACTTTATTATAATGACATCGACAAGGTTAAAAATGCTATAAAAGTCATTAATAATTATAAGAATAAAAAGAAATATGCTAAAGATCTTATTAATAAAATATTAAATGATAATAGTTTATCTCATATACAATTAAATAAGTACATGTATAATTTTGATATTAATAATAGTGCTGTTAGAACATGGTCTAATTCAAAACACGAACCTCGTGGTAGTGCATTGATATTATTAACTATGTTGGATATTTATGGTATTGATTTTATCAACAACACTCTCAATATAAGGAAAAATTGAGGATATGTCAGAGATGTATGAATCTACTAAAATTTCTCAAAACAAAATTGTAGAAATTATTAGAGAACTTTTTACTTATGGAGAATTGTGTGTCGATAGAGACGATAATATTCATAATCTTAGAACTCACAAAGTCTATAAATCTTTTGGATCTTCGTCGGCATATATGACATTTTCTTATAGTAAAGATGGTATTGGAAAAATAAAGTTTCCTAAAAGATTGGTTGTCTGGATGCATTATAACGATATGAATCCTCCACCGGACAATAAAGTTATTTTAACACACAGTACTGAAAAGAATGATTTTAGATATAGATATATGTTTTTAGATAATGATTCTGGTGTAACGAAGAAAAGAGCTTTGACAGAAGAACAAGTTCTTAGATATAGAAAGGCATATAGTGAAGGAACTATGTCTCTTGGTGAAATTACTCTAGTTTTAAGTGATGTATTAAAGAAATCTGGTGTTGAATCTATGTTACGTGGTAAAACATATAAAGATTATCAAATATTCCCTACTCCGGTTAAAGAAACAAAAATAACTCTTAATAGACTTGTTAGAGAAAGAAAAGCTACTAAGAAAATAGTACATTATGTATCTGATGATCTTGTATGTGTTACAGATATACCATATGAAACACCATCACCAAATTCTCTTAGACAGATCATTATTTATCATATGCATTTTGTTAAGAAAGTACCACTTGTATATGTTGCAGAAGTTTTTCATTATGAATTAGATTTTACAAAAGAACAATACGAAGCATATCAAACTGAACATTATGCAAATGATATTAGAAAAGTTAGAGTAAAATATGGTAGAAGAAAAGATGTCTGTGAAAGATATAAATTACTTTAGGCGTGGATATAACAAGAGACGCCGTATGGGGCGTCTCTTGTTATATTTTTTATCATTTTATAGTTTTAGTCGTATGAGGAAACTGTCATGTTTAATAGGTCTCTTATATATCACACATGTGAGTTAGAAAAGACAAATATAAATTACATACAACCTAGTGACATTGATGTATTTGGTACTGAATCTTATATAGAAACAACAAACACACATTTATCTGGACATATTGAAAGATCAAATCATATCCTAAAACACATTGATAATTTTATTGAAGAAATAGAATCAAATATGTCGAAAAAACAATTTAGTGAAGAAAAATTCAAGTTATTGAAAACAAAGAAAAATACATTAAAATGTAATGATCTATTATCTGGATTACAAGAATCATTTAAGTTAGTAAATATTACAAAAAGTATTTTAAATATGCCTATTTCTAAAAGTGAAGAAGATTTGAAAAAGTTAATTGATAAAATAAAGAATATAAATCTTAAGATGTTTACTTCTGTTGAAAAAGATCATGGACGATATTACATCATTGTTCCTAATGATAAAATCAATAAAGTATCTTCTGGTAAAGATGTTACCTATACCTCTTTAGGATATTCAAAATTATTTATTTCTAAAATTACTGATGGAAATTATAAAAATATATTGACATCTCTTATTAATTTAAAATCTGATTTTGAAAATGTTACTAAGAAATATGAATCTTCAGATAAATCTAAATATGCTAGAGCGCATCATTTTGCAGTATATGAACTCTACAGATGTAATCTTGAAAGAAGTTGGTATTATTATTTTGATAATGCTTTGGCCATTGCTAAGACGATAGTAAAAGGAAGTTATATTTAAATTACATATTAAATAATTTAAACATTATACGAAATGTAGTAGAAGAAAAGGTATAGATATATGACAACACATAAAGAATTTGTTGATATTATTAATGATCTATCAAGTTTTATAACAACATTATTAGAAACAAAAGACACTAGCACTAAGAATGATATTAATTATGTTTATATTACTAGTTTGTTTTATGATACAATATTAACTCATTTTAAAACACATCTAGGTAATTTTTATAAGATTGAATTTAAAGAATTTAATGATGGCTTAGATAATCATAGACAATCAGATAATATAAATATTAGAGATAGTATTATATATTTCATCAATTTCTATAAAGAACTAAAAGCAAGTAATGAATTTATTACTACTTTAACACATATGGATAATAAACTTATTATATTAATAAGGATTAAAGAATTGGATTATTTGTCTATTTTATAAACTCCAGGAAACACGGAAGAGAAAACATGAGCAATATAGTAGCCAACAACAACAACGTCTTGTCTTTTGACGGAATGTCGAATGTTATTAAGAACGCATTTGATAATTTTAATAATATGATTTCTGATGAGAATGATACTAATTTTAAGATCATTAGTCCTGCAATTATTGATTTTATTAAACGGACTGTTTCTCGTGAAATCGTAAACGGTGTTTTAAATTCATTATCTAATAGAACTATTATTCCGTATGTTATGTTTACCAATATGATTCAGCAAGAATTATCCAAAAATCAGTTACTTAATATTGATAAGACTTTTGTAAATGCGCCTATGACATATTTTATTAAGTTGTACCACGAACTTAATAAAGAATTTAGTAGAGATCCTGATAAAACAAAGGTGGTTGTTGGTTATGGTCCTGATGGTATGTTATGTATTGTTATTACAATAAACTATGCTAATCTGACTGGTATGTAATCTATGAAAGTTTTTCTTGGAGGAACATCTTGTTCAAATTGGCGTAATAAAATTATTCCACTCTTGAAGATAGATTATTTTCATCCTATCGTTAATGACTGGACAAATGAAGCATATCGAAAAGAATTAGAAGCTAAAGAAGAATGTGATTACTTATTGTTTGTTATTACTCCAGAAATGCAAGGTTGTTATTCAATAGCAGAAGCTGTTGATTTCAGCAATAAGAATCCAGATAGACTTATGTTTTGCGTATTAGATAATTACAATGATAAGAAATTTGATGAATTTAATGTACGTTCTTTACGTGCTACTATTAACCTTATTAAAGGAAATGGTGGTAGGATTTTTAATACTCTAAAAGCAGCAGCTGTTTTCTTAAATGATAAAGCAGGAATGCATATACAGGAAGATAGTGATGCCGAATAGATACAATATTGCTATAGATACTGAGTTTTATGAAGATGGGAAAGGTACTGTAAAATTATTATCCATTGGGATGCAAAGACAAGAAGATAGAAAAACACTTTATCTTGTTGTTCCTAATTATGAAGATATCTTGAATAATATTCCTGAAGGTCATTTTGTTCATGAGCAAGTAGCTCCATATTTGTTTGAAGAAGCTCCTACTATTAATTTTAGACATATGACCATTGACATGGAAAATAAACAAAAAATATTTAGAGAAACTATTAAAGAATTTATTGGTGTAAAACAACAGTTTATTGGATATTGTACGGCGTATGACATTGTTGCTTTTAAATCTATTTTTGGAGACTTTGATAATATTCCTTCTACTCTTCCTTATACATTTAAAGATCTAGCATTCTTTATACCGCTTGTTGGTAAAGTTAAAAAAGACTTTGCTCCTGTAAGTAATTATGGAAATCTTCATAATGCTCTTACTGATGCTAAATGGGCACTTGGTGTATATGAAGAAATTTATAGAAACAATTTCAATATTAGAAGCATTATGGATATTGACTGGCGTTAATTGGATGGAGGTGTGGGCAATAGCCCACACCTCCATATTTCATTATTGTATTACCGATATATTACTTAAACAAAGTAAATACATGAGGATGAAAAATGTCTGATATTCAATTTGATCGTGAAAAAGTCACTGCTTTCTTAAAAAAAGTATGGTAAGTTTAATAGAATAAGTCCCATTACAAGAAAGATAGTTGAACGAGGAAAACGAAAAGCGTGTTTCTCGAACTCACTAACATATGCTATTTTAAATTTTGAAGATGTCGGTTACATCGAAGGATTAGTAGGTAGTAATTTTGTTGAAAATCCTTTAGAGAAAGCAAGACTTCATGGTTGGAATGTATTTAAAAATATGGATGTTTTTGAGCATTGTTTTGATAAAACTCCTATTTATTTTGATAAAACATGGACTATCGTGGGCAGTGTAGTGGACTGTTTTACTATGGTGTTGAAATATGTCCTCATTTTGCTCACATGGTTATTGGTTTACAATTCGATAAAGATAGAAGCAAACCTGGTGGTTATTCTGTTTTAACATACGAACCTTTTCTCAATGGAGAATTTAAAGAATCGGAATGGCGACCGTATGGCTATGAAATAATAGAATCATAAGAATATAAGGGGGAATAATATTCCCCCTTAAAACATTGTATAGATTCTTTTTATTAGGAGGATACATGTTTTCTATCCTAAATATTTTTTCTATAAAAGTAGAAGAAACTCCAGGTTCTAAATTTGTTACTCTTTCGAATATACAATCAAATAATTTAAGACGAGATTTTGTTAAGACATTAGGGTCTCCACTTATTGAAAAATATATGTTACATAAAGCAACATATAATAAATTTGTTATTCATAAGTTTTTTATACCAGATCTCTACTATATATTAACTAAGATCTTGCTGACAAAAGGGCATATATATACAACTAGATCACACATTAAGGATCTCTTAAAACAAATAGAATTACATACTTGGTATAAGTCTGCTTTTGAGCCACCAAAATCAGTACCTTTAAATCTAAGTAGATTGTCTGAATTGTCTAGGCCATTACTTCCTATTCAATTGGAAGCATTAAAAGAATATAATTTAAAGATTCCTAAGTTAAAATTAAGAGGTTTCTTACTGGATGCAGCGACTGGTAGTGGTAAATCTGGTATGTTACTTGCTATGGGTTTATGTTCAGAAGCTAAATTCAAAGTTATTATTTGTCCAAAACATACGATTTCAAAAGTATGGGTCGATGAAGAACTTCCAAAGTCTTTTGGTAAGAAGAATAAGTTGAAAGTATTTAGGTCAGATGAACAAGATGAAATCGTTCCTGGTTATGATTGGTATTTTATTCATTATGAAGCTATTGGTAAACTATTACAATTCTTTCATAAACATAAATATCCTTCAGTGTTTATTGGTATAGATGAGTGTCATAATCTTAATGAATTAGGTTCTATGAGAACCAATATTTATATTGAATGTTGTGAAGCATCAAATGCACAAAACATCGTTCCGGCATCTGGTACTCCACTGAAAGCACTTGGTAGAGAAGTTGTGCCATTGTTACAAGTTACAGATCCGTTATTTGATGATTATGCTAAAGATAGGTTCTTAAAAATCTATAGTAGATCGGCAGGATCTGCTGCCCATATCTTACAGAATAGAATATCATTAGTTTCACATACAATTCCTAAGTCTGCTATTATGGGATCTGAAAAACCCATTGAAAAAACTATTTCTATTACATTACCAGATAGTGACAAATATACTTTACCGTTTTTAAAAATAGAGTGTAAGAAATTCTTTATAGATAAAATGACAAAATATGATAAAGAGATGGATGTACATGAAAAACTATTTATATCGGTTATAAGAGATCACGAAAGAACATTAAAATCGAAAGAAGATCTTCATGAGTTTAATGTATATCTCGATTATATTAATAAGATAAAGAAAGGATACGATCCTATTACCATGGGTTTCATGTCTATTTATTGTAATACTTATGAAAAGACTAAGATTATACCCAATCTACCTAAGGATATAAAAGATAAGTTTATTAAATCTAAATCAGTTGTTAAATATGTTAAGATGGTTGTTATGGGAGAATGGTTAGCAGAAATAGGTAGGAAAAGAGTAGAGCTACACAAAGAACTTATTAGACATGCAGGCCTTGATGAAATTGTTAAAAATGCTGAAAAGAAAACTATATGTTTTAGTAATTATGTTGATGCTATTAAAGAAGGTGAAAGATATTTTAAAGAAGCCGGGTTTAATCCTCTTTGTGTTTATGGTGATACGAATGCAGATCTTGGTAATATCATAGATAAATTTAAATCAGACAAAACAGTAAATCCATTATTAGCAACAATACAATCTATGTCTACTGGCATAACTCTCATTGTTGCAAATATTATTATTTTCTTTAATCTTCCATTTAGAGATTATGAAATGGAACAAGCTATTGCGCGAGCATTTAGACTTGGACAAGATACTCAAGTTTATGTTTATAAACTATTACTCAATACTAAAGAAGCCAATCTAGCTACAAGACTTGAAGAAATTCTCGAATGGAGTAGATCTTCTGTTTATGATCTCATGGGACATACTAATAATGAAATGACTAAAGATGAAGATATATTCATTACAGCTATTAATGATAATAATAATATTTCAAGTGATGAAATCAAGAAATTGGCTCATAAAGTTGCAGCGAATGAAAATTATGAATTCAATACAAATGCTCACTATTATCAAAATAAATCTTTTTATAATCTTATGTTGAAATTAAGGGCTTAGAAAAAGGAGCATCTTTATGGATAAAGATTTTGAATATACTTTTGATACTCTTCCATTTACAGCACCATCCGATGAAGGATTTAGAGCTGGTGAAACTGATAATTTAAAATGGTATATTAATTGTGAATTACATGAAGTTGTTTCTTACATGGATAATGCTCTTAAAAAAGGATTCGCATTAAAGACCGGTAGAGCATATGGTTCTGATGGTAAATTAACTGATCCTAAATATACTGGTCTTTATTATACAAATGAAGATCTTAATAGATATATTGAAAATACAAATCAATATCTTAAAGAACATCCAGAACTCAAAGATATAACTGATTCATCTGCTATGATGCCTACTGTTGATACTATTATTAGATCTATGGCAAAGCTTCCAGATGATAATATTATTAATATCGAAAGATATAAAAGGCCTCGTCGTGCTATGAGAAATAAAAAAATATAGATAGTATTTATTATATGTTTGTGAAAATGGAGTCGAAAAATGATTGAAAAAAATATGGACGTCACCGATATCAATGGTGCTAAAAAGAACATCAGCGATCTGAAGGTCTTTGGTAATGGCGATACCTTCCAACTTATCTGCAAAGCTAGTTCCCAGGAACAGGGTTGGATGAAGTCGACCAAAGCTATGGAAATCGTTGGTGTTGGCTGTGTTGTCCAGGTGACAACGCAACAGCGCAGTCCTGACGGATCGTATGCTGTGGCAGAAGCCGTGACTTTTGTTCCAGGAACAAAGATCATCGGTGATGCTATCAATGGTCGTCGGATCGTTATTTTCAATTACAATGATACCGATATCGAATAATATTTGACTCAGTTGATATGGAAAAAGGATGGGTGGCCGAGTGGTTTAAGGCAACGGTCTTGAAAACCGTCGTAGGTGTGAGCTTACCGTGGGTTCGAATCCCACCCCATCCGCCATGTTAAATAAGTTTCAAAATATTTATACATATATATTAATTTATTGGAACCTGATCATAAAAAGTTAAACTACAGTTGAATTTCACAGTGTAGCAACCTTCTGCTCTGATCCGCACCGCCCCGCTGTGATCCGTTCTCCAGGAAAATGAGTGTCCTTTCTCATTTTAGTGTATTAGTCAACTGTGGGCTCTCGACCAAGGTGATGAAAATCATCTAAACCTGGGTATATGTTGAGAGTATAATTAAGATAGTGTTGTGACGAAGGTAACATCCGCGCCCTTCGCGTCAGGACGGCTAACCACATGCAGGTCAGTGTGCTAGCACAACACCGTAACATCTGCCACTAACATGCAATCCGGCGACTATCAGTTTTCGAAGCATGTTTTAAAAGTCCTGATAATGCAGATGTATAGCAAATATCAAGTCGACTTGTAGAAATACAACATTCTGGTCAAGGTGCATGGAATTAACGGACCTAAACACCTTGTTGCGTCGGTTGACTTGAGAGTTCTCGTGTGGAGTTGTTGTCAATGCCGTGTCCTGGTCCTTGGAGGGGATGACGCCGTAGAAGATACCAATATGGAATACCGGAATATTCCCACATGAGCACGCTTTGTTTTCATGAGTTTTCTTTCTTTGTCCAAGTTACTGAAGATGATCTATAGCCATAGATCGAAACCTAGTTACGACGATGGTCTAACAGGCAGGACAAAGTACTGACCAGGTGTGCTGGCGCTGATATTATGCGACGTTTTATCGTTGCTGTAGATGCTGGCATATCGAAGATGTTTGTTGTGGTAAACACGCCGTTGAGATCAGCTATAGATGATCGATGATGTGGCGGTGTGCAATGAGATGATCATACGATTCCCAAGAAGGGAACTGTGATTATCTATGACTTATACACGACAGTGATCCATATGTGATCCATTGTGTGTTTGTTCTTTACATTGTTAATACCACGACGAACGTAATAACTGTGTGTTGTCTGGATAAGGGTCATGTATCCCGCAATCTGGTATCGCACTAACTCTGGTAGATATACAGTTGAGACCGTGTCTCTAAATCTACAAGTGAGCATGTGTCTGGTGGGTTTGGGCTGAAAAAATGCCATCTGATCCACCAGACACATCTCGCGAAACCTCTTAAGTGGCGATACCGTTAGACTGAGACCCAGCTTGCTGACTAGCATTTTGTGCAGTTGGCTATGCGCGATTTATTTCGGGCATCTTCTGGCAGATATGTCGTTCTCCACGAACCCTCCAGATCAGAGGACTTGCTCAAGATTGGTATCGTAGAGCAGGTAACTAATTTGTCCTGTAAACTATGTGATGTCGGAAAAGTCAGATCCGATGATCTGATCAACATCATACTATCGGATGTAATGCCCCCATGGATGTTAATAGCATTTGCATTATGAGATCGGCAGATATACACATCTGATAGGAGTCGTACCCCACACGATGAGCTCTGTGGAATCCAGAGCATCTGCAAGCGCGTATGGCGAAGCTGGCTGAAACGCATCAGACTTAAAATCTGACACATAAGAAACACCGTGGGTTCGATCCCCACTACGCGCACCATGAGGGGGTGTAAGTTATAACTTACACCCCTCCACCAACAATTTTCGATGACATACAATGAGCACGTAACTCAGTTGGTAGAGTACTCGACTTTTAATCGAGATGTCATGGGTTCGAGCCCCATCATGCTCACCATTTTTTTAAAACAAGAGACGAGCTTATCTATGTCTTCTTTTAGATATTGATAAACTCATGTTATAAAGGAAATGGACGCGTAGCACAGCGGTTAGTGCCGACCGCTCATAACGGTCTGGTCGTAGGTTCGAATCCTACCGCGTCCACCAACCTTTTTCCATAACGGTCTAGTTGGAAGTTCAGATCTCTCCGTACTGTAATAGGTAACCTCAGGAGATATAAGCATGACCAGATCATGCAGGTTCGTTCTTCATAGATTGAACTTCTAAGACCACATCTGAGGTGCAATGCCTCGGCAGAGATAGCTATGTCATGTAGCATAAGTAAAAAAAACACCAACGATGAAGTTGTACTCTCTAAAGAGTTAATGAACATGTTCAGACATCTTAGGTGAACATTTACACCTTCAAAAAGATGGTAGCAACAGTATGGGTGAGAACAAAGCCATCATGCTGGATATCTGGTAACAGTGTCCAGACCCATGTGCCCCCAAGAAACCATTGCGCTACGAGGATCTAGTGGAATTGATGCCATGCTTCGCATGCGCACAGGTTATAATAACCACATTGTCCTTATCTGAACATTTTTATTGACTCTCTCGGAGAAAACCCTCGTTTGTTGAAATGTTTATCACAAAGCTGTTATGACTCAATGACATAACAGTTTACCGCTTAAGGTTAACCATCTATCCCTCATCACCGTAGTACGCCTAGGAGTTGTCCTATGTGGTCCAAAATGATGAATGATGAGCGGTGGCGAACAGCCGGGTTTGGAGACTGTGTGATATGGCCTCCTAACTGGGCTCTGTTGTTCTTTCATGCATTGACACCCAGTGTATCGAGAGAATATCGGTCCGTCTCGAACGGACAACTTTCCTGCTTTAGATCGTATGTTTTGGCATATGTCTTAATCCGCACCGGTCCGGCCGATGTATGGATATGGGCGTAACTCGTCAACGATCTGCTAACAGGCTGAAGAACATGGAAGGTATACCAGGACTACGATCGCCGGCTCTAACTTAAGTCATCTGGAGTCACTCAGGGACTATCCTGCGGTGAACATACGATGAGAGTTATCTTGGGATCATTTCCGTATACACACAACTGCTGTGTCCATAAGTGTTCTGTGTCTGAAAGCAAGGCATGAAGTGATTTTGTCACCGCCAACCCGCTATGTGGGAGATCCGTGAAAAGGTCTCCCACTACGGTTTCTTTAGTGTAGATTAAGGTGAACACCGAACACGGAATGGGCCTCCGCGCAACACAATCCCCCGATGTTGCTATGTTCGGTGTTCTCCTTAGTTTATACATATTAAATTCTTCAGGCAGCTGCTTATTTTTTATTTCAAAGATAAATATATATTAATACATTGAATTCGCCGCAGTATCTCCTTGGCCTTCTAAGCTATTGAAAGAGTAACTGGACACATGGGGGTTCGAATCCCTCCTGCGGCGCCAATCATTTAAAATATTCTAATCCGGGATCGTCGGTCTGAGTCTGACCTGGAGACCACTAAGATACCATATATCTTCTAAGCGGCAGGTCGTAGGTTCGAGTCCTACTGGGATCGCTAAGCTGCCATACATCTTCTTCAGTTTCGGGTCCTTCTGAGTAAGGCATTTGAGTATGCACACCGATCCATGAAAGTGGGGACAGTGTATCGGTTCTTTTAAAAGTTTTGGCTCCGTTAACTGAGTCTGGACTGCTCACCGGCATGTATGTGTCAGTGTTGTCGGAAAAGCATACAAATGCATTAATGGTTAGAGGGTGTCCATCTTCGGATCGGCATTTTGGCCATAGTCGCTAGAAATCAGTGAAACGGGCTGGTCTCGGGATAAATTGTAAGTCTGACGACCGAGATAAGATTAATGACTTACCAAAGTCCTGGTGTGTTAAAAAACTTATGGTGATGTAACCAGGGATGCGAACTATGTTTGCCATCGGACGCCAAGCGATCGATGAAACCATTCTAAATTCCACTTAACTTTTAGGTCGATGTTATCGGGCTGTCACATGCATGGACGTAATGTCCATGTATGTGACAAGTTCATTTATTTTTTAATACATTTTGAGTTTTATACAAAAAATAAATATATATTACTTATTTAGAAATATGGAGTGACTATCATGAATTATCAAATGGTATCTATTGCTCATCCTATCGATGAGCTATCTCATCGTGAAGATATGGCTAAACATCTGGACGATCTCTTCAAAAAAGATCAAAACCACAATACGATATTTCCTGAAGAACTTCAAAATGCTATCAGACTTATCGGCGTCGAGAAAATCGTTAGTAACTCTGATGTTACTAAGCAGGGCATTTATTATGCTCTGCGACAGAATCGTCTTCCTAGACTTCTTACGATCTCTAGGATCTTGAAAAGTATGGGCCTTCGTCTTGCTATCGTTGTTGACGAATAATAAAATCTGAAATTACCAAAGCATATGGACATCTTGATAGTACATATATCCCAAAAGGAAATGATCCACAGCAACCCATCTCACTCTTACGAATTTAGAGTCTGTCTCTGTTGATAATACTCCAGACGAAGACGGACAATATGGAGTATTATTCCTCAATGGTGACAAAGGCACGGTATATACATATGTTCATTATAAAGATGCCGTTTCGGCACATGATGATTATGTTGGCAGAAAAAGAATATTTGATGTGCATAGAACCATGGCTGATGCATTACGTAAATAGTCTTTAAAGTGAAGATGTATTAGAATGAGTGTGTGATAGTCTAACAAACTATCACACATTTGTTTTTTGTATAAAACTTAACATTAAAAACAGATGATAATAATATGTCACAAAAAAGCAATTTATTTATTTTATAATTTCATTTAGTGCCCGTATAGCTTTAGCTGGTAGAGCACCGGATTTGTAATCCGGGGGTCGTGGGTTCGAATCCTACTGCGGGCACCAAATGATGGGATATAGCTCAGTTGGTAGAGCGGGTGGCTGTTAACCACCATGTCGTAGGTTCGAGTCCTACTATCCCAGCCATTTTCTGCAAGATACGACGAACAGGATGGTCCGACGGACCATCCTGTTCTCTATTTTATTTTTTTCATAAAGTTATAAAATATATATTATTTAATTGAAACACACTATAGCTTCTCAAAAGGATAATGCTTATGAAAATACGATCTGCTAATAAAAAGAGGCTGGCTAGATATAAAAAAGATAATATTAGAAAATTAAATGCTATACGTAAAATTAAACAATATATCAACACTGCTATACCTGATTGTATTGTTGTTAATATTAAAATAAAGATAAAATTAAAAGACTATATCGATAATACTTATAAATCTGATAGCTATTATTTACGTCTCATTATGAAAGCAAGAAACATAAATAGGGCAGTAATTTATTTTAATGATGTGATAAAACTTAGATGGAATTCCCTGTATGGTGCTTCTTGTAATAATAATCCATATTCTCTTAAAATGTATAAAGATATGTATGATAGATTTAGTAAAGTTGTTAAAGACTTCAATATTAATGTCATAACATCTACCCAGATAGATAGTACGAAAATATCATCTGGTATATATAGTACTGATTCAGAAAGCTTAACGGAACAAACAAATTCATATTTATCAATATCCAAAGATCCTGAAGTTCTTGATAAAATTGTTAGATTAGAAAATAGAAAAATGGTAAAATTATTTGGAGAAAATAACTATAAAGTCGATACAGAATTGAGTTTTACTTCTGATGAATCAGTATTACAAGTTTTTAAAAGAGAAGTAAACGACTTGGATGCTGAGGTAGTTTATGGTCCAAGCAAAGTTCAGGTTCCTGGAAAACTTAATATAGAAATTAAATATATCAGTATTAATAAGGAAAATACAAATGGGGATGTATGATAATTTTTATATACCTACTGACAATAAATTTAATATATTTATTCCACACAGATTTAAAAACGAACCTTTTGTTACGTTTCAGACAAAACAACTATCATGCGATCTTATTCACTATGAATTTTCCAGAGAGGGTTATCTAAAAATAAGAGATATTGGTAGATCTTCGCATAGTATTTTTACTCAAATATATATAGACATGGTTAATACAGGAAAATTTTCTACTAATGACGAATGGATAGATTTTGATAACCGATTATTAACTCTATATCCTGCGTTTGGGTATCCAGATAGATTTGTAGAGTTTCATTTTAATATAATTAATAATAAAATACAAGAAGTTTATAATAATAAAAAAGATCTTATTTTTGAATTTAAGTGATAGATGGACATTAATGTCCATCTATCATACCATTTAAGGAGAGGAAATGTATCCGACATATGAGACTATAGATCTTAATACCGATCAGTCACACCAAGAAGATAGAAAACTGTTCTTAATGAGTGGTGGTCTGGATTCAACATATATGATCTTAGAAGAATTAGAAAGTGGTAATAATATTGATATTTTGACTATTTATTGTGGCCAAGATGTCAATAAATATAAAAGAGAAAAACAAGCTATAAAAGACATCTTAAATGCACTAAAAGAAATAAAAAACGAAAAAGACAAAAAAGATATTAAATTTGGTAAGGTTATAAAATGGTTTGTTGTCGACGATGGGCTTGATTTTAGAGGAGGTATTCTTAACAATCATGTCTGTCTTTGTCAACCGCCGAGTTGGATTATAACAAGTATCTATGTATTACAACCTTACCACGCATCTTTAAATATCGGGTATATCACCGGAGATAGTATTATTGGAATGTTAGATTATCTCGTCTATATTTTCGAAAATCTTACTTATATAACATTTGGAAAAACGACCAACCTTTTGTTCCCTTTATGTAGACCTAATGGTAATGTGATGGCTGCGCGTACAAAAGAACAAGTTGTTAATGCTTTAAAAGATAGAGACTTATATCATTTGGTGTGGACTTGCGAATTCCCTTATGAAAGAAATAATGAAATAATTGAATGTGGTGATTGTCATCCATGTCGTACTAAAAGAGCTTATGATGAACGGTTTAATAGAAAGATGTTTAAATTGCATGCAGTATCTTTAGATACAGAAACATACGATGAAGAAAACAAGGACCAATTAAATCTTCCACCTATTCCTAAACTTTTAGTATCAAAATCAGAGTATATTGATAACAAAGAGATTACCGACGAAGCTTGTGAATCCGAACCACAATAATAAAAAGGAAAAATTCTATAATGAATAATACTCTTCATGAGTTTGATGGGAATGGTTGGGATCTTTTATGGTATTTATTCAATTTTCAATCAAGTAATAATGGAAAATCACTATTATTATTTCTTAATGATGAAGGTGAATATTTTGGAATGTATAAGTTTGTGCAATATAGTCATGCAGAGAATAGAATCATAGTTACTAAAAGAACGATTTATTCTTATGAAAAACATATACAAAATTCACAAGATATAATAGACGGTGTTACAGTAACTACTGAATATTCTAATATTTGTAATAGTCCAGTTATGCTTGATAGTTATTTGTTATCATATATTTATACTAAAATGATAAGTTTTGGCGTCATTAAAGATATATACACATCTGGTCCTTATTGGTATAATACATTCGACCTAGAAAGATATACTAAAGAAATTATACAGGGAAATTTATACACAGATATGTTTTCCTTATAGTAAATTATTGAGATATTTGTACATGTTCATGAAAAAAAACGGAGGTCCTAAGATGAACGATATTGTATTAGAAATTCTAGAAACAATAGATCGTGCTATATATAACAAACCGGTAGTCTTTGTAACAAAAATTAATACGGATTATGTTTTAAATGTATTATTTAAAGATATGAAGAAAGATATGCGTAGCTATGAAATAGCAAGTATGGTTAAAGAAAATGATTATCTTTCTATTGTGACAAAACAAGGTTATAAATTATCTGTATTTCAACACGACCGCGAACTTACTGATGAAATAGAAGCTCTTTTTGGTTCTGATAAAATAATATTTAAATCAGATGTTGATTCGATACATACTGAATATGAAACTGACCCTACCGATGATGAGTTATGTACAGTACCAGATAATTCTACAAACATACACAATGGTAGAACTAATGATAAGCAAAGGATGAATCATTACGATCCTGGGAGGGTAAAACGATGGTAAATTTAGAAAGATATACTAAAGCAATTGTTGACATTGAAGCTAGAAATATTTTTCATCAATATAATGCCTATGAAGCATCAATAGATTGGCCAAAGCCTTATTATCCTAGATATGATGAATGTAGATATTTAACACCTGAATTAACCAAAGAAGAGATAATATCGAGATTGCATAGAAAAATTTCTCAAAACATATTAAAGAGCTATACTACATATACTAAAGAAATGTTGGATAATATTAGTACTATTATTTCTTTTAAAAGAAATAATAGCATAATGATAACGTGTGGAGGACATGGACTTTGTGTTGGTGATATTGTACGTCCTATCGAAATGATAAGTAATCTACCTGATACTTTCAATGGAATGTATACTGTTACTTCTCTATCTTCATACAATACTTATGTGATAGTTGAAACTCAATCACTTAGTGTGGGTAAACCAAAATCTAAGAATGATAGTTTAGGTAATCTTGTAGATCCTAGATTCAATGCTAAATATGGACCAAAAAGGAGATAACTAATGTTGGTTGGATTGATTGTTGAATATTTTATTATTATTGTATTTGGTATTATTATTTTCATTCAGCGATGTACAATCAATCACAAGAATACGATCATTCATACATATGAACATTTAATTAATATATCGAAAGATTCAGATACTATTAAAATAGATAATGAATAAATGGTAATATATAATCTTGATTTTCAATATGGTCCATATGTATTACCAGAACTAATTCATCCTGGAATAATTATCAAAGAAATGTTTATTAATAAATATCATTATTCCTCAACTAAAGAATTCAGTAAAGTTCTTAATATATCAGAGTCAAAACTTGTAAAAATATTAAATGGTACTAGTGATATAACGAAATCGTTTGCTAGAAAATTAAGTAGTATAGATAAATTGTTTACAGAAAAACAACTTATTGATATGCAGGATAATTATAATAGAAGTATCTTTAAGTAATTTAAACAGATTTTTCAAAATAAGGGGAACAAATCATGAATATTAAACATATTCTAACAACTAATAAAAATAATGCATCATTTATTCTTGTTATTATTTTATTATTATGTATAGAATTCTCTCTCGTAGGAGAGATATATTTGATTAATGGAGAAAAAATAAAACTTTCTAATATTGTTAAAAATACCAAAAATTATTTGGTATTAGATAATAATAGTAATGTTACTGGGATAAATCATACAGTTGAACAATTTATTGATATGAGAAATGTAAGAGATTATCTTGCAATAGTATTTAATGATAGTGATCACGATGTCCGTAGGATTGAATGTTCACATGTTCTTAGAAGTAGAAAAACAGATATTATTTTAGGAAATGAAGGAATATATTCAAAAAGTAATCCTTCTGAAATTAAATCACACCATGCTGCTATCATTAATTTTGAAACATATCTTGGAGAATGTGATGAATATAGCATCTCTTTCTATAATGAAAATAGTGAATTAATAAATTCTAAATTCTTTAATAGTTCTGGATATACTGATGCATTTAGAATTGAATTATATTGAAATTATACCTGAGGGACATTATGTCCCTCAGGGTATTCTCCTCTTATTTTTTATTTAAAGATATCTATTGAATATAATTTAGAATACTTACTTTTTTAAAAAGGATAAAGTAAATGAATAATATTTCACGTATTGATTTATCTACTATTGAACTAATAGCTGATAATGTAGTTATTTTTATGAAACATAAATGTCATAGAGAAGTTGATGCTGAACAAATTGTTGATATCGTAGATATAGAAGGTAAATTAGTATATATGTTAAAAAATGATGCTCATAATTTAGAATCTGCTATATTGATATATCAAGAAGAAGATTTTTCAAGATTTCATAAAAAAGATTATACTCCTGTTATTGGTGATTATTTGGTCACTCATGCAGATGGGGGTAGATCAGTTTGTCAACAGAAATTTTTTCAGTACTGGTATACAAAAATAGAATAATTAAAATAGGCAGAAGGAACGTATTGTGAAGTCTTCGGTATTTATTAAACCAACCATCCCAGAAGTCATTAATCTTTTTATTTCATATAGATGTAATAATGGTACATGGTATTCATTGTCAGAAGTTATGATAAATAAATGTATTAGTAAAGAAAGTGTAAAAAGATGTTTGTACAAAGCAGATGAACTCGACGATGAAGAAGGATTCGTATTAGCTAAAGTATTATTCTTAATGAGTAAAACACAAAGAAGAAAAATACCTTATATTGTAGAACAACTTTTATAATTCAAATTTGTTTCAGATATATATTACTTTATTGTAGATGTATATGTGTGTCCATACATCTCAGCCAGTGTCATCTGATGATGATATTGGTAAATCTCCCACTGGGAGTGATCAATTGTCGATAGATCAAAAAACCAAAGAGTGTTAAGTCGACATTAACTCGATGGATCGTAATTTTCGTGAAGAGCTAGATGCGATAGCTTGTGGTGTAACTGGGACATACAGAGCATGGCAACGCCTCTCGGTCACACTGCAAAATAAAGCTTCACGGAAAGTAACACTGAGGTCTTCTGTGCGGATTCCGGGACCGTCTCCTGCGGAAGCCAGACCTCCCCCAATCTGGTGTCTCTATCAAAAGAGATAGCCTCAGTGTTTTCTTCTTCCTCTCCAACAAAAGGACAATTTCTACCATGAACGACGCTCGTTATTCCCAACTGTGCTTCGATACAGCGGCAAAGATCAGAAGTGTTCTGCGTGCTGAAAACAAAACAATAAAACAATTGTCCATGGACATGAAGTGCGAAGTTTCCGATATTTTGGAACTTCTGTCCGAGCTCGACAAAGCAGACAAAGAAATAAATTTGTACAAAATCCAGGCTGTGTTCCTGGCACTCAAATACGAGTATCGATTTACGTATGATGAGGCTGTTGCTTAAATTTAGCATCCGTTGTGTCTATGAGATGCTAATGCATCTCATAGATATTCTTTATTTTTTGTATTCAAAAATAAAACAAATATATATTATTAAATTGAAGAAAATGTGCTTAACAGCATATCGGTTCAAATATATTCAGAGGAACAAGCAAATGTCTAATACGACCCTTATGGTTATTGATGGTGCTAATGTCACTAGTACTTGCATCTCTATCTACCCCAACAATCGTTTTGACTGGGATGTTATTCGTAGATACTTTGTTGATAACTACGATGTTGTGTTGTTTAATTATTACACATCTATTGTTACCGATGAAAACGGATACACAAAGAATCATGGCTTTTATCGTTGGTTGTCGACAAATGGATTTCGAATGATTACCAAAGATGCTAAGATCATCGTGGATCAGGCTACTGGAAGAACTATTATTAAAGGAAATATGGATCTTGATATCGCTTGCGATACCTTGTCTATTAAAGGATATAAACGTGTTATTCTTGCGACGAATGATTCGGATTTTGTGAAGTTGGCAGACACCCTCTCCAAGCGCGGCGTCGTCCCTGTCTTTGCCGTGGTGAGTGGTCAGATCAGCCGCGAGATCATGTCGTCTGGATACGACCTCGTCGATCTGGCACAAATTTGCAATTTTAGACCGGAAGAATCTTCTCTGCGTGGTGTGGTTGAGCAGCAGCGTAAAATGCTTGGTCGCGAATATACACGACATCCCGTGAATCAGACTAGAGATGTTTCGTTGTATCAACAACAGAATAGTCGCCAGCCCGATAATGAGGAAGACATCGAAGATGAGTTTACAGTCTCCAATGTTTCTTCGACAGAAGATGCTGCCAGAATGTCGAATGCTCTTTATGTTCCTGGTATAGTTCGGACTGAGAGACTTGGTCCAGTGATGTTTCTGCGGAACGATGAGCATCGAGGTGATGTCGACGAAGATGGCGAAGATGTCTTTCCGGTTGGCAGTAACTCTGTCGAAGAAAAGCCGACAGATATGCCTGAGGAAAAACAGGAGCCCGTCTCTAATGTTTCTTCTACTGAGGAAGCTCCGGCTCCTCGTAAATCCTCTGGCCGGCCGGCACCCATCGATATTCGTACATTGAATTTCGATAAAGATAACATCGAGACTGTTGTTGGAGCTCCTTCTCAGGATACTCAGATACAGACTTGGTGTAATTCTGGTGTGTTTGACAAGGACGGATACGAAGTCTGTATTACTGCGAGAAATACCGACGGAACTTTCGTGGTGAAATTCGAAGACGGGACGATCGAGACTGTAAGTCTCGGCATGTTGTTCATGCGTCGATATAACAAGTGGACACCGGCCAGTTTCTCAAAAGTTCAGTCCGTAATCGGAAAATAACTATGGTGGCACGGAGGAGTTTCCTTAAGGAAACTCCTCCACTATCCCACTTAATAATTCTGTTAAAATTCTATAGATTTAAATATTCTCAAAAGTAAGGAGGTTCGATGATGTCAGATGATAAGATCACGGTTATCGTAAAACCAGATGCTGTCGGACAGATGGATGTCGAAGTACCAAAACATTTTAAAGATATAAGATATAGAAACGTTTCGGCCAGAACAAAAGATGATGAAGATAATGTTTTATTTTTATCATCTCATATGACGATAGTAAATACAGAACTAGTAAAATTCAGAGACATGAGCGAGTATGTTGACAGAGAACTCTATATACAATTTTTTTGAAAAGATAAGAAGAGTTGGCTAGTGCCAACTCTTCTTACTTATATTTTTTAATGATTATTTTCACTGAATATTATTTGAGGCATATTTTGAACATACTTTAATATTGAGAACACCACATTTGTTGATGTTTTTCTGAGTTAAAAAGGATTTACCTAAAAATGGCTATCTACGATTTCATCGATGCTCAAATCGCTCTGGCTAAAACACTCTTTGTAGAACTAGAATCTGATCTAAAAGGTACTAATATATTTACTGATATTAATTCACGAGAATTTAAAAATTCTATTGATAAAGATATAGCAGATAAGATCAAAGCTATTGTCGATATTGTTTTAACATACTGTATTGGTTCTAAAGGCATTATTACTTTTCCATATATGTTTAAAAAAGATCTTGATATCACAATTAATTATCATAAGAAAGTAAATGGTTATCAGTATTATGTTATCATGACAAAAGTAGGTCTTATCATTTTTGAATAACAAACAAAAAACATGTATTGTGAGATCAGAGAAAATGCCAGAAATCACTACTTTATATGTCGCGAGCGAAGAAGCAGAAAAGAAATATTCCTTTGAAGGTTCAGTTATTTCAATTGATAGTATTATTAATAGTCAAGATTTTTTAAGTCATCTAAATAGTATTTATGAAAGAGATAAACATATTTTTAATAAGATGATAAATTTACCTATTTATAAATCATTTAAAAGTGAAGCTATTAATGTTTTTAATACTAAGGTTCATTCTCCTACTGCATACGACAAAGCTTCTGAATATGCGAATAAACTTGTTTCTAGTTATAGAAGAATACACAATAGAACTAAGTTAAGTTATGATATCAATAAAGTTATTTTTTCATTTCTGTACCCTACTGGTGGTATTTTAAAAGAACTTTTGCATTATATCAGACAGCATTATTTTAAAGCTCAATTAGATCTTATTGAAAATTTTAATGCACAATATAACTTTGAAGGAAACCGTATTATTGTTATATGTTATGATTTTGAAAAGTATAATCATTCTTTTGGTTTTGAAAAGAACTACAAACGTATTAGATATGCATTAAGTCATAGTGGATTTCATACATATAGTTTGTGTAACTTTGATGATGTTTCGATAAAATCAAAATTGTTTGATATGATGGCATTTAATAATAAAGATGCTAGTCATAAACAAGCTCTTATTATAGATAGATCGCACTTTATAACAAATGTTTTTGACTTCAAGAATGTTGATAAAGTTTATATCTTTGGAGAATCTACTGATAGCATTAAAAAGAACATAAATTTTGATAAATATAAAGATACGGAATTCATTAAAGTAGAATTTAAAAATGACGAAGAATTTATTAATTCTATCACAACAGATCCTCAAGAAATTATTGAATATTATAAGAAATCACTTGATTTTGAAAAGTTACATAAGCGCCTTATTATCAATTCATAACGTTTATTATGAATGCATACAGAACGAGAAAGAAATATCTTAAAAGAGAATAAATTACCATTCTTGGTATCTATAAGTATTCGTGATTATATTAAGAAATTGGATAAAAACATCCCTATTGTATTTAAAGAATATGCTAACAATATTTTAAAATCCATAAAGGATAGTAAAAATAATAAATTCATAAAAGTGTTTTCAACATACATAGAACCAGTAGATATTTTAGAAACAAAATTTAGGATAGATATCGCTAGAAAGATAGAACAAAATATAAGGTTAAATTTATTTAGGTATAAGAAAAGAATAGTCATTATCGAATATAAATCACCATATTTTTATAGAGAATATTATTTATGTTTTAAACCATTAAATATATTTAATAGAATTAAGATAATAATAAAGTTTAAAAAATATTCACGTATATATTACATAAATGAAGATGGATCTGAAGGACAATTCAAACTGTTCTTTTAATCTGTCTTTTAAGTTATTTTGAATACCTTGCCATGGAGAGTGAAGAAGACAACATCTTCTTCACTTCTCCTAGCTATTGTTTTTTATAGATTTCAATGACATTACCCTTATATATTACTAGAAGTAGTAGACTTCGGTCATAAACTAAAGACAAGACAGAAGAGGAGAATTTTGATATGGTTGAACCTGTATATTCTTCTTCGCCCATTACTATTGTTTGTGGTGGAGGAGATGGTGGCAGTGTTCTTGGTTATTGTGATATTGGAGTAAATGATATTTACGCTACTTTTGCTACTAAACATATTACTAAAGTAGTAGACTTTGGATACTATATTAGAATTGGTAACCATTATAATCCGTATTTTGAAAAAGATGTAATTGTAAATATTGATGACTATGTCAGAGATAAAGAGAATGTTAAAGTTGTAAATTCATTAACAGATGCAGATAAGGTAAATACTTGGTATAAACTAAAAGACAGTTTTTATTTTAAGAATATTGAAGATGTTATTAGTCCTAGTATGATATCTTCGATTTATATCGATAATATCTTTAATAAATTTGATCGTGATATGGACAAGATGAGAGATCGTATTAATTATCGTATTCGTAAAGCTTGTAATAATATTAAGCAATTTAAATAAGATGAGTAAAACTGCCGAGATAACAGCATTGGGTATTAATAATTGTTTTTCATTTAAAGAAGGAAGTTATCATAGCCACATGTTATTGAAATGTAATGATGAATATGGTCTTATCGACTGCCCTATGGATGTTAGATATACATTGGGTAAAAGAGGATTGTCTTTTAAAGATATTAAATATATTTTCTTAACACATTGTCATATGGACAACATTGCCGCTTTAGAATTATTTGCTTTTTCAAATAGATTTTGTGGTGGTAATACTAAAATTATTACATCAAAAGAATTAATTAATACATTAACTATTCCCGGTTTAAGAGTTACAAATAATTCTAATAGAATACAAACTATTTATGATTATTTTGATATTATTTTTTATGATGATATAGAATGTTTTGTATTTAATGATTTGATTATTGATAGTTTTGAACTACCACATGTATCATCTCCTAATAACAAATTTAATGTTATGTCAAATGCTATAAGAATTTGTAATGTGAGTACAAAAAATAGAATTTTCTATACTGGTGATTATAACTTGACAGATGATCTATATAGATTATTACTGTCGAATATATTTGATGGTGTTGATATTATATTTAGTGAAGTTGAATTTGGAAATCCATCTGGTGTGCATGCTAATGTTCAAGATATTAAAAGATTATTTAGTGAAGATCATATTAAAAAATCATATTTTTATCATTATGACGAAATGTATAATAGAGAGATTCGTGATGATATACAACTATTGCAAAAAGGTAAGGTTATCTCATTTTAAATATTTTTTTCTTTTTCCAAAAGTATCAGGGGGAACACCATGTTCATTACGATCGAAGGACCGGACAGGGTTGGAAAAAGTACCTTGTCGAAAGGTTTGCGTGTATATATAGGTGATAAATTTAGAATATATCATCCGAATGGGCCTTGGGAAGTTCATGATTATTTTTTACATCATAGAGATTTTATTCCTGTTAGAGAACCTGGTACTACGAAAGAAGCTGAAGCAATACGAAGTTTATTATTAAATAATGATATTGATTTAAATTTTGATAATACAACGGAATTCTTATTGTTTATGGCGTGTAGAAACGAATTGAATAAAAAGATTCTTAAAAATTCCAATAGTAGAATTATTATGAGCGATCGTTACGATCTTTCTACATTTGTATATCAATGTGTTGTTGGCAAACTATCTATAGATTTCTTTAGATATATGAGTACTATGATGTTCTTTAAGATTCCAGAAATTACTATTCTCTTATGTCCCATGGGCAATGATAGCAATTTTATTAAAAGATTATCTCCAGATAAGAATAAGTTTGATAATAATACAACTGAAGATAAATTTGAAAATAGAGGTCTCCAATATCAATTAGATATTTTAGAAGGATATAGAAATATTGTTAAGTATAATGTTGAAGGGTTCATTGATGAAACTGAATTAAATACATTTAATCATCATAAATTTAAGTTTCAAGATAATAGAAAGTTTATTTTTGTTGATACGACCAATAAATCGGAAGAAGAGATTTATCAAGAAACTTTATATAAATTAGATACATATTTTCAAGAAGTACTTGGTTGCGATATCGATACATTTATTAAGAATAAGAATTATGTCCAAGATTAAATTAAAATATTATATGTATAATCCCTTCTGATCGGATGAGAACTCATGTCAATTCACATTGCTAAAGATCCTCAGGAAATAATAACGAACCGTAATCTTGAACAGATACGAAAAACATCAGCTAAACTAATGATAGAATCTGATACTGATGTATGCATTGTTTGTGGTAAAGATATCACTGCTCGTAAATCTTTCATTCCTGCTGCTAAGCGATGTGTTGATTGTGAAGAAACTTATCAGAAATCTCGCAATAACAAAAGATGGTGATGTGGCCATTTTAACAGATGAGAACAGTCACCTAGGTGACTGTTCTCATCTGTTCTATATCTTATAGATCTTTTTTCTCTCTGCCATTTTTTGCAGGCCCAAGAGAAAGAGGTCTTTGAGATGGGGTTTCCCCCCTTGGCCACATCTCTTATTTTGTGTCGAGTATATTTCACGTCGAAGTCCCTTTTAACTCCGTCGAAACTGAGAGACAGCTGGGATATCCCAGCTGTCTCTTTTTTATATATAAAACCATTGTATGAAAATCTTGTTATACATATCACAAGAGACTTTACATGGAGCACCAGGATCTCCCATGGAGCATAGTAGCCCATGATGTATTATTAGAAGTTCTAAAAAACTTTAATTCGAGTAGTCAGATAGTTCAAATTGTTTCTATTATATCACTTGTTGTTATTTTTTGTATTAGTATGTTTTTTATGGGTAGAGTAAAAGATATTATTATGATCCTTGTGGATAAAAATAATAATAAACAAGATGACATATATGAAGATGATGAAGATAACCCAATGTCTAGAAAGTATATTAAATCTAGACGTGGCGATGATGCTGATTTTATAGAAAGAAAAAATGAAGAAAATAATAATCTTAATCCTATGTTATTGATATCACATATGAGTGAAGAATACAATAGACAGTTTTCTTCATTAGTTGAATCAAATGAAAGATTAGCAAAAGTTGTTGATAGACTTTCTGATAAAGTAGAAAAGATTTCAGATAGATTAGATAAGAATATTACCTGTCCTCACGAAACACCTATTTGTGCTCAATTTGCACAACCTGAAAGGAAACCATAATGTTTGCTAAAGGTAATCCTCACATTACACATAAGAAAGAAGTTGCTGTTGTTAAAGAAGATACTTCATCAATGTCATTTGCTTTAGAGAATTTACTAATGAACATGAACTCTGAAAAAGTCATTTCTTCAAAAGTTGATACTCATTTAAGTAATATTAAATCTTTATGTTATGGTCTTGAGAGAATGTCAGAAGTAAGAGATATTATTTCTGAACATGGCGTTAACAAATCATTTTTAAGTTATATTAATAAAGAAAATTGTTTAACGAATCTGGTTCCCCAAATTCCTTCCTTAGAGAATTTTACATTTGATATGTCTAAGAATAAATCACAGCACGTTGTTGATGGTTTAGAGGCTTATATTAAATATAAGAATAATGAATTAGAGGCTGCTACTGAAGGTTTATTTAAAGATTTTAGTATATGGATTTTGAAGATGGTTAATAAGGTTAAACATGCTCAGGCTTGTATCGATGAAGCTTATAAGAAAACAGAACATAAGAAGTATGATACTGAAAGAGCTAAGACTATAAAAGTAGAAGCTATTGATTATCACAAACTTATGAAGATCATTGAGAATTGTGGTAAAGCTCCTGATATTGCAATTCGTTTAATCGAAACATTAAAGCCTTCAGAGTCTTTTAATAATAATGATGTTAGACATATGGAAAATAAGATAGAAGAAGAATTTAATCATATCCTAAAATCACTTAATATTGATATTCATGGAGCGACTATTAAAGGCGATGGTATTACAAGTTCTGGTACCTGGAATAGTTTTGGATATTCAGAACATAGTATTAAATCTATAATCGAACATCTTAATAAAACAGTTCATAACTTTAGTAAGTTCAATACAGTTGTTGAGAAGATTATTGCTGCTAAGAACAAAGATTATGCTCGGCATTATTCTGAGTTAGTCGATCATATGAAACGTCTTATTAATACTATCTATGAACATTGTATTCATCTGTCTATGCTTATTATTGTAAAACTTTCTCATAATTACAACTAAATATAAAATTAAATCAAATAGACATAGTGTAGATCTTTTACACAAGAGAGACTGCGCTATGTCTAATAATGGACTCGTGAGTGTTTGGGCAGAAATGCCCAATGATAAACAAGAAAGTGACAGTGCTGAAATGAATACATTAGCGAATGAAGAAACAACCGATCGCGAAGTTGTCGATAAAGAAGTTATTGTTGAATGGCCTGTTGTTATTGAAGACGATTCTGAAGAAGAACTTGTTGATGAAAATGTTGTAACTGAAATTACACATTTAGATGTATCAGATTGTGAAATAATTTATAAATCTCCTTCTGATATATCTAAAACAGTAATAGACCTTCCTGAAGTTTGGACGAATGGTAGTTCTAAAGAAGATAAATTAATCTTGAGTGAAATTAATCCTATTGAAGAAGATAAATCAGCTGAAGACATTGCTACTGAATTTCCTTTAAGTGATTTCATATATGAAGATGATGGATTTGGAAAAGCTCAGTCGTCATTAGATGGCCCTTCTCCTTCTATTATCGAAAAGACTGTTACAACCGGACTTGGTATTTTTGAAGGATCTACTAGAATTAATGGTCTTAATGAAGCACAGACTGTTGCTGTTAGAGAAATTGCAAAGATACATCAGAAGCTATATATTGAAATGGCAACTATGTGTAAAGATATGGAATCTATTATTAATACTCTTATTAATATGTCAGAACTTCCAAAAGATATGGTCCCTTGCAATGCGGTTCATTTTAGACATCTCATCGAAAAACACCCACTATTCTTTAAGTTTAGAAAGACTGCTAAACTAAAAGGACGTGTTGGTAAATAATAATATAGAGAAATGGCAATCTAGATTGCTACTCTGTTGTATGCATCCAACAACTTCTTCAAGGAAATTTACGATGGCTATCAATTCAGTTTGGGCCGGCACCGAGTCCTTCGGTACTGCCGTTAAGTCGATCAGTGCGATCGACGCTACCATCAATATGCTCGGCAACACTTCCTGTGACATGTCTTCGGCTTTCGCCATGGAGTCGCTGAGCTCACAGATCGACGTGATGAAGCATGCCTATGGGCAGATCAAGGCCGGCAAGTCAATCGGTGGCATGGAAACTCTTTATCCGAACGTCTTCGGCAGCGTCGCCGGCCTGGAATCTGGTGCGTTCAACAAGGCCGCTGCCCTGGAAGGCCTTGGCGAGAAGATCAAGGAGACGGCCTCTCGTTGGTGGCAGGCTGCCAAGGAACATGTGGTCAAGTACAAGAAGTGGTACATCGGCGCCGCCATTGCCATTGCCACTACCGCCGCTGTCATCGCCGGATTCAAGACCGAAACTGGCCGCAACGTTGCGACCTGGGTTGGCAAGAAGGCCGTCAAGATCCCCGGCGTCCAGGCCGTCAAGAATTGGCTGGAGTGCATTCGTCGTTCGCGTGCTGAGCTGAATCGTGCTGCCGCCCTGGCCAAGGACAATCCTGCTGCCGCCAAGACCTGTGCCGAGAACGCCAGCAAGATCATCGCCGGCGAAAAGATGGAACTGACTCAGGTCCATCTGGATGCTGCCGCTGCTCAGAAAGAGCTGATCGATTACAAAGCTGCCACCATTGCGGCCGCCAAAGAATCGAACTTCGCCAAGGCCGATATCGCCAAGATCGAAGCGCTCTGCGACAAGAACATCAATGCCAAGGACCCCGGCGCCAACGCCACCGCCGCTCGTGGTGCTTGGAACATGATCCTGGCTGTTCTGAAGAGCTTCGGTCATCTGATCGTCTCCGGCTTCGCCAAGGTCAGCGGTGCTGCCAAGTGGTTGTGGAGCCAGCTGTCCAGCAAGGAAGCTCGTGCCGAGACCAAGGGCAAGATCGCTGGCGCGGCGGCCAGTGCTTAAGTCATAAGGCCGGCATTTTCGAAGAGAGACTGGAGGGGTAAAACCCTCTAGTCTTCCTTTTTAAAGAAAGGATATAAGTAAATGTCAATTGGATCTATATGGGCTGGAGTTGAGAGTATTTCTCATACTCCAAATGTAAGTACTATCGATGTTGCTGTTAATCTATTAGATAATTCATATATGGATCTTACGAATATTATTGCTATTGAGCATCTTGAAGATAATATTTCAGTTTTACAGAATGCTTCTAAAGCTATTAAAGATGGTAAATATGTTTCTGGCATGGAATCTTATCTCCCTACTCATCTTTCTCGTAAGTTATTTGCTTTAGAAAATTATTCTGATACTGTAAAGGATCAGTCTATTGCCGAAGTAGATGGTGCTATTGAAGGATTTGTTGAGAAAGTTTGGGAACATCTTAAAATATTTGCTAAAGCCTTTAAAGAACATATCTTATTAGGTATCACATCAATGCTTGTGGCTAGAACTGCTATTGCTGCAATGACCAATGGTTTGACTTCTAACAAATTTAATCCTACCTTAATTGGAACAGCCGTCGGGGCCGCTCTTGTATTGCGTATAGTATCTGGTATCTATTTCTTTGTTGGTATCTTTAGACTCTTTAAACACTATAGTACCAAAACCAACGAAGCTATTGACAATGCTGAAAAAGATCCTGGTAGTTATGATACTGAAATGGATAATCTTATTAATAATTTTGATAATGCTAAAAAATCTAAACCTACTGGTGGTACTAAAGATATTAAAACAGCTATGAAGGATGCTGAGAAGGTTGTAGATGAATCTAAAAATAATATGGAAATGATTAATAGTTTAGTTAAAAAGGTTGAAGTTAGAGTGTCTAATCTTGAGGCTAAGAAAAGTATAGAAGATACCGAAAAACAATCCAAGATCCGTAAAGTATATCAGAAGATCTTAGGGTTTTTAAATAAGCTTTATGAATTCTGTAAGTCTGGTGTTGTTAAGTCTTATAATTTTGTAAAATCTGTTTATAATAAAGTTATGGGAAAAGATGCAAATAAGAGTACTACAGATAAAGGCGATGTAGCTATCAAAAAGCTTGATTAATGTGTGACATGATAGATAGCCCATTATGGGCTATCTATCAGTTAACTTATCTTAATAAAATACTATAGATGTTTCTTCTGAATTCCGAAGGGGAGTCTAGATTGTGACATTATCTTCCGTCTGGGGAGGCTTGGAAGATCTAAGTCTCCCGGTAAAACGAATCAGTACACTCGAAGTTAATCTTAATCTACTTGAAGATATGAATATAGATAAAACTTCTCTTGTTGCTTTTGAACATCTTGAACGACAGATCGTGACATTAAGAAATATGAGACATGCCTTAGAGAATAATACATTTAATGAAAGTATGATTTCGTTCTTAGATCCTAGTGTTTTAACTAGGGTTCCTTCTTTAGAAAACTTTGCTATTTATAATAAAGATGATATTTATAAAACTGTTCATAGTGCACTAGAATCTATGTCAAATCAGTCTTCAGGATTGTTAACCAGATTTTTTGATCCATTCGCTAAAGTTGTTTCTACGGCTTCTGGTGTTATGGGTGGATTATCTGGCGTGATTATTAGTTATGGTGTTAAAGCTTTAGGATTTAGTCCACAGTTTGCTGCTATTTCGTCTGCTATATCTGTGGCTTCTATGGTTGTTAATGGTGTTAATATTGCTAGACAAGTTTCTAATTATGTTGGTATGGCACAAGATGCTGCTGCTACAGTAGATACCGATCCTGAAGCTGCTGAAGCTAAGATAGCTAAAATCGAAAATAATATGAATGGTGTAGATGAGGCAAATAAGGGCAAGAAAGAGTTAAAGAACGGATCTGAAGTTAGTTCTTCTGTTCGTTCGGCTCAGGATGCTACCAAAGCTGCTAAATCTACAACAGACAAAATCAAGGATGTTGCTTCTAATGTCGAATCGCAGTTAAAGAAAGTTGATGATGGCGATGGTAAAGATAAAGATAAGAAGAGAAGTTTATTTAAACGTATTTTAAATATCTTAGAGAATGCATTTAAAAAGGTTAAAGGTGTTTTTGCTAGTGCTGGTAGATTTGTGTTAAAGATGTATAATTGGGTTAAGTCTAAAGTGACGAAGAGTAATCTTTCTCCTGAAGATCAGACTGTTGAAGCTAAAATAGACAGTATTAAATAAGTTATAGATAATAGGTTATTATTCTCCGAAGCTAGCTGTGTGCAGAGAGGAGCCATATGGCTCCTCTCTGCATATCGCTTATATATTTTACAATCTATCAATTTTAACATGTTCATTATAAACTTCAGGTACTAAAATATTAGTATCATTTAAAACAATAACATTAGAATTCGAAATACCATCACTAACAATAGCATGATGATTGATCATAAACAATTGACCAACAATGTGTTCATCTATGATAGTGTTTAATAATGTTAATAACTTTTGTTTATGATAAACATCTAAAGGCCTATCTATCTCATCGAGATATAAAGGAAATGTACTAAGCTCTAACTTAACAGCTAATCCTAATATAAAACAAAGATCTAATATAGCTTTTTGTCCATCAGAACAATTACCAATCTCATTAGGTTCATCTTGATCACCAATATTAATATACAAAACATAATCTAACGGATCATTCATATCAATTACTTTAAACTCTAAGGGATATGCTGAAATATACTGAATAAAGAAATTAGCATTTTCCAAAACACCATTTATAAAATCAACAGTATACTCGTGCGGTATACCCATATTAGGAGAAAGTATCTTTTCAAATTCAATATATAAAGCTTTTCTTTCTTCAATCTTACTGATTGAAACTAATATCTCTTCTGAGTATCGTGCATTGATATTTTCTTGTTTACTAATAATACTACTAATTTCACCTAATCTTTGAACATTATTATTTTTTCTTTCTATTTCAAACTCTAATAATTTTTTGTTTAACAATATTTCAAATTCGAGAGTAGTATTTCTTTCATAAGTTTTTATAAGATCTTTTGAAGTCTCTATAAAGTTCATAATTTCTTTATATTTCTGTATTAATAATAGTTCTTCTTTCTTATTTGATATTTCAGTATTGAGTTTAAAAAATATGTTTTTGTTCTCTTGTATCTTCATAGATTTCTCTATTGATAACTTTTCCATAAATTCAATACTAATAGATTTAGATTGTTCTATTTTTAGTTTTAAGTCAAGTGTCTCATTATATTCTTTTTCTATTTTCTTAAATTCATAATAATGTTTAGAATTTAAGAAATGGTTATATATTTTACTAGTAATGATTAGTGGATTTGTATTTAAAACTTCTTTAATATTGACATCTTGTATAGTAGTACGTAAGTATCTATATTCGTTCAGATAGTTCATGACAGACTTAATATTTTCAAATACTATTTCCATGTTTCTAATCTTAATGTTAAGATGAACTAAGTAGTTTTTAAGTCTATTTAATCTATGATTAAATATATGCATATCTTTTATGTTTTTATCATCTTGAACTTTATATTCATCATAAGACGTCATATACATTTTAAAGAGTTGACAACCAGATAATTTACAGTCTTGTGGTATTCCTATTTCATATCTCTGCATTCTTTCTTTAAGATAATTTTCTTTTTCTAAACATTGAATAAGCTTAGAACTATAAGAAGCAGATTTCAAAGACCATTTGTCTAGTTTTTGTTTATATCTAAGAATATCTACATTTGTAAACAACGGACCTTTGTATTCAATGAAATATTGAAGATGATTTTCTAGTATATCGATATGATCTTGTGTAAATTCTAATAAGTCTTCAGAAATAGGATTTTCTATAGTTTTATAATTCTTTAATAAATCAAATCTGCCTTTTAAATAAACAAGTTTATCTTCAGTATCGATAATGAGTGTAGTGTCTTCATGTTCTTTTATATATGTCTGACATTGTTCATAATCTTTAACAAGTTCCATTAAATCTTGTTCTAAAGTTTCTTTCTGTGTCGTTAGTTTATTAATATTCATATTTGTATCGGTTTCTAATATATTGATATCTACATTAATAAATTGTTTAAATTCAGAAAACCATTTTCTATATGACAGTAGTCTTTTATTAAGAGAGTTCAAGTCTATAGTACCAATATTGATATTATTCTTTTCTTTAATGTACTCATCTATTTTAGATTCTAATCTAGCAATAGTTGTAATTTGATTTGGAATATCATTAACAAGTTGTTTATTCTCTTCTATTAAACTATTATAAATCTCTTCAGATAACAATTGTTGTTCTAATGCATTTTTCCTAGAATATAAAGATGATAGATTATTCTGACAAGATCTTATTTGACCGGTTACTTTTTTATAATAGTCAAAAATGAATTTTAGATTACATGGATTTATGATCATTAGAAATGTTTTTAAATTACCGGGAGCCATGCCGCTTACTTTATAATTTAGATAACATAAATCATGTACATTTTTAGAATAACCAAAATATTGTTCTACTAACTCTTCTTGGATACTCGTATTCCCACTTTCATTTAATTCTTCATCTGTACTAATTTTATAGAAAGAATGAGGAGATGTCTTTTTCTTATAGTCTGATGTTAAAATGTAATCTTCTCCATGGTCATCGGTAGCATATATTTTTCTATATCCATCTTCATAATAATTTGTTTTTACAGACGGTCTTAAGTTACATTCTTTTAACAATGATGTTTTACCATGACCATTTGGACTAATAATAATTTGAACTAATTCTTCAAATGTAATATCAAGTGTTTCAATTCCAGTAAATCTAAACATAATTAACTTATGTATTATAAGTCTTGTTATTTTCATAACAAACCTTTCTTTGAAAGGAAGTTATAAAATGAACCTATTTATTAATATGTAACTTTTATTAAAATACTTAATTTCTTTATTTTATAAGAATGTTCCAAAAATGGGTGATGTTACAAATATATATTACTCATAAGGAGCATTTCAACAGAAGTTCCTTTTTAGATATATCAATCGGAGTTAGACATGACTAAGACCGCTGAAGTTACCACCAAGGAAGTCACCATCAAGGAAGTCACCACCAAACCCCGTTATGTGGAGCTGGCTGAAAAGCTGACTGAGCTCGCCAAGGCTGGTGACAAGAGCACTGTCGTTGCCTGGGGTGCCGCCGCTCCCATCGTCGAAGCTGTGACCGGGACCGATGCCGGCATGTTCAAGCAGGTCAATGACACCATCGGCGACCTCTCGAATGCCGCTATCACCATGGCCGGCACCGGACTTATTCCCAAGATCGAAGAAGCCAAGAAGGACGGTATCGATCCGTCTGAATTGACCTATCGTGCACGCATCGCCATTCCGGGCGGATCTGTTGCTGCGATCGTTCGTGCCGAATCGACCTCGCGCAATCCTCGCACTGGCGAAACGAAAGCTGTCTATGGCCGGGCAGCCGTCGAAGTCAACTTCGATGCCGCCATCGACAAGGACAATGTGGCTTCATTCTCGAATCGTATCGCCACGCTCCTGGGTTAAGCCGACGTCATCGGCTTTGAACATACGAGGAGCCACTGGCTCCTCGTATGTCATTTTTAGTTTTTAGCTCGTACAGATTCTGCTAAGATAAGATCGTCTAAATATATCTTAATAAATGTATGGCCAATAGCAATAGCATCAGCTTCGTGTTCAGTTAGTAATTTGATAGGATTTGCTTTAGTATCTCTAATGATAATATCTTTATTATTAAGAACACAATACTGAACAGTATCTTTATCAGATCCACCACTATTAGAAATACATTTCTTTACTTCTCTAGGAGCAATAGTTACAATATTCTTTTTAACGTGTTTGTGAGATAATCTACGAATAAGATGAATGATCAATACAAGGACACTAAATGCATCAATGAATTTATGAGCAAATGCACCTTCACAACAAACGTAGTCTGGCCCATACATACTAAACATTTTATTTAAAGCAATTTCTAAACTAGAAAGAACAAAGTATCGTTCTCCGAATTCACTAATAACTAATTTATCTTCATCAGTTTTAGCTTTTAATAATGATTTTGCAGTTAATGTTCCATAAGCATATACTGTTTCAGTGCCTTTCTTAATATTGTAATCGATGACACTCCATCCAAGATTTCTTAATCCAGGATCTATAGAGAAAATTCTATAATTTACTTTTTCTGTCATCTTAATTATCACCCTAATAAATTTTAACCTAGCCCTATAAATATGTTTATCAAAAGAAAGGACAAACTATGGCTTTTTCAAAATGGTTAGTTTTTAAACATCGTACAAAAGAAATTACGGGAGATATTGATTTATCGAATTATATAATTGGTAAACTCGATATCGATGAAAAAGAAGTTGAAACTATTAGTAGTTATATGAATGAACTTATTAAATATGGCGGTATTCCTTATGGTATTAATATGGAGTTTTTAATTAAAACTATTAGAAATACTTTTAAATCTACACACATTCCGGCATATATTGTATCTTTATTTAGTGTTATGGTTGGTGAATTTGTTTTATTGAGTCTCATTCTACTACAGAAAATAGGATACATTATTGGATTTACGAGATTAACATTTATTTCAGATAAAGTAGATAATTCATATAAGAAATTTAAATTTGGTGTATCTTTGAATTTATACATTTCTAGAACATATTCTCATACAACAAGTATTATTGGTTTAGTAGTTTTTATTATATTTATTCCAGTATTTGTTATTAAAGATATCATAGACTTTATTCGTATGTTTATATATGTTGAGAAAATTAAATATACACGTTTTTCCATGGAGGATCTGTAATGGAGTTTTCATCATCTAAAATTATTAAAACAGAATATGTACGTATTATTAATGAGATTACTGATGTTTATACAAAACGTCACATCGTTGATTATAAAAAGAGTATTCTTATACAAGACCTTTATCCAAATTTAGATAAATATATGAAAGAAACTTATACTATTGATAAATATCTAAACGATCTTGTTAGTAGATTGGAAGGTAATATTTTTGTTGACTATGTCACTATTTATCATGAGTCAAAACGTATTCTTATTTCTATAAATCCTGATGCTATTAAATACGGTGCCGCAAAAGCAAAAACCCTACATATGCAATATGTTACTGATTTGTATGGTAAAATTTCTAAAGCTATTATTGATGGCGATGGTAAGATATTTACTGTATATGAATATATGAAAAATAAAGTTTTCAAGGATGTTCGTGAAGCATTAACAGATTGTCCCCCAACTAAGTATATCACATTTAAATGTTTTGATAAAGAGTTTAAATTGAATGTTGTCGAATATAAACTTATTAAAACAATTACTGAAGGTACTAGGGTAATATTCCAGTTTGAGAAATATAATGAAAAATCAACTGATGATGTAGCTAATTATGAACATACATTGAAACGCCTTTCGGATTTTATTATTTCTGCATATAATAAAAGAAAGACTAAACTGACAATTAAATCAGGATTGATAGTAGAACTATTGTTAGAGAAAGAAAAATTTGGTATTACTAAAGATATTATTAACTATATTAATGAAAAATATGGTTATAGTCTTTTTAATATAAACGAAGCTACATGTATTGTTGTATTCACTAATAATAAGTTTAATAACACACAAGACAACGAGGTCTGCATGACAACGATACAAGAATATACCGAAAATATTTGTAATGTGGCTCGTGAAAAAACTGAAGAATATATTCAAAACATTACTTCAGGTGATATTATTTCTGGTACTACTTTTATTATGGAAAAAGATAATAACATTGATTTAAATAAAGTTATTAAACTCTTAAAAACTCTTACTATTTATGCTGAAAAGAAATTCTATCTTAATGATATTGCATATCCTATTGCTAGATATAATGTAAATTTTGATAAATCTGAAGAATGTATTGCGGGTACAAGATTTTACTTTAATTTTACTAAAGCAAATATTGATGAAATTAATATGAATCAAAGAATTAAATATGAAGAAAATTTGAAGATTAAAGAAGCTATACATACACTTAAATCCGAAACAGATCATTTTAAACATATTAAAATTACTAGTAATAAATATGTCTGCGATGAACTTTATAAACATAAACAATATATTGAAGAAGTATATAACTTTGTGACATTGTGGGGTGTGACTATAGATGGTGAACAACTAAGTATTACTTTTCATCGCTTTTGTTTACTGGCAAAAAAGCCGTATCGTGTTAAAATAATTTTACATAATGAGAAAGAAAAATTAAATAAAAAATCTGAATATAAAACTACTGGTCGTGAAGGTACAGAAGGTGTTATTGAACATATCGTTCCAGATAGCTATGTACATGTTGATGAGAATGACCACTATTCAAAGTTTAGAGACATTTGTAATCAGATTGTTCTTAAAGCTTGTAAAATTGGTGAAGATGTTGTTAATGATAGTAAATTTAATATTATACATACAAATGATATCCATGTCCAAACTACTGAACTTAGTTTTCTTAAAATAGATGATATTATTAAATATATTAAGAATAAATCTATTTATGTTGAGGAATATTTTACTATAAACGATATTAAATATCCTATTCGTAAGTATGGTTTGAAGTATAGAAGTTATAGTAATGATTGTTTTATATTTAGTATTAGGGTAAAACCACCAGAACTTATTGAGTGGTCAGAACATCATACATACTCTAACAATATTGATTTGAAAACAATACTTGGAACCTTGGTACTGAGAAAAGATATACCGAGCAAATGTAATACTAATGAAATCGTAATTAGTAATCCTTATATTGTTAAAGAACTAGTTAAACATCATAAGTATATTGAGAAGATTACTAATTGGAAGCTGATGAGCTATATAGAGGATTGTGTTACATTTAAATACTTTGATGATTATGATAAAGTTGAGAAAAACACCAGTCCTACCATTAAAGTAGATTATACAGATAATCTTATTAATTATAAAACTTATATTAAAGAATTCCGTAAAGATATGGATGCTGTTGCTTTTATTAATATACTTCTTCGTTCCAGTATATTTGTTTTAAATAATAAACATATTGGTCAAGATTTTCATCAGTCTTCATACATTATTGATATTATTGGAGATGATGTATATGATAAATTAACTCCAGAAGTTAATGAAATCTTTAATAACAATGATTATTATACTGGTGATATGGATGAAAATGGTATTCGTATTAAATTGAAGAAATAGACAATTATAAGGGGGTACGGGCAATTGCCCGTACCCCCTTATTTCAATATCGTGCTACATTCTTATGTTCTATGCATACAGGGTTATTTTTTAAACTTTCTAAGAATAATTTGTTCATATCACTATAATTCGGTAATCCAAAATAAGTATTCATTATCTGTACACTATTTTCATCAGTACTAATAAATAATGAGAAGAATCTCTGTGTTTTATTTTTATCCATACCTTCAATTAAATAAGCACTATTTAATTTAGTTTCTTTACTGATATTCATAACACATTCTACTGTTGGATAAAATGCGCTAAAATCAATATCATTCACGAAACTTCGCATTAGTGATTTAATACCAGTCATATCTCTAAAGATATTAATGCCTAGATCATAAGTCTTTTCTGGTCTTAGAACTGCACCACCAGTTTTACCCAACATCCAATCAAATTCATTAAACATAGTTCGTCCTGTACTAACAAGGACTTTACCTTCTTGTAGAATATCAAAGTAGAGATCGTCAGCAGCTTTGCGAGTTTGTCTAGACCATTTACACAATCTACTTGGCCCAGCCAACATAACCATCTGTTCTTCATCACGATTTTTCCATTCCATGATTTGTAATGAAATACAATCGAATTGGTTATAAAGAATGTATTTCAAAAATTCATTTCTTTGCATATACCGATGCCAGTTGGTATCAGTTAATTCTGCAATAATTGGATCGGCATCTTTAAATGTTAATTTGCCAACACCGATATTCTTATGCAAGATATCATCTAGTTTATAAGAGGTTTCTTTACCAATAACTGTTCTTAATAAGCTATATAACGAAGTGGCATTCGTGAATTGACTTCCGCTAGTTGAATGAAACCAATCCCATTTCTTTGTAAAATGATCTACTTTGCTATGGTCGGTGTCATACTTAACTTTTTTATATTTTTTCGCTAATCCTGGATAACACATGATATCTTCTACATTACCATTTAATCTTTGAATGTTTCTAATAACTTGAGGAATATCATAACCCATATTCCATATACCAATAAAATCAGTCATATTAACATGGATCTGTTCAAAGATCCATTTGATACATTCTAATAAGTCATCGTGTAAAAAATACTGATATTCAAATTTAGGAATCCTAACTTTAGGAAGGGCTTTTCTAATAGATTCGATATGTGGCTCCAATACTTCGTCTTTTAATTTAATTAATTCATCTAGAGAAGCATCGACAAACCTATCTTTACCATCGATGATTATTCTTTTCTTAAAGAACTTTTTCCATATAGCAGTATAGACTTTATTTTCATGAGTCACAGTAATGAGATTAATATCTTTACCATTTGTTTCTAACATATCAGCTTCAGTATCGAAAAATCCAGTTGTAACAGCAGATGGTCTTAATCCACTTTTTTCAAATGTTTTCTGTAAAGCTCCTTTAATTAATACTTCAATATGGATATCAGCACCATAGACATAAGGACTATCGCATAATTGATTTAATTGAGGATTTCTTCTAGGATAAAATCCATTTAGCCTATGAAATAACTCTCTTGGTAATTCATGATTATAAACATCATACTTATCAAGATTTTCCATATATTCATATTCTTTTTTATACTTATGTGTTCTTAATCCAGGTTTTGTTAAATAAAAACTCCTTTTAGGTTTATCGATAACAATAACTTCTGGGGTTGATATTCCCATGTGGTGTCTATTAACTTTAGCAACAACTGCATCACCGTCTTCATAATCAACATGACAACTATGAACAAATTCATAAACAGGTTTTTCATTATAGACATTGATAGGTTCTGGGTTACTTGACATAAGAGATCCTTGATGTCTTATGTTGAAAATACATATGATGTCGGTCTTTAAGTTAATTTAATTTTTGATTTATACAAAAAAATACACAGGATGGTGAGCTTTCGCCCACCATCCCATGCATCACGTGTTTTTCGACTTTGACTTATTCGCAGGTATTAAGCCTGGGGATCAGTCTCATCGATTTCAGCATCGGCATTAACTAAGGCCTGACCGACACCATCGACACCTGAAGTCAGAACGCCATCGTTGCCAACCAGAGGATTGTTGTTCACCTGGATGGATTCAGACAACATCAGCTTCAGAATGGCATCGAGACCCTTAACGCTGATGATCATGCCGATCGGGTTCGTCGGGTAGACGACCTCACGGCTGTTGGCGACAGCGCGCTGAGTCACGGCCATGGCGTTGTTGAACGTGAACTTGCCGGCGAAGATGCCACGGTCCAGATTCTTGCCAAAGCTGATGACGCTTTCCGGGTCAGCATCGCGAACCGGGACGATGAGCATCAGACCTTCAAAGTTCTTGTACGACGTGGCGACGCAGTCGATGCGTGAGCCGTTCGGAAGATAGAAGCTGTAGTCTGCCGACGGAGCTTCTTCGACGCGAGTGTCGTTCAGTTCGTTGAAGTAGGTTTTGATGGCCAGCAGGGTTGCAATGATCGTCGGGGTGGTGACCAGACGATACACAGCCTTTTCGCCAGGGTTCAGCTGGTTCAGGTACAGCGAGGTCAGCTGCGAGTCGGCGATGATCGCATTCAGACGATTCATAACCAGCGAATGCATGTCCGAGTTACGCTCGGTTTCACGCATAACGACGGCATTGGAAACGTCCAGAACACCACGCCAGACATTCGGGTTACACAGAGTGCCGGCCAGGAAGTCCTGAGCCACCGAATTGTACCAGTCGATGAGGGGATCGGTTTCCTCGTGCTTCAGGCGATTGTAGACGTTGTTCAGGCACTCGCCGATCATGCGAACGGCCTTGGCATCATTGCCCAGCGACATGATATCATTGAGGATCTTGATGATGTCTTCGGCCGACTTGCCTTCAGTGTCCTTGATGCTGTATTCGGCGGTGTACATGCGAGACACGGGAATATAGAAGGACTGCTCCTTCTGTGTCACGCGAGCCGAAATATTCGCCTTGCGCATATTTTCTTCGCTGTACTGGGCGAAGGGTTCGAAAGCGAACAGCGAGAAGGACAGCTTGTTGTAAGCAGTATTCACGGCATCCGCAACGGTCGTGCCGGCGGCAGGGAAAAGCTGGGCGTTCAAGCTACCATAGCCTGTCGAGGCGCCGGTCTTGAGGTTAAGCTTCATGGTGAAGTTGAGATCGATTTCGGCACCGGCGTCACCAAGAACAGACAACAACGATGACGCAGTGCCCGCAGCGGTAACAGCAGTCGAAGGAATGACACGCTGGATACGAGGAGCTGCTTCACGATCGGCCGAGTCGTTCGTGTTGGTGCGCTGCACCAGACGCGAGGCTGCCTGATATTCGGTACGAACAGGGATATATTCCGTGGTCGTGCCGTCGGTGACGGCGATCCAGACTTCGCGAACATAGGCGCCTTCGCCGATGATGTCAGTCCAGTTCAGATTGTCGTAGCCGACGGTGTTGGAGCTGACGCCGAGCTTGAACATGTTGAACGGCACGCCGACCTTAACCAAGTTCTGGTGAACCAGGACAGGGTTGGTCGAATCGTCGTTTTCCATGAACAGTTCGACACGTTTGGCGGTGGTGTCGACGAACGAAGGATCGCGCATCAGCCGGATCAGAGGAGTGCGAATGGCGTTCGAATAGCGAATATCGGCGTTCGGGTTCTGCGAAGCAGCCAGATCGTAAACATCGCCATTGGCGATCTTGGTGACGACGACGGTTTCTTCGGTAGCGATGCGCGGCAGGATACGATCGATCAGCGACTTGAAGACGCGCAGCATGGTCAGCGAGATCGACAGACGAACATCGGTGACGACGCTATCGATGCCTTCACCGAACGACTCGCCGGCAGCGATATCGTTAGTGACAGCATTGACACCACCATTGCCGAACAGCGAGCCCAGAGCGATGCATTCGGTTCCGGCAACGCCGCCCTTGGCATCAGCAAAGTTGGCATTGGTCGAATGCAGATGCCCCATGACACCAAGCGTAGCAGCTTCGATGGCCGCCGCAATGCGAGGATTGGTACGATCCAGACGATTGTTCTGGGTCGAGCCGCTCATCGATTCGATGGTACCGATGACGAAGTTTTCAACGGCGGCCAGGTCGATGCGCTCTTCAGCGCCACGAATGACGGTCATCGGCTTGTCGAAATATTCCAGGCCGGCAGCATTGGTGACCGAAGCAACCAATGAATTCGAACTCAGAAATGATTCTGTCGCCGCAGCCAGAGTGAACGCAGCACCCAGAGACAGACCGCTGTTCTGGGCAACACCACGCAGCTGCTGCTTCCATGAATTAAGTTTGCTCATTGTCAAAGAACTCCTGAAATACGCGTATTAAGACCAAGCTTGGTCAAGAGCGTTTTGGTTGCATCAATGGAAGATGTGAATAACCACAGCTTACACCATTCGTCAAGATAGGCTTTAGTTTCTGAAGAATACTGAGGATCATTCTTAATATCACCATTGAGTTTAGCAACAGCGAGTCTAACAAAATGATCATTTAGAGTCTCTTTGGAATCGATCAGCGGAATGAACAGCTGAGAATTCTCATCTTCGGAGATTTCATCAGAGACTTCAGATGATGCAGAACCATCGTCTTGATTGTCTATATTATCATCATCACCATTATCTATAGTGTTTGTATCACCAAAGTTAGCGTCATCAGATGTTCCATCGCCAGATTCATCGGTTCCTTGTGAATTGGTGTCATCATCGCTGATAGTACTATCAGGATTAGCATCACTATTACTATTATTATTGGTAGTATCTTCACCAGAAATATCAGAACTTGGGGAAGCATCAGACGAATCATCTTTGTTAGGAACTTTCGTTTCATCGTCTGATCCCTTTGTGTCTTTATTATCTACTGTATTTTCAGGATCATCTTCTTCTGATATGGGTTTATCTGCTTCGATATTATCATCTTGATTATTTTCAGTGGCATCTGTTTTATCTTCATTTTCCTCATCGTCTTCTTCATCATCTTTAACATCGCCTAGAGCTTCTAATCCATAAAAATATCCAGTATCGTGTCCACTACCGGATACGAAACCATTTGGTGATTTTTTATAATAATAATCATCAACATAAATAAGAACTCTATCAATACTATCATAATTTTCAATTCCTTCTAAAGCATCACGTATTCTTTCCCAATAACGAGTGGCGTCTTTAACATCATAAATGTAATAACCAGTATTGTCGGCACCAACATTTTCAAAATTGCTAACATGTATGGCAAATGCTTTATTCTTAGTATATTTCAAACAAAGATTTGCACAGACAAAATTCTTATATGAAATAATACCATTATTAATAGCATTAATAGGAAGAGCAGTCAATGCAATAACTTTAGCAATTTCTAAAAAGCTAGGTTTCATCGTAAGAAACTTAAGACTATTTATCATCTTCCAGTAATTATCCGAATTCTTATTAAATTTGCTATTACAAATCAATTCATCTGTATCAATGACAACATGATGGATAGGATCTAATTGTAATGGGAATAGATCGCTTTTCAAATTGACTCTAGGGACATAAAAAATAGTTTTTGTATTGGTAGTTTCAAAATTAATAGCTGAGAAGATAGCTAGAATACCATTTAATTTAGATAATCCGTGTTTCAGATATAATCCTTTTAATAAAGGAATATCACTATCAATAATATTGTTTGTATGAATATACTTATTTACATATTGACCAATCTGGCTATCTTTAACTGATTGAGACATAGTAATGATATTATCTTTAACCAATGATAATAAAGCAAGAACATGAGAATGAGTATTAGATTCAACAAATATATTAAAATATTTATACATAATAATTTGTTCTAAAAGAAGCTTATCATTATCAAGATCGACATTTCTAATGTCTATATTTATTTTAAGATCTAAATTAATAGCAGTATCATCAAAAATAACTTTATCAAGTACTGAAATATTTCTGAAAATATCATTTAAAACAATAAGTGGCTGTCTGTCCATGGGAGCATTGTCCTTCACTGGAGATTTAATAGATAAAAAAATCTATTAAAGACTTATAATATGTTAATTTGACGCTATAAATATTAGGAAACAGAAAGGGGATTTGTTGATGCTTTTTTCTCCTGACTTTTTTATTGATTGTATGATTCTACTTATTTATGAAAATTCAGATAAGACTAAAGCAACTGTTAAGGATCTTATTAAAATATATGACGATGATAGTAAAACAAATACGCCATCAGAAAATGACAATAGTCGTTTTTATGTTAAACTTATTAAAGAGATCCTGAGGAACAATATAACTAAAAATGACGAAGCTGGTCTAAAATCATTATTGTTGAAAATCAATACAGATAAGAGTGCTTTTAATAAATCAGAAACTTTAAAATTACTTGAAAGTATTTTCTTAAGTAAAGTGGAAATCAGTTTTCAACAATTAGAAGAGACTGCTAAGAAAGTACAAATGGCACTCATGTGGCATTTGATCAGTAAACATCAAAGACGCGGTTATATTGCTCTTAGTAAATTTGCAGATAGTTTAAATAGTGAAGACCAAGAACAAGAATTAAGTGAAATTAATAAACAAGCAAATGCTATTCAACAAATATTTGAAGAAGCTATGTCTTCTATGATGAAAAATACATTGGCTAAAAAACCAGTAGAAAGTATAGATTTCTCTGAGAAAGATTCTCTCAAGAAAGGTATTACAAAATATAAAGATAGAGCTATTAATGGTATATTCAAAACAGGCCTTCAAGGTTTGAATATCATGACTGGTCCTGGTCGTGGTGGAATCATGGAAGGTGAGTCTGTTGTTTTTTATGCTCTTCCGCATAACTATAAATCTGGTCTATGTATGAGTGTTGCTACTCATGCTATCTTGTACAATAAACCAAATCTCAAAGATATTTCTAAAAAACCATTAGCATTGTTCATATCATTAGAAAATGAAGCCTTCCAGAACATGATGTGGGTCTTCAAGCATTATTATGAAAATATTAATAATAAAGATTCTAGCGATATGGATGATGATGCTATTATTGATTGGATGTACAAATTCTTTAATAAGATGGGATGGTCGTTTATTATTCTTCGTTATCTTCCTTCAGAATTTGGATTTAAAGATTTTGTTAATGTTGTTGAATATTATGAGAACTCTGGATATGAAATAAAATTAGCTGTTATCGACTATATGAATCTTATGTATAAAGGAAATGGATCTGAACGATCTTCATCAGTCGGAACCCATCTTCTTGTTAAGGAACTTTTTAGTAATGCTTGTAATTACACAAAATCAAAAGGTATTAGTCTTATTACGGCACATCCTCTAAATCGTAAAGCAACCGAACTTGTAAATACTGGTATTAAGAATATTGTTAAACGATTTGATACAGAGCATATTGCAGAAAGTATGGATGTCGCTAGAGAAGTTGATCTTGAAATATTTATTCATATTGAAAAGAACCAAGATGGTATTTATTATCTCACGTTTAAACGTGGTAAACATAGATATCAAGATAAAACAAAAGATGCACATAAATTCTTTGCGTATAGATTTTCTGATTATGGTATTAAAGACGACATTGATGGTAAACCTACATTTACAAGAGATATTTATGCTATTCCTACAAATGATGATGATAGACAAAAACAACATGTTGTTATGGACATTTTCTAAATATTACAAGAGTGATGTGGGATATCCCACATCACTCTGTTTAAATCCATCTTATGAATTCCTCTCTCCTGAAAAGGACTCGTATATAAATGGTCGAATTTACGACAAAACCGCCAAAAATAACTTCAGATCCTACTGTCATATCTCCTAATGTAGTTCCTAACACTATTGCTTTACATAAAGCTCTTGGTAACTTAAATAAAAATTGGATGGATGTTTTAGATAAGTTAAGTGCTAACTTTACAAATATATTTAGTGAATCGTTATTATCATCAACATTTACAAATTCATCTACTGATATCCAATATGGTTGGATCTATTCTGGTTGGGAGAGTTTAGATGGTTCATTAACGATAGATTATGTTGAAGGTAGTATAAATAATTTTATTACAATACCTAATGTTTATGACAGTGCCGGGTATTATTTCTTATGTTTTGATATTAAAGAATTGACTGGATATTTAAATATAACTTTAAACGGCGAATCTTTAAGAACTATTACAACAACCGGTAGATGTGGTACAGTTTATCCTGTTAGTAGTTCACTTACTGATACATTAACAATTCAACAAGTTGATCCTGATACAAATGGATCAACTACTATTCTAAATGGTTATCTTATCAAAGTTAGTCAAGAGCTTTATGATTATATTAATTCACAAATAGCAAGTTATTTTAATTATTCTGATTTAAGTAATTATATTACAAAGAATGATATGGATCAGGCAGTTGGTACTATTCTAGCAACGACTATGCAAGCACACCTTGCTGCTAAAAATCCTCACAATATTACGCCAGAACTTATTAATGCTGCTCCTGTTAACCACACGCATAGTCAGTATGCTTTAAAAACAGATCTTTCTCTCATTGGAACATATAAACCAAATACGATCGTTTGTAATCTAAATGGTAATTATCCTAAAGAACTTTTTTCTGGATATATTGATGTTCCTGTTACCTTCATAACACAATATTTAAACCATATTTCCAAAACTAATTTTTGTTTACAATCAGGAACAATATTGATTAATGATAAAGATATAGATTGTGTTTCTATGATAGATGCAACAGTTCCTATCGATTCTAGATATGCAGTCATTCCTTCTTCAAAACTACCAACAGTTACATATACATTTACACAAACTCGACTATTAGAAACAATTAATATTGTTAGTAATGCATCTTTAGATACTGGATGTCCTTTAAAACTTATTGTTAGTACAAATGGATATGTAAAAGAATTTACATCCGTCTTTAATGAGAATATTTCTGGGTATCAATTATATTCTATTCCTATGAATTCTATTTCAGCAGATTCTATTACAGTTTCAATTGAACAGACTGATACAACTCTTGAAAATTATACATTCGGATTTGATATTATTTTTGCAGATACTAATTTAAATGATATTGCTATAAATACCAATATCGGTGTTGCTATGAGAACACCAGATAATTCAGCTACTTCTTTGATGTCTGTCATATCTCCTTTTTATTTTGATATAAATACCCTGGTACAAAATCATACATATATGGTTGCATATACATCTACAGATCAAGAAACTATTTCTTTAGAATTATATCCACTTCCTTATCTCTACACAAATAAAAAGAATTCCAATGGAATAAATGTATTTTCTGAATGCACAATAACGGATGCGTATTATAATATCCCTACTCTTACAAATATAGATATTACTGAAAATAATTACGATATTTATAAATACAATATGTCAACATCAACTTCTAATATTCTGTCAATCAATCAAGTTTTAATAAATCCATTAGTTATAAATGAAATAACAGTTCATTTTAATAAAGAAACAACAAATACTATTCCTAACACATTTAGTATTATAGTTAATTATGAAGATAATACAATAGATACATTTACTGTATCTACTTCAAATGTAAGTATTATTGATGGTCCTATTGGATATGCTACGATACAATCAAAACCAGTATCTTCTTTTATTATTTCATTGCAGACAGATGAGAATACTATTTGCGATTTAAATTATATTAATGTAAAAGTAAATACATTAACATATAACAATAATAAATGGTCTGATGGTAATATGAGAGGTCTCATTGGATACTTAACTGTTTTAGAAAATGGTTTTCAGTTAGATCCTATTTTTTATAACGACGTTTGTTCTTTACCTATTGCTAATTTAAGTGATTTAGAATTTTATACATATACAACTATTAGTAATCCATATCCTAATTTTATTATAAACGAATCTTCTTCGGATGATATTATTTATTATGAAAAATACAATCATACTACTAAACTAATATACACTTCTGCTGGTCCTAAAACAATGACTATTTTAGCAGATAGTTAAATTTGAAATAAAAAATACATATATATTAATATGTAGAGAAGACTGGTTAAGAACGCGTCTTGATCAGTCTATTCTCTAAAATCCGTTAAAATTGGGAATTAAATAAATGCACTTTGATATTTCCACGCTGACTGCTGACGCTTTGACTTCTGCTACCATGATTGGTACTCTTGTTTCGGAGTCCGCAGCCCCCCTCATCGACTGGGACAGCATGCGCAAGGAGATCGAATCCTGGCCGCTGGTCTCGGAGGTGCCGCAGGACAAGGACGTTCCGCAGCTGAACATGACTTCGATCACCGGCAAGACCTGCCGTGAGCTGGTCAAGGGCGGCATCAAGACCGAGAATTTCATCGCCATCATCAAGTCGATGCTGAATGTCCGCGCCCATGTCATGTCCTCGAACGCCGGCAAGGCCCAGACTCTTTATCCGACCGTGAACGAATATGGCGCCCGTGAAGTCGGCAATGTCATCGTCGTCGCCAACAAGCATGCCGGCAAGCCCCGGTCGATCAACATCAATCGCCAGGCTTATGACCATCCGAAGAATGCCAATGACGAGACCCGTGGTCGTCAGCGGCACGTCAGCTGCGTCGTCGAAGTCGGTGGCTATATCGGTTTCGCTTTCTACAACAAGTTCTCTCCGAACACCCTGATCCAGACTTTCTTCCAGGTCACGCATGTCATTCCGCTCGGCGGCGACAGCAAGCTGTTCGAAATCGGCATGACCCTGGTTCATGCGGCGTTCGCTTCGGCCGCCGACGGCAAGGTCCTGGCCACTCCTCTGGAAGATGATACTCCGCTGGCCAATCTGATCGATGCGATGCAGCGTCGTTTGGCCGTCGGTGCTCTTCAACTGGATTGGCCGCTGTACAGTCAGATCTTCGTTCCGCATTTCGGCCTGAAGAATGACACCGCCGCCGGCATCGCCAAGATCGATCATTGGAAGGATCTGCACTCCGACACCGTGACTGCCAATCTCGACAAGCCGGTCAGTGCCGACATCACCGACATTGAAATCGATCTGATGCACAATCTGGTCGAAGCGCGTGCCACCTCCACGCCGAAGACCGACGGCGATGGCAATGCCGTCTATGATGAAACTGCTCTGGTCATCAGCCATCACATGGACGACACCGGCAATACCATCCGTGCGATGATGACCCTGATCAACAACAACGAAACCATCTGGACCGGCGTCACCGACATCACGGCCAACAACTTCGATCGTCCGGTCGGTGATGACATCACCTATCCGAGCGGCAAGTTGAAGGCGGCGGTTCTCGATCCGGCCCTGATTCTCGGCGCCACCACGTTCCAGCGTCTGAAGACCGACGTCATCAATCGTCAGGTCGAAGGAAAGCATCCTGTGGAGAACCCGACCATCCTGGGCATTCTGCGTTAAGCAGAAAACCAACTAAAGTAGATACGGAGGAGCGCAAGCTCCTCCGTATCTCTTTATTTTTTTATTTTAATCATAAACCAATTTACTCAAAGTCAATTTAAAATTATGTTCTACCATTTGAAATGATTGAATAACTGTAGCATATGCATCTATTTGAATAGCAAATATTCTTAATATATTACTCAAGTCACGAATATCATCAGTTGTTAAGTTAAATGTTTTCTTGTTGTTTTCTAATTGTGAAATTATTTTATCTGTTTCTTTCTCTAAATCAAATATATGTTTTCCATGAGAAATAGAGTCTTTGAAAGTATCATCTAGTTTCAGTAAATGATCTGTAATATAATTTAAATCTTCTACGGAAGAAACAACATTTTTCAAAATGGTATTAGAAATACTATTTTTTACAAATATAGTTTGTAGTTGTTTTTCAAGATATGAAATATCTACTTTATTGATCTTTTCTAGAATATGTCTAATTTTATGAAATTCTTTATTTATTATAAATTTATGCATAACCTCTATAGTGTCATTGATATCTATTTTATCAAGAAGTTTAAATAATGTATCTGTAGCATATCTATACGTACATATCATTCCGGTTGGTATATAGATCATAGAAAACATATTTATTTCTTTATTTTTTAGATAAGAATTTACAGCAGTATGATTAGAATCAACAAATACTTTTAATTCTGATCTTTTAAAATCACTAAATAAGCCTAATATACTTGTACTAAGATTCTTAAAATATTTAATAAAGAAATCAAATATTTTATTTTGGAATGAAATATTTTCTAATCCATAATAGTCAATATCTGTCAGATACTGATTTAAAGGAACATACGAAATGTCTGTTCTGTAAATCATGTCTACGATGCTCCTACTAAAAATGTTAATTGATTTCCATTGGTATCACTACTATTATAAGATGTAAATTCTCCAACATAACCATTTAATGGATATTGAGTATCTCCTATCGTCATTAATGTTGTATTGTCCATCGTAAATCCATATGCTTCTAATGATACTAATGTTTTATTCTTTGCTAGAATAGAAATACCATCTACAGAATATCCAAATGCTATCGCTGTTTCAATTCCAGTATTTATTGATGTTGTAATCTGTAAGTTCGTATCTTCGTATGGACAGGTTATAGTTAAAATGCTATTCATAATAACAAACGTCAATCCATTATCAAACGATAATAATACTTTTTCAGTCGTATCATTAAATGCTACAAATCTTAATACGAACATACCTTCTTGAGAATTTAATGAAATAGGAATATTTAAAGTATTAACAGGAATTGTTTGTTGTGATCCGTTCGTAATAATAAGAGGATGTAAGCCAGGAATAATAGTTTGTTGTAATCCATAGATAATAAATAAAGGAGCATCTGTTCCTAAATATATATCGCTGTCTAATGAAGGAACTGAAATTACACTAACCGAAGAAGTAATATCATTTGTTGATTTATAATCAAATCCTAATTTAATAGAACCATTCGGTAAAAAAGAATAATAGGTTGTAAAGTCGCTACATGTAGAGATGATAGTTTGTTCTTGAAGATCAATATAAAAATAATCAGATACTTTATCTGTTATAAATACTTTTATATATCTATTTGAATTTAATGGATATATCATAAAATTTAAATTCAATATATTTGAAGAAGATAAAGAAAATGGATACGTAAATCCAAACATATTCGTAGAAGAATTATCATTCAATTGATAGTATTTAGATAATGAAGAAATAGAAGATGGTCTTATAGATGTATTTACTAATGATATATTTGATAGATCTTCACTAGATGTATTAATATTTGATAAAGCTCCATAAATAGGATACATCGGATCATTGAATGTATAATCTCCAACTAATCCATTTATATTAGAAAGATTACCATTAATATCAATAGTATTAATTTTCTGAATACTTAAAGAATATGATCCGAGAATAGAATTTATAAATCCATTAAAAGAAAAGACAGGATCTGATGTAGGAGGAATACCAGGCATAAAAGAGTTTATAAGATTAGAGTGTGCATTCTTATCCAGATTATGAAGGGATATCAAGTCTTCAACTTCTGTATTCGTAACAATAACAGAATCAAAAGAAGATTCTCCCATAACACCAAATATCTGTATTTCAAAATCTTTGTAAGTCCCAACATTTCCAGATAATAACCAGGCATTGTAAATAGCTTGCATAACATCAAGATTAATACTCATAGTATCGATATTGTGAGGATTTGAGTTATCCATTAAGTGATTATTGATAATATCTTTTAATGTTGAAATAGTATTCGGATCAAAGTCTTTTTCAATTGTTTTTATTCTATCTACAAGTGCCGACAATGAAAGAGTATCTTTATTTATTTTTACAGTATCATCTCCAGTTGTAATAGAGTCAAACCCTGTTATAGTTCCTTTGACCATTTTTTAAAGATCCTTTCCTCTGTTTCCTAGAAAAATAAATTTATTAAATCATCAGATAAACATCTATTATAAACAAATAATTCAGAAATAGATGTATCTTGAAATTTTATAGCATTTATTATGATGTTTGTTTTTAATGATTTAGATATATACTGAAATGAATTCGAAGTATCTGTATAGTAAATGTTTACAGATGTAGTATTCATACTTAACATAAATTTATTAATACCCATAACAAGAGGTAAAGATTGTGTTTCGGTAAAATCAGGACCATTGACAGTCAATATAAGTACATCTTCTTTTTTCAAGAAAATGATATCCGAATATCCAGCATTTGATATAAAAGTTAATAGATTTTTAGTTGATGTTAATTCATCTATATTAAAAGAAATAGAAATTGTATTTCCTATATCAGAACTAATTTGATTAATAGTAACATTTTCAATAAAATCACTAGGGATATAAGAGTATGCATATGTTGGAATATATTGAGGTATATTTAGATTCTTAAATTGTGTAAAGAGATCTGGATGTGTATCTATATTACTATTATGATCTGATATGTCATTCTTTGTTTCTTTTAAAGTAGCAAATAGATCTTTTGAACTTAAGAAAAACTTTATAAAACTTTGATAAGACATTGGGTATAAAACAGTTTTACAATATGCAGCATATACAACACTCAATATATTGTTTTGGATATAAATAAGTAGAGCAGTATAGTAACTATCAGTTTCACTTAAATTATAAAGATGACTGTAGAACATCGTTAATAGATTATCTATTTCAGTACAATCATAAATACTTTCTAATTGTGTTATCTTTTCATTTAATCTAGACCATGTTTTAAATGATAAAAGTTCTTGTTTTTTAGATCCTAAAATAGATGTAAAATTATGTATAGTATTGGTACTCATACTGATTTCCCTTTCTTTTAAAAAGGATTAGTCATAAAATGACAAAGTAAATAATAGTAAAAAATATATCTTTAAATAAAGTAAAAATACTATAAATTAACTTTAGTTCAGAAAAGGTATAAAAGATATGGTTAGTATCTTTTCATCTGTTTCTATCAAAGAAACTGCATTTACTCCACATTTTAATACTGGTACTCATTATGATAGTGCAACTGGTGTTTTTGTTCCTGGTCATCATGGTGGTATGATTATGAATGGTGGATTAACGTCCACGAATGCTACAGTTGGTCGTGAACAAATGTTTAAATCGACTGAAGCTATTAGTAAAGTTTTATTTACATTGATATTCTATCCAGATACTGATTGTATTATTTATGATACTGAATTTGCTCAGAAGATCCAGAGACTTCTCAAGTTTATTCCTGAAAGTCTTCGTAAAGGTATCGAAGAGCGCATTCGTATTATTAAAACAACTGACTATACTCCTGAAGAAGTCTTTAAACTTATTATTCAAATTGGTAAAATGAAATTAGAACATAAGAAAGATTTTACTGAAGAGTCTCCATTTACTGATATTAAAGGCGAGAAAATTAAAATCTTAAGACCTACTATTGTCGTATTCGATAGTTGGACAAAAATGAATAGCACTAAAGTTGTTGAAAGTTTTGAAAAAGTTGATGTTGGATCTTCTGATCAGAACATGGTATTCATGACAGATGGTAAGATGAAAACATTGATGATGTCACAACTTCCTGTGTTTGCTGTTAAGTACGGATTTATCTTTGTGTTGACTGCGCACATTGGTGATAAAATGGATCTTAATCCATATGCTGCTACACCTAAAGACTTACAGCATATGAAAGGATCTGATAAGATCAAAGGCGTTGGTGCTGATTTTACATTCTTGATTTCTAATCTAAGTGATACTCGTAAAGTTGAGTTATTGTTAGATAGCAATAAAAAATGTTTATATCCGATTAAGAACGGATCTGATGTTGAGCTTAGTGAATTAACAACGATTATTGCTAGAAATAAGAATAACGTTTCTGGTTCTATTTGTCCCTTTGTTGTTTCGCAATATGAAGGCATTCGTACTTCCTTATCATTTTATCATTATCTTAGAAATCATGATTATTATGGTTTAAATGGTAATAAGCAAGATCATGAGCTTTGTATTTATCCTGGTGAAAAACTATCAAGAACGACTATTCGTGTTAAGACTGATAGCGATCCTAAACTTCGTAGAGGATTAGAAATTGTAAGTCAATTTAAGTATATTAAAGATAATTGGAATCTATCTCTATTAGATGTTGATTTTACAATTGATATTAATAAATTTGCAGAAGGTATCTTGGGAAAAGATGGATTGGCTAATGATATATTAGAGTCTCGCGGATTTTGGACTTATGATAAAGAAAATACAACTCCATATTTATCTGTTTATGATATTGTTGCTATTGTTACTGGTAAATATGAGTCTAAGTATTTCAACCTCGGACAAAAGAAGGATAAATAAAATATGGATGCTATGAGTTTGGGTAAGGATTATGTTAGTAGTGAAATTATTAAAACCATTGATCTTATTAAAAGTATTAAAAATAAAGATTTGATGTATCACAGAATTACAAGTTTTCAAGATGTTAATCGTAGAGAAACGAATGAAGTTTTAGGAAATAGTATTAAAAAGTATATGTTTAAAGAAGATGGTACTGTTATTAAGAAAAGACTTTATAATCCAAGCACGACTACTTTTATTCTCGTCGAATTGGTTAATAAGAATAATATTAAAAAGATTTATTATTTTGATACTACTTTGTTCTTTAAGAAAATGGGATTAACATTACAAGATGTTAGTGAAGAGATAGTTCATCTTGAAAGTTTATTAAGTATGATCTCACAAAGGATCATCTAGACAATATAGATAACAGAAGAGAGGCTAAGCCTCTCTTCTGTTGTCATTACACTGTAGACCAGCTTGTACCATCAAATACACAAATAGCACTATCGCCATTATGTCTTAACAAAACACTATCTTGTTCATCGATCTTATTTCCATTACCACAAATTGTTATATTAAAGTACTGTGCTATATTTTTAGTATCTTTAATAAAATATACCGTATTTGTATCTGGAGTAGCAGGAAGATTGATTGTTACATTTTCTGGATTGTCATATCGAATACTGACGATAACAACATTTGATTGATAAATACCTAAGGTATAAACAGATCCTGATGTAAGACACGTAGTATAAACTGGATTTGTTTGTGAATTACCATATGCCAACATAAATGGTTTTATAGTTGCGATAATGTAGTCTTTTAAGTTGATCATGTATTTCTCCTATTTATACCAGTAAGCATTGCTAGACGAACTATTACCAGAATCAAATGCATTTATATACCATACATCATTATACCCAAGAAGACTCATTTTATTGTTTTTTGCTAATACATATGTAGTATTATCATTGATAGAAAATGTATTGGTTGGTGCACAATTCAAGACAATAGCATCTGTAGTCATATTTAAAAATTCAATATTGAAGTAATTTGTTAGTGAACTTATATCTGGTAGAACAATAAATTTAGTACCATTTAAAAGACATCTAGAATTATTGTTTGTATTGTCTACTTCTAATATCGGTATTGTTACTTCATCAACAACGAGCGATTGAGGAGCCCATAATGCAGTCTGAGCATCTCCAGATTGTATACATGTCCAAAATATACCACTATTTTTATCATAACAAATATCTGGAGGAGATCCATTAAACGATACTTCTCCAGCTAAAATACCATTAGGGTTTTTAGGTACTAAAAAACAAGTTACAGCAGATAGATCGCTTGACATGAATTATGTATTCCCCTGATCTATAGTTGTATTAATAGCATCAAATGGCGCCATCAAATCTAACGTAACTAATTCATCAAAGTTGTTATTATTACATAATGTTTCTATCTGATTTGAAAGATCAAATTGTGTTTTATAAATTGTTTGAATACACTGATTAATGAATGTGGTAATTGATGTTATATCTGAAACTTCTAGTGCTATACGACCACACCAATAGATGGGAGAAGCGATAGTACCATTTGTTAATTGAGATAATAGAGAATTCAAATCGTTATTTAGAATACTAATATTAACACCGTTATAAATAACAGATTTACTAAGTGCAGTATCTCTGTTTGCTTTAGCGATATTTGATAATGTAGTTAATAGTTCAGTATAAGCTTTAGGTGTTGCCGTATATGTGATATCTGGACCATTTCTGTTTTCAACAACATCGTAATACGTAATATCAGGAAGAGTATCATGATAGTTAATATCAACAAATCCATTTAATGTTCTAAAATCAGGATTGGATATCATAGATCCATGATACTGAAATCCATTTAACGTAAAGAATGCGCCATCACTAAAGTATTCATTTAAAACAGGGTGATAATATTTTTCGGTATCTAAGAAACCTGTTGTCTGACTTGTCATCTTTAGTTTTCCTTGTATGTGTTTGCTTTATTAAAACTATTTAGTGAGACCTAAAATAAGCCCAGTTCCTGTTATGGTAGCATAACTTATGCCCACAATACAATTACCGGCAGCACCGCCACCAGATCCAGAATTTCCAAGACCGTCGTCAGTACCACGAGATCCAGCCTGACCGAAATCGCTCCATCCGCCAGCTAAGACGCTTCCGCCTGCCGGCGTTGCTGAAGGCGAGCCGACATTTCCGACAAGACTTCGGGATGAGCCAGGATGTAGTGGTGCACGGCGGCATCGAAGCCGTATTTGCCCAGCACCAGGCCCATCGATGCCGCTGCAATAAGGTGAAAACGTGATTTCATTTCAAATTTCTCCTACTGCGTCGGGCCAAGGATCGTGCCCTTAGCTATCCAAGTCACATTTGAAATGCCGGTGATCGCATAACCGGGCGGGCCACCGTTCCCGCCGCCGTTGTATGATCCGACAGACCCGTTTTGGCCGTACGCACCGGGGGCTCCCCCAGCACCACTGGAACCAGCACCAGAGGTGCCGCCGCCCTGAGCGCCGCCACCTACCGACAGGGTTCCTGAATTGCCGGCGCCGTTATATCCGTTTGACGGACTCCATCCGGGAACTGCCCCTGCGCCGCCGCCACCGTTGCCGCCCCAGCCATAAGTCGTGTATTCACATCCGCCACCGCCACCACCACCACCGCCACTCTGGATCGTGCCTAAATTTGTGATTGTGATTTTCTGCAAGGTGGAAATGGCAGGGCCACCGCTGCCACCGCTACCGCCACCGCCATCACCACCACCGCCACCGCCGCCCTGGCCGCCGGCACCTACAATATAAGCACCAACCATTACATTAAGAGAAATATTAGAACTAGCAGGAAAACTATTGATAGTTAGTGCATACGTACTTGTTGATATCGATCCGATAATTGCAGATGAAGCAATATTTAATTTGACATTAATAGGATTTTTACCATTCCAACCATAATTAGTAGTAAGATCAGTATTTAATACGTAATTATAAATAGTTCCAGATAAATTTATTACTACTGATTGTACAGAGCTGGCAGGATTGAGTATAAACATAGTTAATAAACTTTTTTGTTTGAATAGAATTCTAATCTATTTAAAATATACATAATGATTCCTCCTAATAGAAATACAGATCATATAATGGATTTAAAGATAGGAGAAGGCGCGATACCTTCTCCTATCTCATATCAGTTGTCTTAAGAACCCCAGATATTCCGTCTATTTTCAGGAAGATTATCTCTATCAATATAAACAGGAATATATCCAGTTTTCATTTCAAAAGCAAGAACAAAAGGAACAATATAAGAAGTATAATTCATTTCACAATTTTGATCAAAGAGTTCACCGTATAACGACATACAAGAACCAGTACAAATACCAACAACAGGACATGATTTACAATTATCTCTTTGAGACCAGTGAGTAATTGCATCTAATTTAACATTAGTAATATCAGTAATAGATCCACGTTGTGTGATTTTCCATTTAAAGCAATATCAAGACTGCTAGCATTAGGGCAAGAAATAATATTACCTGACATATCAACAGCTAAATAAAAAGCACTATTCATATTACAGAAATTATAACTGGTTATCTGACTTTCATCAAATAGAACATATGTTTTATCTCTGATGAAACTAATGATATTGCCAAGATTAAAATTAGCATAACTTTTATCGTTTGTCCAATCGAGTGTTTTTTTGAGTATCTTAGTTATTTAAATTAGCAGCAATATTTACCATAGTAATTGTTCCTGTATTTTCTGCCACAGTATATGTCTCCTGTGTCTCTATGGTTGATACTATATATAATTTATTCTATACGATAAATTGTAAAAGTTAAGGATAGGATGAGCCTAGGCTCATCCTATCCTTAACCACATAAAATAAATCATTTATTTTCTATAATTGACAATCGTCTATCTATATCTTTTATTGCTTCTACAATAATACCCATCATATTTCCATAAGCAACACTTAATGTATCATTATTATTAATGACAACTTCTGGTAAAACCTTTTGAATATCCTGGGCAATAAGACCAGACTGGCGTTCTCCAGTATCTATACGAGTGTATGTATATCCAGTCAATTGTTTAATCTTACTGATAGAATCCTCAATAACTTTTAAATCTTTCTTTAATTTAATATCAGAATATGCAGTAAGATTTGCCAGTGCCACTAAGTTACCAGAAGTATCAATAGTCATTAGTGCATTTCCAGCATCGGTATTGTCCATAATTCTGAAATAGCCATTACTAGCATCAATAAATTTATCAGCCGGTGTTGTTCCAGTACCAACAACCCGAATAGAATTAAATGGAGTATTGGAATTTGCACTCACATTAGATGTATAATCTTCTAATGTAGTATTTAATACTGTCGTTGATACATATTCGGAAAGATCAATGTTTGCTAAAGCTGTAGCTAATGCAGTATTCGTTACATAGTTCTGTAAAGTTGCTGTTAGTATTTTATTTGTTACATAATCAGTTAAATATGTACTAATATTATCAGACATGACATAATCGCCAGCAGGGCTATATTCAGCCAATATTTTATTTAATGCATCTAAAGTGACATAATCCAATAATGTAGTATCAAGATCGGTGATTTTTTCATAACTATTTAAATCTTGTATAATCTGAGCAATACTGCTATCAACTGATTGTTCGAATGTAACAAGTTCGTTTGTTAAATCTGATTGTCCAGTACCAACTGTCTGTGTAATCTCTGATAGAGCTGTTGTGATAGCAGCATTCACAAACCTGGTATTGGCAGCGCCAGATGAATTATTATCAGTAGCAAGATCTGGAACATTACAACTTTCTGTAAAGGTAGCATTGGTTGTATCGGCTTTCGAATTTAAAATATTGAAAAGATTAATATAATCATTTATATTACATAATGTTTTTAAATTGGCATAAAGTGTAACACCATCACCTATTTTAATGATACCCGTGCTACTATCTATAGTAATTAGACCATATGGAATAGGAACTGATGTATTATTCCAATCTGCTTGTGTGGCATTTAATCTTTGAAAAATACCTTGAATAACTATGGGTGTTGACATAGACATATACTTCTCCTATCTCTTAAACGAGTTCATTGATTGAAACACCAGTATTGACCAATAATTTATTAACAGAATCATAAGCAAATGACAAGACACATATTCCTGTTAATGTAGGAATAGATCCTTGAGGAAAGAATATGTTTGTAGACCAATTAGGACTATAACCATTTGAGTAAATCATTAACTGATATGTAGCATTTGGAACAGGATTACAAAATGCTATATTGCAGTTTCCTACTAATGTAACATTAGCACTCTGCCACATACTTAAATCCCAAGTTATATTTGATGAAAACTGTATAGGACCTCCGGCTGGAGCCTGTACGGCTTTCCAAGTGTTAGGTTTATCCAGTTTCGCAGTTTTTTCTAACTGACCATATATCTGTATTGCTGTTAAGTAATTACTTAGAGTACTGGACAATGTATTTGTTGATACATAATTCTGTAATGCAGATGAAATAGAGTCATTCATAAAATCTGTTGTAGAATACTCACTTATTATTGAATCGAAAGACGATATTGATAAATATTCTTGCAAAGTAGACGCCAATATAATGGATGTTACATAGTCAGTAAGAGTTTCGGCTAAGACTACATTTGTTACATAATTATTTAAAGTATCTGTAAGATCGGCTGTTTTTACATAGTTTCCAATAGTACTAAGAAATATATTAGTTGTGACAAATGTATCTGCCGTACCACTAATGGCTCCAGATAATTCATCATAGAGTGTTTGTAATGCAGCCGTTACCCATTTTGTATTTGCAGCATATAAACTATTATCTCCACTAGGAGGGGTAGGGACTTCAACACTGTTTTGAAAAATAGGATCTTTAATAGGAGCATATGATGAGACATCTCCCAATGCAATAAGGTCAGCAACAGTAATTATAACAGGAAGATCTCCGTATAGGGAAGTACCATCGCCTAATTTTATATTTCCATCTGATGAAATAACAACAAGACCATAAGGAATAGCAACATTAACATTTGACCATGTTTGATCACTACTTGCTATTCTTTGTATTAATCCATTAATAGGAATAACATTTGGTTCTGTCATAGAAAAATCCTTCCTTAATACAGGTAGAAAATTATTCATACTATGGCTTAAAATACGTCATATATTTTATTATATAACTTTTAACATCCTATAGTAATTTTCTCAAATTATGGAGTTATTTATATGCCATTTAGAGATACCAAAATAGAAGAATCAGTCATTCAAATATTTGATCCTGTTATTGAACAAGTCGTTCGAGGTATGCTTATTCGCTTAGGTTTGTATGAAAAGGTAAGAGATTATATTTCTATTACTACAGATTATAGATCTGCTTCTAAGACATCGGATGATTATCATAATGCATTATTAACAAGTGATCGCTGCGATGTTTCAGTCGAGTATAACTTAAATCCTTCAGATACAAAGTGGGAGAATTTAAAGTTTAAGCATGTCAATCCTGCTTATTATGCTATAAAAAATACTCAACATGGTATCTTCTATGATAAGTTTGCTGATATAAAGATTGTTGAAATAGATCTTCCTGCATCGATTCAGCTCAATTTTGCTATTACATATAAGAATACTCAAGATGCATATAGTGTTTTAAATACACTATATCTTTTAAATCCAAAAGATACAACTTTTAACTTTACAGATGTTGTTTATCATTATCCCATTAATAGTGATTTACTTTATATATTAAATACGATTTACAATATGCTCGAGTTAGATCAGACAAAACTACCATTTGAAGATTACATTAATAAATTTTCTGACAACGCATTGACTAAATTAGTTTCTAGAGATGGAACACAGGAACAATATGTCATCAAAAGAAAGTTATTAAATATTTTAGGAACATTTGATATTCAACAGTCAAAACCAGAACCTAATAATCTAGAAGAATCCCTTGATTCATTTACTATTAATTTCACATATACTTTTCAGTTCAATAATCCTATCTTATTAAGAGCATGTTTTCCAAGTGTTATAAATAATAAACTTATCCCGACATATATGATCCCACCATATAAAGAAACATACTTTCCAGCATTGGCAGGAATCTATCAAGAGAAATGTATTAATAGTTTTTTGAATAATAATAAATCTTTACCAAATCCTGTATTACGAATTCCAATCTGGAATGATTTTGTTGTCCCAGATTCTCTTTCCAAATTCTATAAATTTCAGCCATTTTTTATATCTGTTGTATTGTTAGATGATGGTGATGTGACTAATATCCCATTACAAGAATTACCGGACGACTTAAAGTTTCATGATATTGTTATAGGATTAATGAAAGAACACGGTCCTGAAATTTTTGATAATACTGGCTTGTTAAATATATCTGTATATTGTAATGGTGTTCTTGTTGATAAAAGTAAATTGTCTATAGATAATGAGCTTAATCTACTTATTAATGTTTCGAATAGAAGAGCACAATATCAGCTCGTTGTATCAGAATGCACATCTTTTAATTTTATTTCACAAAAATGGATACCTTATTTAATAAGATACAAAAGTTTCTTTCCATTATTGATTTGTAGGAATCTTAATAGTATTTTGAAATTAGGTCATTTTAGATTAGTTCACAATGAAAGATTATTATCTATCATGAAGAATTTATTGAATAGTGGAGGAATGGATAATATCTTAAATGAATTCATTGAGAATGGAAAGTGTACAGAATCTATCTATGGCTATACGACTTCTGCCGAACAATTATTGGATTATATGACATCTGTGGGTAATGATAAAGGATCTACTATTTTTGATACGTTCTTGTTATACTGTATGAATAATTGTATTTTAACAACAAGAGATATTGAACCACTAGATATCATGAGTTCGCCTAATAAAAACTATTTAATTCGTGGTGTAAATACAATGAACTCTGGTTCTATTAATCTTCCATTGCGAGCTTTTAATACTAATATTTATATAGATTAAAAAATCAAACTTCTGTAAGAGAGGCAAAACCTCTCTTACAAGAAAACAGATAGAAAGGTGAAAATATGCCACTTCCTACTGGAAAAGGTATCCCTCCGGTTATTACAGATGGATCACAATCTCCTGGACAAGATCCAGTTGTTGCATTAGATAAAGTAAAGTATGTAAAAGATACTTTTATTACAAGAACTGCTATTGATCCAAAAACATATGCTGAAGAATATGGTAATTTATTAGGATATATTAAAGGATCGTATGTTATAGTTACATATTACAATAACGATACTGTATCAGATCTAAAATCTCAGACTATTGATCAGACAACAATTTCAAATACGATTCATGAATCATATACTAAAATTAATAAAATGGAATTGATCTTTTCAGAACAACTTCAATTTAGTTATGATAAGGATAGAAATGTTTCTATTATCAGTGGTGTTGCTTTAGTATATCCTGGCATTGTCCCTATAAAAGGGGATTTATTTATTATGACATTAAACGATGGTAAATCCGGTATTATGCATATTGGTTCGGTTGAACGTATTGGTTATAGACAAGGAGCGTTTCATAAAGTTACATTTACACAGAGATATTACGCAGAAGATGATTCTTTTGCTAAAATAGAAGCAAGTGTTTCTAATACTGTAAATTTTGTAAAGTCTACATTTCTTGGAGATAGTACAACATTATTAAAAACAGATCAGTTTAATCAATTAAAAAGATTAGAAGCTATTAAAGATACAATTATTAAATATTATTATACTAGATATTTTAGATCTGATATTGGCAGTATCATGCATCCTTCACCAGAAAACTATTATGATCCTTATTTGGTTAATTTCTTAACAAGTAGAATAAGTATTAGACAGTCTATTAATAGAGCAAAACAATTATATCCATCATTACCGTATTATGAATTTTCTATATGGGATATGTTCAATGATAAATTTAATACCGATGTTACAATCCTTATGAATAATTTTTCTTTTTATCAGTTAACCCCAACATACTTTGATGCAAACATTACATCGCTTATTAATCAGAAATTTATTATTTTATCAAATCCGAATGATATCCAAACTCCATTAACAGGATCTATTGATGGTGATGAACTGATCGGTTATTCGATGTATAAGAATTCAACTAAGATAAGTGAAGATTCTTATTATATCTTTAGTAAAGCTTTTTATGATGCAGAAATTGATAAGATGAACGATTTAGAGAAATTAGTTTATGATACAATTACTAATAAGTCTGTAACGGATATTACATCATTTTTAGATATAGTTACAGTATATAACAAGCTATCGCTCAGTGATGGTTTTTATACCATTCCTATTTATATGTGGCTTATTGATATGGCTATTGCGACTCTAACTATAAAGGATTAATTATCATGCAACGAAGCATGCCGCGTATTTATAATTCATTCACTGATCATATCAATATGGCATTATACGATTTAAGAGTTCCTAGTACAACAGCCAATGTACCACAAGCTGTTCTAGATGGTGATTTTTTAGCGATGCCATCTGTTCTAGATTCTTTCTTTTGTAACCACGATGAGATCGATGAAGCTGATGAAGAAACAGGATTATTGAGAACTGTATATGAAGATATTAGTGAGACTTTTTTTACAAGAAGAACAATTAACAATATGGTTCAATTTAATAAATCTAAAATATTATTTACGATTGTGAACGATATGGATGTATTATACATTCTTCACAATATCGATGGTTATTTAAGAGAAATTAAAAATCTATTAAATGAAACAGAAGTCAGAGAGTATGTAAGAGATCTTATTTTTCTAAGAGAAAATATTGTTACATTGGCTAAGAGAGTTCTAAATATTCATAAAGACTGGAAAGAAAAATATATTAAAAATACTAATGCTGCTACTGCAATTGCTATGTTTTCTGGTGAAAATCCAGATGATATTATTTCTGCTATTTTTGCATGTCCTATTAATATTAAAGCACTGGAAGCTATGGATAAAAAGAAGAATATTATCCTAGAAAAAGATCCTACTATAAATGTCGACCCATTAGAAAATGACAAATCTTCATCAAGTAACTTTAGTTCATATATTTAAAATGGAGTTGGATGTATGTCTACAACATTAAGTCCGGCTATGCAGCTGGCTATGAATTCAGTTATTGCATCACAGAAAACAAATGAATTCATTGTAGATTTTACAATTTTAAATGATGATGATGCTACTTATAAATACTCACCAGAAATTATTGATAAAATTGTTATTGGATGTAAATATATTGAAACTATTACAGATGCTATCTATATTTACTTTAAAGTAGCTCCTACTGATTATATCAATCTTTATAAAAACCTATCTAATATTAGAATAAGTATGGTATTAACTTATAAAGATCCCATTACTGGAGAAAAAGATTATACAAAAAATCCTATTAAGATATCTGGAATTGCTATGTTAAAGAACCCCAAAGACCTTTATAAAGAATATAGCCCAGAACAATTACATCCTACAGATCAAGTTTCAAAAGTAGAATCTCATGTTAGTTTAAAAATACCTGTAGAACTACATGTTGTTAACTTTAATTTATATGCTATTAAGCAGATACAATTTCATACTACCTTTACAAAGACATATATAAATGATGCATTAGGTCATATTGCTAAAGCATTAAATATTTCAAATATGGAAATAAAACAGTCAGATAATACATACCAGTGGGAATATATTGTCATTCCTCCTGCTTATGATATTTCTAATATATTTACATTTCTTCAGAATAAATATGGTGTCTATAATAAAGGATGTTGTTGGTATTATACAAATGATGATGTTTTGTATGTATATCCATCATTTGAGACAAATCCTAATAATCAAAATATTGCAAAGATTTATAATGTTCCAGATTCTGTTATTAAAGGTTCTAAAAATTATCACAAGATAACAAATGATGTTATTGAAATCGTTAGTAATAGTAAAGTTAGTCACGTCGATAAATCACAACATAGTGCCGAAAACGGCGCTACTAGTTACAGCTTTGTTAGACAATCTTCTATATTAGATAATTTTGTTAATAATGATAGTGGTCAATCTTCTGCTAGTGTTAATAATACATTGACTGTAGCTACTGCTAAAAATAGAACTCTCTCATCCATCAATAATAATAATGATAAATTTATTCAAAACGCATCAGACAACTTATGTATGTATAGTAGTAGAATAGCTGAAGGAGATTGTTCTATGATCTCCTGTGAATGGTTCCAATGTATTCCTCTTTATTTTAGACCAGGACATCGAATAGAATATTACTTTGATAATAATGGAGCATTCTCAAAACAGACGGGTATATTAGATGGAGTTATTTACAAGATAGAACCTGTAAAAAGACAATCGAGTGAACTTAGTTATTCTGCAAAAGCAAAGATGGTAATAAGAGCTTCGTCCGATATAACAGCATTGATATCGTAGAAATCGAGAAAGGGGGGTCTTATGATGGACGATTTTATAGAATATTTAATTAATTGTATGCGACTAAATACAGTAGACAAAGCTGGTTATATTGATGATATTAATGAGATACTTACAACTATTAATAAAAAATCACCGATCTATCAAACTTGTTTATTGTCTAAGAAAGATAAAGGTAAGAACATTTCAATGTATATCCTTGTTATAAATTATTGCATAGATCCAAATATAGCATCTGTTTACATTATGAATAATAACTCTAACAGTTATAATTATGCCGAGTTGTACACAACAGTTCTTAATAATATCAATGATTATAAGAATGCTAATATAGATACAAGTATACATTATTTTGTTGTTGTTGATAAGTTTAAGAATATTGAAGAATTTGTCGATACTATTCATATTCAAAATATGAATAATCTCTTAGTACATAATGCATTATATCACAGAAAACACTTTATGGTACATTAATGGCTATCTTTGATACATTTGATATTCTTGGTGATGTTCTTTCTAAAGATAAATTTAATTATTATACATTTAATTTTGGTAGAATTATTGATAAAAAATATAGTATTGAAAACTTAAAAGTTATCAGACCTATAGCATCGGACAAATATGATATCATAGTTTTAACATTAGAAACTGTAGAAAAATTTATATTAGTCGTAACAGTAAATAGATCTATTAGTGATTTTAAATATGATGTATCAGAAGTAACGAAATCTATTTATAGTTTTGTTAATGATTACAACACTGATAATGATTACGTATTTGTTTATAATGCTGAAACAAATAACTTTAATAAATCAATAGGCGACCTTTATTTTTCATTAGAACAATATGACAATTGGTTAAAACAAATGATAGATACTGTGAAGAGATTTACTATCTCTATTTAGCGTATGAAGGGATGGCCTAGGCCATCCCTTCATACATCTTGATCTTTCATCAATGTAAATATATTGAATGTTAATTCATGTTCTATCAATTTTCGTGTATTCTCTATTTTACAATTTGACCAGAACTTATTACCTATGAGAATAGGGATATCTCTATTCATAGCCTTCATTAAATTCTGGCTATGTACAGTATCCCGTTGTAGAAAATATGTATACATAATGATCTCTAAGTATCTATAGTCTCTTAAGAATTCCATCCAATTATATTGTCTTAAGTTTTTAATATAACAATATTTTAAAATATGTTTTATATAAGATACAAAATCTCTATCTCCTAGTCTTAAACTATTAAGAAACATATCGCTTCTTAATGATTTCTCTTTTACTAATTTTATATTTGTAACCATTTCTTCTATAAATAAATTATATTCACTTCCTCTAAATCCAAAGAATTGATCTTTTGCAACTTCTTTTGTATAATCATAATTATCATTGAAATAAGCATCTCTTAGTAATGACTGGTACTGATTTATCAACCAGTTATTCATGAGATCATCTAACATAAAACATAATACATATCTGTGAATATAATTAGAAACATTGTCATCTGTTTTCTGTAGATTAAAGGTCTTTAAATAATTAACAAACTGTAGACCTAAAGCAACAACATCAATACCAATAACAATATGAGAAGGACATTGTTCTTTGAATATTATCTTATCTAGATAAGTATTAAAAGTTAACTCATTACTCTTTATATCCATTATACGAACGGGACGAATATGTTTCCACATATCCCATCCTTGTTCAAATGGTAATGTTTGTAAAGGATCTGTACTTTCGATTGGAATAATGTATTCATTACATCTACCTTTGTCAGAACTCACAAAACTATTTATTCTAATAGTATTTGTTTCATTCATATCAAATATACTTTCTAATTGATCTTTGTCATTTAACATAACATCAAAGTATCTAGAAACATCAGTTTTTCTTTTAAGTACCATATTCTCTACATCCATATCTAACAAGATTTTCTTTATAAGTTTAATAGCACCACTTTCAAAACTATTAGAATATAAAAACCTTTTATAAATAAGATTCTTTCTTACATTTAAACTATTTATATACATATTTGTTTTTGGAAATACTTTTCCATTTAAATGTGGTAAATATGTTTGCATAGATCGAAATAACATAAACCATTTCCTCTCTAAAAGAGTTAATCATATAATAGATTTTTAAATGATACTTTTATTGTAAAAAAATAAATGTGAATATAATATTGTGTAGAGACTTCGCCGAGAAATCGGTGATTTCTTAGAGGGATATATATGTCGCATTTTTCAAACGAAATGTGAACATATATTATTTATTTGGTTATAACCATGTTCCTTGTCGACGAGGAACACAAGTAAAAGGGACTAAAAAATGTCTAGTGTTTCCGGTTTTGGTACTCAGGAAAGCGATTCTCCCAAGGCTCCGCAGGGCGAAAAGCAGGCTCCTGGTTTCAGCAATTCTCAGCAGGAAAAGAAGCGTTCTCTCCTGCACAGTTCATTGTCCGAATTTGACAGCTTCTCGACGCAGTCCCCGCAGCTATCGAAGTTCGTCGAGCGTATGGAAAAGGAAATCCCCGGCGCCAAGGTCGTTCGCATCCCTGAGCCGTCCAACACTCTGGCGGTGATGGTCGACAACATGTTCTATGTTCTGCTGTTCCCCGACATGGGCGTTCAGTTCGGAACTCTTGAATTCAAGCGCAAGGCGTTCATCGCTTATTTCCCGAGCGTTCGCAAGCGCCTCGAAGCTGATTTCGCGAATTGCACCATCATTCAGAATGCCATCGTCATTCCCGAAGACTACCAGAACGAAACTCGCGTCGGCGCCATCATCGCCCATCTGCGGTCTACGTTCTCGGCGAACAAGCCTGGCAATCTGGATGTCTACGGGTCGATCAGCTTCTTCAAGGGTTCGACCTTGACGATCTCGACGTCGTTGGCTGAAGTCCACAACTACTACGATCGCCATTGGCCGTTCGTGACCAAGCCGCGTTTCGACTACGGCATCGTTGTCAGCTCTCCTGTTCGTGACGAACTGTCGGTCTCCAACAACGAACCGACGGAACCGAAACAGCTGTTCGTCGTCGGCGGCTACACCAGCTTCGTTCGGACCAATCCTCCGAACAACTCATTGGCTCGCGAAAAGCTTCCGCATGTTCTGGCTCCGATCGTGCACATTTCTTCTGTGTTCTCGATCATGCCGATCAATGCCTTCGCTCCTCTCGCCATCGGCCTGGGTGGGTCGAAGTTCCTCTATGATGGTCTGTGGCTGTCGCCTTATACTTCATTCGAAAGCGGAAAGCCGAACCTCGGCCGCCTGATGCCGGATGTTCTGGACAACAGCCGCAATGAACTGATGTCGTGCGACAACATGGACGACGTTAAGCAGTTCGTCCAGATCGCCTGCTTGACTCCTGTTCTGGCTATCGATAACATCCCTGGCGTTCCGACGCTGTCCATGCTCAAGCTGTTCATGGACGATGGCAACAACAAGCGGGTCATCGATGCCTTCAGTGACTTTATGGGCAAGCCGTATGATGGCAATAGCGACATCTTTTCGGTCGCTTCGACGGTCATCACCGGCATCGTCAACTACCCTGACAGCCCGACCGATAGTCGCGTCGTCGACTATATGTCACTGGTCAGCGGTAAGGGATATCCTGCTGAGGAAATCTCGAACCTGCTGGACGTCTATGAGAACCAGCATTACCAGGCTTCGATTGTCGCCAAGCATTCGAAGTTCATTCCGCTGTCGTACAACATTGTCAGCATCCTGAAGCCGTCTTTTGTGCAGGCCCTGGTCAATGCTATCAACAACGGCGTGACCATCAAGCAGTCCAACAGCAATACCAGCAGCAGTAACACCAACTGGCTGATCGATATGGCCAAGGGCTATAGCGAGGCTCGTCTGAGCATGGGTGCCAATACTGTCGAAGGTGGTCTCGGCGGCATGTACCTGTAAGTTCGTTTCTGGAATGTATGGTAGGGGTCGAAAGATCCCTACCATCATTTCTTTTATTTTTCTTAATTGAGGTTAATTATAAATTATGATATTATCTTTAGATAATATACATATATATTACATTTTTGCATACATACAGAGGGGATCAAATGCATATTAACAAACTCAATCCTGATGCTATTTTAAATTTAGAATCTACATCTACGTCTACTAAAGAGATCGTTAGACATGTTGGTTTTTGTAACTTAGAAGAATTATATGCTGGATCAAAAGAAGCTATTTGTTTAAATGAAATTCCTTTAGGAAATAAAGATTATGCACAACAGCGTAATCGTATGTTATTCTCAAGAAGTGGTGATTTGAGTTTTATTGCATCTTGTGAATGTGGGCATTATTTTGGTAATTATTATAAAGGACAAATTTGTAATATTTGTCACAGTGAAGTTATTGACGATTTCGCTGCTTATAACAAAATTCAACATAAAACTTGGTTATCTATTCCACATGGTATCAAAGTACTTCATCCTATGTTTTATAAGCTTCTTACAAATTCTTGGTTAAAGAGTGGGTACCTAGAAGCAATTTTAAACCCTAATGCACAATTACCTCCTGAATTAGAAATGCATATTGATGGACAAGGTTATGTTTATTTCTATGAAAATTTTGATAAGATCATAGATTACTTTGCACGTATCAATAGTGTTACAAGTAAGAAACCAATTACGAAAGATATTTTAGAAGTTATTGCAAAGAATAGAGATTTGGTCTTTACAAATAAGCTTCCTATTTTGTCTAGTGTTGTTCATTCTGTTACAAACGATGGAACACATGGTGGTCGTCAATTTGTTGATTCTGGATCTAAACTTATCCTTAATGCTGCTACTGATTTACAATGTATTTCAGATAGAGAAACAGTTCGAGTAAAAACATTATTGAAAACTATTTATGATGTTTATTCATCTTATATCAGTTATATCGATGAAATCATTAGTGATCGTATTGGTGCAAAAAGATCTATTTTCAGAGGTCAGATTTTAGGGACTAGAACACACTTTTCTTTTAGAGGTGTTATTTGTCCACATGAAGATAAATATGATCATTTGTACTTGCCATGGTCTATGGGTGTTAATACTTATAAAGATCACATTATTGGTAGATTAATTGATGATTACAAAATGGCTCCTGGAGATGCTGTTCTTAGACAACGTATCGCCTTGGTTGAATTTGATAAAGATATCAATGATATATTTATTAAACTTATTAACGATAGTCCATTTGAAGGATTACCAACGACATTTTGTAGACACCCTTGTTTAAAACGTGGCGGTGTTCAATTCTTGTATATTACTAAATTTAAAACAAACATACATGATAATACTATTAATATTGGTGTTCCTGTTAGTCATGTTACGAAGGACCCGAATGCAAAGTTAATTGGCCTACTTGAAAGTAATTTCAAGATAGAATTCTCCTTAATTGCGGGAAAACCTCGTTAAGCATCATATACCAAACATCCCTCAGAAATGAGATATACAGGATGTGGCCAATCTAATCAATTGGGTATGGTAAAAACTATGATGATAGAGAAAGTCCGCAGCGAAGCTTCTACGGAACATCGGATGATGTGCTATGAAGAACGTTCAACGATCATGGGTTTATCACCCAGTAGACTCCCAAGTGGGAAAGAAATAGGAGATACCCTACTCCAATTGGACAGGGTAAAGATATGATCTGGTCCACATAAAGATATGTGGCGGGTAGAACATACCGGGATATGAGAGAGATAACTTCAACGACATATCTGGACACAACGGACTTTGACGGAGATGAGATGACTGGTAATCCTATCTTTGAAAATGAAGCTGCTCGTAAGTTCAGTGTTCTGCATCCAGCAAATCGTATTCATAATACAAAATCATTTGGTATTGCATCTGGCGTATCTTTGACATATCCTGTTCTGTCTACATTAAGTGCATTCTTGTCTTCTGATTAGGAGTATAACCATATGTCATTTACTATGACACAGTTAGGTGCATTTCCTCTTGCTGGTAATCTTTTAGGTGGTGGCGGAAACGATGCCATTGTTAACAAGATCAATAACTCATTTCAAAGTAATAACTTCTTTGGAAATATTCAAGACGATTTTACAAGTATTCGTAAATCCTTTGTTGATACAGTCATTCGTGATATTCGTATGTCTGAAGTTAAGTTCAATGAGGCCATGACTACTATCGATGTACAAGAAAATAATATCAAACCGTTAGAAACATTAGATGATCTTAGAGATACACCTTCTATTATGTTCCATCCTATTATTACATATGCGCCAGTATTGAATCTATTAAAACAAGGAAGAATTAGTGGATTTGGATTTGATCCAGAACATATTGATGAAGAAGATGTTTATGGAAGATTAATTAATAATGGTAGAGTTGATGATGTTATGGAAGCCATGGATGAAAATGGAATTGTTACATTTAAAAATGTTTGGTATAGTGACGATCCTGTATTAACAAGAAGTGAATTAGATGCCATTGAACGAACTCGTGATTTTGTTGATACTGTTATTAGAGTAATGAAGTTAGATCCTACAAATCCAGATTGTGATTTAGGATAAAATTTTATGATGGGGATGGGTGAAAATCCATCCTCATTATAAACTACAAGGATGTAGAAAATGGCAACAATTGTCATTCCAACATTAGGACCAACTGGTTTATTAAAAACCGGTACCGATAAAGTAACATATATGTTGAATTATTTTTTTAGTATGAAGGCGGGTATTTCTGACTTATTTCCAGATCTATTAATTAGTAATCATGACTTATTAACTCGATATGAAAATACTCCTGATCAGTATGTAGCAAATACTAAAAAACAACTAATGAATGTTATGGCAAGATTATTTGGAGAAAATAACTATACAGTTGAAGTTACTTATAATGCATCAAGTAAAGTTGGATTTTATGATATTACTATTGAAATAATGTGGATCGAAGATGGACAATGGAATAGTTTAACTTCTAATGTTAATATAACCAATAATCAAATAACCATGTCATTCACATAAGGGAGAACTAAAATGTCATTTGATTTTACAAGAGATTTATTAGCGAAACTCGGTGGACATAGTGCTGTAGATGAAATTAATAGTTTTTGTAAGACTGCTTTAAAAACCCTTGATGATATTTCAAAAAAGAATAATACTTTTACATTAATGCAGTTTAAAAAGTTTATGCCTATTTTTTATTCTAACAATAGTAATAGAGAAGATGAAAAATATAAAAAATTAGTGGAAGAATTTATGGATCGTAAAATAGATTTCTTTGAAATGATTTATGTTGTTGATAACAATGATCCCAATCTTGTTCTTTTCAGATTACCAAGATTATTTAGACGCCCTAAAGATACTGCCGAAAGAAGTAGAAATGATAGAATTGGTTTAAATGCATATGTTAATAAAACATCAAGTCAGATTCCTAGAGACTCAAGTGCCGCTTGGGGTGTTTTATATAGAGTTTTAGATAAAAAATTTAATGTAGATGGTATAGAGATTGAAGAAGCACAGAAAGAATTTATGGACTGTATTAAGTCTATTAGAGATTTTATTCAGAATGGTCCTCCTAAAGAGATAGAAGAAACAAAAATCAATGAACAAGATAGCACAGAATGGGAAGTCCCAGACGACAACTGATTTTGGTATTATTAATTTAACTGATGTTCATTTAGGACATTATAAAACACCGAGTCAATATATCATTGATAATCTTTATATGTATTTATTTCCATTATTAAAACAAGAAACTACAAAACTTCTTTTGATCAATGGTGATTTTCTAGATACACTTTTGTATTTAAATCCTAGTGTAAATATCATTCTTGGTTTTATAGTTGATCTTCTTTATCGGTGTAATAAAGAAAGTATTGTTGTTCGTGTTGTGAGGGGTACATATTCTCACGATAGAAATCAAATGTCATTATTTAAATTACTGTATGATAAACACAAGTTTACAAACGATTTAAAATACATAGATAAATTAACATATGAAAACATCAATAGTTTAAATAGATCTTTTATCTATATACCTGACGATTTACCATATGAGGATAGTTATGCTATTATAGAAGAAGTAAAGAATTTGCTATCTATTAATAACGTATCTCATGTTGACTATGTGACAGTTCATGGCAACTTTGCACATGCTCTTCCAGAAAATATATCATTACCAAAGTGTACTTTTTCTGCTGAGCAGTTTAAGGATTTTGTTAAGAAAGCAGTGTTATGTGGACACATCCATCTTGTGTCTGTTTATGAAAATGTATACTTTAGTGGATCTTTTGATAGACTTGCTCATAATGAAGAAGAACGCAAAGGATTCTTTTATATATTAGATATGGAAAATGGATTTACTCCAAAGTTTATAGAAAATAAAAATGCTATGCCTTATATAACATTTAATATGATGAACATAACTGATCTTGATGATATCATTTCTGACTTTGATAAAAGAATGGATAAGTTTTATAAGGATAGGTCTGTATATGGTTTTGTTAGAGTTATTCATAATTCAAAAGAAGTAAAAACTATATTAACAAGATATGTAAAACAAAACTACACAAATATTATCTTTACTTATAAAAAAGATAAAACAGAAAAAGATAATCAATTTAAGTTACATCAAATGAAAGAGATTAATAAAGATAGACCAATTCCAACTCCAGATACATTACCAAAGTTAATTCACGAAAGATTAAAACTAAAATCAAATATCGAATTATCCGAAGAAATGATACAGTCTATTCTTGATAGTCTCGACGAACCATTAATTTAGGGGAGGTATTTCGTGTCTTATCAGTTTCCAGCTGTTAATAATACAGATGTATCCTCTAAATCTGGAGATCTTATTCTTGGTGGTAGTATTGGAATTAATAAGATTCTTCTTTACTTTAGAGAAAATGCGCATAAAGCCAGAAGAAAAGAATGGGATTTATTCTTTGTAAACGTTTATACATTAGGAAGAAACTGTTTTAGATCAGGAATGAAGTTAGACGAATTTGTATTTGGAATTGATAATGAAATAGAGAAATTAACAACGTACTATAGTGCTTATACACAAGCAAGAGAAACTAGAAAAGTAGGACTCATTTTTTACATACCAGATTATGAACATATTCCAAGATATTTACGATTAGAAAAAACTGGACAGAAAAAAGAATTTGATGAACTTTATAGAGAATTGTTAAAAGCTCATAAGAAAACTAAATATGTAGATTTAACAGAAGATGAAAATATACAAAGATTTTTAATAAATGTTCAAGATGCTGTATATCCACACAAAGCTCTTCCTCTTATAACCGGTAAAAAATTCGGTAATGTAGGAACATTATTACTATCACACGTTGCTATGGATTATCATCTCTATAAGAGTTATAAGAACATCAATGTCATTGAGTCGCATCAAGGTAATATTTTAGAATATCAAGATTTTGGTAAAAAACTTATCAAAGATGTAAGAGTACCGTTTAATACAATAACACATCGGGTATTTGGTGACAGTACTGTATTAAAACCTCTTCTAGAAAAAAAAGATAAGAAGAAATTATTAGAAAATATCAAAACTAAAAATTGGTTTATTAGAACAGACTATGAATTGAAAAAGTTTATTTTAGAAACTACCTCTATTAAAGAGACCGATTTAGATTTTCTTAAATTATAATTTATGCTTAGTATACATGATATGTAGTTTTTTAACAATCCAAAAGACCTTTGACAAGGAAAGCCATCGATTATGTCTGACCAAAAAAGCTATGAGCAGAAGCCCTTCGAGCCGAAGCCTTACGATTTTTCTCGCCTGGTCAATCTGCGAGGATCGGATAACAAGGATGCTTCTCTGAATATTGGCGTCTATAACGGCAACGCATCCTTGGCCGTCATGGTCAAGAATGTTCAGGGCGGTCCTGTGTTCAAGTGGAATCTGAGCCGCAATGCCATGGTGGTTCTGCGCAGCAAGTTTCGTAAGCTGCTGGTAGAGCAGCATCCCGAGACCCACGAGACGATCAATCTCACGATTTATGATGACAAAGAAAAGAAATTCATGCCCAACGGGTGTGTTGTCATCGGTCGGAATGACAAGAACGTCTGTTATATCGCTGTTAATGGCCAGAAGGCTGAGCGGTTGCGGTTCAACATTCGGGCCAGTCTGAACTTTGAACTTCAAACTCCTATGGATGAAGTCGGCCGTTCAAACATCGGTGTCGAAACCATCATCGAACAGCTTGGTGCCGACATTCCTTATGCTGTTCTTCTGACCAGCTATAAGCGCGAATTCGCCGGCCAGGGCGGTCGCCCCAATAATAATACTGGTGGTAGTGGTGGTTATCAGAAGAGTGTTCCTCAGGAAGATATCTTCGGCGGCTGATGATCTGATATATACAAGATGACCAGACTCAAAGTCTGGTCATCTTGTGATTTTTCCTTCTTGTTTTAAAATATATATTACTTTACAGAAGCATCGAAAGGGGATTTTCGTATGTTAAAGATTATAAAGATTATTACCGAAACTGACCGCCCTCAATCAGGTATTGCTAAACTTGTTCATGACTTTGATATCAATAATTCCGACGACGATGTGACGTTTCATATAGGCGGTTCTTATAAAAAATTAGTCTCTTATGATAAGCAGAAAGAAAATCATTGGGATGAGTTAATGCTTCCGGCGAATGCTTTTCTCGAATCTTTACCAGAAGAATTTCAACGAGAAGTATTATTGTTCTTTATTAAAGCTAATCAGATTATTTCGACAAACATGTATGATCAAAAATCTATGAATGTTTCCCTGGAGGTTATTGGGGATCTATTAATAGAATTGTCAAATTCTAAGAATTCGAATATGAGTCTTCCTACAAGGCTTATTACATTTGTTAAAGAATCCGGTATCCCTGTTCCTAATCTCGATAAAGCTATGACTGAGCCACACCATACAAATTCATTAACATTTAAATATGTAGATTATGTTAATGTTATTGCTATTTCTGTTTTATGTAAAATGATTTGTCCTATTTGGGGAGAAATCATTCATAAGACAACATCTTTCATTTCTTCTGATATGAAAGAAATTTATTGTATTAAGATTTTAGACAAGTTATTAAGAACTAGTGAATTGGATACTATTGATTCTAAGTTTACAAACTATTTGGATAATATTATTAATCGTCGAGATAACAATGATAGAAGTAAGTTTACAGCTTCTATCAGCGGATATTCTCCTGTTCGTGTTCGTAAGTTTATTTATGCTACTATGCTTGTTAAGAAACTCATTAATATTGATCTATTAAAAGATGATTCTGATGTTATGAAATATATCGATACTTGTACAAAGAGTTCTTTCTCTGCTTTAAGTATGACAGTTAATCGTGGCAACAATGTCATGAGTAGAACAGAACTTACAGAATCTAGTGGTGGTGATGAAGAGTCTAATACAACACACCTCGAACATAGTTCGAAGGTATCGCAAATACCTGCTGATATTCCGATCATTATTGAGTATGGTGTTAATTGTCATATTGAAGCTGTTTGTAAGAACTACAATATTTCTTTTGATATGTTTAGGGATGCTGTTAACTATTATCGGAATAACATTGTACAAGTTAATAGCTTTAATACCACTATTGCTGGTTTGATCATCGGTCCTATTATCGGTGGTGCAAAAGGGTTACAATATCTTAATGCAGATACGTTCTGTAAACTCATTGTTGTAACTCAAATTTATTTAGCATTGAGTGGAAAATCTGCCCTTGTTAATTTGTTAACATGTAATACACCGAATGATAAGAAAGATAGTGCATTATCAACGGTTGGCAATCGTATTAATATGAGTTATAATCAAACAATTGAGTATAGAAATTGTATTGCATCGTTTCCTAATTCTATTGGTGATAATTCTTTTGTCAATGTTATTAATAGTCTTAAAGATTTTATTATTCTCTATGATCACAAATATAATACTGCTCCTATGTTATTCAAATTAATCAATCAGGATATTGAAAATGGAGAAGATGTTTATTATGACGATGAAGTTGTTCGTGATATTTGTAGAATAATTTTACAGGTCAGGAACTCTCAAATGCCTGAAGAAAAGATCGAAGAGTGAGTAGTATTATAAATTATATTTCTTTAGATCGAGATAGAAGTGTCCTCACGGGCACTTCTTTCGGTTATACGAGAATGATAAGTGGATTTTATCAACCTACTATTGTTGGAGACCCATTAGAAATTGAAGCTGATCAAAATATAACATATCCTAGTTTTATAAAATTAATAGAGTATGAATATCAATGTGGTAAAGCTTTTATCATTGAAAGACTGTGTTTTAAAGATGATAAGATGTACTATCCGTATCATGTTAGTTTTCATGATATTGAAGAAGGTTCACATTCAAATGACTATATCTTTGTTAACCATATTAATAATATTCATAAATCAATAACAAATACAAAGTTTAAACATAATACTCCACTTAGAGCATTTTGTAATAAACTTGATAGTAATTCATATCAGATAGAAAATCAATATATGAAATATTCAGATTTTTATAATACTGTAAGCCAGACGTTTTATGATACGACTGCATTAACGAACTTTTTATATACAGAAAAACGTAATAAGAGACCTATTATGGATGATTATAATTGGTATATATTTCCTAAAGTTCCTATAAGTGATACATTAAGTAATATTGCATTAACAGAACCTTTAACATTAGATCATTTTAAACAGAATGCTAATTATGGATTGGATATGTCAGAGCTTCATAAATTTGATTTATACGACATCAGTAACAAAATGAATATTATTGTTAATGATAAACAATTTGACGATATCTTTATGATGTTTATATCTTTGAAAAGGGCATATACTGATTTGCATTATAACTATATATTACTTAATGGTAACGTATTTGTAGATGATAATCACGATAGCATTTGTATCGATAGACTTAATAGAAAGTATCCTTTTAGAAATGCATATGGTCCTAAAGATGTACTTTCAGTAATTGTAAAAAAATTACTTAAGTATGCACAACACAATATCGATATCGCTAATAACATTAGTTGTTCTTTTATGAATAATCCATTATGTAAAATAAAAATTTGTATTCATATGACGTTTAACGACGAAGCTGTAATTATAGTTTATAATGAAGAGAATGTACGTGATTGGTTTTGTATTTATTTTGATTTAGCTTTATTGTTATTGACAAGCTCTAATTTCATTCGAACCGTCTAATCCTTGGAGGGACGAACTCATGGCTAACTTTATTGGTAATGATTATGAATTGAATAATAAAGGCATGTTTGAAAATAAATTTAATAATGACAAGAAAGTTGTTATTTATATATTCTCCCCTCGTAATTTTACTGATCAATGTATACGTCCTATGACATATGAAATTAATCGTGGTGTTCTTGGACAAGTTCAAGAGTGCATGAGCGATGCCGTTCATCAATGTAATGAAAATCTTGTTTTGAAATTAGCTGATGATATTAATGTTCAGGGAGCCATCAAATCACAATGGTCTCCTGATCGTATTGTTAAAGCCAGTGAGTTCAGTCATGAAACTGGCTGGACTTTTCTTATGTATATTGATAATCTTCCTATTTATAATAGCAGTGGTATTCAGATGCAATGTGCAAATAGTCGAACTATCTATTTTGGACGATTTAGTGACGAACCTATGAATCTGCATGGTACCATCAATCCCGATACTGTCATGATTATTCTTCATAAAACTGGCGTTACTGCACAACGATATGGTGATAAAGATCTTATTGGTCTCCAAAATGATACTGATATTATCCACGGAAATACTTTACAGTTCTTATCTGATCGCGATTCGTATTTGATGCGTCCTGAAGAATTAAGCAATGTTACCGATTTGACGAATAATACTTCTGTTACAATGATTACTGAAATGAATAAGCTTGGTAATCAAGGTGAAGCTATTATTACAAATACTAGTTTAAAAACACCATCTCAAAATATGGGTCATATTCTTCGCGGTATTGCTAAAACTAAGATTGATGCTCGTAGTCCTAATAATGGGATGATGCATTCTGATTTGTTACAAGAATCTTATTTTGATAGTCTTACAAACAATTTACGAGATGTTAGTTTTGGATCTTCCATTCTTGATCTCGATAGTTGTATTTCATTAGGTGATTTTGTTAGTCGATTTGACCCTAAAATTATTGATTTCAATGTTGGTAATGGATTTAACCAAAGAGATCAAAGTGTTGCATGTGCTTCGAATGCAGCTAGCTCTATGTTGGCACAGGTCATTCCTGTTGTTATGACACAGTATATGATTGCAAATGTTGGTTTTGTTTACAATAGCTTTTATGATAAACAACAATTAAATGTTGGCGGACGAGCCCTTGAAGTTACCCAGGGTACTCTTGGATATCTTGTCCCCAACCTTGATGAAGATACTAAAGCTCGTAATTTTCAATATTTTATTCGTGATCTTACAAATGGTATTTTTAAAGTTCTTGAATTTCAACGTGGTGATTTTGAACTAAGTGCAAGTGTCTGTTTTGCTGGTTTAACGCATATTAACTTTCATTATCTTTGCGACAATGAACGATATCGTGAAAACTATGAAGTTCCAACTATTCTTGGTGGTATGATTTCTCCGCTTATTGGATCTGGTGATGCGATTGGATATAACAGTAGAAATTTGAGTACCTTATTAGGTATTGGTATTGGTGATGATACTCGTCCTCTTCTTGGTATGGATGATGGTCCTTCTGAGATGCAGAAGCTTTTTGGTGCTATCGACGAAGGACGTAAGAATAAGAATTTTGGATCTATTGGTAACGGAAATAGTTTTATAAATAATAACAGCAACATCTTTAAAAGCAATAACGACGATGATCTTATTTTATAAAATATGATATCATATTCTAGAATTGAAACCGGAGTGGGTTGTTGACAACCCATTTCTATTCTTCAGAAAATCCAAGGGGACTTAAATGACAGCTGACATTGTTATGGTTAAAACCCATGATGTTACGAATTGTCTTAGATATTTAATTAACTTATCTGCGCCTGTTTATTCTACTGATGATGATGGTTATGTTATCGATTCTAATGATAATCGTATAAAGATTACTTCTGGTAAGGATGAGAAACGCCATGTATTATTATTCCAAGAAGTCTTTAATGATCAAGAAGCACTCATGCTTAACCCGTTTGCTGAGCTCACCACTGATCATCCTGCTAATCGTTTCTTCTATAGAACTGTTCGTGGCGGCGCTGTTGGTTGGATTCAATTTGCTTATCGCGAGCTTATCAAAGTAGCTGTTAAAGCTAAAGATAAATCTGAAAAGACTATTCCTACAAAATTAATTAATCTTGTTAGTGGTATTGTTGACAAGGTCGATGAAAAGACTCTTGTTGAATTTGATAAAATTCTTAAGAATGAAACTGATATGTTTGTTGATGTTATGTATCGCGATAAAACTATGATGTGTACTTTGAATGTTCGTCTTTTAAATAGTAAGCAAGAACTCATTGATGCTTATAAAGAAAAGTTCAATGTCCGTAAGGGTACTTGGGCAGTTCTTATGTATCTTACTGAAAAGATCTTTGATATTAAGACTATTGATGAACTTGAAGAAAAGTATTATGTAAAGCCTGAATTCGATGGTCCAGTTGCTCCGTGTCCTCGAATGATTTCTACTGTTCATTTATTGTACAAAATCTATGATAAGATCAATCCTATTATTGATATGGTTGATGGTATTTATACTAAGAATATGTCACAGTTTGCCATTCATGTTAATAATCTTCCCAAGTATATTAAAATTGCTAGTAGTGTTGCACAAGATGCAAATAAGATCAATTCTTCTGTTGCTAGAATTGTCCAGAAGCCTGCTCAACAGCAACAGAGTACTGGAAATTCAATGTTTGGTAATTTAACAAAATCAAATAGTCTCTTTGGTGATAATTTAAGTACACCTAAGAATGCATATACTGAACATCTGTTTGGTTCTGGATTTGGTAGCACTGGTTCATTTGCTAATTTGAATAATCAATCTAATCAGAATGGTGGTGGTATGTTTGGAGCCATGTTTGGTGGTGGTAGTTCATTTGGGAATAATAATAATAATAATAATAACTTTGGTTCTAATCAGAGTAGTAATTTTGGTAGTTTCAATATCGAAAAACCGATGCCATTAAATCGCGCCCCTATGGCTGGAGAAGGATCGAATTTTGGGAGTAATTCGTTTGGCGGAACTCCCGGAATGCCAAATATCCTATAAGGCCAATGAGATATAAGGAGGGTGTTGCCCTCCTTATATTTTTTAAAGGATAAGTCATAATGACAGAACCAAAAGATAGAGTTAGTTCTGTAGAAACATTTCATGGTTATGTTGCAGAAGATAAAGATAAAGATAGTGTAATTATAAAAGTATATATTCCAGAATTACAACCAATGCAAACTGGTGCTATCGATGCTAAGAATTCTAGCGCAAATATTGCGGTTATGGATGCTTCTGGTAAATCTATAACTTTTAATACAACAACATCAAATAATATTTCTGCTACGTATGAAGGTGATGGTAATCATAAATATCCTCCTGATGTTATGAAAGGCGAACAGGTTACTGTTAGAAGAGTAAGTTCTGATAAATTTACTTGGTCTTGTGATGGTCGAGATAAATACCTACGGAAAAATGAAACACTAAGAATAGAAATAGCAAATAGGCAGGGCGAAGATGATCTCGATGATACAAATACTTATTTGATTGAATTAGATACAAAAAGAGGAAAACATTTTAGAATATCATTGGCTAATAGTGATGGTGAATTTACATCTTATAAATTAGAAGTAGATATGGATAATGCTACTGCTTATTTTGGAGATATATTGGGAAATACAGTGTGTATTGATAGTAATAAACCACAAGTTGTTTTAACAAACTCCGATGACTGTATGATAAACTTACAAGGAAAAAATGGGCAAATCATTATACCAGAAACATTGCTCATTTCAGCTGGTAAAAATATGATTTTAAATTCCCCACTACTAAGTATTGCAAATACTTCTGGAGATGGTATATTTGAAATCGCCTCTAATTTTGTTAACTTTACTGTTACAAATTCAACTGTTTTTAATAGTCCTTGTTTTGGCGTAACTGGTTCATCTAAATTCATCGGACAGATGGTTGCTTCTGCTATTAGAGCTGCAAGTTATAATTCTGGAGATCCAGGATCTCAATATAAAGCTTCATCCATCTCATCTGGGTTAGATGGTAGTTGGAGTGGGACTGCGAATGGTAACTCTCCAGATAATGGAACTGGTGATGGTGAACGACATACTGCTGCTTATGAAGATATGGTGAAAACTATAAATACAGTTATTGAATGTTTTAATCAGGTTCAGGGCGTTATTGGCGTTCCTTCTTCGCAAGGACAGCTAGCTGGAGAAGTTGCAGCATCTATTATGCCATTGAATATGGGAGAATAAACATTATGTTTTTTATAAAGGAGAAAACTGAAAAGATAGATATGTATACTGAATTAAATTTATTTTATGATGTCATTATATCTTGGTGTGTAGATCAAGACTTTTTAATAGATGAAAATGGAATATATAGATTAAACACGGATAAAGAAGATGATCATAAATATATCATTATGACTATTGCCAAATGGGATCTAAAATCTGTTATCGTAAAGACGCATCTTAGTAAGTTTATAGAAGAAGTTTTAAATCAATTTGATACTATGTCAAAGATTATAGATTTAAATATTTTTATAGAAAACAATATATCAAGATCATTTCTATTAAACTTAAAAGAAAAACATAAATTAACATTAACTGAGAATTTAGATGTTTTTTATAATAAGTATAAAAGTTATGAAGTTATTACAGTAAAAGAGATATTTAAAAGATACCCCTGGATATGGCTATTCTGGTATATTCAATATATTTTCAGAGGAACTGTAAATTATAACAGAAAATAGGTATATGAAGAGAGAGCCCGATCGGGCTCTCTCTTCATACATATTTACAATGTTGTTTTAACCAAAGATGTTTTATATAAATTAAATACAGTCCTTAAGTATTCAATAGTTGGAACATACATAAATTTAATATCTTTAAATTGTTCATCTCCATGAAGATCATTTATCTCTCTAATGACGTATTCTAAATCTAAACTAATACCAACATATTTCATATAGTCTTTCAATCTATATTGATATGTTGCCATAATGTCATATGTCAATGTATATATTTTAGAATTTTTAATAAATAGATTTTTATAATCTTTTACAAATTGTATCCAACCTGCATCAGTATTGCTATATTTTGAAATAACTGAACTTCTTAATATACTGGATAATGTGGTTGAAGCCATAGTTTTACAAACCCTCCTCTTGTTTAAAAAATCAATTTATATATATAATATTTATACTATTGTATCTATATTTGACTTTTCAAATAAATATATATTACTACTTTGACGACACAGAAAAAAGCTTAACATAGGGGTAGCTAAACGTGTCAAAGTTACAAATCGCCGAAGAGTTTCCGAGTTTAGATAATGTTAGTGTTGATAGTCGTATTCTTGGATTACAGCCTGGTTTATATCCTCATTTAAAGAATAGTTCTGGTCAGCGCACTGATATGCACGGTTCGCATGTCAATCAAACTATTTTAGTTGATGGTAGTCAATTTGCATTTCAATTTACTGGTAAAGAATATGACTTTGGACAATTTGATATTAATGATACTCATAGAGAACAAGATATGATTATTCTTGCTGTTGTTCAAAAGTATCCTAACATCAATTATATTCAGCAGGCACATACAGTTATCTGTAAGGGTCTCGATGATTGTAAAATCCATCACTTTATTGTTAGTCCATATACTAAAGTTGCTGATGGTTTTGGTTATGAAAATGTTTTAAGCAATAGACATTCTCTTCGAGCTGGTGAAGTCCTTTTAAAAGAAACTGTTCTCTCAAGATCTCCTATTAATAAAGATGGTGCTTACTGTATGGGTCGTAATGTTAATGTTGCATATATGACATCTCCCCATATCATTGAAGATTCCATGTGGATCTCCGATGAATTAGCAGATAACTTAAGTTCTAGTGCTATCTATAAACAGATTTTTGTAATCGGAAGTAATAACATCCCGATTAATCTTTATGGTGATGATGTTAACTATAAATTCCTTCCTGATCTTGGTGAAACTATTTCTGATTATGGTATTATTTCTGCATTTAGAAAAACAACACCAGAAACATTTATTGCAGATACAATGCCTAATGAATTAACAAAACCTCAGGCTATGCATGATATGTGTTATGTTGCACATAAAGGCGCTAAAGTTATCGATATCGATGTTCAGATTTCTCGCGGTGCTAAAATCTCTGGCAAGTGGTATGACCAGGCTAAGAAGTATTCTGATAGTCATATTAAATACTGTGAAGAAATTGTTAAGGTTTATGAGACGAATCGTAACTTAGAATGCTCAAGTGCTTTTAATAGATTAGTTTCTGATTGTATGAAACGATTAATTGCTGAAGGTAGACGAGTTAAAAATATCTATACAAAATGCAAGCTTGGTATTATTGGTAGGAATAATCGTCCTATCGAATTTATGAGAATTGTCGTTACATATATTGAAAAACGCCATATGTCCTTTGGATATAAAACTACTGGTCGTGAAGGTGCGAAAGGTGTTATTGGACATATTGTTCCAAAGAGCTGTATGCCTGTTGATGAAGATGGATTTGTTGCTGATCTTGTTTTAGATCCTGCATCTTGTATTGCACGCATGAATACAGGACAATGGATAGAACAAGGTATTAATCGTATTTCTGAATTTGTTAGACGAAGAGCTGTTGAGCTATATAAGACAGATAAACAATCAGCAATCGATATGTTATTTGAGTATTATAATGATCTTAATCCTAATTATCTAAAACAAGTTATTGCAACGAATCCAGATTTTAAAAGTCAGTGTGTGCATTTTGGAAGAAGTACTAGTGATGAAGGTGGTATTTATATTTGGTTGCCTCCGTTCTTAAAACACATTACTATGAAACATTTTGATTTCTTAAGAAAGAAGTATAAAGTTGGTATTTCTAAAGCATCTTATAAACGCGTTGATAGCGATGGCAATATCATTGCTGAGTTCGTATCGGATAAACCTGTTTGTATTGGTTCTAAGTATGTTATCGCGCTTTGTAAAGTTCCTTATCAGACAGCACCTGGTGTTGGTCATGTTAATCAATTTGGCGTTCCTATGAAGTCATCTAATCCTAATATTAAAAATCAATATACGGTTCGTATTAGTGCATTGAAATATGGCGAAGATGAATGGCGAACTGTTGGTATGGATATGGGCGAAGATGCAAATGAAATGATTCGTTATACGAGCCTACATGCAAACAGTCCTACTGGTGTTAATGTTCTAGTTACTGATATTTTAAAGAATAAGAATCCTACAAATATTGAACGTATCAATATTACTAATGAAGAACTTGTTAAGAAGAATAGTGTCTTAAATTTGTTCAGTCACATGATTACAACTTTAGGTATTAAGATTGAATCTGAACTTAAAGAGGTTATTAGCCCATGATCAAGTTTGATGTTTTTAATACAAAGATAGATTTTGATTTAACGAAACAGTTATTAGCTAATAAGAATGAAATTTTCCTTGTGGATCTTGAAGATGGTCCATTGGAAATATCTGGAAAGTTCTTAATGTTAAATGTTTGGTTTTGGAAAATTCTTGTTGATAGAAATGTCCGTCCTTCTAGAAAACATTGTTTATTAGAAAAAATAATCACTAAAGAAAATCAGACTGCTGTATTAACACATATTGAGAATACTATTCGTGAAAGAAATCCTAATTATATTAACGAGTATGTAAAAGATAAATTAGGAAATGATCTTAAGTATTTAACACTAAATGATGATATTTGTATGTGTGATAATAATATTCATCGTATGGTGTCATGGCAACTTGGTTCTTACGAAATGTCTTGCTCTGCATTTGAAATATGTGATATGTTATTCGATCAAGAATATGATCAGCATAGAAAGTATGATATTAAGAAAGAAGAACGTCTTGGTATTAAACATGTAGAGAAAAGAATAGCCAATCAAATAGATACTTTTATTAAAGAGATTAGTGATAACGACACTATTCTTTCTATTCCTCTTAAAGTTGGTTCTATGAGTAAGAAACAGATTGGTCAGGTTTTTGTTGGTATTGGATATCGTACCGATGCTGACGATACTATTGTTATGCGTCCTATTACTGAAAATTACTTAGATGGTTTAAACAGCACACACTCTTATTTAACAGAAAGTCTTGCTGGCAAGAAGACAATCTATTACAATAAGGATGCTATGCCGGATAGCCAATATAGTAATCGCAGACAACAGATTCAGAGTTCTATTATCCAAAAGTTATATGCTGGTGATTGTGGAACAGATCGTTTTATCCAAGTATATATCCATGCTGGTATTGCTAGTAAAGGACAAATGGATGGTAAATTGATTTATGAAAATGGTGTTCTCACTATGATCAATAGAGAAAACGTCTCTAATTTTTATGGTAAATATGTTAACATGCGTTCTCCATTTACATGTAATCACACCAATGGTACATGTGCGGTATGTCTTGGTGCATTGGCAGCACAATTCTTACCCTCTACAAATATTGGTTTAGAAGCTGCACAAAACTATATGAGTGATGCATCACAACTTGTGTTGAGTGCAAAACACTTTACGAATACCGATGCTGTTCTCTATGGTATTCCTCCGCAAATGAAAGAATATCTATTTATTAGACAAAATGATATTTATCTTAGAGAAGAATTTAATATCAAACCAGTTAAGGTTGGTATACCTTTTATTAATATGAAGAATATAAATGATCTTAATAGTATTAAGAATGATAAGTTTATTCACGAACAACATTTTAGTAGTATTACAGAAATGCTCTTTATACGCGGAGATACTGGTGAACTTGTATCACAATATGCAACAATGCCAATGAACAATATTATCCCGTTCTTCTCATTAGAATTCTTGAAATACATTAAAGCTAATATCCATCGTTGTACTATTGACAATATGATTTGGATTCCTCTTGATGAGTTTAATGCAGCTGAATATCCGATTATGAGATATACCATTGAGAGTAGTAGTATGGTTAAATTTAATAACAGTTTGAGCAATTTTATGCTCAGTGGTGTTGCTTCATATACCTCTATTTCTGATGTCTTACGAGATTTTAGTGAACTTGTTTATAAACAAATTACAACCAATTTTGCTCATATCGAAATCGTCCTCAAATCTTATCTTAAAACATCTAAAGATAATTATAGAATTCCAATTATTCGAGATCCGAATAATGTCATGTTCGATAGTCTTGGTCGTAATATTCCAAGACGATCTATTGGTGCACAATTTGCATATGAAAAACAAATGGCATATCTTACAAATCCTAAGACTTATCTTGAAGACAAACCTCCTGGATTTTTCGATACATTCATGGGTCTTACAGTTGGTCTTAGTCTCTGATTATTGACAAGGGATGGTCCAGACGGACCATCCCTTGTTTTATTTTTATAGACTAAATTCTTCTCTTATTATATGACATAATACATTACCATTAAGTGTCTTATGTTTTTTCATACACTTCAAAATATCTGCACCTTTGTGCAGATATATATTACCATTATGCTGTCGAGGAATTGTCTATGAAAGTCATAGTACACACATCTCCATATTCTTTTAAAGTTAAGTTAAATCAAAATGGTATGATTAAAGATACATTAGTTCCTATAGGACCGTTCTTAGGTCAGCTCATTGATAAATCGTGGGATCATATGTCGAGAAGATATGTTACAACACAGAAGTATTTCTACTACAATAAAAGAGATGAATATTTATACATTCCTAAGTTTTTATATACTAAGTTTTATGAATATGTAAAAACATATGGTGGTGTTATTCATGAAATACAAAGAGTTATTCAAAAAGGTAAAAGTATAGATCTCTCTATGAAACCAGGTTATCAAGATAAAAGTGAAAAACAAACAGAAGCAATTAATACAATTATTAATATATTTAAAGATAATGCAATTAGGGGATTGAGTTTACAGACTGGTGGTGGTAAAACTGTTAGTTTTATTCGTATTTGTACATTACTTAAAAAGAGAGCTATTTTGTGTACAAATGGTCTTGTTGATCAGTGGATAGAAGAAGTTTTACTTTGGACTGGATGTGACAAAGAAGACATTTATGTTATTAAAGGATATGCTTCTATTGTAAAACTTTTAAAAGAGATTGATAAAACTATCTTTCCTAAAATCATTATTGCTTCAACACCGACATTACAAGAATATGCAACAGATAATAGTGAAGCATATAAGGAATTACCACCATTTGAAGATTTCTTTGATATTTGTAAAATAGGTGTTCGTGGTATCGATGAAGCACATGAAAGATTTAAAGCAAATCTTATAATCGATATGATGTCTAATACAGAAATTCTTATTCCTATTAGTGCTACATTAGGTAGATCAAAAGAGTTTGAAAAGAAAATCTTTAATTTACATTATCCACAAAAACAAAGATATGGTGAAGGTGATTTCGATAGGTATATCAATGTTTATAGCTACAGTTATGATATTGGTTATTTACCATCAAGAGCATATCAGTCTCCGAAAGGATATTCTGGTGCTAAGTATGAGGCATATCTATTAAAGAATAAACTAAAGATAGAATCTGTTTATGATACAGTACTTAAACCTATTATCAGAATTCACTATCTTAATAAAAGAGATGACGGACATAAACTATTAATGTTATGTACTACAATTAATATGTGCGAATATCTTGTTACTAAATTAAGAAGAGATACAAATTGTGTTGTCAATCTTTATATTAGTGGAACTCCTAATGAAGTTTTGAAAGAATCTGATATTATCGTTAGTACACCAGGATCAGCTGGTACAGGAACTGATATTAAAAATCTATTAGCAACTATTCAGACTGTTAGTACAAAAGCCGAAATTATTAATGTTCAGACTTTAGGCAGAACTAGAAAATTACCAGATAGAGATCCAGAATATATTACAGTTCATAATAGAGGCATTCGTAGTCATGTTGAACATAATAAAACACGAGAAATTTTATATAGAGAAAGAGGTAAATCCTATGAATCTATTAAGTTATGAAAACTAAAACGATCACAGATGTTTGTCAATTAGTGGATTTTAATTATGATTTAGATCATTTTGGAAATCTTATTGGTGAGGCTCAGTTTATGAGCCTCATTAATAATAAAAATTATATCATAGATATTTCAAAAGATAAATTTAAGTCAATGGGGTATCGATATGTTTATACACTCGGTGTTACTCCTGGAAAACCAAGAATAACACATATTAAGAAAATAGATACTAATATTCCAGACATATATATTCACAAGTATGATCTTTATAAATTCGGTCCGCCATTTGAACCTCCTTATATTAATAAAGAAATAGAGTGTTGTATGTATTGTAGTACAAGAATACATAAAGCATTATTGAGATGTACGAATCAAAAATGTAACGGTATTCTTATTAAAAGGTTAAAGAGAGCTATTTTAGATTTTGGATTAGAAAAGTATATCGACATAAATGGAACTACAATCGATAATCTTATACTTGATCAAGATATTAAACACCTTGGTCATATACTATCAATAGACGATATTTGTATAGAGTTATTAGGAATAGAAAAAAATAAAATAGATGATTTTTGTGCTACCATACTAGTTATACAGATGGATCAATATTACATCTATAATGTTCTTGTTTCTCTTTACATAGAAGGTCTTACACCAAAGATTATTAAGAAAATAATAGATACTTATGAATCTTCTTCAGATGAGTTTTCTCAATATCTTCCGACTATCTTAACACAACCTGAGAATCTTGCTGAATGTGTAGATAGTGTTTATACAATTAACAAAATAGTAAATAGTAGTCAATATCGAATAGAAGAACTTGATACATTATTTAATTCGAAGAATAACTAGCAGTAGGAGGCTTTTAGCCTCCTACTGCTATATTTCATAGTATTCTTTTTTAGTTAAATATTATATTTTATCTATTATATGATTAACTCTCGTCCTTAGGACACTAGGTCATGATCGAAAAATATAACCATCCTATGAGGAGGCTTATGCGATGGTAGAATCCACCTCAATTGGTATACCGCGCATCATCTCCGAATTATCTAAGGTGTTGCAAAGTACATCCAATCCTATTTTACAAGATGCGATTGTTATTGAATCAGATACGGGTATTTTAACATTAGGTAATGGACAACTTTATAAAGATATTCCAAGTTCAAGAAAATATGTTCCTCTTTCATACTTAGAATCATTTCTAAATTCTAATACTCGTTATGATATTGATATACCTTCAGATACTTGGATCATTACACATAATAAAGGGACTATTTCATTCTCTATTCAGATTTATACATATGACGATGATGAAAATGCTATTCTAACATTGGCATCTCCGACTCCGGTTGATCTTGATACTTTTGAAATAAAATTCAATAGTCAATTGACTGGTTATGTCATTGTCCAATTCGTAGTTTAATTTTTTTTCTTAATTTTTTTGTATTTTTTAAAAAGTTACACCATGTAACTAAGAAAACCACAGAAAGGGTTTTTTAAAATGACTTATGCTCAGCGTATTGGCCAAGATCTGGCCTTTGTTGGTTCGGGTGTTTTCCAGAATTTCGGCATCGAGCAGCTGGCTGTCGATCCCTCACCGATCACCAAGGTGAGTGTGTGGTATAATACCACATCGAACACCCTGAACTTCTCTTCGATCAATACTTCCGGCGCCTTCGTCATCAATCAGGTCAGCGACGTCGCCTCGGCGGTTTCGGCTCTGTCGGCCGAGACTGCGGCCCGTGAAGCCGATGTCGCCACCCTGACGGCCAAGCTTAATCAGGCCATCAACGGTCTGTCCTGGAAGTATGCCGTCGAGGTTATGCTGGATGGTACTGACACCGCCGTGGCACTGACTGGTCTTTATACCATTCAGGGCTATGCCATCCAGGAAGGCGATCGCATCGCCGTCAATGTCGATACTCCGGCCGGTTGGCAGGGTAACGGTATCTATATCGCTACAGCGGCCGGCGCCTGGTCACGCTCTACTGACATGAACGAAACCACTCCGCTGGACGAGTTCACCGACGCGACATTCTACGTCGAAAATGGCACATACGGCGGCAAGCCGTACACACAGGTCAACCAGGTCAATGTCGTCGGTACCGACGCTGTCGCGTTCACGCAGTCGAATGGTGCCAATAGCCTGGACCAGGGCTATGGTATCGTGATCGTCGGCAACACCATCGCCGTGGTTGGTGACAACTCCACCATCATCGTCGATTCGACTGGCGTTCATGTTGCCCAGGCTTATACCGATGGCATCAACTCCACCATCTCTAGTGCTGTCTCGAACGAGCAGACACAGCGCACTCTGGCTATCCAGGGATTGCAGACCCAGATCAACACGGCCGACGGCAACATCTCCGCATTGCTGACCAGTGTCGGCGACAGTTCAACTTTGCAGACAACTGCGAAGAATCTGTCGGGCGCCATCAATGAAGTGTTGGGCAACATCAATTCGTTGTCGAGCACTGTTACCGGCAATATCCAGACTGCGATCAACGGCATCGAAACTCAGATCGGCACCGTCGCCAGTCTGACAACGACGGCGAATAACTTGGTCGGCGCCATCAACGAAGTCAAGGCCAGTGTTGCGACACTGTCGACTTCTGTTTCTGGAGATCTTCAGACGGCTATCGATAACGTGCAGTCTGGTCTGACTCAGGAAATCCAGGACCGGGGAACAGCGATCACCAACCTGTCCAACACTCTGGCTCAGGATATCGCTGCTGAAGCGGCCGCTCGTGATGCCGACATCAACGGCCTGGTCAGCGCCATCAACTCACAGCGTTATAACTACGCTTCGACGGTTGCGGCCTCGTCCTACACCGTCAACCACAATTTGAACACTGGCAATATCCAGGTGACCATCCGTGGCGACATGGGCAATGGCGTGTTCGACAACATCCTGCTTCCCTGGCATGTTGTTGATGCCAACAACATCTACATCGGCGACATCGGCTCTGCGATGAATGTCATCGTGTCGATCACTGCCAATGATCCGATCACGGTCACTCCGTAATCTGGGCGTATGAGATATGCCCTTCCCCTTATAGAGGAAGGGCATATTCTTTTTACGGAAAAATAAAATGATTAATTTAACAGATAAAAAGAATAATAAAATAAATAGAATTCTTGATAATTTGGATAAAGAAATGACAAATATAATGAATGAATTTTCTAGCAAAACTACATTTATGCCAAACAATAAAGAATCGATAGAATTAAGAAGTAAAATAGAAGATATTAAGAAAAAATATGAAAGTTTAAGAGATATGCTAACATGATCAATAACATGCATGTATGTGGATGGATAGATTATATTCTTAAGTTACAAAGAACATTTAGAAAAAAGGGTATTTGTGATAATCACGATTTAAATAGATTTATAGATAATCAAATAAAATTATTAAATTATATTCCAGATGCATTAGATCATAAAGTATCTTTTACAGGTTTTCCAAGAAAGGACAATTCCGATGAGTAATATTCAGCGCATCGGTAGTGATGTAACGGTTATGGGTGGTGTGAATATCGGATCTCAGTTGACCGATTTTCCTTCGAATCCTATACCGAATACATATTACACAATTAATGACGTTGTGTATTTATATACATACGTTAAAGGTGTCGCTACCTATTTCCCTGTTACTAATTTAAGTAACTCTATGGTTATAACCCAGGCCATTGCAAGCAATACCTGGACACTTACACATAATCTCAGTTATATGTATCCATTTATTCAAGTTGTTACTACCGATGGACAAATGTTCAGCCCTGGCTATACACCTGTTGATGCTAATAGTCTTATTATTAACTTCAATGAAGCTATTGCTGGATATGCATTAATTATTTCTCCAGAACAACTTCAGATCAATAGTGATGCTGCTCCTGAGTTTGTTACTGAACCTAGTTTAACTTCTGTATTGTCTGGTTATGTTACAAATAATTCGTTAGTAGCTTCCTTGGCTGCATATAGTCCAAGTGGCGATTATGTTACTGGTACGCAGCTTCAGGATGCTATACAGACTATCACTGGTGTCACGCCAGCAACACTATCTACTCTTGAACAAATTGATGCTTTGCTGACGAGTGATACAAGTTCTATTGCTGCGTTAACAACCTCATTAAATGGCATTCTTATCGATTATATCACAAATGAGTATTTATCTTCATCTCTATCTGATTATGTTACTAATAGTGCATTAACAATTGCATTAGAGAACATTAATCTTTCTAACTATGTCACAACAACAGCATTAAATACAGCTTTATCGAATATCAATCTTTCTAATTATGTTTCTAATTCTGCATTATCATCTACATTATCAGGATATGTTAATGTGAATGTACTGTCATCGTATGTTACAAGCGTTACTTTAGGAAATGTTTTAAATAGTTATTCAACAACAAATGCTGTAACAACTACAATAAATACAGCTTTGCAGAACTATGTTACCAATAGTGCACTCACTACTACGTTATCTGCTTATGCTACTAATAGTGCACTCACTACTACGTTATCTGATTATGCTACTAATAGTGCACTCACTACTACGTTATCTGCTTATGCTACTAATAGTGCACTCACTACTACGTTATCTGATTATGCTACTAATAGTGCACTCACTACTACGTTATCTGCTTATGTTACC